>JAESFG010000065.1_pt1 | contig 449416 bp, 407 predicted proteins | sample 9269371 | NCBI WGS metagenome assembly JAESFG01 (sample SAMN14506227, study PRJNA617093) | algae metagenome | isolation source: Aetokthonos hydrillicola CCALA 1050 (B3-Florida) and co-occurring... | place: USA: South Carolina | collected 2013-01-01 | reverse complement strand
ACATGCTCTACATGGCCGGCGGCGGGCGCATCACCCGCGTCCACGGCCCCTTCGTCTCCGATGCCGAGGTCGAGAAGGTCGTCGCCCATCTCAAGACGCAAGGCCGGCCGCAATATCTCGACGCCGTCACCTCGGAGGAGGAAGAGCCCGCGCCCGAGGGCGAGGACGGCGCGGTCTTCGACAAGGGCGCGCTGGCCGCGGCCGAGAGCGAGGATCCTTACGACCAGGCGGTGGCCGTGGTGCTGCGCGACAAGAAGGCCTCGACCTCCTACATCCAGCGCCGTCTCCAGATCGGCTACAACCGCGCCGCCTCGATCATGGAGCGGATGGAGAACGAGGGCATCGTCGGCCCCGCCAACCACGCCGGCAAACGCGAAATCCTCGTCGAAACCGGCCGAGCCCGCGAAGACGAGGATTGAGGCAAGGCGGCGCAGGCCTTGTCCCCGGCGCCTGCGGTCCTCAAATTGCCATCAGCGCGCTGCAACCTGCAAAGCGGCGGATGCGTTCAAGCAACGAAACCGTCCGCTCGTTCGGACGACAGGCATCCGCCGGCTCAATCGGGAGCGGCACACGACAGGGGAGAGAGGCCGGCCCATGGCACCGAATTTGACGCGACGGACCAGGGCCGCGCTCACGAGCCGCGTCACGGTGCTGGCATGGTTCGGCTGCGTCGCTCTGTCCGGCCCGCTCGCCGCCCAGCCGCTCCAGATCCTGCCGCCCAAGCCGGCCGCCGCAAAGCCTGCCGGCCCCCGTCCCCTGCCGCTGCCACCGATCCGGCCACCGGGCCTGGGCCTGCCGCGCATCGCCGAGGCCGCGACCGTGCAGGCGGCCTCCGCCGGCGCCGCCGCACCCGCCGCCACCGAGGCCGTGCGCACGCCACAGGCGACACCGGTGACACGCGCGCGCAGCGCCGCACCCGCCACACGCGAGGAAGCGATCGAGCGGCTGAACGCCTATCTCAACAGCTTCACCACCCTGCAGGGCAACTTCATCCAGCATGCCGCCGACGGCCGTCGCCTCGAAGGCAGGATCTATATCCAGCGGCCGGGCAAAATGCGTTTCGAGTACGAGCCGCCCGCGACGATCGAGGTCATCTCAGACGGCACCTCCGTCGCCGTGCGCGACAAGCGGCTGGCGACGCAGGACGTCTATTCGCTGGGCCAGACGCCGCTGAAGTTCCTCGTCCGCGAACGCATGGATCTGGCGCGCGAGGGCACGATCACCGGCGCCGCCGTCGATGGCGACGTGCTGACGCTGCGCCTGGAGGATCGCACCACGCTGGGCGGCACCTCCAAGATCGCGCTGAAATTCGATCTCGCGGCCAATGTGCTGCGGCAATGGGTGGTGATCGACCCGCAGGGCTACGAGACGAGCGTCTCGCTCTACAACCTCGACACCCAGCGCAAGCCCGACGCCAAGAACTTCGTGATCGACTACCAGCGCAAGCTCTGAGGTCGAGTCCGGCACCGTCCTCCGCGACGGCCTCGATCCGGCTTGCATTTCGCGCCGCTCCGAACCAGTTTCCGGCAACTCTCTTGGCCGGAAGCGCGCGCGTGCAACTCACCGTCACCAGCTGGAACATCAACTCGGTCAGGCTGCGCATCGGCATGGTCACCGATTTCCTCGCGCGCCATGCGCCCGACATCCTGTGCCTGCAGGAAACCAAGACGCCGGACGAGCAATTCCCGGCCAAGGCGTTCGAGAAAGCGGGCTATCTCCACCAGGCCTTCATCGGCCAGAAGGGCTACAACGGCGTCGCCATCGTCTCCAAGCTGCCCTTCAGCGAGCGCGACGCGATGGCGATGTGCGGCCGCAACGACGCCCGTCACATGACGGCCGTGCTCGATGCCGGCGCCGGCGCAGCGGCGGGCATCGCGATCCATAACTTCTACATCCCGGCCGGCGGCGACATCCCCGACCCGGCGAAGAACGACAAATTCGCCCACAAGCTCGCTTTCCTCGACGAGATCGGCGCCTGGAACGTGGCGAAACGCCCGACCGATCGTCCCGCGATTCTGGTCGGCGATCTCAACATCGCCCCGTACGAGCACGATGTCTGGAGCCACAAGCAGCTCCTGGACGTGGTCAGCCACACGCCGATCGAGACCACGACGCTGGAGCGGCTTCGCTCCGAAGGCGGCTGGACCGACGCGGCCCGCCGGCTGCGGCCGGAACCGGAGAAGCTCTACAGCTGGTGGAGCTATCGCGCCGCCGACTGGGAGGCCTCCGATCGCGGCCGCAGGCTCGACCATATCTGGCTCTCAGATGCGCTGACGCCGGCCCTGCGCGACGTGACCTTCCTGCGCGAAGCGAGAGGCTGGGAGCGGCCCTCCGACCATGTCCCCGTCACGGTAACGCTGGAGCTGTGAGAGGCGCCTTCAGCCCCGCTCCAGGGCGGTCAGGGCCTCCTGCACGGCGGTGAGCTGGCCGACGAAGCCCTGCAGCCGCTGCGCCACCGCCGCGGCGATCGCTTCCGCCGAAGCCGGCGACTCGGCCAGGACCCGCCGCATCACGCTGCGCGACAGCCGCATCACCTGCGTCGGTTCGCGCGCGATCGCCGTCACGGGCCGCGCCACGGCGGCAAACAGCGCCGTCTCGCCGATCAGCGCGCCCGGCCCGACGACCTCCTGTGCCGGCTGGCCGTCCTCGCGGCTGTCGAGCGCCACCGCGCCCGAGATCACCAGCACCGCCCCGTCCGACGGCTCGCCGACGCGGAACAGCACGTCCCCGGCGCGCAGGATGCGGCTCTCGGCCGCGAAGGCGACCAGACGCAGCGCATCGCGCTCCATCAGGCTCAGCAGCGGCTGCCGGGCCAGCAGGGCGATGTCGTCGTCGAGGGCCATGTCTTAGGGGTTGAGCCGGTAGCCGCCGGCATCCGTCACCAGCAGGCGGGCATTGCCCGGATCAGGCTCGATCTTCTGCCGCAGCCGGTAGATATGCGTCTCGAGCGTATGGGTGGTGACCTGGCTGTTGTAACCCCAGACCTCCTGCAGCAGCACCTCGCGGGCGATCGGCTTGCGGCCGGCCCGGTACAGGAAGCGCAGGATCGCGGTCTCTTTCTCGGTCAGCTTGGTCTTCGAGCCCTTTTCGCTGACGAGAAGCTTGGAGCCGGGATGGAAGGTGTAGGGCCCGACCTGGAAGACCGCGTCCTCGCTCGCCTCGTATTGCCGCAGATGCGCGCGGATGCGCGCCAGCAGCACGGCGAATTTGAAGGGCTTGACGACATAATCGTTGGCACCGGCTTCGAGCCCCAGCACCGTGTCGGCATCCGAGCCCTGGCCGGTCAGCATGATAACCGGGCTCTTGAAGCCGTTCTTGCGCATGAGCTTGACCGCCTCGCGCCCGTCCATGTCGGGCAGGCCGACATCCATGATGGCGAGGTCGATTCGCTCCGCCTGCACGGCCTTGACCGCCGCCGTCGCGGTGCCGGCGGTCGAGAGCTTGAACTCGTCATAGAGCGCGAGCTGCTCCGCGAGCGCGTCTCGCAGGGTCTGGTCGTCATCGACCAGAAGGATATGATGGACGGCGGGCATGGGGGATCGTTTGCACGAGAAATGACGCGTTACCATGAGCCTGCCGAATCGCGACCGCAAGTCACGCGCAATGGAATTCCCGTGAGAAACCGTGATCGGGCCGGCCCGGACCGTCTTCGCAAGCGCCCCAGACTGCTCTCGAGCCTGCGCGTCTTCGCCTCGGTCCGCGACCGCAGGAAAGGCTTTCTGGTCGCCGGCGGAGCGGCCTTTCCCTGCGCGCTGGGCCGCTCCGGCATCGGCACGCTGAAACGCGAGGGCGACGGCCGCACGCCCCGCGCCGATCTGCCGCTGCGCCGCGTCTTCTATCGCGCCGACCGCATGGGGAGGCCGCGCAGCCTGCTGCCGCTTCGGCTCATCGCCTTGCGCGACGCCTGGTGCGACGACGTGGCGGATCGCCGCTACAACCGTCTGATCGACCGCCCGCCCGGCGAGGCCGAGGAAAGGCTGACCCGCAGCGACCACCTCTACGACGTCATCGTCGAGCTCGGCTGGAACGACGCGCCGGTCGTGCGCGGGCACGGAAGCGCGATCTTCTGGCACCTCGCCCGGCCCGGCTTCACCCCGACGGCCGGCTGCGTCGCGGTCGAGCGTCACGTCTTCGGCAAGGTCCTGCCCCGGCTGGCGCGGCGCTGCGTGATGCTGGTCAGATAGATCACGCCGGATTATGGAAAGCGCGAGCACCGTCTCGACCTTCTCCAGGAACCCACTGACGGCCACGCGGGCACCGTCCCGCAACCGCCACGGTTGCCAAGCCCGAGACTGCCGTGATCACCTCCCCCTCCCACACCCTCCGTTTCGGCCGAATCGCCGCCACCCTCGCCGTTGCCGACATGGCGCGTGCCTGCGATTTCTACGTCGGCGCGATGGGCTTCAGCAAAGCCTTCGAGAACGGCGAGCCCGTCGGTTTCGTCATCCTGAAGCGCGATTCCGCTGAACTGCATCTGACGCTGCAGCGCGACCAAAGGCCGGCGCCTTTCGCCGTGGCCCACATGCTGGTCGAGGACATCGACGCCCTGCACGCCATCATCCGGGCGCGCGGCCTGCGCATCGTCAAAGGCCTGCGCGACAAGGACTACGGGCTGCGCGCCTTCGTCTTCGAGGATCCGGACGGCAACCGCATCGACGTCGGGGAGCGGATCTGACACAAGCCCTCCTGCCCGGGCCTGCGTCCGGGCAGGAGGGCGCAGGCCCTACCCACGCGCGCCGAAGATCGCACTGCCGACGCGGACATGCGTCGCCCCGAGCTGGATCGCCGCCTCGTAATCGGCGCTCATGCCCATCGACAGGCCGCGCAGGCCGTGGCGGGCGGCGATCTTGGCCAGCAGCGCGAAATGCGGCGAGGGCGGATCCTCCGCGGGCGGAATGCACATCAGCCCCTCGATCACCAGGCCGTGATGGACGCGGCAGCTCTCGAGGAAGCCGTCGATCTCCGCCGGGCTGACCCCGCCCTTCTGCGGCTCGTCACCGGTGTTGACCTGCACATAGAGCGTCGGCGCCCGGCCGCTGCGTGCGATCTCGCGGGCCAGTTCCTTGGCGAGGCTCTCGCGGTCGAGCGAGTGGATGGCGTCGAACAGCTCGACCGCCTCCCTCGCCTTGTTCGACTGGAGCGGCCCGATCATGTGGACCTGCGCATCGGGAAAGCGCGCCTTCAGCGCAGGCCATTTCGCCTTCGCCTCCTGGACGTAATTCTCGCCGAAGACGCGCTGGCCGGCCTCGAGCACCGGCAGGATCGCCTCGGCCGGCATCGTCTTGGACACCGCGATCAGCGCCACCGAGTCGGGGTCGCGCTCGACGTCTCGCGCGGCCCGCGCGATCGCGGATCGAATCTGCGTCCATCGCGTCACCGTATCGCTCATCGGAAGCCCTCGCATGCCCGGCACGGCGTTGACCGCGCCGCTTCAATGGTGTCCTAGAGCATGATGCCGAAAAGTGGGAACCGGTTTTCGGCCACCATCCTGCGCTGACCTGCGGACGGGACGGCTGCCGTCTCCGTCCGGCCCCCTCCGATCATGCAAGAATAGCCCGCTGCCATGGCCGTCGAACGCTACAATCCCAAGGAATCCGAGCCGAAATGGCGCGCCGTCTGGCAGGAGCGCAAGCTCTTCGAGACGCGCAACGACGACCCGCGGCCGAGCTACTACGTGCTCGAGATGTTTCCCTACCCGTCGGGCCGCATCCATATGGGCCATGTCCGCAACTACGCGATGGGCGACGTGGTCGCGCGCTACAAGCGCGCCAAGGGCTTCGCCGTGCTGCACCCGATGGGGTGGGATGCCTTCGGCCTGCCGGCGGAGAACGCCGCCAAGCAGAAGAACGTGCATCCGCGCGAATGGACCTACGCCAACATCGCCGCGATGCGGACGCAACTGCAGTCCATGGGCCTCTCGCTCGACTGGAGCCGCGAACTCGCGACCTGCGACCCCTCCTACTATCGCCACCAGCAGAAGATGTTCCTGGACTTCCTCAAGGCCGGGCTCGTCGACCGCAAGACGGCGAAGGTGAACTGGGACCCGGTCGACGAGACCGTGCTCGCCAACGAACAGGTCATCGACGGCAAGGGCTGGCGCTCGGGCGCCCCGGTCGAGATCCGCGAGCTGACGCAGTGGTTCTTCAGGATCACCGCCTTCGGCCAGGAGCTGCACGACGCTCTCGAGGGGCTGACCCGCTGGCCCGACAAGGTGCGGCTGATGCAGAAGAACTGGATCGGCCGCTCGGAAGGGCTGCTGGTTCGTTTCGCTCTCGAATCGAATGCCTTCGGCGCTGACGAGGTCGAGGTCTACACCACCCGGCCCGACACGCTCTTCGGCGCGAAGTTCCTCGGCATTGCGCCCGATCACCCGCTCGCCAAGGCCGCGGCGGCCCAGAACCCCGCGCTGCAGGCCTTCATCGACGAATGCAAGCGCACCGGCACGGCCCAGGAGAACATCGACAAGGCCGAGAAGCTCGGCTTCGACACGGGGCTTCGCGTTGCGCACCCCTTCGATCCGTCCTGGACGTTGCCGGTCTATGTCGCGAACTTCATCCTGATGGAGTACGGCACGGGCGCCATTTTCGGCTGCCCGGCGCATGACCAGCGCGACCTCGACTTCGTCAACAAATACGGTCTCGGCAACACGCCGGTGGTGGCGCCGGAAGGCGTCGACCCGGCGGGCTTCGTCATCACCGACACGGCTTATGTCGATGACGGCCGGATGATCAATTCGCGCTTCCTCGATGGTCTCACGATCGCCCAGGCGAAGGAAGAGGTCGCGCGGCGCCTCGAGAACGAAACCCGCGGCAATCGCCCCGTGGCTGCCCGCAAGGTCAATTTCCGCCTGCGCGACTGGGGCATTTCGCGCCAGCGCTACTGGGGCTGCCCGATCCCGGTGATCCATTGCGCGGCCTGCGGCACGGTTCCGGTCCCCGATGCCGACCTGCCGGTGAAGCTGCCCGACGACGTCTCCTTCGACAGGCCGGGCAACCCGCTCGACCATCATCCGAGCTGGAAGCACGTCGCCTGCCCGCAATGCGGCGCGGCCGCCCGGCGCGAAACCGACACGATGGACACCTTCGTCGACTCGTCCTGGTACTTCGCGCGCTTCACCGATCCGTGGCGGACGGAGAGCCCGACCGACCGCGCCGTCGTCGACCGCTTCCTGCCCGTCGACCAGTATATCGGCGGCGTCGAGCACGCGATTCTTCACCTGCTCTATTCGCGCTTCTTCACCCGCGCCATGAAGGCCACCGGTCATGCCGGGCTCGACGAGCCCTTCGACGGCATGTTCACGCAAGGCATGGTCGTCCACGAGACCTATCGCGACGCGGACGGCAACTGGGTCGAACCCGGCGATGTCCGCATCGAGACCGAGGGCAGCGAACGCCGCGGCTTCCATGTCGAGACCGGCGCGCCGATCGAGATCGGCGCGATCGAGAAGATGTCGAAGTCCAAGAAGAATGTCGTCGACCCCGACGACATCATCGCCTCCTACGGCGCCGACACCGCCCGCTGGTTCATGCTCTCGGACTCGCCGCCGGACCGCGACGTGATCTGGACCGACGAGGGCGTGCAGGGCGCGGCGCGCTTCGTCCAGCGCCTCTGGCGCCTGCTGAACGAGATCGCCGAGCGGACCGGAAATGCCGGCGCCGCTCCTGAGGCCATCGGCGAGGCCGCCCAGACGCTGCGCAAGGCCACCCACCGGGCACTGGACGCCGTCGGCAACGACATCGAACGGTTGGCCTTCAACCGCTGCATCGCCCATGTCTACACGCTCACCAACGCGATCGGCAAAGCGCTGGACGCGGCCGCGGAGGCCGAGGCGCTGCCCGCCGACATGGCCTTCGCCCTGCACGAAGCGGGGGTCATCGTGACGCAGCTCGTCGCGCCGATGATGCCGCATCTGGCTGAGGAATGCTGGCGCGCGCTCGGCCGGGACGGGCTGGTCGGCGAGGCCGCCTGGCCGGCGGCCGAGGCGTCCCTGCTCAAGGACGACAGCATCGTCCTGCCCGTGCAGGTCAACGGCAAGAAACGCGCGGAGGTGACCGTGCCGGCCGATGCGGATATCATCGCGGTGGAGGCCCTCGTGCGGGCCTCCGAGATCGTCACCAAGGCGCTTGACGGCCGCGAGATCCGCAAGATCATCGTGGTTCCCGGGAGAATCGTGAATGTCGTCCTCTGAGACCGGTCGCCCCGGAGCCCTGCGCGGCTCCCGCCTGATGCTCGCCGCGGCCCTGATCGCGGCGGCGGCAGCGGGCGGATGTTTCCAACCCCTCTATGCCGAGAACACGCGGTCCGTCACCGGCGGCAGCGTCAAGGACGCCTTCAAGGAGATCGAGGTTCCGGAGATCAAGGGCCTGATCGGCCATTATCTGCGCAACGAACTCGTCTTCGAACTCGACGGCGGCAACGAGCCGGACCGCGTCAAGCGGCTGAAATTCCAGAGCCAGATTTCGGAATCGCTCGAGGTGGTCACGGTCGACTACACCAACGGCCGTGCCGACTCGGCGATCCTGGTCGCGACGGCGACCTGGTCGCTCACCGATACGGTCTCGGGCAAGGTGGTGTCGAAGGGCACCAACATCGTCCGTGCCCCCTATGAGCGCTCCTCGCAGCGTTTTGCCACGGTGCGCGCCGCCCGCGACGCGCAGATTCGCGCGGCGAAAAACCTCGCCACGCTGATCCGCGGGCAGATCGCCGCCGATCTCGTCGCCGGCTGAGCCGCCGAGGGACGCCGCATGGCCGCCATCAAGGCGCATGAGGCGGACCGCGCCCTCGCCAAGCTCGACCCGGCCTATCGCCTCGTCCTGATCTACGGGCCCGATGCCGGGCTCGTCACCGAGCGGGCTGCGGCGCTCGCCCGCGCCCATGTCGACGACCCCGAAGACGCCTTTCAGCTCGTCCGGATGAGCGGCGACGACATCGCCTCCGACCCGATGAGGCTGGTCGACGAAGCCAACACCATCGGCCTCTTCGGCGGGCGGCGGAGCATTCGCGTCTCGCCCACCTCCAAGGCCCTGCTGGCCGCCGTCGAGCCGCTGCTGACGACGCCCTCCAAGGACGCCATCGTCATCGTCGAGGCGGGCGATCTCCAGCGCAACAACCCGCTGCGAACGGCCTGCGAGCGGGCCCGGACCGCCCTCGCCGTGCCCTGCTACGGCGACGCCGCACGCGATCTCGGGACGATCATCGACGAGATGGTCCGTGCCGCGGGCAAATCGATCGATCGCGCCAGCCGCGACCATCTCGCGGGCCTCCTGGGCGGCGACCGCCAGACCTCACGCCGCGAGATCGAGAAGCTGCTGCTCTATGTCGGCCCGGATCCGGCCGTGACGCAGTCCCATATCGAGGCTGTCGTCGGCGACACGGCGCAGCGCGAGCAGGCCATGCTGATCGATGCCGTCTTCGCCGGGAAGCTGCCCGTTCTCGATCTCGCCCAGGCCAAGCTCGCCAGCGAGGGGCTCGACGCCGGCGTCATGCTCGGCGCCGTGCTGCGCCATGCTCTGGCACTGCTGAAAGCCCGCCAGGGCGTGGATGCCGGCCGCAGCCCCCGGGACATGGTCGCGGCGATGCGCCTGCCCTATCCGCGCATCGCCACCACGGAGGCGGCGCTGTCGGCCTGGACCACGGCAAAGCTGATGGAAGCGGTGACGCTGCTGGGCAATGCCACGCTCGCTGCGCGTCGCGACGGCGATCTCGGGCGTGCGGGGGCGACGCGAGCACTCTGGACGCTCGCGCGCCTCGGCCGTTCGGCCGGGCGCGGCGAGTAGCCGGTCAATCCTTCAGACGGCGGCAGAGCGCGTCGAGCTGTTCCAGCGTCTTGTAGCTGATTCTGACCTCGCCGCTGCCGTTGGCGCGATGGCTGATCGAAACGGACAGGCCGAGCGCCTCTTCCAGCGCCTTTTCGACCGCACGCGTATCCGGGTCCTTCTCGACCTTGGGCTTGCTGGCGATGCTCTTGGTCTCGCCGCGCGATTCCTCCTGGACGATGCGCTCGATATCGCGGACGCTCAGCCCCTGATCGACGATCTTGCGCGCCATCAGTTCCGGATCCGAAACGGAGAGGAGCGCGCGGGCGTGGCCGGCGGACACGGAGCCCTCGCTGACCATCTGACGCACGGAGGCCGGCAGCTTCGACAGGCGCAGCGTGTTCGCGACATGGCTGCGGCTCTTGCCGATCACCCGCGCGAGATCGTTCTGCGTGTAGTTGAACTCGGCGATGAGCTGCTCATAGCCCGCCGCCTCCTCGATCGCATTGAGGTCCGTGCGCTGCACGTTCTCGACGATCGCGATTTCGAGCGCCTCGCGATCATCGGCCTCGACGAGGATGACCGGGACGTCATGCAGACCGGCCCGCTGCGCCGCGCGCCAGCGACGCTCGCCGGCGATGATCTCATAGGCGTCGATCATGCCGACGATCGGTCGCACGATGATCGGCTGCAGGATGCCCCGCTCCTTCACCGAGGCGGTCAGCTCCTCGAGATCGGCCTCGGCAAAGCTCCGCCGCGGATTGCGAGCGCTCGGACGCAGGAACTCGACCGGCACACGGCGCTGGCCACGCGCACGCTCCAGGGCCCCGATCTCCTCGCCGACATCGCCGATCAGGGCGGCAAGGCCGCGGCCGAGACGCGAGCGCCCCTGTTCTTCCGCCATCGCCATCGCGTTCAACCTCTGCGTATTGGTTTCAGGCCGCGGCGCGCAGCGCGCGCTCGCGGCGGATGACCTCGGAGGCCAGCTTCAGATAGGCCTGCGAACCCGAGCAGCGCAGGTCGTAGAGCAGCGCCGGCTTCCCGTAGGACGGCGCCTCCGACACCCGCACATTGCGCGGGATCACCGTCTCGTAGACCTTGTCGCCGAGGAATTCCCGGACATCGGCCATGACCTGACCGGACAGGTTGTTGCGCGGATCGTACATCGTCAGGACGACGCCCTGGATGATCAGGCGCGGGTTGAGCCCCGCCCGCACCTGCTCGACCGTCTTGAGCAGCTGGCTGAGACCCTCCAGCGCGAAGAATTCACATTGCAGCGGCACCAGCACGGCGTCGGACGCCGTCATCGCATTGATGGTGATGAGACTCAGCGACGGCGGGCAGTCGATCAGGACATAAGTCAGATCCGAGCAGCGCTGGTCATAGACCAGCTCGTCGATCGCGTTCTTCAGCCGATGGGCGCGATCCTTCGAGGCCGCGATCTCCAGTTCAACGCCAAGCAGGTCGAGCGTCGAGGGGGCCAGGTAAAGGCCCGGAACGGCCGTCTCCTGCATGGCCTGCCCGAGCCCGACATCCCCGCACAGCACGTCGTATGTCGAGGATTTGCGGCTGCGACGGTCGACGCCGAGGCCGGTCGACGCGTTGCCCTGCGGATCGAGGTCGACAATCAGCACCTTTTCGCCGATCGCGGCCAAGGCCGTGCCCAGATTGATCGCCGTCGTGGTCTTGCCGACGCCGCCCTTCTGATTCGCGAGCGCCAGCACGCGCGGGCGGCGCGGCATCGGGATTGGCGTAAGATCGGTCATGAATCGGCCCGTTTCTCGGCCGCGCGGACCATCAGGATCCGGGCGGCCCCATCCGTCACGGAGGAAACCGTTGAGGCCTGAATCTTCCAATATCTGGACGACTCCGTCAATTCCGCATCTAGATGTTGTCCCTTCGGAAAGAGTCCGATCGTGCCTGTTCTCAACAGCTCTTTGCACCATTCGAGCAGCTGGGGCAGGGGCGCGAGGGCACGGGCCGTCACGACATCGACCTGGCCGGTGAAATCCCCGATGACATCCTCGATCCGCGCCGCATGAACCGTCACCGGCGCCCCGGTCAACCGGGCGGCATGACGCAGAAAGGCGCATTTGCGGCTGTTGCTCTCGACGAGGTGAATCCGCCCGCCCGGGATCTCCGCAAGGCAGATCCCGATCACCAGACCTGGAAAACCGCCGCCGGAACCGAGGTCGAGCCACGTCTTCGCATCGGGCACGAGCCGGGCGATCTGCAGCGAATCGGCGACATGCCGTGTCCAGACATCGGCGAGGGTGGCGCCGGAAACCAGGTTCTTCGCCACCTGCCAGCGTTCGAGTTCGGCCACCAGCAGGGCGAGGCGCTCCTCTGTTTCACGTGAAACAGGCGTCAAGCGCAAAGCGCGGGCACGGTCGGAATTATCAACAGTCATCGGCCTGTTATCAACAGAGGGATGGCGCGCCTGTGGATCACCCGGCGACCGCAGCGACGCGGCGCTTGCGCGAATGGGCCGCGAGCAGCGTCAGAGCGGCAGGGGTCATGCCCTCGATCCGGCCCGCCTGGGCGATATCGGCCGGCCGTTCGGTACGCAGTTTCGCCTTGAGCTCGTTAGACAACCCGGAAATGCCGTCGAGGTCCAAATCATCCGGGAGCTTCAGCGCCTGATCGCGCTGATAGGATGCGATCTCGTCCGCTTGCCGATCCAGATACACGGAATAAACGGCGTCGGCCATCACGCGGGCGATGGTCCGGGGGGAATAGCCTCCCAGCTCGGGCCAGATCGCGGCGAGCCGGTCGAAACCGACATCGGGGTAGGACAGGATCTGAAAAGCGCTGCGACGCAGCCCGTCGCGGTTGAGTTGCAGACCCGCAACCTCCGCCTGCTGCGGCGACAGGGTCAGCGAACGAAGCTGTGCTGTAAGGGCCTGCGTCTCCGCCTGCTGCTCCTGAAAGACCTCGTGCCGCCTCGATCCGACAACACCGAGGCTCGCGCCGAGGCTGGTCAGTCGCTCATCAGCATTGTCGACACGAAGCGACAACCGGAACTCCGCACGCGAGGTAAACATTCGATACGGCTCCGTAACGCCACGCGTGACGAGATCGTCGACCATCACCCCGGTATAGGAGGCAGTACGCTCCAGCACGATCGGTTCGGCACCGCTCGCGCGGCGCGCCGCATTCAACCCTGCCAGCAAACCTTGGGCGCCGGCTTCCTCATATCCGGTCGTGCCGTTGATCTGCCCCGCGAGAAAGAGCCCGGCGATCGCCCGCGTCTCGAGCGTATTCCGCAGGGCGCGGGGATCGACGAAATCATATTCGATGGCATAGCCCGGGCGCAGCATCGTGGCCCGCTCCAGACCCGGGATCGTCGCCAGCAAGCCACGCTGCACATCCTCCGGCAAGGAGGTCGAGATGCCGTTCGGATAGACGGTGTCGTCGTCCAGCCCCTCCGGCTCCAGAAAGATCTGGTGCCCGTCCCGATCGCCGAAGCGCCCGACCTTGTCCTCGATCGAGGGACAATAGCGCGGTCCCCGCCCTTCGATCTGACCCGAGAACATCGGCGCGCGGTGGAGATTGGCGCGGATCAGATCGTGGCTGGCCAGCGTCGTGCGGGTGATGCCGCAGGCGATCTGTGGCGTGGTGATCCGATCGGTCAGTGCCGAGAAGGGCTCGGGCGGGTCATCCCCCGCCTGCATCTCGAGCGCGGCCCAATCGATGGTGCGGCCGTCCAGACGCGGGGGCGTCCCGGTCTTCAGCCGGCCGAGCGGGAAGCCGTAGCGCTCCAGCGTCGCCGAAAGGCCGAGCGAGGGCGCCTCCTCGACACGACCGGCGGGAATGCGCGTTTCGCCGATATGGATCAGCCCACGCAGAAAGGTCCCGGTCGTCAGCACGACCGTTCCGGTCCCGAATCGCTGTCCATCGGCGAGGATCACGCCTGCGACGCGGCCATCGCGAACGTCCAGATCGAAGACGTCGCCCGCAATCTGGCTCAACCTGTCCTGCTCTGCCAGCAGGTCCTGGATCGCCTGGCGGTAGAGCTTGCGGTCGGCCTGGGCTCGCGGGCCTCTCACCGCCGGCCCCTTCCGCCGGTTGAGCATGCGGAATTGAATACCGCCCCGGTCGGCTGCCCGCGCCATCAAACCGTCGAGGGCGTCGATCTCGCGGACGAGATGCCCCTTGCCGAGCCCCCCGATCGCCGGATTGCAGGACATCACGCCGATCGTATCGAGGCGATGCGTGATCAGCGCCGTTTTCGCGCCGCAGCGTGCGGCAGCCGCCGCAGCCTCGACGCCGGCATGGCCGCCGCCCACGACGATGACGTCGTAACGGCTCTCGGGGGGGTTGTGGGACATGGGATTTGGCTAGCGAAGCACCGCCGGCAGGTCAAACACTATCGCAGAGGTCCTTGCCTCGGCCTGCTGTTACTTGCCGATGCAAAAGCCGGCAAAGAGCTGGTCCAGCACATCCTCGACATCCATGCGGCCGAGCAAACGTTCGAGCGCCCGCACCGCGAGCCGGACGTCTTCGGCCAGCAGTTCGGCAGGCGCACCCGCGGAGGCGAGGGCTCGCTCCAGCGCGACAATTGCGTCTGCCACCGCGATGCGATGGCGCTCGCGCGTCAGGAGCGCCGGTTCGGCCTGATGGTCGCCGGTGAGCCGCCCTGTCAGCAGGTCGATGAGCTGGGGCAGCCCCTCGCCGGTCTGCGCCGACACGGGCAGCTCGCCCGGCCGCGGCACCCCCGCCAGGTCGGCCTTTGTCGCGAGCGGCACGACGTTCGATCCCTCCTGATGTCGGTCCGCTTCCGAATCGATTGCACGCAGGCTCAGCACGAGATCGGCCTTGGCGGCGAGGGCGCGGGCGCGACGAACCCCCTCGACCTCGATCGCGTCCGCGCTCTCGCGCAGACCGGCCGTATCGATCAACGTGACCGGGATGCCGTCCAGATCAAGCCGGACCTCGATCGCATCGCGCGTGGTCCCCGCGACCGGTGAGACGATCGCGACGTCACGACGGGCCAGGGCATTGAGCAGGCTGGACTTGCCGGCATTGGGCGGGCCGGCCAGCACCACGACGAAGCCCTCGCGCACGCGCTCGCCATGGGCGAAGCCGATCTGAGCATCCCGCAGCCCGTCTAGAACGCCGGCAGCGAGTTGAAGAGCCCGCTCCACTAGGGGACCTTCGACATCGCCTTCATCCGAGAAGTCGAGTTCGGCCGCGAGCAGGGCTTGGGCTTCCACCAGCGGTTGGCGCCAGCCAGCCACCGCCGTGCCCAGCGCGCCGTCCATCTGGCGCAACGCCTGGCGTCGCTGCCATTCCGTTTCCGAATCGATCAGATCCGCCAGACCTTCGACCGCTGCGAGATCGAGCTTGCCGGCCTCGAACGCACGGCGCGTGAATTCGCCGGGCTCGGCGAGGCGGACTCCTCGATGGGCACAGAGAACGCCCAGAAGCCGGCCCAATACGGCGCGCGAGCCGTGAATCTGAAACTCGGCGACATCCTCGCCGGTGAAGCTGGCCGGGCCAGGAAAGAACAGGACGAGCGCCTGGTCGATGATGTCGCCGGCGGGGTCGCGCAGCTGGCGCAGGGTCGCCAGACGGGGCGACGGTACCAGCCCAGCAATCGTTTCGACAACGAATCGGACACGTGGCCCCGAAGCCCGAACGACGGCAACGCCCGCTCGTCCGGGGGCGGAGGAGAGGGCCACGATGGTCGGCACGGGGGAGAGGGTGTTCATAGCCGGGGGAGCCCCCCGTCCGTCACGGGGCCGAATCGGACAGCCCTCGGGGCGTCAGGTGTTCATCGAGTCGAAGAAGTCGGCGTTCTGTTTCGTCTGCCGCAGCTTGTCCATCAGGAACTCGATCGCATCCTGCGGGCCCATCGGGTTGAGGATGCGGCGAAGCACATAGGTCTTGGCCAGCACATCCTTCGGCGTGATGAGCTCCTCCTTGCGGGTGCCCGACTTGAGAATGTCGATCGCCGGGAAGATGCGCTTGTCGGAGACCTTGCGGTCGAGCACGATCTCCGAGTTACCGGTGCCCTTGAACTCTTCGAAGATCACCTCGTCCATGCGGCTGCCGGTGTCGATCAGCGCCGTCGCCACGATGGTCAGCGAGCCACCTTCCTCGATGTTGCGGGCGGCGCCGAAGAAGCGCTTGGGACGCTGCAGGGCGTTGGCGTCGACGCCGCCGGTCAGCACCTTGCCGGAGGAGGGGACGACCGTGTTGTAGGCACGGCCGAGGCGGGTGATCGAGTCGAGCAGGATCACGACGTCGCGGCCGTGTTCGACCAGGCGCTTGGCCTTCTCGATCACCATCTCGGCGACCTGGACGTGGCGGGTCGCCGGCTCGTCGAAGGTCGAGGACACGACCTCGCCCTTCACCGAGCGCTGCATGTCCGTGACCTCTTCCGGCCGCTCGTCGATCAGCAGCACGATGAGGTAGCATTCCGGGTGGTTGGTCGTGATCGACTGCGCGATGTTCTGCAGCAGCACGGTCTTGCCGGTCCGGGGCGGGGCGACGATCAGGGCACGCTGGCCCTTGCCGATCGGGGCGACGATGTCGATGACGCGGGCCGAGAAATCCTTCTTGGCCGGTTCGGCAACCTCGAGCCGCAGTCGCTCGTCAGGATAGAGCGGCGTCAGATTGTCGAAATTGATCTTGTGCTTGATCCGCTCGGGATCCTCGAAATTGATCGTGTTGACCTTGAGCAGGGCGAAATAGCGCTCGCCATCCTTGGGGCTGCGAATCGGCCCCTCGACCGTGTCACCCGTGCGAAGACCGAACTTCCGGATCTGTGTCGGCGAGACATAGATGTCGTCCGGGCCCGGCAGGTAGTTCGAATCGGGCGAGCGCAGGAAGCCGAAACCGTCGGGCAGGACCTCGACCACGCCTTCCCCGAGAATCTCGGTCTCTCGAGCGGCGAGCTGCTTCAGGATCGCGAACATCAGCTCCTGCTTGCGCATCGTGCTGGCGTTCTCGACCTCGAGCCCCTCCGAGAAGGCGAGCAGTTCGGTCGGCGATTTGACCTTGAGGTCTTGGAGCTTGATTTCCCGCATGGGGCACCCGGATCGAAAATGTCGCGACACGGAAGGTCGCAACCAGGACGGTAATGGGATGATCGACAGGCCCGGACGGACGGCGCTGGGGTTGAGCGCCACGAGCGGCTGCCAGGGCAGTCGGCTCACGAACCATCGACAACAGGGAGAACGCTGGAGAAGCGTGATGTCTGATAACCGGAAACCGCGTCCGGCTCAAGCGGCAAACCGCAGGCGCCTCAGAACGGCTTGACGATGACGAGAATGACGATGCCGACCATCAACACGGCAGGCACCTCGTTGATCACCCGGTAGAAGCGGCCCGACTTCGTGTTCCGATCATTGGCGAAGTCCCGGACTCGTCCGACGAGATAGCCATGGACGCCCGACAGCAGCACGACCAGCAGGAGCTTGCCGTGCAGCCAGCCGCCCTTGAAGCCGAACGCAGCCCAGGCGAGGTAGAGGCCGAGCACCCAGGTCACGATCATGGCGGGGTTCATGATCCCGCGCAGCAACCGCCGCTCCATCACCTTGAAGGTCTCGGACTGGACCGAGCCCGGCGCGGCATCGACATGGTAGACCATCAGCCGCGGCAGATAGAGCATCCCCGCCATCCAGGAAATGACCGCCAGGACGTGGACGGCCTTCAGCCACTCATACATCGCGAACGTGCTCCGTCATGTCAGCCGGGTCAGCCGCGCACCGCGGCCAGCAGCCGCTCGACATGCGCGATCGGCGTGTCCGGCAGGATGCCGTGCCCGAGATTGAAGACGAAGGGTCCTTGGCCGAACGCCTCCATCACGGCCGTGATCTCGCGCTCCAGCTCGGGACCACCAGCGCGCAGCACCAGCGGATCGAGATTGCCCTGCACCGGCACCAGCGACTGGATCTCGTCGCGGGCGAAACCGCGATCAATCTCCGATTCGAGGCCGACGGCATCGACGCCGGTGCCGCGGACATAGGCCGGGATCAACCTGCCTGCGCCACGCGGGAAACCGATGATCCGGGCCTTCGGCTGTCGGGCGCGCACACCCTCGACGATCCGCCGCGTCGGCGCGATGCACCAGCGCTCGAAATCGGCCTCGCCCAGCGAACCGGCCCAGCTGTCGAAGATCTGGACGGCATCGACACCGGCCTCGATCTGCGCACCGAGATAATCGATCGAGGTCGCGACGATCCGGTCGATGATGTGCCGAAAAAGCGCCTCATCGCGGGTGAAGAGCTCCTTCGCGGGCCCCTGGTCAGGCGTGCCCCGGCCCGCGACCATATAGGTCGCTACCGTCCAGGGAGCACCACAGAAACCGATGAACGCCGTTTCCCTCGGCAGCGATGCGCGGACCCGCCGCACCGTCTCGATGACAGGATCCAGCACGGAAAGCCCGGCATGCCTGTCGATCTCGGACAGCCTGTCACGATCGGCAACCGGCTCTAGACGGGGACCTTCGCCCTCGACGAACCAGAGCTTCTGGCCGAGCGCCTGCGGCACGACGAGAATATCGGAGAACAGGATCGCGGCGTCGAAACCGAAGCGGCGGATCGGCTGGAGGGTGACCTCAGCAGCCCATTCCGGATTGTAGCAGAGGCCGAGGAAGCTGCCGGCCTTGGCCCGGAGCTCGCGGTACTCCGGCAGATACCGGCCCGCCTGGCGCATCATCCAGATCGGAGGCGTCGTGAGGGTTTCGCCTGCAAGGGCTCGAAGAAACGCAGGCCGGTCAGATGTCGTAAGGCTCATCGGCGATCCATCCCCCATCTCTCTTAAATAGATTTCTAGAGAGAGAATCTTCTTCTTTGACTCTTGGATGGGGGCAGATAGCCCGACGCAATCCGATCCACAACCTGTCCACAGGTGGCCAGCCTGATGCAGGCAGGGCCTGCTGTCCACCTGTCTCTCGTTAACGGTTTGTTAACCCGCGCGAATCGCGCTCGCCAATCGCCGCGTCAAAATGATTCACGTGAAACACTCCGGCGACGCCCCACAGCCTCTGGCCTGTTAACGGATCATTAGGGTTATACAGACCTTAACACCGCCGGCTTCCAGAGGCGTTTTTGTCCACAGCGCTCCCCAGGCCACCCAATGTGGCCGGCGGCCTGGGCGGCCTGGACGTGGCGCGCCAGGAGCTGGGCCGATTTGCTTTGACGGTCCGCCGGGCTAGAGGTTGCAGCAGACCGCCATCGCCCCGGGGAACCCCGTGCACCGCAATTACTTCCACCTCCATCTGGTGTCGGACGCGACCGGCGAAACCCTCATCGCCGTCAGCCGCGCCGCCGCAGCGCAGTACGAAACGGTGTCCGCGATCGAGCATGTCTACCCGCTGGTGCGGTCGGAAGCCCAGCTCGCCCGCGTCCTGGCGGAGATCGAGGCCTCGCCCGGCGTCGTTCTCTACACGCTGGTGGAGCCGGAATGGTCGCAGCGGCTGGAGAATTTCTGCCGCGAACTGGGCTGTCCCTGCCTGTCGGTTCTCAACCCGGTGCTGGCGCTCTTCCAGTCCTATCTCGGCCAAGCCTCGGCGCCGAAGCCAGGTGCACAGCATGTGCTCAATGCCGAATATTTCCGCCGCATCGATGCGATGAACTACACCCTGCTGCATGACGACGGTCAGCTCGGCGGCGATCTCGAGAATGCCGACATCATCCTCGTCGGCATCAGCCGGACCTCGAAGACGCCGACCTCGATCTATCTCGCCAATCGCGGCATCAAGACCGCCAACATTCCGCTGGTGCCGAACGTGCCGCTGCCGGCCGAGCTCGAACATGTCCGCAAGCCGCTGATCGTCGGTCTCGTTGCCAGCCCGGATCGCATCGTCCAGATCCGCCAGAACCGTCTGCTCTCGCTGCGCGCCGATGATGAGACCCCCTATGTCGATCCCGCCTCGGTGGCCGACGAGGTCGCGCAGTCGCGCCGGCTCTGCGCCCGCAAGGGCTGGCCGGTGATCGACGTGACCCGGCGCTCGATCGAGGAGACGGCGGCCTCGATCCTTGATCTGCTGCGCGACCACCGCATGAAATTCATCGCGACATGAGCAGGCTGTCTGGCCTCTGGCTCCCGCCGCAAGCGCTGGTGCTGGCCTCGGGCAGCCTCACCCGGCGCGACATGCTGATGGCGGCCAGTGTTCCCGTGGAGACGGTGAAGCCGGCCGTCGACGAGCGGGCTGTCGAAGTGCCCTTGCTGGCCGCCGGAGAATCGCCGGCGCGGATCGCCCTGGCGCTTGCCGTCGCAAAGGCGTCGGCCGTCTCGGCGCAGCAGCCGGACAGGCTGGTCCTGGGAGCCGACCAGACGCTCGCCTGTGCAGGCGAAGCCTTTCACAAGCCCGGAGATCGTGCCGCCGCCGCCCGACAGATCGCCGCTCTGTCTGGCCGCGACCACGAACTGCACAGTGCCTTCGCGCTGGTGCGCGGTGGAGCGGTGCTGGCCCAAGGCCACCAGACCGCCCGGCTCACCATGCGCCCGCTGACGCCGGCCTTCATCGAAGCCTATCTCGACACGGTTGGCGATACGGCTTTCTCCAGCGTCGGCGGCTATCAGATCGAGGGTCTCGGCGCACAGCTCTTCGAGCGCATCGACGGCGACCATTTCACCATTCTCGGACTCCCGCTGCTGCCCGTCCTGGCGGCGCTGCGCGATCTCTCCGTCCTTGCCCGCTAAGCGTCCAGACCCATGACACCGCGTTGTTTCGTCCTCGGCCATCCCGTCGCCCATTCCCGCTCGCCGCTCATCCATGGCAGCTGGCTGGCCGAACACGGCCTCGCCGGCAGCTATGAGCGCGTCGATGTCGCCCCGCCCGATCTGGCGGCCTTCGTCGCAAGGCTGCGTGCTGGCGAGTTCACCGGCGGCAATGTCACCGTCCCTCACAAGGAGGCGATGCTGGGTCTGGTGGACCATGTCACGGACGCCGCGCGCGCCATCGGCGCGGTGAACACACTCTGGCGCGAAGGCAAGCGGATCTTCGGCGACAACACCGACGTCTCGGGCTTCCTCGCCCATCTCGACGCCACGGCTCCGGGCTGGGACGGGCGCGTTGGGACGGCGCTGGTTCTGGGCGCAGGCGGGGCTGCCCGCGGTATCGCTTTCGGGCTGAAAGGTCGCGGCATCGGCCGGATCATCCTCGTCAACCGCAGCCGTGCGCGGGCCGATGAACTGGCGGCGGCGCTGGGCGGCAGCGTCGAAGCGGCCGACTGGGCACGGCGCGATGCGCTGGTGGGTGAGGCCGATCTCGTCGTCAATACGACGGCGCTCGGCATGCATGGCCAGCCGCCGCTGGAGATCGACCTCGCGCATCTGCGCCCAGGCACGATCGTCGACGACATCGTCTATGTCCCGCTCAAGACGTCGCTGCTGATCGAAGCCGAGCGCCGCGGCGGCGTTCCCGTCGATGGGCTCGGCATGCTGCTCCACCAGGCGGTGCCGGGGTTCGCGCGCTGGTTCGGCGTAACGCCGGCCGTCACGCCGGCGCTGCGGGCAAAGCTCGAAGCCGATATCCTCGACCACTGATTCGCAAGGCGAGCCCGCCGCCGGGCTCCGGGACGCGGCACGCCATGACCTTCATCCTCGGCCTGACCGGCTCGATCGGCATGGGCAAGTCGACCACCGCCGCGCTGTTCCAGGCGCGCGGCATTCCGGTTCACGACGCGGATGCGGCGGTCCATGCGCTCTATCGCGGCCGGGCGGTGCCCCTGATCGCCGCAGCCTTCCCCGATGCCGTTCATGACGGCGTGGTCGATCGGGCGCGCCTCTCGGGAGCCGTGCTGGGCAGGCCAGAGGTGATGGCGCGGCTGGAGGCGATCATTCATCCGCTCGTGCGCGAGGAGGAGGCCTGCTTCCTGCGCGGTTGCCGGCAGAGGGGGGTGGGCCTTGCCGTCCTCGACGTCCCGCTGCTGCTCGAGACAGGTGGCGGGTCGCGCTGCGATGCGGTTCTCGTGGTCAGCGCGCCGGCGGATGTGCAGCGGGCCCGGGTGCTGGCCCGGCCGGGGATGACCCCCGAGCGGCTCGACGCCATCCTGGCCCGTCAGATGCCCGATGCAGCCAAGCGGGCGCACGCCCATTTCATTGTGGACACCTCGCGCGGCCTTGTGGCGGCGGGCCGGCAGGTCGGGTCTATCCTGATCGCGCTCGCGGGGCGTCCGGGCCGGGGCGGGCGAGGGTGGACCGACGACCATGCGTGAGATCGTTCTCGATACCGAGACCACCGGCGTCGAGGCGCAGGGCGGCGACCGCGTCGTCGAGATCGGCTGCGTCGAACTCGTCAATCATTGTCCGACCGGACGCAGCTTCCACCAATACATCAATCCCGAGCGTCCGATGTCGGAAGGGGCCTTCAAGGTCCATGGCCTCTCCGACGCCTTCCTCGCGCCGCAGCCGGTCTTCGCGGCGATCGCCGACGAATTCGCCGCCTTCATCGACGGCGCGCGCCTCGTGATCCACAACGCCGCCTTCGACATCGGCTTTCTCAACATGGAGTTCCAGCGCGTCGGCCGGCCGCCGATCGAGCCCTCCCTGGTCGTCGATACGCTGTCCATGGCGCGCCGCAAGCATCCGGGCGCCTCAAACAGCCTCGACGCGCTGTGCACGCGCTACGGCATCGACAACAGCCGCCGCACCCGCCATGGCGCGCTGCTCGACGCCGAAATCCTGGCCGAGGTCTATATCGAGCTGATCGGCGGCAAGCAGGCGTCGCTGGGGCTGGGGGCCGGCGAGGCTGGCGGCACGGGCCTCGCGCCCGTCCGGATCGAGCGGCCGCAGCGGCTGCGCCCGCTCGCGCCGCGCCTCGACGAGGCGGCGATCGCCGCCCATGAGGCCTTCATCCGCTCGCTCGGCAAGAACCAGCTCTGGCGTGGCTATCTCGGCATCACCGAGGACGCGTGACGGAACGTCGACCCCCGCGAGCCCGAAGGCAGCGCAAACGAAAAAGGGCCCCATGGGGCCCTTGGTCGTCACGCCATCGGTCGCGGCTCAGGCGAGCGGCGCGCCCTGCTGCGCCTGAAACTCCTGCATACGCTGCTGGTACAGCGCCGCGAAGTCGATCGGCGGGACATAGAAGGGCGGGAAGCCGCCGTTCTGCACCGCCTCGGCGATGATCTGCCGGGCGAAGGGGAAGAGCAGGCGGGCACAATCGATCACCAGCACGGGATGAATGTGCTCCTGCGGCACGTTCAGCAGCCGGAACACGCCGCCGTAGCTGAGGTCGAAGGCGAAGAGCGTCTCGCCGTTGAGCTCGGCCTTGCCCTCGAGCTGGAGTACGGTTTCGTAGTCGTTCTCGCCGAGGGCGGTGCTGGAGACATTGACCTGCAGGGACATCTGCGGGCCTTCCTGCGCAGCCTGCTGGCCGAGCGCGCGCGGTGCCTTGGGATTCTCGAACGAGAAGTCCTTGGTGTACTGGATCAGGGCGCTCATGCTCGGCGCTGCGTCGGCGGCACCGTTGCCGTTGGGGAATTCACTGGCCATCGGACCCATCGCTCTCGGCTGGCTGTCTCGGGAAGTCCGCATCCATCGGCGGCCTTGGACTGCGCCCGCAACCGACCGGCAGGGCGCGGGCGTCGGCTATCATGGACCCGGGTCCGGCACAAGAAGTCGCCTTCACAAGCCGGGGGGTGGATGTTACGAGCCTGCCTTACCATATGACGCGTAACGGCGCTCCGCGGGGAGATGCTGGTCCTGCAACACGGTTGGAGCCTCGGGTCAGCTTTCGATGCAAAATTCCTTCGACATGACGACTCTGGTCTTCCTGGCTCTGGCCGTTTTCGTCGCCTGGAAGCTGCGTTCCGTGCTCGGCCAGAAAACCGGCAGCGAACAGCCCCCGACCGACCCCTTCTCCCGGCGCGAGACTCCGCCGATGCGGCCGGACCAGACGGCCCCGGCCGACGCGCGCCGCGACAACGTCATCCGCCTGCCCGGTGCCGCCAATGATCCCGCCGCCGCGGCACCGCCGCCGGCCGATCAGTGGAAAGACATCGCGCCGCCCGGCTCGCCGATCTACGCCGGCCTTGAGAGCATCGCCCGTCAGGAGCCGGGTTTCGACCCCCGCGACTTCCTCGGCGGCGCCAAGGCCGCCTATGAGACGATCGTCACCGCCTTCGCCCGCGGCGACCGCAAGATGCTGAAGGGCCTCCTCGCGCGGGAGGTCTACGAAGGCTTCGAGCAGGCCATCACCGATCGCGAGAAGCGCGGCGAGAAGGCCGAGTCCAGCTTCGTGTCGATCGACAAGGCGGACATCACCGCGGTCGAGGTCAAGGGCAAGACGGCGCAGGTCACCATCGCCTTCGTCTCGCAGCTGATCAGCGTGACCCGCGACGCGCAGGGCGCGGTCGTCGACGGCAGCGCCGAGGCGGTCTCCGAGGTCAACGATATCTGGACCTTCTCGCGCCAGCTCGGCAGCCGCGACCCCAACTGGCTCCTGGTCGCGACCGAATCCGCCGCGTGATCCGTGGCGCCGGTCTCGCACTGGCGCTGCTCGCGGCCTGCGCGACACCCCTGACCGCGATGGCCACGACACCTCCCCCTCTGCCCCCTGGGGCTCGCGCCGAGGCCCTGGCACCCGCCGAGGTACCGGGCTGGGCGGGAGACGATCACCGCACCGTCCTGTCGCTCTTCGCCAAGGGTTGCCAGGCCGAGCCGCCCTTGCGGGCGGCCGTTGCCGTTCCCCAGGCATTGCGAGCGACCTGTGGCGCCGCCCAGAGGCTCGAGGCGGCCGGCACCGCGAGCGCCGCGGCGGCCAGGGAGTTCTTCGAGACGCGGTTCGCCTTCTGGCGGATCCGTGCCGAAGCGGGAGCGACCGGTTTCATGACCGGCTATTTCGAGCCTGAATTCGACGGCTCGCTGACCCGCTCTCGCGACTTCCCGACCCCGCTCTACGGCCGCCCGCCGGAGCTGGTCACCCGCATGCCCGGAGACGACTGGCCCGGTCTCGATGCCGGATTGTCGGCCGCCCGACGGACGGAGACCGGGCTCGAGCCCTTCCCGGACCGCACGGCAATCGAGACCGGCGCGCTCGACGGGCGCGGCCTCGAGATCCTCTGGATGCGCGATCCCGTCGACCGCTTCGTGCTGCAGGTCCAGGGCTCGGGCCGCATCCGCCTGCCGGACGGTCGCGTGACACGGCTGGTCTATTCCGGCCGCAACGGCCACGCCTACACCTCGCTCGGCCGCGTGCTGAGCGAGCGCGAGGCCATCCCGCCGGCGCAGATGACGATGGATGTCCTGGTCGCCCGGCTGAAGGCCGATGCGGATTTCGCGCGCGACCTGATCCGGCTGAACCGTTCGTTCGTCTTCTTCGCGCGCCGCGACGATCTCCCGGCCGACAGCGGCCCGATCGGCGGGGCGGGCCTGCCGCTGACGCCCCTGCGCAGCATCGCCATCGACCGGACGATCTGGCCCTATGGCCTGCCGGTCTGGATCGACGCGACCATCCCGGACGCCGCTGGTGGCGAGGAGCGCCTGTCGCGTCTGATGCTGGCGCAGGACACCGGATCGGCCATTCTCGGCCCCGCCCGGCTCGATCTGTTCGTCGGTTCCGGCGCCGCAGCCGGCCATCGCGCCGGGCTGATCCGCCATCCGGTCGATTTCATCGCCCTCTGGCCACGCGATCCCGGACGCTGAGCATGCGGGCGCGCCGGGGGCGGACATTGTCGGAGGCCGATCTCGCTCTCTGGCGCCAGGTTGCGCGCTCCGTGACGCCGTTGCCGGGTCGCGCCCCGGTCGAGCCGGAGCCCGTGCCGGTTGCACCGCCGGCCATGCCCGAGGAACCGCAGCCCGCGTCGGGCGTCGCCCTGGGCCGTCCGACCGCCGCCAAGCCTGTCCCGCCGCCGCTGGCGCCGCTGGAGAACCGTTTGCGGACGCAGCTCCGGCGCGGCCAGCAGGGCGTCGAGGCCGTCATCGATCTCCACGGCATGCGCCAGGACGAGGCGCATCTGGCCCTGCGTGCCTTCCTGCGCCGCGAGCAGGGGCGCGGCACCCGCCTGGCGCTGGTCGTGACCGGCAAGGGCGCGGCCGGCACGACGCTCTTCGGCGAGGAGCGCGGTGTGCTGCGCCGGGTCGTGCCCCACTGGTTGCGCCTGCCCGATCTGCGCCCGCTCGTCGTCGGCTTCGAGGAAGCGCAGCAGCGCCATGGCGGTTCGGGCGCGCTCTATGTCCGTCTGCGCAGGGCGCGTGAGGCCGGCCCGTGACGCCCTTCGGTCGGCGCGTCAGGGAGCTGCGGGAGCAGCGCGGCATCACGCTCGCCGAAATGGCAGGCGTGCTCGGCGTCACGCCGGCCTATCTCTCGGCCCTCGAGCACGGCAAGCGCGGCCGCCCGACCTTCACCCTGATCCAGGGCGTCATCCATGTCCTCGGCGTGATCTGGGACGAGGCGGACGAGCTGGTGCGCCTCGCCGATCTCTCCCATCCGCGCGTGACGGTCGACACTGCCGGCCTCGATCCCGAGGCGACGCTGCTGGCCAACCGCCTCGCCCGCGAGATCGGCGTGCTCGACCCCGAGGATCTGACGCGGCTCTGCGCGGTCCTCGACGAGGCTGCGGCCCGGCGCGGCCGCGCCGGCGGCGCGCCTTGACCCGTATCGCCATGGATGCGACAGGCCCCGCCAGTCTTCACCATTCCCCTCCGACATCCTCTTCTCGCACAGCAACGGGCTTTCCATGACCAGCACGCGCACCGACGTTCTCGCCCTCGGAAACGCCATTGTCGACGTCATCGCGGCGGCGGAAGAGGACTTCCTGGCGAAGCATGGCCTGACCAAGGGTGCGATGGCGCTGATCGACGAGGCGCGTGCCGAATCCCTCTACGCCGCCATGGGGCCGGGCAAGGTCATTTCGGGCGGCTCGGCCGCCAATACCATCGCAGGCCTTGCCTCCTTCGGCGGCAAGGGCGCCTTCATCGGCAAGGTCAAGGCCGACGAACTCGGCAAGCTCTACCGGCATGACCTGACCTCGCTCGGCGTTGCCTTCGACACCCCGGCCGCCACCGAGGGCCCCGCCACCGCACGCTCCTTCATCATCGTCACGCCCGATGGCGAGCGCACGATGAACACCTATCTCGGCGCCTGCCAGGGCCTCGGCGTCGCCGATGTCGATGCGAAGGCGGTCGAGAACGCCGACATCATCTATCTCGAGGGTTATCTCTGGGATCCGCCGGCGGCCAAGGACGCTTTCCGCAAGGCCTCCGAGATTGCGCACAAGGCTGGCGGCAAAGTCGCGATCACGCTGTCCGACTCCTTCTGCGTCGACCGCTACCGCGACGAGTTCGTCGGGCTGATCCGCAACCGCATGGTCGACATCGTCTTTGCCAACGAGCACGAACTGAAAAGCCTCTACCAGGCCGCGGCCTTCGAGGACGCGCTGGCGGCGCTGCGCCAGGAGAACATCCTCGCCGTCGTCACCCGCTCGGAGAAGGGCGCGCTGGCGGTCACCCCCGAGGGCGTGATCGAGGAGCCGGTGTTCCCGATCGAGCGCGTCGTCGATGCGACCGGCGCGGGCGATCTCTTCGCCGCCGGCTTCCTCTTCGGCCTGACCTCGGGCCGCGAGGTCCGCGATTCGCTGCGGCTCGGCGCGCTCGCCGCTGCCGAGATCATCAGCCATGTCGGCGCAAGGCCCGACGTGAACCTCAAGGTGCTGGCGGGGAACGAAGGGCTGCTTTGAGCCCACTCGTCATTCTCGGGCCGCGCTTCGCGCGGACCCGAGAATCTCTGGCAGGATAGGGTCATGCGCCGCGGCGCCGTCTCGTCCCGCGATGCTCGGGTCAAGCCCGAGCATGACGAGGCATCAGTACAGCGTCGCCTTCACCCGCTCCGGCAGTGCCTTGTCATAGGCCTCCCCGTCGAAGGTCTCGACCGCCGCATTGCGTGCCGTGATGTCGCGCAGGATCGTGCCGGCGCTCGGCACGCTGCGCTTGTCGACATGCCTGGCCGCGTTCCACAGCTCCGCCCGGACGATCGCGCGCGAGCACTGGAAGTAGACGCTCTCCACCGTGACCACGATGACGCAGGCCGGGAGCTTTCCCGCCATCGCGAAGCGCCCGCACAACTCTGGGTCGCTCGACAGCGACGCGACTCCGTTGACGCGCAGGGTCTCGCCGTAACCGGGTATCAGGAAGAGCATTCCGATTCGCGGATCGAACAGGATATTCTTCAATGAATCCAGACGGTTATTGCCTTTTCGGTCCGGAATCAGCAGCGTTTTCGCGTCCCGGACCGTGACAAAGCCCGGCTGATCCCCGCGCGGTGAACAATCCAGACCCTCCGGACCGTTCGTCGCCAGCACGAAAAACGGCGAGGCGGCGATCAGCGCGGCGTAGTTCCCGTCGACATGGTCGATCTCCTTGTGGATCGACGCCGGGGCGACCGGGTTGGGATAGAGCGCCGCGAGCTGGTCGAGGGAGGTGATGGCGTGAGCGGTCATGTCTGGTTCCGGGAACGGCATCCGATAAGTCTAGACTATAATGATCCTTTCGCAGCGGCCAGCACCACGCTGACAATGTTCGCGATCTGTCAGCCTCGGCAGCGTGTTCGCCGTCTCACGCACCCGTCATGAAAAAGCCCCGCATCGAACGATGCGGGGCTTCCCGTTTCACGTGAATCGCTTGAGGAGCGACGGCTTACTCGGCCGACTGCTTCTCGCGGCTCTTTTCGGCGTCGCGCTGGGCCTTCAGCTTCTCGGTGATGTCCTCGCCGGTCTGCTGGTCGACGACCTTCATCGAGAGGCGGATCTTGCCGCGCTCGTCCTGGCCGAGGAACTTGACCTTGACCTTGTCGCCTTCCTTGACGACGTCCGAGACCTTCTGGACGCGCTGGGCGGCGAGTTCCGAGATATGAACCAGGCCGTCCTTGGCGCCGAAGAAGTTCACGAAGGCGCCGAACTCCATGATCTTCACGACGGTGCCGTCATAGATCATGCCCGGCTCGGCTTCGGAGACGATCGACTTGATCCACTTGATCGCGGCTTCGATCGACTTGCCGTCGGCCGAGGCGATCTTGATGGTGCCGTCGTCCTCGATGTTGACCTTCGCACCGGTCTTCTCGACGATCTCGCGGATGACCTTGCCGCCGGAGCCGATGACTTCGCGGATCTTGTCGACCGGGATCTTCATCGTCTCGATGCGCGGGGCATACTCGCCGAGCTGGCCGCGCGCGGTGGCGAGCGCCTTGTTCATCTCGTTGAGGATGTGGTCGCGTCCGCCCTTGGCCTGGTCGAGGGCGACCTTCATGATCTCCTCGGTGATGCCGGCGATCTTGATGTCCATCTGCAGCGAGGTGATGCCCTCGGCGGTGCCGGCGACCTTGAAGTCCATGTCGCCGAGATGGTCCTCGTCACCCAGGATGTCGGAGAGCACCGCGAAGCGCTCGCCTTCCAGGATCAGGCCCATGGCGATGCCCGCGACCGGCGCCTTCAGCGGCACGCCGGCATCCATCAGCGCCAGCGAGGTGCCGCAGACGGTGGCCATCGAGGAGGAGCCGTTCGACTCGGTGATCTCCGAAACGACGCGGATCGTGTAGGGGAACTCCGACTTTGCCGGCAGCATCGGGCGGATCGCGCGCCAGGCGAGCTTGCCATGGCCGATCTCGCGGCGGCCGGGCGAACCCATGCGGCCGGCTTCACCCACCGAATAGGGGGGGAAGTTGTAGTGCAGCAGGAAGGTCTCCTTGTAGGTCCCCTCCAGCGAGTCGATGAACTGCTCGTCGTCGCCGGTGCCGAGCGTGGTCACGACGAGCGCCTGCGTCTCGCCGCGGGTGAACAGCGCCGAGCCATGGGTGCGCGGCAGGATACCGGCTTCCGCGACGATCTTGCGGACCGTCTTGAGGTCGCGGCCGTCGATGCGGATGCTGTCGTCCAGGATCATCCAGCGCACGACCTTGGCCTGCGCTTCCTTGAACTGGCTGCCGACCTGCTCCTTGGTGAAGGTGGTCACGCCGTCCGGCGTCTCGGAAACCAGCGCCTGGACCTTCGCCTTGGCGGCGTCGAGAGCCTTGTAGCGCTCGGCCTTGGTGCGGATCTGGTAGGCGGCGCGGATGTCGGCGTCGACCAGCTTGAGCACGGCGTCGAGAACGGCGGAGTTGTCGGCCGGCTCGTAGTCGCGCGGCTCCTTGGCGGCCTTCTCGGCCAGGCGGATGATCGCGTCGATCACCGGCTGGAAATGCTTGTGGCCGAACATGACGGCGCCGAGCATGACCTCTTCCGAGAGCTGCTTGGCCTCTGATTCGACCATCAGGACGGCGTCGGGGGTGCCGGCGACGACCAGATCGAGCGCCGATTCCTTGATCTCGTCGACCAGCGGGTTGAGCTTGTAGGCGCCGTCGAAATAGCCGACGCGGGCGGCACCGACCGGGCCCGTGAAGGGCACGCCCGACAGGGTCAGGGCGGCGGAGGCGGCGACCATCGCGACGATGTCGGGGTCGTTCTCGAGGTCATGCTGCAGCACGGTGCAGACGACCTGCGTCTCGTTGCGGTAGCCCTCGACGAAGAGCGGACGGATCGGACGGTCGATCAGGCGGGAGACCAGCGTCTCCTTCTCGGTCGGGCGGCCTTCGCGCTTGAAATAGCCGCCCGGGATGCGGCCGGCGGCGAAGGTCTTTTCCTGATAGTTCACGGTCAGCGGGAAGAAGTCGATTCCCGGCTTCGGCGACTTGGCGGAGACCACGGTCGCGAGCACGACGGTCTCGCCATAGGTGGCGAGGACGGCGGCGTCGGCCTGGCGGGCGATCTTGCCGGTTTCGAGCACGAGCTTGCGCCCGCCCCAGATCAGTTCTTCGGTCTGTACATCGAACATGAGATATCTTTCGGATCGGATGCGACCCGCCTTCGCGCCTTTGCCCATGGGCAAGACGGCGAAGCGCTCGTCCGGACGATGCGTCCAAGCGCTCAGCGATCCTGCCATGGACGGAAAGCCGCCCGGCGGGTCATGCGGCGGGCGCCCATGCGGCCGCCGCGTTGGAAGGGGGCGATCGCCGCACCATTGCGGCAGGCCCCTTAAGCAAGCGCCCGGAGCGAGGGATTCGCACCGGGCGTTTCGGCTACTCGATCAGCGGCGGATGCCGAGCTTCTCGATCAGGGTCTTGTAGCGACCCTCGTTCTTGCCCTTCAGATAGTCGAGCAGCGAACGACGCTGCGAGACCAGCTTGAGCAGGCCGCGACGCGAGTGGTTGTCCTTGGTGTGCGACTTGAAATGGCCGGTCAGGTTGTTGATGCGCTCCGTGAGGATCGCGACCTGCACTTCCGGCGAACCGGTGTCGTTCGGCTTGGTGGCATATTCCTTCAGGAGCGCGGTCTTGCGCTCGGCAGTGATCGACATCGTCTGATCCTTCGGTTGGGTGTTGATCTGGCGGGCCGCAGCCGGGATGTCGTCCAGCAGGGTCCGAAGCCCGCGATCCGCCTCATCGGGGAGGGGTCGCGCAGCCGGCCGGGGAGGCCGGTTGCGGGCGGTATACACGAAATCGCAGGAAATGCCAGCGCGCCCGGCGGAACCTCCCGGAGGGCCGCCCGTTGCTCGGGTTGGGTCCACGGACAGGTGTTGCGTCATGCGAAATTCGGAGAAGGATCGGCTCATCCTGGCGCTGGCGGCGCAGCTGCGGGCGGAGCGCGAGACGCGCGAGGCGCTCGCCGCGGTCATCGCCAACGGCCAGCTCGATCGCGAGGTCCTGCTCGCGATCCTCGAGGACCCCGTTCCGGCCCCGTCGCGCGAGGATCTCCTGCGCGCCGAGGCGCTGTCCCGCCGGCCGCATCTCGCGGCGAGGGCCGCCTGATGGCGCCGCGTCCCGCCTGGAAGGGCTATCTCAAGCTCTCGCTCGTCTCCTGCGCCGTCGAACTGACCGGCACCACCGATCACAGCGAGAAGGTCTCCTTCCGCGTCATCAACCGCAAGACCGGCAACACCGTGAAGCGCCAGTATGTCGACGGCGTCACCGGCAAGCCGGTCGAGGACGACGACGAGGTCAAGGGCTACGAAATCGGCAACGACGAATATCTGCTGGTCGAGGAGGACGAGATCGACGCCGTGCAGATCGAATCCTCGCACACCCTCTCGATCGAGCATTTCGTCGACCGCGCCGACATCCCCCAGATCTATTTCGACACGCCCTATTACGTGACTCCCTCCGACGAGGTCTCGGAAGAGGCCTTCGCCGTGATCCGCGAGGCGATGGCGCGGCAGAAGAAGGCCGGCATCGCCCGCATTGTGCTCTATCGCCGCGAGCGGCCCGTCATGATCGAGCCCTTCGACAAGGGTCTGCTGCTGACGACGCTGCGCTACGACAAGACGGTGCGGAAACCCGACGAGATCTTCGGCGATCTGGGCAAGCCGAAGATCGACTCCGAGCTGATCGACCTCGCCACCCACATCATCGACAAGAAGCAGGCCGCCTTCGACCCGTCGGGGTTCGAGGACCGCTATGAGAGCGCTCTGCTGGAGCTCATCCAGGCCAAGCAGAAGGGCAAGAAGCCGCCCGTGGTCCAGGCGGCCGAAAAGCCCGCCAATGTCGTCAACCTGTTCGAGGCGTTGAAGAAGAGCCTGGCGGGAGATGAAGGCGCCGGCGTCGGCAGGCCCGCTCCGGGCAAGGGCAGGAAGGCTGCAGACAAGCCGGCGGACGCGAAATCGTCCGGCAGCGCCAAATCATCCACTAAGCCGGCCAGGACGAAGAAGAGCGCCTGAGCGGCCGGGAGCGCGTCGAATGGCTGGCCTCGACCTCTACCGTGCCAAGCGGGACTTCAGCCGCACCGGCGAGCCGGAGGGATCCCGAGAGAGGAAGTCGGGCAAGGCTCAGGCGCGCAAGGCCTATGGCGGCGCCTTCGTCGTCCACAAGCACGCCGCCCGCCGCCTGCATTACGATCTCCGGCTCGAGCATGACGGCGTGTTCTGGTCCTGGGCGGTGACGCGCGGCCCGAGCCTCGATCCCGACGAGAAGCGGCTCGCCGTCCATGTCGAGGATCATCCGCTCGAATATGGTAGCTTCGAAGGCACGATTCCCGAGGGACAATATGGCGCCGGGTCCGTCATCGTCTGGGACGAAGGGCGCTGGGTGCCGGAAGGCGATCCCGCCTTCGGCCTCGAGAAGGGCCACCTCTCCTTCATGCTGGAGGGCCACAAGCTCGCCGGGCAGTGGCATCTGGTCCGCCTGAAGCCCCGCCGCGGCGAAAAGCGCGACAACTGGCTGCTGATCAAGGTCGATGACGCCGCCGCGCGTCAGGACGAGGACATCCTCGAAACAGCCCCCAATTCGGTTACGTCAGGCCTGAGCATCGAGGACATCGCCGCCGGCAAGGCGCCCAAGCCGAGGGTCTGGGCCAAGACGAAGCGGCCGGGCACGAACGATGTCAGCGAAGCTGGGAGGCAGCCGCAGGCCAAGCCGGGTTCGAAGACTCCACGAGCCGTGAAATCCAAAGCGGCGCGCAAGGCCACTCCCAAATCGCCACAGCGCGATGACCTGCCGGATTTCGTGCCGCCCTGCCTGGCGACGCTGCAGGACAAGCCGCCGGTGGGCGAGCGCTGGCTCCACGAGGTCAAGTTCGACGGCTACCGCCTGCAGGCCCGCATCGAGAACGGCGCCGTGCGTCTCCTGACCCGATCGGGGCTCGACTGGACCGAGCGTTTCGGCGCGACGCTGTCGAAGGCCCTGGCCGATCTGCCCTGCGGGACGGCGCTGATCGACGGGGAGGTGGTCGCCCTCGGCGAGAGCGGCGTCTCCTCCTTCGGCGCCCTTCAGGAGGCGCTGTCGGAGGGAGCGACCGGCGCGCTGGTCTTCTTCGGATTCGATCTGCTGCATCTCGACGGGCAGGATCTGCGCGCCGACCCGCTGCTCGCGCGCAAGGGGCGCCTCGAGGATCTGCTCCGCGGGGCCGCCGAAGCCGGCCCGCTGCGCTACAGCGAGCACTTCATCGAGCCGGGGCAGACCATGCTGCGCCATGCCTGCCGCATGGGGCTGGAGGGCGTCATCTCCAAGCGCGCCGACGCGCCCTATCGCAGCGGCCGTGGGCGCGATTGGGTGAAGTCCAAATGCACGCTGCGGCAGGAATTCGTCATCGCCGGCTATGTGCCCTCCAGGGGCTCGGGCCGTGAGCTGGGCTCGATCGTCGCCGCCTATCACGAGGGCGGGGCGCTGAAGTCGGCGGGACGCGTCGGCACCGGCTTCACGCGTGCCGCGGCGGCCACGCTCAAGAAGCGCCTCGATGCGCTCCGCAGCGAAACCTCGCCCTTCGGAGGCGCAGCAGGACGCGAGAAGGGGATCGTCTGGGTGAAGCCGGATCTGGTCGCCGAGGTCGAGTTCGGCGCCTGGACCCGCTCGAAGACTCTGCGCCATGCCAGCTTCCTCGGCCTGCGCGAAGACAAGCCGGCTGAGGATGTAGTCGCAGAACAGCCGATGGAGGCACTGGCGGACGAAGAGCCGGCGCCCAAGGCGAAGACCCGTTCGGGGAGCAGTTCGGTCAGGGCGAAGCGCCTTGCGGCGAAGTCAGCAAGACGGCCCGCAGCCCCGAAGGTGACGACCTCGGTCAAGCTCAGCAGCCCCGACAAGCCGCTCTGGCCCGATCTCGGTTTCACCAAGCAGGATCTGCTCGACTACTACGCCACCGTCTGGCCGGTGATGTCTCCACATGTCATCGACCGGCCGCTCAGCCTCGTCCGCGCACCGAACGGCATAGGCGGCCATTCCTTCTTCCAGAAGCACGCCATGCCGGGCATGCCCGAGACGATCCACCGGATCCGCGACAAGGATGGCGAGGAACTGCTCTTTATCCGCGATTTCGACGGGCTGGCAGCGCTGGTCCAGCTCGGCACGGTCGAGATTCACCTCTGGGGCGCGACGGTCGAAGCGGTCGAAACGCCGGACCAGATCATCTTCGATCTCGACCCGGATCCGGGCGTGCCGCTGGAACGCGTCCGCGCGGCGGCGCTGACCGTTCGCGACCGCCTGAGCGAGGTCGGCTTCGACAGCCTGCTCAAGACCTCGGGCGGGAAGGGCTATCACGTCGTGGTGCCGCTGAAGGCTCGTGCCGGCTGGGACCGGGTGAAAGACTTCGCACGCGACTTCGCCCAGGCCCTGGCCGGCAGCGAGCCGACCCGTTTCACGGCGACGCTGTCGAAGAAGGCGCGCAAGGGCAAGATCTTCGTCGATTACTTGCGCAATGGCCGCGGCTCGACCGCGATTGCGCCCTATTCGACCCGCGCCCGCCCTGGCGCGCCGGTGGCGGTGCCGATCGCCTGGGACGATCTGGCGACCACCGCTCCCGACGCCTTCAGCGCCGGGGCCGTGCTGCGGGATGGGCCGCCGGCCGATCTCTGGGCCGGCTTCTTCGCGTCAGCCCGCCCCCTTACGGGGAAGGGCTGAACTCCGCTCAGAACTCTTCCCAGCCGGCATCGCTGGCGCGGCTGTTGGCGACCTTCTTCGCCGGGGCCGGAGCCGGCGCAGGCGCGGGACGGGGCGCCGGACGCGGAGCCTGGGCCTTGGTCTGGGCGAAGGCTGCTTCCGCGAGCTGGCGCAGGCGGGCGGGTTCGGTCGAGGCCGGGGTGGCGGTCTGGCCGACGGAGGCGCCCTCGGGCCCTGTGCGGAACGCCGCGACGAGGTCGTTGAGCTGTCCGATGCGGGTGGAGAGCGAGCCGGCGGAGGCCGCGCTCTGTTCGGCGAGCGCGGCGTTCTGCTGGGTCATCTCGTCGAGATGGGCGACGGCCTGGCTCATCTCGTCGATGCCGTTGGCCTGCTCGCCGGACGCCGCCGAGATGTCGGCGATGGTGGCGGCGACCTTCTTCGAGGCGGTGAGGATCTGGCTGAGCTGCTCGCCCGCCTGACGCACCAGCTTCACGCCCTCGCCGACCTCGCTGTTGGAGGAGGAGATCAGGGCGGAGATGTCCTTCGCCGCCTCGCTGGAGCGCTGGGCAAGGGTGCGCACCTCGGAGGCCACCACCGCGAAGCCCTTGCCGGCATCGCCGGCGCGCGCCGCTTCGACCGCGGCGTTGAGCGCCAGCAGATTGGTCTGGAAGGCGATGTCGTCGATGACGCGGATGATGTCGGAGATCTTGGTCGAGGCGTCCTCGATGCGGGCCATGGCGTCGACCGCCTGGCCGGCGATGGCGCCACCGGCCTGCGCGGCCTCCATCGCCTCCGTCGCGATCGCGGCGGCATTGCGCGAGGCCTGGGCCGAGGCCTTGACGGAAGCGGCGAGCTCCTCGGTCGTGGCGGCGGTCTCCTCGAGCGAGGAGGCCTGCTCCTCGGTGCGCTTCGACAGATCGTCGGCGCCCATGTTGATCTCGCGGGCGGCGAGACCGACCTCCGACGAGGTCAGCTGGATCGTCTTCACCGTGGCGGAGAGCCGGTCGACCGTTTCGTTGATGGCGCCCTTCAGCTCGGCGAACTTGCCGCGATAGGCGGCATCGACCCGCACCGTCAGGTCACCCGCGGCGACCGCCGAGAGCGTGCGGGCGAACTCGCTGGTGGCGGAATCGACCACCGCATTGATCTCGTTGATGCCGGCGACGAGCTTCTGCATCTGCTCGTCGGCCTGGTCGATCTGCAGACGCGCCGAGAAATCGCCCGCCGCCGCCGCAGCGACGACCTCGCCGACGTCGGAGACCACTGCCTCCATCGACTGCGCGCGGGCCAGCCGCGCCGCAGCCGCAGCCTGCTCCTGCTGCTCGAGCGCGCGGATGCGCTTGATGTTCTCCTGGAAATCGCCCAGCGCATGGCTGATCGCGTCGACCTCGACCATGCCGACCTTGGACGGAATCCGCGCATCGTCGGCGCCGGAGAGCATCAGACCGACCGACTCCGCGAGCTGGCCCAGCGGCCGGACCACGCCGCGCTGGAACAGCCACACGATGCCGATGACGATGCCCGTCACCACGAGAATGGCGACCAGCGACAGCGCCAGCTGCCAGCCGGCCCGGGTCAGCCCGGCATCGATCTCGGCCCTGGCCTGGGCAAAGGCGGCGTCGCGCATCTCGAGGATCGTCGCGAGGGACTTCTGCGTCCAGGCGCGCCAGTCGGTCAGGCTCATGCCGGGCGGGGTCCCGTCGCGCGCCGCCTCATACATGGTGCGGTAGGTCTTGGCCTCCTCCTCCCGGAAGCCGTTCTGGACGGTGGCGAGCGCGGCCTTCAGCTGAGGGGTGACATCCATCTGGGCGACCGCCTGGTCGATCAGGACCCAGAGCTGCTCGATGCGGCCACTGAAGCGGTCGACCTGCGAGGTTGCCGCCGGCGTCAGCTTGACGCCGCTGCCGACATACTGGGTGAAATGGACCGAACGGCTGCCCGCCGCCTCGCGGATCGTCGTGGCGAACTCGCCGAGCGACACGGTGTTGCTGATCTCGGGATTGATGTCGCCGATCCGGGCGCCGATCTGGCGCTGCAGCGCGGTCTGCTGGTTGAGCAGCTCGAGCACGGTCGCGCTGAATTGCTGGGCAACCTTCGGATCGCGCTGCTGCAGGGGCTTGCTGCCCTCCGCCATGGCGATCCGGCGCGCCTCGGCGAGGCGCGGAGCGATCTGGGCCACGGGGCCTGCATAGTCCGGCCGCTTGGCGAAGCCGGTCTCGGCCACGCTCTGCTGCATCTGGGCGACCCGGGCATCGGTGTCCTGGGCGGACTGCCTGGCCGCGGCGGCGATCTTGCCGTCGGGATCGGCCGACAGGACGACCTGGGTCATGCCGCCGCGTTCGATGGCAGCGCGCTCGATGACCCGGCTGATCGCCTCGGAGGCGATGACGAGGCCGCGTGTCTCCTGTGCTGTCGAAAGGGCCTGCATCTGCTGGTAAGCGACATAGCTGCTCGCCAGGATGGCGGCGCCGCCGGCCGCAATGGTGCAGATCAGAAAATGCGTGACGCGCATGGCGCTTTATCCCCCGACGGCCGCCGCCTCGAATCCGACCGGCGGGCCGCACCGTTCTGAGACGGTTTCGGCCCGCGCCAATCGGAGCGTTGTCGTGGGAGAAATAGGCCCCCGGCCGTTAACGCGAGCTTTCGAACCGCGCCGTCGGGGCGCCTGAGTCAGAGATTGAAGACGCGATGGGGCACGAATTCGCCCTGGTCGACGGCGCCGATCGCGATCAGCACGCCGCCGCAGGTGGCATAGATCGCCGGACTCTCCGGCAGGGCGTCACGGCCGCGCAGCAGCACGCTCTGCCCACGCTTGAGCCGCATCGCCGCATCGCGGTTGACCGCGATCTCCGGGATCAGCGACAGTGCCGCCATCACCGGTCGCAGGGCGCCGGCGGCGCTGTCCGCGCTCTCGCGCAGCGTCTCGACGGAGGTCGCGTCGGCGATCCCGAAGGGCCCGACCCGGGTGCGCCGCAGATGCGCGACATGGCCGAGGCAGCCGAGCGCCTGCCCGAGATCCCGGGCGATGGCGCGTACATAGGTGCCCTTGCCGCATTCGGCCTCGAAGGTCGTGGTAGCGCCGTCATGGGAGACGATGCGCAACGCGTCGATCTCGACCGGGCGGGCCTCCAGCACGACCTCCTCGCCATCGCGGGCGAGGTCATAGGCGCGCTCGCCTGCGATCTTGATGGCGGAGAATTTCGGCGGCACCTGGCTGATCGTGCCGGTGAAGCGTGGCAGCAGGGCCGCAATCGCCGCTTCGTCCGGCCGCGCATCCGAGGTCGCGATGACCTTGCCTTCGGTGTCGTCGGTATCGGTCTGGCTGCCCCATGACACCGTGAACTGGTAGGCCTTGCGCCCGTCCATGACGAAGGGAACGGTCTTGGTGGCCTCCCCGAGCGCGATCGGCAGGAGGCCCGAGGCGAGCGGGTCGAGCGTGCCGGCATGGCCGGCCTTCTTGGCCGCGAAGGCCCGCTTCACCACCGCGACCGCATGGGTCGAGGTCATGCCGACCGGCTTGTCGAGCACGACCCAGCCGTGCACGTCGCGTTTCTTCGGACGCGGAACGAAGCTCTGGCCCTGGGGTTCGAGCACATCCGGAGAGGCCGGCTCAGTCATCGTCCTGCTCGTCGGTCTGGATACGCAGCGGCTGCTTCAGGATGTCCTGACGCACCTTGTCGGAATAGAGGATGGCATCGACGCGCTCGGCCTCGGCGAAGCTCTCATCCGCCAGGAAGCGGATATCGGGCGCGAATTTCAGGTTCACCCGATGGGCGATCTCGCCGCGGATGTAGCGCTTGTGGTCGTTGAGCGCCTTCAGCACCGGTTTCACGTCGCCGCCGCCGAGCGGCATGATGTAGCAGGTCGCGAGCTTCAGATCGGTCGAAAGCCGCACCTCGGGCACCGTGATGACGTGCTTGGCCAGCACCTCGTCGTGAATGTCGCCGCGCGACAAAAGCTCCGCCAGCGCATGACGGATCACTTCGCCGATGCGCAGCTGGCGCTGGTTGGGGCCGGAGGGTTTTGCTGGTCTAGCCATTGGTGTGAGCCTTATTCAGAGCGACCGGCCCTTTTCGGATTTGTAAGAAAGCTAGCAATGCAAATCCCGCGATAGCCACACACTGAATGACATCGTCCAAGAGTTCTGTGTGGCGGGCGCATCCTTCATGTATGGCCGCCCGCCAGATGTCATTGTTCTCGTCGTCAAACAGCAACCCAAGCAGGAGGCTAAGCGCCGCCACGAAACACAAAAGCGCCGATAGCCATGGGCGCTTTGCCCACGCTGCCAAGAAGAAGAGGGCGATCAACAAGAGCAATTTGGCTCGAATGGAAAGCCCAGCCGGGCCTTGGTCTCTCGTCCAGTCCTCTCCGACGATCTTGTCGCAGACTTCCGCAAAGGCCGGTGACATCTGCGCTGTGAAAACGCAGGTCAGCAGGGCTGCACCCACGGAGGCCAATATCAAAAGAGGTTTCGTCATAATTCTCGTTCTCCGGGATCGGACCGGATCAAACGTCATGGCCGGGCTTGACCCGGCCATTTCTCAAAGGATGAGGTCTGGTCACCAGATGGCCGGGCAAGCCCGGCCATGATCAGCCTGGGTCGAAGCGGACGCCTCAGAGCGTGCGCTTGATCTCCTCGACGCGGTAGCACTCGATGACGTCGCCCGGGCGCATGTCCTGGTAGTTCTCGAAGGACATACCACACTCCTGGCCCGCCACGACTTCCTTGGCGTCGTCCTTGAAGCGCTTGAGCTGGGCGAGCTTGCCCTCGTGAACCACGACGTTGTCGCGGATCAGGCGGACATTGGCGCCACGCTCGATCGTGCCGTCGGTGACGCGGCAGCCGGCGATCTTGCCGACCTTCGAGACGTTGAAGATCTCGAGGATCTGCGCGTTGCCGAGCATGGTCTCGCGCAGCGTCGGTGCCAGCAGGCCCGACATCGCGTCCTTCACGTCATCCATCAGGTTGTAGATGATGTTGTAGTAGCGGATCTCGACGCCGGTACGCTCCGCCGCCTCGCGCGCTTCCTTATGCGCACGGACGTTGAAGCCGATCACCACCGCGCCCGAGGCCTGGGCCAGCGTGACGTCGGATTCGGTGATGGCGCCGACGCCGGAGGACAGCACGCGGGCGCGCACCTCCTCGTTGCCGACCTTCTCCAGCGAGCCGACGATGGCCTCGACCGAACCCTGAACGTCGCCCTTGATGACGAGCGGGAACTCCTTGCGGCCGGCGCCTTCCTTGAGCTCGCGCATCATTTCGGCGAGCGAGCGGCCGGCGCCCGAGGCGGCGCCGCGCGCGGCGAGACGGTCGCGACGCTGACGCTCGCGATAATCCGTGATCTCGCGGGCGCGGGCTTCGGAATCGACCACCGCGACGCGGTCGCCGGCTTCCGGCGTGCCGTTGAAGCCGAGCACCTCGACCGGCATGGAGGGCGGCGCCTCCTTCATCTGGGCGCCCGTGTCGCCGATCAGGGCGCGAACGCGGCCCCATTCGGAGCCGGCCACGACGATGTCGCCGGTGCGCAGCGTGCCGCGCTGGACGAGCACGGTCGCGACCGGGCCGCGGCCACGGTCGAGCTTGGCTTCGATCACCGTGCCCTCGGCCGCGCGGTCCGGATTGGCCCGCAGCTCGAGCAGTTCGGCCTGCAGCGCGATCGCCTCGAGCAGCTTGTCGAGATTCTTGCCGGTCTTGGCCGAAACCTCGATCTCGAGCGTCTCGCCGCCCAGCGACTCGACCTGGATCTCGTATTGCAGCAGCTCGGCGCGAACCCGCTCGGGGCTGGCGTCGGACTTGTCGATCTTGTTGATCGCGACGATCAGCGGCACGCCGGCAGCCTTGGCGTGATTGATCGCCTCGACCGTCTGCGGCATCACGCCGTCATCGGCCGCCACGACCAGCACGACCACGTCGGTGACCTTGGCGCCGCGGGCGCGCATCGCCGTGAAGGCGGCGTGGCCAGGCGTGTCGATGAAGGTCACCTTCGCGCCCGAAGGCGTCGTCACCTGATAGGCGCCGATGTGCTGGGTGATGCCACCCGCCTCGCCCGAGACGACATGCGTCTGGCGGATCGCGTCGAGCAGCGAGGTCTTGCCGTGATCGACATGGCCCATGATGGTCACGACGGCCGGGCGCGGCAACAGCGTCTCGTCCGTGTCGGGCGTGTCGAACAGGCCCTCTTCCACGTCCGATTCCGCCACTCGCTTGACGGTGTGACCCATTTCCTCGGCGACGAGCTGGGCGGTGTCGGCGTCGATCACGTCGGTGATCTTGTGCATCGCGCCCTGCTTCATCAGCAGGCGGATGACGTCGACGCCCCGCTCGGTCATGCGGTTGGCGAGTTCCTGGATGGTGATCGTCTCGGGGATGATCACCTCGCGCATCACGCGCTCCTTGGCGACGTCCGAGGCGCGGTGCCCCGTCATGCGCTGGACGCGGCGGCGGAAGGCGGCAACCGAACGCGTGCGCTCGTCGTCACCGCCGGTCGCGGTCGACAGCGTCAGGCGGCCGCGCGGCTTCTCGCCGACCTTGGGGGTCTTCGGAGCCGGAGCCGGGGCGCCACGCGGCGGGCCGCCCGCACCACCGCCGGGGCGGCGGAAAGCGGGCCTCGCCTCACCGTCATCGGGTCGGCTGCGCGGGGTGGCGGCAGACGGCGCCTGACGCGTCGGGCGGGTGATGGCGGGTTCGGCCGGAGCCGCGGCATCGACGCGCGGGGGCCGTGGAGTGTCGAGCCGCGGCGGACGGGAATCGAGCCGGGGCGGACGCGCGCCGACATCCCGCATCGGGGCACGGGGCGCGAAATCGGGCCGCGGGCCTGCGGCCGCCGGGCGCGGCGCATAGCCGGCCGCGGCGGGCGGAGCCGAAGGCGCCTGCGACGGCGCCGCCGGGGCGGCCTCGCGCGGCGGCTGCGGGGAACGCGGAGCCTGCGGCTCGTCCATGCGCTGGCGGGCGGCGCTTTCGGCGCGGCGCTTGCGGTCTTCCTCCTGACGGCGGCGCTCTTCCTCTTCGCGCTGACGGGCGGCCGCGGCTTCGCGCTCCTGGCGCTCGCGCTCGGCGGCGAGCGCACGGGCGCGGGCCTCCTCCTCGGCGATGCGGCGGGCTTCCGCCTCACGGCCGCGGGAGTCGGAGAGGGCGCGCTGACGCGCCTCCTTCTCGTCCTCGGAGAGGGTCCGCAGCAGCATGCCGGAGGCGGGGCGGGCGGGCGGCGTCGGCGCGGCCGGAGCCGGGCGCGGCGCAGCCTGCTGCACGGGCGGTGCGGCGGGACGCGGCGGCGCGGCTTCCTTGACGTCCGGGCCGGCGACGCGGCGCTTGACCTCGACGACGACCTGCTTCGACCGCCCATGCGAGAAGCTCTGCCGGACAGTGCTCTGTTCGACGGGACGCTTCAGGCTCAGGGTCTTCGGGGGGCTGACAGTCAAGGTCTTGTCGCCCGGGGTCTTGGTATCGCTCATTCTGTGCTCGGTCCTGCCGCGTTCGGTCCAGCCGGTTCGGTCGTTCGTTGGTCTACGGAATCGTCGCCTGCGGGGTGGGCACCGGTCGGCTTATCCGGGTCGGTTGCGCCGGCATCGCCCGTCCGATAGCGAACGAGCCGACGCCAGCGGGAGAGGAAACCCTCCGCCGCCGGTCCCGGAGCAAGCGCCGCATGTATCACATGTGGGCGGCCCAACGCCAATTCCAAATCTTCGCTCGCGAAAATTGCCACGACCGGCAGCTTTCGTGCCTTGAGGCCGGCCTCTTCGCGGGCGATTTCGGCCCGTCGCATGGCCTGGCCGATCTTGCGGCGTCCATCCTCGGCGCCGTCCTCGGCCTCGATCACGCCGGCGCACTGGCCGGAACCGATCATGGCCTCGACCTTGGCGAAACCCGCCTGAACGAGGCCGGCCTTGTTGGCCATGGCGAGCGCCTGCAACGCGTCCCTGTGCATCAACCGGTCGATCATCGCGACCAGGTCGGGCGGGACGACGACCTTGGTCTTCAGCGAGCGCTCGAAGGCGCGGCGTTTGATCGCCTCGGCGACGGTGACGGCGCTGAGGCTGGCCCAGACGCCGCGCCCCGGCAGCTTGCGGCGCAGATCGGGCACCAGCACGCCGTCGGGGCCGACGACGAAGCGGATCAGTTCGTCCGGCGCCTTCACCGCGCGCGTCACGACGCAGCTGCGCTCCGGCCCGTCTCGGCGGGCCTGGAGCGTCTCGCGCGGACCGCGCGCCGCAGCCGCGTTCATGGCGGGCTCCCGGCTCAGGCCTCCGCCGTCGCCTCGGCCGCGTCCTCGGTCTCCTCGGCGGGAGCCTCGACCCAGCCGGCCTGGACGCGCGCGGCCATGATGATGGCCTCGGCATCCTGACGCGACAGGTCGAACCCGTCGAGATAGCCGGAATGGCGGGTGGTCTCGCCATCCTTCCGCTCGGTCCAGCCGACGAGATCGTCGGTGGCGCAACCGGCGAGGTCCTCGACGTTTTTCACGTCGTTCTCGCCCAGCGCGACCATCATCGCGGTGGTGATGCCGGCGACCTCGCGCAGGCCGTCCTCGACGCCCAGTGCGCGACGCTTCTCGTCGAACTCGGCCTCGACCGCGGCCAGATACTCCTGGGCGCGCGACTGGATCTCGGCCCCGGTCTCCTCGTCGAAGCCCTCGATCGAGGCGAGCTCGGAGGGATCGACATAGGCGACCTCCTCGACCGTCCGGAAGCCTTCCGACGCCAGCAGCTGGCCGACCGTCTCGTCGACGTTCAGCGCGTTCATGAAGATGTCGGTGCGGGTGACGAATTCCTTCTGGCGCCGCTCGGACTCCTCGGCCTCGGTCAGGATGTCGATGTCCCAGCCGGTGAGCTGCGAGGCCAGGCGAACGTTCTGCCCGCGGCGGCCGATGGCGAGCGAGAGCTGCTCGTCCGGCACCACCACCTCGATCTTGTCCGCCTCTTCGTCGAGCACGACCTTGGCGACTTCCGCGGGCTGCAGCGCGTTGACGACGAAGGTCGCGACGTCGGGCGACCACGGAATGATGTCGATCTTCTCGCCCTGGAGCTCGCCGACCACGGCCTGCACGCGCGAACCGCGCATGCCGACGCAGGCGCCGACGGGGTCGATCGAGGAATCGCGGCTGATCACGGCGATCTTGGCGCGCGAACCCGGATCGCGGGCCACCGCCTTCACCTCGACGATCCCGTCGTAGATCTCCGGCACTTCCTGTCCGAAGAGCTTGGCCATGAACTGCGGATGGGTGCGGGAGAGGAAGATCTGCGGGCCGCGCGGCTCGCGGCGCACGTCGTAGACATAGGCGCGGGCGCGGTCGCCGACCTTGAAGGTCTCGCGCGGGATCATCTCGTCGCGGCGGATGATCGCCTCGCCGCGGCCGAGATCGACGAAGACGTTGCCGTATTCGACACGCTTGACGGCGCCGTTGACGATCTCGCCGATGCGGTCCTTGTACTCGTCGTACTGGCGGTCGCGCTCGGCCTCGCGGACCTTCTGCACGATGACCTGCTTGGCGGCTTGGGCGGCGATGCGGCCGAAATCGAAGGGCGGCAGCGGATCGGCGATCACGTCGCCGACCTGCGCGGCCGGGTTATGGCGCTTGGCCTCGTCGACGGTGATCTCGACGGCCGGATTCTCGACGCTGTCGACCACCTGGAGATGCCGCGCCAGCCGCAGCTCACCGGTCTTGGTGCTGATCTCGGCGTGGACATCGGTCTCGGCGCCGTAGCGCGAGCGGGCGGCGCGGGCGATGGCGTCCTCCATCGCGTCCAGCACGATCTGCCGGTCGATCGATTTCTCGCGGGCGACGGCGTCCGCGATCTGAAGCCATTCGAGCCTGTTGGCTGCGACCACCATGGCGCTCACTCCTCTTCGGTTGTGTCGGGCGGAGTCTGTCCGCGAATCTTGTCGGGCCGCGGGCCCAGCGACTTCTTGCGGCCCTTCGGCGGCACGGCGATCTCGTCGGCCGGCGGCATCGCGGGCGGCAGACCCGCCTTGCCGCGGCGCAGCGACTCGGTCACCAGCGCATCGGTCAGCACCAGCCGGGCATCGGCGATCAGCCCCATCGGAATCGCGACGTTGCGCTCCTCCTCGGTCTTGGCGTCGTCGCGGGCGAGCAACGCGTTCTCGCCCTCGACACCGAGAAGGATGCCACGGAAGCGCTTGCGACCATGGACGGGGGTCTCGGTGTCGATCTTGGCGAGATGGCCGGCCCAACGGGCAAAATCGCCGGCGCGCACGAGGGGCCGGTCGATGCCGGGCGACGACACTTCCAGGTGGTAGGCGACCTGGATCGGGTCGTCGACGTCGAGCGCCGGCGAGACGGCCTGGCTGACCTCCTCGCATCCCTCGACATTCATCGTGCCGTCCGGCCGTTCGGCCATGATCTGCACGGTGCAGCCGTTCTGGCCGGTTACCCGTACCCGCACCAGCCGGTAGCCGAGATCGACGATGGCGGGCTCGATGATCGCGGCGACGCGCGCCGCCACGCCGCTCTCGACGACGAGGCGGGGATCGTTGTCCTGTTCGCTGGCGTTCGGCTCGTTCATGCCCTGGCTGCCTGCCTCTCGGCCAGGCTGGCGCCCGGCTTCGACCGAAGGATCATGCATGGAGCGCCCGGAGCGGCCGCGCGGGGGCCGCATGCCATCGGCGTCATGCTCGGCCCCGGCTGGGCTGCGGCCAACAAAAAAGAGCGGACCTTCCGGCCCGCTCTTGATCATCGGCTGATACCGAAACCAGAGCTGTTGGCGCCTATTTAGTCCGCATCGGCCCTGCTGGCAAGCCTCGTCTGCCGGAATGCAGGCGCGGCGAAGCCCGGTGCGGCATTGCGCTAACCCGCTGGTCATCCTTCTGCGCCATGGTGTCGCCGCTGCGCGTTGTTGGGGATGCGGTATGAGTTCTGTCAGTTCGCTGTTGCGCGATCTCGAGACGACGATGGTGCGAGGCTCCACCGATGAGCGCACGCAGATCCTGTCGCGTCTGACCGATCTCTTCCTCAGCACCGCCGCCGTGATGGACGAGGATCAGGTCGGCATCTTCGATGTCGTCATCGGCCGGCTTTCGCGCGCGATCGAACTCCGGGCCCGCATCGAGCTCTCGGAGCGGCTGGCCCCCGTCCCCAATGCCCCGGCGGGCGTGGTGCGCCAGCTTGCGCTCGACGAAATCGCCGTGGCCCGGCCCGTTCTGGTCGCTTCGCCGCGTCTCACGGACCAGGATCTCGTCGCCATTTCCGCGGCGAAGGGGCGCGATCACATGCTCGCCATCACGGAGCGTGCGGCTCTCGGCGAGCCCGTGACCGATTTCCTGATTCTGCGCGGCGGGCGGCTCGTGACCCACGCCATCGCCGGCAATCACGGGGCCCGCTTCTCCCATCACGGGATGGGCGTTCTCGTCATGCGCGCCAACCAGGATGACGCACTCCACGGCGCCCTCGGAGACCGCAAGGATCTGCCGGCCGACCTTGCGACCCAGCTCATGGCGGCGGCCAAGAACTCGGCGCGGCGTCGCCTTTCGGCCGGGCTCGATCCGGACATGGCCGAAGCCGTGGGCGATGCGGTCGAGCGCGGCGCCCGCGCCATTGCCGCCGACGGCCAGATCCAGGCCGATCTGGGGGCCGCCAACGAGGCGCTCGTCGAGATCAATCGCCTGCGCGAGGCCGACAAGCTCGACGAGGCCGCGATCGTCCGCTTCGCCACGTCCGGGGCTTCCGAACACGCGATCTGTGCCGTGGCGGTGCTGGCCGAGCTGAGTCTGCCGGCGGCCGAACAGGCCGTGCTCGGGCCGGATCGCGACGCGGTGCTGCTGGTCGCGCGCGGACTCGGCTGGTCCTGGGAGACCGCCGCCGCGCTGATCGGCCTGCGCAAGGATTTCGGCAAGTCGGAAGCGGCGGTCGAGCGGGCGCGGCAGCATTTCCGCACCATCGCCCAGCCGACGGCGCAGCGCGTCCTCGGCTTCCTCAGGATGCGCGACGCACAGCAGTGAGATAGCTCGACACCCGACCCGCCGCGACCGCCTTGGCCTCGTAGCGGGTGCGGATCCAGCCGGGATAGGGCTGGCGCCAGTCCTCGGCCCGTTCGTCGGTCCAGTCGAAATCGGGCGAACGCGCCAGACGCGCCAGGGTCCAGCCGACATAGTCGTCGATGTCGCTGGCGAAGCGGAAGCGCCCCCCCGGCCGCAGCGCCCGTGCGAGCAGCGCCAGCGTGCGGTCGGAGACGAAACGGCGTTTGCGCTGGCGCCGCTTCGGCCAGGGATCGGGATAGAGCAGGTCGATCGCATCCAGCGAGCCCGCCGGCAGGCGCGGCAGCAGCAGCGCCGCGTCGCCGTCCCAGATGCGGATGTTGTCCAGGCCCTCGCGTTCGATCACGGCCAGGAACTTGGCCATCCCGTTGATGAAGGGCTCGACGCCGATGAAGCCGATCTGCGGGCTCTCGCGCATGCGCATCAACAGATGCTCGCCGCCGCCGAAGCCGATCTCGAGCCGCACCGCCTCGACCGGCCGCGGAAACAGCGCCCGAAGGTCGGCGATCTCGCCCTCAGGCAGGCGCAGCCGGGGCAGCACCGAGTCGATCATCGCGCTCTGGCCGTCGCGCAGGGCCTTGCCCTTGCGCCGGCCGAAGAAGGCGCGGTCGGGATCGTGATCATGAGTCATCGGCACGGGCTTCCGGCTGGATGGCAGGACGGTCGAGGGGCGTCCCTAGCAAAAGAAAAGGGCCGGAGCGATCCGCTCCGGCCCGATCGGGTGACCCGCTGCGCGGATCTCAGGCGGCGACGGCCTTCTTCAGCGCGTCGACCAGGTCGGTCTTCTCCCAGGAGAAGCTGCCGTCGCGGCCAGCCTTGCGGCCGAAATGGCCATAGGCCGCCGACTTGGCATAGATCGGCTTGTTGAGCTGGAGATGGGTGCGGATGCCGCGCGGGGTCAGGTCCATGACCTCGCCGAGGACCGTCTCCAGCTTGGCCTCGTCGACCTTGCCGGTGCCGTGCAGGTCGACATAGATCGACAGCGGCTTGGCGACGCCGATGGCGTAGGAAAGCTGGATCGTGCAGCGCTCGGCGAGCTTGGCGGCGACCACGTTCTTGGCGAGGTAGCGTGCCGCATAGGCCGCCGAGCGGTCCACCTTGGTCGGGTCCTTGCCCGAAAAGGCGCCGCCGCCATGGGGCGCCGCACCACCATAGGTGTCGACGATGATCTTGCGGCCGGTCAGGCCGGCGTCACCATCCGGGCCGCCGATGACGAACTTGCCGGTCGGGTTGACGTGCCAGACCGTCTCCTTGGTGATCCAGCCCTCGGGCAGCGTCGCGCGGATATAGGGCTCGACGATCTTGCGGACGTCCGCCGACGACAGGCTCGCATCGGTGTGCTGGGTCGAGAGCACGATCTGGGTCACGCCGACGGGCTTGCCGTTCTCGTATCTGACCGTGACCTGGCTCTTGGCGTCGGGGCCGAGCTTGGCGGCGCCGCCTTCCTTGGCGTGACGGGCCTTGGCCAGCACCTCGAGGATCTTGTGCGAATAGTAGATCGGCGCCGGCATCAGCTCGGGCGTCTCGCGGCAAGCATAGCCGAACATGATGCCCTGGTCGCCCGCGCCCTCGTCCTTGTTGCCGGAGGCGTCGACGCCCTGGGCGATATCGGCCGACTGCGCGTGCAGCAGCACGTCGATCTTGCACTTCTTCCAGTGGAAGCCGTCCTGCTCGTAACCGATCGCCTTGATCGCGCGGCGGGCGGCCGACTTGACCTTGCTCTTCATCGCCTTCTCGTCGAGCGAGGTGCGAACCTCGCCGGCGATGACGACGCGGTTGGTCGTGGCCAGCGTCTCGCAGGCGACGCGCACCTGCGCAGCGTCCATGCCAGCCTTGGCGGCTTCTTTGAAGAACAGATCCACGACCTCGTCGGAGATCCGGTCGCAGATCTTGTCGGGATGGCCCTCGCCGACGGATTCGCTGGTGAACAGGTAATTCTGGCGTGACACGGTCGGGCAACCCTTGGTCAGCGATGCGGGGTGACCGGCTCTGAATCCTCGACCGGCCTGCGAAAAAACGGCCATTCTCTTTGCAGTGGACGTGTTCGGCGTCAAGTACGCCGAACCGTCAATCAGGAGACGCGTTCGACAAGGCGAACGCTCCGCGCCGGTTTTCAGGCGTTTTCAGCCTCTTCATCGGCGAGCGTCTCGACGAGATCGATGATCCGGCGCCGGACCTTGGCACTCTTGATGCGCACGAACGCCTTGGTCAGCTGCACGCCCTCGCTGCTCGACATGAAATCGGAGACATAGGCGTTGGCGGCTGAATCGGAGAAACCCCCGGTCGGCATGTCGCCGGTCGGAGCGCCTTCGAAGAAGAACGACACCGGCACGTCGAGCATCTTGGCGATCTGCTGCAGCCGGCTGGCGCTGATCCGGTTCGACCCCTTTTCGTACTTCTGCACCTGCTGGAAGGTCAGCCCCAGCGCATCGCCGAGCTTCTCCTGGCTGACGCCCGCGAGCATGCGCTGCATCCGCACGCGACTACCGACATGCCGGTCGATCGGGTTCGGGACTTTTTTCAACATGGGTTTGCCTTGGCTTCTGGCGCTGGCCCGGATGGATGTGGTGAGGCGCCAGCATAGTCAATTGGTTTAAGGCGGTGGAGGCAGCCACCCTATCCCGTCGGTTTACAAGTTCCAAATGGGATCAGTCACGGGGCAGCAATCGCGCCATGAGCAAGAATCCGGCCAGCACCGCGGCAAAGGCCCAATCGGCGATGCGGCCGTAGACCGTGGCCGGGCCGGCGCGCGGCAGTCCAACATCCAGCACACCCTCGCGGCCGAGCGGCAGGCTCGCCAGCGTCCGGCCATAGCCGTCGGTCACTGCCGAGATGCCGGTATTGGCGACCCGCACCAGCGGCAGTCCCTCCTCGATCGCCCGCAGCCTCGCCTGGGCGAAATGCTGATAGGGCCCGCTGGTCTGGCCGAACCAGCCGTCATTGGTCAGGTTGAGCAGGAAGCCCGGGCGCGGGCCCTGCGGCATGGCTTCGCCGGGAAACACCACCTCGTAGCAGATCAGCGGGGCTGCCGGCGGCAGGCCGCGGATCGCCAGCGGCAACCGGCGCGTTCCGGCCGCGAAACCGCCGGGCACGGACACGAACTCGGAGAGCCCGACGCTGCGGATCAGCCGCTCCAGAACCGCCGGCAGATATTCGCCGAACGGCACCAGGTGGACCTTGTCGTAGCTCGAGACGATCGCGCCCTCGTCGTCGACGACCTGGATCGAATTGAAGATCGGCGGCCGGCTCTCGCCGGGCAGCATCTCGCCGGCCCGCGCCGCCCCGGTGATCAGCGTGGTGTTGGGCGGCAGCAGGGCGGCGATCCGCGCCAGCGCCTGCGGGGTCCGGCCGAGCAGGAAGGGGAAGGCCGATTCCGGCCAGATCAGATGGGTCACGGCCTGGACGCCGGGCGTGGCCGGGCTCGTCGCCCGGTCGCTGAGCGCCAGATACTGGTTCAGGATCGCCTCGCCGTTGCGGGCGTTGAACTTGGCGTCCTGCGGCAGGTTCGGCTGCATCAGCCGCAGCTTGACGCCCGCGACGAGCGGCGTGGGGGCCGTGGGAACGCGCCAGACGCCGAAACCGACGAGGGCGGCCAGGGCGAGAAGGGCCAGGACCGGCATGCGCCAGCGCGCGAGCGCGCCCTCGGAGGTGCCGAGCGTCGCCGGCGCGGCCCCGATCGCGACGGCCAGCAGCGTCAGACCGTAGAGCCCGACCAGGGAGGCGGCCTGCGCGATCTGCGCCTGGCCGGCGAGCATCATGCCGTAGACGTTCCAGGGGAAGCCGGTCAGCACATGGCCGCGCAGCCATTCGCTGAGGGAGAGCATGACGGCCAGAACGAGGATGCGGCCCGCGCCCGTCATCCAGAGCAGCCGCGCGCAGCCGAAGCCGAGCGCCGGGAAGAAAGCCAGCAGCGCGGGCAGTGCCACGACACCCAGCGGCATCGCCCAGGCGAATTTGTCGGCCTCCACCAGGAAGGCCGCGCCCAGCCACCACAGCCCGGCCAGGAAGAAGCCGAAGCCCCACCACCAGCCCGCCGCGGCGGCCGCACGGAAGCGCGCCACGACGCTGCCGCCGACAGAACCGTCGATCAGCCAGACGGCCAGCGTCATCGGCAGGACGATCAGGGGCCAGAGGTCGAGCGGAGGCAGCGCGAGCGCCCCGCAGGCGCCGGCAGCGAAGGCGATCGCTCGCCTGCGCCATCCCCAGGCGAGAATGACGCCGTCGGCCAGAGACGCGATGCGCATCAGCCCGTTTCCGCCGCGCTGGTGTCCTCGCCGGCCGGGCGGCGGTGGATGCTGAGGCGTTTGACCCGGCGGCTGTCGGCCTCGAGCACCTCGAAGATCAGGCCTTCGGGCCCCTCGATCGTCTCGCCCTGTTCGGGGACGTGCCCGGCCAGCGTCACGATCAGCCCTCCCACCGTATCGACCTCCTCGGCGATCGGGCTTTGCGACAGGTCGATCCCGGTCGCCTCCCGGAGTTCCTCCAGCGTCGCGCGGGCGTCGGCGCTGTAGCGCCCCTCGCCATCGGGGGTGATGGTGGGCGCTTCCTCGAGATCGTGCTCGTCCTCGATGTCGCCGACCACGATCTCGATCAGATCCTCGATGGTGACGAGGCCGTCCGTGCCGCCGTATTCGTCGATCACGAGGGCGATGTGGGTTCGCGTCGCCTGCATCCGCACCAGCAGTTCGACGGCGGGCATCGAGGGCGGAACATAGAGCACCGGCCGCATGATCTTGGTCGCAGCCAGCGTCATCGTCAGATCGACCGCGCCGAGATCGTGGAGGGCTGGCTGCGAGAGTCCGGCGCCCGGCTCGGCCTTGGCCTGGCCGGCGATGAATTCGAGGAAGTCGCGGATATGGACCATGCCGCGGGGATCGTCGAGCGAGTCGTCGAACACCGGCAGGCGGGAATGGCCGGCGGTTCGAAACAGCGCCAGCAACTCGTCCAGCGTCGCATCCGCGGGCACGGCGATGATGTCGGCGCGCGGGATCATGACGTCGCCGACGCGCCGTTCCCGCAGGCTGAGCACATTGGAGAGCATGGCGCGCTCCTGTGTGCTCAGATCGGCGAGCTGTCCGCTGCCTTGGGCCAGTGCCTCGGTGATTTCCTCGCGGATGGTCCCGCCGCCGCGCAGGCCGAGCCTGTCCAGAAAATGGCTGAGCCAATGGGTGAGGCCGCGTCCGGCGGCTTCGGGCTGGGTCTGTCGACTGTCGTCGCTCATGATCGTGAGGGTCGGTCCGGGGTGTTGGCGTGCAAAGAGGTGGCGGGGGCGGGTGCGGTAACGAGTTCGCCGTCGGCATAAGGATCGGCGATACCGAGCCGGGCCAGGGCGGCGACTTCCAGCCCCTCCATCCGCTGGGCTTCCGCTTCGGTCTCGTGATCCTCGCCGAGCAGGTGCAGCAGGCCGTGGATGACGAGATGGCTGAAATGGTCTGCGACGGACTTGCCCTCGGTCTCCGCTTCGCGGGCCACGGTCTCATAGGCGATGACGATGTCGCCGAGGACGGGGCTCGCAGCGATCCGGTCCGCCGGAGCGGCCGGGAAGGACAGAACGTTGGTCGCCTTGTCGAAACCGCGCCAGTCGCGGTTGACGATGCGGATGCGCCGGTCGTCGGTCAGCAGCAGGCTCAGCTCGGCTCCTAGCAAGGGCTTGATCGGCGCGACGGCCAGCGCGGCTTCGATCGCCTCTGTCGCATGGGCTCGCAGGGCCGGCAGGTCGCCCAGCGCGCGCCATTGCCGCGACTGCGCCCGCAGGGCGAGTGCGGGCGGAGCGTGGGGCTTGCCGGAGCGGGTCTCGGGGCGCGGCGCCGAACGCCGCGCGCGAGGTCGATCGGTCATCGCGGGCGCTCCCGCGAGAGCGTACGCTTCAGGCCCTCGGTATCGCTCTCGATCGGCGCCTCGGGCAGGGGTACGCGCATCCGCTCCTCGCGTTCCTCGCGCTCGCGCCGGGCCGCGCTCTCATAGGCCATGACGATGCGGCGCACGAGATCGTGGCGGACGACGTCGCCCTCCTCGAACTTCGCGTAGCCGACGCCTTCGACACCGGAGAGCAGCTTCACCGCCTCGATCAGCCCCGAGCGCTGGCCCGGCGGCAGGTCGATCTGGGAGGGATCGCCGGTGATGATCATGCGCGAACCCTCGCCCAGGCGGGTGAGGAACATCTTCATCTGCACGGAGGTCGCGTTCTGCGCCTCGTCGAGCAGCACCACGGCATTGGTCAGGGTTCGCCCGCGCATGAAGGCCAGCGGCGCGATCTCGATCATGCCGGTCTGCAGCGCGCGCTCGACATGGCGCGCCTCCATGAAATCGTTCAGCGCGTCGTAGATCGGCCGCAGATAGGGATCGACCTTCTCGCGCATGTCGCCGGGCAGGAAGCCGAGCCGCTCGCCCGCCTCCACGGCCGGGCGCGACAGGACCATGCGCTCGACGACGCCCTGCTCGATCAGCGACACCGCATGGCCGACCGCGAGCCAGGTCTTGCCCGTGCCGGCCGGCCCTTCGGCGAGCACGAGCTCGTTGCGCTTGAGCTGGCGCAGATAGGCGTCCTGCGCCGCATTGCGCGCCCGCACGGGGCCGCGCTTGCGCGTGACGATCGCGTCGAAGGAGGCCTTGCCTGCATCGGCCGCAGGAAAGAGCGAGCGTTGCACGTTGCTTTCCTCGATCGCGCCGTCGACCTCGCCCAGAGTCACCGGGGCGCCGGCCTTGGCGCGCGTATAGAGCGTCTTCAGCACGCGCCCGGCCTGCTCGGCGGTCTCGCGCGGTCCCCTGACGGTCGCATGGTTGCCGTTGGGGCTGATCACCACGCCCAGCCGGCGCTCGAGATGAGCCAGATTCTGGTCGTAATGGCCGAAGACGAGGCTGGCGAGGCGGTTGTCGTCGAAGGACAGCAGCACCTCGGTCGCCGGCAGCCCGTCCCGCGTCAGCCCGTCGATGCGTGTCGGCGTCGCCTCGCGGCGGGGGCTGCGGTCCGGGCGGGGTGTCGTCGTGTCAGCCTGTGCCAATGGCGTCGTCTCCCTGGCGCCTGTTCCGGCCGGACAGGAGCGTGAGGCCGGGTCGTCTACCCTGTGCAACGGACATATCAGCCGGCGCGACGGTGGCAGGCTGATGACAAGGAAATGCGGGGCGGAGGGAAAGCGGGCTCACGCGGCGATATCCGCGGAAGATGGCGTCGCCGGGACAGCGCCGCCCGCCTCGGCCTTGCGGCCGAACAGCGAATTGGAGCCCGCCCGCTCGATCACCACCTGAACGATGTCGCCGATCTGATTCGTCTCCGTCTCGATCTGGACAGCCTGAAGGTAGGGCGACTTCCCGGCAAGCTGGCCGGGATGGCGCCCCGCCCGTTCCAGCAACACCTCGACGGTGCGTCCCACCATCGCGTGGTTGAACGCCTGGCGGTGATGTTCGATCCGTGCCTGGAGGCGCTGCAGCCGCTCGTCCATCACCGCGGCCGGGACGGCGTCGTCGAGATCGGCGGCCGGCGTGCCCGGACGGGGCGAATACTTGAAGGAGTAGCTCGAGGCGAAGCCGATCTCGTCGACGAGACGGATCGTGTCCTCGAAATCGGCATCCGTCTCGCCGGGGAAACCGACGATGAAATCCGAGGACAGCGCGATGTCGGGCCGCGCCTGCCGGATTCGGTCGACGAGCCGGCGGTAATCCTCGGCGCTGTGCTTGCGGTTCATCGCGGCGAGGATCCGGTCGGAGCCGGCCTGCACCGGCAGATGCAGAAAGGGCATCACCTGCGGCAGGTCGCGATGCGCGGCGATGAGATCGTCGTCCATGTCGCGCGGATGGCTCGTGGTGTAGCGGATGCGGGCGATCCCTGGCACCTCGGCGACACGGTGCATCAGCCGCGCCAGGCCCCAGATGCGACCGTCCGGCCCTTCGCCGTGATAGGCATTGACGTTCTGGCCGATCAGCGTGACGTCCTGCACCCCCGAGGCCGCCAGCCGCTCGATCTCGGCCATGACCTGCGTCACCGGCCGCGAAAACTCGGCGCCGCGCGTATAGGGCACGACGCAGAAGGCGCAGAACTTGTCGCAGCCTTCCTGGACGGTGACGAAGGCCGAGATGCCGCGTTGGCGGATCGCCTGCGGCCGCGGCGCGGGCAGATGGCCGAACTTGTCGTCGATCGGCAGGTCGGTATCGACGACGCGCTTCGCGCGGGCCTGCTCCAGAAGCTCGGGCAGGCGGTGATAGGCCTGCGGCCCGACGACGAGATCGACCGCCGGCTGCCGGCGCTGGATCTCCGCGCCTTCCGCCTGGGCGACGCAGCCCGCGACGATGATGCGCGTATCCTGCCCCTCCGCCTTCTGCGCGTTCTTGATGTCGCGGAGCTTGCCGAGCTCGGTATAGACCTTCTGCACCGCCCGGTCGCGGATATGGCAGGTGTTCAGCAGGATCAGGTCCGCGCCCTCGGGCGTCGCCGTCTCCTCGAAGCCCTGTTCGCCCAGGATGTCGGCCATGCGCTGGCCGTCATAGACGTTCATCTGGCAGCCGAAGGACTTGATGTGGACTTTCTTCATCGCGCCGGGTCTGATCTCCAAACCGTCTCCTTACTCCGGATCGCGCCGCGAGGAAACGCCCGGCACGGCTCTGCGGACCAAGCAACGACCGGGCCAGCAGCGGGCGTCACGGCAGCGGCCGCCCGCTGACGGTTTCCTGGCGTGCCTTGCGGATGGTTTCCTGCGCCCGGCGCGTCGCCTCCTTGCGCGAGGTGGCGCGGCCCATCGCGATCGGCTCGCCCCAGGCGAGCTCGACGTCGATCGCCCCGGCGCGCAGGATCGCCTGGAGATGCGGAACGAGCGGGGAGTCGCCATACCAGGCCAGCGCCGCGCGTTCGAAGCGTCCGCCCACGATGCCGTGAACGCCGGTATAGCTGATCGTCAGAGGATAGACGGCGACGTCCGCCTCCGCATCGGACTCGCCCTTGCCCAGCGCCTCATGGGCGGCCCCGAGCAGCGAGGAGCGCAGCGGCCGGATGCGGGTGCCGTCGCCCGTCGTGCCTTCCGCGAAGAGCACGACCGCTTCTCCGGCCGAAAGCCGCTCGCCCATCGTCGCCGCGACGTCGGCGGTCGCCGCCCGCCGCGACCGGTCGATGAAGACGGTGCGCTGGAGCTTGGCGAGAACGCCGATCACCGGCCAGCCCGCCACCTCGCTCTTGGCGACGAAGCTGAGCGGCCGTTCGGCCCCGAGCACGCAGATGTCGAGCCAGGAGACGTGGTTGGAGACGATCAGCCCGGCCGCGCCCTTCGGCGGCGGCGTGCCGCGCACGCGCCGCCTTACGCCGAGGCAGCGCAAGGTCATACGGTGGAACAGGCGCGGGATCGCGGTGGCGCGGGCGGGCGCCAGCCGCATGACCAGCCATTGCACGGGCAGCAGCGCGACCGTGCCGGCCGCGAAAACCGCGACCCGCAGGAGCGCGCCGGGCGGCAGCGACATCATGGCGTCAGCGGCGGGGTCACGCCAGGTCGAGCCGCATGGCGACGGCGGTGGCCCTGCTGCCGTCGGGCTTCGGATAATAGCCCTTGCGCCGGCCGACCTCACGGAAGCCGAGATGGCGGTAGAGCCGCTCGGCCGCGACGTTGCCGTCCTCGACCTCGAGGAAGACCTGGGTCACGCCGTGGCCCGCCAGGCGTGACAGATGGGCGCCGAGAAGATTGGCGCCCAGCCGGCTGCCACGAAAGGCCGGTGCGACCACGATCGAGAGGATCTCGGCCTCGTCGGCGGCCTGGCGCGACATCACGAAGCCGGCCGGCTGCGCCTGACGGCCGGTAAAGACGCCATCGGCCGCGATGCTGGCGTCGCTGAGCAGGGCGGCGCATTCGCCGGCCTCCCAGCCGCGTGCGAAGCCGCCCTGGCCGTGCAGCGCCGCGACGTCGCGGGCATGGCGCGCGTCGAGCCGCGCCGTGCGCGCCGGGCAGGATTCGGGATGGAGGAGTCGGCGCAGCCAGTCCATGGCGCTTGATGGCACAGCCCGGGGGCGCGGCAAATACCCTTGCGTCATCGGGGCGTTTCGCCCTTCTCAGCGCCGCGGCAGGCGCGCGCGGTCCTGCGGCGTCGTCTCCGGGGCCTTCAGATAGAGCGGCCGCGGCGGTGCCTGGTCGGGGTCGGCGATCAGACCGAGCCGGGCCACCCAGGTCACGTCCGGTGCGCGCGCGTCATCGATCACCAGCGCATCCAGCCCGATCGCCCAGGCTTCGTTCGCGACGGCGAGGGCGGCCGAGCCGACGAGGCTGACCGGGCCGGCCCCGATGGCGCGCGCCGCATCGCGATAGCTCACCTGGCGCAGCGCCACGATCGGCCGGCCTTCGGAACTCAGCGCCTGGAACCAGACCTGACCGTGCTTGGCATCGAGCGCGGCAGCGATGACCCGGCCGCTCTCGCGGCCGACCAGGGGCGCGGCGCAGGCGGCGAGCGTGGTCACGCCCACGGCCGGAATCGTCGCGGCGAGCGCGATCGCCCGGGCCGCGCTGACGCCGACGCGCAGGCCGGTATAGCTGCCCGGTCCGACGGTCACGGCGACCCGGTTCAGCGAGGAGAAGCCCCCCGGCACCGCCTTCATCACCCGTTCGACGAGAGGCATCAGCGCCTCCGCATGGCCGCGCTCCATCGCGATCTGCTCGATCGCGAGGGGCTCGGCCGTGCCGGCCTCGAGCACGCAGGCCGAGCAGGCGCCGAGCGCGGTGTCGATCGCGAGGATGCGCATCAGCCTAGGCCTTGCCTGTCCGGTCATCTTGCAAGCGGGACGTCATCCCCGACGGGCGGCTCGGCCGCGAAGCCTGGGATGACGGGAGGAGGGCTGGCCGAAGGAGGATCAAATCGCCTCGACTTCCCGCACATCCGGCAGGAAGTGACGCAACAGGTTCTGGATGCCGTGCTTCAGCGTCGCGGTCGAGGAGGGGCAGCCCGAGCAGGAGCCCTTCATCGCCAGATAGACCGTGCCGTCCTTGAAGCCGCGGAAGGTGATGTCGCCGCCGTCGCCAGCCACCGCCGGACGGATGCGCGTCTCCAGAAGATCCTTGATCGTCTCGACCGTCTGGGCGTCCTCGGGCGCGAAGAATTCGCCCTCCTCCGTGACGTCCGCCTGCGAGCCGCTCGCGAGAACCGGCGCGCCGGACATGAAATGCTCCATGATCGCGCCGAGGATCGCAGGCTTCAGATGCGGCCACTCGCCGCCGGCCTTGGTCACGGTGATGAAATCGGCGCCGAGGAAGACGCCGGACACACCTGCGACGCCGAAGAGCCGCTGCGCCAGGGGTGAACGCTCCGCCTGCTCGGCATCGCGCAGCTCCAGCGTGCCGTCTTGCATGACGGTCCGGCCGGGCAGGAACTTCAGGGTCGCCGGGTTCGGCGTGGCTTCGGTCTGGATGAACATGCTGGAGTCTCCGGTCCCGGACGGTTCAAGGCCGCCGTTCCATCGCCGAGATATAGGCGCCTGTCGCGAATCATTCCAGCGTGAAGCGGGTGGCCGGAGGGCCTCCCGTCACGCCAGCGCGTCGATTTCCTCGTCTTCGAGGTGGCCGGGCACGATCGCGACGGGGATCGGGAAGCTCGCCGCCGATTTGCCGGCGAGTGCGCTGACCAGCGGCCCGGGACCGTCGCGGCCCACACCCGCGGCGAGAACGAGCAGCGAGATGTCCTCGTCCGCCTCGATCAGCTTGACGACCTCGTCCGCCTTGTCGCCGGTGCGCACGACGCGCTCCGGCTCGAGCCCGGCGAAGGTGCGCACCGCCTCGGCGGCGGCGTCGATCAGCTTCTCGGCCTCGGCCTCGGCTTCCGCCTGCATCACCTCGCCGACGCCGAGCCAGGTCTCGTGCTCGGGCGGCGTCACCACGCCGAGCAGCACCATGGCCGCGCCGATTCGCGCGCAGCGGCGCGCCGCGAAGCGGACCGCCTTGGCGCATTCGACACTGTCGTCGACCACCGCGAGGAATTTCGGGCGATGGCCCGTCTCGTAGGACCGCCGTCGCTTCACCATCGGTTTCGTCCTGCCGCCGCTCCAGGAGCCGTCATGGTGGCCCGCGCCGCAACGTCAGCGCAAGCCCGTGCCTCCTGCCCCACCGTTCAGCCGCGCCGCACGAAGCCGACGATGTCCTTGACGTCGCGCATGATGGGGGCGGCGATCGCCTCCGCGCGCTGGGCGCCCTCGCCGAGGATGCCGTCGATATGGCTGACATCGGCCAGGAGCCGGCGCATCTCGCCGGCGATCGGCGAGAGCTTCGCCACGGCGAGATCGACCAGCGCCGCCTTGAAACCGGAGAACTGCCCGCCGCCAAACTGGGCGAGAACCTGTGCCTTGGTCTGGCCGTTGAGCCCGGCATAGATGCCGACGAGGTTCTCCGCCTCGGGCCGGCCCTCCAGCCCCTTCTCCTCGGAGGGCAGCGCGTCGGGGTCGGTCTTCGCCTTGCGGATCTTCTGGGCGATGGTCTCGGCATCGTCGGTCAAGTTGATGCGCGAATTGTCGGAGGCGTCCGATTTCGACATCTTCTTGGTGCCGTCGCGCAGACTCATCACCCGGGGGGCCGGGCCCTGAATCATCGGCTCGGGCTGCGGGAAGAAGCCGAGCTCGCCCGTGCCGAGCCCCTTTTGCGCGATCTGCGCGCCGAAATCGTTGTTGAACTTCTGCGCGATGTCGCGCGTCAGTTCGAGATGCTGCTTCTGGTCCTCGCCGACCGGCACATGCGTCGCCTTGTAGAGCAGGATGTCGGCGGCCATCAGCACGGGGTAATCGTAGAGGCCGACCGAGGCGTTCTCGCGATCCTTGCCGGCCTTTTCCTTGAACTGCGTCATCCGGTTCAGCCAGCCGAGCCGGGCGACCGTGTTGAAGATCCAGGCCAGTTCCGCGTGCTGCGGCACCTGGCTCTGATTGAAGATGATGCTGCGCTGAGGGTCCACGCCGGCCGCGACATAGGCCGCCGTGACCTCGCGGGTGGCGCGCGTCAGTTCGGCCGGACCGCCCCAGACGTCGAGGCCCTGCGTGATCGCGTGCATGTCGACGACGCAGTAGATGCACTCGTGCGTTTCCTGCATCGCGACCCAGTTGGTCAGCGCGCCGAGATAATTGCCGAGATGCAGCGTCGCGGTCGGCTGCATGCCGGAGAAGACGCGCTGGTGAAAGGTCGCCATCGGGCGCTCCGTCGTCACGAACGGGAGGGAGGGGGGCTTCTGGCTCAACCCCGGCGCTTGTGCAAGGGGCCGGGCCAGCCGCGGGGCCCGAAGACGCCCAGCGCCCAGCCCGCGGCGCCGTAGCCGGCGAGGCCGGCGCCGCAGAGCAGCGCGAGTCCCGCCGCGCGCACGATCACGGACTGGCCCGGCACCATCCAGCCCTGCAGGGCCGGGCCGAGGCCCATGAGCAGGAGGAGCATCGCGAGACTGGCGACGGCGATGGCGGTGGCCGGCCGCAGTGCCGAGGCCGGCCGCCAGAGCCCTTCCCGGGCGAGCAGCGCCCCCAGCATCAGGGCCTGGAGCAGGAAGGCGAGGCTGGCGGCGAGGGCCGCCGTCGCGGCCGCGGGCCCGAAGGGTGACAACAGCACTCCGGCGGCGGCCGCCGCCGCGACGGCGGCCAGGCCGACCAGCAGCGGCGTTCGCGGGCGCTGGCGGGCGAAATAGGCCTGGCCCAGAACCTTGGTCACGACGGCGAAGGGCAGCCCGGCGGCCAGAAGCGCGAGCGCGGCGGCGGTGCGCGCCGTGTCGTCGGCGCCGAAGCGGCCATGCTCGAACAGGATCGAGACGATCGGCTGCGCCAGCGCGATCAGCGCGACCGCCGCCGGCAGGGCCAGCGCCAGCCCGAGTGCCAGCGCCCGTCCGAGCAGCGCATCGTCGCCGGCGGGGCGCTCCGCCATCTCGGAAAAGACGACGGTCCCCATCGCCACTCCGACGAAGCCCAGCGGCAGCTGGAAGATCCGGTCGGCATAATAGAGCGCCGCGACCGCTCCCGCCTCGCCCGAGGCGATCTGCGTCGCCACCAGCAGGACGAGCTGCGCGCTCGAGGCCGCCAGCAGCGTCGCGCCGCCTGTGCGGATCAGGCGGCTCATCGCCGGCGACCAGCGCAGGCTCGGCCGCGGCCAGCCGATCCGCCGCAGCGCAACCAGCACCAGCGCGAGATGGGCGAGGCCTGTGGCGCTGACGGCGAGCGCCTGCCACCGCGCCGCCAGTGCCGGCTCTGTGCCCTGCAGAAGCTGCAGGAGCAGGATCGCGATCAGGAGCGCGTTCATCAGGGCCGGGGCCAGCGCCGCCATGACGAAACGCCGCTCGGCGTTGAGCAGGGCCGCCAGCAGCGCCGCGACCGTGGTCAGCAGCAGGAAGGGCAGCATCAGCCGGGTATAGGAGGCTGCCAGCGCCAGGGTCTCCGGTTCCTCGGCGAAGCCGCCCGCGATGGCGAGCACGACCCAGGGCGCGAACACCTCGCCGAGCCCGACCAGCACCAGCAGCACGAGCGCGAGATGGCTCGCCGCCTCGCCGGCGAAACGCCTCGCCGCCGCCTCGCCCTCCTCCTGCCGCAGGGCCAGATAAAGCGGGACGAAGGGCGCGTTGAGACCGCCCTCGCCCAGAACGCGCCGGACCAGGTTCGGCAGACGCAGTGCCGCGAGGAAGGCGTCCGCCACCGGCCCCGCGCCGAGTAGACGGGCGACGAGCACATCGCGGGCGAAGCCGAGGAGGCGCGACAGGATGGTGGCCACCCCGACGACGAGCGAGTCGCGGGCAAGGCGTCCGCTGTTCGCCGGTGCTGGCTGCTCCGTCACGGCCGGGTCACAGGATAAACCGGCTCAGATCCGCGTTCTTCGCGAGGTCGCCGATCCGCGACTGGACATAGGCGGCGTCGATCGTCACCGTCTCGCCCGAGCGGTCGGGGGCGGTGAAGGAGATCTCGTCGAGAATCCGCTCGATCACCGTCTGCAGCCGCCGCGCGCCGATGTTCTCGACGGTGGAGTTCACATCCACCGCGATGCGCGCGATCGCGTCGATCGCGTCCGGCGTGAAATCGACCGTGACCTCTTCGGTGGCCATCAGCGCCACCGTCTGCTTGATCAGGCTGGCTTCGGTCTCGGTCAGGATGCGCCGGAAATCGTCGACGTCGAGCGGCGACAGCTCGACGCGGATCGGCAGGCGGCCCTGAAGTTCGGGCAGCAGGTCGGACGGGCGCGAGACGTGGAAGGCCCCCGACGCGATGAACAGGATATGGTCGCTCTTCACCGCGCCGTGCTTGGTCGCCACCGTCGTGCCCTCGATCAGCGGCAGCAGGTCGCGCTGTACGCCCTCGCGCGAGACATCCGCCCCGCTCTTGCCCTCGCGGGCGCAGATCTTGTCGATCTCGTCGAGGAAGACGATGCCGTTGTTCTCGACCTCGCGGATCGCCGCCTGCACGATCGCCTCCTGGTCGATCAGCTTGTCGCTTTCTTCCGTCAGCAGCGGCCCGTAGGCGTCCTTGACCAGGATGCGCCGTGGCTTGCCCTTCTGGCCGAAAGCCTTGCCGAACATGTCGGAGAGGTTGATCGCGCCGATCGAGGCGCCGGGCATGCCGGGAAGCTCGAACATCGGCGCCGCCGCCCCGCTGCCCGCCGCGATCTCGATTTCGATCTCCTTGTCGTCGAGCTCGTTGGCGCGCAGCTTCCGGCGGAAGGACTCGCGGGTGGCGGGGCTGGCGGTGGCCCCGACCAGCGCATCGAGCACCCGCTCCTCGGCCGCCAGATGCGCCTTGGCCTGGACATCCTTGCGGCGGTTCTCGCGCACCAGCGCGATCGCGATCTCGACGAGGTCGCGCACGATCGATTCGACGTCGCGGCCGACATAGCCGACCTCGGTGAACTTGGTCGCCTCGACCTTGAGGAAGGGCGCATTCGCCAGCTTGGCGAGGCGGCGCGCGATCTCGGTCTTGCCGCAGCCGGTCGGCCCGATCATCAGGATGTTCTTCGGCGAGACCTCCTCGCGCAGCGGTCCCTCGAGCTGCTGGCGCCGCCAGCGGTTGCGCAAGGCGATCGCGACCGCGCGCTTGGCGTCGGCCTGGCCGACGATGAAGCGGTCGAGTTCGGAAACGATCTCGCGGGGGGAGAAAGAGGTCATGTCAGGTGTGGATCCTGCTGGAACTGCATGATGAGGACGCGGGGCGTGCGGCCTTCGAGATGGGGGACGGGGCAAAAGCCCGCCTTGCGATAGGCGGCGACGGCGCGCCCGTTGTCCGGGTCGGGATCGATCAGGATGGTCCTGTGGCCTTGGGCCAGGAGGTTCACCGCAAACTGGCGCAGCGCGGCCGAGCCGATGCCCCGCGACAGCCGCTGCGCATCGGCCAGTGAGAGATCGACGCCGACGGCTTCGGCCGGGACCTCGAGGAGCCAGGGGCTCTCGGCGGTCCATGCGGGAATCTGGTGCGGGCCGATCCGCCAGACCTGGATATAGCCCGCCGGCTCGCCATCGAGCGTGATCAGGAAGGGCGAGCAGGTCTCGTCACGACCCTCGATCATGTCGCGGATGTAGCCGATTTCCGCCTCCGGATCGCCCCACCACTCCTGCCAGTGCGGCTGCGCAACCCAGCGCGCGAGCAAAGGCAGATCTCCGGCCTCGACCGGGCGGAAGGCGATGTCATGGGGCAGGGGCGCGCTCACGCGGGCTCCACCGGCGGCAGTTTCGCCCGCAGCGCCCCCAGCGGCACGCGAGGCAGCAGGATTCGCCGCAGGCTGCGCCAGCCGGCGGACAGCGCGAGCACCACCACCGCCAGCCCGAGCAGCGTCAGCGGCAAATGCAGGTCTCCGGAGACGCCGCGCGAGATCAGATGCGCCACCGCGATGCCGGCATAGCTCAGCCCGGAGACGATGAGCGCCCGGCGGTCGATCACCAGCGCCACCAGCGCGAGCAGGGCGAACACCGCCAGAGTCGCGCCAGCGGCTGCAGTTCCCATGCGGCCGACATCGCCGATCGCGGCCTGCGTGACCGGGTGGACGATCAGCGGCGCAGCGAGCAGGTGCAGCCAGAAGGCGACGTCCGAGCGGCGGGTTCGACGCAGCGGATCACTGATGTCGAGCCGCATCGCCGCCAGGAAGATCGCGAGGCCGGCCGCGAGCGCGAGCGGATACAGATGGCCGCCGACGAAGCCTGGGGAAGCCCGCTCGATCAGCCCGGCTGCGATGGCCAGCCCTCCGAGCCCGCCGATCGCGCCGTCGATCGGCACGCGGAAGCGCCAATGGTGGAGTGCGGCGGCCAGAACCGTGCCGAGCCCGGCCCCGAGATAGCCCCAGCCATCCGCTCTTGCACCGGAGAAGCCGTCTCCCGCGACGAGGCCGATGGCGACGACTCCGAGAAAGCCGCCGGATGCGGCGAACATCAGGGCCAGTGCGATCGAGGGCAGGGCGAGTCGCATCCGGCGCGAGAACCACTCGGCCAGCCCCCAGGAGACGAGCAGCGAGGTCAGGGCAAAGACCTGGCCGAAGCCGAGGACAGTCGAAAGCCCGAGGATCGCGGCCGCCAGCAGGCCGACGCCGATGGTGACGAAGACGTCGTTGAAGCCGCCGATCAGCCGGAAGCGCTCGTCGTCAGGGTCCGGCCGGGGTGAGCCCTCGGCGCCCGGCGAGGCCACCGACGAAGCAAGCCGCAGCCGCGCCAGATGCGTGATGCGGATCGCCTGGGCCCGATCGATGACGCCGGCCTCGACGGCGGCGTCGAGGTCCTCTTCGAGGATCACGCCGCCTCCAGCGTTTCGATCACCAGCGAATGGTTGGTGTAGACGCAGATGTCGCCGGCGATCTTCATCGCCTTGCGCACGATCGCCTCGGCGTCGGGCTCGATGTCGATCAGCGCGCGCGCCGCCGAGAGCGCGTAATTGCCGCCTGAGCCGATCGCCATCACCGAGCCGTGCTCGCTTGATTCCGGCTCCAGCACGTCGCCGGTGCCCGAGATCAGGAGCGAAACCTCCTTGTCGGCGACGAGCAGCATCGCCTCCAGCCGCCGCAGATAGCGGTCGGTGCGCCAGTCCTTGGCGAGTTCGACGCAGGCCCTCAGCAATTGGGTGGGATACTGCTCCAGCTTGGTCTCGAGCCGCTCGAACAGCGTGAAGGCGTCGGCGGTGGCGCCGGCGAAGCCCGCGATCACCGCGCCCTTGGCGAGGCGGCGGACCTTGCGGGCATTGCCCTTCATGATGGTCTGGCCGAGCGAGACCTGCCCGTCGCCGCCGATCACGACCCGCCCGCTCTTGCGCACCATCAGGATGGTGGTCGCGTGCATCAGGGGGGCGTTGCTAGTCTCTGGCATGCGATTCGGGCCCGGCCTCGGCTGAACAGGAGCCGCCAACATGTTCAGGCTGAAGCCCGGTATCAAGAGCGACCCGGTGAAACGCTGGAATCTGCCGGAACGGATCTTCTTCGCCTGCGCGGCCTGCCACATCCTCGCCTATGCGTTTCTTGAAGCCTATCGGGACCGGAATTTCCTTGCCGTCTGGATCAGGCCCAATGAGGGTTTCACGGGAAACCATGTCTTTGTCACCAATGGCGAGACGGCGTTCGACTTCCATGGCTATCGCTGCGAGCGGGCGCTGGTCGCCCATCATTGGGCGAAGGGGCGGCTCTGGTGGCCCGGCTGGGACGGTACGCTGGTGCAATTGCCGCAGGACGTTCTGATCTCCGAGGCGAAGTCGAAGACCTATGACGGGCTGTGGTTGCGCGAGCCGGGCCAGTTTCTTCACGATGCGATGCCGCGCGCACAGGCGTTCCTCGCTCGCTTCGGCCCACCGCCGGGCTGAAGTTACGCCGCCCGCTTGAGCCCCACCCGCCCCCAGATCGCGCTCAGCCCCGCCACCAGATGGTCGATGTCGGCGTCGGAATGCAGGGGCGAGGGGGTGATCCGCAGCCGCTCGGTGCCGCGCGGCACGGTCGGGTAGTTGATCGGCTGGACATAGATGTCGAACCGCTCGAGCAGCTCGTCGCTGACCGCCTTGCACAGCACGGGGTCGCCGACCATCACCGGGACGATGTGGCTCGGATTGGCGAGATGCGGCAGGCCGGCGGCGTCGAGGCGCCGGCGCAGCGTCGCCACCCGCTCCTGATGGCGCTCGCGCTCCGCCTGGCTCTGCTTGAGATGGCGGATCGCGGCGAGCGCGCCGGCCGCGACCGGCGGCGGCAGCGAGGTCGAGAAGATGAAGCCCGAGGCGAAGCTGCGGACATAGTCGCAGAGCGCCGCCGAGCCCGTGATGTAGCCGCCCATCACCCCGAAGGCCTTGGCGAGCGTGCCCTCGATCACGGTCAGGCGCGAAGCCAGGCCGTCGCGCTCGCTGACGCCGCCGCCGCGCGGGCCGTAGAGCCCGACCGCATGGACCTCGTCGATATAGGTCATCGCGCCGAATTCCTCGGCGATGTCGCAGAAATCCGCGATGGGAGCGATGTCGCCATCCATCGAATAGACGGATTCGAAGGCGATCAGCTTGGGCCGCGCCGGATCGAGCGCGGCGAGCTTGCGTCTGAGATCGTCGGGGTCGTTATGGGCGAAGATGTGCCGTTCCGCCCGCGAATGGCGGATGCCCTCGATCATCGAGGCGTGGTTGAGCGCATCCGTCAGCACGACGCAGCCCGGAAGGCGCGAGGCGAGCGTGCCGAGCGAGGCCCAGTTCGACATGTAGCCGGAGTTGAACAGCAGCGCGGCTTCCTTGCCGTGCAGGTCGGCCAGCTCCTGCTCCAGCAGGACGTGGTAGTGGTTGGTGCCGCCGATGTTGCGGGTGCCGCCGGCGCCGGCGCCGCAGCGCTCGATCGCCTCGTGCATCGCCGCCAGCACGGCCGGATGCTGGCCCATGCCGAGATAGTCGTTGGAGCACCAGACGGTGATCTCGCGCGGGCCGCCTTCGCCGTGATAGGTCGCGCGCGGAAAGCGGCCGGCCTGGCGCTCCAGATCGGCGAAGACGCGGTATCGGCCTTCGCGGCGCAGCCCGTCCAGCTCCTCGCGGAAGAAAGTCTCGTGATCCATCGCCTGCCTCCTGCGGCGCGCGCTTTCTAAGCCTGGGGCCGGACAGGCGAAATGGCACGCGGTGTCGCGCCCGGCTTTGACCTCGATCAGCCTTCGCGCCGCGCCAGTTCCAGGATCGCCTCCAGCAGCGCCCGGATCGCGATGCCGGCATCGGCTTCCGTCATGGCCTCCAGGGGCGAATGGCTGATGCCCTTCTCGTTGCGCACGAACAGCATCGCGGCCGGGCAGAGCGCGGCCATCGCCATCGCGTCGTGGCCTGCGCCCGAGGGCAGACGTCGCGGGGTCGGATTGACACCCATCCGGGCGATCCCGGCGCTGAGCGCCTCCTGCAGCACTGGATCCATCGGCACCGCGGAAGCCCTGGCATAGGTGGTGATGTCGAGCCCGACGCCGCGCCGCGCCGCAATGGCGGCGAAGCGCTCCCTGACGATGGCCTCCATCGCCGCGACCGTCTCGTCACGGGGCGAGCGGATGTCGACGGTGAAGGAGACTGCACCGGGCACGACATTGGTGGCGCCCGGCTCGACCTGGAAGACGCCGACCGTGCCGACCGCCTGCTCGTGCCCGGCCGCGATTCCTTCCAGCGCCAGCGCCATCTCGGCCCCCGCCGTCAGGGCATCCTTGCGCAGCGCCATCGGCACGGTGCCGGCATGGCCCGCCTCCCCCGTCACGCGAATGCGGGCCTTTCGCTGGGCATTGATCGCGGTGACGATGCCGACGGGCTCGTTCTCGACCTCGAGCACGGGGCCCTGCTCGATGTGCAGTTCGAGATAGGCCGTCACCGAACCGCGCTTGCGCGCGAGCGCGGCAATGCCCGAAGGGTCGCCGCCGAAGGCCAGCAGCGCATCGGACAGCCGCACACCCTCGGCGTCGCGCGCCTCCAGCCAGGCCGGATCGTAGTCGCCCGCCAGCGCCCCGGAGGTCGAAAGATGCGTCGGGAAGCGGACATTCTCCTCATCGCCGAAGGCGACGACCTCGAGCGCGAAGGGCAGGACGATGCCGGCGTCGCGCAGGGCCTGTGCCACCAGGATGCCGGCGACGACGCCGAGATTGCCGTCGAAGCGCCCGCCATCCTTCACCGTGTCGATATGGGAGCCGATCATGACGGAAGGCCCGCCGGGAAGCGGACCCTCGCGCCGGCCCTGGACCGAGCCCGCCGCATCGATGAAGGCGGTCAGCCCCGCGACCTCCATCGCGCCTTTCGTCCACTCGGCCGCCTGCCGGTGGGCGGGCGACAGATAGAGCCGCGTCAGTTTGCCGGGTTCGTCGGAGAAGCGGGCGAGGCCTTCGAGCGCGGCGAAGGCGCGCGCGCCGAGGACGGCGGCGGAGGGAAGCGAGGCGGCCATCGATCGGTCCTAGTAGGTTGCCCGGCCGCCCGACAGGTCGAAGACGCCGCCGGTGGTGAAGCTGTTCTCGGCCGAGGCGAGGAAGGCCACCATCGAGGCGACCTCCTCGGGCAGCAGGAAGCGCCCGCGCGGGATCTTGGCGAGCATGTAGCCGATGTGCTCCTCGGTCATCTGGTCGAAGATCCGGGTGCGGGCGGCGGCGGGCGTGATGCAGTTCACCGCGATGTCCTGCGTCGCGAGCTCCTTGCCGAGCGACTTGGTCAGCGCGATCACGGCCGCCTTCGAGGCCGAATAGGCCGAGGCGTTGGGGTTGCCTTCCTTGCCGGCAATCGAGGCGACCAGTACGAGACGCCCGTAATTGCGCTTGATCATGCCGGGGATCACCGCCTGGCAGCAATGCAGCGTGCCGTCGACATTGAGCTTCATCACCCGCGCCCATTCGTCGAGCGGATACTCCCAGGTCTTCAGATTGGCCCCGGCGATGCCGGCGCTGGTGACGAGGATGTCGACGCTGCCCTGCCGGGCCTCCAGCGCGTCGGCGGCGGCCTTCACCGCCGCCGCGTCGGTGACGTCGATCCCGAGGCCGGTCGCCGTCCCGCCGATTTCGGCGGCCGTCCTGGCGGCCAGGGCTCCGTCCAGATCCCAGATCGCGACATGGGCGCCGCTGGCGGCGAAGCGCTCCGCCACGGCGCGGCCGATGCCCTGCGCGCCTCCGGTGACGATGGCGGTTCTTCCCTGCAGATCGATCTGGTTCATGGTCGGCCCCTGACTCGTTGGACGCGCACCCTAGTGGGTCGAAGGCCGCAGGGACAAGGTCGCGGCGGGAGCTCCGACGACTTGCGGGTGTCGGGGCCGCAAGGATTCGTTAAGCATGACGGCCGATCCGCTTCCGTGGCCTGGGCTGTTCCGAAGCGGGACGCGGGGCCTGTTGCCGTGCCGATCCCGCACAGGGCGCGAGGTGTTCAACGAGCCGGCGCTGCACCGACGCCCCGTTCCGGAACAGGTCGTGATTTCAGCGGCTTCGGCGACGGACCGCCCGTCTCGGGTCGGCTGAAGGCAGCGTTCACCACCCCGGCCGGTTCGCCTTGATTCCCGCCCGTATTGCGTCATGACCAATGGGCGCCGACCTTCGGCGCGAAATGCCGCCGACGGACCCGCTCCAGGATCGACCGACTCTTGCCCGCCAGCCTCACCCTCCCCTGCAACACTCCGGTGCCGGCGTCGCGGCCGGCCGGTATCGCGCAGCGTGACATCGGCGGCGTCACCGTTGCGGTGCTGTCCCGCAGCGCCGCGCTGGCGGAGTTGTCGGAGGCGATGAGCAGTGGGCGGCACGTCAGGCTCGCCTTCTGCAACGCCAACCTCGTCAACATCGCCGCCGCCGATCCGGCTCTGCAGCGGCAGCTTGCCGGCTTCCTCGTCCTGCCGGACGGAATTGGCGTCGATCTGGGGAGCCGCCTGCTCTACGGCGACAGCTTCCCGGCCAATCTGAACGGAACGGACTTCATCCCGGCCCTGCTCGAGGCCGAAACCCGCGCGCTGAACGTCGCCCTGCTCGGCGCGAGGCCCGGCGTGGCCGAGCGGGCTGCCGGGACGCTGGCCGAGCGCTACCCGCGTCACCGCTTCCGCGTCGCCGGCGATGGCTTCTTCGATGCCGCAGGCGAAGCCGGGCTGCTCGCCGCCCTGGAAGCCGCCCGGCCCGATCTCCTGCTCGTCGCCCTCGGCAATCCCCGCCAGGAGCGCTGGATCGCCGAGACGCTCGGCCCGCAGCACGCGGCGGTCGCGGCCGGTGTCGGCGCACTGTTCGATTTCCTCGCAGGCGAGGTGCCGCGCGCGCCGGAAGCCTGGCGCCGCGCGCGGCTGGAATGGCTCTATCGGCTCTGGCGCGAGCCGGCCCGGCTCTGGCGCCGCTACATCCTTGGCAACCCGCTCTTCCTGCTGCGCATCCTGCGCCAGCGTCTGCGGACCGGCGGGTCGCAGCCGTGACGCAAAGCTTCGCCATCGCGACGCCGAGCTATGCCGGCGATGTCGAGCGCTGCCGGCTGCTCTGCGCCAGCATCGACCGCTTCGTCACCGGCCACGCCACGCATTATCTGCTGGTCGAGGATGCGGACGTCGCCCTGTTTCGCCCGCTCGAAGGCCCGCGGCGCCGCGTCATCGCCGAATCCGAGCTGCTGCCGGTCTGGCTGAAATCGTGGCCCGATCCGCTCAGCCTCGGCCGCCGCCGCGTCTGGACCGGCCCCCGTGCCCTGCTGCGCGGCGTGCCGCCGCTGCGGGGCTGGCACGCCCAGCAGCTTCGCAAATTCGCCCTCCCGCTGAAGAGCAGCGAGGATGTGGTGCTCTTCGCCGATTCCGACATGCTCTTCCTGCGGCCCTTCGACGTCGCCAGCCTCGCGACGCAGGACGGCGTGCGGCTCTACCGCAAGCCGGACGGGATCGCCGCGGAGATGCGCGAACATCGCGGCTGGTGCGACAGCGCCGCCGGCCTGCTCGGCCTGCCCGCGCCGGATTTTCCGAGCCCCGACTACATCAACAACATGGTGAGCTGGCGCCGCGACAACGTCCGGGCGCTCATGGCCCATATCGAGAGCACCAGCGGGCGCGACTGGGTCACCGCCATCGCCTCGCGGCGCGGCTTCTCGGAATACATGATCTACGGTTACTTCGTCGAACGCGTCCTGGGGCTCGACCGGGCCGTGCACTGGCCGGACCCGCGCGAACTCTGCAAGGTCTATTGGGGCGGCGAGGCCGGTGCCATCGAGGGGCTGCGGTCCTTCGAGGAGGTACTGGAGCCCTGGCAGGTCGCCGTCGGCGTGCAGTCCTTCATCGGCGAGCCGGTCGAGACGATCAGGGCGCTGTTCGAGACGCAGTGACCCGTCCGCCGGCCTGGGCTAGCAGACGGTAGGTCACGGCCGCCGAGAGAACGTAAATCGCTCCGAAGACGAGGTTGAGCCAGGGCGCCCAGGCCTCGTTCGCCGGAAAGCGCAGCATCACCCAGGAGAGCAGGGCGGCCTTCAGCCCGGTGATCGCCAGGAGCAGCGCGATCCGCGAGCCGGTGCGTTCGCGCGCATAGAGCAGCTCGGCATGGTACTCGACCAGGTTGCGGAAGGCCGGCACCAGCAGCAGCGGCAAAAAGAGATAGGCCGCCTCGGCGACGTTGCGGCCCAACAGCCCGGGAAAGGGCCGCAGCGCGACGATCACCGCCAGCAGCCCGCCGATCGAGATGAGGGCGATTCCGGCCTCGACCCATGCGAGCCGGCCGGCCCCGCCGGCGAAACCCCGGTCCTTCATGATCTTCTGGACCAGCATCTGGTTGAAGCTGCGCACGGGCATCGCGGTGAGGTCGATGACGCGCATGGCGATGGCGTAGAGCCCGGCGATGCGCTCTCCTGCCAGCGCCAGCATCAGCAGTTTGTCGAGTTCGGCCTGGACGTAGAAGACGATTTCGGCCGCCCCGGCATAGACGGCATCGGCCATGCGTCGCGGATAGAGCCGGCGGACGAAGCGCAGCCGCAGCGGCGGCAGGAAGAAGATCAGCGCGAGGCTGAGCGTCGCCGCCGTCGCCACCAGATAGGCGAAGACCCAGATCTCGAGGCTGTGCCGGCCGAACGCCGCGAACAGGAGCGCGGCGACCGTGCGCAGCGCCGAGCCGAGAATGACGAGCAGGGCCGCCTGCCGGAAGCGCCGCAGCCCGTTGTTGACGATCGCGACCACCTCGACCAGCCGCCAGCACAGGATTTCCGCGACCAGGATCAGCGCGAAAGGCAGCGCCGCGAGCCGCTCCGCGAAGAGGAAGACATAGACCAGTGCGGCGACGGCGGCGATCGCCGGCAGCGAGAGCAGGGCGAGCGCCGAAAAGCCGGCCAGATAGGCTCCCAGCAGCCGCGGCTTCACCGTCGCGACCCGGTAGACCGGCGAGACGAAGCCGAAGGCGAGCATGCGCGACAGGATCAGGCCGGTGGCCGAAGCCGTTGCGAACAGACCGAATTCGCCGAGGGTCAACGTATTCGCAACGATGAGGAAGTAGACAAGCGAGATCACGAGCCGGCCGGCTGAGCCGCTCAGGATGGTGAGGTAGGCGAAAATGGCGGCGCGGTCTGGCAGCATGAGGTCCGTTTTCGCGGCGCGCGGGATGCACGCGGGCCCGTCTGGCCCGGCTTCTGCCTCATCCGCACGGCGTCGAGGCGCCACCCTAGCCGACAGGCGTTGAACGACCCTAAACGAAACGGAACCGTCCCCGCCCATGCGACAGCCCGATCCGGATCGACACATCGACGGCCTGACCCGGCGCGGTGCGCTGGTCGCCGCCGCTGGTCTGGCCGCGTCCGGTTTCGCGCAAGCCGCCGGCGTCAGCGCGGCGCGGCCGATTCCCTTCGGATCGGCCGCCCAGATCGAGACCTTCCGTGCCGATCCGCGCTACCGCGACGCGCTGAAGCGCTATTGCGACGTCATCGTCCCGATGAACGACCTGAAATGGGAGGCGCTGCGCCACGACCGCGCCCGCTTCGACTTCTCGGGAGCCGACGAGATCGTCGCTTTCGCCGAGCGCAACGGCCAGGCCCTGCGTGGCCATGCCCTGCTCTGGGGCGAGGCGCTACCGCCCTGGGCGCGGGAAATGACCAGCCGGGCCGAGGCCGAGCGCGAGCTCATCGAGCACATCGGTACCGTCGTCGACCGCTACAAGGGCCGGATCGCGACCTGGGACGTGGTCAACGAGGTCATCCGCTTCGAGCCCCTGCCCGGCGAGCCGATGCGCGACACGATCTGGCAGCGGCTGCTCGGACCCGCCCATGTCGAGATCGCCTTCCGGGCCGCCGCCGCGGCCGACCCGAAGGCGCGGCTCGTGCTGAACGACTTCAACTTCGAGGAACCGGGCGAGGGCACGGCGGCGCGCCGCCGCATCGCGCTCGATCTCTGCCGCCGGCTCAGGGACAAGGGCATCCCCGTCCACGGGATCGGCATGCAGGCCCATCTCTATGCCGACCGTCCGCTCGACATCGACGGGCTGGAAACCTTCATGGTCGAGCTCGGCAAGCTCGACCTCGACGTCGAGATCACCGAGCTGGACGTGATCGACTGGAAGCTTCCCGCCGATGCCGCGACGCGCGACCGCGCCGCCGCGAGCCTGGTCGGGGCCTTCCTCAACGCGATCGTTTCGGTCCGCCGGCCCAGGGCCATCGTCACCTGGGGCCTGAGCGACCGCTATTCCTGGATCCACGAGACCTTCCCGCGTCAGGACAGGGCGAGAGCCCGGCCCCTGCCGCTGGATGCCGATTTCCGGCCCAAGCCGATGATGGCGGTGCTCGACCGCTATCGCCGCGGCCAGAGCTGAGAGCCTGCGCCACGACAGGACGACGAAGACAAGCTGCCCGTGCCGAGACGCCCCCGTCCCGGTGTCCGGCGAGGACTGGAAGAGTGAAGCGTAGCGTCATGTTCACCAACGAGACCGCCGTCAGCGAGCCGGAGCCGAGGCGAGACCGCCGCGAGCGCCGTGCCGTGCCCGCGGCGGTGCCGGCCGTCATGGCGAAGCTCACCGATCCGGCCTGGGTTGTCCGAACCCTCTGGGCCCGCAAGGGGCTCATTCTGCTCTGCGCCGTCCTCGGCCTCGTCCTGGCGGGCTTGGCGAGCCTGCTCGTGCCGCCGAAATACGTTTCGACCGCCCAGCTCTTCATCGACCCGCGCGACCTGCGCGTGCTCCAGAACGAGGTCTCGCCCAACGCCACCGGCGGCGACCCGACCTCGATCACCAGCTATCTCGAGAGCCAGGCCCGCATCATCGCCTCCGACAGCATCAAGACGCCGGTCGTCTGGAGCGAAGGGCTGGACAAGGACCCGGAGTTCGGCGGCGAGGCGCCTAAATCAGGATTGGGCCGGCTGCTCGCCGAGTGGCTGCCGAAAAGCGGCGCGCCCGATCACGACGGACTGGTCTATGCGCTGGCGGCCCTCGACCGGAACGTCACCGTCCGCCGCGGCGAGCGCACCTTCGTCATCGACATCTCGGTGACCTCGCGCGAGGCCGCCAAGGCGGCCCGCATCGCCAACGCGCTGGCCGAGACCTATCTCGAAAACCAGGCCAAGGTCCGTGCCGAGGCCGCCCAGCGCGCCACCGCCTCGCTGACCTCGCGCCTCGAGGAGCTGCGCAACCGCCTGCGTACGGCCGAGGACAAGGCCGAGCGCTACAAGGAGGCCAACAACATCGTCGGCGTCGGCGCCGGCCGCTCGATGACGGAGGAGCAGCTCGCCCTCAACAACGCCCAGCTCGTCGCATCGCGCACGCGCGTCACCGAGGCACGCGCCAAATACGACCAGATCATCGCAACCCGCCCCGCCGGCATCGAGGCCGGCGCGATCCCGGAGGCCGTCGCGTCCAACACCATGACGGCGCTGCGCGCCCAGCTCGGCGCCGCCCTGGCGAAGGAGGCCGATCTGCTCGCTTCGCTCGGCGCCCGCCACCCCGCCCTCGCCGCCGCCCAGGCCCAGACCCGCGACGCGCGGCGTCAGATCTCCGACGAGCTGTCGCGCATCGCGCGCTCCGCCAAGGTCGAGCTCGATCGCGCGGTCGAATCCGAGCGCCAGATCGCGCGCCGCGTCGACCAGCTCACCGCCACCCAGTATGCTGCCGGCCGCGCTTCGGTCGAGCTGCGCGAGCTGGAGCGCGAGGTGGAATCCTCGCGCGTCGTCTACGACGCCTTCCTGCGCCGCGCCCGCGAGACCGGCGAGCTCGCCGGCATCGACACGACCAACGCCCGCGTCATCGGCGCGGCGATGCCGCCGCTGGAAAAGAGCGGCATCAGCCGGCGCACCCTGGCGCTGCTGGGCGGTGTGGCCGGCGGCGGGGCCGGGGTCGCGCTGGCGCTCGGGCTCGCCCTCTTCGGCCCCCTGCCCATGCCCCGGCGCACGGCTCGCCCGCTGGACGAAGCCGCGCCGGAGCAGCCGGCTGCGGCCGAACCGAAGCCCGCCCCGGTTCCGCTGACGACGGTGCCCCCGGCGCCGACGGTCGTACCGCGTCCCGTCGCGGCCAAGGCGGGTTGGCGCCGGCTCGTCGCGATCAACGGTGGGCAGGCCGAGCGCGTGCCCGATCTGCTGCGGACCGCCGCCGCCCCGCTGCTGGCGACGCTGCCGGCCGTGCGCCATCGGCGCTGGCGCCGCGACGACGGGGAGGTCCGCTCCGTCTTCCAGGCGAAGGCCCATCTGGTCGATGTGCTCGACAAACCCAATGCCGGCTTCGCCAAGGCGGTGCGAACGGTCCGTTCCGCCCTCGCGGCGCAGGCTTCTGACGGTGATCAACGGCGCATCCTGGTGCTCGCCCTGCGTCCGCATGCCGGCGCCTCGACGCTCGCGCTGAATCTCGCCCTCGATGCGGCCCAGTCCGGTCTCCCGGCGATGCTGGTCGATGCGGGCCTGGGTGACGAGGCCCTGACCCGCGTCTATGCGCCGGAGGCGCAGTTCGGGCTTTACGACGTCGTCACCGGCAAGGTCGGGCTGGTGCGCGCAGCGCTGCAGGACGAGGGCACCGGCCTCTTCTTCCTGCCCCGCGTCGGCCGGACCGACCTGGTTGGTAGCGAGGAGATCGGGAGCGGCTTCTTCGAGAAGGCCCGCCGTTTCGGCCCGATCGTCATCGACGGCGGCGCGGTCGGCACGGATGGTCTGGCGCTTCGCTTCGCCGCGTTCGCCGACGACATCGTCCTCGTCCTGCGCGAGGGCGCGGTCGGCGAGGGCGATCTCGCCAGCGCGACGGCGGCGCTGGGCGAGCAGGCCGACAAGCTGCGCGGCTTCGTCGTCAACGAGGCCTGAGCGTCGGCCTCAGTTCGCTTCCGGCTTGCGATACTGCTCGTTGGCGACGCCGAACTCCGAAAGCAGGCGCCCGGCCGCCACCTGCGCGTGGTAGAGGCCGATCACGGCAGACCCCGTTTTCAGCCCCAGGGCAATGCCGCGCGGCAGGCTGGCGCCCAGCAGCGCCAGCGACTTGGCCAGCACGCGAACCCGGCCAGAGGCTCCCGGGTGCAGCCGCCGCTCGATGGCCGCCGAGATCGCGCCGTTGCGCAGGGCGCGGGCCTGGATCCAGTCGAATTCGCTGCGCCGGGCCGGCATCGTCTCGCGCTGCGCCGCCTCCTGCACCCACCAGAAGCGGAAGCCGGCCGCTTTCGCCCGCGTGAAGAAATCGCTGTCGCCGCCACCGGTGAAGTCGAAACTCTCGTCGAGGAACGGGTATCCGAGCCGCTCCAGCACCTCTCGCCGGATCAGATAGTTCGCGCTCGAGAACAGGATCGGAATCGGGCCTGAGGCGGCATAATGAGAGCGGAAGACCGGATGGGCGGAGAGCCAGGCGCGGGAGCGATCCTCGAAGTCCGGCGTGACCGAGCCGCCGAAGAGCTCGGCCGGGGCGCTGCGCGCGGCCGTCAGGAAGGCGTCGAGCCAGAGCGGCGTCGCGGTCTCGTCATCGTCGATTCCCAGAACCTGCTTCAGCGCCGGAAAGCGCGTCAGCGCGCAGCGCCAGGCGGCGTTGTAGGCCTTGCAGTTGCCCTGCCGCGGCTCGACGATGACGAACCCCTTGAACAGACCCTGCGCGAGCAGGGACGCGGCGCGCTGCGCACCAGCCTGTTCAGTGCCCTCGTTCTCGACGACGATGATCGCGACATCATGCCCGCCTTGCTGGGCCGCGAGCGAGCGCAACGTCGCCTCGAGCAGGTCCGGCCGGCGAAAGGTCGGTACGCAGACGACGCTCTCGACACCCGCCAGCGCAGCCTCGGGAGAGCTGGCGCGCACGTTGAAGGGCGCCGGCGTCGTGAAGAGCGCAGCGGCGCGGCTACGGATCGGGTCGAGGGCATTCATCGCGTCCATCATCGCCCGCTGCGCTTAAGGTTCCGTGATCGCGATGGCCGGATCGGCGGTGGACCCGGCCATGAAGCGTTGATCATGCTCGCGCGCCGCGCTTGACCCGCGCCCGCGGGCGAGGCCTTGCTGCGACTGCGGTATGCGCCGCAGATGGTTCTCCGGCCGGGCTTCTTCCCTTGCGTCTCGCCTTCCTCACCGCCCTGGTTCCCGTCGCCCGGCCCGACACCGGCTTTGAGATCGCCAATGCCGCGATCCTCGACGCCCTGCGGAACGCCGGGCACGAGGTCACGGCCTTCGGTTTCCTGCGGCCGGGCGAGGAGCCGGCCGATCCGGACCGTTCCCGCATCATCGCCCGGACCGAGATCGAAAACGCCGTGGCATCCCCCGGCCTGCGCCTGCGCTGGATCGCGGCCGCTCTGCGCCTGCGCCTGCCCGTCGCCTGCGCCAAGCTGCGTCTGGCGGGCGCCGGCCGCCTCGTCGAGGCGGTCCGCGCCCAAGGCCCCTTCGATGCCATCGTGCTGAATTCCGTCATGCTGCCCGGCGCCTTTCCGGAGCTGCTGCGGCTCGCCCCCTGCCTGCTGGTCGAGCACAACATCGAATATGTCTCGGCGGGCCAGAGTGCCAACCATGCCCGCAATCCCGTGCTGAAGCGGCTCTACCGACGCGAGGCGCGCCTGCTGGAGCAGATCGAGCGCAGGCTCTGGCGCGACTGCCGCTTCGTCTGGACGCTGGCGGAGGAGGATCGCGCCGCACTCGGGCCGGCGGGGGCGGCCCGCTCGGCCGCGCTGCCCCTGCTCCCCGTCGCGGCGACGCCGGAGATGATGGCCGCGGTTGCCGAGCCGGCGCCGGCTCACGACGTCGGGCTGATCGGCACCTGGACCTGGACGCCCAATTTCATCGGCCTCGACTGGTTCCTGCGCGAGGTCTGCCCGCTCCTGCCGCCGGATGTGACCGTCGCCGTCGCGGGCCGGCTGCCCCCGGGCGTGACGGCACCGCCTGGCGTGCGCTTCCTCGGACGCGTTCCGGCAGCCGACGCCTTCCTGCGCTCCTGCCGGATCGTGGCGCTGACCAGCCGCGCCGGCACGGGCGTGCAGCTCAAGACGGTGGAAGCGCTCGGGCTTGGCTTGCCGGCCGTGGCGACGCCGCTCTCCTGTCGCGGCTTCTCGGCCATGCCGGCGAATGTGACCCAGGCCGAGGGTCCGCGCGCCTTTGCGGATGAACTGGTTGCCCGGCTCGCCGTGATCCGGGCCGGCGATCGCCAGCGCCTCGACGGCGCGGCTTTCCTGGATCGCCAGCGCCAGGCCCTGACTGAGGGGCTGGAACGGGGCCTCGCCGCGGCCCGGGCCTGAGCTAAGGGCCGGATTTCGAGGGGCTGCGCCCGATGAGCAGCCCGAACAACGGTCCGGCGCTGATCATCACCAGGAAGACCCGGATGATGTGGTGGGCGGCCACGAAGGCCACCTCCGTGTGCAGCGCCAGCGCGATCAGGCTCATCTCGGCCAGGCCACCGGGCGAATAGGCCAGGATCAGCGGTACATGCCCATGCACCGAAACCTTCGCCACCAGCCAGGCGAAGGCGAGCGTCAGCGACAGCAGGATCACGGTCGAGCCGGCCGACAGCGCCAGCACCCGCAGGATGGTGCGCGGAGCGGTGCCGACGAAGCGGCAGCCGATGGTGATGCCGAGAATCAGCTGGGCGGCGTTGACGATCTCGAAGGGCGGCGCCGAGTCGCTCAGGCCCGAGACATGGACGATCGCGCTGACGATCATCGGCCCGAGCAGGAACTTGGCCGGCAGACGCAGCCATTCGCCCAGCACAATCCCCGCGATGCCGCAGGCGAGCAGGACGAGTTCGGCCAGGAGGGGGGTCGCGAAGACGGAGGGCCCGGCGACGCGGTTGCCGCCGATCGGCACCCCGCCGATCCATTGCACGATGAAGGGCAGCGTCATCACCACCAGCAGGATGCGGGCGGAGTGGATCAGCGCGATGATGCGCGCATCGCCGCCCTTCTCCTCGCCGAGCGTCACCATCTCGATCAGCCCGCCCGGCATCCCCGCAAAGAAGGCGGTGATCGGATCGAACCCCGCGACCTTGCGGAAATAGGCGACGCAGGCGAGGGCGCAGGCGATCATGAACAGCACCAGCCCGGCCAGCGTCGGCAGCCAGTTCGGCAGCTGCGCGATCACCTCCGGCTTGAAGCCGGCGCCGAGCATCACGCCGATCACCATTGTCATCGGCGGACGGATCACGGAGGGGGCCGCCACCGGCCAGCGCAGCAGCGCGGCCGCGGTGCAGGCCACCATCGAGCCCAGCATCCAGGGCAGGGGCAGCCGCGCCAGCACGAAGAGATAGCCGCCCACAGTGCCGATCAGCAGCGCCAGCGCGAAGCGCCGATAGGGAAAGCGGGCCGGGTGAAGGCCGCGCACACCTTCGACGAAATCGCTCAGCAGGGTCTTCACCGCAGGCGGCCGGTCCGGATTGTGACGCGCGACGCGCCGGCCGAGCGCAGGAAGGCGGATCGGGAAGCGGGCGACATGCAGGCTCCGGCGTGGTGGCGAGGCGGTGCCCTCCTAGACCGCAGGGGCGCAGCGCGAAAGTCCGGGCAGCACATGCCGCATCTGTCCCTCCGGCGCATCGCCGCGACACAACCCCGGCATGTGCGGTCGGCTCTGGTGCGACTCCGCGATTTCATCGATCACTCTCACGGGGGAACACCCGGCCGGGCCTCGACGCCCGACGCCGACGGTCGAGGGCGATGAGCGAAGAACGGCAGACCGGGCGCGAAGATCGTCCGGCGCAGGGCGAGGGTTCGGCCGAGATCGAGCCACCCCCCCGCATCCTCGACACGGCGGAGCCCATCGCGAGCCGAGATCCGCTCCTCACGCGCGAGCCGCCCGCAGCGGTCGGTGCCATGCCCTCCGGGCGGGCACGCCTGACGCGCTGGTGGAGCACTGCCAGCCCCAATCTGCGCGGCTCGGCCTATATGATGGCGGCGCTGCTGGTCTATGCGGTGATGGTCGGCGCCATCAAGCATGTCGGCGGGGTGATTCCGCTGGTTCAGATCCTGCTGATCCGGCAGATCGTGATGAGCCTCGTCCTGCTCGCGGTGTCGCGCGGCGGCCTGCGGCCGATGCTGCGGACCCGCCGGCCTGGCCTGCAGATCGTCCGCAGCATCCTGACGCTGACCGCGATGCTCTGCGGCTTCACCGCCGTCATCCAGATCCCGCTGGCGCAGGCGACCGCGATCGGCTTCAGCCAGGTCCTCTTCGTCACCATCGCCGCCGTCATCGTGCTGAAGGAGGTTGTCGATGCCCGCCGCTGGATCGCGACCGTGATCGGCTTCCTCGGCGTGCTCGTCATGTTGAAGCCGAGTGGCGACGGCCTCGACGCGTTCGCCCTGCTCGCTGTCGCCGGCGCGCTGCTCAATGCCGGCATCACCGTCAGCGTCCGCATGCTGGCCGCGACCGAGCGCACGGACACGATCCTGATCTGGCAGGGCATGGTCATGATCGCGGCGCTCGCCGTCCCGAGCTGGCTCTGGTGGGTGCAGCCCGATGCGACCCAGTGGTTCTGGCTGATCGTGCTCAGCCTGTTCGGCACGGCCGGGCAGTGGCTGATCACCCGCGCCTACCAGGTCGGCGAGGCGGCGGCGCTCGCCCCGCTGGATTTCAGCCGCCTGCTGCTGGCGAGCTTCACCGGCTTCGTCTTCTTCGCCGAGATCCCCGCACTGTCGACCTGGATCGGGGCGGCAATCGTGATCGGCGCGACGCTCTACACCATCCGCAAGAACGCCCGGACCCTGCCCCGCGAGCCGGCCACGCCCTGAAGCCCGCGAGCCAACGCATTGCCCGGCATCGCTCGCCGGGGTTATGAATCGGCGCACGCGGGCCCGATCCGGCCTCACTCGCGCGTGCAGACCCGACGCGAAGGAGCCGCCCATGCGCATCGAGAACGATCCGAAGCTCGATTTCCGCGACGTCCTGATCCGCCCCAAGCGCTCGACGCTGGGCAGCCGCGCCGAGGTCGACGTCTTCCGCTCCTTCCGCTTCGCCCATACCGGGCGGGACTGGACTGGTTTTCCGTTGATCGCGGCGAACATGGACGTGGTCGGCACCATGAGAATGGCGCGTGCCCTGTTCCGCCACGGGGCCATGGTGGCGCTGCACAAGCATTACGGGCCCGACGAGCTAATCGCCTTCTTCCGCGAGCCGGAGGCGGTCAACGCCTTCTTCTCGCTCGGCACCACCGAGGCCGACCACGACAAGCTCGCCCGCGTCCATGCCCAGTCGCCGATCGACAAGATCTGCCTCGACGTCGCCAACGGCTATACCGAGAAATTCGTCGACACCGTCAAGGCGACGCGCGAGGCGTTTCCCGATGCCACGATCATGGCGGGCAATGTCGTCACCGGGGACATGACCGAAGCACTGATCCTGGCGGGCGCCGACATCGTCAAGGTCGGCATCGGCCCCGGCTCCGTCTGCACCACCCGCAAGATGACCGGCGTCGGCTATCCGCAGCTCTCGGCGATCATCGAATGCGCCGATGCCGCCCATGGCCTCAAAGGTTTGGTCTGCGGCGATGGCGGCGTCACCGTGCCGGGCGACCTCGCCAAGGGCTATGGCGCCGGCGCCGACTTCATGATGCTCGGCGGCATGCTCGCCGGCCATGACGAATGCGAGGGCGACATCCGCTACGAGGAGCGCGACGGCGAGAAGGTTCCCGTCGGCATGACCTTCTACGGCATGTCCTCGGACACGGCGATGAAGCGCTATTCCGGCGGGGTCGCGAAATACCGCGCCTCCGAGGGCAAGACCGTCGAGGTGCCCTATCGCGGCCCGGTCGAGGGCACGATGCAGGAGCTGATGGGCGGGGTGCGCTCGGCGATGACCTATATCGGCGCCGTCCGGCTCAAGGAGGTGCCCAAGCGCACCACCTTCATCATGGTCGGCAGCCAGCTGAATACCGTCTTCGGCAGCTGAAAAAAGCGTGGCTCCCCGCTCTACCGCCCTCGGCCCGGCTGTTGCATAGTCGCGCCCTTCGAGAAGCCGAAGGCCGCGATGGGCCCGGGGGAGAGACGACGATGATGAAGACCATTCTGGCCAGCGCCGCCCTCGTGGCGAGCGCCTCCCTGGCGAGCGCCCAGCAGCTCGCCCCGAGCCCGACGCTCGACGCGATCAAGGCCCGCGGCCATATCGAATGCGGCGTGCATCTCGGCCTGCCCGGCTTCTCCTTCGCCGACGACAAGGGCGAATGGACCGGCCTCGACGTCGATTACTGCAAGGCGCTGGCCGCCGCCGTCCTCGGCGACGCCAAGAAGGTCAAGTTCACGCCGACCTCGGTGCAGCAGCGCTGGCCGATCCTGCAGTCGGGCCAGGTCGACCTGCTCTCGCGCAACTCGACCATCACCTTCTCGCGCAACGCCTCGCTCGGCCTGAACTTCCAGGGCATCAATTTCTACGAAGGCCAGACCTTCATCGTCCGCAAGGCGACCAACGCCAAGAGCGCGGCCGATCTCGACGGCGCCTCGATCTGCGTCGCCGCCGGCTCGACCGAGGAGAAGAACGCCTCCGACTGGTTCCTGGAGCGCAACCTCAAGGTCACCATCACCAATTTCCAGAAGAACGACGACGCCATCGCCGCCTATGACGCCGGCCGCTGCGACGCCTACACCGCTGGCGTCGGCGCGCTCGCCGGCCAGCGCGTCAAGCTCAAGGTCCCCGGCGACCACATCATCCTGACCCAGCCGATCTCGAACGATCCGCAGGGCCCCGTCACCCGCTGGGGCGACGAGCGCTGGCAGCTGATCGTGCGCTGGGTGCTGAACGGCACCATCGCCGCCGAGATGCTGGGCGTCACCTCCGCCAATGTCGACCAGATGAAAGCGAGCTCGAAGAACTCGGAAGTTCGCCGCCTGCTCGGCGCCGAGGGCAATTTCGGCGCGATGATGGGCCTGTCCAACGACTGGATGTACAACGCCATCAAGCAGGTCGGGAATTACGGCGAGAGCTTCGAGCGCACCGTCGGCATGGGCTCGCCGCTGAAGCTCGAGCGCGGCCAGAACCAGCTCTGGACCAAGGGCGGCCTGCTCTTCACGCCGCCCTTCCAGTGAGAGCCTCTCGTCATGGTCGGGCTTGACCCGACCATCTCGGAAACCAGCCTCCGCGTCATGAGCTTCTCGGGTCGCAGCGTCGCTGCGCCCGAGAATGACGCCCAACGATCCCTTGGCGCCGCTTCTTGACCAAAGCCCTCGCCCTCCTCAACGACAAGCGCGTGCGCGACGTGGTCTATCAGGCCGCGCTGCTGCTCGGGCTCGCGGCGCTGACCGTGTTCTTCGTGCGCAACGCCTCGGAGAACATGGTCAAGGCCGGCATCGCCTCGGGCTTCGACTTCCTTTGGCGCAATTCGGGCATCGACGTGCCCTTCGTGCTGACGGGCTACACCCGCTCCAGCACGGTGCTCGACCTGTTCTGGGCCGGCGTCGCCAACACCATGCTGGTCACCGTCGTCGCCATGGTGCTGGCGACCGCGCTCGGCTTCCTCGTCGGCATCGCGCGGCTCTCCTCGCACTGGCTGCTCTCGACGATCGCCGGTGCCTATATCGAGTTCGTCCGCAACATCCCGCTGCTGTTCTTCGTGCTGTTCTGGTATTTCGGTGTCATCGCCGCCCTGCCGGCGCCGCGCGACAGTGTCAGCCTCTTCGGCGTCGCCTTTCTCAACAATCGCGGCCTCACCATCCCGCTGCCGGAGGCGCCCGCCGTGTTCCGCTGGGCGGTCGCGGCGATCCTTCTGTCCTGGATCGCCCAGGCGCTGGTCGCCGCCTGGGCCCGCCGCCGCAAGGAGCGCACGGGGCAGGACGCGCCGGTTCTGGCGATCGGCGTCGGGCTCGTGCTGGTGCTGCCGGCGCTCGCCGTGACCTGGGCGAGCCTGGCGACGGGCTGGGACGTGCCCGTGCTGCGCGGCTTCAACTACCGGGGCGGCTTCGTCGTCATTCCCGAATTCGTCGCGCTGCTGGCGGCGCTCGTCACCTATACGGCGGGCTTCATCGCCGAGATCGTGCGCGGCGGCATCCAGGCCGTGCCTCACGGCCAGACCGAGGCCGCCGCGGCGCTCGGCTTGCGTCCCGGCCGCATCCTGCGGCTCGTCGTCATCCCGCAGGCCCTGCGGGTGATGATCCCGCCGCTGACCAACCAGTATCTCAACGTGCTGAAGAACTCGTCCTTCGGCGCGGCCATCGCCTATCCGGACGTGGTCAGCCTGTTCATGGGCTCGGCGCTCAACAACACCGGCCAGGCGATCGAGATCATCGCCATGACGCTCGCCGTCTATCTGGTCATCGGGCTCGCGGTCTCGGCCTTCATGAACTGGTACAACGCCCGCATCGCCCTGGTGACGCGATGAGCGCGGCCTCCGTCTCCCTCTGGCGCCAGCGCCTGTTCGGCACGCCCGCCACGGCCGTGGTCACCCTGCTGCTGGCGGCGGCGATCGCCTGGCTCGCGATCCCGATCATCCGCTGGGCGCTGATCGATGCAAGCTGGCGCGGCACGACGCGCGCCGATTGCGCGGCCGGGGGCGCCTGCTGGGTCTTCGTGAAGGCCCGCTTCGGGCAGTTCATGTATGGGCTCTACCCGCAGGGGGAGCGGTGGCGCGCCGATCTCGCCGGCATCCTCTTCGCGCTCGCTACCGCGGCGATCGTCCTCGCTCCGCCGCGCCACAGACTGAAACTGGCGATCGCGGCGCTGGTCGTGCTGCCGCCGCTCGGCATCTGGCTGCTCGCGGGTGGTCTTGGACTGCGCTGGATCGAGACGCGCGAATGGGGCGGGCTGATGCTGACCCTGTTCATCTCGGTCTATGCCAGCATGATCGCGATCCCGCTCGGCATCCTGCTCGCGCTCGGGCGTCAGTCGCAGCTGAAGGTGGTTCGGCTGGTCAGCGTGCTCTTCATCGAGTTCTGGCGCGGCGTGCCGATCATCGCGGTGATCTTCCTCGCCTCGCTCCTGCTGCCGCTGATCCTGCCCGGCGGCGTGGGCATCGACCGGCTGGCGCGCGCCGTCATCGGTCTCGGCCTCGTCATCGCCGCCTATATGGCCGAAGCGGTGCGCGGTGGCCTGCAGGCCCTTCCGCCCGGCCAGCGCGAGGCGGCGACGGCGCTCGGGCTGGCCTACTGGAAGGCGACGGGGCTGATCATCCTGCCGCAGGCGCTGCGGATCTCGCTGCCGGCGATGACCAACGAGTTCATCGCCCTGGTGAAGAACACCACGCTCGTGCTCGTGGTTTCGATCCTCGACCTGCTGGGCATCGCCCAGGCCTCGCTGGCCGACCCCGCCTGGGTCGGCATGAACATGGAGGCCTATGTCTTCTCGGGCACGATCTACTGGCTGATCTGCTTCGCCCTCTCGCGCTGGAGCCGCCATCTGGAGATGATCGGGCGGCGCCAGCATCGCTGAGGCCACGTCCGCTCAACGAAAAAGCCGGCCTCCCGGCCGGCTTTTCTGCATCCTGAGATGAGGCGCTGCCCTCAGGCGCGGACCTTGCTGCGATCGCGGCGGCGGTCGGCGGCGGGCTGGTAGGCGATGCGGGCATGGTAGCTGCAGTAGGGCAGGCCGGTCTGCGAGCGGCTGCCGCAGAAGCGGAACTCAGCAGTCGTCGGGTCGCCCATCGGCCAGCGGCACATGTATTCGCGCAGCTCCATGATGGTGACACGCTCCGAGAATGGGATCACCACATCCTCCGACGGGGCCGGCGCCTGCTCGGCCTCGACCTCCGGCTCCGGCGCATAGTGCGGCGCGAGCGCATTGGCGCCGCGCGTCATCGCGCCCGGATTGGCGGACGGACCGCTCATCGGATGGCTCGGCGAGCGCGTCGGCGCCTTGCGGGGCGCCGCCGGGCGCGGGGTGCTCGCGGCGGTCGGGTTCTTGGCGCGGCCGGACAGGCCCAGGCGGTGAACCTTCCCGATCACGGCGTTGCGGGTCACGCTGCCGAGCTCGGCGGCGATCTGGCTGGCGCTGAGCCCGTCGCTCCAGAGCTTCTTCAAAAGCTCGACGCGCTCTTCCGTCCATGCTCCGGCTTCGTTCATCGGCTCACCTGTCTTCTCGGCCGGCTCCTGGCGGAGCCGCCCTATGGGCGGATCGTGGCGGAATCCGATATCCCCGGCGCCCGTCGAAGACGGGAGCCGTGACAGTCGAAACTGACGGATACTGGGGTCGCCGCACGAAATGTCGTATCTGACGAAGCCGACCCTACAAGATGCCCTGACTCGGCGACAAGAGTCGGCGAATCGGAAATCGCCTTTTCCCCAGTCGATTCGACGATCCGGCTGAAACCGAATCCTTTCGGCAACACTGCCGCGCCCGGCCGGGATCCGGGCCGGGTCGCCGCGGAATTGACAGGGGCGGCGCCCTTTAGCATAGTTCGAATACGACGCCGCCGCCCTCTCGGGCGGCGCTTATGTTTTGCGGATCAGGGCTTTGCAGCGATGCGGATGACGGCGCGACGAGAAACCGGACTCTGGCTGCGACGATAACGTCGTCGCCGGGTCGCATTCGGCTGCCTCCCATCTGGCGCCGTCTCGCCCGGACCACCGTTTTCAGTCCGGCGCCACTCCGTTTTCACCATCGCCCGTCGCGAGGATCGCATCCCATGGCCTCTGCCCCCGTTTCCGCTTCTGCCGCTCCCTCCGTCCTGCTGCCGACCTATGCACGCGCGCCTGTTGCCTTCGAGCGTGGCGAAGGTCCCTGGTCGATCACCGCCGACGGCACCCGCTATCTCGATTTCGGCGCGGGCATCGCGGTCAATGCGCTCGGCCATGCCCATCCGCATCTGGTCGAGGCGCTGACGACCCAGGCCGGCAAGATCTGGCACACCTCCAACCTCTACACGATGCCGGAGGGCGAGAAGCTGGCGCGGCGCCTCTGCGAGGCGACCTTCGCGCAGCGGGTCTTCTTCGCCAATTCGGGGGCCGAGGCCAATGAGGCCGCCATCAAGATGGCGCGGAAGTACCATGCCGCGAAGGGCCATCCCGAGCGCTACCGCATCATCACCTTCGAGGGCGCCTTCCACGGCCGCACGCTGGCGACGATCGCGGCCGGCGGCCAGCAGAAATACATCGAAGGCTTCGGGCCGAAGGTCGACGGCTTCGACCAGGTCGCGTTCGGGGACCACGCGGCGCTCGAGGCCGCGATCACCGACGAGACGGCCGCGATCATGATCGAGCCGATCCAGGGCGAGGGCGGTCTTCGCTCGGTGCCGCCGCAATGCCTGCGGGGCCTGCGCACGCTCTGCGACGAGCGCGGGCTGCTGCTGATCTTCGACGAGATCCAGACCGGCGTCGGCCGCACCGGCAAGTTCTTCGCCCATGAGCTCTCGGGCGTCACGCCCGACATCATGTCGATCGCCAAGGGTATCGGCGGCGGCTTTCCAATGGGCGCCTGCCTCGCCACGGAAGAGGCTGCGTCTGGCATGACGCTGGGCACGCATGGCACGACCTTCGGCGGCAACCCGCTGGCCATGGCGGTCGGCAATGCGGTGCTGGACGTCGTCCTCGCGCCGGGCTTCATCGAAAGGGTCGGGCAGATCGCGCTGCGGCTGAAGCAGTCGCTGGCCGAACTCAAGGACAGGCACCCGCAGGTCATCGCCGAGATCCGCGGCGAGGGCCTGATGCTCGGCCTGAAGCTGCACACGCCGAACACCGATTTCGTCACCGAGGCCCGCGCCGCCGGCCTTCTCGTCGTCGGAGCCGGCGACAATGTCGTGCGACTGCTCCCGCCGCTGATCATCGGCGAGGCCGAGGTCACCGAGGCCGTCGCGCGTCTCGACCGCGCCGCGAGCGCCGTCGAGGCCTCGCTGAAGCGGCCCGCGGCCGAGTAGAGCCGGCCCGCTCCGGCCACGCCCCCATCTGGCAAGCGAAGGATGCGCCCGTGACGCGCCATTTCCTCGATCTCTCCGATTTCTCCGCGACCGAGTTGCGCGCGATCCTGCGCGCCGGCGAGGAGATCAAGGCCCGTCGTCGCACCCCGGCGGCCGCCGCCGACCGTCTGCTCGAGGGCAAGGTCGTCGCCATGGTCTTCGAACAGCCATCCTTGCGCACCCGCGTCTCCTTCGATGTCGGGATCCGCGAACTCGGCGGCTCGCCGATGATGGTGACCGGCCGCGAGATCGAGTTGGGCGAGCGCGAGACCATCGCCGACACCGCCCGCGTGCTTTCGCGCTATGTGGATGCCATCATGATCCGCATGCTCGACCATGACGCCGTGGTCGAGATGGCGGAGCATGCCACCGTTCCGGTGATCAACGGGCTGACCAAGCGCCAGCATCCCTGCCAGGTCATGGCCGACGTCATGACCTTCGAGGAGCGCAAGGGGCCGATCAGGGGCAAGCGCATCGCCTGGACGGGCGACACCAACAACGTGCTGACCTCCTGGATCCACGCCGCCGGCCGGCTCGACTTCGAACTCGCCATCGCGACGCCCGAGGAGCTGGCGCCGCCGCCGGCTCTGCTCGCCTGGGCGAAGGATCAGGGCGCTCGGCTGTCGCTGAGCACGAAGCCGGAAGCCGCCGTCGAGGGCGCCGACTGCGTCATCACCGATTGCTGGGTCTCGATGGGCGACGAGGAAGGCACGCGCCACAATCTGCTGCGGCCCTACCAGGTTGATGAGCGCCTGCTCGGCCGGGCCGAGAAGGACGCGATCTTCATGCACTGCCTCCCGGCCAGCCGCGGCGAGGAGGTCACCGACGCCGTCATGGACGGCCCGCAATCGGCCGTCTTCGACGAGGCCGAGAACCGCCTGCATGCGCAGAAGGGCATCCTCGCCTGGTGCTTCGGCGGGGTCTCCGCCTGATGGACGGCACCGACAGCGGCGCGGAGGTCACGGCGCTGGACGATCGCGTCGTCCCCTTCACCGTGCCCGATCTCGACGTGCGCGGCCGCGTCGTGCGGCTCGGCAGCTCGATCGACACCATCCTCGCGCGGCACGGCTATCCCGACGCCGTGGCGCGCGTGCTCGGCGAGGCGGCGGCTCTGACCGTCCTGCTCGGCACGGCGCTGAAGTTCGAGGGCCGTTTCCAGCTTCAGACCAAGAGCGACGGGCCGATTTCGATGCTTGTCGTCGATTTCAACGCGCCGGATGTCTACCGCGCCGTCGCCCATTTCGATGCGAAGCGGCTGGCGGAGGCCGAGGCCGCGGGCCTGATCTCGACGGGCGATCTGCTCGGCGAGGGCCACCTCGCCATGACGGTCGACCAGGGCTCCGTCGCCACGCGCTATCAGGGCCTCGTGGCGCTGACGCGCCAGAGCCTGGAAGAGGCGGCGCACCAGTATTTCCGCCAGTCCGAGCAGATTCCGAGCCGGGTGCGCCTCGGTGTCGGTTCGATCGTCACCGGGGAAGGCCGGCAATGGCGCGCCGGCGGGCTGCTCGTGCAGTTCATGCCGCATTCCGTCGACCGGCTGCGGGCCGCCGACATCCATCCCGGCGATGCGCCGCAGGGCCACGAGATCCTAGCCGCCTCGGATCCGGACGGCATCGACGACGATGCCTGGACGGAAGCGCGCTCGCTCGTCGAGACGATCGAGGATCACGAGCTGCTCGACCCGCTGCTGGAGAGCGAGCGGCTGCTCTACCGCCTCTTCCACGAGCGCGGCGCCCGCGTCTTCGAGCCGGTTCTGGTCCGCGAGGAGTGCCGCTGCTCGCGCGAGCGGGTGCTCGGCATGCTCCGCGGGTTCTCGCCGGAGGATCGCAAGGCGATGGTCGCCGATGACGGGCAGCTCGCCGTGACCTGCGAATTCTGCTCGCGGCGTTATGTCTTTACGCCCGGCGAGGTCGAGGACGGCCTGTCCGCCGAAGCCTGATCGCCGGCCGAAGGGAGCGGGATCGATGACGCGCCCCATCACCACGATCGGCTTCGACGCCGACGATACGCTCTGGCAGAACGAGCGCTTCTTCCGCCTGACCGAGGAGCGCTTCGTCGCTTTGCTCGGTGCCCATGGCGCTGCCGCCGAAATCTCCGGGCGGCTGCTCGAGGCCGAGCGCCGCAACCTCGCCTTCTACGGGTTCGGCATCAAGGGCTTCGTGCTGTCAATGATCGAGACCGCGATCGAGATCACCGACGGCACCGTGCCGGCTTCCGTCATCGGCGAGATCCTCGCCGCCGGCCGCGAGATGGCGGCCCATCCGGTCGAGACCCTGCCGCAGGCGCGCGAGACGCTGGAGCGGCTCGCTTCTACGCATCGCCTTGTCCTGATCACCAAGGGCGATCTCTTCGACCAGGAGCGCAAGCTGGCGCAGTCCGGCCTCGGCGAGCTGTTCCACGGCGTCGAGATCGTCAGCGACAAGACGCCGGAGGTCTATCGCCGCATCTTCGAGCGGCATGGCGACGGCCCGCAGCGCGCGATGATGGTCGGCAATTCGCTGAAATCGGACGTTCTGCCGGCGCTCGCCGCCGGCGCCTGGGCCGTCCACATCCCGCACGAGCTGACCTGGGCGCTGGAGCATGCCGAAGAGCCGGTCGGCGCGCCGCGCTATCGCCGCCTCTCCCGGCTGTCGGCGCTCGACGAACTGGTCGGGCTGATCGATGCGGAGGCGGCGGCCGGATAGGTCGCCGCCGCGCGGGCCTATCCCCGGCACTCCGCCATCAGCTTGCGCATGAAGGCCTCACCCGCGGCGAACTGCTCCAGCGTGATGTACTCGTCCGGCTGATGCGCCTGGTCGATCGAGCCCGGCCCGCAGACGATCGTCGGCAGCCCCGCGCGCTGGAAATGCCCGGCCTCCGTCGCATAGGCGACCGCGATCGTGCGGTTGCGGCCGGCGAGCCGCATCACCAGCGTCTCGGCCTCCGAGCCCGGATCGGGCGCCAGCCCCGGCACATCCGAGCTCATGATGGTCTCGATTGTCGCCGAGGGCGCGGTCTTGCGCATGCGCTCCAGCACCTGCTGCGACAAAGCGGCGAAGCGCGCCGGCACGTCCTGCGGATCGGAGCCCGGCAGCGTGCGGACCTCCCAGGAGAGGTCGCAGCGATCGGCCAGGATGTTGCGGGCGATGCCGCCATGAAACTTGCCGACATGGACGGTGTCGTAGGGCGGATCGAAGCGCCCGCTGCCGTCGGGCCTGGCCTCCAGCTCGTCGGCCATCGCCACGAGACCGGCGGTGAGCCGGATGCCGCCATGGACGGCACTCGCCCCCAGATGCGGCTTGGAGGAATGGGCGGCGGCGCCGGTGATCGTGGTGAAGAAGGTGCGGATGCCCTTATGGGCGTCGGCGAGTTCGAGCGAGGTCGGCTCGCCGACGATGACGGCGCGGGGCTTCGGCAGATCCACGCCCATGCGGGCGATGCCGTCGACGACGCCGAGGCAGGTCACCTCCTCGTCATAGGAGAAGAAGAGGTGGATCGGCGTCTTGAGATCCGCCGCCAGGAAATCTGGCACGAGCGCCAGCGCCAGAGCGATAAAGCCCTTCATGTCGACCGCGCCGCGGCCATAGGCCTTGCCATCCTCGATATGAAGCCTGAACGGGTCGCGGCTCCAGGCCTGGCCCTCGACCGGTACCACGTCGGTATGCCCCGAGAGCAGGATGCCGCCCCGGTCCTGGGGACCGATCGTGGCGAAGAGCGCCGCCCTGTCGCCGGTGGCGTTCGGGATGCGGATCGAGGAGACGCCCCAGCCCGCGAGATAGTCCTCGACGAAGGCGATCAGCTCCAGATTGGATTTGTGGCTCACCGTATCGAAGGCGACGAGCCGGGCGAGCATGTCGAGCGGCGCCAGGCGCTGGCCCGTGGAGGCGGACAGGGTCAATGGAGGACCTTCTTCACATAAGGGGAATCGAGCGGAAACAGCGGCACCTCGACATCGAAGATCGTGCCGTCCTCCGCCAGCATGGCATAGAAGCCCCGCATCGAGCCGTCCGGCGTCATCAGCGGGCAGCCGGAGGTGTAGCTGTAGCTCTCGCCCGGCCGCAGCACCGGCTGCCGCCCGACGACGCCCTCGCCGCGCACCTCATGGACCTCGCCCCGGCCGTCGGTGATGAACCAGTGCCGGCTCATCAGCTGCACGGTCTGCGCCGAGAGATTGAGGATCTCGATGGTATAGGCCCAGAAATAGCGGCCCTGCGCCGGGGAGGACTCGCCCTCCATGAAGCTCGGCACGGCGGTCACCCGCACGCCCTGCGTTTCAGCCTGATACATCGCGAACGGCTCCGTCCCTGATGCGCCCGGCCCGGCGGGCCGCAGACTTGTTAGCGACGGCGGACCGTAAGGGTCAATGCCGGAGGCGGCCATTCTCGCGTGGACAACCCGGCCCTGGACATCCTCGCGGCGGCGTCGGCGCTTGGCCTTTGCGTCCGCCTTCGCTAGGCGTGACCGATTGTCCTTCCGGGATTTCGCATGCTGACCCTCCAGCCCGGCATCCAGCCCGACCACTGCATCCGCGCCTTCGTCGAGGCCGGGGCGATCCGCCTCGCCCAGCCGCCGGCCGAGGGCCAGATCCAGCCCGCCAGCCTCGATCTGCGCCTGGGCGAGAAGGCCTATCGCGTCCGCGCCAGCTTCCTGCCGGGCCCGGACCGGACGGTCAGGCGCCGGCTGGACGATCTCGCCTTGCATGAGATCGACCTGACTCGCGGTGCGGTGCTGGAGACCGGCTGCGTCTACATCGCCGAGCTGATGGAGGGGCTGAAGCTCCCCGCCGGCCTGCGCGCGGCGGCCAACCCGAAGAGCTCGACCGGCCGGCTCGACGTCTTCACCCGCGTCATCACCGACCGCGCCCGCGAATTCGATCTGGTCGAGGACGGCTATGAGGGGCCGCTCTTCATCGAGATCTCGCCGCGGACCTTCCCGGTGCTGGTGCGCTCGGGCTCGCGTCTCTCGCAGATCCGCTTCCGCGCCGGCGAAAGCCGGCTCGACGACCGGGCGCTCGGCGAGCTGCACCAGCGCGAGACGCTGGTCACCGCGGCCGAGCCCTCCTTCCAGGGCGGCGTCGCCGTCAGCGTCGATCTCTCGGGCTTCGACGGGCTGATCGGCTATCGCGGCAAGCACCACACCGCGCTGATCGACGTCGACCGCGTCGGTGCCTACCGCGCCTCCGAGTTCTGGGAGCCGATCCCCAGCGACGGCTCGCGCGCGCTGATCCTCGATCCCGGCCAGTTCTATATCCTCGCCTCGAAGGAGGCGGTGCATGTGCCGCCCGACTTCGCCGCCGAGATGACGCCCTTCGATGCGCTGGTGGGCGAGTTCCGCGTGCATTACGCGGGCTTTTTCGACCCCGGCTTCGGCCATAGCGGGTCCGGCGGACAGGGCGCGCGCGCCGTGCTCGAGGTGCGCTCGCGCGACGTGCCCTTCATCATCGAGGACGGGCAGATCGTCGGCCGGCTGGTCTATGAGGCGATGGCGAGCCGCCCCGCGGCGCTCTACGGCGCGGGGCTGAAGTCGAACTATCAGGGCCAGGCCCTGAAGCTCTCCAAGCATTTCCACGACTGACCGCGGCATGCCGCCTGGCATGTCACCGCCCGCGATTCCCGGATGACACCTGCCGCATCAGGCGCTATGAACATGCTGCTTCGCGCCGCCCCTGGGCCGCTGCGACGCATGCGGGCGTAGTTCAGTGGTAGAACGTCAGCTTCCCAAGCTGAATGTCGTCGGTTCGATCCCGATCGCCCGCTCCAATCCTCCTGCATTTCGGTTCGACCCGTCCCGCGCTCACCCGCGGCCGGTTTCGCCGTGCCTCGCACATGAAAAAACCTCCGGGGCGCGAACCCCGGAGGCTGTCGTCGATCGTATGAAAGATCAGATCACCGGTGCGGTGGGCCGGTAGGGCTCGGCCCTCTCGTCGAAGCGCGACCAGCCCTCCTGGCGGTACTGGGCGAGGCGGCTGTCACGGTCGATCGGCGTGGCGCCATCCATGATCGCCTCGGCGGCCGGGGCCTGGGCCTCGCTCGTCTTCACGGAGACGACGCTGCCGCCGCGACGCACGGTCTCGGCGTAGTAGTGGGCCTCCTCCTCGTCGACGCCGGCGCTCATGAAGGAGCCGACGAGGCCGCCGGCAGCGGCACCCGCGACGGCTCCGGCCGCGGTGGCGGCGAGCCAGCCCGCCGCGACGACCGGGCCGATGCCCGGAATGGCGAGCATGCCGAGCCCGGCCAGCAGGCCGGCCGCGCCGCCGACACCGGCGCCGATGCCTGCGCCCTCGGCGGCGTTGCTCTCCTCGCCGCGCTCGTTGCGGCCGACCAGGCTGATGTCGGAGGCGGGTATGCCGGCCGTCTCGAGCTTCTCGACCACATCGGCGGCGACCGTGTAGCTGTCATAGGAACGGGTGATGGTGCGGGTCATGGTGACCTCCGGAAATCGAGTTGAAGACGGGGCGGATCAGTTGCGGACGATGTTGCCGCGATAGTCGACGGAGACGTTGACCTTGGCGCCGGCATGGGTGGCCATGCCCTTCCAGACGCCGTTCTCGTCCTTCTTCAGGCCGGACACGTCCGAATAGCCGTTGGCTTCGAGCCGGCTCTTGGCCTGGCCTTCGGTGAAGCTGTTGGCGCCGGGCAGCGGTGCGTTCTTGTCGGCTTCCGCCTTGGGCGCGGGCATCGGCGAGGTCGTCGAGGTCTGCGCCAGGGCGCCGAACGAGGTCGCCGAGACGAGCATCGTCGCGATGAGCAGCTTCTTCATGGTGAGGTCTCCTGAGACAGTGCGGCGGGCGGCCGCTGATGCTCAGGGAAACGGCAAGCTGCGACGAAACGTTCCAGAAATAAGCCCCGAGAGCCGAGGGAACCGGATCGCCGTTCGGCCGTTGCCGCGCCCGCGGCGACGGTGGCCTGCGGCGTGGACGGCGCTTCCGGGACGGGTCGCCGGGCGCTATGGTGAGGTCATGAGCCCGATCGAGACCGGACAGACGGACAGCGCCGCGACCGACGCCGCATCCTCGCGGCTGGGTATCGCGCTCCTCTGCGGCGGCGCCGCGACGCTGCTGCTCGCCGGCCTGCTGCTGTGGTGGCGCGAAGGCGACCGTCTCTTCACCGACGGCCTCATCGCCGCCATCGTCGCCTGTTTCTGACGCGCATCGCCGCGCCGCTCCCAGGCTCCCGACAGGACCGCTCCCGTGAACCGCCGCCTTATCCTGCCTCTCGTCGTCTTCCTCGCCGGCGCGCTGGTGCTCGCCGCCGCCGCCATCATCACCTTCGCGCCGGGACGGCAGGGCCAGTCCGGCACCGGCACGGCGAGCGTCGGCGGCCCCTTCTCCCTGACGACACAGGAGGGCAGGACGCTGACCGACAAGGATCTGCGCGGCGCACCTTTCCTGGTCTTCTTCGGCTTCACCCACTGCCCGGACATCTGCCCGACCAAGCTCTTCGAGATTTCCGAGGTCCTGCGTGCGGCCGGGCCGAAGGGGGAGAAGCTGCGCGCGCTTTTCGTCACGGTCGACCCCGAGCGCGATACGCCCGAGATCATGAAGAGCTATCTCGGCTCCTTCGACCCGCGCATCGTCGGGCTAAGCGGCGACCGGCCCGCCATCGACGCGATGATCAAGGCTTACCGCGCCTATGCCCGCAAGGTCCCGCTCCAGGGCGACGACTACACCATGGACCACACCGCCCTGGTCTATCTCATGGCCAAGGATGGCGGCTTCATCGGTGCCTTCAATATCGAGCAGACGCCGGCGCAGGCGGCGCAGGAATGGCTGCGTCACCAGTAGGCGCCCCATCCTTCGGGAGCGGGGCGCGCCGCCGCGCCAGCCCGTGCGCCGTCTTGTTCCAGGCGAACCGACGCGCGCGGTACTCGTGCAGCGCCATCCAGGCCGCGATGCAGACCAGACCGTAATAGAGCGGCAGCAGCGGGAGCAGCAGCAGGAGCTTCGGTGAACCGCGCCGCAGCGCCCCCAGCGCCGGCGGCAGGAACAGCGCCACCGTGCCGAACAGCCAGACACCGACCGCCAGCGCCGAGGCCACGCTGCCGAACATATGCGTCGGCGCCAGGAGCGAACCCTCGCGCCAGGCCAGGAAGGCGGCGACCGCAAAGACCGGATAGGCCAGCGCGGTGACGACCGTGCCGAGCCCGAGCGAGAGGAAGGCGAAGGTGGCGGGCGGGCCCGCCTCGCGCAGCACGGTCAGCGGCGCGCGCGAATGCGTCACCAGCGTCTGCATGTAGCCCTTGATCCAGCGCGAGCGCTGCCTGAGCCAGGCCCGCAGCGTCAGGGGGGCTTCCTCGCGCGTCTGCGAGGGCAGGTCGTCCATCCGGTAGCCCGCCCGTGCCAGCCTGACGCCGAGATCGGCGTCCTCGGTCACGTTCCACGCATCCCACCCGCCCACCGCCCGCAAGGCGCGCGTGCGAAAATGGTTGGAGGTGCCGCCCAGCATGATCGGCAGGCCCGCGCGCAGCAGGCCTGGGTTCAGCACCTCGAACAGCCCGGCATATTCCAGCGCGAACAGCGCCGGAAGCAGGCCTTCCCCCGCATGGTCGATCACCAGCCGCGCCTGCAGGCAGGCGAGATCCTGCGGCGCGCGCAGGAAGCGCGCCGCCGCCATGCGCAACTGCTGGGGATCGGGGATGTCCTCCGCGTCGAAGATCGTGAACAGTTCGCCGCGGGCCTCGATCAGGGCGAGATTCAGCGCGCGCGGCTTGGTCCGCGGTTCGCCGGGCGGCACGATCGTCACCTGGATCTGCGGCGGCAGGGTGCGCCGCGACAGCGCGCGGCGCATGCCGGTGTCGTCGGCTTCGATCAGCAGGCGGATGTCGAGCTTCGCTGCCGGATAGTCGAGTTGCCGCAGCGCATCGAGCAACTGCTCCAGCACCTTTTCCTCGCGATAGAGCGGGATCGCAACGCTGTAGACCGGCAGCCGGCTGTCGTCGACACGCCAGCGATGCCGGTGCCAGAGATCGGGCAGAGGCTGCTCGATCGCCGCCCCCAGCCGCAGCAGGATCAGCCCGAGGAAGAGCGGCCCGAGCAGCAGCGCGACCGCGAAGAAGGTCTCGAGCGGGGCCAGCGCGCCGCCGGTCGCGAGAGCCGTGGCGATCAGGCCGGCCGCGATGCACTGGCCGCGGCTGGAGCCGGTCCGGGCACCGTCGCGGGCGAGGCCGGGCGCATCGCAATTCGCGGCGCGCAGCGCGAGCCTCTCGGCATTGGCCTCGCGCAGTGCCGCACGGAAGCGTCGTGGCGTCACCATGGCGACATCGTCGCGCTGGCGGGGTCCGTTCTGCAGCATGGCGCGAAGAACCGGCCCCTCGGGGGCGATCACGAAACGCAGGCGTTCGCCGGGCTTGGGCAGAACGGGCGCCAGGCCACCCTGCAGGATCGCTTCATGCTCGCCGCCCGGGCGCAGGGCGAAGGGGCCGGCCTGGAAGGGCAGGCCGAGCTCGGCCGCCAGCGCGCGGTAGAAGCCCTCCTCGTCGATCAGGCCGCGCGCGAGCACCTCGCGGGCGGGCTCCGTCCGGTCGCGTTCGGCGCGTCGCGCGACCCTGGCGAGATCGACCGGTGCGATGCCCTGGCGCGCCAGAAAAGCGATCTCGACCGGCAGGCCGGCCGAGGCCGACGCCGGCAACTCCGGATGCCTGTCGTAACCGCTGCCCCCCACCGGCCCGGCTCCGCCCCACGCAACGACGAGACTGTCCCGTGGCCTGACGGGTCGGGACAACCCATGGTTGCCGGATCAGGGCGGCGAGTCGAGGGGGTGGCCGCGATATTCCAGCCGAAGCAGGCTCTGGCTCACATGCCGCCGAGGATTTCCGCAACCTGCGGGATGTCCTTGTCGCCGCGGCCGCAGAGATTCATCACCATCAGATGGTCCTTCGGCAGGGTCGGGGCGAGTTCGATCACCTTGGCCAAGGCATGCGCCGGCTCCAGCGCCGGGATGATGCCCTCGAGCTTCGAGCAGAGCTGGAAGGCCGAGAGCGCCTCGTCGTCGGTGGCGGAGATGTAGCTCACGCGGCCGGTGTCGTGCAGCCAGGCATGCTCCGGGCCGATGCCGGGATAGTCGAGCCCCGCCGAGATCGAATGCGCGTCCTTGATCTGCCCGTCCTCGTCCATCAGCAGATAGGTCCGGTTGCCGTGCAACACGCCGGGCCGCCCGCCGGTCAGCGAGGCCGCATGCTGCGCGGTCGAGAGACCATGGCCGGCCGCCTCGACGCCCCACATCTTCACCGTGGGATCGTCGAGGAAGGGGTGGAACAGACCGATCGCGTTCGAACCGCCGCCGATCGCCGCGATCAGCGAATCCGGCAGGCGGCCTTCCGCCTCCATCATCTGCTCGCGGGTCTCGCTGCCGATCACCGACTGGAAGTCGCGCACCATCGCGGGATAGGGATGCGGGCCGGCCGCCGTGCCGATGCAGTAGAAGGTCGTCGCGACATTGGTCACCCAGTCGCGCAGGGCCTCGTTCATCGCGTCCTTCAGCGTCTTGGTGCCGGACTGGACGGGCACCACGCTGGCGCCGAGCATCTTCATGCGGAAGACGTTGCTCGCCTGCCGCGCGACATCGACCGCGCCCATATAGACGATGCACTCCAGGCCGAAGCGGGCACAGAGCGTCGCGGTGGCGACGCCGTGCTGGCCGGCGCCGGTCTCGGCGATAATGCGCTTCTTGCCCATGCGCCGCGCCAGCAGGATCTGGCCGAGCACGTTGTTCACCTTGTGGGCGCCGGTGTGATTGAGCTCGTCGCGCTTGAAATAGATCTTCGCGCCGCCGAGATGCTCGGTCATGCGCTCGGCGAAATAGAGCGGCGAGGGCCGCCCGACATAGTGCTTGAGGTAGCTGGCCATCTCGGCCTGGAAACCGGGATCGGCCTTGGCGGCCTCATAGGCCTGCTCCAGCGAGAGCACGAGCGGCATCAGCGTCTCGGCGACGAAGCGCCCGCCGAACAGGCCGAAGCGGCCGTTCTCGTCCGGGCCGGAGCGGTAGGTGTTCGGGTTCTGGGGGGCGTTCATGTCCGGCCTGCCTCTGCTGCTGCGGCCGCCGCGGCGCGGGCCGCGACGACGAAATCCGTGATCCGGTCGACATCCTTGACGCCGGGCGCCCGCTCCACCCCGGAGGAGACGTCGACCCCCCAGGGCCGTGCCATCGCGACGGCCTGCGCGACATTCGCCGGATCGAGCCCGCCCGATAGCATGAAGGGCGAAGCGCGGTCGAGCGCCGCCAGGATCGACCAGTCGAAGGCGCGTCCGTGCCCGCCGGGATAGGCAGCGTCCCGCGGGGGCTTGGCGTCGAGCAGAATGCGATCCGCGACACCGTCATAGGCGCCGAAGGCGGCGAGATCCTGCCGGTCCGCGACGCCGAGCGCCTTGATCATGCGCAGCCCCGTGGCGTCCTTGACGGCCCGCACGGCCTCGGGCGTCTCGCGGCCATGCAATTGCAGCCAGTCCGGCCTGACCGCCTCGACGAGGTCGCTCAGCTCGCCCAGGGGGCGGTCGACGACCAGCGCGACGATTTCGGCACGGCCGCGCGCCATCGCGGCCAGCGCCGCAGCGTCCGGGGGCGGAACGAAGCGCGGGCTCTTCGGGTGGAAGACGAGACCGATCATCTCGACCCCGGCCGCCAGCGCGGCCTCCAGCGTCTCGGCTGTCGAGAGGCCGCAGATCTTGATGGCGAGGGGGGGCGCGGATGCGGACATCCGCCCGCCTTTACACGAAGGTGATCGCCGCCGCACTTGCGACATGATGACGGGCGAAGCAATGCTGGAACGGCCAGGCGGTGCCGGCCAAACGAAACGGCGACAGGGCGGGCGGACTCGATTGTTCGGCAAGGGGCGGCGCGGTTTCACCATTCTCGCGGGACTGCTGGCGCTCGCCGGCGTCACCGCGGCTGTCTTCTATGTGCTGAGCCAGCCGCGCACCCTGCGGCTCGCCGTCGGTCCTCTCGGCTCGGAGGACGCGCGCATGGCCGCGGGCTTCGTTCAGGGGCTGAACCGCGAGAAATCCCAGATCCGCCTGCGCCTGATCCTCACCGAAGGGTCCGAGGAAAGCGCGCGCAAGGTCGATGCCGGCGACGCCGAACTGGCCATCGTCCGCCCCGACATCGCGCTTCCGGCCAAGGCCGACACCGCGCTCATCACACGCCGCTCCTTTCCGTTCCTGATCACCGACAAGGAGAGCGGCATCGGCCGCATCGCCGATCTGCGAGGCAAGCGCGTCGGCGTCGTGCGCAATCCGCAGGGCAACATCGCCCTGCTCCGGCTGGTGCTGGCGCAGTACGAGGTCGGCCCGAAGGATGTGGAGATCGTCGGCCTCACCCCCGACGAGATCGTGCCGGCCGCCAAGGAGCGTCGCATCGATGCGTTCTTCACCATCAACGCGGTGGGGGCGCGGGCGGGCGGAGACGGTGCCGGGCGGTTGCGCTCGGCCTGGGGCGAGGATCCCGTCCTGATCCCGATCCGCGAGGCGGACGCGCTGGCGGCCCGCATCCGCACCATCGAGACCGGCGAGATCGTGCGCGGCGCGCTCGGCGGCGACCCCCCGCGTCCCTCGGAGAATCTGCCGACCATCGCGGTGACCTCGCGTCTGGTCGCTTCGCAGGATCTCGATGACGACGTCGTCGGAAACCTGGTCAGCGCGCTGCTCGCGCTCCGGGTGACGCTCGCGGCCGAACTGCCGCAGATCCAGGCGCTGGAGACGCCCGCGACCGACAAGGACGCGCCGCTCCCCGTCCATACGGGTGCGGCCGCCTTCATCGACGGTGAGCAGAAGACCTTCTTCGAGCGCTATGGCGACTGGTTCTATCTCGGCGTGATGGGGCTTTCGCTGCTGGGCACCGGCGCGGCCGGCCTGCTCGGGCGCGAGAGCGCCGCCCGCCGCCGCCAGGCCATGATGGGGCTCGACCGGCTTCTGGCCATCCTGCCGCAGATCCGCGCGACCACCGATCTCGAGGCGCTCGACCGCTACCGCGCCCAGGCCGATGCCATTCTGCTCGAGGTCCTCGGCGATTTCGGCGAGGGCAATCTCGATTCCTCGGCGATCGCCGCCTATCGTCTGGTCTTCGACCAGGTCAGCCGGGCGGTCGTCGAGGCCAAGATCAGAGCCGCCGCCGTCCAGATCTGATCGCGGCCCCTGGAGCCGCGATTCACCCTGCGCCGCGCCGGCTGACCCTTCGTGGTTGCTCAAACGCCCGTCAGCGTTTATGTGCAGCGCAGCGAATTCCAGTTTCCTCGAGACGGGCTGCGCCGGCAGGGCTTCGATCCTCGCCGGCTTGTGGCCATGACAAAGGCCCTTCCCGCATGTCCATGCGCAACATCGCCATCATCGCCCACGTCGACCATGGCAAGACCACGCTCGTCGACCAGCTGCTGCAGCAGTCGGGCACCTACCGCGACAACCAGCGCGTGATCGAGCGCGTGATGGACTCCAACGATCTGGAGAAGGAACGCGGCATCACCATCCTGGCCAAGGCGACCTCGGTCGTCTGGAAGGACACGCGCATCAACATCGTCGACACTCCCGGCCACGCCGATTTCGGCGGTGAGGTCGAGCGCATCCTGAACATGGTCGATTCGGCCATCGTTCTGGTCGACGCCGCCGAGGGCCCGATGCCGCAGACCAAGTTCGTGGTCTCCAAGGCGCTCAAGCTCGGCCTGCGTCCGATCGTGGCGATCAACAAGGTGGACAAGCCTGACGCCCGTGTTCAGGAGGTCATCAACGAGGTCTTCGATCTCTTCGCCGCTCTCGACGCCACCGACGAGCAGCTCGATTTCCCGATCCTCTACGGCTCGGGCAAGCAGGGCTGGATGGCCCATGATCCGGCGGGCCCGCAGGACCAGGGCCTCGCCCCGATGTACGACCTCATCCTCAGCCACGTGCCGGAGCCGCGCGTCGAGGAAGGCCCGTTCCGCATGATCGGCACGCTGCTCGAGGCCAACCCCTATCTGGGTCGCATCATCACCGGTCGCGTCGTCTCCGGCTCGGCCAAGCCGAACCAGACCATCAAGGTGCTGTCCGGCGACGGCTCGACCGTCGAGACCGGCCGCATCACCAAGATCCTCGCCTTCCGCGGCCTCGAGCGCACGCCGATCGAGGAAGCGATCCCCGGCGACATCGTCTCGATCGCCGGTCTGGTGAAGGGCTCCGTCGCCGACACCTTCTGTGACCCATCCGTCACCGAGCCGATCAAGGCCCAGCCGATCGACCCGCCGACCGTCTCGATGACCTTCATGGTCAACGACTCGCCGCTGGCCGGCACCGAGGGCGACAAGGTCACGACCCGCGTCATCCGTGACCGCCTGCTCAAGGAGGCGGAGGGCAATGTCGCTCTGCGCGTCGAGGAGGCGACCGACAAGGACAGCTACATCGTCTCGGGACGCGGCGAACTCCAGCTCGCCATCCTGATCGAGACGATGCGCCGCGAGGGTTTCGAGCTCGGCATTTCGCGTCCGCGCGTCGTGCTGAAGCGCGACGAGAGCGGCCAGCTGCTCGAGCCGATCGAGGAGGTCATCATCGACGTCGACGAGGAGCATTCCGGCGTCGTCGTGCAGAAGATGTCCGAACGCAAGGCCGACATGCTGGAGATGCGCCCCTCCGGCGGCAACCGTCTGCGCCTGGCCTTTCACGCCCCGACCCGCGGCCTGATCGGTTATCAGGGCGAGCTGCTGACCGACACCCGCGGCACCGCGATCATGAACCGCCTGTTCCATGACTACATGCCCTACAAGGGCGAGATCGGCGGCCGCCGCAACGGCGTGCTGATCGCGATGGAGACCGGCGAGGCCGTCGCCTATGCGCTGTGGAACCTCGAGGATCGCGGCCCGATGATGATCGAGCCCGGCTGGAAGGTCTATCAGGGCATGATCGTCGGCGAGCATACCCGCGAGAACGATCTCGAAGTGAACGTGCTCAAGGGCAAGAAGCTCACCAATATCCGCACCACCTCGAAGGACGAGGCCGTGCGCCTGACCCCCCCGATCCGGATGACGCTGGAGCGTTCGCTGGCCTGGATCGACGACGACGAGCTGGTCGAGGTCACGCCGAAGTCGATCCGCCTGCGCAAGGCGATCCTCGACCCCAACGAGCGCAAGCGCTCGCAGAAGATGAAGCAGGACGTCGCCTGAACCGGCCGCTCCTGACGGATCCGAAGGGCGGGCCGCAAGGCCCGCCCTTCGTCGTTTCGGATGGAGCCGCGCTCAGTGGCTCATCAGGATCGGCAGCGAGCACGCGTGCAGCAGCGACTGCGTCACGCCGCCGAGCAGCCATTCGCGCAGGCGCGAATGCTTGTAGGCGCCGCAGACGATCATGTCGGCGGCGAAGGCGCTGGCCGCTTTGCGGATCTCGCTGGCGACGTCGGTCTCGCCGAGGGCGACATTGCGGATCGTCACCTTGACCCCATGCCGCGCCAGATGCGGGGCGAGGTCGGTGCCGGGCAGCACGCCGGCCAGATCCTTCTCGCCGGTGACGGTGAGGATCTCGACCTCCTCGGCATCCTTCAGGAAGGGCAGCGCGTCCGCCACCGCACGGGCCGCGGATGCACCGCCATCCCAGGCGATCAGGATGCGCTTGCCGGCATGGCGCTCGCGGCCCGGCGGCACGATGAGGACGGGGCGACCGCTGTCGAACAGCGCCGCCTCGATCAGCCCCCGGTCGCGCTGAACCGGATCGGTCTCCATGTCGAGCACCGTGACGTCGTGGACGCGGGCATGAGCGAGCAGCCGGTCGCAAAGACTGGCGAAGACGAGGGACGGGGTCTCGACGCTGCAGACGACGCCCGCGAGGTCGGCCCGGCCCTTCGATTGTTCGGCGAAGGCCTCGGCCAGTTCCTTGATGCGGCGGTTTTCATGCGCGATCAGCTCGGCACCGAAGGCGCCTACCAGCGAGCCCGGCACCGCATAGCGCATCGAGGCGGCCTCCAGCGTCAGGTGGGCGTCGGCGGCCTGAGACAGCGAGATCGCGTAGGCGACGGCCGAGCTGTGGTTGCCGCGTCCGTCCTCGGTGAAGCCGACGAGAACGCTCTTGATCGACAGGGGCATGACGGATCCTCCACGGGTTGCGCTTGCCGGCAGCATGCCCGAACCGGCGGGCGAGCCCTTGCGCTGGATCAACCCGGCTGCTCCCGATCGGTGGGACAGTGCGATCCGTCGGCCACCGACGGAGGAGACGGCATCATGCTTCACCGCATCACGCTTCATCTGGGCCGCATGCCCGCCCAGCCCGAGGGCAATGCCCGCGATGGCTACGAGATCACCGCGCCGCTCGATGCCGAGGGCCGGCTCCTGGCCGAAGAGTGGCATGCAACTCGCGACACATGCCGTGTCCGACGCTTCGCGCCGTGCGAGCCGGATCGCCATGGCTGGCTGCTGCACCGCGCCGGCGGCGAGGGCGGCGCGAGCTGGGGCATCGACTATGACGACGCCTCCAGCGACGATGACGAGGTCGGCTACAAGCTGGATCGTCATCGCTTCCAGCTCGGCGAATATGTCTCGATCCGCGACCAGGACGGCGACTTCAGGCCCTACAAGGTGGTCGCCCTCCGGGCCATTGCCGCGCCCGCTCCGGCCGGTGCCTGACCCGTCCAGCCCCAGGAGACGACGCTCATGTCCGAAGTCCGCTCCACCGCCCAGCCCCTCGGCTTCGGCACGCTCCTGACCCCCGTCCATCTCGGGGCGGGGGCGGAAGCGACCATCCGCTTCGCCGCACAGCTGGCCCGCTGCCTGTCCTGCCGTCTCATCGGCACCGGCGCCGATCAACTCGAGCTGCCCTATTACGGGGACGGCGCCGGGATGGTCGATGCGGTGCTGGTCGAGAACGCCCGCGCCGTGATGGAAGAGGATCTCGCCAAAGCGCAGGCGCTGTTCCGCAAGGCGGCAGATGGCGTGGCGCTCGACTGGCGCGGCGCGGTGGAGCCGCCGGTCGCCTTCGTTCTGACCCAGTCACGGGCGGCGGATCTGATCGTTCTGGCGCGCCAGGGCAAGGAGGATCCACCGCTCGGCCGCATGGGCGTCGCCCCCGGGGACATCGTCCTCGAGCTGGGCCGGCCGATCCTGCTCGTTCCGCCCGGGGTGCAGAGGCTTGCGGCGAGGAGCGTCGTCATCGCCTGGAAGGACACGCGTGAATCGCGCCGCGCCGTGCAGGATGCACTGCCCTTCCTCGTCCGGGCGGATGTCGTCACCGTCCTCTCCGTCGGTGCCGACCCGGCCGATGACGGCGCACAGGATGTCTGCGGCTATCTCGCCCAATACGGCATCGCGGCGCGCGTGGTGACGCGGCCGAAGAGCAGTACCACCGTCGCGGCCGAGATCGCCGATCTGGCGAGGCTGCAGAATGCCGACCTCATCGTGGCGGGAGCTTACGGGCACAGCCGCCTGCGTGAATGGATTTTCGGCGGGGTGACGCGCGACCTGATCGAAACCACGCCGGTCTGCTGCCTGATGTCCCACTGAGAGGCGGCGTCCGCCCTGCGTCCGGCGCAGCCGGGACGGCCGGCACGCGACCTTGCCGGCGCTCCCGGGCTCTGGTCCTCTTCACTCTCTCGTCGAGGGGAGAGTTCCATGCAGTTCCGCAATCTCGGCCGCTCCGGCCTGCGCGTGTCGCTCGTCGGCCTCGGCTGCAACAATTTCGGCGGTCGGATCGACGACGAGGCCACGCGCAAGGTGGTCGATGCCGCGATCGAGCACGGCATCACCCTGTTCGACACCGCCGACATCTATGGCGAGAAGGGGGGCTCAGAGCGCGTGCTCGGCGAGGTCTTGGGCGCGCGCCGCAAGGACATCGTGCTGGCCTCGAAATTCGGCATGAAGATGTTTCATGGCGGGCAGGGCGGCTCGAGGCGCTACATCATGTCCGCCGTCGAGGAATCCTTGACGCGGCTGAAGACCGACTGGCTCGACCTCTACCAGTTTCACACCCCCGATCCGCTGACCCCAATCGACGAGACGCTGCGCGCGCTCGAGGATCTCGTGACTCAGGGCAAGGTCCGCTATGTCGGCTGTTCCAACATGCCGGCCTGGCAGGTTGCGGACGCGCAATGGAGCGCGCGCGATCTGCGCCTCGCCGGTTTCGCCTCGGCGCAGGACGAGTACAGCCTGCTCAAGCGCGGCGCCGAGAAGGACCTGATCCCCGCGCTGAAGCATTACGGCATGGGGCTGCTGCCCTATTTCCCGCTCGCCAATGGGGCGCTGACCGGCAAGTACAGGCGCAATGCGCCGATGCCGGACGGCGCGCGGCTGACCAAGCTGCCCGAGCGTGCCGGCCAGATCTTCAGCGATGCGAACTGGGTGAAGATCGAGGCGCTCACCGATTTTTGCGAGGCGCGCGGCAGGACGCTGGTCGAGCTCGCCTTCTCCTGGCTCGCCGCCCAGCCGGTCGTCTCCAGCGTCATCGCCGGCGCGACCAAGCCCGAGCAGATCGCCGCCAATGTGAAGGCGGCCGACTGGGCGCTGACGGCGGACGAGCTGGCCGAGATCGACCGGATCACGGCCTAGGTCTCCTCGCCGACGTGCAGGCGGCTGTCCGGTTTCCTCGGAAACACGGCGTCATCCCGGAGAAGCTGCGAAGCAGCGCCGCTCCGGGATCCATCGTAGAGTTCCGGAGCCCTCCGATGGATCCCGGGTCAAGCCCGGGATGACGCCGTGGTTTCCGGAAAACGCGGGGGCCTTATCGGAAGGGCGGCTCATCGAAGCTGCGCAGCTTGCGCGAGTGAATCGTCGAGCCGGCCTTCTTGAGCTTCTCCAGCGCCGCGAGCCCGATCCGCAGATGCTCGCTGACGGCGCGTTCGTAGAAGGCGTTGGCCGCGCCCGGCAGCTTGATCTCGCCATGGAGCGGCTTGTCGGAGACGCAGAGCAGCGTGCCATAGGGCACGCGCAAGCGGTAACCCTGGGCCGCGATCGTGCCCGACTCCATGTCGACCGCGATGGCGCGCGACAGGTTGATCCGCCGCCGTTCCTTGGTCCAGCGCAGCTCCCAGTTCCGGTCGTCCTGCGTCACCACGGTGCCGGTGCGCAGCCGGTTCTTGAGCTGGTCGCCCTTCTCGCCGGTGACCTCGGCCGCGGCCTCCTGCAGCGCGACCTGGACCTCCGCCAGGGCCGGGACGGGCACGTCCGGCGGCACCAGCTCGTCGAGGATGCCGTCCTGGCGCAGATAGGCATGGGCGAGGACATAGTCGCCGATGATCTGCGTCTGCCGCAGCCCCCCGCAATGGCCGACCATCAGCCAGCAATGGGGCCTGAGCACCGCGAGATGGTCGGTGATGTTCTTGGCGTTGGAGGGGCCGACGCCGATATTGACCAGTGTCACGCCCTGTCCGTTCTCGCGGATCAGGTGATAGGCCGGCATCTGGAAACGGTGCCAGGGTGCCGACATCACCCGCTCCGCAGCGCTGACATCGATCCCGTCCCGTTCGATCCGCACCCCGCCCGGCGTCACCAGCGCCAATGCGGTGCCGGCCTCGATCTCGGCCAGCCCCAGCCGCACGAACTGGTCGACATAGCGGTGGTAGTTGGTCAGCAGCACCCAGGGCTGCACCGCCCGCCAGTCGGTGCCGGTGTAATGCACCAGCCGGCGCAGCGAATAATCCACGCGCACCGCGTCGAACAGCGAGAGGGGCCGCGGCTGCCCCTCGACGATGTCGAAGGTGCCGTCGGCGATCTCGTCGCCGACCAGCGAGAGCAGCGGCGTCGGAAAATGCCGCGCCAGCTCGGCGGCCGTGATCTTGCCGCGGCCGAGCTCGTCGCCGCCGTCGAGCGCGTAAGGGTAGGGGATTTCCTGGTCGCTGACGCCGGTCTCGATCGTCGCGCCGTAGTCCTCGACCAGCGGCTCCAGCTGGTCGAGCAGATAGCTGCGGAAATCGGCCGGCTGCGTGATCGTGGTCGAGTAGACGCCCGGAGCCGCGAACTTCGCATAGCCGCGCCGGGTCGCGGTCGGCAGCTTCGAGGGCTCGTAGGTCACGCGCAGCAGCGGGTAGCGATAGCGTGCGCGTTCGTCCGGCGTCGGCGCCTGCCCGGTCTCGAAGAAGCGCTGCAGATCGCCACGCAGCGCGGCCCGGGCCTCGCCGTAGAGCCTTTCGAGCCGGTCGATGGCGGCGGCGGGATGGGCGGCGGTCTCGAACGTCATGGGCGGGGGCGTCCTTTCGGTCGCACGAGCTTTGCCTCGCCCCTGCGCGCGTGACAACTGCCGGGGGCTGGCAGCGCCTGCGGCTTGACGGCAGCTTCGACTCCAATTACTAAACCAATAAGTTAACTGATAAGGGGCGCCCGACACGCCGCCAGGAGGAGACGTCATGTTCGCAAAGCCGCAGAAGGAGCACGACTGGCTGCTGCAGCTCGTCGGCGAATGGACCTCGGAGATGGACTGCGCCATGGGGCCGGACCAGCCGCGGCAGAAATCGAAGGGCCGGGAAACCGTGCGCTCCCTCGGGGGGCTCTGGACGCTCGGCGAAGGCGAGGGCGAGATGCCCGACGGCACGACTGGCCGGACGCTGATGACGCTGGGCTTCGACCCCGCGAAGGGCCGCTTCGTCGGCAGCTTCATCGGCTCGATGATGACGCATCACTGGCTCTACGAGGGCACGCTCGACGAGGCCGCCAATGTGCTGACGCTCGAATCCTCCGGCCCGAACATGATGGGCGACGGTGCCGTCATCCCCTATCGCGACGTCGTCACCCTCGTCGCGCCCGACCATCGCATCCTGGCGTCCTCCATGCCCGACGGCAAAGGCGGCTGGAGCGAGTTCATGACGGCCCACTACCGCCGCGTGGCCTGATCGCCCACCCCCGTCCGCAGGAGAAACCGATGAAGATCGCCCCCTATCTGATGTTCGAAGGCAATTGCCGCGAAGCCTTCACCGCCTATGAGACGGTCTTCGGCGGCCGGATCGTCGCGATGATGGGCCACCGCGGCACGCCGGCCGAGGCGCATGTCGCGCCCGAGTGGCTGGACAAGATCATGCATGCCTGCCTGGAACTCGACGGCCAGATGCTCATGGCCTCCGACGCTCCGCCCGGGCGCAGCGACGGGCCGATGCGCAGCGTCTCGGTGTCGGTCAATGTGCCGGAGGTGGCGGAGGCCGAACGCATCTTCGCCGCCCTCTCGGAGGGCGCGACGATCCAGATGCCGATGGAGGAGACCTTTTGGGCGCCCCGTTTCGGCATGCTGCGCGACCGCTTCGGCACGAACTGGATGATCGCCGCCGAGATGCCGGCCGACAGGGCCAATTGCGGCTAGCGCCACCGTCATTGCGAGCATAGCGAAGCAATCCAGGGGGAGCACAGAGCCCTCCCGCTCTGGATGGCTTCGCTGCGATCGCAATGACGGCTTCGGCCCCTACCCCAGCACAGCCCAGGCGAGCAGGCCCGCGATCACCCAGAGCGCCCAATTGCCCCAGCGGTTGCGCTGCGCCTCGGCGCGGCCGATCGCCGCCACGCTGCGCTCGTCGAGCGAGAAACCGTGCCGCGAGGCGTCCTCGAGCTGGCCGAGCACGCGCTCGGCCCGCGTCACCGTTTCCGGCAGGCGCGACAGGCTGTCGAGCAGCGAACCCGCGCCGCGCCCGGCCTCGGCGAGCTTGCCGAGCGGCCCGAGATTCTGCGTGATCCAGTCGCGCACCACCGGCTCGGCCGTGCTCCACATGTCGAGATGCGGATCGAGCGTGCGGGCCACGCCCTCGACCACCACCATGGTCTTCTGCAGCATGACGAGCTCGGTGCGCGTCGCCATGTCGAACATGCCGGTGATCTCGAAGAGCAGCGTCAGAACCTTCGCCATCGAGATCTGGTCGGCGCTCTTGTCGTGAATCGGCTCTCCGACGGCGCGGATCGCCTGGGCGAAATCGGCGACGTCGTGATGAACCGGCACATAGCCGGCCTCGAAATGCACCTCGGCGACACGGGTATAGTCGCGGGTGATGAAGCCGAGCAGGATCTCGGCGAGGAAGCGCCGCTCCTTCAGGCCGAGCCGCCCCATGATGCCGCCATCGACGGCGACGAGCCGGCCCTGCGCATCGACGAACAGGTTTCCGGGATGCATATCCGCGTGGAAGAAGCCGTCGCGGATCGCATGCTTCAGGAAGGACTGGATCACGATCCGCCCCAGCGCCGGCAGATCGTGCCCGGCGGCCTTCAGCGCTGCGACGTCCGAGAGCCGGATGCCGTCGATCCATTCGTCGACCAGCATCTCGCGGGCGGTGAGCTGCCAGTCCGGCTCCGGCACGCGGAAATCGGCGTCGTCCTTGGTGTTCTCGGCGAACTCCGAGAGCGCCGCGGCCTCGAGCCGCAGATCCATCTCCATCGTCACCGAGCGCGCCAGCGTCTCGACGACGCCCGTAAAGCGCAGGCGGCGCGCCTCGGCCGAGCGCCGCTCGGCCAGTTCCGCGCCGAAGCGCATCGCGCCGAGATCGCGATGGAAGCGGTCGCGGATGCCCGGCCGCAGCACCTTGACCGCGACCTCCCGTCCATCGGGCAGGCGGGCCCGGTGGACCTGCGCGATCGACGCCGCCGCCACCGGCTCGCCGAAGGCGGCGAACACCTGCTCGACCGGCCGGCCATGCGCCGCCTCGACGATGGCGCGGGCCTGCGCCATCGGGAAGGGCGGCATCCGGTCCTGCAGCGCCGAGAGATCGGACGCGATCTTCATGCCGACGACGTCGGGCCGTGTCGCCAGGAACTGCCCGAATTTCACATAGGACGGTCCGAGACGCGTCAAAGCCGCGGCGAGCCTTGTCGCCGAGGTGCCGGCCTCGCGCCGCTCGATCAGCCGCCCCATCCGGATCAGCCCGCGCGCCAGCGGCGGCAGGACCGACGGATCGATCAGCGCCAGCGCTCCCTCGCGGGCGAGCACGAAGCCGGTGCGCGCGGTCCGCGCGAGATGGAAGAGGGAAGAGATCATGCCCAGCTCGACATGCTGGTCACGCCGGTCCCACCCTCAGCCCTCATCCTGAGGAGCGCTCCGCAGCAGCGCGTCTCGAAGGATGCTCCAGGAGGTTGCCTCAACATCTGGACCATCCTTCGAGACGCCGCTGCGCGGCTCCTCGGGATGAGGGCTGCGGACGGCACGAGGCGCCCCCTCACAGCTTCCAGCCCGAATGCAGCGCCACCACGCCTCCGGTCATGGGCGTGAACTTGGCCCTGCGGAAACCGGCGGCCTCGATCATGCCGGCGAAGGCCTGGGGCCGCGGGAATTTGCGGATCGACTCGACAAGATACTGGTAGGGCTCGGCCTCGCCGGTCACCATCCGCCCCATCGGCGGGATCACGTTGAAGGAATAGGCCTCGTAGACCTTGTCGAGAAGCGGCACGTCGACATGGCTGAACTCGAGGCAGAGGAAACGCCCGCCACGCTTCAGCACCCGGTAGGCCTCGGCCAGAGCCTTGTCGATGCGCGGCACATTGCGGATGCCGAAGGCGATCGTATAGGCGTCGAACTGGTTGTCGGGCAGGCCGAGCGCCTCGGCATTGCCCTGCACGAAGCCGATGCGTTCGTCGTCGGGGAAGCGCTTGGTCGCCCGGTCGCGGCCGACGCTCAGCATCTCCGCATTGATGTCGAGCACCGTGACCTGCGTCTGCGGTCCGCCGGCCTCCAGCACCGAGAAGGCGACATCGCCCGTGCCGCCGGCGACGTCGAGATGCCGGAAGGGCCGGTCCTTCGGCGGGTTGATCGCCGTCAGCAGCGCACTCTTCCAGGCCCGGTGCAGGCCTGCCGACATCAGATCGTTCATCAGATCGTAGCGGCCGGCGACCTTGTGGAAGACGTCGTCCACCTTGGCCTGCTTTTCGGCCAGCGGCACGGTCTCGAAACCGAAATGGGTGGTGTCGGAAGCTGCTGTCACGATCGGTCCGATCCTGTGCAATCTGTCTTGTCTTTGCCTGGGGCGATGCATAGCCAAACCAGCGGGGCTTGTCGCGGCCCCTCTCGACGCAGGCCGACCGGAGACTGACTGAGATGCCCGAGCTTCCCGAGGTCGAGACCGTCCGGCGCGGGCTGGAGCCGGCGATGCTGGGCGAGACGCTCCTGCGGGTCGAGCAGAACCGGCCGGATCTGCGCTTTCCGCTGCCCGAGCGCTTCGCCGCGCGCCTCACCGGCCGGCGCATCGAGGCCCTGTCGCGGCGGGCGAAATATCTGGTCGCCGATCTCGACGACGGCCAGGCGCTGATCATGCATCTGGGCATGAGCGGGCGCTTCGTCGTCGAGGCGCCAGGCACGCCACCGGTCGAACCGGGTGCCTATTACAACGAGATCGGCCGGCACCTGATCCACGACCATGTCGTCTTCCACATGGGGTCCGGCGCGCGCATCACCTATAACGATGTCCGCCGCTTCGGCTTCATGGATCTCGTGCCGAGGGCCGAGCTCGCGACCTCCAGGCATTTCGCCGGCATGGGCATCGAGCCGCTCGGCAACGAGCTTTCGGGAGAGACGCTGGCGCAGCTCTTCGCGGGCAAGTTCGCGCCGCTGAAGGCCGCATTGCTCGACCAGCGCCTCGTCGCCGGGCTCGGCAACATCTATGTCTGCGAGGCACTGTTCCGGGCAGGACTGAACCCGGAGGCCGAGGCGGGATCCATCGCGACGCCGACCGGCCGGCCGCGCCCCGCCGCTCATGCCCTGGCGCAGATCATCCGCGAGGTTCTGGAGGAGGCGGTGGCGGCCGGCGGCTCGACCTTGCGCGACTTCGCCCATGCCGATGGCTCGCTCGGCTATTTCCAGCACCGGTTCAAGGTCTATGACCGCGAGGGCGAGCCCTGCACCGCGCCGGGCTGCGGCAGCCTCGTCAAGCGGCTCGTGCAGTCCGGCCGCTCGACCTTCTATTGCGAGACCTGCCAGCCCCGCTCGCCGCGGCGCTGAGGCGCCGCGGAGCAGGGCCGGCCTCAGCGGCGCGGCAACTCCGGATATTCCAGCTTCGACACGTCGTAGCCGAGCGCGGCGGCCCGCTGGACCAGCTGGCGGCGCAGCGCCGGGCTCATCTTCGGATCGCGCACGAAGATGTAGAGATCGGTGAAGGTCGGATCGGCGGAGATGAACCAGCTGTAGTCGTTGGCGCGGTCGAGGATCCAGTAGTCGCGCACGATCGGCACGACCCCGAAGACCGTGTAGGTCACGCGCAACTTCGCATTGGTGCCGGGGTCGAGGATCTCGCCCGGCCCGCCGATCGTCTTGAGCTCGCCCGAGGGCGTTCCCATCCGGCAGGAATCGAGCACCTCGATCCGGCCGCCCTCACCGCGCCTGTACTCGGTCGCACCGGCGACGCAGCCATCGGTCAGCGCCATCGGCCGCCGGGCGAATTCGTGCCAGAGCCCGGTATAGAGCCGCTCGATCGCGACTGGCTTGGCGGGCTGCGGGGCCTGGCCGCTCTGCATGCCACCGGCGGCGCAGCCGGCGAGCAGGAGCCCGGCGAGGAGGGCGATGATCGGGGCGCGCATCAGGAATCCTCCGGCGGGTTCGCGGTTATACGGACAATACGCGTTCACCCCCCGGCCGGATCCATCCGGCAAGCTGGGGCCTCCCGTCGGGGCCCAGCCGGTCTTGCGCCCGCGCGCATGGACCTGCGCCGGCCGCGCCGCTAAACCACTTGCGCACAGCCGAACCGGGAGGGCGCCATGGCTTACGAGACCATTCTCGTCGAAACGAAGGGCAAGGTCGGGCTCGTCACGCTCAACCGGCCCCAGGCGCTGAACGCGCTGAACGGCCAGCTCATCGCCGAGATCAACACGGCGCTCGACGGTTTCGAGCGCGACCCCGCCATCGGCTGCGTCGTCCTGACCGGCTCCGAGAAGGCCTTCGCCGCCGGCGCCGACATCAAGGAGATGCAGGACCGGACCTATCCCGAGACCTATCTCGACGACAAATTCGCCGATTGGGACCGGATCGGTCAGCGCCGCAAGCCGATCATCGCCGCCGTCGCCGGCTTCGCGCTGGGCGGGGGCTGCGAGCTCGCCATGATGTGCGACTTCATCATTGCCGCCGACAATGCGAAGTTCGGCCAGCCGGAGATCAATCTCGGGGTCATTCCCGGCGCCGGCGGCACGCAGCGGCTCACGCGCGCGGTCGGCAAGGCCAAGGCGATGGATCTCTGCCTCACCGGCCGGATGATGGACGCGGCCGAGGCCGAGCGCGCCGGGCTCGTCGCCCGGATCGTCCCCCTCGCCGACCTGATGACGGAGGTCATGAAGGCCGCGGATGCGATCGCGGCCAAGTCGCTGCCCTCCGCGCTGATGGTCAAGGAGACGGTCAACCGCGCCTTCGAGGTGACGCTGGCCGAGGGCGTGCGCTTCGAACGCCGGCTGTTCTCCTCGCTCTTCGCCACCCGCGACCAGAAGGAAGGCATGACCGCCTTCGTCGAGAAGCGGAAGCCCGACTTCCGGAACCAGTGAGAGCCGCCATGACCGTCGCCATCCGCAGCCCCGAGGGGCTGCTGCTCCCGACCTATCAGGATGTCGAGACCGCGGCGGGCCGCCTGCGCGGCGTCGCCCATCATACGCCCGCCCTGACCTCGCGCACCGCAAATGAACGCACCAGCGCCAATCTCGTCTTCAAGCCCGAGAACCTGCAGCGCATGGGCGCCTTCAAGTTCCGCGGCGGCTACAACGCGATCGCGGCGCTCTCGCCGGAGCAGAAGAAGGCCGGTGTCGTCGCCTTCTCCTCGGGCAACCACGCCCAGGCCATCGCCTATGCCGGCAAGCTCCTCGGCGTGCCCACCACCATCATCATGCCGCTCGATGCGCCCGCGGCGAAGGTCGCCGCCACCCGCGGCTACGGCGCCGAGGTCGTGACCTATGACCGCTACACCCAGGACCGGCTCGCGATCGGCCGCGAGCTGGCGCAGGCGCGCGGCCTCTCTCTAATCCCGCCTTACGACCATCCCGACGTCATCGCGGGGCAGGGCACCGCGGCCAAGGAGCTGATCGAGGATGCCGGCCCACTCGACATGCTGCTGGTCTGCCTCGGCGGCGGCGGCCTGCTCGCCGGCTGCGCGCTCGCAGCCAAGGCGCTCAACCCCGGCTGCCGCGTCTTCGGCGTCGAGCCCGAGGCCGGCAATGACGGCCAGCAATCGCTGCGCTCGGGGAAGATCGTCCGCATCGACGTGCCCAAGACCATCGCCGACGGCGCCCAGACGCCCTTCCTGGGGGACTACACCTTCCCCATCATCCAGGCGCTGGTCGAGGATATCGTCACGGTGAGCGACGAGGCGCTCGTCTCCGCGATGCGCTTCTTCGCCGAGCGGATGAAGCTCGTCGTCGAGCCCACCGGCTGTCTCGCCGCCGCCGCCGCCTTCACCGGCGCCGTCCCCGTCGAGGGCCGGCGCGTTGGCGTCATCATCAGCGGCGGCAATGTCGATCTGGGCAGCTATGCGCGCTTTCTCGCACCGGCGGGCTGAAATCGGCGGCTCCACAGCAAATGCGCGTTGACGTCGCGCCAGCTTGCGACTATACGCCTCCCACTCGCGACGGCCCGCGCAAGCGCTGGCCATCGCTCGCGGATTTCCATCACGGTAGCGATCGTGTTCCGCCGGCATCATGCCAGGCGCCCGATCGCGATGCAGAAGACGAGGACGTATCCGATGGCCAATACGACGTCGGCCAAGAAGGCGACGCGCAAGATCGAGCGCCGCACCGAGGTCAACAAGGCGCGCCGCTCGCGGATGCGCACCTTCCTGCGCAAGGTCGAGGAGGCGATCGCCTCGGGCGACAAGAGCGCCGCGGCCGAGGCTCTCAAGGCCGCCCAGCCGGAGATCATGCGGGCTGCCCAGAAGGGCATCGTCCACAAGAACACCGCCTCGCGGAAGGTCTCCCGCCTCGCCCATCGGATCGGCGCTCTCGCCTCCTGATCGCGGCTTCGCGGACCCTCTCCGACGATCCTGAAAAAGCCCGGCCCAGCGCCGGGCTTTTTTCATGCGCCGATGCCGGCTTGTTGCATCGCCGCAACACCGCGGCGATCGTCGAAACGGCGCTCCCGAAGGCGCGATTCCGCAACGTTTCCGACGCTTTACGGGCTTGACTCCAACTGGCCTTTCAGGGCGCGAAATCGGCCTGACCAGCCCCTCTGACCGCGCAGGGAAAGTCCCGAATTTTCAGGATGTTAGCGGGCAAAGCACCGCGCCACCGGGGAATCCGGCTGACTCCAGGGGGCCTGTCCGGGGGGGTCGAAAAAAAAGATTCGGGCCTCCTGCCGGCCGGGCTTTCTGAAGAAAATCTTAAGTTCCACAACCAATTGCGAGCCGGCTGCCGGTTCGTCATCGGGGGGGCTTTGGGGCGTGACTCTGAGGCATCCCGAACAGGGCGTATTGCAGCCCTTCGAGGGCGCCCTGTAAGGTCCTTTTCAACGCCGGACGGACAGCGATGGCCAACCGGTGTTTCCACAAGATGAACGTTCTTTGGCTCGCGACCTGGAGGTTGGAGGATGCGGCTCTTTGTCTTCCTAGATTGAGATGAAGCGCGGCTTCGTCCTGCGACGAGCCATCACAACGTAATCGATCAGATCGGATCGGGGGAAGCCGGCGGACGGTCACGTTCGCGGGAACCCTGAGCCATGACCGGAAAGAACAGCTCCGGTCCGGCCCGCCTTCGCGGCGGCCGGATCAGGCGCGCGCATGACTGAAGAAATGGGGCAGATGATGTTCGAGCGGCGGCGGATGGACGAAACGGTGGAGGTTGTGTCGGCGTTGAGCGTTGTGATGGCGGCGGAACAGGCTCACTCTGTCGCCGGGGAGGCCGTCACCATGCAGGGGAATCCCTCGGAGGCCTGGGACAGGGTCCGACGGCGCCTGCGGGCGGAACTCGGCGAGGACGTGTTCTCGAGCTGGTTCGCGCGGGTCGAACTGGGCAGCATCGTCGACGGCGTGGCCTACCTCACCGTCCCGACCCGGTTCCTGAAGAGCTGGCTGGAGGCGCATTATGCCGAGCGGCTGCGGGTCAACTGCATGGCCGAGTTGCCGGGGCTGAACGGCATCATGCTGTCGGTGCGCCCGGTCTCCCGCGACCTGACGCAGGCCCCGGCCGAGATCGTGCCGCTGCGCGGCCGCCAGCCGGCTGCGGCGCCCGTCGCCGAACCCAAGCCCGCTCCCGCCGGCTCCGCCCCGATCGAGGCAGCCGAGCGCGACCTCGTCGATGCCTGCGGGACCGTGCTCGACCGGCGCATGAGCTTCCAGGCCTTCATCGTCGGCAAGTCGAACCAGCTCGCCTTCGCGGCGGCGGAGCGCATCGCGGCCGCCCCGGCCGGGAGCAGCCCCTACAACCCGCTCTACATCCATGCCGGTGTCGGGCTCGGCAAGACGCATCTGCTTCAGGCGATCGCCCAGGAGGCCCGCAGCCAGGGCAAGCGCGTCGCCTATTTCACCGCCGACCGCTTCATGTACGGCTTCGTCGCGGCGCTGAAGTCGCAGACCGCGCTCGCCTTCAAGGAGAAGCTGCGCGGCATCGACCTTCTCGTCGTCGACGACGTCCAGTTCATCCAGGGCAAGTCGATCCAGCAGGAGTTCGGCCACACGATCAACGCGCTGATCGACGCCGGCAAGCAGATCGTCGTCGCCGGCGACCGGATGGCGAATGATCTGGAGGCGCTGGACGAACGCATCCGCTCGCGGCTCGGCGGTGGGCTCGTTGTCGAAGTCGGCGATCTCGACGAGGCGCTGCGCGCCAGGATCCTCGGGAACCGGCTGGAGGCGCTGCAGGCGGCGCATCCGAACTTCCAGGTCCATCCCGACGTGGTCGCCTATGTCGCCCGCGTCGTCGCCACCAACGGCCGCGATCTCGATGGTGCCGCCAACCGGCTGCTCGCCCATGCGACGCTGTCGGGCCAGCCCGTCTCGCTGGAGACGGCGGAGGCCGCGATCCGCGATCTGGTGCGCACCCGCGAGCCGCGCCGCGTCAAGATCGAGGACATCCAGAAGCTCGTCGCGACCCGCTACAATGTCAGCCGCGCCGACATTCTCTCGGAGCGCCGGACGGCGGCCGTGGTCAAGCCGCGCCAGATCGCGATGTATCTGGCCAAGGCGCTGACGCCGCGCTCGCTGCCGGAGATCGGCCGGCGCTTCGGCGGCCGCGATCACACCACGGTCCTCCATGCTGTCCGCAAGATCGAGAAGGCCATCGCCGAGGACCGCACGCTCCATGACGAGGTCGATCTCCTGAAGCGCATGCTGCAGGAGTGAGGCCGGCGGCGGTTTCGCAGCGCGGCATTTTGGTTGTGTTTGCCGGCGTGGCGCCCTTGCGCCCCGCTCGGCCCTCCGGCAATGTCGCGGGCCATTCATGAGGCCCGCATTTTCCTGGCGGGCGCAGAGACGCCAGAAGACTCGCAGATGAAGGTCACTGTCGAACGCTCCACCCTGCTCAAGTCGCTGGGCCATGTGCACCGCGTCGTGGAGCGCCGGAACACGATCCCGATCCTCTCCAACCTGCTCCTCAGCGGCACCGAGGCCGGGCTGAAGCTCAAGGCGACCGATCTCGACATCGAGGTGGTGGAAACCGTCGCGGCCGATGTGCCCGAGCCGGGTGCGACCACGGTTCCGGCCCACACCCTCTACGACATCGTCCGCAAGCTGCCCGACGGCGCCCAGGTCTCGCTCGAGACCACCGGCGAGACCGGGCTCGTGCTGCGTTCGGGCCGTTCGCGCTTCCAGCTCCAGACCCTGCCCGAGAGCGATTTTCCCGATATCACCGCCGGCGAGATGGCCCATGGCTTCAAGCTGCCGGCCGGCGAGCTCAAGCGCCTGATCGACAAGACCCAGTTCGCGATCTCCACCGAGGAGACGCGCTACTATCTCAACGGCATCTATCTCCACACCATCGATGTCGACGGCCGCCCGATGCTGCGCGCGGTCGCGACCGACGGTCACCGCCTCGCCCGCGTCGACACCGCCGCGCCGCAGGGCTCGGTCGGCATGCCCGGCGTGATCGTGCCCCGCAAGGCCGTCGCCGAGATCCAGAAGCTGCTGGAGGATGGCGAGAGCGAGGTCACGATCGAGCTCTCCGCCACCAAGATCCGCGTCGCCACCGCCGCCGTGGTGCTGACCTCGAAGCTGATCGACGGCACCTTCCCGGACTATCAGCGCGTCATCCCCAGCGGCAACGACAAGCGCCTGTCCGTCGACAAGGGCGATTTCGCCGCCTCCGTCGATCGCGTCTCGACGATCTCCTCGGAGCGTGGCCGGGCCGTGAAGCTCTCCATGGCCGATGGCCGCATGACGCTCTCTGTCACCAACCCGGACTCCGGCTCGGCGACCGAGGAGATCGAGGTCGATTACGATGCGAGCCCGCTCGATATCGGCTTCAACGCCCGCTATCTGATGGATATCGCCGCCCAGCTCGACGGCGACACCGCCCTGCTCAAGCTCGCCGATCCGGGCTCGCCGACGGTCATCCAGGATCGCGAGGGGGCTTCCGCGCTCTATGTGCTGATGCCGATGCGCGTCTAGGCGTCCTTCCGCCGTGGCCGCCGTCGCGCGCCTGATCCTGCAGGATTTCCGCTCCTATCAGGCCCTCGATCTCGCGATCGGGGGCCAAATCATTGCGCTCTGCGGCGAGAACGGCGCCGGCAAGACCAATATCCTCGAGGCGCTCTCGCTCTTCGCGCCCGGCCGCGGCCTGCGCCGGGCCGATCTCGCCGACATGGCTCGTCAGGAGGGCGATGGCGCCTTCGCCGTCTCGATTGCGCTCGCCGAGGACGGGGCGCGGCTCGGCGTGGGGCTGGGGCCGGCCGATGCCGAGGGCAAGCGGTCGCGGCTCGCCCGCATCGACGGCGCAGCCGCCGGTTCGGCGCTCGCCTTCAGCGAGCATCTGCGCGTCGTCTGGCTGACGCCGGATCTCGACGGGCTGTTCCGGGGAGCGGCCGGGGACCGGCGCCGCTTTCTCGACCGGCTGGTTCTGGCGGTCGATCCCGCCCATGCGACGCGGTCCAATGCGCTCGAACGCGCGCTGCGTTCGCGCAACCGCATCCTCGAGGAGAGTCCGCATCAGGGCCAGTGGCTGGACGCGGTCGAGCGCGAGATCGCCGAGCTCGGCGTCGCGGTGGCTGCGGCCCGCGCCGAGACGGTGGCGAGGCTCTCGGCCATCATCGCCGAGACCCGCGACGAGGCCTCGCCCTTCCCCCATGCCCAGCTCGCGCTGGCGGGCGAGATCGACCTGCTGGTCGCGCGCCATGCCGCGCTCGATGCCGAGGACGGCTATCGCGCTTTGCTGCGCCAGGGACGGGCCCGCGACCGGGCGGCGGGGCGGACGCTGACCGGCCCACAGGCCTCCGATCTCGAGGTGCGCCACGGCCCCAAGGACATTCCCGCCGGACAGGGCTCGACCGGGGAGCAGAAGGCGCTGCTGATCGGGCTCGTCCTGGCCCATGCCCGCCTCGTCGCCGCAATGAGCGGGCTCGAGCCGCTCGTGCTGCTCGACGAGATCGCCGCCCATCTCGATCCGCGCCGCCGGGCCGCGCTCTATGAGGGGCTGACGGCGCTGGGCTGCCAGGTCTGGATGACAGGGGCCGACGCGGCGCTCTTTGCCGATCTGCCGGCGGGCTCGCAGCGCCTCGCCGTCGCACCGGGCAGGATCGAGCCTCTCGCCTGAGGCGGGCCGCGCGGGCTCGTCATGGTTGATCGCCGGTTAACCATTTTATGACAGAAAGGAGGGCCATGCAGCCTTCCCGTACGATGTTCTCGGCGACGGAAAAGGAGATCGCGAGCCACTTGCTGGCCGTGCTCTCCCCTCATTTCGGCGCCTCGATCGACCGGGTGCAGGGCGTCGTGGCCGATCTCGACAAGCGCGAACGCGATCCCGAGCTGCGTCAGGACGAGCTGGTCAAATACCAACTGCTTTTCGGGCTCGACTTCGGAGAGGATTACGTCGCCGCCAAGCGGCGCATCGTGGCCCGGGCGAACCGCAACGGCATCGAATTGTCGGACTATCCGCTGTTCTTCCTGGCCGATTTCTCGCATTTCCTGCCCGTGATCGTGGGACGCTGGAAACGCCGCTGGGGCAAGATCGACACCGCCCTGCAGGTCTTCGCCAAGCTGATGCTGACCGATATGAGCTATTCGATCGCCCAGTTCGACGGGGCGATCGAGGCCCGCACGGCCGATCGCATCCGCCTGGTCGAGCAGGCGTTCCGGGATGGCATCGCCGAGAGGATTTCCGCCATCGAGCTCAGCCTCGGTGATGTCTCGGGCTTCTCCACGCAGATGTCGGCCAAGGCGACGCAGACCCTGCAGGCGGTGGCGGAAACGCAGCGGCGTCCCGAGCAGGTCGCGGCCTCGGTGATGGAGATCGTTGCGGCGACCCGCAGCTTCGGCGCCTCCTGTGCCGATATCTCGGCCGAGACGGCGCAGTCCAGCCGGGCGGCCGACGAGGCCGAGGCGGGATGCGAGGGGATCGCCGGGAACGTCGCCATGCTGCGCCAGGCCAACAGCCGCATCGGCCACGTCGTCGAGCTCATCCGCAGCCTCGCGGCGCAGACCAATCTGCTCGCCCTGAATGCCACGATCGAGGCCGCCCGCGCCGGCGAGGCGGGGCGCGGCTTCGCGGTGGTCGCCGCCGAAGTGAAGTCGCTCGCGACGGCGACGAACCAGGCGACCGAGACCATCCGCCACGGCATCGAGGAGGTCGTCACGGCCAGCCAGGCGATCGACGATGCCGTCGGCCATCTCGCCCAGACCGTCCTGGCCATGCAGGCGAGCGCGCGTCTCGTCGCAGCATCGACGGCCGATCAGCATGACCGCATCGAGCGGGTCGCCACCCAGGCCGAGACGTCTTCGCGCGGAGTCGACGCCATCGCGCGCCACGCTGCGCTCGTCGAGGGACTGGCGGGCGAGGCTGCGGTCCTCGCGACCCAGACGGATGAGCGCGTCAAGGCGGCCCTGGTGCGCGCGCAGGAGCTGGAACGGTCGATCGGCGGGTTCCTCGGCGAGATCGCGCAGGTCCGCGCCGAGCGCCATGTGCAGGCAATCCGCGACGCCGTCTGATCCGTCCCGCATCGCGGGACTGGTCATCGCAGCCTGCCTCGGGCACACCCTCCCCCATGTCGGCCTCCCGCGAATCAGACGCCCGCGCGATCCTGAAATCCGTCTTCGGCTATGACGATTTCCGTCCCGGCCAGTGGGAGGTGATCGAGGCTGCGCTCGCGGGCCAGGACGTCTTCGCGGTGATGCCGACGGGCTCCGGCAAGTCGATGTGCTACCAGCTCCCCGCGCTCGTGGCGGGCGGTCTGACGCTCGTTGTTTCGCCCCTGATCGCATTGATGCGCGACCAGGTCGGGCAGCTGACGCGGGCGGGCGTCGCCGCCGCCTCGCTGAACTCCATGAACAGCGAGAGCGAAGCCGCCGAGGCCTGGGACAAGCTCAATTCAGGCGAGCTGCGCCTGCTCTTCGTCTCGCCGGAGCGCCTGGCGGGGGAGGGGCTGGTCGGCCGGCTGCGCCGCCTCGGCGTCACGCGGCTGGCCATCGACGAGGCCCATTGCGTCTCGCAATGGGGCCATGACTTCCGCCCCGAATACCGCCTGCTCGCGAAGACGCGCGAGGCGCTCGGCGGCGTGCCGGTGACGGCGCTGACCGCCACGGCCGACCGGCAGACGCGCGAGGACATCGCCCAGCAGCTCTTCCCGAAGCCGCCGCATCTGGTGGTGCACTCCTTCGACCGGCCGAATCTCAAGCTCGCCTTTGCGCCCAAGGACCAGCCGCGCCGGCAGATCGACGCCTTCCTGCGCAGCCATCGCGGCGGCTCGGGCATCGTCTACTGCTCCTCGCGCAGCCGCACCGAGCGGCTGGCCGAAGGCCTTCGCGAAAAGGGCTGGAACGCTCTGGCCTACCATGCCGGGATGGAACAGGAGCAGCGCAACCGCAACCAGGACATCTTCCTGCAGGAGGACGGCGTCGTCGTCTGCGCCACGATCGCCTTCGGCATGGGCATCAACAAGCCCGATGTCCGTTTCGTCGTCCATGCCGACATGCCGGGCTCGATCGAGAGCTACTACCAGGAGATCGGCCGTGCCGGCCGCGACGGGCTGAACGCCGACACGCTGACGCTCTACGGCGTCGACGACATGGCGTTGCGCCGTCGCCAGATCGACGAGAAGCCGATCGACGCGGAGCGCCGCCGCATCGAGCACAAGCGCCTCAACGCCATGATCGATCTCTGCGAGTCGGCGCTCTGCCGGCGCAGCGCGCTGCTCTCCTATTTCGGCGAGGACACGCCGAGCTGCCGCCACGGCCATTCGCCCATCCGCTGCGATCTCTGCGGGGCCGATGCGCCCGAACTCACGGATGCGACGCTCGATGCGCGCAAGCTCCTCTCGGCGGTCGCGCGCTCCGGCCAGCGCTTCGGCGCCGCCCATCTCGCCGATATTCTGACCGGTACGGTGACGGAGGCGATCCGCCGCCAGAATCATGACGGCCTCAAGACCTTCGGCGTGGGCCAGGACAAGCCGAAGAGCGCCTGGACGGCGCTGGCACGCAAGCTCTTCGCCGCCGGGGCGCTCGCCGAAGCCAGCGCCGAGCATGGCGGCTTCTGCCTGACCGGCAAGGGCGAGGACATCCTGTTCGGTCGCGAGCCGATCGCGCTGCGGGCCGATCCGTTCACGGAGCGCGGCAGCCGCCGCACGGGCCGCGAGCAGGCCCGTGCCGACGGACTCGATGAGGGGACGGCCGGGCTGTTCGAGCATCTGCGCCAGCTGCGTCTTTCGCTCGCCCGCGAGGAGGGCGTCGCCGCCTACATCATCTTCACCGACCGCACGCTGATCGCGATGGCGCGGGCGCGGCCGGCGGGACTCGAGGAGATGCGCGCGATCGAGGGCGTCGGCGAGCGAAAGCTCACGCAATATGGCGAGGCCTTCCTGGAGGCGATTTCGCGCTTCGCCGGTTGATCCCGCCGCCCCTACGCGTGTACGCGCGCACACGCGTGAAAAAGCCGCAGTCGGCGGCTATAGTTTCCGTAACGAATCAAGATCACCGCGGGTGGCTTTCGCCCGCCGAAGGACGACGAGATGAGCGACGCTGCCCGCGACCTTGAAGACGCCGCCTACGGCGCCGATTCCATCAAGGTTCTCAAAGGCTTGGACGCGGTGCGCAAGCGCCCCGGCATGTATATCGGTGACACCGATGACGGTTCCGGCCTGCACCACATGGTCTATGAGGTGGTCGACAACGCGATCGACGAGGCGCTGGCCGGCCATGCGGATCTCGTCACGGTGACGCTCAACGCCGACGGATCGGTCACCGTGACCGACAATGGCCGCGGTATCCCCACCAATATTCACTCGGAGGAAGGCATCTCGGCGGCCGAGGTCATCATGACCCAGCTCCATGCCGGCGGAAAGTTCGACCAGAACTCCTACAAGGTCTCGGGCGGCCTGCACGGCGTCGGCGTCTCGGTGGTGAACGCACTCTCCGTCTCGCTGAAGCTGCGCATCTGGCGCGGCGGCAACGAGCATTACATGGAGTTTCGCCATGGCGATGCGGTCGCGCCGCTCGCGGTCGTCGGACCTGCCGGCGACAAGCGCGGCACGGAGGTGACCTTCACCCCGTCCCAAGAAACCTTCACGATGATCGAGTTCGACTACAAGACGCTCGAACATCGCCTGCGCGAACTCGCCTTCCTCAATTCCGGCGTCCGCATCGTCCTGACCGATGCCCGCCGCGCCGAGATCGTGCGCGAGGAGCTGATGTATGAGGGCGGCGTCGAGGCTTTCGTGCGCTATCTCGACCGGGCCAAGACGGCCGTGATCTCGCAGCCGATCATGCTCTCCAGCGAGAAGGACGGCATCACCGTCGACGTCGCGCTCTGGTGGAACGACAGCTACCACGAGAACGTGCTCTGCTTCACCAACAACATCCCGCAGCGCGACGGCGGCACCCATCTCGCCGGCTTTCGCGCCGCGCTGACGCGCCAGGTCACCGGCTATGCCGAAAGCTCCGGCATCGCCAAGAAGGAAAAGGTCTCGCTCACCGGTGACGACTGCCGCGAGGGCCTGACGGCGATCGTCTCGGTCAAGGTGCCGGATCCGAAATTCTCCTCCCAGACCAAGGACAAGCTGGTCTCCTCCGAGGTTCGGCCGGTCGTCGAGAACGTCGTCAACCAGGCGCTCTCGACCTGGCTCGAGGAGCACCCCAACGAGGCCAAGACCATCGTCGGCAAGGTCGCCGAGGCCGCGGCCGCGCGCGAAGCCGCCCGCAAGGCCCGCGATCTGACCCGCCGCAAGGGCGCCCTCGACATCGCGTCACTGCCCGGCAAGCTGGCGGACTGCCAGGAGCGCGACCCGGCCAAGTCCGAACTCTTCATAGTCGAGGGTGACTCGGCCGGCGGCTCCGCCAAGCAGGGCCGCGCCCGCGAATATCAGGCGGTTCTGCCCCTGCGCGGCAAGATCCTCAATGTCGAGCGCGCACGCTTCGACAAGATGCTCTCCTCCGACCAGGTCGGCACGCTGATCACGGCGCTCGGCGCCGGCATCGGCCGCGAGGAGTTCAACATCGAGAAGCTGCGCTACCACAAGATCATCATCATGACCGACGCGGACGTGGACGGCTCCCACATCCGCACCCTGCTCCTGACCTTCTTCTACCGGCAGATGCCGGAGGTGATCGAACGCGGGCATCTCTTCATCGCTCAGCCGCCGCTCTACAAGGCCGCTCGCGGCAAGAGCCACGTCTATCTCAAGGACGAGCGCGCGCTCGAGGACTACCTCGTCGAGACGGCGCTCGACGGCGCGGTGTTCAAGACCAGCGGCGGCGATGCGGCCGGCGTGGTCGAGCGCGGCGGCGCCGATCTGCGCGGGCTGATCGAGGAGGCGCGCGGCATCCGTCATACGCTGTCGCAGCTTCATTCGCGCTATGACCGGCGCGTCGTCGAGCAGATGGCGATCGCCGGCGCGCTGCGTCCGGTGTCCGAGGAGAACGAGGCGCAGGCCCAGGCCGCCGCGGCGAAGGTCGCCGCCCGTCTCGATGCGATCTCGGACGAGCTGGAGCGCGGCTGGGAAGGCAAGGTCGCCGAGGGCGGCTTCCAGTTCTCGCGCATGGTCCGCGGCGTCAAGCAGGTCGCGGCGATCGATGCCGGCCTGCTCGCCAGCGCCGAGGCCCGCAAGCTCGACGCCGCATCGGCTTCGCTGCAGGAGGCCTATTCACGCCCCGGCGTGCTCAGCCGCAAGGGCGATGACCACGCCGTCAACGGCCCGACCGATCTCTTCGAGGCGATCACCGCCATCGGCAAGAAGGGCGTCTCGCTGCAGCGCTACAAGGGGCTGGGCGAGATGAATCCCGAGCAGCTCTGGGAGACCACGCTGGATCGCGAGGTCCGCTCGCTGCTCAGGGTCAAGAACGATCAGAACGACGAGGCGGACGATCTCTTCGTCAAGCTGATGGGCGACGTGGTCGAACCGCGCCGGGAATTCATCCAGAACAACGCGCTCAACGCCACCGTCGATACCTGACGCCGGTTCCGGCGTCAGGCAAGGTCACGGACCTCAGGCGGCCCAGCGGCGCTCGGTCCTCTGGCCCGGCTCGGACGGGCCGGTCCTGAACGCGGCGACGAGGTCGTTGAGCTGCGCGATCTTGGTGGCGAGCGAGCCGGCGGAGGCCGCGCTCTGTTCGGACAGCGCGGCGTTCTGCTGGGTCATCTCGTCGAGATGGGCGACGGCCTGGCTCATCTCGTCCACACCACTGGCCTGCTCGCCGGACGCCGCCGAGATCTCGGCGATGGTGGCGGCGACCTTCTTCGAGGCGCCGAGGATCTGCTCCAGGGCCTCGCCGGCCTGCCGGACGAGCTTCACGCCCTCGCCGACCTCGCTGTTGGAGGACGAGATCAGGGCCGAGATGTCCTTCGCCGCCGCTCCCGAGCGCTGGGCGAGGGTCCGAACCTCCGAGGCCACCACCGCGAAGCCCTTGCCGGCATCGCCGGCCCGAGCCGCTTCCACGGCCGCGTTGAGCGCCAGCAGATTGGTCTGGAAGGCGATGTCGTCGATGACGCGGATGATGTCGGAGATCTTGGTCGAGGCGTCCTCGATCCGGGCCATGGCGTCGACCGCCTGTCCCGCGATGACGCCGCCGGCCTGGGCCGCCTCCATCGCCTCGGTCGCGATCGAAGCCGCTTGACGGGAAGCCTGCGCGGTCGCCTTCACCGAGGCGGCCAGTTCCTCCGTGGTCGCCGCGGTTTCCTCGAGCGAGGAGGCCTGCTCCTCGGTGCGCTTCGACAGGTCGTCGGCGCCCATGTTGATCTCGCGGGCGGCGAGACCGACATCCGCCGACGTGACCTGGATGGTCCGCAGCGTCGACGAGAGGCGGTCGACGGTTTCGTTGATCGCCCCCTTCAGATCCGCGAAGCGGCCGCGATAGGCGGCATCGACCCGCACCGTCAGGTCACCCGCGGCGACCGCCGAGAGCGTGCGGGCGAATTCGCTGGTGGCGGAATCGACCACCGCATTGATCTCGTTGATGCCGGCGACGAGCTTCTGCATCTGCTCGTCCGCCTGGTCGATCTGCAGCCGCGCCGAGAAATCGCCCGCCGCCGCCGCAGCGACGACCTCGCCGACGTCGGAGACCACTGCCTCCATCGACTGCGCGCGGGCCAGCCGCGCCGCGGCCGCCGCGCGGTCCTGGTCTTCCAGCGTCCGCATCTTCACCAGATTGTCGCGGAACACCGACAGCGCCGCGGCCATGGCGCCGATCTCGTCCTGCCGCTCGATCCGCGGCAGCGCGGTGGCGAGGTCGCCCTCGGCCAGCCGTGTCATCGAGGTCGTCATCTGGGCGAGCGGGTTGGTGACGCGGGAGCGCACGACGAAATAGCCGGCGACGGCGATCATCAGCGAGAAGAGCAGGATGCCGGCATAGCGGGCGATCGCGAAGAAGGCGTCGTTGGCGGCGTCGTTGGCGCCGACGATGGCGCGGTCGAGCGCGACATTGGCGACGGCCGCGAGGCCCTCCAGCGCCGGAACGATCACGCCACGCCAATCGTCGGCCGACATGTCGGGCTTGCCGCCGGTGGTCGTCAAGGTGGTGATCGCCTCGCGCCTGTCCTTGATCGGACCGGCGAAGTAACCCTCATGCCCCTTGGCCACCGCGGCGCGGATGGCGGGGTCCGTCTGTGCGGTGTCGGTGAGGTCGCGCAGCGCCTGCCAGCTCGCCACCGCGCTGGCATTGGCGTTCAGCAGGGTACGCGTCTCCTGCGCGTCGAAGGGGCGCTGTTGCGCCGCAATGCTGCTGATCATGACGCCGGCGGTTCCGGCATAGGTACGGGTGGCCCAGGCCAGGGCCCTCGCGACGACCAGTTCGGTCAGGCTGGGATTGAGCGTCCGCAATTCGCTGTCGACGGCGAGTGAGGCGCGGTCCAGCTTCTGCAGCAGCTTCTCGCCGACGGCCAGAATGCGGTCGGGCAACTGCTTGTCCCGATTGGCGAGCGGGAGCTTGACCTCCCTGTCGACGATCTCGCGCAGCGCCTTGTTCTCGTCGTAGACGGCCGTCAGCTCGCTGCGGGCCGTGGCCAGCCCGGGCCTCGCCGTGGAGGCAAACACGGCCTGCGCTTGCACCATCGCATCGTCGATCAGCTTGCGCCGGTGCAGATAGGTGTCGACTGAGGTCTGGTTCTTGTCGCTGGGGATCAGCACGGCGGTCTGCATCGCCGCCCGCTCGAGCCTGAAGGCGCCGAGAGCGTCGAACAGATTCTTGTTGAGCCCTGCCAGCTGCACCACCTGCTGGGCCACGCCATAGCGCGAGACGGCGGACCAGATGCCCTGCAGCGCCAGGCCGCTGCTGACCAGCGCCATCGCGCAGACCAGGCCGAACAGGATCGTCCGGATGGATGCCTTGCCAGCGAAACTCGTCATGAACTCCCCCCGGAGTCTGTCAACGCGCGATGAGCGCAGTTAACCTAAGGTAATGATTGAGGGTTGAGGAAAGCTTACGCGGGCGTGGCCGCCTTGACGCCACGCCCGCGCAATCGATTCAGGCCGCCCGTCGCGTCGGAGCCGAGGCGGAACGCCCCACACCCGCATCCGGACCGGTCTTGAAGGCAGCGACGAGGTCGTTGAGCTGTCCGATGCGGCTGGACAGCGCTGCGGCCGAGGCCGCGCTCTGCTCGGAGAGCGCCGCGTTCTGCTGGGTCATTTCGTCGAGATGGGCGACGGCCTGGCTCATCTCGTCGATGCCGCTGGCCTGCTCGCCCGAAGCGGCGGAAATCTCCGCGATGGTCGCCGCGACCTTTTGCGACGCGTCCAGGATCCGCTCAAGCGCCTCGCCCGCCTGCCGGACGAGCTTCACGCCCTCGCCGACCTCGCCGTTCGAGGACGAGATCAGGGCGGAGATGTCCTTCGCCGCCGCGCTGGAGCGCTGGGCGAGGGTGCGCACCTCGGAGGCCACGACCGCGAAGCCCTTGCCGGCATCGCCGGCCCGGGCCGCTTCCACCGCCGCGTTGAGCGCCAGCAGATTGGTCTGGAAGGCGATATCGTCGATCACCCGGATAATGTCCGAGATCTTGGTCGAGGCGCTCTCGATGCGGGCCATGGCGTCGACCGCCTGGCCGGCGATGGCGCCACCGTTCTGCGCGGCCTCCATCGCCTCGGTCGCGATCGCGGCGGCATTGCGCGAGGCCTGGGCGGTCGCCTTCACCGAGGCGGCGAGCTCTTCGGTCGTCGCCGCCGTCTCTTCGAGCGAGGAGGCCTGATCCTCGGTGCGCTTCGACAGGTCGTCGGCACCCATGTTGATCTCGCGGGCGGCCAGCCCGACATCCGCCGACGTGACCTGGATGGTCTTCACCGTGGCCGAGAGCCGGTCGACCGTGTCGTTGATCGCGTTCTTGAGGTCGGCGAAACGGCCGCGATAGGCGGTATCGACCCGATGCGTCAGATCGCCATTCGCGACCGACTGCAGCGCCGCCGCGAATTCTGTCGTGGCGCCGTTCACCACCGCGTTGATCTCGTTGATGCCGACGACCAGCTCGCCGAGCGGGCCGCCGACGTCGCCGACGCTGGCGTGGCCGGAGAAATCGCCGTTCTGAGCGGCGGAGACGATCCCGGCGACCTCGCCGAGCAGCCTCTGGACATTGGCCGCCTGCTGGCTGTCGGCCAGCATGGCGAGTTCGCGGTCGCGCCGGCTCGCCTCGAGCGAGAGCGCATTCTCGCGATAGGCCTCCAGCGCGCCGCTCAGAGCGCCGATTTCGTCGGGCGAGGCGGCGGCGGGAATGGGCTGCGAGAAGTCCCCGGCCTGCATGACGTCCAGCGCCGACTTCAGCGCCACCACCGGCTTCGCGATGCGGCGTTGCACGCCGCGCCAGCTCACCACGCAGACGAACAGAAGCGCCGTCAGCAGCGCGCCGATGACAGCGAGCTGGGTCCAGGCCGCATCGAGCTTCTCCTGCGTGGCGCTCGCCATGTCGTCGAGCGACTGCGTGATCGCCGAGAGCATGGCGGTGAACGGGCCGTTGCACAGCTTCGTCCAGTCCTCGGCCGAAATCACAGGCGCTGTGCCCTGGCCGAGCTTGCCGGCGAGAGCGTCCATCGCCTTGTTGGCGGCGTCCATCTCGGCGCCCATGATGCCGACCTTGCGGACGAGCTCGGCGCCGACGCCGCTGCGCTGCATCATCTGGCGCAGCTGCTCCATGTTGGATTCGGCCACGCCGCGCAATTCGCCGAGGCGCCGGATCTGCGCCGGCTCCAGCGCTTTGCCGGAGGCCATATGCGGCCGCAGCACGGAGCACTGGATGCCGTAGCTCGAACGGGTCCGCCACCCGGTCGCCTTGACGTTCTGGAGATCGGCCATGATCGGGTCGGAGAGGCGGACCGCGAGCGAGGTCGCGTCCGCGGCCTTGACCAGCGCCGTCTCGATGTCGCCGACGCCGTTGTACCAGGGCATCGTTGCCTGCAGGCTGCGCTGGGCCTTCGGCTTGGCGGCCTCCGCGCGCAGATCGCCGAATTTCGCGTCGGTCGCCTTCTGCTGGGTGGCGACCGCCTCCGCCAGGGCGGCGCGGTTGGCCAGCGAGGTCGCGTTCAGGCGGGCCACGGCTTCGTCGAGATCCTTGCGGTTCGCCTGCTCGACCTTGGCGATGATCGGAGCCGGGTCGTCGGCCGCCTGGATCGCCGTCTGCGCCTGGCCGCGATTGGCGCGAATGCTGTTGCCCGCGATCAGCAGCGCCTTGTCGGCCTCGACCAGATTGGCCAGCCTCATGTTCTCGCGCACGTCGCCCAAGGACTGGCTCGCCATGTAGGCCAAGGCGCCGACGCCCGGAATGCACAGGCATGCCATGGTGGCCACAAGGTAATTCTTGATCGAGGCTGGGAAGAGCTGCACGGGCACCATCCTGGTCGCTGCGACGTCGAAAAAAGGCTTCTGCCTCTGACATCGCTCGGAATCCTGTCCCGGAGCTTGCTGCGGAATGATTAAGATTCTCTGTGCTTGGGCGACATCTTGGTAACCTTACCGGCCGGATGGACGATTACGCAGCGCCGAAGACGGACCAGCCGGTCGCCTCGGCGAGCCGCTCGAGCGCCAGCGTGCCGATCTGCGAATTGCCGTTGGCATTCAGGCCAGGCGACCAGACGGCGATCGAGGCCCGGCCCGGTGCGATCGCCAGGATGCCCCCACCCACCCCGGATTTGCCCGGAAGTCCGACACGGAAGGCGAAGTCTCCGGAGGCGTCGTAATGTCCGCAGGTCAGCATCAGAGCGTTGATGCGCCGCGCCCGGCGGGACGGGACGATGCGCGCCCCACCCGGGTGCAGGACGCCGCCATGCATCAGGTAGCGGCCGGCCCTGGCGAGCTGCAGGCAATTCATGGCGATGGCGCATTGGTGGAAATAGACGCCGAGCGTCAGCTCGGGCGCATGGCGGATATTGCCGAAGGCCTTCATGTAATTCGCCAGCGCGATGTTGCGGAAACCGGTCGCCTGCTCCGCCCGTGCCACGACCTCGTCGATGGTGATGCCGTCGTCGTCGGCGAGGTGGCGCACGAAGCGCAGCAGTTCGCCGATCGCCACCCGCGGCGCGTGGCCGGCGAGATTGACGTCCGCCACCACCAGCGCGCCCGCATTGATGAAGGGGTTGCGCGGAATGCCCTGCTCGCGCTCGAGCTGCACGATGGAATTGAACGGCGTGCCCGAAGGCTCGCGCCCGACCCGCTGCCACAGCGCCTCGCCGACCTTGCCGAGCGCCTGGGTCAGGGCGAAGACCTTGGAGATGCTCTGGATCGAGAAGGGCTCCAGCGCGTCGCCCGCCAGATGGACCTCGCCTTCGGCGGTGACCACGCAGAGCCCGAAGCGGCCCGGGTCGACCGCGGCCAGAGGGGCGATGTAGCGGGCCACCTCTCCCCGCTCGGGGAGCGCGGCCATCTCGTCGGCGATCTCGCGGACGAGCCGCGCCAGATCCGTCACCCTGCCTGTCCTCCCGCCTGTGCCGCAGAAGGCCCGAGGACCGATCGGGGGTCAAGCCGCCCGCGAGGCCGAGGATGGCTCGCGTCGCGCGACCGCCATCGCTGGAGCAGGGGCGACCGAGGGGCGGGGGCGCGTCGCCGCCATCACGCAGCGCGCCTTGCCTTCCGACTTCGCCTGGTAGAGCGCGGCGTCGGCCGCCGCCAACAGGCTTTCGAGGTCGAGACCATGTTCGGGCGCGCGGGCGATGCCGACCGAGGCGCCAATCGTGGCGATGACCTCTCCGTCCAGCTGATAGGGCTGCGAGATCTCCCGTACCAGCCGGTCGCCGAAGCGCTTCAGGGGACCGCCGCCGATCTGCTCGGACAGCACGATGAACTCGTCGCCCCCGATCCGGGCGACGAAATCTCCTGACCGGACCAGCCGCCGCAGCCGGTCCGAGACGAGCCGCAGCAGCTTGTCGCCGCTGTTGTGGCCATAGGTGTCGTTGACGGTCTTGAAGCCGTCGAGATCGACATAGATCAGCGCGAGCGGCTTCGACCCGTCATAGCGCATCAGGCTGGCCTCGAGAGCCTGGTTGAGCCCGGTCCGGTTGGGCAGGCCGGTGAGCACGTCATGCTTCGCCTGGAAGGCGTGCTCGCGCTCGGCCTGCATGGTCGAGACCAGCATCCCGTTGAGGCCGAAGGCGGCCCGCGACATGCTGTAGATGTAGAAGGGCAGCTGCAGCAGGCCGACCAGCAGGATCGGCTCTCCGACGAAGGGCGTGGCGAAGGTGCAGGGGCCGAGCGTCAGCAGGATCATCAGCCCGACCATCCGCGGCGCTCCGAAATTGCGGAAGCAGACGCCCCCGACCATGGCGGTCGCGGTCAGGCAGACCAGGGTCGCGGCGACCCAGTCGCCACTCATCAGGCTGATGAAGGCGCCGTAGCCGATGCCCGCCGCCCAGGCGACGCCGAGCAGGATGTAGAGATCGGTCGGGGTCGGCTCCTGCCGGACCGCCCGGCGGCGGGCGATCAGCAGGGCGCCGAGCCGCGCCATACAACAGAGAATGTCGAAGGCGCACCAGAGGATGAAGGGTCCGCTCGGCATTCGCAGGGCGACGAGCAGCGACACCGTGACGGTGTTGAACACCCCGGCGATGAAGATCGGCAATGTTCCGAACAGGCTCGCGATCAGTGCATGCCGAATCTCGAGCGGCGTATCCGGCCCGGCATCGGCCAGCCACTGCGTGAGGCGCCACCGCGGCAGGCTGTATCGCGGTGTCGTTCCGTCCATGCGCAGGCCCTTCCGCGGCGGCCAGGGGAGCCGGCGCCTCGTGTCGCGCGTGATAGCGCAGAGGCGTTACCAACCGGTATGTTTTCGACAGCGCGAAGCGCGCCTCGATCCCGCCACGCCGTTAGGCGGAGGGCGGGCTTCAGCCCGGCTGGCGATAGACCCAGACCCGCGCCGGCGGGATGTTGCGCAGCACCCAGTCCGAGACGATGGCCTTCAGGCCCGAGCCTTTTCGCGGCACCGGCGACACCACCGAATAGGTGAACTGGACGAAGGGAGCCCCATCCACGAGCAGGGTGAAGGCGTCTCGGGCCAGGGCGCTGCGCTTGGCCGGGGGCTGGTTGAACAGCGGAAGGCTCGAGACGACCGCGATCGCCTTCTCCGGCAGATGACCGGCAAGCGTTTTCGACAGCGCATAGGCATCGCCTTCGATCACCGTCGCGAGCGGAAAGCGCTGACGCAGCAGCTTGCAGAAATCGGGGCTGTATTCGACGAGGATGAGCCGGTCCTCGCGGACCCCGCGCTCGATCAGCGCCTCCGTCACAGGGCCCGTTCCCGGGCCGATCTCGATGACGGGGCCGGGCTGCGAGGGGTCAACGAAGGAGGCCATGCGCCGCGCCAGCGCAGGGCTGGACGGTGTCACCGAGCCCGTGCGGGCCGGATTGTCGATCCAGGACTTGATGAAGCGCGCTTCGTCCTCGAGCTTGCTGCGCGCTTCGCTGACGCGCGATCGCAGCTTCTCGGTCTTGCTGCGCACCTCGTCCTCGACCTTGTAGCGCACGGTCGCGACCTTCAGCCGGGCCTGGGCGACGCTGTCGACGAGATCGGCCGCCGTGACGCGCATCTCGTCCTCGAGCCGCGCAGCCACGCGGGAACGCCCGAGACGGGCGGCCAGCGAAACGCCCTGGACGGGGCGGCGGGGTGAGGTGAGCGACATGAGGCCTCTGACGTCGGACCGGAGGTGCGACCCTGGGGGGAACGGAACGTTACCTGGGCGTCATATGGGGTCAAGTGCCCGGCCGAGCCAAGGTCTTTCCTCGGTCCGGCCTGCGGATAGACGCGCAGACCGACCGCTTTGTTTCAGATCAGCGGGCGCGGCGCCACCTCCCGTTCGTAAAGCAGGGCCATCCGCGAGGTCAGGCGCGGGTTCAGCAGGGTCAGCCGTCCCTCGCCCGTGGCGAACAGGCCGGCCTTGCGCAGGCGCGACCAGGTTTTGCTGGTGTGAACCAGTGACAACCCGAGCGCGTCCGCGAGCTGCTGCTGCGAGAGCGGGAAGCGGAAGCTGCCATCCGTCACGAGCCCGAGCGCCTCTGCCCGGCGGTAGAGCGAGATCACCAGCGCGGCGATGCGCTCGCTCGCATTGCGCTGGCCGACCGAGGTCAGGTTCTGGTCGATCAGGCTCTCCTCGCGCGATCCGAGCCAGGCCACCTCATAGGCGAGGCTCGGCATATGGACGAACAGATCCCAGACACGCCTGCGCGGAAAGACGCAGAGCTCGACTTCGGTCAGGGCTTCGATGCCGTGCTGCGCTGCGCTCAGCAGCGAGGCCTGCAGGCCGACGAGATCGCCCGGCAGCAGGAAGTTGAGGATCTGGCGCCGGCCGTCGGGCAAGAGCTGGTAGCGGAAGGCCCAGCCCGAAAACAATGTGTAGAGTTCCGCGTCCTGCTGCCCCGGATGGATGATGTCGGCCCCGGCCGGCAGATGGCGATGCTCGATCTTCATCGACTGGATGAAGCGGATTTCCTCGTCGGTCTTGTCCTTGAAGGCCGGCTTCAGCCGCAGCGGACAGGACAGACAGGGCACGCCGTTTCGGCCGTTGGGATAGGCGCTGTCCGTCATCGGCGTGTCGGGTCTCCCGGAGCCGATCGCGCGCGGCTCTCGTTTCCTCAATAGCAAGCTCGCCGCATGACGGAAACCGACGCGCGGTCGTTGTCACCAGAGGGAACCGCCGGGTGTCCCCGGACGTTAGGGAAGGCCTGCGCCGTTGCACGGGTGACATTGCAGCACGTGCCGTTACAGGAAGGCAGCCGCGCGCTGCCCCGATTCCGAGAGACGCCTCCCATGACCGATCTGCCGCGCGCGCCCCAACGGTCGCGCATGCGCCGCTTCTTTGCCCTCGCGCTGCCCTTCTGGAGCGGAGAGACCCGGCTGCGCGCCTGGACGCTGACCTTCGCCGTGCTCGTCTTCGTGGCGGCGCAGCTCGCCACCGCCGTCGGCGTCAACACCTGGAACCGGCTCTTCTTCGACGCGCTGGAGAAGCGGGACGCGACGGCGGCCTGGCAGATCGCGGCCTGGCTGCCGCTTCTGGTCGGTGTCTCGGCCTTGACCCTGTCGGCGCTCGTGATCAGCCGGATGCTGCTGCAGATGCGCTGGCGCGAATACCTGACCCGGCGCCTCGCCGGATGGTGGATCGCCGACCAACGCTACTACCGCCTGCAATTCGTCGCGCGCGAGCAGGCCGCGCCGGAGTACCGCATCGCGGAGGATGCGCGCCTGTCGATCGAGCCGCTGGTCGAGTTCGCCATCGGCCTGATCAGCGCCTTCGTCACGGCGGCGACCTTCGCCACCATTCTCTGGCACGTCGCCGGTTCGGCGCGCTTCACCCTGGGCGGGGTCACATTCGAGATCCCGAGCTACATGGCGCTGGCGGCGATCGGCTACGCCGTCGTGGCTTCGCTCGCCGCCTATGTCACCGGCCGGCCGCTGGTCGGCCGGATCGCCGCTAAGAACGAGACCGAGGCGCAGTTCCGGGCCGAAATGACGCGGCTGCGCGAAAATGCCGAGAGCATCGCGCTGATCCGCGGCGATTCCGACGAGCGCGACTCGGTCGGCGAAACCTATGGCCGGGTCGTTGCCGCCTGGCTGCGCGTCATTCGCCAGCAGGGTGTCATCGCTCTCGTGCTCAACACCAACGGGGCGCTGTTTCCGATCGTGCCGCTCCTTCTCATTGCGCCAAAATATCTCGCCGGCGACGTGACGCTGGGCGCTGTGATGCAGGTCGTGGCCGCCTTCAGCGCGGTGCAGGCGGCACTGATCTGGTTCGTCGACAACTTCGTCAGACTGGCGGAGTGGTTCGCCTCCGTCACCCGTGTCGACGAACTGCAGGAGGCGCTGGAGGGCCTCGACATCGGCACGATCATGGAAGGCGACACGCAGATCGCGCTGGAGGAGAGCGACGACGGCGCCATCCATCTCGACCGGCTCTCGATCGCGCACAGCAATGGCCGGGCCGTCATCACCGATGCCTCGGTCGTGATCGGGCTGGGCGAGAAGGTGCTGATCGTCGGCGAGAGCGGTACGGGCAAGAGCACGCTGATCCGCGCGCTCGCCGGTCTCTGGCCCTGGGGCTCGGGGTCGATCGCGGTACCGCGCGGCAAGTCGATCGCCTTCGTCCCGCAGAAGCCCTATCTGCCCATCGGCGACCTGCGGACCGTGCTGCTCTATCCCGAAGCGGACCATCCGGTTCCGGACGAGGTGCTGGTCGCGGCGCTGCGACGCTGCGGGTTGGGGTATCTGGCACGGCGCCTCGACGACGCCGACAAATGGGACCGCATCCTGTCGGGCGGCGAACGCCAGCGCATCGCCTTCGCCCGGCTCGTCATCCGCAAGCCGGACATCATCATCATGGACGAGGCGACGTCGGCGCTCGACGAGGACAGCCAGAACCACCTGCTGGGCCTGTTCGAGGCCGAGCTCGGGCACGCCACGCTGATCAGCGTCGGCCACCGGCCGGGCCTCGAGGATTTCCACGACCGCAAGATCACGCTGGAGAAGCGCCTGGCCGGCGCGCATCTGACCTCACGCCGCCTCGGCAAGTCCTTGTGGCACCTGTTCCGGGCCCGCAATGCCGCCAACGACGAGGTCGGATGAGGCCGGCTCATCGCGCCGATGTGATCGGCGCGGTTGACCCAGCGGGCGGTGCAATGGAACCGGTTCGACATCCTGACGTTAACTTCCCGGAAGCCGACAGTTGTTGTCGGTGCGCGCGTCGGGAGAGACAGATGTTGAACAACAGCTTTGCCCCCATTCGGCGCGCCGGACTCTTCTTCGGCTTCATGGCGGCCGGTGTCGTCGCCCTGACTATGGGTTCGAATTTCCAGGAAACCAATCCGGACAGCTCCGCCGCTGTGGCCCAGGCTAAGATCGAGCGTCAGGTGCCGGCCGATCCGCGCTTTGCCGCCGTCGATCCCTCGCAGCGCTCGGTGGGCGTGACCAAGCGCGCCATCGGCGGGACGCAGCAGGCACAGGCGCCGGGTTCCCGCAATGTGGTGTTGCGTTGAGTTGAGTCCGTTTTTCGAGACGTGATGGAACCTTCCCGTCATCGTCGCGTTGCGTCATCGGCACATCCCTCGTGCCCCCACTCAGAGCCGCCTCCGGGCGGCTTGTTTTTTGGCACCAGCGTCGAACCACCGGGGCCCTTTGATGTATCTGCGGATCCGCCATTCCACGACCTATCGCTATGGCGGCCCCGTGCAATTCGGGCCTCATCGGCTGATGCTGCGCCCGCGCGACAGTTTCGACCTGCGCGTGGTCGACACCGCTCTGACGATTTCGCCGCGCGCCCGGCTGCGCTGGATGCATGATGCCTATGGCAACCCCGTCGCCATCGCCAATTTCGATATGGCGGCGGATACACTGGAGATCGTCAGCGAACTGGTGGTGCAGCGTTTCGGCTCGGCCCTGCCGCGCACCGAAATCGAGCCATCCGCCGCCGTCACGGGGGTGGTCTATACCGAGGGCGAGCGTGCGGTTCTCCAGCCCTATCTCGACCTCGCCGCCGCGGATCCGGATGGGCTGCTCGATCAGTGGCTGGCGGATTTTCGCGCCCGGATCGGCCGGGGCTCCGGCCATCTGCTGCGCGATCTCGCCCACGCGATCCATGCCGGGCTGAGCTATGCGGTGCGCTATGACGAGGGCACCCAGCACCCGGCCGATACGCTGCGCCAGCAGTCCGGCTCCTGCCGCGACTACGCCTGGCTGTTCATCGAACTGGCGCGTCGCATGGGCTTCGCCGCCCGCTTCGTCACCGGCTACATCCATGACCGCACCCCCGACGCCACGGGGCTCGTCTCGACGGTGGGGCTGACCCATGCGTGGTCGGAGGTTTTCATTCCCGGTGACGGCTGGGTCGAGTTCGATCCGACCAACGATCTCGTCGCCGACCGCCAGCTCCTGCGCGTCGCGGTGGCGCGGGTGCCGGAGGATGCCTCGCCCGTGTCGGGCAGCTTCACGGGCCTGACGGGATCCTTCCTCGGCCTCGGCGTCGGCGTCACGATCGAAACCACCGAGCGCCCGGCCTGAGCCGGGCGCGTCGTCGTCTCAGGCGCCGTGGCGGATCCGCCAGCTGCCGAGATGGCGCCCCTCGGGTTTCTCGACCTGCACCGCCTCGATCTGCGCGACCAGCCCGGCGAACATCTTCGGCGGCTCGCTGAGCGGGATCGCCCGATCGGCCTCGAGCGCAACCTCCAGCGTCGTCGCATCGACGTCCCGCACCGTGATCGTCAGGCTTACGCCCGGCGTGCCGCGCAGCACGCGCGAGGCGATGTCGACCACCAGAAACCCGAGCGGGATGATCCGGTCCACCGACAGGGTGGCCTCGGTCTCGAGGCGACTGCTGACCCACTGGTCGCGGCTGCGCACGAGATTGGTGATCATCGTCACCACGTCCTCGACGAAGAGATCGACGCGCACCGGCTGCATCTCGCCATCGGCGAGGGTGAAGCGATACGCCGCCGACAGGACGTGGACCCGGGTCTCCGCATCGGCGAGCGCCAGCCGCGCCTCGTCGCGATAGTCGCGCTTCTTCAGTCCGATATAGCTCTGCACCACCTGAAGGCTGTTCTTCACCCGATGGTGCAGTTCACGCACCAGGAAGCGGTTGTCGTCGAGCGCGGTCTGCAGGCGGCGCTGGCGCACCTCCTGCTCGTCAACCATGGTGTTGAACGCCTCCGCCACGCTGCGGATGTCGCTCGGCATGTCCTCGGCGATCACGGCCCGGACATTGGGCTGGCTCGAGCGTGCCCGTGCCGCCGCCTCGATCCCGCGCAGCCACTGCACGCAGTGCTGGTCGATCGCGCGCAGATAGACCAGGCAGAGCAGGATCAAGGTCAGGATCGGCGCGACCAGCAGCGCCAGGAACTGCATCCGCGCCGCCCGCTCCGGGGCGTTGCTGAAGCTCGCGATCACATAGAGATCGGGCGCCGTGACCAGCCGCGCGGCGTAGGAGCGCTTCTGCCCGCCGCGGCTGCGCGCTTCCCAGCGCCGTCCATCGACGGGAAAGGCCTCTTCCTGCGGCAGCCACGACAGATCGTCCTCGCCATCCTCGCCGCGATGCATCACCACGGCATCGCGCCCCGAGACGAGGGCCACGTTGACGCCGTCGCTGGCACCACCCAGTTCGAAGACCTGGTCGAGCAGATCGGGGTCGGTGAGAAGCAGCGCCTCGCGCAGGATCGGATCGCCGTCGATCCGGACATCGGTGACGAGATGGTCGGTTCCGCCGATGTTCACCTGGTCGAAACGCGCCGCCGGCAGCCCGACCGTCGAGCGCGTCGCGGAGCGCGGCAATGCGGCCAGACGGGCCGACAGCTCCGCCATCGCCGCCTCGGTCACGGACGGAAGGGTCGACGCGAAGCAGACGCGACCGTCGGCCAGCACGAAACGCACGGCGCGATAGCCGGTGATCCGCGAGAGCGCCGTGCGGGCGCCGTCTTCGCAGGCCCCGGTCTGCGACGTGGCGATCAGCTGGCCGGAGGCGAGCAACACCCGCAGCGCTCCGCGATGCCAGACGCGCGTGCGCACGGCGAAATCATCGGCGGTGCGCGCCTGAGCGAGTTCGATCGCCGCGATCACGGTCTTGTAGGTGGTCAGGGCGGCGAGCGCCGTCAGGCAAGCGATCGGAAACGCGATCGCCACCAGCAGCGCGAGGAGCCGCCCCCGGACGGTCGGGAAACGCGCGAGGCGCATCAGGGCCCGACGATTTCGGTACCGACCCTTTGTATCGCGGCGGCGCTCTGGCGATCGGGCCCGAGGTCGTCGAGGCTGCCGATGGAGAGCAGCTCGGCCAGCTTCGTGCGGGCGCGGTTCACGCGGCTCTTGATGGTGCCGATCGCGACGCCGCAGATGTCCGCCGTCTCCTCATAGGACAGGCCCGTCGCGCCGACCATGATCAGCACCTCGCGCTGCTCCTCGGGGAGCTTGGCGAGCGCCTTGCGGAAATCGGCCAGATCGAGATGGCTTTCCTGGTTGCCATGCGTCGCCATGCGCTCGGCGTAGGTGCCCTCGCTGTCCTGGACCTCGCGGCCGCGCTTGCGGTAGAGCGAGTAATAGGTGTTGCGCAGGATGGTGAAGAGCCAGGCACGGAGGCTCGTCCCCGGCTCGAACTTTTCCGAATTGCCCCAGGCCTTGAGCAGCGTGTCCTGAACCAGATCGTCCGCGAGCTGGATGGAGCCCGACAGCGAGGCCGCAAAGGCTCGCAGGTTCGGAATCTCCTTGATCAGGCCGTCCTTGAATTCAGTTGAGCTCATCGGACGATGCTCCGGCAGCGCGATGTTCGGTTGCCTCGAGCTGGGCGAGCAGCACCAGAAACTTGTCCGGCACGGGAGCGTTCACGATGTCGTCGTAATGCGCCTTGAGCGAGCGCCCGATCGATTCCTGCACCCGCGGGTCGAGCATGACCTCGACATCGATGTCCGCACCGTCTTCTGGTTCAGCCATGGCTGAATTCACGTCGCTCATCTCTGCCCTCGTGCGAACATCGGGCCGGCTTTTCCAGCCGGTCCCGACCCATCGACAAATGTCAGCCGGAGGCCGTTCCCGGCGAAATCCGACACGAATAGTCCCATTTAACAGGTGTTGCGGCAAAAGGTTCCGCTGTTTTTGAAAAATAAATCGCTTGTCATTGTCGGGGCCGAAGTGCTCATTTCCGGCCTGTTTTCATGAGGACGTTTCTATGTCGATCGCCAAGGAAATTGCGCCGCATCTGCCTTATCTGCGCCGATTCGCCCGCGCCTTGACCGGGACGCAGGCCAGCGGTGACGCCTACGTCGTCGCGATGCTCGAGGCGCTCGTGCTCGACCCTGCCTCCTTTCCGCGCGACCTCAACCCGCGCATCGGCCTGTACCGGACCTTCCTGACGCTCTGGTCGTCGGTCGGTCTCAATACGGCCGACCCGGCCGTGCCCGTCACGCTCAATCCCAACCCGGTCGAACGCAATCTCGAGGCGCTGACGCCGCGTCCGCGCCAGGCGTTCCTGCTGCGCACGGTCGAGGGCTTCTCCATCGACGAGGTCGGGGCGATCATGGGCGTCTCGTCGGCCGAGGCCTCGGCTCTCGTCCAGACGGCCGGGCAGGAGATCGCCGAGCAGGTCGCCACCGACGTGCTGATCATCGAGGACGAGCCGATCATCGCCCTCGATATCGAGACGATGGTGGAGGAACTCGGCCACACGGTGACGGGCGTCGCCCGCACCCAGCGCGAGGCCATCGCGCTGGTCGCCAAGAAGCGCCCGGGCCTCGTTCTCGCCGACATCCAGCTCGCCGACGGCAGCTCGGGGCTCGACGCGGTCAACGAGATCCTCTCGACGATCGACGTTCCGGTCATCTTTATCACCGCCTATCCGGAGCGCCTGCTCACCGGCGATCGTCCGGAGCCCGCCTTCCTGATCACCAAGCCCTTCCAGCCGGAAGCGGTGAAGGCCGCGATCAGCCAGGCCCTGTTCTTCGACCGCCGGGCCGGCCGCAAGGCCGCCTGAGCCGGGCCATCCGGACTGGACAATGTGACCCGCGGCGCCCCGGCGCCGCGGGTTCTTCGTATCGCGGGCGCGGCAAGGCAACGCGCGAGACGGCTGGAACAAGCCCGACATCCGCACGTTTGCACGCGGAGCGAGGCGGACCCCCCGCTTCGCACCAGGGAGTGCCTGTCATGGCGATGATGTGCGTCGCGGCGATGATCGGTGCCGCCTCCGTCGGTGTGGCCCTGTTCGGAGGGCTCTTTCCCGACGGCACGGTCGCGGGGGAGTTCCTGTCGCTGGCGCTCGCGGGTCTGACGGCTCTGGCCGTCGCCAGCGCCTCGGCCCTCGACCTCTGACGCGCGGCCATGCAGATCGGCGGCAGGGACGAGGCGTTTTGAGCAGACCTGCCGCCGGGCTGAACGGCATACCGCTTGCGCTGGTTCTCCTCAGCGGTCTTGCCATCGGTGCCGCGGGCGAGACGCTTCCCCCGCTGCGACCGGCCGAATGGCCCCGCACCGCACCCCAGAATCCGCCGCCATCGAGCCGGCCAGCGGCGCCCGAGATACCGGCCCCAGCGACCACTCCGACCCCCGCACCGGCCCCGGCCTGCCTGAGCAGGCTGAAGGAGCGCCATGGCCCCGACATCAGGGCCGTGACGCTTCCTGCCGGCGAGGCCGGATGTGCCGTCGTCGAACCCGTCGAGCTCTCCGCGATCACGCTGCGCGTCGGCGAGCGGGGCGCGCGCGGGCGGGTTGAGATTCGGCCGCCGGTGACGCTGGCCTGCGACATGGCGGCGGCGGTCGCGGCCTGGGTCGAGACCAGCGTCCAGCCTTTGGCCCGCGGTCATTACGGTCGGGATCTCGCGCTGCTGCGCGTGGGCGGCGGCCATGAATGCCGGCGTCGCAACCGCACCGCCGACGGCCCTCTGAGCGAGCACGCCACCGGCCGGGCCCTGGATGTCTTCGCTTTCGAGATCGGATCGGGTGTGGAGCGGCTGTCGATGGAGATGGCCAAACCCGCCGGCCACGAATCCTTTCTGACCGCGCTGCGAAACTCGGCCTGCGGCGCCTTCGTCACGGCGCTCGGCCCGGGCTCGGACGCAACCCATGCCGACCATCTTCATGTCGACATCCAGGCGCGGCGCGCGTCCGGCCGCTTCTGTCAGTAAGTCCGGCGCCCGTGGCGCTCAGCCATGCGCCGTGTCGCGGAGCCGCGAGCGATCGCGCGCGGCGCGCGGCCGGTCGGCCATGACGCCGCGGTCCGTCAGGGCCCGGCGGGCCGCGATCCGCTGCAGAGCGGGCCCTTGCGCGAGACCCCGCGCGACCAGTTCTTCGAGTTCCCAGAAGGGCGGCTGTGGCGCAAAGAGGTGGCTGCGCGACCAGGCGGAGTGGGCGGGCCGAAGCTGGTTCACGGTGTGCAACCTTTCAACTTTGTGATCGTTTGAACGCCGGAGATGTTGACCAGTTCCAGCTTGCGCGGAACTGTGCCGGCCGTGGGGCGTTTCACGGACATCTTCATGTCAGGAGCTTCTCGATGATCACTTTTGCCAAGGCGGCCTGCGCTGCTTTCGTCGCGTCGACCGCCCTTGTGGTTTCGAGCCTGCCGTCTGCGGCGCAGTCCGGCGCGCCGGCCGGCCGCCTGTCCTGCAATGTCGGCGCGGGTCTCGGTCTCGTCGTCACCTCGCAGCGGCCGATGAACTGCACCTTCACGCCGCGTCGTGGCCCGGTGCAGCGCTATACCGGCGTCGTGCGTAACTTCGGGCTCGACCTCGGCAGGATGCGCGCAAGCACCATGTCCTGGCGCGTCTACGGCCCCTATGCCCGCGCCCCGCTTGGCGTGCTCGCGGGCCGTTATGCGGGTGCCACCGCGGGTGCCTCGGCCGGTGTCGGGGGCAGCGCCAATCTGCTTGTGGGCGGCACCAACAACGAGGTGACGCTGCAGCCGCTGTCGCTGCAGGGCGCCCGCGGCCTCAATGTCGCCATTGGCGTCACCGGCTTCGAGCTGTCGCTCGCGGGTTCCGGCCGGCGGCGTTGAGCTGCTGGGACAGGTTACGGTTTGCTAACCGTAACGGCTCAAATTGACTCGAATGGCACGTCAGGTAGCAGCGGACAGGGCGTCATCCCGGAACATTAGCCAGCGCGAGGCCGTTGTCGTTCGTGTAACGTCAGCGTTGGCAGAGTAAGGGAGGGAGCGGCAATCCATGTCTGATATCCGCATCCTGATTGTCGAAGACGATCCGTTCATCGCGATGGATATCGAAACCGCCGTGGCCGAACAGCTCGGCCCGGCGGCGGAGCTGATCGTCGTGGATTCCGTGTCGCAGGCCCAGCGGGCGGCGACGGCCGCCGCGTTGTCCTGCGCCCTGCTCGACATCGACGTCGTCGGCGGCAAGACCTTCGAGGTCGCCGCCAATCTGCTGCAGAAGGGGACTCCCTTCGCCTTCGTCTCGGGCTCGACGCCGAGCGATGTGCCCGAGCCGCTGCGCCAGGTCCGCTTCCTGCGCAAGCCGTTCTCGACGCGCGAGATCACGAGCTTCGTCACGGCCGCGGTCGCCCAGCCCATCAAGGCCTGAGCGAGAACTCCAGACTGAATCGAAGGGTGGGCCGCCGGTTTCCGGCGGCTTTTTGTTTAGGCGCGTGCGGGCACGAGCACCAGCCGGTTGCCCCAGGGGTCTTCCACCGTCGCACCGGAGCCGGACTGGTGCCCGCCGGCTGCGAGCATGCGCCCGCGCATCGCATCGAGATCCACCGCGTCGCGGGCGACGATCTCAAAGGTGGCGAGCCCCGCTTCGCCCGGCTGCCGCGGCCCCGCGCCGCGGCTGTTCCAGACATTGCCGGCGATATGATGATGGTAGCCGCCGCTCGCCAGGAAGCTGGCGCCGGGATAGCGAACCATCAACTCGAAGCCGAGCGCCCCAGCATAGAAGGCCTCCGCCGCGGCCGTGTCGCCGACGCGCAGATGGATATGCCCCATCCCTGTGCCGGTCGGCATGCCGGCATAGCGGCCGGGCCGCGCTTCGGCGAGGAGTGCGTGCAGGTCGAGCCGGTCCGTCGCCATCCGGATCGCCCCGTCGCGCAACGGCCACTCGGACCGCGGCCGGTCGCGATAGATCTCGATGCCGTTGCCCTCCGGGTCCGACAGATAGATCGCCTCGCTGACGAGATGATCGGAGGCGCCTTCCAGCGGCAGCCGGATCGTGGCGGCGTGCGCAAGCCAGTCGGCGAGGTCGGCCCGTGACGGCAGCAGGATCGCCAGATGGAACAGACCCGCCGCCGAGGCGGGCCGGGTCGCGCCCCGCTCGAGGCGCACCAGAACAGCGCCGTCGATGCCGAGATCCGATGAATCGGCGCTCCCGGCGATCAGGCGAAGTCCGATGCTGTCGCGGTAGAACGCCGTCAGTCCGGGCAGATCAGTGACGCGCAGCGTGACGGTGCCGACATGGAAAGGGGCCTGCAGAGCCTCCAGGGCGGGTCTCGAGAGATCAGCGACCGCTGCCATGGCAGCCTCCTCTTTGCTCCGCGGCAAGGCGTGCCGCCGGGCCGAGAGATGGCGCTTCCGACGCGGCTTGTCTGCTCCCGGCGCTGCAAGCCTTGTATTGCAGCGTCGCAACCGGCCGCGTCAGCCTCGTGCCGGATCGGGTCGGTCGATCGCGAAATGGCTGAACCAGGGGGCCTCCACGCCCCCGATCAGCGCCCCCATCAGCCGCGAGGCGAGATAGCTGAAGGTGATGCCGTTGCCGCCATAGCCATAGGCTGCCAGCAGCCGGGGTTGGCCGGGCACGCGCCCGATCAGCGGCAGCCCGTCCTGCGTCTGCCCGAAGGCGCCCGACCAGGCGTGCCCGAGGGTTGGCGCCGCTCCGGGCACCAGGGCCTGCAGCTTGGCAAGGAGCGCCGCGGTCTTCTCCGGTCCGGCTGCCTTGCGGCGCTCCGGATCGTCGTCGTCCTCGTCCTCGCCGCCGATGATGATGCGCCCATCGACGGTGGTGCGGCAATAGACGTAATCCTCCGAGGCCTCCCAGACGAGGGCGGGGCCTGGCCAGAGCACCTCGCTCGCCTGCGGCAGGGTCGCGATCGCCCAGCTGGAGGCGACGCGGTGCAGCTCGCTGTGCACGCAGTCGGGCATGACATAGCCCGTCGCCAGCACGACATGCCCGGCCTCGATGGTGCGGCCGCAAGCGAGCTGCACCGTGGCGCTGCCTGCGGTCGTGTCGAAGGCGACCGCCTCGCCGCGGACGAGCCGCGCGCCGCGCTGGGCCGCGACCTGAAGCAGTGCATGGCACAGGCTGAGAGGATCGCCCTCGGCCGATCCGGGCGAGACGATCGCGGCGGCCCGATCGAAGCCGTAATGGCCGAGCAGCGTCGTGTGATCCAGCAGCTGACCCGGCAGGCCGGCTCTGGCGCGCAGCGCGCATTCCTCCAGCAATTCGCGCGGACCGATGTCGCCGGCGGCGAGATAGACGGTGTCGCGCGGGTGGAAGGCGGCGCCGAGCCCGAGTGTCGCCACGCTTTCGATCAGGCCCTCCACCGCCTTGAAGCTGCGCCGGTAGACGTCGGCCGCCTTCTCGAAACCGTAGAGCTCGGCCAGCCGGCGCAGCGGCAGGTCGATCTCCCATTGCAGCATCGCGGTGCTGGCCGCCGTGCTGCCGAAACCCTCGCGCTCCCGGTCCACGACGATGACGTCGTGGCCGAGGCCGGTCAGATGCTCGGCCGCGAGCGCCCCGGTGATGCCGCCGCCGATGATCGCGACGTCGCAGCGCGTGTCGGAGGCGAGGCCGATGCTGGCGGGCCGGGGCGGGCCGGAGAGCCAGGGGCTCGCCCCGCTGCGCAGGTCTTCGTGACGGGTGCTGTCGGGATCGAGCATGGCGTGACACTCCGTGTCCGGCGGCGGGCGCCGGCGGAGGAAAGGCTGCGGGAAAGCGTCGCCCTAGCCGGCGGCGGGCGGGCCGATCGTGTCCGCCATCCGGGCGCCGCGCAGCCCCATGGGCTTCGGCGTGCCGGTCGTGGTGTCGTGGGCGGTCTGGTGCTCAAGCTCGGCGTTGAACTCCGCGCCGGCCAGCACGATCATCGCCGACAGCCAGAGCCAGGTCATGAACACGACGATGGTGGCCAGCGAGCCATAGGTCGCCGTGTAGTTGCCGAGCGTGCCGACATACCAGGAGAAGGCCCAGGAGGCGCCGGCCCAGAGCAGGGCGGCCGCGACCGCGCCCGGCATCACCCAGACGAAGCGGGCCCGTTCGCGGCTGGGTCCGATCCAGTAGAGCGCCGCGATGGCGAGCGTCGCCATCAGGAAGAAGGCGGGCCAGCGCACCAGCCGGATCAGCCGCTCCAGCTCGAAGGCAAAAGGGAAGAGTGCCGTCACGACGGGCAGGCTGGCGATGACCGTGAGCGCGGCCACCAGCAGGACGACGCCGCTGATGGTGGTGGCCAGCGAGATCAGGTTCAGCCTGATGAAGCTCCGCTTTTCCTGCTCGCGATAGATGATGTTGAGCGCGTCGAAGACGGCCTTCACCGCCGCATTGGCGGACCAGGCCGCGACTCCGAAGCTGATCAGGAAGGTCAGGGACAGGACCTGGACGTCCTGGGCCGCGAGCCGCATCGCCTGTTCGTGGATCAGTTCGCGGGCGGCCTGCGGAAACACGGTCGTGACCGCATCGAGCTGTTCGGCGATCGTCGCAGGGTCGGTCAGGTAGCGGTAGATGGTGACCAGCAGCGACAGGGCCGGCACCATCGACAGCAGCGTGAAGAAGGCCACAGCGCCGGCGAGCGAGCTGATCCGGTTGTCCGCGACATTGGCCGCGAAGCGCAGCATCACGTCCTTCCACCCGAGCCAGGTCATCTGCCACGGCACCTGCGCCATGCGCCCGCGCGCGGCCTCGCGGCTGCCGCGCGACAGCTTGCGCGCCACGACCTCGGCTGCGTAGCCCAGGATGACGCCGGCCCCGGCGGCACCCGTGATCCGTTTCAGAAGGGACATGCAGGACGCTCCACTGCCGCGTGGTCTCGCCGCGGCAGCACCGCCTAGCAACGGCGCGCCCGCGCGAAGGTTCCGGGCCTGTCGGCCAGCGGCCCGGAGTTAGCCGCTCGTTAACCTTAATGCTTTCTGATCGTCGAGACAGCCGCTCGCCCCGCGGCCTGTTTCCCGTTTCGTAAACGCGTTGAGGCTGCGATGACGATGCACCAGAAAGCGGCTCTCGCCGGCGTGGCCGCCCTGTGCGGCGCCTGGCTGGCGCTCTCTCCCGCTCTGGCGGCCGACATGCCCTCGTCCCGGAAGCTGCCGCCGGCCCCGGCGCTGCCCTCCTTCTATTCCTGGACCGGCGTCTATCTCGGCGTTCAGGCCGGCTATGCCTGGGGTCGCGACAGGACGACCCTGTCCGACACGCTCGGCCGGGCCTTCAACGGCGCGGCCTTCCGCCAGAGCTCGGATGCCGCGCTCGGCGGCGGCCATGCCGGCTTCAACTACCAGACCGGCAGCCTCGTCTTCGGCATCGAGGGCGACATCGAGGCGCTCGACGGCGGCGAGACGCTGGTCGCGCCGGGCATCTCGGCGCGGATCACGCGCGACTGGCAGGGGTCGCTGCGCGGGCGCGCCGGCTTCGCCCTCGACCGGTTCATGATCTATGCCACCGGCGGCGCCGCCTTCACCGAGTTCAGCTACCACCTCGCCGGAGCGGCCGCCGCCGCGCCCGAGAGCCTCGACCGGTCGCGGACCGGCTGGACGGCCGGCGCGGGCGTGGCCTTCGCCTATACGGACAACCTGATTCTGGGCGCGGAATACCGCTACAGCGACTTCGGCAAGGTCGGTCAGACGGCGCGCGGCCCGCTGCTGGGGCTGACGGTCCGGCAGGAGCCGACCTTCCACACCCTGCGCGCCAGCGTCGCCTACAAGTTCTGACCGCGGCCTGCCGTCAGAAGCCGGTGCGCTGGCGGATCGCTGCGGCCAGCGTGCCGTCGTCGAGATAATCGAGCTCGCCGCCGACCGGCACGCCATGGGCGAGCCTGGTCACCTTGAGCGGCAGATGCGCCAGCAGATCGGTGATGAAATGCGCCGTGGTCTGGCCGTCGACCGTGGCGCTCAGCGCCAGGATGACCTCCTTCACCACGGGGTCGGAGGCGCGCGCCACCAGCGCGTCGAGCGAGAGATGCTCGGGCCTGACCCCGTCCAGCGCCGAGAGCACGCCGCCCAGCACATGATAGCGTCCGGGAACGGCACCCGAGCGCTCCAGCGCCCAGAGATCGGAAATGTCGGCGACGACGACGATCAGCCCGTCGTCGCGGCGCGGATCGCGGCAGAGCCCGCAAGGGTCGCTGGTGTCGACATTGCCGCAGGTCGAGCAGACCACGATGCGCTCCCGCGCCACGGCCATCGCCTCCGCGAGCGGACCGAGCAGCGCCTCGCGCTTCTTCACCAGATGCAGCGCGGCACGCCTGGCCGAGCGGGGCCCTAAGCCCGGCAGCTTGGCGAGCAGCTGGATCAGCCGCTCGATCTCGGGACCGGCGATGGCGCGGGACATGGGATCAGTCTCTCGCGATCGCTCAATCAAACCCGCTCCGTCATCCCGGGCAAGCGCAGCGCAGACCCGGGATCCATCCTAGAGCGCTTCCGCCCTTCGATGGATCCCGGAGCTCCGCTTCGCTCCATCCGGGATGACGGGGAGGATGATGGCACCGTCAAAACAGCTTCATGCCGGGCGGGATCGGCAGGCCCTTGGTGATTTCGGACATGCGCTCCTGCATCACCCGCTCGGCGCGGGTGCGGGCGTCGCCGCAGGCGGCCACGACCAGATCCTCGAGGATCTCGCGCTCATCCGCGACCATCAGGGACGGGTCGATCTTCACCGCCTTGACCGCACCCTTGGCCGTCATCGTCACGGTGACCATGCCGCCGCCGGCCGCGCCCTCGACCTCGATGGTGTCGAGCTCGGCCTGCACAGTGGCCATCTTCTGCTGCATCTCCTGCGCCTGCTTCATCAGGCCCATGATGTCGCGCATCGCGAAAACTCCTCCGTCAGAAATCGATGCCGTCGAAATCGGGCTCCGCATCGTCGAAGAGCGGCTCCCCGTCGGGCAGATACTCGTCGGCCGGCGCAGCCGTCGCCGCGCTGTCCGGCTCGGCCGCACGCGGATCGCGCACATCGACGATGCGTGCACCGGGGAACCGTTCCAGCACGGCCTTCACAGCCGGGTGTGAGGCCGCATCGCTCTCGCGGCGGTCCTTCGCGGCCTCGGCCTGCTCGCGGAGCGTCGCCCCGCCCTCGGCATTGACCACCGCGACCATCCAGGTCTGGCCGGTCCATTCCTTCAGCCGCCGCGAGAGATCCGTCGCGAGCGTGCGCGAGCTGCCGTTGGCCAGCGCGAATTCGATCCGCCCCTGCTCGAAGCGGACCGGCCGCACGTCGCGCTCCAGCGCCAGCTTCAGCGTGATGTCGCGATGCTGCGAGGCGAGCGCGACGACGTCCTCCAGCGAAGCGATGCTGACGGCCGGCAGGGCCTGGGCGCGCGGGGCGGGCGCCATCACCGGCGCCGGATTGGCGCTGGCGAGGATCGGCCGCGCCGCCAGGGCGGTGTTGCCGCCGCCGGAGGGCGGGCGCGGGGCGGAGGAATTCGCCTGGCCGCCCACGGCGCCAGAGCCGTCGCGCAGCATCCGCAAGGCCTCGTCCGGGGTCGGCAGGTCGGCGGCGTGGGCCAGCCGGACCAGCACCATCTCGGCGGCCATGATCGGCCGGTCGGCCTGCTTCACCTCGATGAGGCCCTTGAGCAGCATCTGCCAGGTCCGCGCCAGGATGCGGATCGAGAGGCGCTGGGCGAAATCGCCACCGCGCACGCGCTCCGCCTGGGCCAGGCTGTTGTCCTTGACGGCGTCGGGCACGAGCTTCAGCCGCGTCACCAGATGGGTGAATTCGGCGAGGTCGGACAGCACCACCGCCGGGTCCGCGCCGGCATCGTATTGCACGCGCAGTTCACCCAGCGCCGTGGCGATGTCGCCCTTCATCACCGCCTCGAACAGGTCGATGACGCGCGCCCGGTCGGCGAGACCGAGCATCGAGCGCACGTCTTCCAGCGTGATGGTGCCGGCGGCATGCGCGATCGCCTGGTCGAGGATCGAGAGCGAATCACGCACGGAGCCTTCCGCTGCGCGGGCGATCGCGGCCAGCGCCTCCTCCTCGGCGGAGACGTTCTCGGTCCCGCAGATGCCGGCGAGATGCGAAACCAGCAGGCTGGCATCGACGCGGCGCAGGTCGAAGCGCTGGCAGCGCGACAGCACGGTCACCGGGACCTTGCGGATCTCCGTCGTCGCGAAGATGAAGCGCGCATGCGGCGGCGGCTCCTCCAGCGTTTTCAGGAAGGCGTTGAAGGCCCCCGTCGAGAGCATGTGCACCTCGTCGACGATATAGACCTTGTAGCGGGCCGAGACCGGGGCGTAGCGCACCGCGTCGTTGATCTGGCGGATGTTGTCGACGCCGTTGTTGGAGGCGGCGTCGATCTCCTGCACGTCGATATGCCGGCCCTCGATGATCTCCTTGCAGTGGATGCCGAAGGTCTCGAGATTCGTCGTCGGCCCGCCGCCGCCATCGGCCGTCTGGTAGTTCAGGGCGCGGGCGAGGATGCGGGCCGTCGTGGTCTTGCCGACGCCGCGGACGCCCGTGAGCATCCAGGCCTGCGGGATGCGCCCGGCGGCGAAGGCGTTGGTGAGGGTCCGCACCATCGCGTCCTGGCCGATCAGGTCGCCGAAATGGGCGGGTCGGTACTTACGGGCGAGTACGCGATAGGGCGAGGCGGCGCTCGCCGGAACGGGCGCAGGGGCCGGGTCGAAGCCGGCGAAGCCCGGCTCGTCGGCCGGAGGCGCTGCGGTCGTGTCGTCGCTCATCGGTCTGGTTTGGCGGTTCGCCGCGTGGGGGTCAACGCCCGTTTCGGGGTGCCGCCCGCGCTGCGGAAAGGCGGCGGCGCGACCCCGGCCGCCGGGCGCCCGCCGGCGGAGGTGGGAGGCTGGACGAAGACCCGTTCGGTCTCGTTAGGGCTGCTTCCTTCCGGACCTGACCCGGTTGGCGAGTGAGACGTCCCTCGCCAACCTCCCGCCCGCTATATCGGTGATCGGGGCCGAGAGCGCAAGCCGGGGGGAAGGGCCGGCGAAACCGGCGCGCGGCATCGCCGCAGCGGGCGCCTTCGGCATTGACTTGAACCGGGCCATCCGTCATAAGCCCGCCACTTGCGCAACCCTCGGGGCGGCGCGGAACCTTTCGCATGCAGGCTCGGTCGGCCACGCTTTCTGATGGGAAAGCCGCGGCCACTGTGCCGATGAGCCCCGGAGACGGACGATGAAGAGAACCTATCAACCCAGCAAGCTGGTCCGCAAGCGCCGCCACGGCTACCGCGCCCGCATGGCGACTGCCGGCGGCCGCAAGGTCATCGCCGCCCGCCGCGCTCACGGCCGCAAGAAGCTCTCGGCCTGAGCGTCCGGCGCGTGATCACCGCGCGCCGCATCCGCGAGCGTTTTTTCCGGAAGACTGGCCAATCGCCATGCGCCTCGCCCGTCTGACGCAACGCAAGCAGTTTCTGGCGGCGGCCGATCGAGGCCGCCGTTTTCGTTCGTCCGCCTTCACCGTGCAGGTCCTCGACGGCCTGCAGCGCGCCGAGGACGACCGCCCGGCGTCGGACGGCCTGCGCCTCGGCCTCACCGCCTCGCGCAAGGTCGGCAATGCGGTCATCCGCAACCGCATCCGGCGGCGCCTGCGCGTCGCGGCGCAGCAGGCCCTCGGCCCGCAGGCGCAGCGACCCTGCGACATCGTCGTCGTCGCCCGTCCGGAGACGCTGACGGCCCCCTTCGATCTGCTGCTGGGCGAGCTGTCGGTCGCGATCGAGCGGGCACGGCCGCAGGGCCAGGGGCGCCGTCCGCGCCCCGCTCCGGGGCCCGCGGCCGGCAAGACGCGGGGCAAGGGCGGCGAGCGCCCGCCCGGCCCCCAGAACGACTGAATTTCCCGAGCCCGACGCGGCGTCAGCGAGATCTGTTCCCGATCATGATGAAAGAAGACAACCGCAACCTGCTTCTCGCGATCACGCTCTCCGTGGTCGTGCTGTTCGGCTGGCAGTACTTCTACGGCGTGCCGCAGATGGAGAAGCAGAAGCAGATCGCGCAGCAGAACCAGCAGGCCCAGAGCCAGACGGCGCCGGTCCCTGCCCCGGGCAGCGCGCCGGCTCCCGCGGCCGCTCCGGGCCAGACGGCGGCGCCTGCCGCCGCTCCGGCGACGGGCGCCGTCCTGACCCGCGACCAGGCCCTCGCCCAGAGCCCGCGCGTGCGCATCGAGACGCCGAAGATCGCGGGCTCCATCGCCCTGACCGGCGCGCGCCTCGACGACGTCTCGCTCAAGGCCTATCGCGAGACCGTCGATCCCAACAGCCCGATCATCGTGCTGCTCTCGCCGCTGGGCGGGCCGAACGGCTATTATTCCGACTTCGGCTGGGTCGCCGCGCCGGGGGCGGCCGTGTCGCTGCCGAACGCGACCACCGTCTGGACGGCCGATGCTCCGGTGCTGACGCCGGCCAAGCCGCTGACCCTGACCTGGGACAACGGCCAGGGCCTGCTCTTCCGCCGCGTCGTCACGGTCGACGACAACGCCATGTTCCAGATCCGCGACGAGGTCGAGAACAAGGGCGCCGCGCCCGTCAGCCTGTTCCCCTATGCGCAGGTCGTGCGTCACGGCCGGCCCGCGACGTTGGGCTACTACGTCCTGCACGAGGGCCTGATCGGCTATGTCGGCGATCACGGTCTGCAGGAATTCACCTATGACCATGTCGACAAGGAGCCGCTGCTCGCGCCCGGCACCAATGGCCGCGTCTGGAAGGACGCCGTCGGCGGCTTCGTCGGCATCACCGACAAGTACTGGGCCGCGGCGGTCGTGCCCGACCAGTCGCGCAAATATGACGGCCGCTTCTCCTCGGTCCAGACCGGCGGCGCGCGCACCTATCAGGCGGACTTCCTGTCGGAAGCCGTGAGCGTCGCGCCCGGCGCCAGCGCCACCAGCACCGCGCGTCTCTTCGCTGGCGCCAAGGAAGTCGCCGCGATCAGCGGCTACGAGACCAATCTCGGCATCAAGCGCTTCGATCTGATGATCGACTGGGGCTGGTTCTATTTCTTCACCAAGCCGATGTTTTTCCTGCTCGACTGGATCTTCAAGCATGTCGGCAATTTCGGCGTCGCGATCCTGATCGTCACGCTGATCCTGAAGGGCATCTTCTTCCCGCTGGCCTCCAAATCCTACGCCTCGATGGCGAAGATGAAGGCGCTGCAGCCGGAGATGCTGGCGCTGCGCGAGCGCTACGCCGACGACAAGATGAAGCAGCAGCAGGCTCTGATGGAGCTGTACAAGACGCAGAAGATCAACCCGCTGGCCGGCTGCTGGCCGGTTCTGGTGCAGATCCCGATCTTCTTCGCCCTCTACAAGATCCTGTTCATCACCATCGAGATGCGCCATGCGCCGTTCTTCGGCTGGATCCGCGACCTCGCGGCGCCGGACCCGACGAACCTGTTCAACCTCTTCGGCCTGCTGCCCTTCACGCCGCCCTCGATCCTGCATCTCGGCCTGTGGCCGATCATCATGGGCATCACGATGTTCGTGCAGATGAAGATGAACCCGGAGCCGCCGGATCCGGTCCAGAAGATGATGTTCACCTGGATGCCGGTGTTCTTCACATTCCTGCTCGGCTCGTTCCCGGCCGGCCTGGTGATCTACTGGAGCTGGAACAACCTGCTCTCGGTGCTGCAGCAGGGCTACATCATGCGCAAGCATGGGGTGAAGATCGAGCTCTTCGACAACATCAAGTCGATGTTCGGCAAGAAGCCCGAGCCGGCGCCCGTTACAGCCCCGGCCAAGCCGGCCAACAGCAACAAGAAGTGAGCTGGCGAGGGCGGGGATTTCCCCGCCCTTCGCTTTGGTGCCGATGCCGCTGCCAGACCCCCTCACGCGCCATCCCGTCCCCGGCTGGAAGGGCACCGCCTTCCTGAAGGCGATCGTCGATCACCCGCTGATCGAGGTCGGCGACTACAGCTACTATGACGACTCCCGCGGCCCCGAGCATTTCGTCGCCCGCTGCGTGCGCTACCATTTCGAGGATGTCGGCGACCGGCTGCTGATCGGCCGTTTCGTCGCGATCGCTCAGGGCGCACAATTCGTCATGAACGGCGCCAACCATCCGACCGGCGGCTTCTCGACCTATCCCTTCGCCCTGTTCGGCCTCGAGGGGGCTGCGCCGCGGGCGCAATGGCCCGGCCGTGGCGACATGGTCATCGGCAACGATGTCTGGATCGGCCGCGAGGCCGTGATCATGCCCGGCGTCACCATCGGCGACGGGGCGATCATCGGCACCCGCGCGCAGGTGGTGAAGGATGTGCCGCCCTATGCGGTGGTCGCCGGCAATCCCGGCCGCGTCATGCGGATGCGCTTTCCCGGCGAGATCATCGCCGAGTTGCTGGCGATCCGCTGGTGGGACTGGGAAGCCGGCAAGATCGCCCGCAATCTCGCCGCGATCGCAGGCGCCGACATCGACGCGCTGCGTCGGGCCGTGTAGGCGTAACGCCATGACCACCAGCATGACGACGCCCTTCACCGAGGACGAGATCGAGGCCGCCCGCAAGCTCTTCGAGGGCCCGTGGGACTTCGTCTGGGCCTCGACCCATATCGACGACCTGCCGCCGATGGTCGGTCAGGAGATCGCCTTCGCCGGCCGCTCCAATGTCGGCAAGTCGAGCCTGATCAACGCCGTGACGCGCCGCAACGCGCTGGCGCGGACCTCGCATACACCCGGCCGCACCCAGCAGCTCAACTTCTTCCGGCAGGTCGGCGCCGACGAGCGGCTGACCATCGTCGACATGCCCGGCTACGGCTATGCCGCGGTCGGGCGTGCCAAGGTCGCCGCCTGGACCAACCTGATCCACAACTACCTGCGCGGCCGGCCCAATCTGATGCGGGTCTACCTGCTGATCGACGCCCGCCACGGTCTCAAGGACGTCGACAACGCCGTGCTCGAGACGCTCGACAAGGCGGCGATGTCCTATCAGGTCGTGCTGACCAAGGGCGATGCACTCAAGAAGAGCGACCAGCAGTTCATGCTGGAAGCGACCTATGACGAGATCAAGCGTCGCCCGGCTGCCTTCCCCGAGGTGCTCCTGACCTCGAGCGAGACGGGCCTCGGCATTCCGGAGCTGCGCGCCGCCGTCGGACGGGTGCTGGCGGAGCGCAGCTGAGCCTCTCCGCCAGCGAAGGCCACCAAATCTTTACAGCCGCTATGCAGGATCGCGAGCGGGCCGGGGCGACGGCGGACCATCATGGCCCGCCGACACCGGTCGGCTGGGGAGCCATCATGCCGTTTTCGATCCGCCTGTCCTCGTTCGTCGCCGCCCTCGCGGCCACCCTCGCCCTCGCCGCGCCCCTGCGGGCCCAGCCGGCCGCACCGGCGCCGACACCGGCCGCTCCGGCCGCGGCGGTCAAGGTCGCCTCCGGCGTCCAGTACGAGCTCATCGGGCGCTGGGACGTGGCGAAGCTGAATCAGATCCTGACCACCGACACGCCGAAATTCGCCGGCATCACCGTCAGCTACACCCCGGCGCGCAACGCCGTGAAGCTCTACCGCGTCACCTATCCCTCGGTGGTGCCGGAGCAGGGCAACCGCCCGATCTCGGCGACCGGGCTCCTCGCGGTGCCGGACACGGCGGACACCGTCTTCCCGATGGTCTCGTACCAGCACGGCACGGTCTACGGAAAGGAGCAGGTCCCGTCCTTTCCCGAGCAGTCGCCCGAGACCCAGCTGATGATCGCCCAGTTCGCGGGGCAGGGCTATCTCGTCATCGGCGCCGACTATTTCGGCATGGGGGCTTCCAAGGAACCCGAGGGCTACCTCGTCAAGGGCAGCCACCAGCAGGCGACCTACGACATGGTCGTGGCCAGCCGCTCCGTGCTCGTCGATCTCAAGCTGTCGGACAGCAAGCTCTTCCTCAGCGGCTGGTCGCAGGGCGGCTTCGTCACGCTCGCCATGCTGGAAAAGCTGGAGGCGGTCGGCATGCCGGTGAAGGCCGCAACCACCGCCAGTGCGCCGGCGGACGCCTTCGCCGCCTTCAACGGCTTCCTGAACTTCCCGCGCAAGATCGACGCGAACTGGATCACGACGATCTTCATCCTCAACGTGTTCTCCTTCGAGAACTATCACAACATGCCGGGCCTGGCCCGCGCGCTCCTGACCGACGAGACCTTCGAGATTTCGCGCAAGGCCTATCTGCGCGAGCCCTTCGATCCCGCCGCCGTGCCGACCGACCTGCGCAAGCTCATCCGCCCGGAATACTTCGACACGCAGTTCTTCGCGAACTCCGCCTATGGCCGGCTCGTGGCCGAAACCAGCGCCTATCGCTGGGTGATCAGGACGCCGGTGCGGACCTATTACGGCCTGACCGACGAGGCGATCCGCATCGAGATCGGGCAGTTGCCGATGACCTATCAAAAGGCGATCGGCAACGACAAGGTCGAGGCCGTTCCGACCGGCGACACCAGCCATCGCGGCACCTTCGCCACGGCCGTGCCGCAGTGGAAGGCCTGGTTTGACGCGCAGTGAGGCGCGCGCGCGTCACCGGGCCGCTACCGGCTGCGCTTGACGCCGGGCGACTGCGGCCCGCATCCAGCGCGCGCCGCAGTCGCGGCGCGCAGCCCAGGGGCCTCGATGACCGCAGCGAAGATCCACCTCGTCCTGGCCGCCCTGATGGGGCTGGCCGGCGTCGGCCTGCTCGCCGCCGCCGCCCATGTCACGGGCACGAGCACCATCCAGACGGCCGGCCAGATGCTGCTGTTCCATGCGTCGCTGGTCTTTGGCGCGACCGCCGCCCGCAAGGCCGGCTTTCTCTCCGATCTCCTGGCCCGCATCGCGCTCTCGCTGATCGTCGCGGGCGTGGCGCTCTTCGCGGCCGATCTGTCGCGGCGCGGTTTTGCCGGCGAGGCGCTCTTCCCGCGCGCGGCCCCGATCGGCGGCTTCGGGATGCTCGGCGGCTGGCTGCTGCTGGCGCTGTCGGCGGCGTTCGCGAAGCGGAGCTGACGCTTCCGTCCGCTCCCATCTTCCTCTAGAAGCCGCACCCGGCGCGGATGCCTCGCGCGCCGTCGCGGAGCCTCGACCGATGATCAACCCCGCCGCCCATCTGACGCCATCGCAGGCCGCCGACCTGCTCGTCCAGGCGCTGCCGCACATGCAGCGCTATGACCAGGAGATCATCGTGATCAAATATGGCGGCAACGCCATGGGCGATGCCGCGACCGCCGAGGATTTCGCCGAGGACATCGTGCTGCTCGAGCAGTCCGGCCTGAAGCCGGTCGTCTGCCATGGCGGCGGTCCGCAGATCGCCCGCATGCTCGACAAGCTCGGCATCAAGTCCGAGTTCAAGCAGGGCCTGCGCGTCACCGACGCGGCGACCGTCGATGTCGTCGAGATGGTCCTCGCCGGATCGGTCAACAAGGAGATCGTCGGCTACATCTCCCGCGAGGGCGGCAAGGCGATCGGGCTCTGCGGCAAGGACGGCAACATGGTCACCGCCCGCAAGGTGACGCGCACCGTCGTCGATCCCGATTCGAAGATCGAGCAGGTGCTCGATCTCGGCTTCGTCGGCGAGCCGGATCGGGTCGACACCTCGGTGCTCGATTCCGTGCTCAAGGCCGAGCTGATCCCGGTGCTGGCCCCGGTCTGCGCCGCCGAGGACGGCCAGACCTACAACGTCAATGCCGACACCTTCGCCGGCGCCATCGCCGGGGCGCTCAACGCCAAGCGCCTGCTGCTGCTGACCGACGTGCCCGGCGTGCTGAACAAGGACAAGCAGCTCATCCCGGAGCTGACGGTCGAGGAGTGCCGCCGCCTGATCGCCGACGGCACGATCTCGGGCGGCATGATCCCGAAGATCGAGACCTGCATCTACGCGCTGGAAAAGGGCGTCGAGGCGGTCGTCATCCTCGACGGCAAGGTGCCGCACGCGGCCCTGATCGAGCTCTTCACCGATACGGGCTCGGGCACGATCATCCGGCGGTGACCCAGGTCGAGCCGGTCCCGTCAGGGTCGGGCTTGTCCCGACCATCCCCGTCTTCAGCCGTCGAGCGCCATGACCAAGACGTGGATGCTCGCCACAAGGGCGAGCATGACGGCTCGGTATGACGATTAACCCTTAGCAGAACTCTTGCATGTCAGGCTCGGCTCGCCACATGAGTCGGTCCGGATGAACACGCACGCTCCCCTTCCCGTCGCGACCCCGCCCCTCCAGGTGGAGGCCTTCGCGCATGTCGACCACTGGATCTTCGACCTCGACAACACGCTCTACTCGCATGAGAGCCAGGTCTGGCCGCAGGTCAACCAGCGGATCACCCTGTTCCTGCAGGAGCTGTTCGGGCTCGACGGGCTCTCGTCCCACGCGCTTCGGAACTACTACTACCATCGCTACGGCACGACGCTGAACGGCCTGATGGCCGAGCACGGCATCGAGCCCGACGATTTCCTCGACTTCGCCCACGACGTCGATCTCAGCCTGCTCGAGCCGGATCCGGCGCTGGGCGCGGCGATTGCGGCCCTGCCGGGCCGCAAGCTGATCCTGACCAACGGCTCGGTTGCCCACGCCCGCAATGTCGCCGGAAAACTCGGCATCATCGACCATTTCGAGGATGTCTTCGACATTGTCGCCGCCGGCTTCACGCCCAAGCCGGAGCGCTCGACCTACGAGCTGTTTCTCGCCAAGCATGCCGTCGATCCCGGCCGCGCCGCGATGTTCGAGGATATCGAGAAGAATCTCCTGGTGCCGAGCGAACTCGGCATGAAGACCGTGCTGATCATCCCGCGGACGCCGGATCCCTTTCGCGAGGCCTGGGAGCAGGCCGCCGTCGAGGCCGGGCATGTCCATCACGTCACCTCCGACCTGACCGCCTTCCTGACTCCGCTGGCCCGCGACTGAGACGCGACGGCAGCCAAAGCACGGGCCGACCGCTCGCGAGGGCGAGCGGGGAGCGCGCCGCTTTACCGCAAGCGACAAGAGTGGTACCCGAAAGTTCTGTAAAAAGAACGCTTCGGAGTTTTCATCATGTCGGACCGGACCGAGGGCGAGATCGCCTTTCACCCCGAGACGCGTCTCGTCCATGCCGGCACGCTGCGTTCGCAGTTTGGCGAGACCTCCGAGGCGTTGTTCCTGACGCAGGGCCACGTCTATGACAGCGCCGAACAGGCCGAGGCCCGCTTCCTGAACAAGGATCCGGGCTTCCAGTATGCGCGCTTCTCGAATCCGACCGTGGCGATGCTGGAAGCCCGCATGGCCGCCTTCGAAGGGGCTGAGGCCTGCCGCGCCACGGCCACCGGCATGGCGGCCGTCACGGCCGCGATCATGGGCCAGGTCCGTCAGGGTGACCATGTCGTCGCCTCGCGGGCGCTGTTCGGCTCCTGCCGCTATGTCGTCGAGGAGCATCTGCCGCGCTACGGCGTGACCTCGACTCTGGTCGATGGCACGGACATCGCGGCCTGGCGCGCGGCCGTCACGCCGCAGACGAAAGTGTTCTTCCTCGAGAGCCCTTCCAACCCGACGCTCGAGGTCATCGACATCGCCGCCGTTGCCGCCGTGGCGAAGGAGGTCGGTGCCACGCTCGTGGTCGATAACGTCTTCGCCACGCCGCTCTTCCAGCGCCCGCTGGCCCTCGGCGCCGATTGCGTCGTCTACTCGGCGACCAAGCACATCGACGGGCAGGGCCGATGTCTCGGCGGGCTGATCCTCGCCTCGCAGGATTTCATCGAGACCCATGTCCAGACCTTCCTGCGCCAGACCGGCCCGGCGATCTCGCCCTTCAACGCCTGGGTGATGCTGAAGGCGCTGGAGACCTTGCCGCTCCGCGTGCGCCAGCAGGCCCACAACGCCGCGATCGTGGCGGACTGGCTCGCCGGCCGCCCCGGCCTGTCGCGGGTCATCTTCCCGGGCGCGAAGAACCATCCGCAGGCCGAGATCATCGCCCGCCAGATGACCGGCCCCTCGACGCTGGTCGCCTTCGAGGTCGCGGGCGGCAAGGACGCCGCTTTCCGCTTCCTCAACGGGCTGAAGCTGATCCGCATCTCCAACAATCTGGGCGACGCCAAGAGCCTGATCGTCCACCCCGCGACGACGACCCATCAGCGCTTTTCGCCCGAGATCCGCGCCAGCATGGGGATTTCGGACGGGCTGATCCGCCTCTCCGTCGGCCTCGAGCACGCCGACGATCTCGTGTCCGATCTCGAGCGGGCGCTCGCGGGTATGTGAGCGCCAAGTGCAAAGCGTCATTCTCGGGCGGAGCGTAGCGCAGACCCGAGAATCTCCGGCAAGAGATGCTCGGGTCTTCGCCCGAGCATGACGAGCCTGGCCTCGGCCATGGCCTTCGCGCCGGCCGCCTGCTAAAGCCTCGCGAATTGCTCCGGAAACCGAGGCCGTCATGCGTTCTGGCGAAGTGAAGCGCCGCACCAACGAGACCGACATCGCGGTCTCGCTCGTTCTCGACGGATCCGGCAAGGCCGAGATCGCCTCGGGCGTCGGCTTCTTCGACCACATGCTCGACCTCTTCGCCCGCCATTCGCTGATCGATCTGAAGGTCGCGGTGAAGGGCGATACCCATATCGACGATCACCATTCGGTCGAGGACACCGGCATCGCGCTGGGAGAGGCCCTGCGGCAGGCGCTCGGCGACAAGAAGGGCATCCGCCGCTACGCCGACATCCATCTGCCGATGGACGAGACGCTGACGCGCGTCGCCGTCGATGTCTCTGGCCGGCCCTTCCTGGTCTTCCGCACCCGCTTCGAGGCGCAGAAGATCGGGACCTTCGATACGGAGCTGGTGCGAGAGTTCTTCCAGGCCTTCGCGATGAACGCCGGCATCACGCTGCATGTCGAGACGCTCTATGGGGACAACGCCCACCACATCGCCGAGAGCTGCTTCAAGGGGCTGGCGCGCGCGCTGCGTCACGCGCTCGAGGTCGATCCGCGCGAGGGCGGCCGCGTGCCCTCGACCAAGGGCGCGCTCTGAGAGGATCGCAGCATGGCATTCTACACGGTGATGATCCCGCCGCCGGGCTCGGGCGGCGTGCGTGACGAGATCGAACAGGCCCGTCTGCTTCCGGAGACCTTCGCCTGGCCGGCCTTTTTCCTCGGCGGGCTCTGGCTTCTCGGCAAGCGGCTCTGGCTGGCGACGCTGGTCTACGTCCTGCTCTGGGGCGCGCTGCTTTACGCCGGCAACCGGTTTGGCATGACGACGGGCAGCCTCCTGATCGCGCACTGGACGATCGCGCTCTTTCTCGGTCTGGAGGGCCATAACCTCCTGGCCCGCAAGCTCGCGCGGCAGGGCTGGCGCCTGGCCGACGTGGTCGAGGCGCGCGATCTGTCCGCAGCCGAGCGGCGCTATTTCGAGCGGGCGCTGGCCGGAGAGACGGTGCCGTCGCGCATCGCCCCGGCGATACCGCTGCGCAGCCAGCCGACGGGTCCCGTCCCCGTGATCGGGCTGTTTCCCGAGGCGCAGGGTCGATGAGCCAGTCGGTCGTCATCATCGATTACGGCTCGGGCAATCTGCACTCCGCCGCCAAGGCCTTCGAGCGCGCGGCAGCCGAATCCGGGATCGCCTCGACCATCGCCGTCACCAGCGACACCGATGCGGTTCGCGCGGCGGATCGGATCGTCCTGCCCGGCGTCGGTGCCTTTGCCGACTGCCGCCGCGGGCTCGATGCCGTGCCGGGCATGGTCCAGGTGCTGGAGGAGGTCGTGCGGGGCAAGGGGCGCCCCTTTCTCGGCATCTGCGTCGGCATGCAGCTGCTGGCCTCGCGCGGACTCGAATACACCGTCACCGAGGGCCTCGGCTGGATCGAGGGCGACGTCTCGCTGATCGTGCCCGACCGCGAGGGCCTGAAGATCCCGCATATGGGCTGGAACACGCTCAGCAAGCAGAACGACCACGCTTTGCTCGACGGCATCGAGACCGACCCCGACGGCCTGCACGCCTATTTCGTCCACTCCTATGCGCTGGCGGCAGCCCATCCCGAGGAAGTGATCGCCGTCACGGACCATGGCGGGCCCGTCACGGCCATGGTCGGGCGCGACAACATCGCGGGCACCCAGTTCCACCCCGAGAAGAGCCAGACGCTCGGGCTTCGGCTGCTCGCCAACTTCCTGAGGTGGAAGCCGTGATCCTCTTCCCCGCCATCGACCTCAAGAACGGCCAGTGCGTGCGCCTGAAACAGGGCGACATGGACCAGGCGACGGTCTTTAACGACGACCCCGCCGCACAGGCCACCGCCTTCGAGTCGCAGGGCTTTCCGTGGCTCCATGTCGTCGATCTCGACGGCGCCTTCGCCGGCAAGCCGATGAATGCGACCGCGGTCGAGGCCATCCTGAGTCAGGTCGCCTTCCCGGTGCAGCTCGGCGGCGGCATCCGCGACATGAAGACGGTCGAGGGCTGGCTCGCCAAGGGCATCCGCCGCGTCATCATCGGCACGGCGGCGGTGCGCGATCCCGGTTTCGTCCGCGAGGCGGCGAAGGCTTTTCCGGGGCAGGTCGCGGTCGGCATCGATGCGCGGGACGGATACGTCGCTGTCGAAGGCTGGGCCGAGACCTCGACGCTGGCGGCCGCCGATCTCGGGCGGCGCTTCGAGGATGCCGGCGTGGCGGCGATCGTCTACACCGACATCGCCCGCGACGGCATGCTCCAGGGCATCAACTGGGACGGCACCATCGCCTTGGCGAAGGCGCTGACCATCCCCGTCATTGCCTCGGGGGGGCTGGCCTCGATGGCCGATATCGAGCGTCTGATGGCGCCGGACGCCGCGATCCTGGAAGGCGCGATCACCGGCCGCGCGCTCTATGACGGCCGCATCGACCCCGCCGCCGCGCTGGAGCGGCTGGCGCGCGCCGCCTGAGCGCTGGGACCGTCAGAGCATCGGCAGCGAGGACGGCTTCCTTCCCAGCGGAAAGGCCGCCCCGATCCGGGCCAGCTCGTCCTCCGTCAGCGTGAGCCGCAGCGCGCCGGCATTGTCCTCGACATGGCCCTGCGTCCCGGCCTTCGGGATCGCGAAGACGCCCGGACGCCGTGTCAGGAAGGCCAGCGCGACCTGCCGCGGGCTGGCGCCGTGCGTGCTGGCGATCTCCGCCAGGAGCTGGCCGCCCGGGCTGCCCGCGGCCGGGAAACCGTCGTGTCCGAAGGGGCTGTAGGCGGTCACCGCGACGCCGTGCCGCTCGCACCACGGGATCACCGCATGCTCGATCGCGCGCTCCCGCAGATGGTAGAGCACCTGGTTGCAGGCGATCTTGCCGGGGCCCGCGACATCCAGCGCCTCGTCGAGATCGTCCTCGTCGAAATTGCTGACGCCCCAGGAGAGGATCTTGCCCTGCGCCTTGAGGTCTTCGAAGGCGGTGAAGGTCTCCGCCAGCGGATGCGGCCCGCGCCAATGCAGCAGATAGCAATCGAGCCGGTCGGTCTTGAGATGGCGCAGCGAGCGCTCGCAAGCGGCGCGCACGCCCGCCTTCGAGGCGTTGTGCGGCAGCACCTTCGAGACGAGAAAGACCTCTTCCCGGCGTCCGGCGATGGCCTCGCCGATGATCGCCTCCGAGCGTCCGTCGCCATACATCTCGGCCGTGTCGAGATGGGTCAGGCCGAGATCGAGCCCGCGCCGCAGTGCTGCGACGGCCTCCTTGCGGTCGCCCCGCTCGATGTACCAGCTGCCCTGGCCGATAGCGGGAACATTGCGGCCGGTGGGTCCGAACGGTTTCACCATGGTCGTCTCCTTGGCCCATGCCGGGCTAGTTCATAAAGCGCTATGCAATATGTAGTAACTTCACTACATTAATGCCGGCAGTGGCGATGCGCGGGAGGGTCTCATGCCAACGACGCTATCCAGCCGAGAGTTCAATCAGGATACGGGCAAAGCCAAAAGAGCGGCTCATGACGGACCTGTATTCATCACCGATCGGGGCCGGCCCTCGCATGTGCTCCTGTCGATCGAGAATTACCGGAAACTGTCTTCGAGGGGCATGACACTGGCCGAGGCGATCGCCGATCCGAGGCCGGAAGCGGATTTCGCGTTCGAATTTGAGAGAATGAAAGGGCCGCTGTCCAAGCCGTTCGAGTTCGATTGATGTTCCTCATCGATACGAATGTGATTTCAGAGCTGCGCAATCCACGCATTGCCGACCCATCCGTCTTGGCGTGGGCCGAAAGCCTACACCGCAATGATTGGTATCTGTCCGCCATCACCATTCTGGAACTGGAACGGGGCGCTCTGCGGGCGGTGCGCAAGGATGAGCGCAAGGGCGCGATGCTGATCAGTTGGCTGAAGGACCGGGTTCTTCCCGAATTCAGCGGCCGGGTGCTGTCGGTGGACCTAGCCGTGGCGCTGCGTTGTGCCACGCTGCATGTCCCGGATCCCAAGCCAGAACGCGATGCCATGATCGCGGCGACCGCCCTTGTTCATGGCTTGACGGTGGTGACCCGTAATGTCGGCGACTTTTTAAGTTGTGGGGCCCCAACGCTCGACCCCTGGGCCTTTCAACGCTGATCGCAACGTCGTTACGTCGGCAGCGTCCCGTTCGCCGACAGCACCTCGCCCGCGAGATAGAGCGAGCCGCAGATCAGGATGCGCGGCGGGGCCGACCAGTCGCGCGCCGCGATCTCGCGCAGCGCCTGCTCGACGGAGCCGACGACCTCGGCGGTGAGACCGGCCGCCCGGGCGAGCCCCGCCACCTCCTCGGCCGGACGGGCGGCGAGATTGTTCTGCAGCGGGACGGCGAACAGCGTCTGCGCCAGCCCCTTGAAATGGCCGAGCGTCGCGCCCGCATCCTTGGTCGAGAGCAGGCCGGCGATCATCACCAGCGGGGCCGGGTTGCGGTCGGCGAGATCGGCCATGGCCTGCGCCAGCACGCGGCCGCCATCGGGGTTGTGGCCGCCATCGAGCCAGAGTTCGGCCCGGCCGGGCACCAGTTCCGCAAGCTTGCCGCGGGCGATCCGCTGCAGCCGCGCCGGCCAGTCAGCGTTCAGCATGCCCTGCTCGAAGGCGAAGCTCGGCAGGCCGCCATAGCCGGCGGCCCGCAGGGCTGCGATCGCGGTCCCGGCATTGACGTGCTGGTGGCGGCCCGCGAGCTTCGGCAAATGCAGGTCGAGCAGCCCGTCGCCATCCTCGTAGACCAGCCGGCCGCCGGCCTCGTGGACCGAGAAATCCTGGGCGCCGATCAAGATTTTGGAAGCGCCGACCCGCTCGGCGGTCGCCTCGAGCACAGCGGTCGGCTCGGGCTCCTGCGGGGCGATGACGGCGGGTGCGCCGCGTTTAAAGATACCGGCCTTTTCGCCGGCGATCTTGGTGACGGTGTCGCCGAGATACTCGGCATGGTCGAGCGAGACCGGCGTCACCACCGTGCAGGCCGGGTTGGCGATGACATTGGTGGCATCGAAACGCCCGCCGAGGCCGACCTCGAGCAGAACCACATCCGCCTCATGCTCGGCGAAGAGGAGCAGGGCGACGGCGGTCGTGATCTCGAAGAAGGTGATCGCATCGCCGGCATTGGCCCGCTCGCAGCGCTCCAGCGCCTCGACCAGCAGCGCCTCGGCGACGAAGCGGCCGCCGCCGGGCGCCCCCAGCCGAATGCGCTCGTGGAAGCGCACGAGATGCGGCGAGGTATAGACATGGACGGAGAGCCCCGCCCCCTCGAGGATCGCCCGCATGAAGGCGATGGTCGAGCCCTTGCCGTTGGTGCCGGCGACATGGATCACCGGCGGCAGGCGCTTCTGCGGGTCGCCGAGCCGCTCGAGCAGCGTCAGGATCCGGCCGAGCGAGAGGTCGATCAGCTTGGGATGCAGCGCCAGCAGGCGAGCAAGAACCGTATCGGACGACCCCATGATCCCGTACGCCGCCTCAGACGGCTTCGGCGACCGGCGCGGCCGTCGCCGTCCGGGTCTCCTTGCCCGTGGCCGGCTGCTTCGTCAGCAGGCGGCCGAGACGGGCGAGCGTCTCCGGCAGGTCGTGGCGGTGCACCACCATGTCGACCATGCCGTGATCCTTGAGATATTCCGCCCGCTGGAAGCCCTCGGGCAGCTTCTCGCGGATCGTCTGCTCGATCACGCGCGGCCCGGCGAAGCCGATCAGTGCGCCGGGCTCGGCGATGTGGATGTCGCCCAGCATGGCGTAGGACGCGGTGACGCCGCCGGTGGTCGGGTTGGTCAGCACGACGATATAGGGCAGGCCGGCCTTGCGGAGCATGCGGATGGCGACTGTGGTGCGCGGCAGCTGCATCAGGGACAGGATACCCTCCTGCATGCGTGCCCCGCCCGAGGCGGCGAAGACGACATAGGGCGTCTTCTTCTCGATCGCGGTCTGGGCGCCCTTGATGAAGGCTTCCCCTGCGGCCATGCCGAGCGAGCCGCCCATGAAGTGGAAATCCTGCACCGCGATGGTCAGGGCGAAGCCCTTGACCCGGCCATAGCCCACCTTGAAGGCGTCGGTCGCCCCGGTCTTGGCACGGGCGTCCCTCAGCCGGTCGATATAGCGCTTCTCGTCGCGGAACTTCAGTGGATCTGTGGCGACTTCGGGCAGCGGCACATCGAGCCACTTGCCCTCGTCGAAAGTCATTTTCAGCCGGTCCTGCGCGGTCACGCGCATATGGTGGTCGGAGCCGGGAATGACGAAGCCATTCGCCTCGACATCCTTGTGGAAGACCATCTGCCCGGAGTCGGGGCATTTGATCCAGAGATTCTCCGGGCTCTCGCGCTTGAACAGCGTCTTGATGCGTGGCCGGACGACTTCGGAAATCCAGTTCATGGATCGACCCTTGCGGTTCTGGCGCGGAGGACGGGCGAGGCCAGGGGCCTCAGGCCGCCGCCTTCGCGGCCGAGCGGATGCCTGCCGCCAGTTCGGACACCAGCGAGGTGACAGCCGAAACGGTCTTTTCCGTGGCCTTGCCCTCGCCGTCGAGTGACAGGCGCACGCGCTCGACCAGCGCTGACCCGACGACGACGCCGTCGGCGCCCCGCGCGATGGTCTCGGCGTCCTGCGCCGTCTTGACGCCGAAGCCGACCGCGACCGGCAGGTCGGTATGGCGCTTGATCCGCGCCACGGCATCGCCGACCGCGTCGTAATTGGTGATCGCGCCACCGGTCACGCCGGTCATCGAGACGTAATAGACGAATCCGGAGGTGTTCTGCAGCACCTTGGGCAGGCGCCGGTCGTCGGTCGTCGGCGTCGCCAGGCGGATGAAGCTCACGCCCGCCGCCAGCGCCGGCAGGCAGAGCTCGGTGTCTTCCTCCGGCGGCAGATCGACGACGATGAGACCGTCGACGCCCGCTACGCGTGCATCCTGCAGGAAGCGCTCGACGCCATAGACATAGATCGGGTTGTAATAGCCCATCAGCACGATCGGCGTGTCGTGCCCGGCGCCCCGAAACTCCGCGACCATCGCCAGCGTCTTCTTCAGCGTCTGGCCGGCCTTCAGCGCCCGCTGCCCGGCGAGCTGGACGGGAATGCCGTCCGCCATCGGGTCCGTGAAGGGCACGCCGAGCTCGATGATGTCGGCGCCAGCTCCCGGCAGGGCCGCCAGAATGGCGGCCGAGGTGGTGGCGTCGGGGTCTCCGGCCGTAACGAAGGTCACGAGCGCGGCGCGGCCCTCGGCGGCGCAGGCCTGGAAACGGGCCTGGATGCGAGCCTGGCCGGTGGCGGTCTGGGTATCGGTCATGGCCCGAGCGGTTAGCATGGCGCGCGCGCACTGGCGAGAGGCTTGCGCTTCGGCGCTTGCGTGCGCGTCGCGCGTGGGTCACATCCCGCCTCCATGCGCGCCTTCGACACGCCCCTCCCGATCGACGCCGTGCTCGGCGATCTCGCGGCCGCCCTGCGCAACAGCCCCAATGCCGTCCTCGTCGCGCCGCCCGGCGCCGGCAAGACGACGCGCGTGCCGCTCGCCCTGCTCGACGAACCCTGGGTGAAGGGCGGCAAGCTGATCGTGCTGGAGCCGCGCCGGCTGGCGGCGCGCGGCGCGGCCTCGCGCATGGCGCAGACGCTGGGCGAGCGGGTCGGCGAAACCGTCGGCCTGCGCGTCCGCCTCGGCTCGAAGATCGGCCCGAAGACGCGCATCGAAGTGGTCACCGATGGGGTCTTCGCCCGCATGATCCTCGACGATCCGGCGCTGGAGGGCATCGCTGCCGTCCTGTTCGACGAGTTCCACGAGCGCTCGCTCGATGCCGATTTCGGGCTGGCGCTGGCGCTGGATGCGCAAGCAGGCCTGCGCGAGGATCTGCGCATCCTGGTGATGTCGGCGACGCTGGACGGCGCGCGCGTCGCCGGATTGCTGGGCGAGGCGCCGGTGATCGAGAGCCAGGGCCGGGCCTTCCCGGTCGAGACGCGCTATCTTGGCCGCGAGCCGCTAAAGCGCATCGAGGATCAGGTCGCCGACGCCGTCCTGCTGGCGCTCGCCGAACAGCCGGGCTCGCTGCTCGTCTTCCTGCCCGGGCAGGGCGAGATCAGGCGGGTGGAAGAGCGCCTGCGCGAGCGTATCCGCGACAGGGATGTCGAGATCGCGCCGCTTTATGGTGCACTCGACCAGGCCGAGCAGGACCGCGCCGTGCTGCCGGCGCCCCCCGGACGCCGCAAGGTCGTGCTCGCTACGGCGATCGCCGAAACCTCGCTGACGATCGAGGGTGTCAGGGTGGTGATCGATTCAGGGCTCGCCCGCGTCCCGGTCTACGAGCCCGATCTCGGTGTGACGCGTCTCGAGACCCGCCGTGCCAGCCGCGCCGCCAGCGACCAGCGCCGCGGCCGCGCCGGGCGCACCGAGCCGGGCATCTGCTACCGGCTCTGGGAAGAGGCCGGCAACGGCGCGCTGGAGGCTTTCGCACGACCCGAAATCCTCTCGGCCGATCTCGCGCCGCTGCTGCTCGACTGCGCCGCCTGGGGCGTGTCGGACCCCACCCGCCTCTCCTTCCTCGACCTGCCCCCGGCGCCGGCCCTGAAGGAGGCGCGCAGCCTTCTGAGCAGCATCGGCGCGCTCGATGGCGAAGGCCGCATCACACCGGAAGGCCGAACGCTCCAGACCCTGCCGCTGCCGCCGCGCCTCGCCCGCATGGTCGTGGTCGCGGCGCGCTACGGACAGGCCGGTCCGGCTGCCCAGCTCGCGGCGCTTCTGGTCGAGCGCGGACTGGGGGGTGACGCGATCGACCTGTCGGAGCGGCTCGACCGGCTGGAGCGTGAGAGAGGTGGCCGCGCCGCCGATATGCGCCGCTTGGCCGAGGGCTGGGCCCGTGCCGCCGAGCGGGCCGCAGGCCCGTCCAGATCCCGCGATGCCCTCCCGGTCGGGCTCCTCCTCGCCTTCGCCTATCCCGAGCGCATCGCCAAGGCGCGCAGCGGCGGTTCGGGGCAGTATCTCCTCGCCAATGGCCGTGGCGCGACGCTGGAGGCGTCTCAACGGCTCGCCCGCGAAACCCATCTCGTGGTCGCGGAGATGACGGGCGCGGCCCAGCAGGCGCGCATCCTCTCGGGCGCCCCCTTCACGGAGGCCGACATCGCCTGGCTGGTCGCCGAAGGACTGTCGCCCTTCGCGATCGAGGACCGCAGCGAGACGAGCTTCGACCGCAGCGCCCGGGCGCTGCGCGTTCGAGCGGTGCGGCGCTATGGCGCCCTCAGCCTCGCCGAGCGGCCGCTGCCGGCCGAGCCCACACTGGCGAATGCGACCGTCCTTGCGGAGGGGATCGGCGCGCTCGGAATCGGCCTGCTGCCCTGGACGAAGGCGCAGCGGCAGTTGCGGGAGCGCGTCGGATTCCTGCGACGGGCCGCGCTGGAGGCCGGCGCGACGGAGGCCTGGCCGGACCTGTCGGACGAAGGGCTGGTGGCTGATGCCGCCCTCTGGCTCGCGCCGCACATCGTCGGGCGGGCTTCGCTGGCGGCGATCGAGCCCGGCGATCTCGACGGGGCGCTGGCGGAGCTTCTGCCCTGGGAGCTGAAGCGACGGCTCGACGCCGACGCCCCGACCCATTTCACCGCGCCGACCGGCTCCAGCCTCGCGGTCGACTACGGCGCCGAGGCCGGCCCGACCATTTCGGTGCGGGTGCAGGAACTCTTCGGGCTGTCGAAGCATCCGGCGCTGGCGGGCGGGCGGGTGCCGCTGGTCCTGGAACTGCTCTCGCCCGGCCATAAGCCGGTCCAGATCACCCGCGACCTGCCGGGCTTCTGGCGCGGGTCCTGGGCGGCCGTGAAGTCGGAGATGAAAGGCCGCTATCCCCGCCATCCCTGGCCGGACGACCCCGCCGCCGCCCCGCCGACGACGCGGGCCAAGCCGCGCGGGACATGAAGGATCGGCCGTCATTCTCGGGCGAAGCGAAGCGCAGACCCGAGAATCTCGAGAAGGAAGGGCGCTCGTTGAAAAGAGGCTCGGGTCGCGCCCGAGCATGACGGCTTGGAGGCCCCTCAATTCCCCATCCGGTCGCGCCATTGCCGCTCGCCGGCCAGGCAGGTGGCGTTGCTGCCGGTCGACTGGGCCTTCTGGACCTGCGCCTCGCTCTCGCGCGGCACCTCCGCGATCTCGCGGATCAGCTTGGTGCGCGTCGCGTCGACGAACTGGTGGCGCTCGCGGATCGGGATGACGAAGGCGCCGGGCCCGGTGACGACGCAGTCCTTGTAGTAGACGTCGAGATTGTCGATGTCGAAATAGCTCGCCTGCTTCAGCATCACGGGGAGCCCGTTGATGCTGATGCCCTTGGCTGCGGCCTCGTCGCGCGCGACCGTCACGGGCCTGCCGTCATTGTTGGCGCCGTCGCCGGAGATGTCGATGACCTTGCGCAGGGGGGTGACGTTGGCCTGCTCGAGCAGCTGCACGGCCGTGTCGATCGCCGCCGAGATCGAGGTGCGCCGCCCCCGCCGCGTCTGCGCCTCGCCGAGTTCCTCCGCGAAGGCGATGGCCGAAGCCGGCGTGTCGATGATCGTCCAGGGCTTGACGATGTGCTGGAAATGCCCGCCCGCCCATTCGAAATAGGTCACGGCGATCTTGCCGATCGCACCCTTGGCGATGGCATCGTGCAGCGGCTTGGACCGGAAGGCCTCGATGTAGCCGTTGCGCTGCAGCGCGAGCTCGTCGAGATCCATCGAGAAGGAGACGTCGACCGCGAGAACGAGCGCGACATCGACCTCTTCGGGGGGGCCTGCAGCCGGCTGGGCGAGGGCGGCGGCGGAGACAAATCCCGCGGCCGCCAGACTCAAGAGACCGTACAGCCAACGCCGCATCGCCACCTCCGTCATCCCGTCGTGACGAAACTGTGCGCCCGGTTTTGATTCTGTCCAAGCCCTAAAGGCAGGCAGTCACCGCTCCGTGAGCAGGCGATCCGCCGAAGCCGCCCGCCGCCGCTCGACGATCGCGATGGCGGCCGCGAGAGCCTCCTCGATCGTCAGCGCCGAGGTGTCGAGGATGACGGCATCGTCCGCGGCCCTGAGCGGCGCGTCGCTGCGCCCCGAATCGCGCGCGTCGCGCCGGCGGATATCGGCGAGAATACCGTCGAAGGTGACGTCATCGCCCCGGCCGGCCAGTTCCTTGTGGCGCCGCGCCGCGCGCACCTCCGGTGTGGCGGTGACGAAGAGCTTGGCCCGCGCCTGCGGGCAGATCACCGTGCCGATGTCGCGCCCGTCGAGCACGGCGCCGCCGGGCTGCGCGGCGAAGCGCCGCTGCCGCTCGATCAGCGCGCTGCGCACGGCCGGCATCGCGGCGACCACCGAGGCCGCCTCGCCGATCTCGCGGCCACGCAGAATGTCCTCGTCGAAGGCGCCCTGGTCGAAGCGGGAGACGATCTCGCCGGCGGCGGCCGTATCGCGGATGTCGTGACCGGCGTCGAGCATGGCGCGCGCCACCATCCGGTAGAGCAGCCCGGTGTCGAGATAGGGCAGTCCGTAATGCGCCGAGAGCCGGCGCGCCAACGTGCCCTTGCCGGAGGCGGCGGGCCCGTCGACCGCGATGACGAGCCCGGCGGGGGGAGCGCTCATCCGATCTCGCCCCCGAGCCCGTTCATCAGGGTGACGAAGCTCGGGAAGCTCGTCGCGATCATGGCGCCGTCATCGACCCGCATCGGCTGGTCCGTCGCCAGCCCCATCACGAGGAAACTCATCGCGATGCGGTGGTCGAGATGGGTGGCGACGGTGCCGCCGCCGGCGACGGCGCCGCCCGAGCCCTCGACGACCAAATCGTCGCCCTCGATCGCGCAGGTCACGCCGGCCGCCTTCAGTCCGGCCTCGACGGCCGCCAGCCGGTCCGATTCCTTGACCCGCAGCTCCTGCAGGCCGCGCATCCGCGTGGTCCCGCTCGCGAAGGACGCGGCCACCGCCAGCACCGGATATTCGTCGATCATCGAGGGCGCCCGCTCCGGCGGCACGGTCACGCCCTTGAGCGAGCCGGCGCGCACGCGCAGCGTCGCCACCGCCTCGCCGCCCTCATTGGCCTCGCTCTCGATGCTGATATCGGCGCCCATCTCGCGCAGCGTCGTCAGAAGGCCCGAGCGCAGCGGGTTGGTCATCACGCTCTCGATCAGCACGTCCGAGCCCGGCACGATCAGCGCCGCGACCAGCGGGAAGGCCGCCGAGGAAGGGTCGGCCGGCACCACGATCGGCGCCGCCTGCAGTTCCGGCTGGCCTTTCAGCACGATGCGCCGGCCATGTTCGCCCTCGGGCGACACCGTCACCTGCGCGCCGAAATGGGTCAGCATCTTCTCGGTATGGTCGCGCGTCGCCTCCGTCTCGATCACCGTCGTCTCGCCGGGCGCGGCAAGCCCGGCGAGCAGCACGGCGGACTTGATCTGCGCCGAGGCCACCGGCGTGCGATAGACGATCGGCAGCGCCTCCCGCGGCCCGCGCAGAGTCAGCGGCACGCGCCCCCCCGCCTCCTGCGAGACGATGACCGTTCCCATCTGCTCCAGCGGATCGAGGATGCGGCGCATCGGCCGCTTCCGCAGCGAGGCGTCGCCGTCGAAGGTCGTGGTGATCGGGTGCGAGCCGCAGACACCCATCATCAGCCGGGAGCCCGTGCCGGCATTGCCGAAATCCAGCGTGCCGGCCGGCTCGCGCAGCCCGCCGACGCCGACGCCGCGCACGCGCCAGGAGCCCGGCCCGTCATGATGGACGGTGGCGCCCAGCGCCCGCGCCGCCGCGGCGGTGCGCATCACATCCTCGCCCTCGAGCAGCCCGGTCACCGTCGTCTCGCCGATCGCGAGCAGGCCGAAGATCATCGCGCGATGCGAAATCGACTTGTCGCCGGGAACGCGGACGCGGCCGCGAAGCGGGCCGCTGCGGCGGGCGGAGACGGGAACGGGGGTGTGAGAATGGGCCACGGGCGTGTTCTTCTGCAGGCTGGTCGATCGGGCAGGGCGTGGCCTAGCATGCCGGCGCGGCAGGCGTCACGTCCGCGTTGGGCGGCCTTCCGGCGCCCGTCGCGGCACCGTTCCTGCACCGTGCGGGCGAATCAGCATTTGACAGGGCCGGCCGCCCCGACTAACGGACGCGCCTGCTTTTCAGAACATGAATGATTGAAGGTCCGACGCAGTGGCGAAACCGGAACTTGGCACCAAGCGCGTTTGCCCGACGACGGGGCGCAAATTCTACGACCTGAACAAGGACCCGATCGTCTCGCCTTACACGGGGCAGTCCTATCCGCGGTCGATGTTCGAGCCGCAGGCGAAGGCGGCCGCGGCCGCGGCCAAGCCCGACGAGGACGAGGATGAGGTCGAGGCTGCCGACAGCGCCGTCGAACTCGTCTCGCTCGACGAGGCGGATGCCGAGGCGACGGAGAAGGACGCCGTCGTCACCAGCGAGGACGACATCGAGGTCGAGGACGACGTCGCGCCCGATGACGACACCTTCCTGGAAGAGGACGAGGAAGGCGATGACGACGTCGCCGACCTGATCGACGGCGACATCGAGGGCGACGAGGACGTCTGAACCCCTCCTGCCGGGGCGGCGAAAAAGAATGACGATCGAGCGACAATCGGCGCTTGAGTCTTCCTCCGCTCCCGCCTATAGAGCGCTTCGCCGCTGACGCGGCGCCCGGTTCCGGGATCGTCCGAGGCGAAAGCCCGGTCTTCCGGAACCGAACATGACCCCGGCCGACCCCCATGTCCGCCGGTTGAGAGTGGGGCCATAGCTCAGTTGGGAGAGCGCTTGAATGGCATTCAAGAGGTCGGCGGTTCGATTCCGCCTGGCTCCACCATCTCCTCTCGTCGATCTCTGACAGCGACCACAGGAACCGCCCGCGAGCCTTTGTGGCCCGGCGCCGAGGTTGCGATTCCCGTTCCATCATCAGGCGAGGACGGCTCGCCGACCTGCACCCCTCGTGGCGAATCGCAGGACGGGATCGCCGCCCCGATGGCCTTTGGGAGGGGTGGATCGGGGCGGCGAGGTGTGCAGCCGCGATGCAGCGACCGATTGTTAATCGCGCGAGCCCCCCTCCGGGTTCACCCGCCGCATCGAAATCGGATCGGTCAGGCCGCCGCGGCCCGTTCGAGTTCGAAGGGCGCGATCGTCACCGTTCCCGCCTTCACCGTCACCAAGACGCTGCCGGCCAGCAGTTGCCAGCATTCGCGCGCCGCGTCCACCGGCTCCGAGGCGACCACGACGCTGTCCGGACGCTGGCAGACATAGAGGCTCGGCGGCTTGCCGTCCGAGGCCCAGCGAACGGCATGGATCGTCTCGCCGTCGGAAAGGGCTGCGGCGCAGCGCAGCGGTTCGGCCGTGCCCGCCTGCCGCATCAGCGCCAGCGCATCGCCGAGCGAGGCCGCCAGTGCCATGGCGGGCGCCATCCCCTCCTCGATCCGCGCGAGCGTGAGCAGGAACAGGGCTTCCGAATCCGTGGTGCCGACACGGGCCCCATAGAGCGAATCGGGAATCAGACCCTCGAGGCGGCGTCGGATCAGGCCATAGCCCCCGATCTGGCCGTTATGCATGAAGAGATGCCGGCCATGGGCGAAGGGGTGGCAGTTCGCTCGCGTCGTGGCGGTGCCGGTCGCGGCCCTGACATGCGCGAAGAAGAGCGGAGAACGGACCTGGCGCGCGATCGAGAGCAGGTTCTCGTCCGACCAGGCCGGGCGAACCTCGCGGTACTGGCCGGGTTCGGGCCGGTCGCCGTACCAGCCGACGCCGAAACCGTCGCCGTTCGTGACGGTCTTGGCCTCCGTCGCATGGAGCGACTGGTGGATCAGCGAATGGCAGGGCGCCGCGACCAGGTCCTCGAGGAAGACGGGGACGCCGGTATAGGCGAGGAAGCGGCACATGGCAGGGTCCGAGTCGAAGGGCGCCCGCGCGGCGCGGAGAAGATTATTCTCGCAAATCGCCGCGAAGGCAAACCCGGAGGGCGGCCCCTCGCGGTCCGGTTGCAGCCGCCATGACCATCGTATAACCGTGCCGGAACCAATGGCTACGGCATGAGACGAGCGGGGCGGGGGATGGCCAAGAACACCGGTCTGGCGGGGCTCGCCGCTGCTGTCCTGCTCTGCCTGCCCGCCGGCCCGGCCCTCGCCGCCACCGGCATCGACGGCGCCTCGATGGGGGTGCTCTGGGCGCTGCCCTTCGCCGGGATGCTGCTCTCGATCGCGCTCGGGCCGATCCTGTTCCCGCATTTCTGGGAGCTGAATTACGGCAAGTTCGCCGCTGTCTGGGCGGCGCTGGTGCTGATCCCGCTGGTTGCATTGCGTGGCTTCGAGCCGGCGCTGGGAGCGCTCGCCCACACCGCGCTGCTCGAATACATCCCCTTCATCATCCTGCTCTTCGCCCTGTTCACGATCGCCGGCGGCATCCTGATCATGGGCAACCTGCACGGCACTCCTGCGACCAACACCGCCCTGCTGGCGATCGGCACACTGATGGCGAGCTTCGTCGGAACGACGGGGGCCTCGATCATCATGATCCGCCCGGTGCTGCGCGCCAATGACAGCCGCCGCCACAATGTCCATGTCGTGGTCTTTTTCATCTTCCTGGTCTCGAACATCGGCGGTTCGCTGACGCCGCTCGGCGACCCGCCGCTCTTCCTCGGCTTCCTGCGCGGGGTCGATTTCTTCTGGACGACGACGCATCTGCTGCCGGAGACGGCGCTCGCCGTCGCGATCCTGCTGACACTGTTTTATGCGCTCGACAGCTGGTTCTATCGCCGGGAAGAGGGCATGCCGCCGCTGAAGGATCCGACGCCCGACCGCGACATCAAGCTCTATGGCAAGGTCAACTTCATCCTGCTCGGTGGCGTCATCGCCGCGATCCTGATGTCGGCGAGCTGGAAGCCGGGCATCGTCTTCGACATTCTGGGTTCGAAGGTCGAGCTTCAGAACGTCGTTCGCGACGTCGTCCTGCTCGCCCTCGCCGGCCTCTCGCTGAAGCTGACGCCGAACCCCGTGCGGGCCGGCAACGAATTCAACTGGGGCCCGATCAAGGAGGTCGCGAAGCTCTTCGCCGGTATTTTCGTCTGCATCATTCCGGTGCTGGCGATGCTGCAGGCCGGCCGCAACGGCGCCTTCTCCGGCCTGGTCTCCCTGGTCACCAATCCCGACGGCAGCCACAACACGGTCGCCTATTTCTGGATGACCGGGCTGCTGTCGTCCTTCCTCGACAATGCGCCGACCTATCTCGTCTTCTTCGAGCTGGCGGGTGGCGATCCCAAGGTGCTGATGACGACGGGCGCGCTGACGCTGGCGGCGGTCTCGGCGGGAGCGGTCTTCATGGGGGCCAACACCTATATCGGCAACGCCCCCAACTTCATGGTCTACGCCATCGCGAAGGACCGGAAGGTGAAGATGCCGAGCTTCTTCGGCTACATGGCCTGGTCGGGTGCGATCCTGATTCCGATCTTTCTGCTCCAGACAGTCATCTTCTTCCGCTGACCGGCCCGAACGAAAACGCCCGCCGGTTGCGACCGGCGGGCGTTTTCCTCGTCTCGGAAGGCGCTTCGGACCCGCTCTGCGCCGGTCGAAGCGGGTGGCCTTGCCTCAGCTCGCGACCTTCAGCCCCTTGCGCGCTACGCTGGCACTGGCGTCGCGGCGGCTCTTGGCCGCCTCCATGTCGAGCGTCAGCATGAAATCGGCGATGCGCGGCGCGATTTCGGAGCGGAAGCGCGAGCCGTTGAAGACGCCGTAATGGCCGACCCCGAGCTGGAGATAATGCACGCGCTTGTCGTCGGGGATGTTCGGGCAGAGGTCATGGGCGGCCTGGGTCTGGCCGACACCGGAGATGTCGTCCTTCTCGCCCTCGACCGTCATCAGCGCGACGCGGCGGATGGCCTTGCAGTCCACCGGCTTGTCGCGATGCATCATCGTGCCCTTGGGCAGGGCGTGCTCGACGAAGACCGTCTCGACGGTCTGGAGATAGAACTCGGCGGTGAGATCCATCACCGCCATGTACTCGTCGTAGAAGTCGCGATGCTTCTCGGCCGAGTCGCCGTCGCCCGCGATGAGGTGCTTGTACATCTCGTAATGGGCGCTGACATGCCGGTCGATGTTCATCGCCATGAAGCCCGAAAGCTGCATGAAGCCGGGATAGACGTCGCGGAAGGTCCCGGGGTGCGGGAAGGGCACCTTGGTGATGCAGTTGCGGCGGAACCAGTCGGTGCCGCGCTCCATCGCCAGGCAGTTCACCGCGGTCGGCGAGCGGCGGGTGTCGATCGGCCCGCCCATCAGCGTCATCGAGCGTGGCGCACAGGCGTCGCCTTCGGCCTCCATCCGCGCGGCGGCGGCCAGCACGGGGACGGAAGGCTGGCAGACGGCCATGACATGCGTCTCCGGCCCGAGCATCTGCAGCATGGCGATGACGTAGTCGATGTAATCGTCGAGATCGAAGCGGCCCGCCATCAGCGGCACCAGGCGGGCATCCACCCAGTCCGTGATGTAGACCTCGTGCCCGGGCAGGAAGGCCTCGACCGTGCCGCGCAGCAGCGTGGCGTAGTGGCCCGACATCGGGGCGACGATCAGCACCTTGGGTTGCGGCTTCCGCCGGCCCTCGATGCGGCGGTCGAAATAGACCATGCGGCAGAAGGGCCGTTCCCAGACGACACGCTCCTCGACCGCGACCTTGACGCCGTTGATCGTGGTCTCGGCCAGGCCGAAGGCCGGCTTGCCGTAGCGGCGCGTGGTGCGCTCGAACAGTTCGCAGGAGGCGGCGATCGTGCGCCCCATCGGGGTGTAGGTCAGCGGGTTGGCCGGGTTGCGGAAGGCCAGATGCATCGCATCCGAGAACCCTCGCGCCGGTCCGAGCATCATGTGAGCCGCTTCATAGGCATGGTAGGCGAACGACATGGCGGCCCCATACATACAACTGGTCCTTCGGGCGGCGCAGCAGGAATGATGCGCCGCAACAGCAACGCACCCTATGCCCAATTTGTTCTCATTCAACCCTGCAAAAGGCTAAGATTTCACTCCTGTCCCGATCGCTCACAATTCATCGCATCCCGGAGAAGCCGCTTGACCCCCGACGCGCCGCAGGATCGTCTCCGCGCATGATCCCCGCAGACGCCACCCGCCCCGCCTTCGGCCGGGTCAACCGCCAGCTTCGTCTCGACACGCTCGTGCGCCTGCGCTGGCTTGCCATCGCAGGCCAGAGCCTTGCGGTCGCCGGTGTCCATTTCGGCCTGGGCTACCCGCTGCCCTTCGGCTGGTGCTTCACCGCGATCGCGGTGTCCTCCTGGCTCAACATTGCCCTGCGCATCCGGTTTCCGCTGAACCACAGGCTGCAGCCGGGCGCGGCGACGGCGCTGCTGGCCTTCGATATCGTCCAGCTTTCGGTGCTGCTCTACCTCACCGGAGGGCTGCAGAATCCGTTTTCGATCCTCCTGCTGGCTCCGGTCATGATTTCGGCCACGGCGCTGCCCCCGCAGCGGACCCTGCTGCTGGGCGGCCTCGCCATCGCCCTGGCGACGCTGGTCAGCGTCACCCACTGGCCGCTGCCCTGGGCCGGTCCCGACCGTCCGGTCCTGCCGCTGCACTATCAGCTCGGCAGTTGGGTCGCGCTCGTGCTCGGGCTCGGGTTCACCGGCATCTATGCCTGGCGCGTCGCCAAGGAGGCCCGCGATCTTTCGGACGCACTCGCCGCGACCGAGCTGGTGCTGGCCCGGGAGCAGCATCTCTCCCAGCTCGACGGCCTGGCCGCGGCGGCTGCCCATGAACTGGGCACACCGCTCGCCACCATTGCCCTCGTCTCCAAGGAACTCTCCCGGCTCGCGCCGCCGGATGGTGAGATGGCGGAGGACATCGCCCTGCTGCGCGAGCAGGTCGAGCGCTGCCGCGGCATCCTCGGCAAGCTGACCTCCTTGCAGGACGACGAGGCCGGGCCGCTCCATCAGCTGAGCCTGCGCCTGCTGATCGAGGAGGCGGCCGGGCCGCAACGGCCCTTCGGCGTGCCCTTCGAGATCGCGATGATCGGCGAGTCGCCCGAACCGGTCTGCCGCCGGAACCCCGGCATGATCTACGGGCTCGGTAACATCGTAGACAACGCAGTCGATTTCGCCCGCACGGCCGTGACGATCACGGCCGAGTGGGACCAGGACCATGTGATGCTGACCATTGCCGATGACGGCCCCGGTTTCCCGCCCGACGTGCTGATGCGGGCCGGCGATCCGTATCTGACCCACGGCGCCGGCGAGAACCGGGCCGGCGGCGGCCTCGGCCTGGGTCTCTTCATCGCCAAGACGCTGCTCGAGCGCGGTGGCGCGGCCATCGAGTTCTCCAACCGCCCCGAGCCGGCGAGCGGCGCCTGTGTCCGCATGACATGGCTGCGCGCCGCCTTTGAGGCGGATCTTCCGTCCGCAGGGGCTACAAAGGCGGAACTCGCGATACCACATGGAGTTGGCTCATGAAGGCCGACCCCACCATGCGTTGCGGCGAGAGCCGCGCTGCCGGGGCCCGGATGGTGGCCGCCCGGAGGAGGTTGTGATGCAGGACATGCTGGCCGAACCGGTGCCGGCCGCCGTGGCGACCGACAGGTCGCTGCTGCTGGTCGATGACGACAAGCCCTTTCTCACCCGTCTCGCCCGCGCTATGGAAAGCCGCGGCTATGCGGTGCGCGTCGCCGACAGCGTCAGCGCCGGGATCGCCGCCGTGGACGATGCGGCGCCGGCCTTCGCGGTCATCGACCTGCGGCTGGCCGACGGCAACGGGCTCGACGTCATCGCCCGGCTGAAGGAGCGTCGCCCCGAGGCCCGCGGCGTGGTGCTGACCGGCTATGGCAACATCGCCACTGCCGTCAGTGCGGTGAAGCTCGGGGCCTTCGATTTCCTGGCCAAGCCGGCCGATGCCGACGAAATCCACGCCGCACTCGCGGCGGCGCGCGATGCGCGGCCGCAGCCGCCGGAGAACCCCATGTCGGCGGACCGGGTGCGCTGGGAGCATATCCAGCGCGTCTACGAGCTCTGCAACCGCAACGTCTCCGAGACGGCCCGCCGGCTCGGCATGCATCGGCGCACGCTGCAGCGCATCCTCGCCAAGCGCGCGCCCCGCTGAGCGGATTGCCCGGCAGGGTTGCCCTTCACGCCGGCTGCGGGTCTTCCAGTCCCGCCAGCCGTGCGGCGGCCAGCCGGCCGAAGGCGATCGTCAGGGCCTTGCGCCGTGCTGGAGCCAGCGGATGGCGCGGGGCCTCGCGCAGCAGCGCGCCGCCATAGGCGTCCGCGACGATCAGCCCGACATCCTCGGGCAGGATGCCGGTGGGAAACTCAGGCGCGACCGCGAACAGAAAACCGTCGCAATAGGCCCGGTAATCCGGCCATTTGCCGTCGATCCGGTAATCCTCCAGCCCCGACTTGACCTCGACGACCAGCAATTCGCCGGAGGACGACAGCGCCACGATGTCCCCGCGGCGACCATTGGCGAAGGTCATTTCCTTGACGACCGCATAGCCCAGCGCACGCAGATGCCGTGAGGCGCCGCGACAGACCGCGCGCGTCACATCGGGGCGCGTCGGTGGTGGATTGAGCAGGGAATCGACCGTGTCCATGTCGCATGTTCCCTCTTTGTGCCGGATCGGGCAAGCGCGAGCCCAGCGTTCCGGGGCTTCGACGCGAAAACGATTCCCGCCGGAGCATCCGATGCTCTAGGGAAGTCACGACGCCGCCATGGTCCCTTCCTCCTTGCCAAGCACACTCGCCACGCTCCTGACCCTGCTCATGGCCGCCGCCGTCTCGGCCGTGCTTTGCGTTCTGCTTCGGCCGCTGCTGCGGCGTTATGCGCTGGCCCGCCCGAATGCCCGCTCCAGCCATCGCGTGCCGACGCCGCAGGGCGGCGGCATCGCTGTCCTCGCCGGGGCTTTCGCGGCCTTGGCAGCCATGGCCACGCTTCTTCCGCCCGCCGGTGGCATGGGCGGGCTCGCCTTCGTCGCGGCCGCCGCGTCTGCCCTGGCCGTGGTCGGCGCCTGGGACGACATCCGGCCGCTTTCGCCGGGGCTGCGGCTCGGCCTGCAGGCGCTCTGTGTCGCGGTCGTGATTGTCTATGCGGCGCCGGACCTGAGGCTCTTCCCGGGCACCCTGCCGCTCGCGGCGGAACGCTGCCTCGCGCTGCTGGCCGGGATCTGGTTCGTCAACCTGACCAATTTCATGGACGGGCTCGACTGGCTCACCGTGGCGGGGTTCGTCCCCCTGGCCGGCGCCATCGCGATGGCGGGGCTGGCGGGCCTCGTGGATCCCGCCACCGGCCTGCTGGCGGCGGCACTGTGCGGCGGCCTGATCGGCTTCGCGCCCTTCAACAGGCCCGTGGCACGGCTCTTTCTGGGTGATGTCGGCTCGCTGCCGATCGGGCTCGTCGGTGCCTATCTGCTGTACCGCCTGGCCGGCACCGGCGCGCTGGCGGCGGCGCTGATCCTGCCGCTCTACCATGTCGCCGACTCGACGCTGACCCTGCTTCGCCGGCTGGCGCGCCGCGAGCGCGTCTGGGAAGCGCACCGCTCCCACTTCTACCAGCAGGCCACGACCAACGGCCATGCGGTGCTGGACATCGCGATCGAGATCGGCCTGCTCAACCTCGCCTTGATCCTGCTGGCGGCCGTCACCCTGCTGATCCCCACTTTGCCGGTGCAACTCGGCGCGCTCGGCCTCGCCATGCTGCTGACCGGCCTGCTGATGCGGCGCTTCGCGCGCCGGAAGCGGTCATGAGCGGCGAGCGCGTCCTGGTCACCGGTGCCGGCGGCTTCGTCGGCCCCCATGTCGTCCAGGCGCTGCTGGCGGCGGGCTACCGGGTCCGCATCACCCAGCGCAGCGCGGCGGAGCCGCCGCCCGGCGTCGAGGCTGTCGTCACCGGAGACCTCGCCTCGCCCATCGACTGGGCGCCGGCGCTCGCGGGCATTGCCCATGTCGTCCACCTCGCCGGGCTCGCCCATGCCGGTCCGGGGCTCGACGAGGCGCTCTACCGGCAGATCAACACGCAGGCGACGCTCGATCTCGCGAGGGCTGCCTACCGGGCCGGCGCCGGTCGATTCATCTTCGTCTCATCGATCAAGGCCCTGTCGGGCGCCTTCGACGGTCCGCCGCTGCGCGAGGATGCCCCGCCTGCGCCCGACGATGCCTATGGCCGCTCCAAGCTCGCCGCCGAACAGGGCCTCGCCGGCCTCGATCTCGACTGGGTCGCCCTGCGCCCGGTGCTGGTCTACGGGCCTGGCGTGAAGGCGAACATGGCGGCCCTGGTGAGGCTGGCCCGTCTGACGCTGCCGCTGCCCCTTGGCGGGCTGACGGCGCCGCGCTCGCTTCTTGCGATCGAGAATCTGGCGGACGCCGTGCTGTTCGCACTCACGCCACGCTGTCCGGCCCGTCGGGCCTATGCCCTGTCCGATCCGGAGCCGCTGGCCGTCGCGGAGATGCTGGCGGCCCTGCGCAAGGGCATGGGGCGCGCGCCGGGGCTCATCCCCGTGCCACCGGGCCTGTTGCGGCTGGCGGCGCGGCTGCTCGGACGGCAGGAGGCTTTCGACAAGCTCGCCGGCAGCCTCGTGGCGCGGCCCGACGCCCTGCTCAGGGCTGGGTGGCGGCCGCCGCTCGCGACACGGGCTGGGCTGGAGCGCCTGGGACAGCTCCGTGACGCAGGCTGAAATCGGGAATCGCCTCGTCCAGAACCGCATCCGCGGCGTTCCGGTCATCCGCCTTCAGAGCGGATTCGAGCCGTGACAGCCAGCCCTGCAGACGTTCGCGGTTGGCGAAGACGGGCTTTGCCGCCATGACGCCGTCGAGGCCGGTCTCGGCCATCGGCTCGTCGCGGGCGAAGAGGATCTCGTTCAGCCGCTCGCCCGGCCGCACCCCGGTGACGACGATCTCGATATCCTCGCCCGGCTCGAAGCCCGCGAGCCGGATCATCCGCTCGGCCAGGTCCATGATCTTCACGGGCTGGCCCATCTTCAGCACATAGACCGCGGCCCGCTCCTCCTCGGGCCCGTCGGAGCGGGCATGCGAGGCGGCCGTCAGGACGAGGTCGCAGGCCTCGCGGATCGTCATGAAGTAGCGGATCATGTCGGGGCTGGTCACCGTCAGCGGCCCCCCGCGGGCAATCTGAGCCTTGAACTTCGGCACCACCGAGCCGACCGAGCCCAGCACATTGCCGAAGCGCACGGCGACGAGGCGCATGGCGCCGGCCGTCGCGACGAATTCGGCGTCGCGGGACTGGGCGTACATCTCCGCGAAGCGCTTCGTCGCCCCCAGCATCGAGACGGGCTCGATCGCCTTGTCGGTCGAGATCAGCACGAAGATCTTGGCGCGCGCCGCGATCGCGGCGTCGGTCACGTTGACCGAGCCGAAGATGTTGGTCTTGACGCCCTCGCTCCAGTCCGCCTCGAGATAGGGCACGTGCTTGAGCGCCGCGGCATGGATGACGATGTCCGGGGCGAAGGCCACGAACAGCGCCTCGATCCGGTCGCGGTCGCGCACATCCGCCAGCACGCCGGATACGCGCGTCTCGTGCTTCTGGACGGCCAGCTGCTCCGTCACCTGAAAGAGCGCCGGCTCCGAACTCTCGACGATCAGAAGCTCCGCCGCGCCGAAGGCGGCGCAGCGCAGGCAGATCTCGGACCCGATCGAACCGCCGCCGCCGGTCACGACCACGCGCTTGCCTGCGAGAAAGTTGCCCAGCCGCTCGCGGTCGATCCGGACCGTCGAGCGAACCAGGAGATCCTCGATCTCGAGCGGCGCCAGTTCCGTGTCGCGCGCGCCCTCACCCAGCGTTTCCATGCGCGAGATCGGCAGCGCGAGCTTGCGGGTGCGGGCCAGCCATTTGTCGGGCTCCGCCTCGGGCTGGAGCGCGCTCGGCGTGGCGACGATGCGACGGAATCCCTCGCCGCGCTCGGCCGCTTCGCCGACGATCTCCTCGATCTGCGAGAGCAGCCCCAGCACGGGCACACCGCGGATGCTCTGGCCGAGATCATCGGCGCGCGGGGAAAGGATGCCGGCCGGCCGCAGCTTGCGCATGGTGCCGGCCTCCATGGCGCGGATCACCATCTCCACCTCGAAGCCGCGCCCGAGCAGCAGGGCGGGATGGGACGCCTCGCGCGCGGCCTGGTGCCGCGAGCGGGAGAATTTGAAGTAGCGATAGGCCAGCCGCGGCCCGCCCAGCAGCGCGATCTGCACCAGCCAGTAGAGGGCGATGCTGATCTTCCCGAAATAGAAGGCGCCGTAGAAATTCGGCGAGACCAGGACATAATCGACGACGATCAGCGTCAGCGTCAGGATCGTCGCCGCCTTGACGATGTTCGACAGGTCCGGCAGCGAGGCGAAGCGCCATTTCGAGCGGTAGAGCGAGAAGGCCCAATAGACCAGCCCGCCATAGACCACGAAGAAGGGCAGGAAGCGCGGCAGATAGCGCAGATGCTCGTCGAGCTGAGGGCCCTCGAAGCGCACCACGAAGACGAGCCAGATCGCCGCCGCCGTCGCCGCGAGGTCGTGGGCGATGACGGCGAGCTTCTTGAAGCTCTGCTTGGAGAGACTGGCCATGACGGGCGGGGTATCCTGCTCCCTCGGCGGCTTGTCAACGCGTGGGCGCGCGCCGCGCGCCCACGGCGCCGTCAGGAGCCGGCCTTCGGCTGCTCGAGCCCGGCCATGATGAAGTCGATCAGCTCCTCGGCGCTGGGGCCGGGGATGTGCGCGCATTGGGCCATCAGCAGCGGGTGCTGGAAGCGGATCATCGCGGTGCGGATGCACTGCGTCGCCGCCTGCGGGTCGACGGCACGGAACTCGCCATTGGCCACCCCCTCGGCCACCACACGGCCGATCAGCGCGTCATAGCGCTCGATATGGCCGAGAATCGCGTCCCAGCTTTCTTCCATCGCGGCGCAGACCATCTCCTGCATGCGCTGCTGGTCGACGAAGCGGGCCTGATTGATCCGGTGCGATGCCATCAGCATTTCGCGCAGCCGGCTGCCGGCGGAGCGCGGCTCGGCGATGATCAGCGAGAGCGATTCCTCGAGTTCACCCTTGAAGCGCGCCAGAACCGCCTCGTTGATCGACTTCTTGGAGTCGAAGAAGCGGTAGACATTGGCCGGGCTCATGCGCAGCGATTTGGCGATGTCGGCGACGGTCGTCTTCTGGTAGCCGATGTCGCGGAAGAAGCGCTCGGCCGCGTCGACGATGCATCGCCTCGTATCGCGCTCGGGGTGACTCACGGAAAGGCCTGTCCTTGTGGAGGCGGCGTCTGTCGGCTGGACCTGACGGCTATGACGAATTTCGTCATTCGTCAACGATTTGGCGAAGCTGATCTTTCGACAGGATGGCAGAAGACGCCGCGTTGCATTGATCGGGATGAAACGAGGGCCGTCCGTCACGCGTGATGGCCGCCTCGCGAGCGGGGAATGGGTTGCGAACGCGACGGGAGGACGCCCGGTTCCCGTCTCGGCGGCTCAACCGGGGGCAGGCCGTTGCCGCGCCAGTGCGAGGATCGCCTCGACGTCGAGATGCCGGGCCAAATGCGCCGCGAGTTCGTCCAGCGTCGCCTCGATCGCCTCTTCATACGATAGTCCGCCCGCCAGCCCGGCTCCGGCGATCGGCTCCAGATAGGCCTCCCGCACCGCGTCCGATGCGAAGACGCCGTGCAGATAGCTGCCGACGACCCGTCCGTCCGCGCTGGCCGCCCCCTCGCCGCGCCCCTCCACCGAAAACGGCGCACGGACCCGGTCGGGGCCGTCCGTCCGGCCGAGATGGATTTCGTAGGCGCGGCCGGCCGTTTCGCTGGCGCGATGCATGAAATCGGTCTCGCGCACGGTCTTGGCGCGGTCGAGTTCGGTCTCGACATCGAGCAGGCCGAGTCCGGGGGCCTCTCCGGGAGGGCCTTCGAGGCCATGCGGATCGCGCACCACAAGGCCGAGCATCTGGTAGCCACCGCAGAGGCCGAGGACATGTCCGCCGCGCCGGCGATGGGCGAGGATGTCGACATCCCAGCCCTGCTCGCGCAAGGCCGCGAGGTCGCGCAGCGTCGTCTTCGAGCCGGGCAGGATGACGAGGCCGGTATCGCCCGGCAGGGCCTGGCCCGGCCGCAGCAGAACGAGATCGATCGCGGGCTCCAGCTTGAGCGGGTCGAGATCGTCGAAATTGGCGATGCCGGGGAGCACGGGCACGGCGATCTTCAACCGCGCGCCCGACCGGGCCGGTGTGCTGCGCAGATCGAGCCCGTCCTCGGCCGGCAGGCGCGAGGCCTGCGCGAACCAGGGCACGACCCCCAGGCAGGGCCAGCCCGTGGCGCTGCGGATCGTCTCCACACCCTCCGCGAAGAGGGAGACCGTGCCGCGGAAGCGATTGACCGCGAAGGCGCGGATCATCGCCCGGTCGGCCTCGTCCAGCACGGCATGGGTGCCGACAAGACTGGCGATGACGCCGCCACGGTCGATATCCCCGACCAGCACGGCCGGGACGCCGGCGGCGCGGGCGAAGCCGAGATTGGCGATGTCGCGGGCGCGGAGATTGGTCTCGGCCGGCGATCCCGCCCCTTCCACCAGAACGAGGTCGGCTTCTGCGGCCAGCCGCTCGAAACTCTCCAGCACGCGCGGCAGAAAATCGCCGCGCCGGGCAAAGTCGCCGGAGGGAAGATGTCCCGCGACGCGGCCCTGCAGGATGATCTGGCTGCCGGCTTCGCTCTCCGGTTTGAGCAGGACCGGGTTCATGTCGACATGCGCGGCGATGCGGGCGGCGCGCGCCTGCAGGGCCTGCGCCCGGCCGATCTCGCCTCCCGTCGTGGCGGCCGCGTTGTTGGACATGTTCTGGGGCTTGAACGGCCGGACCCTGAGCCCGCGATCGGCGAAGAGCCGGCACAGGCCCGCGACCAGGAGCGACTTCCCGACATTCGAGCCGGTGCCGAGGATCATGATGGCGGGGGTGCGGGTGGAGGCCATGCGCCTGATTAGGGGGCGGGCGGCCTTCGGGCAATCGGTGCCGCCGGCGCAGAAGGTCACCGGTTCACGTCGCATCCCGTCGCGCCAAAGGGGCGAAGTCGCGTCGAGGGGCGTCGTGAACCGGCTGGCGCGACTAAATGCTGAACGGTGACGAATGTCAACATTCATCAGACAGCATCTTTGTAACGGAATGTGGTGCGGTAGCCGGCGTGCGTCCCCGCCGCCGGCGTGCTAGAGGCGCTGCCCTGCTCTTCCGGCCAGGCGACGCATGCGATGAACCCGATCTTTTCCGCCCTCCCGACCAGCGTCTTCGAGGTGATGTCGCAGCTCGCCCGCGAGACCGGCGCCGTCAATCTCGGCCAGGGCTTCCCCGACGATCCGGGCCCGCTCGATGTCCGGCGCAAGGCGGCCGAGGCCGTGGTCGACGGCTGGAACCAGTATCCGCCGATGATGGGCCTGCCGGAGCTGCGGCAGGCGACGGCGACGCATTACAAGCGCTGGCAGGGGCTCGATCTCGATCCCGACAGCGAGATCATGGTCACCTCCGGCGCGACGGAGGCCATCGCCGGAGCGCTCATGGCGCTGGTCTCGCCGGGCGACGAAGTCGTGCTGTTCGAGCCGATGTACGATGCCTATGTCCCGCTCGTGCGCCGCGCCGGCGGCATCCCGAAATTCGTGACGCTGCGGCCGCCGCATTTCGGCCTGAGCGAGGAAGCGCTCGCCGCTGCATTCTCGCCCAGGACGAAGGCGGTTCTCTTCAACAATCCGCTCAACCCGACGGCGACGATCTTCTCGCCCGCCGATCTCGATCTCCTCGCGGATTTCTGCATCCGCCATGACGCGATCGCGATCTGCGACGAGGTCTGGGAGCATGTGGTCTTCGACGGCCGGCGGCACGTTCCGGTGCTGGGACGCCCGGACATGCGCGAGCGCACCGTCAAGATCTCCTCGGCCGGCAAGATCTTCTCGCTGACAGGCTGGAAGGTCGGGCTGGTGATGGCCTCGCCGCCGCTGATGAAGGTGCTGGCCAAGGCGCATCAGTACATCACCTTCACCACGCCGCCCAACCTCCAGGCCGCCGTGGCCTATGGGCTGGGCAAGGAGGACGGCTATTTCGAGGGCATGCGGGCCGAATTCCAGCGCTCGCGCGACCGGTTCGCGCAGGGGCTGACGGGACTGGGCTTCAGCGTGCTGCCGAGCGTCGGTACCTATTTCCTCAATGTCGACATCGCCCCGCTGGGCGAGAGCGACGATGTCGCCTTTTGCCGGAAGCTGGTGATGGAGAACGGCGTGGCGGCGATCCCGGTCAGCGCCTTCTACGACCAGGCGGCGGTCAGGACGGTGGTGCGCTTCTGCTTCGCCAAGCGCGACGCCACGCTGGATGCGGCGCTGGAGCGGCTCGCCGGTCTGCGCCGGGCCGGCTCGGCGGCCTGAGAGGGCCTCAGCGCTTGCGCATGCCCTCGGCCAGGCTGCCGGCGAGGACCAGCTTCTTCTGCAGGGCGGCGACATCGGCGCTGTGGCCGGCTTCGCGCATCGCCTCGACGGCGGCGGCGATCTGCATGAAGGCCTGCTGCGCCAGACCGGGATCCTTGCGGCGCGCCGCGAGCTGCATCGAGGCCAGACCCTGATTGGCGGCGCTCGCCGCCCAGAGCTGCGGGCTGCGCTCGCGCCTTCGCTCCTCCAGGGCCGCACCGAAGGCGGCGACCGCCTCCTCCAGCACCACAGGCTCGCTGTAGCGCTCGCCCATGGCGGCCAGAACCCCGCCCATCTGGTCCTGCAACTCGGCCCAGCGCAGCGGCTCACGCGCGCGGTCGACGGTCTTGGCGACGCGGTTGAAGCCGTTGAAGGCGCGCTCGAGCAGAGCGAGGTCGCTCGTGCGCCGTCCGAGCGCGGCACGCGCGCGCGAAATCAGCTGCTCGGCCTCGAGCCAGCGGACCTCGTCGCCGTCCCGGCTCCAGCGGGCGAGCGCGGTGGCGAGGCAGGACACCGCCTCCTCCAGCAGGGCGTCGTCCTCACGCTGCTCGGCAAGCGGGATCGCGATCCGGCCGAAGCGCATCTTCAGTGCCCGCCAGAGCAGGGGAGCCTCGTCGTGGCGTAGATCCTCGAGCGCCGTCCGGCAGCAGGCGAGCGCCTCGTCGAGCCGTGCCTCGTCGCCCGTCAGGTTCGCGAGGCCCGCCAATGCGCGCGCAAGACGCTCCTGCACCATCGCCCAGGCGAGGGTGTCGTCGAAATTGTCGAGCCCGGTCAGAAGCCTGCGGAAATGCTCGATCGCCGCCTCGAATCCGGCGCGATCCGCGAAATCCTCGCCGATCCGCGCCAGTGCGTCGCCCTGGCGCAGGGCCAGATCTCGGCTGCGGGCGACATCCGCGACGCCGACGATGGCGGCGGCTTCGGCATAGCGCTGCGAGGCCTCGCGGCAACCATGGGGCGTGAGTTCCAGCAGCGCCGTAGCGGCGCGGTCGCTGCGGGTTTCGCCGGCGGCGATGCGCCGGTCGGCGGGCATGGTGGACAGATCCGTCATACCGCCGAAGAAATGCAGTTCGAGCTGCGCCAGCGCCCGTTCGACCTCGGCGAACTGCCCGCTCTCGAGACCCCGTGCCGCCTTGCGACGCGCCTCGGCGACGACGCTGTCCTTGCTGGCCTGGTCGAGGCGGCGCCGCAGCGCGACGACCTCCCGGGCCTTGCGGTCGAGCAGCTGTTCGAGACGCGCCAGGTTGGGACGGGCGCCGCTCTTGACGAGGCTGGCCATCATCGCGAGCAGAATCGCCAGCGGCACGTCATGCCGGTCGGCGACCCGCGCGATCATTGCGGACATGTCGGCCTGAGAGGTCACGATGCCGCCTCCCGTCTCCTGCGTGTCATGGCCGGCGCCCCGCACCCCCGTCGCAGGGCGCGCCGGCCCCGGCTCACTTCGCGGCGATGACCGCGATCTCGACGGTGAACTGCGGCGCGGCGAGCTTCGCCTCGACCGTGGCTCGGCCCGGCGTCTGGCCGGCGACGACCCACTTGTCCCAGACGCCGTTCATCTCGGCGAAGGTGGACATGTCGGAGAGCCAGATATTGACCATCAGCAGCTTGCTCTTGTCGGTCCCGGCCTCGGCCAGGAGCCCATCGATGATGCCGAGGATTTCGGCGGTCTGCTCGGCGACGCTCTTGCCCGCCGTTTTGTCCGCGACCTGGCCCGCCAGATAGACGGTGTCGCCATGGACGACGGCCTTCGACATGCGCGGGCCGACGGCGATGCGCTGAATGCTCATGATCAGATCTCCAGAAAAGGACGCTCGCTGGTAGCTCGTGCCGCCCGCCGGCGCAACGCCGCAGAGGTTGCGCGCTGTTTGCTCACGCCAAGGATAGCCAGCCGGCTAAAAGAACGCCATAGCGCGCAGCCTTTCCCGCCAGCACGAGCAGGATGAAACGCCCGAGCGGATAGTTCAACGTGCCCGCGACGAATGTCAGCGGATCGCCGCCGATCGGCAGCCAGGCGAAGAGCAGCGAGGGCCAGCCGAAGCGGGCGAACCAGCCCTGCGCCTGGGCGAGCCGGCCCGGATCGGGCCTCAGCCGCCGCGGCAGCCGCTCGACGCCATGGCGCGCGATCAGTCGCCCGAGCCACCAGTTGACGACGGAGCCGGCGGTGTTGGCCAGGCTGGCGACCCCGAACAGCAGTATGGGATCGACCGTCCCCGCCGCCAGCAACCCGAGGAACACGGCCTCCGATTGTGCGGGCAGGAGGGTCGCGGCGACGAAGGCCGCGCCCGCCATCCCGGCCAGCGACCAGAAGGTCTCCATCAGCGCGGCGCTGCGGGCGGGAAGGCCGGGCGGATGCGTGGCGTCATCGCCTCACAGCCGCCGCAGCGCGACCTGCTGGATCCGGTGGCTCGCACCCTTGGTCAGGATCAGGCTGGCGCGCTGGCGCGTCGGCAGGATGTTCTCCTGCAGGTTCGGCAGGTTGATCCCGGTCCAGAGATTTTCCGCGATCGTCAGCGCCTCTTCCTCGGCGATCTCCGCATATTTGCGGAAGAAGGAGCGGGGGTCGCGGAAGGCTGTCTGGCGCAGCGTCATGAAGCGGTTGACGTACCAGCGGTGCAGGTCGTTCTCGTCGGCGTCGAGATAGACCGAGAAGTCGAAATAATCCGAGACGAAGGGGATGACCGTGCCGTCCTTCGGCATCCGGCTCGGCTGAAGAACGTTCAGCCCCTCGAGGATGAGGATGTCCGGCCGCTCGACCGTCACCGTCTCGCCCGGCACCACGTCATAGACGAGGTGGGAGTAGACCGGCGCCTTCACCTGCGGCTTGCCGGCCTTGACGTCGGAGAGGAAGCGCAGGATCGCCGAGCCGTCATAGCTCTCGGGGAAGCCCTTGCGCTGCATCAGCCCGCGGCGCTCGAGCTCGGCGTTCGGCAGCAGGAAGCCGTCGGTGGTGACGAGCTCGACCTTCGGCGTGTTCGGCCAGCGCGAGAGCAGCGCCTTGAGCACGCGCGCCGTGGTCGATTTCCCGACCGCGACCGAGCCCGCCACGCCGATGATGTAGGGAACCTTGACCTCGGCCTCGGCCAGCAGGAAGCGCTGCGTCGCCTTGAACAGCCCCTGCGTGGCGGCGACGTAGAGCGAGAGCAGGCGCGACAGCGGCAGGTAGATCGCCACGATCTCGTCCAGCGAGATCGGGTCGTTGATCGACTGCAGCTTGGTCAGGTCGTCGACCGACAGCGTCAGCGGCGTGTCGGCGCGCAAATGCGCCCACTCGTCGCGGGTGAAGCTCCGATAGGGCGAATCGAGTTCGGGGAGGGCCGGGGCGGGCATTGCGCGCTGGTCCATGGGGCGGCCCGCAATCCAGGCTTCGAGGTTCAACGCAGGACTAGCCTCGACTCGTCAACGGGGGCGTGCGGCTTTCTCCGCCAGACCGGAGCGCACGGTGCGGGCCTCAAGCTGGCTCAACACGTCCTGCAATGCAACATCGCGGGCCTTCAGTACAACCAACAGATGATAGAGCACGTCCGCGCTTTCGGCGATCAGCTCCTCCCGGTCGCCCTTCACGGCCGCGATCACCGCCTCGACCGCCTCCTCGCCGAACTTCTTGGCGCAACGCTCGGGACCCGCGGCGAGCAGCTTCGCCGTCCAGGATTCATCCGCAGAGGCGGCGGCGCGTTCGGCGATGCGGGCTTCGAGATCGGAGAGGGTGAAGGTCATCGCTTCAATCCAGCCGCATCGCCAGGCCCGCCTGCGCCATATGCGCCTTGGCCTGCGGGATCGTGTAGGTGCCGAAATGGAAGATCGAGGCGGCGAGCACGGCCGAGGCATGGCCCTCGCGCACGCCGTTGACGAGATCGTCGAGATCGCCCACCCCGCCCGAGGCGATCACCGGAACGCTGACCGCATCGGCGATCGCGCGCGTCAGGCCGAGATCGTAGCCGACCTTGGTGCCGTCGCGGTCCATCGAGGTCACCAGCAGTTCGCCGGCACCCAGCGAGACGACCTCCTGCGCGAAGGCCACCGCCTCCAGCCCCGTCGGGTTGCGCCCGCCATGGGTGAAAATCTCCCAGCGCCCCGGCGAAACCTGCTTGGCGTCGATCGCGACGACGATGCACTGGTCGCCGAACTTCTCTGCCGCCTGCTTGACGAACTGGCGGTTGGTCACGGCCGCGGTGTTGATCGACACCTTGTCGGCCCCGGCCAGCAGGAGCCCGCGGATGTCCTCGACCTTGCGCACGCCGCCTCCGACGGTGAGCGGCATGAAGCAGGCTTCCGCCGTCCGCGTCACGACGTCGAACAGGATGCCGCGGTCCTCGTGGCTCGCGGTGATGTCGAGGAAGCAGAGTTCGTCGGCCCCGGCCGCATCATAGGCCTTGGCGGCCTCGACGGGATCTCCCGCATCGACGAGATCGAGGAACTGCACGCCCTTGACGACGCGGCCGTCCTTGACGTCGAGGCAGGGGATGATGCGGGTCTTGAGCATGGCGGAGCCGGCTTCCGGGAGGGCTGGCGCGAGCCTATGCCGGATTTCCGTCCTGCCGTCACCCCGGCGGCGCCGTTCGTCCCACCGGTGCGGCGCCGCCCGAACCGGCCCGCCGGCTCAGAAGCCGGCGGCGCGGCGCAGCAGGTCGATGCCGACCACCGTCAGGATCGCCTTGATCGCGATGGCGAACCAGCGCTCCGGCAGCCGCTCCAGCAGCTTCGTCCCCAGCATCGTCCCGGCGAAGCCCGAGACGATCATCGCGCCGATCAGCGGCAGCCAGTCCGAGAAGGAAAAGCCCAGCGCCCCGAAGGCGAAGACCTTGAGCAGGTGCTGGATCGTCGTGCAGGCCGCATGGGTGGCGATCAGCTGGCGCTTCTCCAGCTTGAGCGGCAGCAGCAGCGCCTGGACGAAAGGTCCGGTCGCGCCGACGAACATGGTGACGATGGTCGAGAGCCCGCCGCCGATCACCAGCCCGCTCGAGGCCAGCCCGGGAATGCGCGGCTTCGGCAGCCAGGTCATGACGAGGATGAAGGCGCCGAGCAGGCCGAGCAGGATGCGCTCGGGCAGTTCGACCACCAGCAGCGCGCCGATCACGGCCCCGATCACGGAGCCCGCGGTAAAGCGCGCCACCAGCGGCCAGAGCGCATGCGCCCGTTGCACATAGGTGCGCCCGACATTGGAGCCGACCTGGACCAGCCCGTGAACCGCGATGATCACCGAGGGCGGCACCGTGCCGGCCAGCGCACCCAGCATCGCCACCCCGCCGCCGATGCCGAAGGCGGCGGTGAAGGCCGAGGTCAGGAAGCTGACGGCGATCAGCAGCAGCGCGATGGCGGGCGCGACGCCGGCCGGCAGGAGCATGTCGAGCATGGAGAACCGGGAAGGCGGGAGGTCGGGAGGAATGAGGCGCCTCCTGCTACACCCGCAGCCGCTCCCCGCAAAGCCGCAGGAGCATCCGGTGGGGCCGGTCTGGAAACCACATTTCGGCTGCGCGCTTTACAAGCGCCGGTCGTCGGCGTTTGCTGATGGACAATGGCCGCCGCTCCGGGCTCGATCCCGGATTCAGGACAAGGCCGAGGCGTTCAGCGGTTGCGTGGTTTCGGAGTGGTGTGATGCGTCGTCTGTTCGGCCTGCTGGCCGCCTGTTTCCTGTCGCTCGTCGGCATCGCCTCGGCTGAAGCCGGCGTCGATGTCCGTGTCGATATCGCCGCCCAGCGTATCCATGTCACCACGACCGACGGCGAGAGCTACAACTGGGCGATCTCGTCGGGCCGCAAAGGCTATCGCACGCCCAACGGCGTCTATCGTCCGACGCGGCTGGAGAAGAACTGGTATTCCCGCAAATATGGCGGGGCGATGCCCCATGCGGTGTTCTTCCGCGGCGGCTACGCCATCCATGGCACGACCGCTGTCGGTGCGCTCGGGCGCCCGGCCTCGCATGGCTGCATCCGCCTGCACCCGGCCAACGCGGCCAAGCTCTTCGCTCTGGTCAAGAAGCATGGGTCCAGTCAGACGCGCATCGCGCTGAACGGTGCCGCGCCCGACAATCTCTCGCAATTCGCCAAGGCCTCCGGCGGCAGCAAGGCCACGATCGCCAAGGCCAGGAGCAAGCCGTCACCGACGGTCGCCCAGCAGCGCAAGGCGCCGAACTGGGACGCCGCCCGCGAGCAGATCCTGCTGCGTCCCGCCTTGCCTGCCGGCGCCTACGGCTACCAGCCCTACGACATGCAGCGCTATTACCAGACCGGCCCGCGCTGGCGTTGAGCCGCGCTCAGAGCGCTTCGGGGACGATCCGAAGCCAGCCTTCCAGCGTCTCGCCGGGAGCCAGCCGCGTCAGCGGCGCCGCCTCCCGCGCCGCCCTCTCGCTCGGCGAGCCGATCGCATGGCTCTGCGGCTCGACGCAGAGGAAATCCGCTCCCGGCGGCGCCCAGACAACCGGGCAGCGCAGGCTCTCGCTTGCGGTCAGGGTGATGGCAAGCCCGGTCGAGGGCGTCTCGATCCGCGCCGTCCCGTCCCAGCCGAGAAAGCTCCACGCGACCTCCCCCCCTGTCGCGAAGACGGCGCCGTCAGCATAGGGGCCGCCGCCGTCGAGCGTGTGGGAGCCGGTGGCGCGATAGCCTTCGCCGCCGAACAGGAGGGCGCCATGCGCCGCCATCCGCAGCCGCGTATCCGGCGCCGCGGGAAACCAGGGATGATGGCCCAGGCCGTAGGGTAGGGCCTGGTCTGCCTCGTTGGTGATCGCGAGTGTGACGGTCAGACCGGCCTCATCGAGCGCGATTGTCTGGGTCACCCGGTAGCGATAGGGGTCGGGACCGGCCTTGCGTCGGTGTTCCAGCACGGTATGGCCGGCGGAATGGCCGAGTACGACCCAGTCCGACTCCCATCCGAAGCCGTGGATGCAGTGCCCTCCGCCCAGCCGGTTGTCCGGTAGTGCGATGCGCTGCTCGCCATCGTCGATGATGCGGTCGAAGGCGCAATTGGCGAAGGGCGCCATCGCCCAGCTTCCCATCTTGTTGGGTGACGCAGTCGAGGGCGCGAGGCCCGGCGGCGCGCGCAGCAGCGGATGCAGGCGGCCATCCGGCCCTCGCCACTCCAGCCCGGCGATGATGCCGCCGATCTCCGGGTGGATACGGGCACTCAGCGGCCCCGCCTTCAGCTCCAGCATGGTCTCGTCCCTCAGCTGATCAGCGGGCGCAGCAGCGCCTGGAGCTGGCGCATGCCCGGCAGGAAGCGCTCCGCCATCTCCGCCGCCGAGCTGCGCTGGACCTGGCCGGAGAGGTTGAAGGCGGCGACCACCTCGCCGCGCGCGTTGATGAGCGGCATGGCGATAGAAATCAGGCCCAGTTCCAGTTCCTGGTCGACGATGCAGTAGCCCTGCGCCCGCACCGTGGCCAGGATTTCCGCCAGCCGGTCGGGGTCGGTCACGGTGTGGGGTGTCAGGGCGCGGGGCTTCCCCGCGAGAATGCGCGCCCGGGCGTCGGCGGGATCGCGAGCCGCCAGCAGCACGCGGCCCATCGAGGTGCAGGAGGCCGGCAGCCTCGTGCCGACCGAAAGCCCGACGGACATGATCCGCCTTTGGGCCGAGCGCGCGATGTAGACGATCTCGTGCCCGTCGAGCAGCGAAGCGGAGGAGGATTCATGCGTTTCCTCGGAAAGCCGTTCCAGGAAGGGCTGCACGAGCTGGGGCAGGGCGGCCGAGGCCAGCCAGGCATGGCCGAGCCGGAGCACCCGCGGCGTCAGCGTGAAGAACTTTCCGTCGAAGCTGGCATAGCCGATCCGCGTCAGCGTCAGCAGGCAGCGCCGGGCGGCGGCCCGCGACAGCTCGGTCGCGCGCGCGACCTCGGCGATCGTCAGCTTGTCATGCGCGGCGTCGAAGCATTCGATCACCGCCAGCCCCTTTTCGAGGGCGGCCATATGGTCGCGGTCGGCAGCCTCTCCAGCCATTCTTGACCGCCTGCCTCCGTCGGCCTAACGTTCGAATATCAACACAGTGTGCGATAAACGCACAGATTGAGGAGATGTCAAGGTGGCGGAATTCGTCTCCCTCGCACAGGGAATCGAGGCGGTCCTCAGCGATGGCTGTTCCGTCGCGATGGAGGGCTTCACCCATCTCATCCCCCATGCGGCGGGACATGAGGTGATCCGTCAGGGCAAGCGCCGCCTGACGCTGATCCGGATGACGCCGGACCTGATCTACGACCAGCTGATCGGCACCGGCTGCGCCGAGAAGCTCATCTTCTCCTGGGGCGGCAATCCCGGCGTCGGCTCGCTGCATCGCTTCCGCGACGCGGTCGAGAATGGCTGGCCGCACCGGCTCGAGATCGAGGAGCACAGCCACGCCGCCATGGCCAACGCCTATGAGGCGGGCGCGGCGAACCTGCCCTTCGCCGTCTTCCGCGGCTACAAGGGCGTCGATCTGCCCAGCGTCAACCCGCAGATCCGCTCCGTCACCTGCCCCTATACCGGCGAGGTTCTGGCGACGGTGCCGGCGATCCGCCCCGATGCCGCGGTCATCCACGCCTTGAAGGCCGACCATGAGGGCAATGTCCTGCTGGAGGGCATCGTCGGCGTGCAGAAGGAGGCGGTGCTGGCGGCGCAGCGCTCGCTCGTCACGGTCGAGGAGATCGTCGACGATTTCGGGCCGCGCAACGCCAATGCGGTGATCCTGCCCTCCTGGGCCGTCACGGCCATCGCGCATGTGCCGGGTGGCGCCTACCCGTCCTACGCCCATGGCTATTACAAGCGCGCCAACGACTTCTACATCGCCTGGGACAAGATCGCCCGCGAGCGCGAGACCTTCCTGGCCTGGATCAAGGACAACGTGCTGGACAAGGGGCCCGATGCCTTCGCCCGCCATGCGCAATCCCGGAAGGAGGCAGCCTGATGACCGCGACCCCGACCGAGATGATGACGATCGCGGCGGCGCGCCTGCTGACGAACCAGGATGTCTGCTTCGTCGGCATCGGCGCGCCCTCGGCCGCCTGCAACCTGGCCCGCCTCACCCATGCGCCCAAGATCACGCTGATCTACGAATCCGGAACGCTCTCGACGCGGCCCAGCGTGCTGCCGCTCTCGATCGGCGACGGCGAGCTCTGCGACACCGCGCTGACCACCGTCGCAGTGCCCGAGATGTTCCGTTACTGGCTGCAGGGCGGGCGCATCACCATTGGCTTCCTCGGCGGCGCGCAGATCGACCGCTTCGCCAATCTCAACACCACGGTCGTCGGTCCTTATGATCAGCCCAAGGTCCGTTTGCCGGGCGGTGGCGGTGCGCCCGAGATCGCCAGCAATTGCGGGCAGATCTTCATCACCATGGCGATGGGTACGCGGGCCTTCGTCGACAGGCTGCCCTTCATCACCTCCTTCGGCCACGGCAAGGGCAAGGGGGACCGCGCCGCGCTCGGCCTGAAGACGAAGGGTCCGACCAAGGTCATCACGGATCTTTGCGTGTTCGAGCCGGACCCGGAGACCGCAGAACTCACCGTCGTCTCGCTCCATCCGGGCGTGACGCGCGAACAGGTCCAGGCCGGTTGCGGCTGGCCGCTGCGCTTCGCGGCCGACGTCTCGGAAACCCCGGCGGCGACCGAGCAGGAACTGTCGGTGCTGCGTGATCTCCACCTTCGCACCAAGCAAGCGCATGGGGTGGCCGCATGAGCCTGATCTATCCGCGCGAGAGCCTGGCTGCGCATCCGGCGAACGCCTCGCCGGCCTATGGTTCGACCGTGAAGCGCGCTCCGTCGAAGCCGCTGATCCTGCTGCCCCACACCCTTTCGGAGACGACCGGCCCGGTCTTCGGCCATGCGGCCGTCGCGGCGGGCGATGCGGATCTGACGCGCCAGCATGTCGGCGAACCGCTGGGCGAACGCATCATCGTCTCGGGCCGCGTGCTCGATGAGGACGGCCGGCCTGTGCCGCATACGCTGATCGAGATCTGGCAGGCCAACGCGGCCGGGCGCTATGTCCATGTCCGCGACCAGCATCCGGCCCCGCTCGATCCCAACTTCACCGGGGCGGGCCGGGCCCTGACGGATGCGGAAGGACGCTACCGTTTCGTCACGGTGAAGCCCGGCGCCTATCCCTGGCGCAACCACCACAATGCCTGGCGCCCAGCCCATATCCATTTCTCGCTCTTCGGGCCGAGCTTCCTGTCTCGCGTGATCACCCAGATGTATTTCCCGGGCGATCCGCTGTTCAAATACGATCCGATCTTCCAGTCGATCACCGACGCGCATGTGCGCGAGCGCCTCGTCTCGCGCTTCGACCTCGCGACGACCGAGCCGGAATGGGCGCTCGGCTATCAGTTCGACATCGTCCTGCGCGGCCGCAACGCGACGCCGGTGGAGGAGCCGCATGAGCACTGATCCGCAAACGGCCCAGGCCCCCCTCGGCATCACGCCGTCGCAGACCATCGGCCCCTTCTTCGCCTATGCGCTGACGCCGCGCGCCTATGGCGGCAGCGAACTCGCGACCGGGACCGTCGCGGCCGAGGGCGTTGCCGGCGAGCGCATCCGCATCGCCGGCATGGTCTATGACGGCGACGGCGTGCCGGTGGGAGACGCCATGCTCGAGAGCTGGCAGGCCGACGCGCAGGGCCGCTACAACGCCGCCGGCAATGCCGGCTTCACCGGTTTTGGCCGCGTGGAGACGACGGCCGAGGGCGCCTTCCAGATCGAGACCATTCGACCCGGCCCTGTCGCCGCCCCGGACGGGACGATGCAGGCGCCGCATCTCTCGCTCTCCGTCTTCGCCCGCGGCCTCCTCACCCGGCTGACGACGCGGATCTATTTCGAAGGCGAAGCTGCGAATCTGGCCGATCCCGTGCTGGCGCTGGTCCCCGCCGAGCGGCGCCAGACGCTGATCGCGACGCGCCAGCCCGATGGCAGCTTCCGCTTCGATATCCAGCTGCAGGGCAAGAACGAGACGGTCTTCTTCGCGGCGTGAGCCACCGCCGGCGGCGGCGTGGGCTTGACCGGGAGCGGCCGTGCGGGAAAACCTGCCCGCCGCTCGCTCCGACCGGGGCCGAGGCCGCACCCGCCGGAGCCCATGCCGATGCCCAGACCCGTGATCGCGCTCGACTGGGGCACGACCCGCGCCCGCGCCTTCCTCGTCTCAGCAGCGGGCGAGGTTCTGGAGCGCCGCAGCGCCGACCAGGGCATCCAGTCGGTTCCCGCCGGCGGCTTCCCTTCCGCCTTCGAGGCCATCGCCGGCGACCTGCGCCGGATGGCGCCGGAGGCGCACATCGTGCTGGCGGGCATGGTCGGCAGCCGCAATGGCTGGGTCGAGGCGGCTTATGTGCCATGCCCCGCCGCGCCGGATGCCATCGCCGCGGCCGGCCTGAAGGTCGCGCTGGCCGACGGCACGCCTGCGCTGATCCTGCCCGGCCTCTCCTGCGACGAGGGCGCCTTCGACGTCATGCGCGGCGAGGAGACGTTGATCGTCGGGCTCGGGCTGGAGGACGGCATCGTCTGCCTGCCCGGCACGCATTCGAAATGGGCGCTTGTCGAAGGCGGACGGATTACCCGCTTCGCCAGCTTCATGACCGGCGAGATCTGGGGCCTGCTGCGGCAGAACTCGATCCTCTCCCGGCTCGCCGAGGAGCCGAGCGAGGAGGGCGCACGGCTCGGCCTGGCGGCGGGCTTTGCCGCCTCGCGGCGCCCCGGCGGCCTGCTCAACACCGCCTTCGCGGCCCGCTCCGAGGTGCTGGCCGGGCGCCTGCCGGGTTCGGCCGTCGGGCCCTATCTCTCGGCCCTGCTGGTCGGCCACGAGATTGCCGGCGCGCTGGCAATGTTCGGGCGGCACGACACCGTCCATCTCGTCGCCGAAGGCGCCATGGCGGAGAGCTATGGCGCCGGGCTGGCCGCGGCGGGGCTGCAGGCCGTTGTGACGACGCCGGAAGCCGCCTTCGTCGCCGGCATCCGCCGTCTCGCCGGAGCCATCGCGGCATGATCGTCGTGTTCGGTTCGCTCAATGTCGATCTGGTCACGCCGGTCGAGCGTCTGCCTGGCGCCGGCGAGACCGTCATCGGACCCTCCTACGCCCTCCATCCCGGCGGCAAGGGCGCCAACCAGGCGCTCGCGGCCCGGCGCGCGGGTGCCGAAGTGCGCCTCGTCGGCGCGGTCGGGACCGACGCTTTCGCCGACATCGCGCTTTCCTTGCTGGCGGCCGAGGGCGTCGACCTCACCGAGGTCGCACGGGTGGCAGTGCCGACCGGCGCCGCCTTCATCGCCGTCGATGCCGACGGCGCCAACCAGATCGTCGTCGCCGCCGGCGCCAATGCGCAGGCGAGCGCGACGCCCCTGGCGTCGCTGCCGCTCGGCGAGGGCGACATCCTGCTGCTCCAGCGCGAGGTGCCGGAAACGGAATGCCTCGTGGCGGCACGGCGCATGAAGCAGGCCGGCGGCCGCGTCATCCTCAACCTCGCGCCCGCCGGGGTGCCCGATCCCGCTCTGCTCGCCGAACTCGACATGCTCGTCGCCAACCAGCACGAGGCGCTGGTGCTGGCGCAGTCGCGGGGCTGGGCCGAGCGGGACCCCGACGATATCGCCCGCCGCTGCGACGGCGAGCTCGGCATCGCCTGCATCGTCACGCTCGGCGCCGAGGGCGTCGTCGGCTGGCATGGCGGCGTCCGCCGCCGGCTCGCGGCCCCCGCCGTCAGCGTGGTCGATACGGTGGCGGCGGGAGACAGCTTCACCGGCGCCTTCGCGGCGGCGCTCGCTGCCGGTTACGGCTTTTCGGGCGCGCTGCAGCGGGGCCTCGCCGCCGGCTCGCTCGCCTGCACGGCGGCCGGCGCGCAGCCCAGCATCCCGCGCAAGGACGCGATCGAGGCCCTGGTCGGGCAGTCCTTCCTCTGATCCGGGAATCGCTGCCGCCGCTTTCGCGGATGGCGGCAAGCCGGCGTTAAGCCTGATCCCGCGCAGCATGCGGCAGGCTGCCGCCGCCGCTCGATCCGAGGGCCCGTCTTCACCCTTCGGCAGGAACTGGCTCCCATGCTGCCCACTTCGACAGGGGAGGCCGTCGCCATGACGCAGAAACCGATCGTCTGGGCGCTGGGGACCGCGGCGGTCGTCGCGCTGGTCGCGGTCGGCTATGGCGGCAAGCTCGCCCGCTGGGTCGGCCGGGACGATGCGCCGAGCGCGGCCTCGGTGACGGCCGCGCCGGCGTCGACCCAGGCGCGTCTGCCGGAGCCTGCCACTGCCCCGCCCCGTTCGACCGAACCGCCGACCCTGACGGTGGCGGCCGATTATCGCGGGCATTTCGTCGTGCATCCCTCGATCGACAATTTCCGCGTGCAGATGCTCGTCGATACCGGGGCGAGCCTCGTCGCGCTGACGGCGAAGGATGCGAGCGCGCTGGGAATTCGGCCCTCCAGCGCCGATTACAAGATGACGCTCAGCACCGCCAACGGCACCGTCAGGGGCGCGCGAGTGACCCTGCGCGAGGTCCGCCTGGGCTCCATCCTGGTGCGCAATGTCGAAGCCGTGGTGCTGCCTGAAGGCGCGCTGGCGATGAGCCTGCTCGGAACCTCCTTCCTCGCGAAGCTCAGGGGCTACGAGGTCCAGACCGGCCGCATGATCTTGCGCGGCTGAGCGGCGGTTGCCGCTTTCCGAAAAGGAAAGTCTGCCAGCGGCAGAGCCACTGGCAGGCTGATCATGGTCCGACGCCGGCGATCCGGACGACGCTCAGCTGAAGCCCGGGCACATCGAGACGCCGGAGCGTTCGATCTGCTCGATGCTGGCCGTTCCACCGGCCTTGCCCAGACGCGGGCGCATATAGATCGGGTCGCCGCCGATGGTCAGCGCGCCGCCCGTGATGATCCAGCCGACCACGGGCGTGAAGTCGTAGCTCGCCTGCGCCATGACGATCGACGTGTTGGGCAGGCGCAGATCGGCCGGGATGGTGACCGTGGTGCCGCGGGCGTATTTCGTCGAGTTGCGCTCCTCGCTCCAGCAGACCTTGGCGACGCCGGCGCTGTCGATGACGATGTGATGGACCGACATCTTCGGATTGGCACTGGTATAGGGCATCATCACCGTCTGGGCCGCATCGAAGATGTTGCTCATCTCGGTGTTCGAGATGGTGGTGGACTGCGCCGTGAGATCCGCGAGCGAGCGCGTCAGCTGCGTCACCTTGCGGTCGATCATCACCCCCTGGCCCGTCTCGACGATGCCGAAATAGATTGCCAGCATCGCCGGCAGGATCATCGCGAACTCGACGGCGGCGACGCCGCGGGCATCGCGACGAAAGAGTCGTGCCAGGCGCCGCAGGCCGGCGCGGTTCAATAGATTGTCGCAGGCGCGCGTCATCGGGAACCTCATGTCGCGGGCGCGTTGAAGGGCTCGGTCCGGAATGTCGCCGAGGCGACGATGCCGCGGCGTCCCGAGCCGATGTTGACGAGGCTCGTGCTCCAGCTGGTGAAGTAGAGCGGATATTCGAGCACCGCCCGGACCACGACGATCTGCTGCGGCTGGGGCGCGGTGTAACCGAAGCCGGTCGTGTTCAGTCCCCCGGCCGAGATCGGATTGGTGCCGTCGGTCCCGTTCTTGGCATTGGCGAAGGAACTGTAGCTGCGGACGTCGATCACCAATTTCGAACAGTCGACGAGCCCCGGTGCATTGGCGCAGACATCGTTCTTGAAGGCCTGCGTATTGGTGGCCGCGTTACCGGTATACCGGGTCAGAGCCTCGCCGGTGAGCAGCCGGCGCGAGGTCTCCGACACCGCTTCCTCGAGAACCTGGCTCGTCCAGAACATCAGCGCGGTTTCGACAATGGCGAGGAGCAGCGCGAAGAACGGGGCCGAGATCATTGCGAATTCGACGGCGGTCGCACCGTCTTCCGAGCGGCGGAAGCGCGCGAACAGCCGCAGTCGCGCACGGCGCGGGGCCGGGGGCTTGCTTGCGGCGGTCGCCTCGGGGGCGATTGAGGAAGCGTCGGTCATGCCGTCCGGGTCCCGTTCTGGCGTCGCAGGTCGATGCCGCGACGGGTCGGGCCGGCTTTCGCCCCCGGGACTCGTCGAATGCGGCATCGGTCAGATGACGCCTTCAATGTAACCGGCAAAGACTTGCCGATCCGTTAGACCGGCGGCGGACGCGGTCGAATCGCGGTTAGCGGGTGCTTAACCCTGTGCGGCCGTGTCTCAGCGCTTGCTCGCGCCCAGCGCCGCGCCATTCCGCGTGCTGGCCTGGGAACCGACCTCGCCGAAGTATTTCGGCGCGTCGCCGAGCTGGGCTGCCGGCTGGCAGACGGGCGTGCAGGAATAGCTCTCCCGTTCCAGCCCGCGCTGCACGGTCAGCACGGAATCGGAATCCGCGCCCACGCGCACGAGCGACTCCGCCAGGAGGGAGCCGGCTGCATCCAGCGCGATCAGGTTGGTGACGCCGAAGCTCTTGCCGGTGACGATCATCACGCCGTTCTTCTGGACGGCGACATCCGCGATGGCGGGGTTGCCTACGATCACCGTCTGGGCCTTCTCCGGCAGCCGGACGACCTTGGCGTGATCGACCTTGACGATCACGCTCTCGACCTTGCCGGCCGCTGGCGCAGCCCGCACCGGCCCAGCCCCGGCCGTCAGCGCGAACCCGGCGACGGCCGCTGCAAGCGCGGCGAAGCGCCCGGCGAAGCGGGGCCGATGGCGCCGAAGAGCGGCCGGAAGAGTGAACATCGCGCAGCCTCAAGATTTTCGTCCCGACAGCAAAGCGGAAAATGATGAATCAAACCCTAATCGCAGGCGGTCGAGCCGGTTTAAGGGCGGGGACGGAGCGCTGCCGCAGGGACAGAGCTCTTGCGGAAGGGCATGGGCGAGCCCGGAGCCCCCCGAGAAAAGATCCGAGGGACAGCAAAGCCCGCATTCAAAACGAGACGTTAACTGTCATGATCATGTATATATCAAATATAATCTATCGGGAATTGCTGAAATGTGGTGTTAACCATCGCTCGAATGTCTGCCGGATCGGGCGAATTCTTCTTTCGCCTTAACCGGTCAGCAAGAGGGGCGGGGTAATGTCCATCTCGTCGCTGACCGAAGCCACTTCAGAGCGAAGGCAGCCGTCAAACCGTGGTTCAAAAGGAGTTTCACATGACCAACGTTTTCGCTCGCTTCGTCAAGGATGAGTCCGGCGCCACCGCCATCGAGTACGGCCTGATCGCGGCGCTCGTCGCCGTCGTCTGCATCACCGCCCTGACGACGCTCGGCACCAACCTGAAGACGACCTTCACGAACGTCGGCGCCGAACTCGGCAAGGCCAAGTAAGGCCCCATCGCGTCCACCGGTTCTCCTCGGGTCCACAAGCGGGACCCGAGCGAGATCGGGGATCAGCTCGCTTCGAAAGGTTTTTCAATCATGACCAATCTTGTCGGTCGCTTCGTCAAGGACGAGTCGGGCGCCACGGCCATCGAGTACGGCCTGATCGCGGCTCTCGTCTCCGTCGTCTGCATCACCGCCATGACCACGCTCGGCACCAACCTGTCGACGACCTTCACGAACGTCGGCGCCGAACTCGGCAAGGCCAAGTGATCCCAAGCGGATCGCATCCGCTCAGTGCGAGACGGAAGGCGCTTCAGACAGGATCTGGAGCGCCTTCGCGCATCAACCGCCCGCGCCCGGCCCATCTCTGTTCTCCCGGCGCCACCGGCGATCTGACCTCATTCCGCGGATCTCGGCCATGACACCCGCTCTCTTCATGATGATCGTCGTCTTCCCGGCCGCGATGGCCTATGCCGCAGCGAGCGATCTGGTCTCGATGACGATCTCGAACCGCCTCTGCCTCGTGCTCGTGGCGGCCTTCGTCGTCTGCACCGCGACGCTCGGCCTCGCCTGGAGCCAGATCGGCTGGCATCTGGCGGCGGGCGCGGTCGTCCTGCTCGTTTGCTTCGGCATGTTCGCGGCGGGCTGGATCGGCGGCGGCGACGCCAAGCTGGCGGCCGTTACCGCCCTCTGGTTCGGCTTCGAGCAGCTGATGCCCTACCTCGCCATCGCCGGCCTCGCCGGCGGCGTCCTGACGCTCGCCCTCGTGCAGCTGCGCGCCAATCCGCTGCCGGCGCCCGTCGTTCACTGGTCCTGGGCGAGGCGCCTCCATTCGCCCAAGGAGGGGGTTCCCTACGGCATCGCCCTCGCCTTTGCCGCGCTGCTGGTGCTGCCCGAGACCTCGCTGTGGCGGGCCTCGATCGGGCTCTGAGCGGCCGCCGCCCGGCAACCCGTGGCCGCGCCCAAAAAAGATACGTCCGATTAACCATAAGTTGACGATTCCAGCCGCACGATCCTCGCCGAGCGCCAACTGGGTTTGGCCGAGGGTCAGTCGCTATGAGTCCCGCCCGCATTGTCATCCTTCTGGTCGCATTGGTCGCCGGCATCGGCGCCGCCATGCTGATCGGCAATCCATCGCCGGCACCGGCGCCGGTCGCCCGGATTGAGCCGGCGCCCACGGTGCCCGTGCTCGTCGCCGCGGCGGACATCCCCGTCGGCAACGTCGTCGCAGCCGCCGATCTGCGCTGGCTCGACTGGCCGCTCGCGAGCGTTCCCGCCGGCGTCATCCGGAAGGACGAAGCCCCCCAGGCCGAACAGGAGCTGACGGGCCAGGTCGCACGCTACGGCATGCTCGCCGCCGAACCGATCCGCCGCGAGAAGCTGATCAAGACCGACGGCACCGGCTTCCTCTCGGCCATCCTGCCCTCCGGCATGCGCGCGGTGGCCATCTCCACCGACAGCCGCGGCGCCAACACGGCCGGCGGCTTCATCCTCCCCAATGATCGAGTCGACGTCGTCGTGACGGTGAAGGGCCCGTCGGTGGAGGGCGAAGGCGACGCCTTCCTCAGCGAGACGATCCTGCGCAACCTGCGGGTTCTCGCCATCGGCCAGAACGTCCAGGAGCGAAACGGCGAGAAGGTCGTCGTCGGCGAGACCGCGACGCTCGAAGTCGAGCCGGGCCAGGCCGAGACGCTGTTCCGCGCCCAGAAGATGGGAACGCTGTCGCTCTCGCTGCGCAGCCTGAAGGATGCCGGGCAGGTGGTCGCCGGCCCGACCGCCGAGGGCGCCATGACCATCGTCAAATACGGCGTCACCATGAGGAGTGCGAACCAGTGATCCGGGACCGTCTCCTCCTCCCCGCCGTCCTGACCCTGGCGCTTGCCGGGCCGGTCCTGGCTCAGAACACCGGCCAGGCGCCCGTCCTGAACGTCGGCACGAGCGAACACGCCATCTCGCGCAAGATCGACCTCTCGATCGGCCGTTCGCTGATCCTCGACCTGCCGCGCGATGCCAAGGAGGTCTTCGTCGCCAATCCGAAGGTCGCCAACGCGGTCGTCCGGTCGGCCCGCAAGCTCTTCATCATCGGCATCGCCGATGGCCAGACCTCGATCTTCGTCATCGACGGCGAGGGCCGGCAGATCACCTCCCTCGAAATCGAGGTCGGTCGCGATCTCAACGTGCTGCGCCAGACCCTGCGCAGCGCGATGCCGAGGGCCCAGATCGAGGTGAAGCCGGCAGGCAACTCGATCCTGCTCGTCGGCAATGTCGCCAACGCTTCGGAAGCCACGCAGGCCGTCGACATCGCCAACGCCTTCGTCGGGACCACGTCAGGCCTCTTCTCCTCGTCCAAGGGCGCCGTCATCAACTCCCTGACGATCCGCGGCCGCGACCAGGTCATGGTCAAGGTCGTCGTCTCCGAGGTCTCGCGCAAGGCGATCAAGCAGCTCGGCATCAACTCGACGGGTGAGTGGAAGCTCGGCAACTTCTCGATCACGCCGACGCTCGACAATCCCCTGCCGCTGCAGCCGCAGGCGCTCGCCGCGACGGCGGTCACCGCAGGCATCGGCAATTCGACGAACTTCACCCTGCGCGCGCTCGAGCGCGCCGGCCTCTCGCGCGTCCTCGCCGAGCCGACCGTCACCGCGATTTCGGGCGAGAGCGCAAAGTTCACGGCCGGCGGCGAAGTCCCGGTCCCCAGCGGCTATTCCTGCGACGGCACCGGCCTCTGCACGCTCGGCATTCAGTATCGCCCGATCGGCGTGGCGCTGAACTTCACGCCGATCGTGCTCTCGGACAACAAGATCAGCATGAGGATCGCGACCGAGGTGACGGAGCTCGACTTCGAGAACCAGCTGCGCCTCAGCGACACGCGCAACTCCAGCCAGCAGGTCGTCAACGCGCCCGCCTTCCGCGTCCGGAAGTCGGACACCACGGTGGAACTGCCCTCGGGCGGCACGCTGGCGACGGCCGGCCTGATCCAGCGGGTCTCCAAATCCTCGCTCAACGGCTTTCCGGGTCTGATGAACCTGCCCGTCATCGGCGTGCTGTTCCGCTCGCGCGACTATCAGCGCGAGGAAACGGAGCTGATGATCACGGCGACCCCCTACATCGCCAAGCCCATGGAACCCAATCAGGTGCAGCGCCCCGACGATGGCTTCGTCGATGCGCATGACGCCCAGGCCGTCCTGCTGGGACGGTTGAACAAGATCTACGGCACCAATGGCGGGCCGGCCCCGCAGGCCTACAAGGGCCGCGTCGGCTTCATCGCCGACTGAGGCCGGGGCGATGGCGAAGGCCGAACTTGCAAGGAATGGCGAGACCATGATGGCTCGATCACAGCAGAACACCTCGCTCCGGTCTCTGGGCCTCGGCGTCGCCCTCGGCGCGGCGGTGCTGGCAGGCGCCTGCTCCGGGAAGCGCGACCTCGCCGAAACCGGCGTTCCGGTGGATGTCCGGGAGCGTCATCCGATTGTGCTGCGCGACGCGCCGCGCTCGCTCGACGTCTTCGTCGGACGCGCGGGTGGCGGGCTCGACGACCGGCAGGCCGAGGACGTCGCCGACTTCGCGCGGGAATATCGCCGCTCGGGCAAGGGCGGGCTCGTCGCGCAGGTGCCGACCGGAACCCGCCGCGAGATGGCGGCGCATGACACGCTCAACGGCATCCGTTCGGCGCTGGCCCGCGGCGGCGTGCCCGGCAATGCCCTGTCGGTCACGACCTATCCGGTGGCGGACCCCCAGCTCGCTTCGCCCATCCGCCTGACCTTCGCGTCGCTGCAGGCCAAGGTTCCGCATGATTGCGGCCAGTGGCCGGCCGACACCGGCGTCTCCAGCTTCAAGCACGACATGGCGAACGAGCCCTACTGGAACTTCGGCTGTTCCAGCCAGGCGACGCTCGCCGCGCAGGTGGCCGATCCGGTCGATCTCGTGCGGGCCCGCAGCGAGGGGCGCCCCGACATCGCCAAGCGCATGGGCGCCATCGCCAAAATCCGCGACGGCAAGGATCCCTCGACCCAGTACCGGCAGGAAACGCCGCAGATCAACTCGACCGTCGGAGGCCGTTGATGAGTGCCGGGCAGGACCAGGCCACGCCCTCGGCCGTAGCCGCCGAGGAGGTGATCGCGCCGCTTCCGCGCGTCACGCTCCAGGCCTTCTGCGAGACGCCCGGCGTCGCGGCGACAATGCAGGGGGCCATCGCCGACCGGCGCATGGAGAAGGCTCATGCGCGCATCCAGATGGGTGGCGCGGCGGCCGCGGTGGAGGCCTTCCGCGCCGCGCCGACCCCCAACATCATCGTGCTCGAGACCGTTTCCGATTCCGCCACGCTGATCGCGCATCTCGATGCGCTGTCGGAAAGTTGCGACGCCGGCACGAAGGTGGTCGTCATCGGCCATGTCAATGACGTGCAGCTCTACCGCGACCTGATCCGCCGCGGTGTCAGCGAATACCTCATCGCGCCGCTCGGCACGCTCGACGTGCTCAAGACGCTGTCGGAACTTTACGTGGCACCGGGTGCCCGCAATCTCGGCCGCATCATCGCCGTGATGGGGGCCAAGGGCGGCGTCGGCGCCTCGACCGTCTCGCACAACGTCGCCTGGGCGATCGCGCGCAACCTCGACGCGTCGACGGTGATCGTCGATCTCGACATCGCCTTCGGCACGGCGGGCCTCGATTTCAATCAGGACCCGCCGCAGGGCATCGCGGAGGCGGTGTTCTCGCCCGAGCGTCTCGACGCCAACATGCTGGATCGCCTGCTCTCCCGCTGCAGCGACAATCTCGCGCTGCTGGCCGCGCCGGCGGTGCTCGACCGTACGCTCGACCTGCCGGAGGATGCTTTCGAGCAGCTCTTCGATCTGCTGCGGGCGACGGTCCCCTGCGTCGTGCTCGACGTGCCCCATGTCTGGAGTTCCTGGGCGCGCCGGGCCCTGATCCATTCCGACGAGATCGTGGTCGTGGCCGCTCCCGAGCTCGCCTCACTGCGCAACGCCAAGAACATGGTCGATCTGGCCAAAGCCAACCGCCCCAACGATGCCGGTCCCAAGCTGGTGCTCAACCAGGTCGGCATGCCGAAGCGCCCGGAGATCGACGCGGCCGAGTTCTCCAAGGCCCTCGGCCTCGACATCCTCGCCACCATTCCCTTCGACGCCCAGCTCTTCGGCACGGCGGCCAATAACGGCCAGATGATCGCCGAGGTCCAGGCGGGCAGCAAGATCGCCGAGGCCTTCGTCCAGATCGCGAGCGGCCTGACCGGCCGCGGCGAGGCCAAGCGCAGCAAGCGCAGCCTGTTCGAGCCGATCGTGGCGAAGCTCCGGCGCAAGGCCTGAGTCGTGCGGTTTCGGCGGATCAAGGCGCTGACCCGCCCAGGAGAGGGTTGAGATGTTCGGAAAGCGATCCCCAGGGGGAGCTGTCGCGCCGGCCCTGGCGCTGAAGGCGCCGGCGGCTCCTGCGCCCGCGCTGCGTCCGCAGGAGCCGGCCCAGCCGGCCGCCGACCCCCGTCGCGCGGCCGTGCCGACCGCGCCGGAGCAGCAGCGCTCCGACGAATACTACCAGATGAAGAGCATGATCTTCGGCGCTCTCATCGAGGCCATCGATCTGTCCCAGCTCGCCAAGCTCGACGGCGAATCCGCCCGCGAGGAAATCCGGGACATCATCAACGAGATCATCTCGTTGAAGAATGTCGTGCTCTCGATCGCCGAGCAGGAGGAACTGCTCGAGGACATCTGCAACGACGTCCTCGGCTACGGCCCGCTGGAGCCGCTGCTGGCGCGCGACGACATCGCCGACATCATGGTCAACGGAGCCTCCCGGACCTTCATCGAAACGGGCGGCAAGATCACGCTGACCAACATCCGCTTCCGCGACAACGCGCAGCTGATGAACATCTGCCAGCGTATCGTCAGCCAGGTCGGCCGCCGCGTCGACGAGAGCTCTCCGATCTGCGACGCGCGCCTCGCCGACGGCTCGCGCGTCAACGTCATTGCCCCGCCGCTGGCGATCGACGGCCCCGCTCTCACCATCCGCAAGTTCAAGAAGGACAAGCTGACGCTCGACCAGCTCGTCAAGTTCGGCGCCATTTCGCCCCCCGGCGCCGAGATCCTGAAGATCATCGGCCGCGTCCGCTGCAACATCGTCATCTCGGGCGGAACGGGCTCGGGCAAGACCACGCTGCTGAACTGCCTGACCAACTACATCGACGAGGACGAGCGCGTCATCACCTGCGAGGACGCGGCCGAGCTGCAGCTGCAGCAACCGCATGTCGTGCGGCTCGAAACCCGCCCGCCCAATCTCGAAGGCACGGGCGCGGTGACCATGCGCGATCTCGTCAAGAACTGCCTGCGCATGCGTCCGGAGCGGATCATCGTGGGTGAGGTGCGCGGACCGGAGGCCTTCGACCTTCTGCAGGCGATGAACACCGGCCATGATGGCTCGATGGGGACGCTCCACGCCAACACGCCGCGCGAGTGCCTCAGCCGTATCGAATCGATGATCACCATGGGCGGCTTTTCGCTGCCCTCGAAGACGCTGCGCGAGATGATCTGCTCGTCGATCGACGTGATCATCCAGGCCCAGCGCCTGCGCGACGGCTCGCGCCGCATCACCCACATCACCGAGGTGATGGGGATGGAGGGCGACGTCATCATCACCCAGGATCTCGTCAACTACGACGTACTCGGAGAGGATGCGAACGGCAAGCTCATCGGGCGCCATCGCGCCACCGGCATCGGCCGCCCGCGTTTCTGGGAGCGGGCCCGCTATTACGGCGAGGAACAGCGTCTCGCCGCCGCGATCGACGCTCTGGAACAGGGCGAAGCGAATGCCGCCTGACGCCACATCCGGCCCGGAGAGACGGCGATGGATCTGAGCTTCCTCGCCGTCGTGGCGCTGGCGACGATCGCCGCCGGCGGCGTCACCTATGCGCTGTTCTATCCGATGCTCAGCGGCGAGGCCCGGGCCGAGAAGCGCCGCAAGGAATTTGCCGCGCCCGTCTCCGCGCGCGCCTTCGATCGCGAGGCGCAGGTGCGGGCGAAGCGCGGCCAGATCGCCCAGAGCCTCAAGGAGATCGAGAGCCGCGAGAATGCCCGCAACAAGCTGACGCTCGAGCAGAAGATCCAGCAGGCCGGGCTCGGCTGGGACCGGAAGAAGTACTACATCGTCAGTCTGATCATGGCGGTCGGGGCCGGGCTGGTCCTTTTTCTTCTCAGCGGCAACGTTCTGCTCGGAGTGGCGGGGCTGTTCATCGGCGGGTTCGGCATGCCGCCTTGGTTCCTGCAGCGCTGCCGCGACCGTCGTCTGAAGAAGTTCGGCATCGAGTTCCCCAACGCCATCGACGTGATCACGCGCGGCATCAAGGCGGGTCTGCCCCTGAACGACTGCCTGCGGATCATCGCGACGGAGGCGGCCGAGCCGGTCCGGACCGAGTTCCGCCTGATCATCGAAAGCCAGGCGCTGGGCCTGCCCCTGACCGAGGCGGTCGCGAAGCTCTACGAGCGCATGCCCTGCGCCGAATCGAACTTCTTCGGCATCGTGCTGGCGATCCAGCAGAAGACCGGCGGCAACCTCTCCGAGACCCTCGGCAACCTGTCGAAGGTCATCCGCGAGCGTCGCAAGATGCGCGACAAGATCCAGGCCGTCTCGATGGAGGCCAAGGCCTCCGCCGCGATCATCGCCTGTCTGCCGCCGTCCGTCGCCGGCCTCGTCTACCTGACCACCCCCCGCTACATCGAGCTGCTCTGGCTGACCCAGGCAGGCAAGTTCGCGCTCGTCGGCTGCGCCATCTGGATGCTCATGGGCATCCTGGTCATGCGCAAGATGATCAACTTCGATATCTGAGGCCGCACCGATGATTTCCCTGATCGCGGACAAGGTCGTCGACAGCCAGTTCCTGCTGTCCCTCTTCGCCGCCATCGCCGCCGCAGCGACCGTGCTGACGATCGCCATTCCCCTGACGGAGGGGTCGAACCTCCAGAAGCGCATGAAGAATGTCGCGACCGAGCGCGAGAAGATCCGCGCGCGCGAGCGGGAGCGCCTCAACCGCCAGGTCGACCGCGTCTCGCTGCGACAGGAGCCGAAGGCGTTCATGCGGCGCATCGTCCAGCAGTTCAAGCTGGGTGACTGGCTGGGCACGGAGACCGCCAAGAACCAGCTCGCCATGGCCGGCTATCGCGGCCAGCAGGCCGAGGTCGCCTTCCTGTTCTTCCGCCTCGTGATGCCGATCGGCCTGTTCCTGTTCACCCTGCTCTATGTGTTCGTGATCAACGACTTCGGCCAGCCGGTGATGCTGCGCATTGGCATGGCGGTCGGCGGTGCCTATCTCGGCATCAAGGCGCCCGAGCTGTTCCTCTCGAACCAGATCGGCAAGCGCCAGGCCTCGATGCGGACGGCCTTCCCCGACGGCCTCGACCTGCTCCTGATTTGCGTCGAATCGGGCATGTCCATCGAACACGCCTTCCGCAAGGTCTCGACCGAGATCGGCGGTCAGTCGGTGCCCCTGGCCGAGGAGTTCGCGCTCTGCACGGCGGAACTCTCCTATCTCTCCGAGCGTAGGCAGGCCTATGAGAACCTCTCGGCGCGGACCGGGCTCGAGGGCATCAAGTCGGTCTGCACCGCGCTGATTCAGGCGGAGCGCTACGGCACGCCGCTGGGCACCGCATTGCGGACGCTCGCCCAGGAGAGCCGTGACCAGCGCATGGTGGCGGCCGAGAAGAAAGCGGCGGCCCTGCCGCCCAAGCTCACCGTGCCGATGATCCTGTTTTTCCTGCCGGTTCTCTTCGTCGTCATCATGATGCCGGCGGCGATCCAGACGATGAAGCTGCAATAGAAGAACGAGGGTTTCGGCCCGCGCTGGAGCAGCCGGCACCGCCTCGGTCGGGCTTCATCGTTCAGGGAACGACCGGCGCCCTGACCCCCCATCGGTCCACCCCGCGACAGTTGGTTGTGAATTCTGTGCGGCGGGCCGCGACGGGTTGTGAGCGCCGTGGGGCCGGCAGGTCGTCGGGAGAAGTCGGCCTCAGCCCTGCGGCGGAGCCGGCTGAGCGACGGCCTGGGCCGGAGCGGCTTTCGGCTTGGGCCTCGCACCGCCGGTCTTGAGCAAGTCCCAGCTGTTCTGCTGGCTGACGCTGCGCTTGAGATAGGCGATCGTCGCCGCCGCTTCGGCGGGGCTCTGGTCCTGCCGTGCCAATGTCTCGGCTTCGGTGAAGCGGCCCTGCAGGCCGAGCACGAGCACGAGATTCTGGCGCACCCGTGGGTCGCTGCGTCCGCTCGAGACCGCTTCGCGCAGCACGCGCTCGGCCTCGGGCAACTGCCGCGACAGGGCCAGCGACAGGCCGAGATTGGACAGCACCGTCGGTTCGCCGGGTGCGATCTTCAGCGCGGCCTGATAGATCTGCTGGGCTCGCGCGTGGTCGCCGAGCTGGTCGGCGACGGTGCCCTGCGCGGACAGGATCCGCCAGTCCGGCCGCTCCGGCGAGTGGGCGCGCGACAGCACCTCGTCGGCCTCCTTCAGCCGGCCGTTGTCGGCCAGCGACCGGCCATAGGCGCCGAGCATGTCGCGATCATTGGTGTGTGTCAGCACGGCGCTCTGCAGAACGGCGAGGGCCTGCGCGTTCTGGTCGAGCGCGCGCAGGGCGCGGGCATAGTAGAAGGCCGCGTCACGGTCCTTGGGGTTGGCGTCGTAGCGTTTGCCCCAGCGCTCGCTTTCCGCGTGCCAGTCGGCGTTGCTGCGCGGTTGCGCCGTGCTGCTGCCGATCGAGCCGGTGATGTCGCCGAGACCGCCTTTGCTCTGGCATCCCGCCATCGCCAGGCTGGCGAGGCAGATCGCCAGGCCGAGAGCGGGCCGGGAAAGGGCCCGCGCGCGGATTGGGGCGGTGGGCGAGCGGCCCTGGAACGTCGCTGACGGATGACTGGACAACATGGATCTCACCGCCTCGCCACCATGGCCGATGTGGTCGATCCGGTGATAAAACGTTAACCCTAACGCATCCTTAACCGGCGGCCCCGCCGCTCTCTCAGGTAGCCTGCGCGTGAACAGCCTCGTCTCCACGGTGCCCTCCGGCGCCATTCCCCTGCATTGCGTCACCAAGGCGGGCCTGCGGGCCCTGCTCGCCGACCTCGCCCCGGAGGCTCGCCGCTTCGCCGAGGCCCAGGGCTTCGCGGCCCAGCCGGGCCAGCATGTTTTGCTTCCGGATGCCGACGGCGCTCTGGCGGCCGTCCTGCTCGGCGTCGAGGGGCCGGAGGTCCGCCGCCGCGACCCGTTCGCGCCCGGTCGCCTCGCCGCCTTGCTGCCGGAGGGCGACTACGTTCTGGCCGGCGAGACCGGCGATCCCGACCTCGCGGCGCTGGGCTGGCTGCTTCAGGGCTATCGCTTCGATCGCTATCGCAAACCCGTTGCTCCCGCCGCCCGGCTCGTCGTTCCCGACGGGATCGACGGCGCCGAGCTGGCCCGCATCGCCGAATCGGTCGGGCTCGCCCGCGACCTCGTCAACACGCCGGCCAACGACATGGGCCCGGTCGAGATCGAGACCGCGATTCGGGCGCTGGCGGAGGAAACGGGTGCGGTGGTGACCGCGATCGTGGGGGAGGATCTCCTCGCCCGCAACTTCCCGATGATTCACGCCGTCGGCCGCGCCTCGCCGCGGCCCCCCCGCCTCGTCGATCTGGTCTGGGGCGACCCCGGCCACCCCCTGGTCACGCTGGTCGGCAAGGGGGTCGCGTTCGACACGGGAGGCCTCGATCTCAAGCCCTCCGCCGGCATGCTGCTGATGAAGAAGGACATGGGCGGCGCGGCGGCGGCGATCGCCGCCGCGCGCATGATCATGCTGGCCAGGCTGCCCGTGCGGCTGCGGCTGCTCGTTCCCGCGGTGGAGAACGCCGTGGCCGGCGCATCCTTCCGTCCGGGTGATGTGCTGACGAGCCGCAAGGGTCTCAGCGTCGAGATCGGCAACACCGACGCCGAAGGCCGGCTGATCCTGGCCGATGCGCTCGCCCTCGCCGACGAGGAGGCGCCCGAACTCCTGATCGACTTCGCAACCCTGACCGGCGCGGCCCGCACCGCGCTGGGGCCGGAACTGCCGCCCTTCTACACGCATGACGACGGACTTGCCTCGGAAATCGCGCGTCTGGGGAAGGCGGTGAACGATCCCGTCTGGCGCATGCCGCTCTGGCCGCCCTATGAGCGCATGCTCGATTCCCGCATTGCCGATCTCAACAACGTCTCCGGCGGCAGTTTCGCCGGCTCGGTCACGGCGGCGCTCTTTCTCAACCGGTTTGTCGAGAAATGTGCCTCCTACGCCCATTTCGACATCTACGCGTGGAATCCCTCCGCCCGTCCCGGGCGCCCCGAGGGCGGGGAGTGCCAGGCCGCGCGGCTGGTCTATGCGCTGGTCAGGCAGCTTCACCCGCCCGGTTAAGGCTGTCGGCAGGGCGCCGTTGCGCTGCAGCGAAGGCCGGGCAATGATCCGGACCCGTAACGATCGCGACGGTTCCGAGACATGCCGCTGGAGATCAGGCCCTCGCAGGCCCTCAGATTGTGGCGCCAGGTCCATCTCGATCTGGTGCGCGACGGGGAATCCGATCTTTCGGCCCGCCAGACCGCGATCCTGCTGACGATCTATCTGGAACTGCCGCCGCATACGGTGCGCGGGCTCGCCGCGCAGCTCGGCGTCACCAAGCCGGTCATCACCAGAGCCCTCGATACGATGGGCAAGCTCGGCCTGGTGACGCGGCGTCGTGACGAGGCCGACCGCCGCAACGTGGTGATCCAGCGCACCGTCGCCGGTGCGCTCGCCGTCGAGCGCCTCGCCGACCGCATCGTCGAGCGCGCGCGCGAGATCAGCATGGGCTGAGCGTTCCCGCCGCCGCCGCGCGGCGATAGAGTGCCGCAATGACCGCGATTCTCGACCGCCGCCTGACCCCCGCCCGTCCCGACCTCGCCGCCCGCCACATGATCGGGCAGGTCGAGGCCCGCGCCTTCGTCGATCCCGAGCCGATGCGCGTCGTCGCCCCTTCCGCACCGTTGCGGCGCGAGCCGCGGCCCGACGCGCCGCTCGATACCGAGGCGCTTTGTGGCGAGGCAGTCGACGTCTATGAGCGCTTCGAGGGCTGGGCCTGGGTTCAGCTCCGCTCGGACGGCTATGTCGGCTACGTGCCGGACGACGCGCTGCGGCCGGATACGCTCGCGCCCACCCACCGCGTCCGGGCGTTGCGGACCTTCGTCTATCCCGGGCCGTCGATGAAGCTGCCGCCGCTGGCGGCGCTCTCGCTGGGAGCCGGTGTCGCCGTGTCCGGCGAGAGCGGCGAGTTTCTGACGCTCGCTGAATTCGGCCGCTATGCCACCGGATTCGTCTTCGCGCCGCATCTGGCGGCGCTGGAGGCGCCTGAGCCGGACTTCGTCACCGTGGCCGAGCTTTGCCTGAACGCGCCCTATCTCTGGGGCGGCAAGACCAGTCTGGGGCTCGACTGCTCCGGACTGACGCAGCTCGCCCTCGCCGCCGCCGGCATCGCCTCGCCGCGCGATTCGGACATGCTGGAGCGGGAGACCGGCGAGCCCGTGGCCTTCGACGACAGCCTGACCGGTCTCGAGCGCGGCGACCTCGTGTTCTGGAAGGGCCATGTCGGAATCATGACCGATCCCGAAACCCTGCTCCACGCCACCGCCTATTCGATGACGGTGATGAGCGAGCCGCTGCGCGTGGCCCGCGATCGCATCCAGGCCAAGAGCTTCGGCGCGATCACCGGCATCCGGCGCGTCCGCTAACCCAGCCCCTTCAGCCGATACAGCGCCTCCAGCGCCTGGCGCGGCGTCATTTCGTCGAGGTCGAGCCCGTCGAGAGCGAGGCGCAGCGGGTCTTCGGCCGGGAGCGGGGGCGGGGCGGCCGCGCGGCGCTGCGGAACGGCAAACAGCGGCAGATCGTCGACCAGCGAGGCCACCGGCTTCTCGCGCTCGCTCTTCTCCAGTTCGCCGAGGATGGTGCGGGCACGCTCGACAACGGCCGGCGGCAGTCCGGCGAGCTTGGCGACCTGGATTCCGTAGGAGCGGTCGGCCGCACCGGGCACGACCTCATGCAGGAACACCACCTCGCCGTTCCATTCGGTGACGCGGACAGTGGCATTGGCGACGCGGTCCAGCCGGTCCGCCAGGGCGGTGAGCTCGTGGTAATGCGTCGCGAACAGACCGCGGCAGCGATTGACCTCATGCAGATGCTCGATCGCCGCCCAGGCGATCGAAAGACCGTCGAAGGTCGCAGTGCCGCGCCCGATCTCGTCGAGAATGACCAGCGCCCGCGGCCCCGCCTGGTTCAGGATCGCGGCCGTCTCGACCATTTCGACCATGAAGGTCGAGCGCCCACGGGCGAGGTCGTCGGCGGCGCCGACGCGCGAGAACAGCCGGTCGACGATGCCGACATGGGCATGAGCCGCCGGCACGAAGGAGCCCATCTGCGCCAGCACGGCGATCAGCGCATTCTGGCGCAGGAAGGTCGATTTGCCCGCCATGTTCGGGCCGGTGATCAGGCAGATCCGGCCCCCATTGGCGCCGGGTGCGGGCGGCGAGAGTTCGGTGTCGTTGGCGACGAAGGGTTTGCCGTCGCGCTTCAGCGCCGCCTCGACGACGGGGTGGCGACCGCCGGTGATCGCGAAGGCCTCGCTGCCATCGACCAGCGGCCGGCTCCAACCTTCGCTGGCGGCGAGCGCGGCCAGCCCGGCCGCGACATCGATCTCGGCCAGCGCCGCAGCCGCGCGCTTGATCGGCTCGGCCTGGGCCAGAACCGCCTCGCTCAGGGCGGCGAAGATGCCGAGCTCCAGCTTCAGCGCCCGGTCGGCCGCCGAGGCGATCTTGGCCTCCAGCCCACCGAGCTCGACGGAGGAGAAGCGCATCGCGTCCGACATCGTCTGGCGGTGCACGAAGGTCGCCCGCCAGGGCTCCTTGAGAAAATCCTCGCCGACGGCCTGCGGCACCTCGACGAAATAGCCGAGCATGGCGTTGTGCTTGATGCGCAGCGTCCGGCAGCCGGTCTCGGCCGCGTAGCGCGCCTGCAGCTGTGCGATCACCTTGCGTGAATCGACCTGAAGCAGGCGCAGCTCGTCCAGCGCCGGGTCATGGCCCTCCCGCACGAAGCGCCCGTCGCGCCGGTTCAGCGGCAGCTCCTCGGCCAGTGTCGCCGCCAGCCGAGCCGGCAGGTCCGGGTCGATCTCGGAGAGGGCGCGCGAGGCTTTCGACAATTCGGCCGGCAGGGCCGCGCGGTCGAGCAGCATGGCGACGATGGCGCGTGCCGCGGTCAGTCCGGCCCCGAGCGCGGCGAGGTCGCGCGGGCCGCCGCGGTCGAGCGCGAGCCGTGCCAGCGCCCGGGCGATGTCGGGCACCCGGGCGAGCGCGGCCTGGAGGTGTTCGCGCAGGACGCTGTCCGCCACCAGCGCCGCCACCGCGTCGTGACGCGCCGCGATCGCCTGCGGGTCGGTCAGCGGCCCGGCCAGGCGCTCGGCCAGCAGCCGTGCCCCGCCGGGCGTGACCGTGCGGTCGATCGCGGCAAGCAGGCTGCCGCCGCGCTCGCCCGCGAGCGTGCGCGTCAGTTCGAGATTGGCCCGCGTCGCCGCATCGATCAGCATCGTGTCCGAGCCGGAATCGCGCACGGGCGGCGAGAGTGGCGGGCGGGCGCCGAACTGCGTGCGCTCGACATAGGCCAGCGCGGCGCCGGCGGCGGCGATCTCGGCCCGGCTGAAGGCGCCGAATGCGTCGAGCGTGGCGACCCCGAAGAACTCCCTGAGCCGCCGCTCCGCCGAGGCGGCGTCCAGCCCCTCGCGCGCCAGCGGCGTCACCGGCAGACCCAGTTCGCGCCAGAAGCCCTGCAGGGCGGGATCGTCATGGATCGCGTCGGGACAGACGATCTCGCGCGGCTCGAGCCGCGCGAATTCGATGGCGAGGCGCTCCTGCGGCGCCTCCATCACGCTGAAGCGCCCGGTCGAGATGTCGATCGCGGCGATTCCGTAGAGCGCGCTGGCGTCGCCGAGCTTTCGCCGCGCGACGGCGACCAGCAGGCTGGCCCGGCCCGGCTCGAGCAGGCGTTCCTCGGTGATGGTGCCGGGGGTAACGAGGCGCACCACGTCGCGCCGCACCACGGATTTCGGCCCGCGCTTCTTCGCCTCCGCCGGGTCCTCGACCTGCTCGCAAACGGCGACGCGGTGTCCGGCCGCAATCAGCCGCTGCAGATAGTCGTCGGCGCGTTCGACCGGCACGCCGCACATCGGGATGTCGTCGCCCTGATGCTTGCCGCGCTTGGTCAGCACGATGCCGAGCGTGCGCGACGCGATCTCCGCATCGGTGAAGAACAGCTCGTAGAAATCGCCCATCCGGTAGAACAGCAGGCAGTCGGGATTGGCGGCCTTTATCTCGATGTACTGCGCCATCATCGGCGTGACGCGCGCGCCCTCGTCCCGGCCGCCGGCGGCGGACGTCATGGCGGCAGACGGCCTTTGGGCCTCGTCGGCGAAGGGAGCGCTGGATGGGAGCATCGCGCGAAACGCTAGCGTTTCAGCCCCGACTTGCAACCCGTCAGCATCCGGTCGCCGGCGCAGGGCCGGTTTTTGATGTGGATGCGGCCGTTGCGCGACCGCGCCGCAACAAGGTTCAGGATTCGTTAGCAGCAATCGCAGTAGATGAAGCTGTGCCGATCTCAGCCGCAGCAGGCAAGGCGATATGCTACTGGAACTGACCAGGGGTCTGGGTTACCTCATCGTCGCGGCCGTGCTGGTGCCGCTGGCGACGCAGCGACTGGGCAGTCACCACCGGCTCCGGCAGATCGTCATCGGCGCGATCATCGCCGCCGGCGGCAGCGCCAGCATGTTCGACCCCATCGTCGTCGAGCCCGGCATCCTGCTCGATTTCCGCAACATCGCCGCCGTCCTAGCCGGTCCGCTCGGCGGGCCCCTCGCCGCCGTGGTCACGGCCGCCGGCCTTGGCGCGGTCCGGTTCTACATCGGCGGCGCGGGGACCCAGGCCGGCCTCGTCGGCCTCATCCTCTGTGCCGCCATCGGCCTCGGCGTCTCGCTCTGGCTCAGGCGCTCCGGCCGCAGCGTCACGATGGGCGGCTTCGTGGCGCTGAGCCTCGTCGCGGCCTGGATGCCGGTCGTCATGATCCTGCTCTATGCCGAGTTTCCCCGGGCCTGGGACCTGATGAGGGCGATCTCCGGCCCCGCCGCGACGGCGGTCAATGTCGTGGGCGGTCTGCTGATCGGCTTCATCATCAAGAGCGACCACCAGCGCATCGAGGCGATGTTGCGGCTGGAGGCGTGCACCGCCAACATGCCGGGTGTCCTCTACCAGAAAATCCTGCGGCCGGACGGCACGATCCAGCACAAGCTCGCCAATTCCAAGATCGAGCAGTTCCTCGACGTGACGCGGGAGGAGGTCGAGCGCGATCCCGAGAGCTGGCTGCGTTGGATGGTGCCCGAGGACCGTGCCTTCCTCGAGAGGGCCAATGCGGCCGCCGCCGCCGACCGCACCTTGAAGCCCTGGCGCTTCGAGGCGCGCCATATCCGGGATGACGGCACGCTGATCTGGCTGCGCACCGATGCCGCGCCGCGCCGTCTGCCCGACGGCTCGATCTGCTGGGACGGGATCATGACAGACGTTACGGCCGAGCGGACGCTGGCGCAGCAGCGGCATGACATGGACCAGGACCGCAAGGCCGCCGTCGAGGAACTGGCCGCCCAGCTCGAGGCGAAGGTCGGCAAGGCGCTGCAGGAGGTCGCCTCCTCGGTGCGCGGCATGCATGACGCCGCCAATGCGATGGCCGGCAGCGCCCACAACACAGCCCTTCGGGCGGGCGAGGTGACCCGCGAGGCGGAGCTCGCCTCCCGTCGCGTCGGCAGCGTCGCCGTGGCCGCCGAGGAGATCGAGGCCTCGATCCGCGAGCTGACCCGGCAGACCGCCCACGCCGACGAGATGGTGCGCGGCGCCGCCAGCTATGTCCGCACCACCCGCCAGGACGTGGCCGGGCTGGGCGCGGCGGCCGACAAGGTCAGCTCGGTGCTCGATTTCATCGAGGACATCGCGGCCCGCACCAATCTCCTCGCTCTCAACGCGACCATCGAGGCGGCCCGCGCCGGGGCGGCGGGGCGCGGCTTCGCCGTCGTCGCCGGCGAGGTCAAGAACCTCGCCGAGCAGACCCAGAAGGCGACGCGCGACATCGCCGCGACGCTGCAGGACATCCGCGGTGCCGCCGCCACGGCCTCCGACGCCGTCGCCCAGATCGAAGGCACGATGACCGCAATCGAGCAGACCTCGGGCGCGATCGCGGGCGTCGTCAGCCGCCAGGCCGATATCGCGACCTCGATCACCATCGATGCGCAGGCCGTGGCCGGCAGCACCAGCGCCGTCACCTCCAGCGTCGGATCCGTCGCTGCGGAGGTGTCCGTCACGGGAGACGCGGCCGAGCGCGTGCTCGATGTCGCGCGCCGGGTCGATGACCAGACCGCTTCGCTCGACCGCTATGTCGGCGAGTTCGTCGGCAGCCTGCGGCGGCGTCTGTAGCGGGCGGGAATGATGCCCGGGTCGAGCCTTCGCGCCTCAGCCGCTCCTGAACCGGCACCGCGGATAGCGTTCCGATGACTCTGATCATCGCGCTCGTCGAAAGCCTGTCCTTCGTCCTCCTGGCTGCGCTCGGCGTCACGGTGGTGATGGCGCGGGTCGAGCGCTATCCGCGGCTTCGGCCGGCGCTGATCGGTCTGCTCTTCGCGGTGGCCGGTCTCGCCAGCATGATGCATCCCTTCATGATCCTGCCCGGCGTGGCGGTCAGTTCCCGGAACATCGCGGCCCTCCTGGCCGGCGCGATGGGAGGGCCCATCGGGGCACTTCTGACGCTCGTTCCGCTCTCGACCCTGCGGTATCTTCAGGGCGGAAACGGCCTGATCATGGGCCTCGTCGGCCTGCTGCTCGCTGCCGCTGCCGGGCTGGCGGTCTACTGGCGCAGGCCGCGCAACGAGCGTCTCGTCGTCAAGGGCGACATTCCCCTGATCGCGCTCGCCTCGGCGGCCGTCCTGATCCCGACGCCGCTTCTGTTGCCCGATGCGGACATGGTCTGGCGGGTCATGACGCAGGCTCTGCCGCCGACGCTGATCGTCAATGTGACCGGCGCGACGCTCGGCGCGCTCATCATCCTCATCGACGCCGAACGCCGGGAAATGGCCTATCGCTTCCGCAATCTCGCGGAGCGGGTCCCCGGCACGCTCTATCAGCGCATCCTCGCGCCCGATGGCCGCGTCAGCTATCGCTTCGCCTCGTTCCAGCTCGGCGAACTGCTGGGGCTGAAGCAGGAGGAGGTCGAGCGCGATGCGCGCATCTGGATCGACCGGATGATCCCGGAAGATCGCGCCCGCTTCGAAAAGGCCTGCCGCACCGGCTTCGATCCGAGCGACAATTGGCGCCTGCATCTGCGCTACCACGGGAAGGACGGGCGCATCGTCGCGCTGCGCAGCGAGGCGACGATGCGCAGCCTGCCCGACGGCACCCGGATCTGGGACGGCATCCTGTTCGACGCCACCGACGAATGCAGCCTGGAGGCGCGTCGCGCCGAGATCGAAGAGGCCCGGCGCCAGCAGCTCGACGAACTCGCGGGGCAACTCGAGGTCACCGTTGGTCAGGCTCTGCAGGAGGTCGCGCAGTCGGCGCGCCGCATGCACGAGGCCGCCGGCGCGATGGCGCTGAGCGCCGATGCCACGACGAAGCGGGCGGAGGCGGTCACGCGCGAGGCCGATACGGCCTCGGCCCGGATCGGCAGCGTCGCCGCGGCCGCCGAGGAGATCGACGCCTCGATCCGGGAGCTGACGCGTCAGACGGATCAGGCCGACCAGGCCGCCCACCAGGCCGCGAGCTATGTCCGTGAGACGCAGGCCGACGTCGCCGGGCTCAACGCCGCCGCCGACAAGGCCAGCGCCGTGCTCGACTTCATCGAGGACATCGCCGCACGGACCAATCTCCTCGCGCTCAACGCCACGATCGAGGCGGCGCGTGCCGGCGCGGCCGGACGTGGCTTCGCGGTCGTCGCCGGAGAGGTCAAGAACCTCGCGGAACAGACCCAGCAGGCGACGCGCGACATCGCCGCCACCCTTCAGGACGTCCGCTCGGCCGCGACGACCGCTTCGGGGGCCGTGGCCTTCATGGACCGGACGATGAGCGAGATGCAGCAGAGCTCGGGCGTGCTGGCGAGGGTCGTCAGCCGACAGGCCGACATCGTCACGACCATTGCGGGCGATGCCCAGGCCGTGGCCCGCAGCGCCGTCGCGGTGACCTCGAATGTCGGCTCTGTCGGTGACGAGGCCCGCGTCACCGGAGAGGCCGCCAGGCTGGTCCTGGAGGCGGCCCGGACAGTCGAGGAGCAGACGGGTGCGCTCGACCGGTATGTCGGCGATTTCGTCGCGAGCGTCCGCCGCCGGCTCTGACCACCCGCCTTTGCGACCGAGCCAGCGCCATCCCGGACGGCCGGGAATGGATGAGGCGCGCCGCACGCGTCTTGTGGCGGGCCGGCCGCTTGCCTATGGTCCGCCTCCCCTGGGAAACGCTCACAAAAAGAACATTCGATGTCCAACCAGCCGCCGATCAAACGCACCCGCCCGACCTTCACCGATCAGGAAGCCCTGCTGTTTCATTCGGAGGGCCGGCCCGGCAAGCTCGAGATCGTGGCCACGGTGCCGATGGCGACGCAGCGCGATCTGTCGCTGGCCTATTCGCCCGGAGTCGCCGTGCCGGTGCTGGCGATCGCCGAGGATCCCACCCGCTCCTACGACTACACGGCGCGCGGCAACCTCGTCGCGGTCATCTCCAACGGCACCGCCATCCTCGGCCTCGGCAATCTCGGTGCGCTTGCCTCGAAGCCGGTGATGGAAGGCAAGGCGGTCCTGTTCAAGCGCTTCGCCGACGTCGATTCGATCGACCTCGAGGTCGACACCGAGGATGCCGACAAGTTCATCGAGGCGGTGCGTTATCTCGGCCCCTCCTTCGGCGGCATCAATCTCGAGGACATCAAGGCGCCGGAATGCTTCATGATCGAGCAGCGCCTGCGCGAGCTCATGGACATTCCGGTGTTCCATGACGACCAGCATGGCACCGCGATCATCGCCGCCGCCGGCCTGATCAACGCGCTCGATCTGACGGGCCGCGACGTCAAGACCACCCGTCTCGTCATCAACGGCGCCGGCGCCGCCTCGATCGCCTGCACCGAGCTCCTCAAGGCGATGGGCTTCAAGCCCGACAACGTCATTCTCTGCGACACCAAGGGCGTGATCTACCAGGGCCGCACCGAGGGCATGAACCAGTGGAAATCGGCCCATGCGGCCGTGACCGACCGGCGCACCCTGGCGCAGGCGATGGACGGGGCGGACGCCTTTTTCGGCCTGTCGCAGAAGGGCGCGGTGACGCCGCAGATGGTCGCCTCGATGGCGAAGAACCCGATCATCTTCGCCATGGCCAATCCCGATCCGGAGATCACGCCGGAGGAGGTCCATGCCGTGCGCGACGACGCCATCATGGCGACCGGCCGCTCCGACTATCCCAACCAGGTCAACAACGTCCTCGGCTTCCCCTTCATCTTCCGTGGCGCGCTCGACGTGCGCGCCAAGACGATCAACATGGAGATGAAGATCGCCGCCGCCGAGGCGCTCGCCTCGCTCGCCCGCGAGGACGTGCCCGACGAGGTCGCCGCCGCCTATCAGGGCTCGCGGCCGCGTTACGGCAAGGACTACATCATCCCGGTGCCCTTCGATCCGCGGCTGATCCAGGTCGTGCCGATGGCGGTGGCCAAGGCGGCGATGGAGACCGGCGTCGCCGGCAAGCCGATCGTCGACATGAACGCCTACAAGGCGCAGCTTTCGGCCCGGCGCGACCCTGTCGCCGGGACGCTGAACCGCATCTTCGAGCGCGTCCGGCGCTATCCCAAGCGCGTCGTCTTCGCCGAGGGCGAAGAGGAGCAGGTCATCCGCGCCGCGGTGTCCTTCGTCAATCAGGGGCTCGGCCACGCCATCCTGGTCGGCCGCGAGGAGCGCGTCTTCGAGACCGCGACCTTCCTCGGCATCGACCTCGAGACCAAGGGCATCTCGGTCCAGAACGCGCGGCTGTCCAAGCGCAACACCGCCTATGCGCAGTATCTTTACGAGCGCCTGCAGCGGCAGGGCTATCTCTTCCGGGACTGCCAGCGCCTGATCAACCAGGACCGCAACCATTTCGCCGCCGCCATGGTCGCGCTCGGCGATGCCGATGCGATGGTCACCGGCGTGACCCGCAACTATTCGATCGCGCTGGAGGAGGTCCGCCGCGTCATCGACGAAAAGCCGGGGCACCGCGTGATCGGCGTCTCGATCGTGCTGTCGCGCGAGCGCACCGTTCTGGTCGCCGACACGGCCATCACCGAGATGCCGACCGCGAAGGAACTCTCCGAGATCGCGATCGAGGCCGCGGGCGTCGCCCGGCGGCTGGGCTACGAGCCCAAGGTCGCGATGCTCGCCTTCTCCACCTTCGGCCACCCGGCCGGCGAGCGCTCGGAGAAGGTGCGCGAGGCGGTGAAGCTGCTCGACGCCCAGCGCGTCGATTTCGAATATGACGGCGAAATGGCCGCCGACGTCGCGCTCAACCGCGATCTGATGGCGCAGTACCCGTTCTGTCGCCTCAGTGGGCCGGCGAACGTGCTGATCATGCCGGCGTTCCACTCGGCCTCGATCTCGACCAAGATGCTGCAGGAACTCGGCGGCTCGACCGTGATCGGCCCGCTGATCGTCGGCCTCGACAAGCCGGTCCAGATCGTGCCGCTCGGGGCCAAGGACAGCGACATCGTCAACATGGCGGCGCTTGCCGCCTTCAACATCGGCGGCTGAGGCTGCGGGTCAGGAGGCGGCCGCGCGCGTCTGTCGCGTCGCGGCGGCTCCGGCCGAGGACGCGCGCTCTTCGGCACGGCGCGAGGCATGGATCGCCTCCCTGGCGCGCGCGGGAAACGCGCGCGCCGCGCTGCGGTTCCCGTTCATTCTGAGTTCATTCGGTCGCAGCCAGCCTGTCCCGAGGCCGGAAAACCGGCGGTTGGGGATTGTCGGGTTCGTGCGGGCGCCAAGCGAGACGCCGGGTAAGGGAGCTGTGCCGGGGGACCGGCAGGTGGCGTTGCGCTTCGCGCGGCTCACCGGCGGCTTCTGGCGCGGGGCGCAGGCCGGGCGGGCCTGGTTCTGGTCGCTGCTGCTCGCCAGCGCCATCATCCTCTCCGTCTTTGCCAACGTCACCGTCAACCGCTGGAACGGCTGGTTCTTCGACGCGCTGGAGAAGCGCGACAGCGAAAGCGCCCTGATCGCGGTCGCCGTCTTCCCCGTGCTGGTGCTGATCGTGGCCGGGCTCGGCGTGGTGATCCTGGTCTCGCGCGAGACCTTCCAGGTGCATTGGCGGCACTGGGTCACGGCCAAGCTCGCCGATGGCTGGGTCGGCCAGCGCCGCTTCTTCCGCCTCAGCCTCTCCGGCTACGAGCCCGCCAACCCCGAATATCGTATTGCCGACGATGTCCGCTGGGCGACGGAGCCGGTGGTCGACTTCGCCATCGGTCTGCTGTCGGCGGTCATCACCATCATCACCTTCATCGAGATTCTCTGGCAGATCGGCGGGGCGCTCACCGTCCAGGCAGGCGGCACCACCCTGGTGATCCCGGCCTATCTCGTGCTGGCGGCGATCTTCTACGCGGTGCTGGTCTCGCTGCTCGTCACCGTCGTCGGGCGGCGGCTGCCGGGCCTGATCGCGGCCCGCAACGAGGCGGAGGCGCGGCTGCGCTTCTCGCTGATGCGGATCCGCGACCATGGCGAGACGATCGCGCTGTCGCGCACCGAGGCGGGCGAGCGCCGCGCCGTCGCGCGCACCTATGACGGCCTCGTCGGCCGCTGGCTCGCCATGATCCGCCAGCGCGGCCGGCTGACCTGGATCACCAACGGCAGCGGCGCGCTCGTGCCGGTGGTGCCGCTGCTGCTGGCCGCTCCGAAGTTTCTCTCCGGCGAGATGTCGCTGGGCGGCGTCGTCCAGGTCGCGGCGGCCTTCGTCGCCGTCCAGAACGCCTTCAACTGGCTGCTCGACAATTTCATGCGCATTGCCGAGTGGCTCGCGGCGGCGCGTCGCGTCAACGAGCTGGCCGATGCGCTGGAGCGGATCGACGGCGAGCCGCCGGGCGAGCACCTCGCCCTTTCCCCGAGCGAGGACGGTTCGTTCCGGCTCGAGGACATGACCCTGATCGATCGCGACGGCCGGACCCTCGTCGCCGACATCTCCTGCACGCTGCCGCCGGGTGCCACCCTGCATGTCTCGGGCGAACTCGGCCTGGGCAAGGCGGCGCTCATCCAGGCCGTCGCGGGGCTCTGGCCCTGGGGGCGCGGCGAGATCCGGCTGCCGCCCGGCGCCTTCGTCACGGCGGTGCCGCACAAGCTCCATCTCTCCGAGGGCAGCCTGCGCGCGGTGCTCGAAACCGGGCATACGCTCCCGGAGGAGCAGCTCCAGTCGGTGCTGCGGCGCTACGGCCTGTCATCGCTCGCTCCGTCTCTGGACGAGACCCGCGACTGGGACCGGGAACTCGCCACCGGCGACCGGCAGCGCCTGGCCCTGGCCCGGGCCGAGCTGGAGCAGCCCGACATCGTCCTGCTCGACGAGGCGACGAGCGCCTTCGACACCGATGCCGCGCTGGAGCTGATCGGGCATCTGCGCGCTGCCCGGCCTGACGCGATCGTCATCGCCTTCGGACAGGGCGCGGGATTCGCCGAGGCGGCGACCCACCGCCTGCTGCTGAAGCGCGCTGGCGGCGTGGTCCGGATGGCGTCGCGCGGCGCCGCCTCCGAAACGACGGCCTCGCCCGGCGCCATGCCGGTCCATGCCGAACCCGCCGAGTGACCTTTCACCGCCCTCTGGAGCCTGTGACGATGACTGCTGCCGCGATGAACATCTGGGACGTCTATTGGGGCCTGCGCGTCGAGCAGTGCCCCTGCGACGTGCATTTCGTCGAATGGCTCGAGGAGCTCGGCCTGACCGGCCAGCGCATCTACCATTTCGGGACCGGCGGCCATCACTATGTCGGCATCCGCTGCGCCGAGCCGGAACTCGACTGCACGGTTCTGGGCATCACCGCCTCGCCCAAGGAATACGACGCCTTCGTCAAGCTCGCGACCGGCAACCCCACCGTCACCAAGACCTACAGCGCCTATTTCGGCGACATCTACACCAGCAATGCCAAGCTGCTGCCGCGCTTCGACATCGTGACCCTCTTCCATGCCTGCGAGTTCAGGACGGAGGCGAACGACGCCTATGGCGCTTTGACCGACCGCGAGGTGATCGACCTCTTCACGGGCCAGACCGATGCCGGCGGTTACCTGCTCTTCTACACGGGCTCCTTCGCCTATGCGACGGCCGAGCCCATCATCGCCGACTGGGCCAAGACCGCACCTGTTGAGGAGGTGGCCTCCTTCAAGACGCTGCGGGTGTTCCGCAAGACGGGCTGAGTCGCCCCCGCGCGCGGGTCATGGCGCGTATTCGTCGCGCTGACCCGCCTTGTGGATTGGCGCGCAGGCTTTATCTGTGCGGCCGGGGCCGTCTGCGCCTCGTGCCCGCAATCGGCGCTGCCGGCTCTCCGCCCGGCGCCAGAACCGACCATGAGTGCGCATGTCGTTCGGCCCGCTCGAGCCTGGAATGCCGCCGCGCCGGCGCAGCCGCTGGTGGTGGGTCGGCCCGCTCGCCAGCATCATCATCTTCGGCGCTTCGCTGGTGGTGCTCTGGCACATCATCCGCGAGATCCAGCCCGGCGAACTCGCCAATGCCTTCGCCAATGCGAGTCTTCGCCAGCTCGGTCTCGCCTGCGCCTTCACGGCGCTCAGCTACCTGCTGCTGACGGGCTATGACGCGCTGGCGCTGAAACGGCTCGGCCTGTCGATCCCCTATCGCACCACCGCGCTCGCCTCCTTCACCAGCTACTCGGTCTCCTTCACCCTCGGCTTTCCGATCGTGACCGGCGGCACCGTGCGCTACTGGATCTATTCGCCCAAGGGCGTGCGCGCCTCGGAGGTCGCGAGCCTCACCGTTATCGCCGGGCTGACCTTCTGGCTCGGCCTCGGAGCCATCCTCTGCGTCAGCCTGTTCTATGCCACGCCCTCGGTCGCGATGCTCGCGCGCACATCGCCCCTCGTCGTGCAGGCGGTCGGCGCTGCGGTCGCGGCCGGCACCCTGGGCTATCTGATCTGGATCGCGAGCGGCGAGCGCACCATCCGCGTCCGCGGCTGGAACCTGCCTTTACCGGGCCTCGGCATCACGCTCGGTCAGATGTTCCTCGGCGCGGCGGAGGTCTGCGCGGCAGCGGCCGTGCTCTTCGTGCTGCTGCCGGGCGGCCATGGCATCGACTACCCGACCTTCCTCGCCGTCTATGTCTTCGCCTGCCTCGTCGGCATCACCAGCCAAGCGCCGGGCGGTCTCGGCGTCTTCGAGGCGACGATGCTGGTGGCGCTCAGCCGGCTGCCCTTCGAGCCGGTGCTCGGGGCGCTGCTGATCTTCCGCATCATCTACTACATCCTGCCCTTCATCCTGGCGCTGGTGCTGCTGGCCCTCAACGAGATGGTCCGGCGCATCCGTCGTCACGAGCGCTGAAGACGTCGCTCATTTCAGCGCCACCACGATCAGCAGGAACATCAGCACCAGCGCGATCTGCTTGAGGCTCCAGTCGATCCGCGCCAGGAGATCCGCTGTCGCCTCGGGTGGCTCCTCCTCCGCCGCCGGATGCGGAGCGAGCCCCGTTTCGCCTCCGGGGCGCCATTCGAGACTCTCGACAAGACCGCGGGCCGGCGCGCTCGCCCGCCCGTCGGCCTCGACGCCCAGGAACCAGGTGACAGGGATGCCGGGCGGTGTCTCGCGGTCGCCCTCGCGGACCCAGAGGCTCGTCGCCGCGGCGATCGACACTGTGTCCGCCTCGCCCCCGCCGAGGGCGCCGGTGAAACCGTCGAAAACCCGCTGCGGCGCGTAGATTTCGGCGAGATAGCCCCCCTCAGGCCGTTCATCCGTTTCCCGGAAGCTCAGGACCAGCAGGGCGCGCGCCTCCCCGGCCGCCGCGAGCGGCCGGACGACCAGCGCCAGCGCCTCCGCTTCGCCGGGAAATCCGGCGCGCATCAGCCGGTCGTTTGCGATCCGCGCCAGCCCCTCGATCCGCGTTGCGTCCTCCACCTGGCCCTCGCGCAGCGCGAAGCCGCCGACCTTGCGCAAGCCTCCGGCGACGATCCGCAGGGGGCGCCCGAGCCCCTGGACATAGCGATCGGGCGAGCCTTCGACGGTCATCAGTCCTTGCGCCATGGCGACACGTCGTGCCGCGCCCGTTTCGACCATGTGATCATCGCTCCCCAGCTCGCGGGACGATAACAGGTCGCCGGCCCGCGGCGAAACCGGCAGGGCGCACACGCGCGCTTCGGGGAGCCCTTGCGGACACCGCGACGGGCGCTCTCAGGCGTTCTGCGCATGGCAAACCGTGTCCAGCCCGGGTTGTCACGCGTTTCCCGAAGCCCTAGAGCGGCGCACAGGGGCTTACGATCACTGCGCCCGCCGTCAGGCGTGAGGCGCCCAGACAGGCTGCCATGACCGACGCTTCGACGACCGCCGGGCCCCGCCACGGCATGAGCTTCCGTTCCTTCGTCGCACTGATGGCGGCCCTCATGGCGGCCAACGCCCTGGCGATCGATTCGATGCTGCCGGCCCTGCCTCTGATGGCCGAGGCGCTCGGCATCGCCGGCGCCAATGAGCGGCAATGGATCATCACCGCCTATCTGCTCGGCTTCGGCTCCGCCCAGATCGTCTACGGCACGCTGGCCGACCGGTTCGGGCGCCGCCCGGTGCTGCTCTTCGGGCTGATCGTCTATGTTGCGGCGAGCATCGCCGCCGCCTTCGCCGGCTCCTTCGAAACGATGATGGCCGCCCGCGTCGCCCAGGGCATCGGCGCGGCGGCGACGCGGGTGCTCGTCGTCTCGATCGTGCGCGACTGCTACTCCGGCCGCGACATGGCGCGGGTGATGTCGCTGGCGATGATCGTCTTCCTCGCCGTGCCGATTCTGGCGCCCTCGATCGGTCAGGCCATCCTGCTCGTCGCACCCTGGCGCTGGATCTTCGGCGTGCTGACGCTCTTCGGGGCCCTGGTGATGGTCTGGGCCCTGCGTCGCCTGCGCGAGACGCAGGCGCCCGAGGATCGCAAGCCGATCGAGGTCGCCACCGTGGTTGCAGCCTTCCGCACCACGCTGACGACGCGGCTGGCCGTCGGCTATATGCTGGCGATGGCCTTCGTGCTCGGCGGATTGTTCGGCTTCATTAATTCGGCCCAGCAGGTCTTCGTCGACGTCTTCCGGGCGCCGGAGTGGTTCACCACGATCTTCGCGCTGATTGCGATGTTCATGGCCGCGGCGTCGCTGCTGAATTCACGCATCGTCGGCCGGCTCGGCATGCGCCGCGTCTCGCACGGCGCCCTGCTCGCCTATATCGGCCTGACCGGCGCGCACGCCGTGGTCGCCTGGTGGGGTTACGAATCGCTCTGGAGCTTCGCCGCCTTCCAGGCCGGCGCGATGTTCTGCTTCGGGCTGGTCGCGCCGAATTTCGGCGCGATGGCGATGGACCCGCTCGGCCATGTCGCCGGCACGGCCTCTTCGGTCCAGGGCTTCGTGACGACGATCGGCGGCGCGCTGCTGGGCTTCTATATCGGCCAGCATTTCGACGGAACGGTCGTGCCGCTGACGCTCGGCTTCGCGCTGTGCGGGCTGGTGGCGCTCGGCATCGTGCTGGTGGCAGAGAAGGGCCGACTGTTCCGGCCGGCCGCGGGCCGGTCCTGAGCGGGTCCAGATGCGCGACGAGAGCGCCAGCGCCCGGCCGGATCGCTCTCAGGAATTTGCACGAAAAGGTCGCAAGAACAAGAGCAGGCGAAAGTAACCAAAGGTCATGATCTGATTTTTTAATTGTTCTAATATAGTATCGAAGTCATTATTTACAAGTATGAGTCGAATCTGTGTTGCTTCGACGTTTTGGATTGGGTTACTGCTCCGGATAAATCATCTTCCGGAGACATGGAATGAACCGCTCGATCGTGGCGCTGTCGGCTGTTGCCGCTCTGGTTTCAGCCTGGCCTGCCGGCGCCCAGCAGGCGCGCGTCGAGCGGCTGGAGGAGATCGTCGTCCAGGGCGAGGCGGCCCGTAGGCCCGGCAGCGGCGCCACCGGCGTCGTCACGAATGACGGTTTCGTGCCCAAGACCAGCCGGACCGCCACCAAGACCGAGACGCCGGTGGCGGAGACGCCGCAAACCATCAACACGGTCACGCAGAAGCAGCTCGAGGAGCGTCGCCCTCAGTCGCTGACCGAGGCTCTGGGCTATACGCCGGGCGTCCGCACGGGCGGCTACGGCTTCGACCCGCGCTTCGACAGCTTCACCATCCGCGGTGTCGACATCACCTATACCGGCGTCTTCCGCGACGGCCTGCGGAACTTCAACAGCCCGAGCGGTCTGTTCCGCATGGAGCCCTATGGCTTCGAGTCGATCTCGATCCTCAAAGGCCCGGCCTCCTCGCTCTATGGCGCGAGCGCCTCCGTCGGCATCATCGACGCGATCTCGAAGCGCCCGACCGAAACGAGATTCGGCGAGGTCGAAATCCAGGGCGGATCCTTCAACCGCCGGCAGATCGCTTTCGACCTCGGCGGCCCGGCCAATCAGGCCGGCACGGTCCTCTACCGGATCACCGGCCTGCTGCGGAACGCCAACACCAGCCTGCCGGGCGTCCCCGACGATCGCGTCTTCATCGCCCCCGCCATCACCTTCAAGCCGAACGACAACACCAAGCTCACCATCCTCGGCGAGTACATGGATTCCAAGACCGGCGGCTCCACCGCCTATGACAACAACTACGGCAGTTTCCGGCTGAGGGACGGGACGGTGATCTTCCCGACGGTCGGCGCCAAGCGGGCGATCCTGTTCAACCCGGCCTATAACGACTTCACCCAGAAGCAGGGCCGCATCGGCTACGAGTTCGAGCACAAATTCTCGGATACGGTCTCGTTCCACCAGAACCTGCGCGTCTCGACGCTCGCGACCGACGAGAAGTTCGCCGGATCGACTTATGCCGGCCGCGTGAAGGAGGAACTCGACGCGATCTCGACCGACACCTATCTCAAGACGCTGTGGCGCACCGGCCCGATCAGCCACACGGTCCTGACCGGTCTCGATATCGGCCGCGCCAGCTACAAATCGCGCATCGGCTACAACTTCGCCAGCATCTCCGATCCGGCGATGCCCGAGCCGACCAGACAGCGCCAGACGCTGATCGGCGCCTATGTCCAGGACGAGATGAAGATGGGCCCCTGGCGCCTGCTGCTGAGCGGCCGGCACGACTGGCTCTCCAGCAGCTACACCGAGCCGGGCGCCGCGCCCTCCAAGCAGGACGAGGGCGCCTTCACCGGCCGCGCCGGGCTGAGCTACGTCACCGACTTCGGGCTGACGCCCTATGTCAGCTACGGCACCTCCTTCAACCCCAATCCCGGCACGGTGCTGAATGGCGGCGTCGCCAGGCCGACCAAGGGGGAGACGGCCGAAGCGGGTGTGAAATATGCCGTGCCGGGCTACAACGCCTTCATCAACGCCTCGGTCTTCTGGCTGAAGCAGACCGACGGCATCGTCTACACCGTGGTCGATGCGGTGAACCGCCAGACCCAGCTCGACTTCGAGTCGCGCGGCTTCGAGATCGACGCGACGACCTCGCTCGGCAACGGGGTGAGCCTGCAGGCGTCCTACGCCTATACCGACACCGAGATCACCAAGCTCTCGCCCGACACGGTCGGCAACCAGATCAACAGCGTCCCAAAGCACGCCTTCTCGGTCTGGGCGGGCTACGACATCGCCACCGGTCCGCTGCGCGGCCTCGGGCTCGGTGCCGGCGTGCGCTACACCGGCGCCAATTTCGGCGACGACTACAACCGCCTGATCATCCGCAACAGCGCGACGGCCTATGTCGATGCCCGCCTGACTTACGACTTCGAAAAGCTCGATCCGAAGCTGAAGGGCTTCAGCGCGCAGGTGAACGCCCAGAACCTGCTCGACAAGGTCGATCAGGTCTGCACCGCCGGCTATTGCTACTTCAACCAGGGTCGCAAGGTCCTCGCCAGCCTGCGGTATCGCTGGTGAGCGCGGCGGCGGGCGAGACCTTCGCCGGGACTTCGCCACGGGCCCCGGTCGCGCGGCTCGTCGTCGGACTGGGCGGGCTCTATGTGGCGCAGAGCGTCATCGGCGGCGTCATCTTCACCGGCCTGCCGGCGGTGATGCGCAAGAGCGGCGCCTCGCTCGATGACATCGCCTTCATCCTGCTCACCGTCCTGCCCTGGTCCTTCAAGTTCATGTGGGCGCCGGCGGTCGAACGCTTCCGCTCGCCCCATGGCGGGGTCAGGCGCTCGCGCAGCGCAATCGCGCTCTTCGGCGCCTTTGCGGTAGGCGCCGTGATCGCCTGCGCGCTGATCGGCCCGACCGCGCTCGGTCCGCTGACTGTCGCGATGATGGTGGCCTCCTTTTCTTCCGCCACGATCGACATCGCCTGCGACGGCCACGCGGTCGAGAGCTTCGCCGAGCGCGACCGCGGCTGGGCCAATGCCGCCCAGGTCGGCGGGGCCTATCTGGGCTCGGCGATCGGCGGCGGCCTCTTCCTCGTGCTCATCGACCATTGGGGCTGGCAGCCGGCGACGCTGGTCATGGCCTGCGCGCTGGTCGCGCTCGCCGCCCCCTTCCTGTTGACGCCGGACGGCACTGTCGCGGCCCGCAAGGACAGGCCTCCCCAGTCGCTGAAACAGGCCCTGAAGCGCCCCGAGATCCGCTCCGGCCTCGCCCTGGTCGCGCTCTATGTGCTCGGCCAGAAGGTCTCGATGCTGCTGGTCGGGCCCTTCCTGGTCGATGCCGGGCTCAGCCTCACCGCCATCGGCACGCTGAACGGGCTCGGCGTCACCGCGCTCGGCCTGGCGGGCGCGCTCGGCGGCGGCTGGATCCTGCGCCGCATCGGCGCCTATCTGGTGATGCGCTGGACTCTCGGCATCCAGATGCTCGTCATGCTCGCCTTTGCGCTTGTCGCCCATCTCAAGGTCGATGCGCCGGTGGCGCTGATGGCGATCTATCTCGCCTCGGCCGGCACGCTCGCACTGGGCTTCGTCGCGCTCTATTCGGAGCTGATGGGCCGCGCCTCGCTCGACCAGGCGGGCGTCGATTTCACCCTGTTCCAGAGCATGGACTCGATCGTCAGCCTCGTCGGCTGGCGCGTCGCCGGATATGCGGGCGACAGGCTGGGCTATGTCGCCTGCTTCGCCGCCGCCGCGGTGCTTGCCCTCGGCGCGGCGACGCTGATCCCGCGCTTCGCCCGCGCGCAGCAGGTGGGCTGAGGCGCGCCGTGGCCTCCGCCCTGATGGCGTCCGATCTGGCGGGTCTCTTCGCGGGGGATCTGGCCCGTTTCGCCGGCAGCCTGCGCGCCGATGACGGCGCAACCTGTCTGGATGGGCGCAGCCTGCTGGAGCTTGCCACATTGCGCGGGTTGATCGAGCGCTTCGGCGCGACGCAAGCCGGCGGCGAGCCGCGCGCCATCGTCTCGATGTGGAGCCAGTGGCACTTTTCCAACACCGTCGTCCCCGTCACCGTGGCCCAGCTCCTGGCGGGCGTCGGTCTGCCGGTCGCGCTGGCGCACGGGCGCTTCGCCCATCATGACAATGGCTGCACGGCCGGCATCGTGGTTCCACAGGACAGCCCGCTGGCGCCATGTCGCGCCGAAGCCGGGTTCGAATCCCTGATCGAGGGGCATCTCTCCCCGCTGATCGCGCTGCTCGCGGGCCATTTCGGTGTCTCGGCGAAGCTGCTCTGGAACAACGCCGCCGTCAGCCTGGCCTGGAGCGTCCAGCAATGCGCATGCGATCCGTGCGTCGATCGCGAAGGCCTCGCGGCGGCGCAGGGGCTGTTGACCGCGGCCCTCACGCCGGCCGGCCGGAAAAACCCGTTCGACGGCGCCTTACGGCCGTCCGCGCTCGCCCCGATGGACGATTGCCAGCGCAAGGTCTGCTGCCTGCGCTATCTGCTGCCCGGCATGGCCGATTGCGGGTCGTTCTGCCCGCTGCCGCGGCATGCGCGCGCGGCCGCCGCTTAAGGCGCCGCAAGGGTCGGGCTGGATCGGGGAGTTGTTGGCCGCCACCCGTCTGGGAAGGGCCGGCGTTGCGCGATCTGGTTACCTCATCCGCCGCCATCGAGGCGACGGGCATGCCGGGAATCGTCTTCAGTCCGGGTAGATCGAGAGAGATTCGCAGTGGCTCGGGAAGCGACGCCGCCGATCGGCCTCCCGTCTCGGTCTCGGATCAGGCCGTCTTCAGATTGACCGCGGAGGACTTGCCGGTCTTGCGGTCCGCCTCGAGATCGTAGCTGATCTTCTGGCCCTCGTTCAGGCCGCGCATCCCGGAGCGCTCGACCGCGCTGATGTGCACGAACACGTCCTGTCCGCCCTGATCAGGGGTGATGAAGCCATAACCCTTGGTCTCGTTGAACCATTTCACAGTACCTGTGGCCACGTGATGTTCCTTCGGTCTCGGTTCAGCCCGGCACATGCCGAGCCGAACCTACTGTAGGGGGCAATTCGCTCCGGTTGCAATGACGCGCCGCACAACGAGAATTTGAATCATCTTTGGCTTTGCCGGTCTGGCCGACGCGACATGCCCCTGGAGCAAGGCCGGGCGCGGGCGGGGGCCTTGCCCGCCGCGCCGCGCTCACGCATGAACGACGCCGACAAGAGCGCAGGAGAGGCTCCCCATGACGACTTACGTGATCGATCCGCCGGCGGTGACGGCCGTGCCGGTGGCGGGCGGCGGGATGTTCCCGGTGCGCCGCGTCTTCTGCGTCGGCCGCAACTACGCCGAACACACCCGCGAGATGGGCGGCGACCCCGACCGCGAGGAGCCGTTCTTCTTCACCAAGCCCGCCGACGCCCTGGTCATCAACGGCGCCGACATGCCCTATCCGACCAAGACCGCCGATCTCCATCACGAGATGGAGCTGGTGGTCGCCATCGGGACCGGCGGGAAGGACATCGCTGAGGCCGATGCGCTCGCCCATGTCTTCGGCTATGCCGCCGGCCTCGACATGACCCGCCGTGACCTCCAGGCCGCCGCCAAGAAGGCCGGCCGCCCCTGGGACATGGCCAAGGGCTTCGATCTCTCCGGCCCCATCGGCGAGATCGCCCCCGCCAGCCAGATCGGCCATCCCGCCGCCGGCAAGATCGAGCTCGTGGTCAATGGCGTGCCGCGGCAGAGCTCGGACCTCGCCAAGCAGATCTGGAACGTGCCCGAGACCATCGCCTATCTCTCCGGGCTGGTCGAGCTCGCCCCGGGCGACCTGATCTTCACCGGCACGCCCGAAGGCGTCGCGGCGGTCGTTCGCGGCGATGTGCTCGAAGGTGAGATCGCCGGCGTCGGCACCGTCCGCACCCGGATCGCCTGAGGCGCCGCAACCCGTTCCCCTTTCGCAGGAAAGCCGTGTCCATGACCCTGACCGCCGACGCCGCTGGCGTCTTCCCGATCGCGCCGACCCCGTTCAACCCCGACGGCTCCGTCGACTGGGCTTCGACCGAGAAGCTCTTCGCCTTCTATGACGAGATCGGCTCGGACGGCACGACGGTGCTCGGCATCATGGGCGAGGCGCCCAAGCTGGAGCCGGAGGAATCCCTGCGCATCGTCAAGACGGCGGTGGCCGGCATGCCGGGCAAGCCGGTGATCGTCGGGGTCTCGGCGCCGGGCTTCGCCGCCATGCGCACCCTGGCGCGCCAGTCGATGGAGCTGGGCGCCGCCGGCGTCATGATTGCGCCGCCGCCGAGCCTGCGCACCGACGACCAGATCACCGGCTACTACGCCCAGGCCGTCGAGGCGATCGGCACCGACATCCCCTTCGTCATCCAGGACTATCCGCTGACGCTCTCGGTGGTGATGACGCCGGCCGTGATCCGCAAGATCGTCACCGACAACCCCTCCTGCGTCATGCTCAAGCACGAGGACTGGCCGGGGCTGGAGAAGATCTCGACGCTCCGCAAGTTCCAGAAGGAGGGTTCGCTTCGCCCGATCTCGATCCTCACCGGCAATGGCGGCCTCTTCCTCGATTTCGAGATGGAGCGCGGCGCCGACGGCGCGATGACCGGCTACGCCTTCCCGGAGCTGCTGATCGACGTCGTGAAGCTGCAGAAGGCCGGCAAGCGCGACGAGGCGCATGACATCTTCGACGCGCATCTGCCGCTGCTGCGCTACGAGCAGCAGCTCGGCGCGGGCCTCGCGGTCCGCAAATACACGCTGATGAAGCGCGGCATCCTCGCCAGCGACGCCCAGCGCAAGCCGGGCTCGGCGATCAGCGCCCTGGCCAAGACCGAGGTCGACTATCTGCTGGCGCGCGTCGCGAAGACCGACCCGCGCGCCGCGCTCTGACGCGGCAGCCGGGGCCGCCTCACGGGGCGGCCCCGCTCCTGACAGCATCTTGCGGATCGGCCGCGCGCGCCGATGGACACCGGCTGCGCCGGGCCACTATGGTCCGCGCCATGAGCGAGACAGCCAGCACCGCCGCCGTGACCACCACAGGGCCCGCCCTGAAGCCCGGCGACCATCTCTTCCTGGTCGACGGCTCCAATTTCATCTTCCGGGCCTATTTCCAGTCGATCAACCAGGACCGGAAATACAATGTCCGCTCGGACGGGTTGCCCTCCGGCGCGGTGCGGCTCTTCGCCACCAAGCTCTTCCAGTTCGTGCGCGAGGGCGTGCTCGGCGTCCGCCCGACGCATCTCGCCATCGTCTTCGACAAATCCGAGAACTCCTTCCGCAAGGCGATCTACCCCGCCTACAAGGGCAACCGCTCGGACCCGCCGCCCGATCTCATCCCGCAGTTTCCGCTGATGCGGGAGGCGGTGCGCGCCTTCGGCCTGCTGCCGGTCGAGCAGGACGTCTACGAGGCCGACGACCTGATCGCGACCTACGCGAAACAGGCGCGCGAGGCCGGCGCCGACGTGCTGATCGTCTCGGCCGACAAGGATCTGATGCAGCTCGTCCGGCCCGGCGTGGCGATGTATGATCCCGCCTCCGGCGACGCCAAGAAGGGCGCGGGTTTCCGCGCCGAACGCAAAATCGGCGAGCCCGAGGTCGTCGAGTATTTCGGCGTCACGCCCGACAAGGTCACGGACGTCCAGGCGCTGGCCGGCGACGCGACCGACAATGTCCCGGGCGCACCGGGCATCGGCATCAAGACCGCGGCCCAGCTCATCGGTGAGTATGGCGATCTCGACACGCTGCTGGCCCGCGCCTCCGAGATCAAGCAGCCCAAGCGCAGGGAGACCCTGACCAATCCGGAGATCGTCGAGAAGATCCGGATCTCCCACAAGCTGGTCTCGCTGGTCGACGACGTCGCGGTCGAGACGCCGCTGGAGAACCTGACGCTCGGCCAGCCCGATCCGGCACGGCTCATCGCCTTCCTCAAGGCGATGGAGTTCACCACCATCACCAAGCGCGTGGCCGAGGCCTATGAGGCCGATGTCGCGGCGATCGATGCCGATGCCGATCTCGCGCCCGGCAGCACGCGCGCGGCCGAGCTCAAGGCGCTCCATGTCGGCGCTGATGAGGGAGACGCGCAGCCCACCCTGTCGGAAGCTGCGAGCGCTGCCGTGACCCAGCCGGTTGCGGCGACCGGAGGCGATGGCTGGCTGAAGCCGGCCGATCTCGCAGCCGCCCGCAAGAACGAGGCGCTCGCGGCCAAGATCGACCGGACGGCCTATGAATGCGTCCGTGATCTGGCCGTGCTGGAGCGCTGGATCGCCGCGGCCTATGAGGCCGGCCATGTCGCGATCGACACCGAGACGAGCGCCATCGACCCGATGCAGGCCGATCTCGTCGGCATCTCGCTCGCCGTCGCGCCGGGCAGGGCCTGCTACGTCCCGCTGCAGCATCGCGGCGGCAGCGATCTCTTCGGCGGCGGCATGCTGGAGGGGCAGATCCCGCTCGACCAGGCGCTGGCGGCGCTGAAGCCGCTGCTCGCCGACCCCGGCGTGCTCAAGATCGGCCAGAACCTCAAATACGATCTCGTCCTGCTGAAGCGCTACGGCGTCGACGTCGCCCCCATCGACGACACGATGCTGATTTCCTACGCGCTCGATGCCGGCAACAACAGCCACGGCATGGACCGGCTCTCCGAGCTGCATCTCGGCCATGAGACGATCACCTTCGGCCAGGTCGCCGGCACCGGAAAGGCGCAGGTCACCTTCGACAAGGTCGCGCTCGACAAGGCGACGGACTATGCAGCCGAGGATGCCGACGTAACCTTGAGGCTCTGGCGCACCCTGAAGCCGCGTCTCGCCGCCGAAGGCCGCACCACCGTCTACGAGACGCTGGAGCGCCCGCTGATCGCCGTGCTCGCCCGCATGGAGGCGCATGGCATTGCGATCGACCGGCAGATCCTGTCGCGGCTCTCGGGCGATTTCGCCCAGTCGCTGGCTCGGCTGGAAGACGAGATCTACGAGATCGCCGGGGAGAAGTTCACGATCGGGTCGCCCAAGCAGCTCGGCGACATCCTCTTCGGCAAGATGGGCCTGTCGGGCGCCAAGAAGACCGCGACGGGGCAATGGGCGACCGGCGCCGGCGTGCTTGAGGAACTGGCCGAGCAGGGCCACCCGCTGCCGGCCAAGATCCTCGAGTGGCGCCAGCTCGCCAAGCTCAAATCGACCTACACCGACTCGCTGCCGGCCTATGTGAACCCGCAGACGCAGCGCGTGCACACCTCCTTCGCCCTGGCCGCGACGACGACCGGCCGGCTCTCCTCCTCCGAGCCCAACCTGCAGAACATCCCGATCCGCACCGAGGCCGGCCGCAAGATCCGCACCGCCTTCGTCGCGGAGAAGGGCTACAAGCTCGTCTCGGCCGATTACAGCCAGATCGAGCTGCGCCTGCTCGCCCATATCGCCGAGATCCCGCAGCTGCGGCAGGCCTTCGCCGACGGCATCGACATCCACGCGATGACGGCCTCCGAGATGTTCGGCGTGCCCGTGCAGGGCATGCCGAGCGAGGTCCGCCGCCGCGCCAAGGCGATCAATTTCGGCATCATCTACGGCATCTCGGCCTTCGGCCTCGCCAACCAGCTCGGCATCGGCCGGGAGGAGGCGAGCGCCTACATCCGCAAATATTTCGAACGCTTCCCCGGCATCCGCGACTACATGGAGCAGACCAAGACCTTCGTGCGCACCAACGGCCATGTCGAGACGATCTTCGGGCGCATCTGCCATTTCCCCGCGGTCGCCTCGAAGAACCCCTCCGAGCGCGCCTTCGTCGAGCGCCAGGCGATCAACGCGCCGATCCAGGGCTCGGCCGCCGACATCATCCGCCGCGCCATGATCCGCATGGAGGACGCACTGGCGGCGGCGAGGCTCGATGTCCGCATGCTGCTGCAGGTGCATGACGAACTCGTCTTCGAGGTACCCGACGCGCAGGTCGAGGCGGCGCTGCCGGTGATCACCAAGGTCATGGTCGAGGCGCCCCATCCCGCGGTGCAGCTGCGGGTTCCGCTCCAGGTCGATGCGCGCGCGGCCGGCAACTGGGACGAGGCGCACTGACGGAACCTTCCCTGGCGAGCCGACGTTCTGACCCTGCACGCGCCGGGGGGCGCAGCCGCGCGTCGGGACCGGAATCATGCTCAACACATCGGCCTGGAAGCCGTTCCCGCGCTACATGGCGGAGCCGGAGGTCGAGGACCTCAACGAAGACGTCACGCCGTCCGAGCACGATCTCATCGTCCGCTATACGATCATCGGCATCTTCGTCATCCTCGCCACGGCGGCGCTCTATCTCACCAAGGTCATTGCCCTGCCGATCACGGCCGGCATCATCTTCGGGCTTGTCCTCGGCCCGGCCGTGGACGCGCTCGTGCGCCGCAGCGTGCCGCAGCATCTGGCGGCGGCGATCGTGGTGCTCGCCTTCCTGTCGGTGATCGTCTCCGCCATCATGGTGCTGGCCGTCCCCGTCGCCGGCTGGAGCGACCAGGGGCCCGCCATGGTCGCGGCGCTCAAGACCAAGCTCGCCGGGCTCTTCGTCATGATGGACGACGCCAAGTCGGCGATCGGCTCGCTCATGGGCAAGAGCGGCGCCGAGCTCAGCGTCTCGCAGGGCAACCCGCTGCTCGACCTCGCCGTGTCGTCTTCGGCGATCGCGGGCGGCCTGCTGATCTTCGTCGCCACCGTCTATTTCTGGCTGGCGACGCGCCGCCATCTCAAGGCCCGCGCGCTGCGGCTTTGCCTCGGCCGTGGCGCCCGCAAATCCGCCGGCGCCTTCTTCCAGGAGATCGAATCCCGCGTCGCACGCTATTTCGCGCTGGTGACCCTGATCAATCTCGGCATGGGCCTGCTGACCATGGGCATCGCCTGGCTCGCCGGGCTGCCCTATCCGGTCTTCTGGGGGGCGCTTGCCTTCGTCCTCAACTATCTCGCCTTCATCGGTCCGATCATCGTCACCGTCACGCTCTTCGCAGGCACGCTGATCGATTCGCCCTCCGTGCTGGCGGCGGTGTGGCCGGCGGCCGCCTACTTCGTCATCCACCTGATCGAGGGCAATGCGGTCACCCCCGTCTTCGTGGGCAACCGGCTGACGGTGTCGCCTTTCCTGGTGTTCATCAGCTTCATCTTCTGGCTCTGGCTCTGGGGGCCGGTCGGTGCCGTGCTCTCGACTCCCATCCTGCTCGTCGCCATGGTGGCGCAGGAGGAGTTCGCCCGCTATCGCGCCGCACAGGCCGAGGAGCAGGCGCCGGCTCCGGCCTGAGCCACGATCGGGAACACTGCGGCGGCCTTCGCGTTGGCCTCGGTATCGAGCGGTCGGGCAGGGTCCGCGGCTCCCCGGATTCGCGATCAATGACTTCACGAGGCAACGACAGGATGAGCGACATGGCCAACACCACCACTTCCGCGAAGCGCCAGGCCGCCGCCTCCGCCAAGCGCGTCAAGGACGAGGTCGTCTCCGGCGCTGAGGACATCGCCGCCGAGACCCGCGCCACGGCGTCCAAGGTCAAGCGCGAGGCCGGCGCTATCGAGGAGAGCCTCACGCGCGGTGCCGAGGATCTGGTCGCGACCGTCGGCGAGAAGCTGCGCTCCGTCGGCGTGGACACCGACCGCATGGCCGACGTCGCCAAGGAGCAGGCGACCGAACTCCAGCGCCTGATCGAGGAGGAGATCCGCGAGCGTCCGCTGCGCGCCCTCGGGCTGGCCGCGGCCGTCGGCCTGTTCGTCGGCTTCCTCTCGGCGCGCTGACGTCATGCTGGGGGGGATCGGGGCCTATATCGCCGGGGAGATCTCCGGCGCGGTCCGTCGCAATGTCACGGTCGCCGTTCTGTTGGGGTTCGGCGTCCTGCTCATGCTCTGCGCCGGCGGTTATCTGGTTGCGGCGCTGCACACCGCGCTGGCCCTGCGCTACGGCTCCGTCGAGGCCAGTCTCTTCGTGGCGGGCGGTCTGTTCATGGCGGGGCTGCTGGCGATCGCGATCGGTTTCTACGTGAAGAACCGGCCGAGGCCGGCACGGCCGATGGCGGCCACCGCCCTCGTCGCGGCGCCTCTTGCGGCCAAGCTGCTGGGCTCCGGCCTGAGTTCGAAGAAGGGCTGGCGGGTGGCGATGGTCGGCGGTGTGGTCGTGCTCGGCGCCTTGCTCGGTCGGCAGTTCTTCACCGGCGGTGACGACGAAGCGGACGACGCATGAGCGACCGCCATGTCATTTGATGTAGGGCTGCCGGGTTCCGCCCGTTAAGACGGAGCGTATGTCGATTCAGGCGAGGCCCCGCTCACGCTTCTTGATTCCCGCGATCCCGGCCATCAGAGCGCGGTTGCGCTCTGCCACCACGACCGTGGCCGCCATCGGCGTCGTCGCGCTGGCCGTGCTCCTGGCGGCCTGGATCAATCTCCAGGCCCAGAGCACCGCAGAACGCGTCAGCCGGGCGATTGCGGTCCGCGAGCAGGCCGAACGCTTCCTCGGCCATCTGCGCGACGCGGAGACCGGTCAGCGCGGCTATCTGCTGACGGGCCTGGCGAACTATCTGCAGCCGTTCACGGAAGGCCGCGGCGCCGTCCTGCCCGCGCTGGAGACGCTCGATCAGCTGGTCGCCGACGATCCGGCTCAGCAGAAGCGTGTCGCCTCCCTGCGCGAGCAGCTGCAGCGCAAGCTCGACGAACTGGATGCGACGGTGGAGTCGATGCGGGCTGGCCGGCAGCCGGAGGCCCTCGCCCTGCTGCGCCAGGGCAGGGGCATCGGCGCGATGGACGCCCTGCGCGATCTCGTCCAGCAGATCCAGCATGCCGAGAATGTTCGACTGGTCTCGCTGAACCGCAACGAGGAGCGGCGCCGCCTGCTGGCGAGCATCGGTATCGTCGTGGCACTGGCCGGGCTCGCCTTCGCGGCCTGGCAGCAGATGCGGATCCGTCAGAGGCGCAGCATTTCGCTGGCCGAGAGCAACGCCGAGCTGGAGCGCCTGATCGGCGAGCGGACGAGCGAGCTGGAGAACGAGCGCCTGCGCATCGAAGCCCTGCTGCGCGACGTCAACCACCGCGTCGGCAACAACCTCGCCATGGTCTCGGCGCTCCTCAGTGTCCAGAGCCGGCAGAGCCGGGAGCCCGCCGTTCGTGCCGCCCTCCAGCAGGCGCAGTCCCGGATCCAGGCGATCGCCGCCGGACAGCGCCGCCTGCGGCTCGATCTCGACACCGACGAGATCGAGGCCCGGCCCTATATGGAGGATCTGCTGGCCGAGATCGGCAAGGCGGCGGAGGGTCGGCCGATCGAGATCGCCCTCGCCATGGACGAGATCCGGCTTCCCGGCCGCGATGCGGTGTCGTTCGTGGTGATCGTCAACGAGCTTGTCACCAACGCCATCAAGCATGCCTTCGCCGATGGCCGGCCGGGCCGCATCGTCATCCGTTTCGAGGAAGTGGCTGGCGACGATGCGCCCGCGCTCGCCCTGACGGTGGAGGACGACGGCATCGGCATGCCCGCGGAGGTCGAGGCCAGGGGGCTCGGCCAGACGGTCATCGCAAGCCTGCTGCGAAGCATGCGGGCTACGATGACGTCATGCCCTCTGGCGCCCGGCGCGGAGCGTCCGGGCACCCGCGTCACGCTGGTCTTCCCGATCAGCCGCTGAGCGACGTTCGGCCCGGTCAGCCCTGCGGCGCGAGCAGATGGGTCCGTGCGGTGCCTCCGGGGTCGCGGGCGAAACCCTGCGATTCCCAGAAGGCGGCCGAACGGTCATCGGCCGCACGCAGCGAGAGGCGCCCGGCAAGCGCGAGGCCCTGCTGGATCAGGGCGGAACCGAGCCAGCGGCCGATCCCCTCGCGTCGCATCGCGGGGCGGACATAGACATGCCGGATGCGGGCGAGATCCGGAGCGGGATCATAAGGGTCCGGCGTCAATCCGCCGATGGCGGCGAGGCCGCCTCCCCTGAAGGCGGCCAGCATCATGGGGATATCGGCATCCCCGGCATAGACCCCGCCCGCCAGTTCTTCGGCCAGCCGGTCGAGGAAGCCGTAGCCCTCGGCCGCGGCCTCCTCGCGCAAGGTCGCGAACCCGATGGGCGGAACGTCGGTGACCCGGACGATCTGGACCGCGACAGCCGTCACAGCCCCTCGAACAGCGCGCTCGAAATATAGCGCTCGGCGAAGGACGGGATGATCACCACGATCGTCTTGCCGGCGTTCTCCGGCCGCGCGCCGACCTCGAGCGCCGCGGCGATGGCGGCCCCCGACGAAATGCCGCCGGGAATGCCTTCGCTCCTGGCCAGCGCCCGCGAGGTCTCGAAGGAGGTCTGGTTGCCGACGGTCACGACCTCGTCGATCACCGAACGGTCGAGAATGCCCGGCACGAAGCCGGCGCCGATGCCCTGGATCTTGTGGGGGCCCGGCGCGCCGCCCGACAGCACCGGGGAATCCTCCGGCTCGACGGCGACGATCTTCACGCCCGGGTTCTTGGCCTTCAGCACCTGGCCGACGCCGGTGATGGTGCCGCCGGTGCCGACGCCGGAAACGAAGATGTCGACCTTGCCCTGGGTGTCGTTCCAGATCTCCTCGGCGGTCGTTTTGCGGTGGATCTCCGGATTGTGCGGATTCTCGAACTGCTGCGGGATGATCGAGCCCGGAATCTCGGCCTTGAGTTCCTCCGCCCGCGCCACCGCCCCGCGCATGCCGCCGGGGCCCGGTGTCAGCACGAGCTCGGCCCCGAGCAGCGCCAGCATCTTGCGCCGCTCCAGCGACATCGTCTCGGGCATCACCAGGATCAGGCGGTAGCCGCGCGCCGCCGCGACGAAGGCCAGTGCGATGCCGGTGTTGCCGGAGGTCGGCTCGATCAGCGTGCCGCCCGGCTTCAGCGTGCCCGACGCCTCCAGCGCATCGATCATGTTGACGCCGATGCGGTCCTTCACGCTCGAGATCGGATTGAAGAATTCCAGTTTGGCGAGGATCGTCGCCTTGACCCCGCGCTCGGCCGGCAACCGGTTCAGCTTGACCAGCGGCGTGTCGCCGATCGTGTCGGTAATGGAGTTGTAGATGCGGCCGCGCCCGGGCGCCTTGCCCTGGGCGGAGTCCTGTACGCGCGCTGCCTCGGTCATCGGATGCTCCTGCTGCGCCGGCCTGCAGGCCGGCGGGTCCCCGCCAGACTAGGATAATTCACGTCCGATGTCGATAAAATGGATAAATAACAAAATCAAATCGTGAAATCGGCTCTCGTCTCCATGGCGGCGAGGCTGCCCGACGCCTGGGCGCGGTGGCAGAGCTCTTCGATGGTGACGTCGTCGAGCACAGCCAGAAAGGCCTGCGATGCCCGTGCCACCTCCGGCGCGATCACCTCGTCGACCAGCCGCGACTGGGGTGCAGGCCCCAGCCCGTCATCGCCGGTTTCCTGCATCGCTGCGCGCGCGATGTCGCCGGCCGTGATCCGGCGGCGCTCGCGGGCCAGCTCATAACCGCCGCGCGGGCCGCGCACGCCCTTGAGGATGCCGGCGCGCACGAGGGCCTGCAGCAGGGTTTCCAAATGGCGCGGCGGCAGGTCGTGACGCGCCGCCAGCAGCTTGGCGGCCACCGGCGAGGGGCGGGCGTGCAGGGCGATGTCGACAACGGCGGCAATGGCGAGCTGGCTGCGCCGGGAAAGAAGCATCATGCCTGGTCATCCACTGGGGGGGAGGCGGGGAGGGAGCGGCTGCCGGAGACGCCCGTCGAGCCGAAGCCCCCGGCGCCGCGCTCGCTGCCGGGCAGCGCAGCCACCTCGCGCGCGACGGCCTGCGAGACCGGCGCGACGACGAGCTGCGCGATCCGGTCGCCGCGCCGGACCGGAAAGGGTTCCTGCCCGTGATTGATCAGGATGACCTTGATCTCGCCGCGATAGTCACTGTCGACCGTGCCGGGCGCGTTCAGGACGGTGACGCCATGGCGGGCGGCGAGCCCGGATCGCGGGCGCACCTGCGCCTCGTAGCCGTCGGGAAGATGGAGGCAGAAGCCGGTGGGGACCAGCGCGCGCGCGCCCGGCGCCAGCGTCAGGGTCTCGCCCTCGGCAAGCGCCGCCGGCAGATCCATGCCCGCTGCGCCGGCGCTCTGATAGCCCGGCAGCGGCAGTCCCATCGCATGCGCCAGTCGCTGGAAGGCGACCTCGACCGGCCCGCTCATGCCGCCGGCCGCCTCGGGGCGAGCCGCGCGAGGTGGCCGACGAGCCTCGCGGCGACCTCGGATTTCGCCAGGGTCGGCCAGCTCTCGACACCCTCCCGCGTCACCAGATGCACGGTGTTGGCGTCGCCGCCCATCACGCCCGTGCCGCCGACGTCGTTGGCGACGATCAGATCGCAGCCCTTCCGGGCGAGTTTCGCCTGGGCATGGGCGACGACGTTCTCCGTCTCGGCGGCGAAGCCGACGACGAGATCCGGCCGCCCGGCCGCCCGGCGTGCGATCGTGGCGAGGATGTCGGGGTTCTCGACCAGCGCGAGCGGAGGCAGGGCGGCGCCGTCCTTCTTCATCTTTTCCGGCGCTTCCGTAGCGACACGCCAGTCGGCGACGGCGGCGGCGAAGACGGCGATCTGCGCCGGCAGCGCGGCCTCGACGGCAGCGAGCATCTCGCGGGCCGACTCGACATGGATCGTCTCGACGCCGTCCGGATCGGGCAGGGCGACCGGGCCCGAAACCAGGGTGACGCGCGCCCCTGCGGCGGCCGCGGCGGCGGCGATGGCGTGGCCCTGCTTGCCCGAGGAGCGATTGGCGATGTAGCGCACGGGGTCGATCGCCTCGTGGGTGGGGCCTGACGTCACCAGCACATGCTGCCCCGCCAGCGGCCCCGGCCCGTCGGCCGTGCCCGGCAGGCGCCCGAGAAAGCCGATGGCGCGCTGCGGCTTCACGGTTTCGCCGGCCAGGGCGAGTTCGATGGCGGCGATGATCTCGGGCGGCTCCGCCATGCGGCCCGGCCCGCTCTCGCCGCGCTCGGCCATGGCGCCGGAATTCGGGCCGACGACGAGCACGCCGTCCTTCTCGAGCTGCGCCATGTTCCGACGCGTCGCCGGGTGCTGCCACATGCGCGGGTTCATCGCGGGCGCGATCAGCACGCGCTTGTCGGTCGCCAGCAGCGCCGTCGAGGCGAGGTCGTTGGCCAGCCCGTTCGCCATCTTGGCGATCAGGTCGGCGGTTGCCGGCGCGACCACCAGCAGATCGGTCGAGCGCGAGAGCGCGATATGGCCGATATCGGCCTCGTCCGTCAGCGAGAACAGATCGGTGAAGCAGCGCTCGCCGGCGAGCGAGGACACGGCGAGCGGCGTCACGAACTCCTGCCCGGCCTTGGTCAGGATGCAGCGCGTGGCGATGCCGCGATCCTTGAGCCGCCGGATCAGCTCCAGGCATTTATAGGCGGCGATGCCGCCGCCGATGATCAGCAGGATGGAGCGGGAGACGGACAAGGCTGACATTCCTGGACCCCGGGACGCAGCTTCCTAGCACCGCAGGGGGGCGCCTGTCATGCCGCGACGTCACCGCGCCGGGCCGCCGATCAGCGCCCGGGAGAGAAGAATGTTCTCCGCGACGGGGCTCGCAGGACAGGCGCTCCTCGAACGGCGTGTTTCTTTAAAAGAACGATCGAGTTGACAAACAGGACGCGTCGCATCATCTTGTCCGTGTCGTCGGCCTGGTCGGCGACCGCGGGGATTTGAGCGAGCAGCTTGCGCCGCGTCACCAAACGCTAAAGCGCCACGACGCGGTCGTGGGCTCCATCGACAGGAGACGAACATGATCGAAGCGACCCTGCGTCCCGCCTGCTCCCGCGCCGAATCCGGCCGCTGTCGACTCTGACCGTCGAGACGCTCGCCAGGCGAGCTTTCCGAAAGTCCCCGATGTCCAGCAGCGCCGCGGATGCGGCGGGAGTTCCGTCATGAATGCCAGTCTTTCCGGTGCGGGCCGGCCCGAGCAGGGCCTGTCGCCGCGCAGCCAGCAGGCCTATGTCATCGAGATCGGCGAGACCCAGGCCGGTCTCGTCAGCCGGCGCGGCGAGGAGCGCTTCTTCACCTTCATTTCGGCGGCCTCCGCCTTCGATGCGCTCGAAGGCCATCGCTTCGCCACGCCGGGCGCGGCCGAGCGTGCCGCGCGGCAACTCGCCGGCAGCCGCCGCGGCCGCGGCTGGGCCATGGCGTCCTAGATCGCCGATGACGCCGTCCGAACACGCGCCCGCCAGCGGCGGGCCCCTTCCGAGGTCATGATGAACGCCCCCGTCAAGCCCGACGCCTTCCGCGTCGATTCCCGCCCCGCACCGGACCCGGCCCCGCCGATCATCCGCTTCGCCCAGATCGGCAAGACCTACCCCTCCCGCGACGGGCAGGGTGCGGTGGCTGCGCTCTCCGGCATCGATCTCGATGTGCCCAGAGGCGCCATCGTCGGCGTGATCGGCCGCTCGGGCGCCGGCAAATCGACCCTGATCCGCCTCGTCAACGGCCTGGAGCGCGCGACCTCCGGCCGCCTGCTGATCGAGGGCGAGGACGTCACAGGTCTGAGCGAGGCCGGCTGGCGCAGCCGCCGGCGGGCGACCGGCATGATCTTCCAGCACTTCAACCTGCTGTCCTCTCGCACGGTCTTCGACAATGTCGCGCTGCCGCTGGAGATCGCCGGCACGCCGAAGGCGCAGATCGCGGACAAGGTCGCCCGGCTGCTCGATCTCGTGGGCCTCGCCGACAAGCGCGGGCGCTATCCGGCAGAGCTTTCCGGCGGCCAGAAGCAGCGCGTCGGCATTGCCCGCGCGCTGGCGACGGACCCCCGGGTGCTGCTCTGCGACGAGGCGACCTCGGCGCTCGATCCCGAGACGACGAAGTCGATTCTGGCGCTGTTGCGGCAGGTCAATCGCGACCTCGGCATCACCATCCTGCTGATCACCCACGAGATTCCGGTGATCAAGGAGATCTGCGACCGCGTCGCGGTGATCGAGGACGGCCGCATCGTCGAGGAGGGCGACGTCTTCACCGTGCTGACGCGTCCGCAGCACCCGACCACGGCGCGCTTCGTCGAGGCGGTGACCGGCGTCGAACTGCCGGCCTATCTCGCGGGCCGCATCCGCAAGGACGCCCAGCCTGGCGACGACACCGTGCTGCGCATCACCTTCACCGGTGAGAACGCCACCGCACCGGTCATCAGCCGGCTCAGCTCGACCATCGGCGTCGACGTCAACATCCTCGCCGGTCGTATCGACGCCATCGCCGGCAAGCCTTTCGGCAGCCTGCTCGTCTCGGTGCCGACGCGCGAGCCCGAACTCGCCGCCGTGCTCGGCGCGCTCAACGGCCTGGAACTCAAGGCGGAGGTCATCGGCCATGTTTCCTGAGATCATCTCGCCCCAGATCGCCGCGCTGATCGGGCAGGCGACGCTCGACACGCTGCAGATGGTCGCGGTCGCCGCCGGCCTCGGCACGGTGCTCGGCCTGCCGCTCGGCGTCTTCCTCGCCACCAGCAAGCGCGGCGAGCTGTTTGCCGCGCCTCTCGTCAACACGGTGCTCGGGACGCTGGTCAACGCCACGCGCTCGACACCCTTCATCATCCTCGTGGTGGCAATCATTCCCTTCACGCGGCTGATCGCCGGAACCTCGATCGGCACCCAGGCCGCGATCGTGCCGCTGACCGTCGCCGCGACGCCCTTCATCGCCCGCCTGATCGAGGGTGCCATCCGCGAGGTCGACCAGGGCCTCGTCGAGGCCGCCCGCGCCATGGGGGCGACGCCGCTGCAGATCGTCCGCAAGGTGCTGGTGCCCGAGGCGCTGCCGGCGATCGCGCTCGGCCTGACGCTGGCCGTCGTCAGCCTGATCGGCTTCTCGGCCATGGTCGGCGCGGTCGGCGGCGGCGGGCTCGGCGATCTCGGCATTCGCTACGGCTACCAGCGCTTCATGCCCGAGGTCATGGCTGCCGTCGTCGCCGTCCTCATCGTTCTGGTCCAGACCGTCCAGACGGTCGGGGACCGCCTCGCCCGCCGGCTCAACAAGCGCCTGCGTCACGCCTGAAGAATCCGGGACTGTCACCCCGGTCATCACCCCTCGGCCCTCATCCTGAGGAGCAGGCGGAGCCTGCGTCTCGAAGGATGGTCCAGGAGGCTCCTGCGCAGGCTGGAGCGTCCTTCGAGACGCCGCGTGCCGCGGCTCCTCAGGATGAGGGCTGGGATCTCCGCTCAAGCAAAGGAACTGCCCGCATGACCAAGATCATCACCCGCCGCGCCGCCCTGGCGGCCACCGCGATCGCCGCTCTCGCGCTCTCCGTCCCCGCCCTCGCCCAGGCCCCCCAGGTCATCCGCGTCGGCGTCTCGCCCGGTCCGCACGCCGAGATTCTGGAGAAGGTGAAGCCGCTGCTGGCGCCCAAGGGCATCGATCTCAAGATCATCGAGTTCTCCGACTATGTCGTCCCCAACCAGGCCCTCGACGCCGGCGAGCTCGAGGCCAATTCCTTCCAGAACCAGCCCTATCTCGACAACCAGGTGAAGGACCGCGGCTTCAAGATCGTCAGCGTCGGCCTCACCGTGAACTTCCCGCTCGGCATCTATTCGTCGAAGTACAAGAGCTGGGCCGAGGTGCCGGACGGATCGTCGATCGCGATCCAGAACGACCCGACCAATGGCGGCCGCTCGCTGCTGCTGCTGCAGGACAAGGGCGTGATCAAGCTGCGAGACGGCGTCGGTTTCAAGCCGGGCCCGATCGACATCGTCGCCAACCCGAAGAAGCTGAAATTCATCGAGGTCGAGGCCGCGCAGACCCCGCGCACGCTGGCCGATGTCGCCGCCGCCGCGATCAACACGAACTACGCTGTCGACGCCAAGATCGAGCCGACCTCGGCGATCCTGCGCGAGGATCCGAAGGGTCCCTATGTCAACCTGATCGCGGTCCGCACCGCCGACAAGGACAAGCCCTGGGTCAAGACGCTGGTCGAGACCTATCAGTCGCCGGAGATCAAGGCCTTCGTCGCCGAGCGTTTCAAGGGCAACGTGCTCGCTGGCTGGTAATCCGTTCCTCCCACCTGGCTCTCATCTCGCCAGGCGCCTGCCCCGGATGCGACGCGCATCCGGGGCTTTTTGTTGAAGGATGATCGCCCTCAGGCCGGCTTCCCCTGCGAGACCGACCGGCCGAGGCCGACCGCCTCGGCCATGGTCACGGCGAGCACGGCGGCGGCCTGGACCAGCACGAAGGCGACGCCGAGCCCGGTCGGTGCGAACCATCCGCCGGCCAGCAGCAGCAGGCTGTCGGCGATCCAGATCAGGTTGACGCCGATCACGGAAAGCACCGCGAGGCGGGGCAGCTCCCGACGGCGCGAGAGCCAGCCGAGCAGCCCCGCGCAGGGCAGCAGCAGAAGGCCGGCGCCCCGCAGGAGCGGCTCCGGCAGGCCGAGCGGCTGGGACAGCGCCGTGGCTGCGAAGCTCAGCAGCACGCCCATGCCGGCACAGGCGGCGGCATCGAGCGCGAGCGCGCCGCGCAGCAGCGGCGAGGATTGGATCATCGTCATGATGGTCTCCCTGGTGAGGAGGCGCCGCGAGGGCACCTCGGCTTGGATGGAGACAGGGTGACGGACGCGAGGCAGGCGGTCGATTAAACGCGAGGTAATTGGAACCGCGCCGGAGGCTGGGTAGCGTGCCCTGATGAACAGCCACCGCAGTGCAGCCATCGGCCCCCTCATTCGCGATTGGCGCCAGCAGCGCCGGCTCAGTCAGCTCGACCTCGCCCTCGAGGCGGAGATCTCGCAGAAGCACCTGTCTTTCGTCGAAAGCGGCCGCTCCCAGCCCAGCCGCGACATGGTCCTGCTGCTGGCGGAGCATCTCGGCGTGCCCCTGCGCGAACGCAACACGCTGCTGCTCGCGGCGGGCTACGCGCCGGTCTATCTGGAGCGGGCGCTGGAGGATCCGGCGCTGCAGTCCGCGAAATCCGCCATCGATCTCATTCTGGCGGGGCATGATCCCTGCCCGGCCCTGGCCGTGGACCGGCACTGGACACTGCTCTCCGCCAATGCGGCGGTCGGCCCGCTGCTCGCGCTGGTGCAGGACGCCGATCTGCTGCGTCCGCCCGTCAATGTCCTGCGGCTTGCGCTGCATCCGGGTGGACTGGCTCCGGCGATCCTGAACTGGGGCGAATGGCGCGGCCATCTCGTGGCGCGGCTCCGCCAGCAGGTCCGGATCGCGGCCGATCCTGTTCTCGTGGATCTGCTGGCCGAACTGCTCGGCTATCCCGCGCCGCCGACGGCGCAGCCCGATGGGCCGGCGGCAGATGAGGCGGCGATCGCGGTGCCGCTGCGGCTGCGTGTCGGCGAGACGGTCCTGTCCTTCATCTCGACCACGACCGTCTTCGGCACGCCGGTCGACATCACCCTGTCCGAACTGGCGCTCGAAACCTTCTTCGCGGCCGATGCAGAGACGGCCGCAGCCTTGCGGGCGATGGCCGCGGCGCGACGGGCGAATGAACCTTGAAAGCCTGCGATTTTCCTCCGGAACCTTCCGCAGGGTTGCCGGTTGTTGAAGCGAAGCCGCGGGGGCGGCACGAAATTCAACAGAAGGATCAAGACGATGGGCAGCACCATGGACAAGGTCAAGGGCATGGCCAACGAGGCCGCCGGCAACGTCAAGCAGGCCGCCGGCAAGGCGCTGGACAAGCCCGAGCTCGAGGCCGAGGGCTTCGTTCAGGAGCGCAAGGGCGAGGCCCAGCAGGCGCTCGGCAAGGGCAAGGACGCCGTCAAGAAAGTGGTCGACAAGGCCTGATTTCGATCAGAGCCTGACCGAGAACGGGCCGCCGAAAGGCGGCCCGTTTTGCTATGCGGTGTGGCTCACCGTCATTACGAGCGCAGCGAAGCAATCCAGGTGGACACAGAGCCCTGACGTTCTGGATTGCTTCGCTGCGCTCGCAAAGACGATGGAGTTCAGGCGGTACCGCCGATGCCGCCGAGGAAGTCCTTGACGCGGCCGAAGAAGCCGGCGGCTTCCGGATGGGTGGCGCCCGAACTCTCGCGCTCGAACTCCTGCAGCAGTTCCCGCTGGCGCGCGGTGAGCTTCTGCGGCGTCTCGACCACGACCTGGATGTAGAGATCGCCGACCTCGCGGGAGCGCAGCACGCTCATGCCCTTGCCCTTGAGCCGGAACTGCTTGCCGGTCTGCGTGCCCTCCGGAATCTTCACCCGCGCCTGCTCGCCGGTCAGCGTCGGCACCTCGATCTCGCCGCCGAGCGCCGCCTGCACCAGGCCGATCGGCACGCGGCAGAACAGATCGGCGCCGTCGCGCTGGAAGATCGCGTGCGGCTGGATCGACAGGAAGATGTAGAGGTCGCCCGCCGGCCCGCCGCGCAGGCCGGCCTCGCCCTCGCCGGCGAGGCGGATGCGCGTGCCGTCCTCGACGCCGGCGGGAATGTTGACCGAGAGCGTGCGCTCGCGCGTGACGCGGCCGGCGCCATGGCAGTTCTTGCATGGATCGTCGATGATCTCGCCGCGGCCCGAGCAGGTCGGGCAGGTGCGCTCGACCGAGAAGAAGCCCTGATTGGCGCGCACCTTGCCGTGGCCGCCGCAGGTCGGGCACTGGCGCGACTTCGAACCGGGCTTGGCGCCCGTCCCCGAGCAGACCTCGCAGGCGATCGAGGTCGGCACGCGGATCGAGGCGTTCTTGCCGGCGAACGCGTCCTCCAGCCCGATCTCGAGGTTGTAGCGCAGATCCGCGCCGCGCTCGCGGCCATTGGCGCTGCGCGGCCCGCCGCGGCGGGCGTCGCCGAAGAAGGAATCGAAGATGTCCGACATGAAGTCGGAAAAGTCGGGATTTCCGCCGCCCCCGCCGCCCTGCTCGAAAGCCTGGTGGCCGTAGCGGTCATAGGCACCGCGCTTCTGGCTGTCCGACAGGACCTGATAGGCCTCGTTCAGCTCCTTGAACTTGGCCTCGGCCGCCGTGTCTCCGGGGTGCCGGTCCGGATGGCACTGCATCGCCAGCTTGCGGAAGGCGCTTTTCAGCTCCGCCTCGCTCGCGGTCTTGGAGACGCCGAGGATTTCGTAATAGTCGCGCTTGGACATCAAACAGCGGCCCCTTCGCCCCTGAGCGCGGCGCCCCGGGCTATTGCCGTCGGCGCTGCTGACATGGACGAGAATGTTGCGTCACGACGCCATCCCGTAACGCGATGGCCGGGTCAAGCCCGGCCATGACGTCGTCGTCGAGAAGGAAGAGCGCTCAGGCGCTCTTCTTCTTGTCACCCTTGTCGTCCGAGACATCCTTGAAGTCGGCGTCGATGACGTCGTCCTTCTTGGCGTCGGCAGCCGCGGGCTCACCGTCGCCGGCGCCCTCGGCCTGGCTGGCGGCATACATCGCCTCGCCGAGCTTCATCGAGGCCTGCATCAGGTCGGTGGTGCGGGCCGTGATCGTCTCGGCATTGTCCTCGGCCAGCGCCGCCTTGAGTGCGTCGAGCGCGGTCTCGATCGCCGTCTTGTCGGCGGCGGAGACCTTCTCGCCATACTCCTTCAGCGACTTCTCGGTCGAATGCACCAGGCTCTCGCCCTGGTTCTTCGCCTCGACCAGTTCGCGGCGCTTCTTGTCCTCGGTCGCGTTGGCCTCGGCGTCCTTGACCATCTTCTGGATGTCGGCCTCGGAGAGCCCGCCGGACGCCTGGATCCGGATCTGCTGCTCCTTGTTGGTGGCCTTGTCCTTCGCGGTCACCGAGACGATGCCGTTGGCGTCGATGTCGAAGGTCACCTCGATCTGCGGCATGCCGCGCGGGGAGGGCGGAATGCCCATCAGGTCGAACTGGCCGAGCAGCTTGTTGTCGGCCGCCATCTCGCGCTCGCCCTGGAAGACCCGGATCGTCACCGCCTGCTGGTTGTCTTCAGCGGTGGAGAAGACCTGACTCTTCTTGGTCGGGATCGTGGTATTGCGGTCGATCAGACGCGTGAACACGCCGCCCAGGGTCTCGATGCCGAGCGAAAGCGGGGTCACGTCGAGCAGCAGCACGTCCTTGACGTCGCCCTGCAGGACGCCGGCCTGGATCGCGGCGCCGATGGCGACGACCTCGTCCGGATTGACGCCCTTGTGCGGCTCCTTGCCGAAGAACTGCTTCACGACCTCCTGCACCTTCGGCATGCGGGTCATGCCGCCGACAAGGACGACCTCGTCGATCTGCCCGGCCGAGAGACCGGCATCCTTGAGCGCCTTCTTGCAGGGCTCGATCGTGCGCTGGACCAGATCGTCGACCAGGCTCTCGAACTTGGCGCGCGACAGCTTGATGGCGAGGTGCTTCGGACCCGAGGCGTCGGCCGTAATGTAGGGCAGGTTGATCTCGGTCTGCGCCGCGCTCGACAGCTCGATCTTGGCCTTCTCCGCGGCCTCCTTCAGGCGCTGCAGGGCGAGCTTGTCCTTCTTCAGGTCGATGCCCTGCTCGCGCTTGAACTCGTCCGCCAGGTACTCGACCAGGCGCATGTCAAAGTCCTCGCCGCCGAGGAAGGTGTCGCCATTGGTCGACTTCACCTCGAAGACGCCGTCGCCGATCTCGAGGATCGAGACGTCGAAGGTGCCGCCGCCGAGGTCATAGACCGCGATCGTGCCGGCCTGCTTCTTGTCGAGGCCGTAGGCGAGCGCCGCCGCCGTCGGCTCGTTGATGATGCGCAGCACCTCGAGGCCGGCGATGCGGCCGGCATCCTTCGTCGCCTGGCGCTGGGCGTCGTTGAAATAGGCCGGAACCGTGATGACGGCCTGGGTGACGGGCGAGCCGAGATAGGCCTCGGCCGTCTCCTTCATCTTGGTCAGGGTAAAGGCCGAGATCTGGGACGGCGAATAGTCGTTGCCGTCGGCCTCGACCCAGGCGTCGCCCGAGGAGGCCTTCTTGATCTTGTAGGGGACGAGCTTCAGGTCCTTCTGCGTCATCGGGTCGTCGAAGGTGCGCCCGATGAGACGCTTGATGGCGAAGAAGGTGCGTTCCGGGTTCGTGACCGCCTGGCGCTTGGCCGGCTGGCCGACGAGACGCTCGCCATCATCCGTGATCGCGACGATCGACGGCGTGGTGCGGGCGCCTTCCGAGTTCTCGATGACCTTAGGCGTCGTGCCTTCCATGACCGCGACGCAGGAATTGGTCGTGCCGAGGTCGATACCGATGACTTTACCCATGGATGGGATCCCTTTTAAATCGAGCAGATCGCCGGCCTGACGCGCTGATCGCCCCAGCCCGGCCCATGGACCGGCCCGCCCCCACCTGTCGCGGCGAACGAACCGGCATTCCACGTTCGACGGTCGTGAAACCGCCCCTTGGCGGCGTATATAGGGAGGGGGTTCCCGCCCTTGCAAGACAGGCGAGCCGATTAAGAATCACTCCCGCGGCCCTTTTCGGCGACAGGGTTGACGGCGTTCATTGCAGCCGAGTGTTGCGCATGTGCTCTTGCGCGCGCTGACCGGGCATTTCATGCAAAACCCGCAGTTCCCGTTGAAAACCGGCTTTCCGTGATCCGATCGTTGCACCCCGTCCTTCGTCTCGCGCTCCTGGCCTGGGCCGGCTGGGGCCCGGCGGCTTTTGCGCAGCCGATGCAGTTGCCCGGCGCGCAGCCCTTCAATGCGCCCGGTACGCAGCAGGCGGCGCCGCCCGCGAGCGGCGCCCCGGCCGCGCCGCGTCCACCCGCGATGCCGGCGATCAAGGTGGCGGGCGAGGACGCCATCCTCGGGCGCGTGCTGCGCCACAACGGCGGAGCGGGAGACGCGGTCTTCGAAAAGGCGGGTGCGGGCTACGGGCTGAAGCTGACGGCCGACGGCTTCCAGTCGGGCAATCTCGTCGAGCCCTGCGCGGTGTCCTTCGGCGAGACGCCGGTGCCGGTGACGTCCCTCGGCCGGCCTGCGGGCGTGCCACGCTACCGGCTCGAGGCGCCAATCTGCCCGATCGTCTTCGACGTCCTCGACGGAGCCTTTCTCGTCGTCGAGCCGGCGCAGCCCTGCGTCGTCGAGGCCGCCGCCTGCCGCATCGATCCGCGCGGCCTCTGGGGCGCGGATGCCCGCACCCTGGCCGCCCGCGCCAAGGAGATCGAGGCGGCGAGGGGCGCGGCCGAGCGCGCTGTACGCGAGGGTTATCGGGTCCTCATGGCGCGGGCCGATGCGGTCGAGCAGCGCGCGATTGCGCGCGAGCAGGCGAGCTTTTCCGCCGAGCGCGAGCTGGTCTGCCGCTCCTATCAGCGCGAGGGCCAGTATGGCTTCTGCGGCGCGCGTGTGACGGAAGCCCGGGCTGCCTCGATCCGCGCGCGGCTCGGTCTCGCCAGCGAACCGGCGAAGCCGGCCCCGCGCCCGGCCCGGCCGCGCCCCGCGCCGCCCGCCGGCGGATCGGGCCCGCTGCCGCTGACGCCGCAATAGGCCGCCCCGGCCGCGTCTCCGGGGCAGGATCCGCCATCGCGACGCGCGGCACCCTCACTGCCTTGTCATTGGCGTTGCGGGCTGCGATCGGTCACTGATCGCCGCCACGTCGAGAGGATGATGACGCGGATCATGGCCTACGCCCTCACCCGACAGCTCTGGCGCCCGGCGGCGCTCGTCCTCGCCCTCCTCACGACGGGCCTGGCACAGGCGGCCGAGTCGAGCCCCGTCACCAGCCCGCGTGTGACGGCGACGCTTCTGTCGAGCCGCGATGCCGTGGCGCCGGGGGAGCGCTTCCAGGTCGCGCTGGTCCAGAAGATCGCGCCCGGCTGGCACACCTACTGGGCCAATCCGGGTGATTCCGGCGAGCCGACCCGGATCACGTGGACGCTGTCCCAGGGCGCGACGGCCGGCGAGATCCAGTGGCCCGCGCCGAAGGCGATCCCGGTCGAGCCGCTGGTCAATTTCGGCTTCGAGGGCACGGTTCTGCTCCCGGTGGAGATCGCGGTCCCGGCCGGCGCCAAGATCGGCGAGCGACTGACGCTGCAGGCCGCGGCCACCTGGCTCGTCTGCGAGAAGATCTGCATTCCCGAGGAAGGCACGCTGACGCTCGACCTGCCGGTCGCGCCGGCGGCCGTCATCGACGCCGCGGCGGAGTCACGAATCGACGCTGCCCGCGCGGCCCTTCCCGTACCGGCCGGCTTCCGTGGCCGTCTCGCTCCCGAGGGCGAGGCCCTTGCTCTGACGCTGCCCGGCCTGCCGGCGGCCGCGACGGACCTGCGTTTCTTTCCGCTGTCCGACACGCTGATCGACCATGCCGCCATCCAGGAGATCGGCCGGGCGGGCGATGTGGCAACGGTGCGCCTCGCCCGCTCCAGCGCCTTCAAGATCACGGGCGGTGAGATCGCGGGAGTCCTGACCTACCGCGAGGGTGGGGTCTCGCGGGCATTCGGCGTCATGGCCGATGTCGAGCCCGCCCTCGTCGGGGCCGCGGCGGGCCCGGCCGCTTCGCCTGGCAAGGTCAGCATTCCCCTGCCGGCGGAGGGCGCGGACCTCACGCTCTGGGCGGCGCTGCTGTTCGCCTTCGCCGGCGGACTGATCCTCAACCTGATGCCCTGCGTGCTGCCGGTGCTCTTCATCAAGGCGCTGGGCTTTGCCCAGCTCGCCCAGGCCAGCCGCTCGCAGGTCCGCGAACAGGGTCTGCTGTTCCTCGCGGGCGTGCTTGTCACCTTCATGGCGCTGGCGACGCTGGTGATCGCGCTGGGCGCGCTCGGCACCAGCGTCGGCTGGGGCTTCCAGCTGCAGTCGCCGCCACTGGTGATCGCGCTTGCCGTGGTGATGACGCTGATCGGCCTCAACCTGCTCGGCGCCTTCGAGATCGGGACGTCGGCAGCCGGCGTCGGCCACGGCCTCGCCAGCCGGGGCGGGCGACTCGGGGCCTTCATGACCGGCGCTCTCGCGGTGGTCGTCGCGACGCCCTGCACGGCGCCCTTCATGGGTGCGGCGATCGGCTATGCGGTGACTCAGCCGCCCCTGCTCGGGCTGTCCGTCTTCCTCGCGCTGGCGCTGGGTTTCGCCCTGCCGGTCGTGGCGTTGTCCTTCGCGCCGGGGCTGCTGCGCGTTCTGCCGAAGCCCGGCCGCTGGATGCTGATCCTGAAGCAGGCCTTCGCCTTCCCGATGTTCGCGACTGCGATCTGGTTGATCTGGGTCGCCTCGGTGCAGGCCGGGCCGGGCGGCGTGCTGGCGGCGCTCGTCGCCGTGCTGGCGGCGGGCTTCGTCGTCTGGCTCGTCGGCGTCACGCGCGGCAGCGGGCGCGGCCGCTGGGCCGGTTCCGTCGCGGCCGTGCTGGTCGCCGTCGGCGCCGGCTGGTTCGTGGTCCAGAGCGCGGTGCCGGAGGCGACGCAGGCACGAGCCGGCGATGTCCAGGCCTGGACACCCGAGCGCGTCGCGGCGCTGCAGGCGGAGGGGCGGCCGGTCTTCGTCAACTTCACCGCGGCCTGGTGCATCACCTGCCTCGCCAATGAGCGCGTGGCGCTGTCGCGGCAGGAGGTCAGGGACGCCTTCGCCGAACTCAAGGTCACCTATCTCAAGGCCGACTGGACCAACCGCAACAGCCAGATCGCGATGGCCCTGGCCGAGCAGGGCCGGGCCGGCGTGCCGCTCTATCTGTTTTATCCCGGCCGCAAGGGCGCCGCGCCCGAGATGCTGCCACAGCTCCTGACGCCCGACATGGTCGTGACCGCCGCGCGCCGCGCCGCCGGCAAAGAGGTCAAGACCGCTGCCCGCTGACGCCGTTCATCCCTCGCAGACGAAAAGGAGACAGACGTGAAGGCCCATCTGACCCGCCAGACCTTTCTCGCCGGCCTCGCCCTCGCCGGGTTCTCGCTCGCGGCAGCCCCCGCGATGGCCCAGTCCGCCGCCAGAATCGGTGCGCCGGCTCCCGCTTTCGAGGCGGTCGATTCCAACGGCCAGACCCGCAAGCTCTCCGAATTCGCCGGCAAGACGGTGATCCTCGAATGGACCAACCACGACTGCCCCTATGTCCGGAAGCACTACAACAGCGCCACGATGCAGACGCTGCAGAAGGACATGGCGAAGGAAGGCGTCGTCTGGCTCTCGATCATCTCCTCGCCGGTCGGCGAGCAGGGCCATGTCGATGGCGCCAGGGCCAATGAGCTGACGAAGAGTCGCGACGCGGCGCCGGCCGCCGTTCTGCTCGATCCCAACAGCAAGGTCGCCCGCGCCTATGGCGCGACCACCACGCCGCACATGTACATCATCGATCCCAGGGGCACGCTCGCCTATATGGGCGCGATCGACGACAAGCCCTCCGCCGGCGCGGCCAGCCTCGAAGGTGCGAAGAGCTATGTCCGCCAGGCGGTGGCCGAGCTCAAGGCCGGCAAGCCGGTTTCCGAGGCGAGCACCAAGGCCTATGGCTGCGCGGTGAAATACGCGCCGGTGAGCTGAAGGCCGGTTCCACGCGTCATGCTCGGGCTTGACCCGAGCATCTCGTCGACCAGTGTCCTGTCTTGCGAGAGATTCTCGGGTCTGCGCTTCGCTTCGCCCGAGAATGACGTTCCCTTAGACCCGCCCCAGCCGCGCGCCCGTCTGGCTGTCGAAGACATGGACGCGGTCGGGATCGACCGTGATCCAGATGCGTCCGGCCTGCGCCGCAACCGCGTCGGTGGCCGCCTGCATCACGAAGGGCAGGCCGGCCAGCTGGCCGTGGAAGAGCTGGGTGGCCCCCAGTTCCTCGATGAACTCGACATCGAAGGGCAGCGAACCGGCCTCGCCCTCCGAGGCGATCTCGACATCCTCAGGCCTCAGGCCCACCTCGACCGCCGTCTGGGCCGGCAGGTCCTGGCGCAGGTCGCGCGCCTCGAGGATCGCATCGCCCAGCGCCACGATGCCGGGGCCGTCGATCGTGCCGGGCAGGATGTTCATCGGCGGCGAGCCGATGAAGGTCGCGACGAACTTGCTCGCCGGCGTCTTGTAGACATCGGCCGGCAGGCCGATCTGCTCGACCTGGCCGCCATTCATGACGACCAGCTTGTCGGACAGGGTCATCGCCTCGACCTGGTCGTGCGTGACGTAGATCGAGGTGACGCCGAGCGCCCGCTGCAGCTTCTTGATCTCGACGCGCATCTGCACGCGCAGCTTGGCGTCGAGGTTGGACAAAGGCTCGTCGAACAGGAAGACCTGCGGCTTGCGCACGATGGCGCGGCCCATCGCGACGCGCTGGCGCTGGCCGCCCGACAGCTGCTTCGGCCGGCGCTCCAGCAGCCCCTCGATGGCGAGAATGCGCGCCGCTTCCTTCACCCGCCGGTCGATCTCGTCCTTGGGCGTGCCGCGGTTGCGCAGGCCATAGGCCATGTTGTCGTAGACGCTCATATGCGGGTAGAGCGCGTAGTTCTGGAACACCATGGCGATGTCGCGGTCGGCCGGGCCGATCTCGTTGACGACGCGGTCCCCGATCGAGACCTCGCCCGCCGAGATCGTCTCCAGCCCCGCGACCATGCGCAGCAATGTGGACTTGCCGCAGCCGGAGGGGCCGACGAGCACGCAGAAGCCGCCATCGGGAATGTCGAAGGACACGCCCTTCACTGCCTCGACGCCGCCGGCGTAGATCTTCTTGACGTTGGTGAGTGTAACCTGGGCCATCGGCGACTTATTTCTCGGTTTCGACCAGGCCCTTCACGAAGAGCCTCTGCATGACGATGACGACGAAGACCGGTGGCAGCATCGCCAGCATGGCGGTCGCCATGGCCAGCGGCCATTCGGTCAGCGCGTCGGAGGTGACGATCATTTTGCGGATCCCGATGACGATGGTCTGCATCGAGTCCTTCGTGGTGATCAGCAGCGGCCAGAGATACTGGTTCCAGCCATAGATGAACTGGATCACGAACAGGGCCGCGATCGTGGTGACCGAGAGCGGGATGACCGTGTCCTTGAAGAAGCGGAACGGCCCGGCGCCGTCGATGCGCGACGCCTCGAGCAGTTCGTCGGGGATCGTCATGAAAAACTGGCGAAACAGCAGCGTGCCCGTCGCCGAGGCGATCAGCGGGACCGCGAGGCCCTGATAGGTGTCGAGCATGTTGAGGTCGGAGACGACCTTGAAGGTCGGGAAGATGCGCACCTCCACGGGCAGCATCAGCGTCACGAAGATGATCCAGAACGCCGCCATCCGGAAGGGGAAGCGATAATAGACCACCGCATAGGCCGACAGCACCGAGATCACGATCTTCCCGAGCGCGATCGCCAGCGCCATCACGAAGGAATTCAGCATCATGCTGGCGACGGGTTCGCGGGTCGATCCGGACGTGCCGACGAACAGGATCCGGTAGTAGTTGTCGAACAGATGGGGCCCCGGGTAGAGCGGCAGCTGGCCGTTGATGATCGTCGCGTTGTCCCAGGTCGAGGCGACGAAGGTCAGCCACACCGGAAAGGCGACGATCAGCACGCCGATCGACAGGATGACATAGGCGATCGCATCGCCCAGGCGGCGGTCCTCGACCATCAGTAGCTCACCTTGCGCTCGATGAACTTGAATTGCACCGCCGTCATGGCGATGACCATGACCAGCAGGATGACCGACTGTGCCGCCGAGCCGCCCAGGTCCGAGCCGCCCTTGCCGTCCGAATAGACCTTGTAGACGAGGGTCTCGGTCGCGCCCGAAGGCCCGCCGCCGGTGACCGTGTCGATGATGCCGAAGGTGTCGAAGAACACGTAGACGATGTTGACCACGAGCAGGAAGAAGGTCGTCGGCGAGAGCAGCGGGAAGACGATCGTCCAGAAGCGCCGCATTGGCCGCGCCCCGTCGATCACGGCGGCCTCGATCACGCTCTTGGGGATCGACTGCAGCCCCGCCAGGAAAAACAGGAAATTGTAGCTGATCTGCTTCCAGGTCGCGGCCAGGATCACCAGCGCCATCGCATGATTGCCGTTGAGCCGCGGGTTCCACGCGATCCCGAGCGACTGCAGGCCCCGCGCCAGCATGCCCAGCGACGGATCGAACATGAACAGCCAGAGCACGCCCGCGATGGCCGGCGCGACCGCATAGGGCCAGATCAGCAAGGTCTTGTAGACCTCGGCGCCGCGGATCGCGCGGTCGGCCATCACCGCAAACAGCAGCGCGATCGACAGCGACAGGATGCAGACGAAGCTCGAGAAGATCGCCGTGTTGACAAGGGCCTTGTAGTAGCCCGGGTTCGAGAACAGCGTGACGTAATTCTCGAACCAGACGAAATCGGTCGAGATGCCGAAGGCGTCCTGCAGCAGGAAGCTCTGCCAGACCGCCTGGCTCGCGGGCCAGTAGAAGAAGACGATGGTGATCGCCAGCTGCGGAAGGAGCAGCAGAGCCGGCACCGTCAACCCGCTGAAATAGGCGTTCTTCTGCATGGCTTATCCGAAAAGAACCGCCGCCCCGGGAGGGGGCGGCGGCGATGGTGGCGGGAAACGGATCAGCGACCGGCCGTCCGCTCGAACTGGCGCAGCGTCTGGTTGCCGCGCTCCACGGCTGCGTCGAGCGCGGCCTTCGGCGTCTTCTGCCCGTTCAGGGCCGCCTCGAACTCTTCGGCCCAGATGTCGCGGATCTGCACCAGGCTGCCGAAACGCACGCCGCGCGAATTCGCCGTCGGCTCCTTGTTGGTCAGCTCCAGCAGCGGGGTCTCGAGGAAGGGCTTGTCCTTGTAGAAGCCGGACGCCTTGACCTTCTCGTAGGCCGCCTTGGTGATCGGCAGATAGCCCGATTCCGTGTGCAGCTTCACCTGGCGGTCGACGTCGGAGAGGAAGGTGAAGAACTTCGCCACGCCCTTGTACTCGTCGGCCTTCTTGCCGCCCATCACCCAGAGCGAAGCGCCGCCGATGATGGAGTTCTGCGGCGCGCCGGCCACGTCGGGGTAATACGGCATCGGCGCATTCGCCCATTCGAACTTGGCGTTGGCGCGGACATTGCCGAAGAAGGCCGAGGAGGTCAGGAAGATCGGGCATTCACCCGAGGTGAAGCGACCCTCGCCGGTGTTGGTACGGCCGGAATAGTCATAGGTCTTGTCCTTCTGCATCTCGACCAGATTGGTCAGGTGCTTCAGGAACACGCCCTTGTTGAACACGAACTCGGTGTCGAAACCCTCGAAGCCGTTGGCCTTGGTGCCCACCGGCTCATTGTGCCAGGCGCCGAGCTGCTCGATGTTCACCCAGGTGACCCAGGCGTTGGAGAAACCGCACTTGTCGTAGCCGGCGGCCTTGAGCTTCTTGGCGGCGTCGAACACCTCGGGCCAGGTCTTGGGCGGCGCGTCGGCGTTGAGGCCGGCCTTCTTGAAGGCGTCCTTGTTGTACCACATCACCGTGGAGGACGAGTTGAAGGGGAACGACAGCATGTCGCCCTTGGTCGTCGAATAGTAGCCGGTGATGGCCGGCAGATAGCTCTTCGGATCGAAGGTTTCGCCGGCTTCCTTCATCAGGTCCTGGACAGGCTTGATGGCGCCCTTGGCGGACATCATCGTCGCGGTGCCGACCTCGAAGACCTGCATGATGTGCGGCGCATTGCCGGCGCGGAAGGCGGCGATGCCGGCGTTCAGGGTGTCGGGATAGGAGCCCTTATAGGCGGGGACAACCTTGAACTCCTTCTGGGAGGCGTTGAACTCCTCGGCCAGTTTGACGACGACGTCGTTGTTGGCGCCGGTCATGGCATGCCACCACTGGAGTTCGGTCTGCGCCAGCGCGGGCGCGGCGCCGCCCAGCGCGAAAGCTGCGACGGACATCAGAATGCGTGATTTCACGGACATCTCTTTCTCCCTTCCGCCCTCGGTTGGCCAAGGCGGCTGTTCTTGTTGGTGCGCAAGCTAACATGAAGGCCGGGCGACGGTTCAATGACAAAATGATGACGGATGCAAGCGCGAGCCTCTTCCGCCGCTTTGGCGGAAGGCCTTGCACAATCCCCCGGAAGACGCTGTTCTCCGGACCCCACCGCTTCCACGGATGCCTCCCATGCCCCGCCTGTCCCTGACGCCCGAACGCACCCTACCCGCAGACGCGCAGGCCGCGGCCCTGCTGGGGCGCATCTGGCGTCCGGACGTCGCGGGGCCGGCGGTGGTCACGCTGCGCGACGGAAACGTGATCGACGTGACCCGCGCTTTCCCGACCAGCCGCGATCTCTGCGAGGCGCCGGATCCCGCTGCCGCGCTGCGGGCCGCGCCGGGCGAGATCGTCGCGCCGCTCGCCGAGATCCTGGCGAACACGCCGCCGGATGGTCGCGACGCCTCGCGCCCCTGGCTCCTCTCCCCGCTCGACCTGCAGGTGGTGAAGGCCGCCGGCGTCACCTTCGCGGTCTCGATGCTGGAGCGGGTCATCGAGGAGAAGGCGCGCGGCAACCCGGCCGCCGCCGCCACCATCCGCGAGGAGATCGGCAAGCTGATCGGCGATGATCTCTCGAAGCTGAAGCCCGGCTCGCCCGAGGCGATGCATCTCAAGGAGGTGCTCATCCGGCAGGGCGCCTGGAGCCAGTATCTCGAGGTCGGCATCGGCCCCGATGCCGAGATCTTCACCAAGGCGCCGCCGATGTCCTCCGTCGGCACCGGCTTCGACGCCGGTCTGCATCCGGCCTCGACCTGGAACAATCCCGAGCCCGAGATCGTGCTCGTCGTCGCTTCCGACGGCCGCATCGTCGGCGCCACGCTCGGCAACGACGTCAATCTGCGCGATGTCGAGGGCCGTTCGGCCCTTCTCCTCGGCAAGGCCAAGGACAACAATGCCGCCGCAGCGGTCGGCCCCTTCATCCGCCTCTTCGACGGCGGTTTCACGCTCGACCATGTCCGCAACACGACCGTCACGCTGACCGTGGAGGGCGAGGATGGCTTCGTGCTGGAAGGCTCGTCCTCGATCGCGAAGATCAGCCGCGATCCGGCCGACCTCGCGAGCCAGATGATCGGGCCGCATCACCAGTATCCGGACGGGGCGGCGCTCTATCTCGGCACCATGTTCGCGCCGATCAAGGATCGCGACACGCCCGGCGGCGGCTTCACCCACAAATACGGCGACGTCGTCACCATCGCGGCGCCGGAACTCGGCGCGCTGGTCAACCGCATGAAGCGCACCGACCATTGCGAGCCCTGGACCTTCGGCACCTCGCATCTGATGCGCAGCCTGGCCAAGCGCGGGCTGCTGTGAGCCCAGGCGAGATCCTCGTCGTCGGCGAGGCGATCGGCGATTTCATCCCGCGCGACGCCGAGGGGCGCCGCTACGAGGCGGTGCTGGGCGGCTCCGGCTTCAACGCCGCCCTGGCGCTGGCCCGGTTCGGGGCCCATCCCGCCTATGCCGCCGCGCTCTCGACCGACGCCCTCGGCCGGCGCTTTCGCGCCGCGCTGGCGGCGGAGGGGATCGACACGGGACTGATCCGGGACAGTGCGCGCCCGACCGCCGTGGCGATCGTCTCGCCGCTGGGGCCGGATGGCGTGCCGGAATTCGCGCTCCATCTCGACGGCACGGCCCATGACGACGCGCAGGGAACGCCGCGCTCGATGCCGGCGGGCCTCGTGCATCTCCACGCGGCCTCCTTCGGCGCGACCATCGGCCCCTCCGGAGACGCGACGGGCGATCTGGCGGCGAGCGCCCGCATTGCGGGGGGCACGGTCAGCTACGACATCAACATCCGTGCCGGCGTCCTGCCCGCGCGCGACCGCGCCCGTGCGCTGATCGAGGTGCGCATCGCCCAGGCCGACATCGTCAAGGCGAGTCTGGACGATCTCGCCTGGCTCCATCCCGGCGAGCCGGTGGAGGCGGTGGCGAAGCACTGGCGGAATCTCGGCGCGCGTCTCGTGCTCGTCACCCGCGGGAGCGAGGGCGCGATCGGCTATGGCGCCGGCGAGCCGCTGGCGGCCACCGTTCCATCCGTGGTCGTGGCCGATACGGTCGGCGCGGGCGACACCTTCATCGGTGGCTTCCTCGCGGTGCTGGCCGCCCGTGGGCGGCTCGGCCGTGGCTTCTCCGCAGCCTCCTCCCTGGATCTGACGGATGCGCTCGCCTTTGCCTGTGCGGTCGCCGCCGACAGCTGCACCCGCCCGGGCTGCGATCCGCCGCGCCGCCTCGCAACCTGACCGGAGCCGCCGATGCATCTCGCTTATCTCGACTATCACACCTGCGGCGAGCCGGTCCGGATCGTGACCGGCGGCTACCCGGTGCTGAAGGGGGCGACGATCCTCGAGAAGCGTCGCGACGCGCGCGAGAACCATGACCATCTGCGCCGCGCGATGATGCTGGAGCCGCGCGGCCATGCCGGCATGTATGGCGTGATTCCGGTCGCATCCTCGCATCCGGAGGCCGCCTTCGGCGTACTCTTCACCCACAACGAGGGCTACTCGACGATGTGCGGCCACGCGACCATCGCGCTCGGCCGCTACGCGATCGAGCACGGGCTGGTGCCGGCGGTGGAGCCGGTCACCCGCTTTGCGATCGAGGCGCCCTGCGGCCTGCTCCGGCTCGAATGCGCCATCCGCGACGGCAAGGTCGACGGCGTCGTCTTCGAGAGCGTTCCGGCCTTCGTCTTCGCGCGCGATCTCGCCGTCGCCCTTCCGGGCTATGGCGAGGTCGTCACCGACATCGCCTATGGCGGCGCCTTCTACTGCATCCTGCCGGCGTCGCGCTTCGGGCTCGATCTCTTCGAGACGCCGGTCACGGCGCTGACCGACGCGGCCGCCGCCCTGACCGATCATCTGCGCGCGAGCCTGCCGATCACCCACCCGAGCGAGCCCGATCTCGGCTTCCTCTACGGCACGATCATCACCGACGAGGCACGGGCCGACGATGAGAGCTTCAACCTCTGCATTTTCGCCGAGCGCCAGATCGACCGTTCCCCGACCGGCTCGGGGGTCACGGCGCGCATGGCGTTGGACCATGCAAAAGGGGCGATCGAGACAGGGCGGACGCGCCGCTTCCGCAGCATCACCGGCGGCACCTTCACCGGCCGCGTGGTCGGCCCCGTTGCGGATTTCGCGGACGGGGCGGTCACAGTCGCGGTGGGAGGTACCGGCCATTTCGCCGGGCGGGGCAGCTTCACCATCGAGGCCGGCGACCCGCTCGGCCATGGGTTCGCGCTGCCCGCCCGCTTTGCCGAGATCGCCCGCGGTTAACCCAGACGGGAAACCAGTTCGAGCGATTCCGCTCGACTGATGAGGCCGTTGGAGGCTGTTTCGGCGATCGCGGCAGTCTCCGGGTAAGGTTTTGTCGGCAGGCTGCCCGTCGCAGAGGTCGGAGGCGGCATGTCGATCGGAAATCTCGAGGCACCATCGGCGACGGCGACCCTCGGCGGCCGGCTGTCGCGTCTCGCCGGCTCGCCCGGGCTGTGGATCGCCGCCTTCGCGCTCGCCGCCGTCGCGGCACTCACGCTGAAGCTGCGCCTGCCGCTCGGCCCCAACGCCTGGGACACGGCCGTCTATCTCGATGCGGTCCAGCGCATCCGCATGGGGCAGGTGCCGAGCCTCGACTTCTTCGCGCCCGTCGGGCCGCTGGGCTATTACGGCGCCGCGCTGCTGGATCGGCTGTTCCCCCAGGCGCAGCCGATGCTGCTGGTGAACTGGGCTCTGCTGCCGGTCCTGCTGCCTCTCGCCGCGATTCTGGCCGCGTCGGTCTCGGCCCGCTCCCGCCCGCTCGCTCTGGCGCTGATTCTGCCGCTGCTGCTCTTCGCCGCGCTGCCGATCAATCTGCACAGCCTCTATCCGATGCCGGGCTTCGACGGTTACGGAAACTACAACCGCCATGTCGCGCTGCTGCTCTACGCGCTGATCGCGACGCTGCTCTTCGTGCCGCGCGGGCGCCTCGCGACAGGGCTCGTCGCGGCCCTGATGCTGACGCTGTTCCTGGTGAAGATCACCGGCGCCGTCACCGGTGCGCTGCTGGTGGGCTACGCCCTCCTGGCCGGCCGCCTGCGCCTGCGCGATGCCGTGCTGGCGGCGGGGCTGGTCCTGGCCGCGCTCGGCCTGCTCGACCTCGGGACCGGGATCGTGCGCGCCTATCTCGCCGATATCCTCGCTCTGCTCGCGCTCAACACCGGCGCGCTGCTGCCGCGCTTCCTCACCGTCGCCTCGGTCAAGTTCAACGTCGTCGGCCCCTGCCTGCTGCTCATGGGCGCGCTGGCCCTGGCCGCCTGGCGGAACGGCCTGTCGCTCTCGCTCGACGGTCTGCGCCGGCTCGCCGCCTCGAATCTCGGCTGGCTCGCCGCGGCCTTCCTGGCGCTGACCTTCTTCGAGACGCAGAACACCGGCTCGCTCGAATATGTCGGCCTCTGGCCAATCCTCCTGCTCATCCTCCTCGAATGGCGGAACCGGTCCGACCGGCTGCGCCCGGTCGTGCTGGTGCTGGCGCTCGCCGTCGCACTGCCGAGCGCGGTGATCGTGGTCGAGCGCAGCGCGCGGGCGATGCTCGGCGCGGCCGGCCATGTCGCGCTCGACGTGCCCGAGCTCGGCCCGCCCGGCCGTGTCAGCCTCAAGCCCGAGACGGCGCAGCGCGCGGCGGTCATGCTCGACCACTATGCCAAACACCCGGAGCCCTACCGGGACCTCGCGGCCCGGGGGCTCGGCCCCTCGGCGATCCTCTATTCGGAGATCGACTACCAGGCGACCTGGCTGCTCGAGGTCCGCCAGGGACTCGTCGCGCTGCGCGCCTGGGAAGCCGCCAATGGGCGCCGGCTCAACGGCATCCTGACGCTCGACTTCGTCGATCCCTTCAACCGCCTGCTGGACCGGGAGCCGCCGCGCCATGTGCCGATCGGCATGGACCCCGGCCGCAGCACCCCCGCGCTGGAGCCGCGGACGCTCGCCGAACTGGCCCGTACGGAAGCGATCATGGCGCCGAAATGTCCCGCGACGGGAGCGCGCGACGCCATCCGCGCTCATTTCGCCGAGGCGCTGCGCGGGCGCCGGCTGGTCGCCTTGTCGCCCTGCTGGGACCTCTATCTGAAGGGCTGAGCCGGCTTGCTCAGCCCGCCGTCTGCCCGGCCTCCCAGCCGAGGATGGCGCGCTTGCGCGTCAGCCCCCAGTGATAGCCGGTCAGCGCACCGGATTTCCCGATGACGCGATGGCAGGGCACGACGAAGGAGATCGGGTTCTTGCCCACAGCCATCCCGACGGCGCGCGAGGCGCTCGGCTTGCCGATATGGCAGGCGACATCGCCATAAGTCGTGGCGCGGCCGACCGGAATCTTCAGCAGCGTCTGCCAGACCCGGACCTCGAAATCCGTCCCGATCAGCACGACGCGCAACGGCGTCTCCGCCGACCACGCCTTCGGATCGAAGATGCGCGCGGCATAGGGCGCCGTCGCCTGCGGGTCGAAGTGATAATGCGCATGCGGCCAGCGTCGCATCATGTCCGCCAGTGCCTCCGCCCGCCCGCCGACGACCTTGCCGCCATCGAGCCCGTCGGAAACCCAGCCCAGTCCGGCCAGTCCGCGCGGCGTCGTCACGATCAGCGCCTCGCCGAAGGGGGAGGGATGGAAGCCATAGGACAGGTTCAGCCCGCCGCCGCCGGCCTTCCACTCGCCCGGCGACATCGCCTCATGGGTGACGAAGAGATCGTGCAGCCGTCCCGGCCCCGACAGACCGACCTCGAGCGCGGTGTCGAGCACGCTGGCAGAGGCGCCGAGCAGATTCTTGGCATGGTCGAGCGTGATCGCCTGCAGGAAGGCCTTCGGCGTCAGGCCGCACCAGCGGCGGAACAGGTGGTGGATGTCGGTCGGCGTCGCACCGGCGGCCTCCGCGATGGTTTCGATCGCCGGCTGGGCGCGCCAGTTCTCGGTGATGTAGGCCAGCACGCGGCGCACCGTGTCGTAGTCGGAGCCCGGCGCCACGGAGGGGAACTCGGCCGCCGGCGGCATCGCCTCGGCTGCGCGTGCCAGCACCGCGTCGGAAAACCGGGTTGGCTTCATGGCTGCGAGCTTCTGCAGGGGAGCGTTCATCGCCGTCACCTTCGCGTCATCGATCATGCGGCGACACTAGGAGCGCCCGCAGACGCCCTCCACCCGAAAGCTGACAACGCCAGCGGCCGCAGCCGGAGCGCGGCTGCCGCCGGCCGGTCAAGCGCGCGACGAATGTGCCCGCTCGGCCCGTCGCATGGCGGTGTCCTCGGACTCCGCGTCGGCCGCGATGCCGTTCAGGATGCCGCCATGCTGCTCGGCCCAACGGTGAATCTCGGTAAAGACAGGCCGCAATGCCCGGGCGGATTCGGTGAGCTCGTACTCCACCCGTGGCGGCACCTCGGCGTAGATCGTCCGTCGAACGAGCCCATGCCGCTCGAGATCGCGCAGCTGCACGGTCAGCATGTGCTGGGTGATGCCCGGAATCGACCGGCGCAACTCGCCGAAGCGCTGCTTGCCTCCGACCAGAAGCCAGAGAATCTCTCCCTTCCACTTCCCGGTGAGGACGCGCATCGCCGTCTGGAAGATCCCGGCTCCCTTGGTGCAAACCCCTGATACGGGACCGAATTCGCTGCTCGGCAGGCTGCCCGCCGTGCCATTGGTCTGATTTTCCATACTACCTCAGAAAAAGCATCCTACTTGTCAAATCGAGTCTAACTCCGAATTTTGCGCGGCGGAAGCGGGCGGCAGCTCCTTCCATCGTTGTTCTTATCCTGGAAGGCATCCATGTCAGTCTCTGCAGTCAAGCCGGCGCCGCGCTGGCAGAAATTCGCCCTGTGGGCCGTCAAGCTGCTTCTCGTCGCGACGTTTGCGGCCGCCGGTGGCGTCAAGCTCTACGGCTTGCCGATGATGATCCAGAATTTCGAGCTGATCGGGTTGGGTCAGTGGTTCCGCTACTTTACCGGAACGCTCGAACTGATCGGCGCCGTCGCGCTGCTCGTCCCGTCCGCTGCTGCTCTCGGCGGACTCCTGCTCGCCGTGATCATGGTCGGCGCGACCTTCGCCCATCTGCTGGTGCTGCCGGGCTCTGCGGTGCCCGCGCTGGTGCTGTTCGCGCTGAGTCTGATCGTGGCCTGGGCCCACCGGCATCAGATGCCGCTGCTGGCCGGCGAACCTGTGGCGGGCGGCTGAGGCGTGCCGCCGAAGCACCCGCCGTCCGTCATCCGTAAAGGTTCAGATCCATGTCCCGGCTGATCATTGCCGCGCTGCTCCCGCTTGTCCTGTCGGCCTGCCACACGACCGATCTCGGCCGATCGGTCGGCTGGCCGGCTCCACAGCGCACGTCGCGCTGAACCGGAGGCCCGGACGGGTCGCCGGTTTATCCGGGCCCGAAGCGCGCCCCCCGCCGCGCCGTCGCGAGCGCGGATCCGAGCGCATCGGCAAAGCCCTCGCGTTCGCCCGGCGACAAGGCGGCCGCGACGGCGACGCGCCGGCCCCGCGAGACGAGGTCGAGTCCGAGCAGCCCGTAATCCTCGTCGGTCTGGCGCTCCAGCTTGGTCCAGGCTGGGTTCGACAGCCAGACCGCCTCCTGCCCGTGATGCGAGACCTTCCGCAGCCGCACTTCGAGCGGCGTCACGACGACGCGCTCGAAGGCCCGCGCCTGCCGAAAATTCACCTGGAAGGCGATGAAGAGCGCGACGACATCGAGCCCCATGAAGCCCGCGACCGGCCAGGCGCCGAGCACCATGAAGGGGATCGAGGAGGCGACGGCGGCGAGGCACACCAGCGTCATCACGATGCGGAAGGCGTTGCGGTCGAGCGAGCGATGCGGCGTGATCGTGGCGTCGAAGACCGGCTGCTCGGCCTGCGCCGAGGCGTCCTCATCCGCTGCGGTCGCATGGCGCTTGCCGAGGTCCATGGCGCGACTATAACGCCCGCATGACGCAGGAGAACAGGGCCAAGCCTGGGCCAAAGCGCCGCGCCCCCGCCGCGCCGCGGATCACGAAGCCGCGCGCCCGCAGCGCCGCCGGCGTGCGCGAGATCTTCGCGCGCTTCGAGGCCGCCAATCCCGAGCCCAAGGGCGAGCTCGACTACGTCAATCCCTTCACCCTGCTGGTGGCGGTCTTGCTCTCCGCGCAGGCGACCGATGTCGGCGTCAACAAGGCGACGCGCAAGCTGTTTGCGATCGCCGACTCGCCGCAGAAGATGCTCGCGCTCGGCGAGGACGTGGTGCGCGAGCATGTCCGCACCATCGGGCTGTTCCGCACCAAGGCGAAGAACGTCATCGCGCTCTGCGAGAAGCTGATCGCGGAGTTCGGCGGCGAGGTGCCGACGAGCCGCGAGGCGCTGGAGAGCCTGCCGGGCGTCGGCCGCAAGACGGCCAATGTCGTGCTCAACATCGCCTTCGGCCAGATCACCCACGCCGTCGACACCCATGTCTTCCGGGTCGCCAACCGGCTGCGGATCGCGCCCGGAAAGAACGTCCTGCAGGTCGAGGCCGGGCTGGAGAAGGCGGTGCCGGCGGCGTTCGGCCGCCACGCGCACCACTGGCTGATCCTGCACGGCCGCTACACCTGCAAGGCGCTGCGGCCCGAATGCGGGCGCTGCATCCAGTTCGATCTCTGCGACTCGGCCGACAAGCGCATCGGCTGAGTGGCTGCCTCACGGGCTGATCGTGGTGCAGCTGCCGTTGACGCAGGTGGTCGTCACCGTTTTGCAGACGCCGTTGACACATTCGCGCCGGGACTGGGTCGAGGTCCGGCCCTGCTGCTGGGTCGACTGCGTCGGGATCGTCATCGAAGGAGGCGGCCGCATCGGCGTCGGCTGGATCCGGGTCGGCTGGAAGGTCGTGCTGGGGATCTGCACCGTCGGCGTCATCGGCGCGGGGCGCGGCGGGCCCGGCGGGTTGGCGCGGGCGCGGATCGCAGCCGCCATCGCCGCATCGGCCTGGCGGCGGTCCGCCCTGTCGCGGGCCTCGGCCTGGAGATCGGCATCGGGCACCGGCAGGCCCAGCCGCGCCAGCGCCTCGGCCGCCTGCAGGCTGCCCCAGCGCGCGCCCTGCGTGTAGTAGAAGAGGTAAAGGTTTTCGTCCTTCGCGAAGCCTGCGATGCCGAGTTCGTGGCAGCGCCCGGTGGCGAACAGGTTCGAGCCGGAATTCGGGGCCAGCGCTTTGGCGGCGGCGCACCATTCCGGCGAATAGGCCGGTGCCGAGGACAGCGTCAGCTGCGGCGTCGCCTGGCAGGCGCCGAGCAGGGCGGTCGCGAACAGGGCGGCGGAGAGGCGGAAAGGGTGACGGGTCGGCACGGTTTCGGTCGCTGGCGATCGATTCCGCTTAATGTCTAGCCGAGGCGGGGCTTCGGGCAAGGTCCAAAATCTGCATCATTCACGGGCCCGGGCGCCAAACGCCGCCCCATGACGGGGCGGCGTGACGGGCCTGGTGGCGGCCGGCGCGATTCGCGCCGGAGCGTCCTCACTTCGCCTCGAGCAGTTCCTTCACCGAGAGCAGCACGAGTTCGTTGTCGTCGGCCTTCCTCGGGTCGCGCGAGGAGGAGAAGGGCAGGTTGTTGTCGTTGCCGACGACGATGAGGCCGTTGGCGCGGTCGACCACGTCGACATTCTCGATCGTGAAGAAGGGGAAGGGCAGCACGCCGTCGATGGCACCCTGCTTCGCCTTACGGTCGGGGTCGGCGATCTTCATCAGATCGATATAGCCGACCTTGCGCACGGCCTTGCCGACATGGGCGTCGGTCATCTCGATCTTCACGACCCGCTTGAACTTGGCGAGATCGTGGAAGCAGTCCGGTCCGCGCTGGCCGGTGACGCAGGCCTTGTCGCCCGTGCCCTCGCCATTGTCGCGCTCGATCACCAGCGCGGTGGTGGCGTCGATCATGTTGAAGTCGCCGATGGCCAGTCCCTTCTGTTCCAGGGGGAAGAACCAGAAGCGGCCCGTCCACTTCTCGGCGGCGACGTCGAATTCGAGGATGCGCAGGACTTCCTTGCCGTCGACCTCCTCGTTGCCCTTGGTCTCGGCGTTCCAGAGCGGGCCTTCGAGCAGCGGATAGAGGAAGCGCCCGTCCGGCGACTGCGCCATGCCCTCATAGCCCTTGGAGCGGCGGACGTTGAACTCGACCGGCAGGTTCGGTGCCGCCGGCGTGGTCACGGCGAAATGGTCGGGCGAGCGGGCGGGCTTGCCGTCGACCGTCGTCTCGAACACGGCCTCGACCTTGCCGCTGGCGTCGACGCGGATCAGGTAGGGGCCGAATTCTTCGCCGATCCAGAACTTGCCGCCGATCGGCTGGATCGACTCGGGATCGAAATCAGCGCCGGTGAGGTAACGCTTCTCGGTGCCCTCGTTGGCGATGCGGAACGGCACCTTCTTGTCGGGATCGTGCAGGAAGGTCGTGGAGAGGCGCTCGATCTGGCCGGTGGCGAAGTCGGCCTTGAGCCGGTGGAAGAACAGCATCGCGTCGGGCGAATTGACCTTGGAGCCGAAGCCGTTGTCGGTCAGCACCAGGAACTCGCCGTTGCCGAGCGAGCGGATGCCGGAAAAGCCCTGCACCGGCTGACCCTGGAACGGCGTCGAGAGCCCGGTCGGCCGGCCGCCCGAGGTGCCCATGACGGTGCCCACCGCCTCGACCCGCTTGCCGGGCGTCACGAACTTGCCGGAGATCTTGAGGTCGGCCGGCGCATCGGCAGGAGGAGCGACCATGGTGTTGGCCGGCAGCAGCGCATGGCCGGCCAACCTGGCCGGGAACTCCTTCGGCGCGTCCTGCGCACCGGCGAGGATGGTCGAGGAGAGAAGCAGGGCCGCGGTCAGGGAAAGGCGCATGGAACGCTCCGGGAGAGGGAAGGGTGGGACCTGCTCCGATTGGGGCCGACGGATTTCAGCGCGACGACGAATGCGTGACGGCGCCGTGACGATGGCCGCGAGCCGCCATGATCGTGCCCGCATCGGCTGACAGAACCCCTGCCCGGCGCGGTGGCCTGCGGGTTCTCCGCGTGTCAGCAAGGGATGGTCAGACATGACGACGGCGATGGATGTTCTCGGCCCCGGCCATGTGGCGGTCGTCACGGGCGCCGCCTCCGGCATCGGCCTCGCGGCCGCCCGCGCCTTCGTTCGCCGCGGCATGAATGTCGTCCTGGCCGATCGCGACGAGACGGCGCTGGCCCTGTCGCTGGCGGAATTCGCGAGCGCGGAAGCGCAGGTGCTCGCCCGGCCGCTCGACGTCTCCGACCGGGCCGCGCTGGAGAGGCTGCGCGACGAGGTGATGGGCCGCTTCGGCGCCGTGCATCTGCTGATGAACAATGCCGGCATCCAGCCCGGCAGCACCCTCTTCTCACCGGCCGAGGATTGGGAGCGCATCCTCGCCGTCAATCTCTGGGGCATCGTTCACGGCACCCAGGTCTTCGTGCCGGCCATGCTGGAGAGCGGCCGGCCCGGCCTCGTCGTCAACACCGGCTCCAAGCAGGGCATCACCACCCCGCCGGGAGACCCCGCCTACAACGTCTCGAAGGCAGCCGTGAAAGCCTTCACCGAGGCTCTGCAGCATGATCTGCGCGGTCGCGCCGGCTGCCGGATCAGCGCCCATCTGCTGATCCCCGGCTTCGTTTTCACGCGGCTGACGGCGAAGGGCCGGCTCGACCAGCCCGATGGCGCCTGGACGCCCGACCAGACGGTCGCCTTCATGCTCGAACGCCTCGAGGACGGCGATTTCTACATCCTCTGCCCGGACAACGAGACGCCGCGCGCGCTCGATGAGAAGCGCATGGCCTGGGCGATGGGCGACATCATCGAGAACCGCCCGCCGCTGTCGCGCTGGCACCCCGACCACGCCGAGGCGTTCAGGACCTTCCTGAAGAAGGCGCCCGCGGCTCAGTAGCCCCGGGCAGGATCGACGACGTGCTCCAGCGGTTCGCCGGCCTCGAGCCGGCGGATCTGCGCGGCGATCAGCGTCGCCACGGCCTCCGGCTCCGACATCGCCGCATTGTGCGGCGTGACGGTGACGGCCGGATGCGACCAGAGCGGCGACTCCGTCGGCAGCGGCTCGGTCTCGAACACGTCGAGGGTGGCCCCTTTCAGCGTGCCGGCCTCCAGCGCCGCCAGGATGTCGGCCTCAACCTGCAGCCCGCCGCGGCCGGCATTGATCAGGAACGGCCCGCCGAGGCGCCCGCCCTGCGCCAGCCCCGCAAGCAGCTTGGCGTCGATCAGCCCGCGGGTGTCGGGGGTCAGCGGCAGCAGGCTGACGAGGATGTCGGTGCGCGCCAGGAAATCGACCATGCCGTCGCGGCCGGCGAAGGTCGCGAGGCCCTCGACTGTTTTCGGAGAGCGGCTCCAGCCGGCGACGTCGAAACCCATCACCTGGAGCTTGCGGGCGGCGTCCTGCCCGAGCTCGCCGAGCCCCATGATGCCGACGCGCACCGAGCGCGCCGCCGGCTGGTGGCGGTCGTCGTCCCAGAGCTTCTCGCGCTGCTGCCGGTCGTAGCGCGGCTGCTGGCGCAGATAGCGCAGGCAGTGCAGCACGATGTATTCGCTCATCCGCGTCGTCAGGTCGGGATCGACGACGCGCGCGATCGGCACCTCCGGCAGGCGCGTATCGGCGAAGAGATGGTCGACGCCGGCGCCGAGCGAGAACACTGCGGCGAGGTTCGGCAGGCCGGACAGGCTGCCCTCGGGATGTTTCCAGCTCGCGACGTAATGCACCGAGCGCCGGTCGAAAGGCTCGCCCAGGATCACCACCGGCATGTCCGGCAGCAGCGCCGCGAAGCGCGCCCGCCAATCCTCGACATGCCATCCCGTCATCGCCAGCAGCAGGCTCATGCGTTCGTACTCTCCGTGATCCGTTCGGCGATCAGCGCGCCGCGCCGCGGCGCACCGTCTCCCAGACGATAGGCCTCGCGCAAGCGCTTCTCGGCCATGGCATGGCCGGCCTCGTCGCGTGCATGAACGATGCCGAGCGGCCTGTCGGGGCCGACCGCCTCGCCGAGCCCTGCGAGATCGACGATGCCGACGGCAGGATCGATCGCGTCCTGCGGCCGGGTCCGCCCGCCGCCGAGCGCCACCACCGCCAGCCCGACGCCGCGCGTGTCAATCGCCTGGACGGTTGCAGTCGTCGCCGGAAAGACGGGCCGCACGATCGGCGCCCGGGCGAGATGGCGCTCCGGCTTCTCCAGCAGATCGGCCGGGCCGCCCAGCGCGAAGATCATCTTTGCAAACCTCTCGGCCGCCGCCCCGCTGGCGAAGGCCGCCTCGATCTTCGCTGTCGCGTCGCCGACGTCGGCAGCCAGCCGCCCGAGCAGCAGCATCTCGGCGCCGAGCGCGACGGTGACGGCGTGGAAGCGCGGCTCGCGCCGTGTCCCGGTCAGGTGATCGAGCGCATAGGCGACTTCGAGCGCGTTGCCGGCCGCGCTCGCCAGCGGCTCGTCCATGTCGGTCAGGAGCGCCGTCGTCGGAAGCCCCGCGCCATTGGCGACGCCGACCAGCGCATCGGCGAGCGCGCGCGCCTTGGCAGGATCGGGCAGGAAGGCGCCGGAGCCGAATTTCACATCCATCGCCAGCCCGTGCAGCCCGGCCGCGAGCTTCTTGGAGAGGATCGAGGCGGTGATGAGCGGGATCGCCTCGACCGTCGCGGTGACGTCACGGATGGCGTAGAGCCGCTTGTCGGCGGGGGCGAGATCGGCCGTTTGGCCGATGATGGCGCAGCCCACGCTTCGCACCACCTTGCGGAAGAGATCGTTGTCCGGCTGCGTGACATAGCCCGGCACCGCGTCGAGCTTGTCGAGCGTGCCGCCGGTATGGCCGAGGCCCCGTCCCGAGATCATCGGCACATAGCCCCCGCAGGCGGCCACCGCCGCCGCCAGCGGCAGGCTCACCGTGTCGCCGACGCCGCCGGTCGAGTGCTTGTCGAGCGTGGGGCCCGGCAGATCGTCCCAGTTCAGCACCGTGCCGGAATCGCGCATCGCCAGCGTCAGCGCGACGCGTTCCTTCGCGCTCATGTCGCGGAAGAACACCGCCATGGCGAAGGCGGCGGCCTGCCCCTCGCTGACGCCGCCGTCGCTGATGCCGGCGATGATCTGGCGGATGTCGGCCTCGGGCAGCTCGGCGCCGTCACGCTTGGCCGCGATGATTTCCTGCGTCAACTTCATCTCAGTAGGACCCGCTCGCCGTGCCCGACGCCTCGCCCGCGATCGCGTCGACCAGCACCTGATGCAGCCCGCTCGCGCCGAAGCGGAAGGTGTCGGGCCTCGCCCAGTGAGGGCCCATGATCTCGTCGGCCAGGTCCAGATAGCTAGCGGCATCCGCGAGCGTGCGGATCCCGCCGGAGGGTTTCAGGCCCACCGGCCGGCCGCTCGCCGCGATCACCTCCAGCATCGTCCGGGCCGCCGGCAGGCTGGCTGAATGCGCAGTCTTGCCGGTCGAGGTCTTGATGAAATCGGCACCCGCCGCGATGGCGAGTTCGGAGGCGGCGCGGATCTTGAGCAGATCGGGATACTCCCCGGTTTCGAGGATGACCTTCAGCGTCCGGCCGTCGCACGCCTCCTTCACGGCTCGGACCATGGCCTCGGCCCCCGCCGCGTCACCGGCCAGGAAGGCGCGCCAGGGCAGGACGAGGTCGATCTCGTCGGCCCCCGCCGCGACCGCGCCCTGCGTCTCCGCCAGGACCTCGGCGCCCGTCGCCTCCCCTTGCGGGAAATTCACGACCGTCGCGATCCTGACGGGCGCCCGCCCCAGCATCGTGCGCGCCTGCGCCACGAAGCGCGGCCAGATGCAGATCGCCGCAACCGGACCCGGCGCCCCGACGGCGCGCGCGCAGAGCGCCGCCAGCCCCGCCTCGTCGGCGTTGTCGGAGAGATCGGTGAGGTCGAGCAGGGCCAAGGCCCGCCGGGCGGTCGCGATGCTTGTTGCCGGCATTACAGGCTCCTCAGGAAGGCGCGCAGCAGGCGGGCGAGGTCGGCCGCCGCCCGGCCGGCCACGTCCTTGGTTTCGTCGTGATGGGGCGCCCCGCCATGCAGGCCCGCGCCCATATTGGTGACGATCGACAGCCCCGCGACGCGCAAGCCATGTCGCCGCGCCAGGATGACCTCGGGCACGGTCGACATGCCCACCAGATCGGCGCCCAGCACCTGCGCCATCCGGATCTCGGCCGGCGTCTCGAAGCTCGGGCCGGAAAACCACATATAGACGCCCTCGCCCAGCGACAGCCCTTCGGCCGTCGCGGCGCGCGCCAGGCCCGCCCGAAGTGCCGGGTCATAGGCGTCGACCATCGGCACGAAGCGTCCGTCGCCGGAATCGCCGACGAGCGGGTTCGGCCCGTTCAGATTGATGTGGTCGGTGATCAGCGCGAGGCTGCCCGGCGGCATCTGCGGCTTCAGCGAGCCGGCGGCGTTGGTCAGGATCAGCGGCGGCGCCCCGAGCTCGCCGAGCATGCCGAGCGGCACCCGCATCACCGCCGGGTCGCCGCCCTCGTAGTAATGCGCCCGGCCCTGATAGATCAGCACCGTCCTGCCTTCGAGCCGGCCGAGGCAGAGCTGCCGCGCATGGCCGGAGACGCCGCCCGCCGGAAAGCCGGGGATCGCGGCATAGGGAATGCGGATCGCATCCTCCAGTTGGTCGGCGAGCCCGCCGAGACCGGTGCCCAGCACGATGGCGCAGTCGATCGGGGCGATCGCGCCATGGGCGCGCACGGCCTGGGCGGCTTCCGTGAAGGCGGTGTCGATCATGCAGAACTGTCCAGCCTGGGGGCCTGTTGAAACGCGCGGTCATCCCGGGCGTAGCGCAGCGAAGACCCGGGATCCATGCCTGAACCGCTCCGGAATGGATCCCGGGTCTTCCTCCGGTCGCCCGGGATGACCCTGACCTGTCCGCTGATGGAATGGCTGAGCATTAGCGCCGCAGATTGTCCGGTCCGAAGGAGGCCGGCAACAGCTCCGCCAGCGAGAACATCTGGCGGATGCCGCCGGGACCCGCGATCGCGACGGGCGTCTCCGGCGCGGCGAATTCGCGGATGCGCTGGCGGCAGGCGCCGCAGGGCGTCACCAGTTCCTCCCCGTCGCCGAGGACGAGGATCGCGCGAATGCGTCGGCCGCCCCCGGCGATCATCGCCGAGATCGCGCCCTGCTCGGCGCAGCTGCCGGAGGGATAGGCGGCGTTCTCGACATTGCAGCCCGGATAGACGACGCCGTCCTCGCCGAGGATCGCGGCGCCGACGCGAAAGCGCGAATAGGGGGCATAGGCGAAGGTCTGCACCCGCGCGGCAGCGGCAAACAGCGCCTCGAAATCGATCGCCTCGGTGCTTCCGGCCATGGCTCAGCGCTCCTTCACATAAGGCAGGCCGGCGGCCTTGGGCGGCGTCGACCTGCCGATGAAGCCGGCGAGCAGGATCACCGTCATCAGATAGGGCAGCGCCTGGATCGCCTGCACCGGCACCTGCCCGATTCCGGGCAGCGCCACGCCCTGCAAACGGATCGCGACCGCATCGAGCCCACCAAACAACAGACAGGCCCAGAGCGCCGGCCAGGGCCGCCAGTTCGCGAAGATCACGGCCGCCAGCGCGATGAAGCCCTTGCCGGCGGTCATGTGCGGCAGGAACCCGGCCGATTGCGAGACCGCGAGATAGGTCCCGCCCAGCCCGCACAGCACGCCGCAGATGATCACGGCGCCATAGCGCAGCCCGGCCACCGAGATGCCGGCGGTGTCGACCGCCGCCGGGTTCTCGCCGACGGCGCGCAGCCGCAGGCCGAAACGGGTGCGCTTCAGCACCAGGGCCGTCAGAACGACCGCCAACAGCGCGAGATAGGCCGGCGCGGACTGGCCGGAGACCACCTCGTCATAGATCAGGCCAAAGCCCGGGACCTGCTCCCGCAGCGTCTGCGCAAACGGCAGGGTGATCTCGCCGAAGCGCGCGGCGCCCTCCAGCGTGGGCGTGCGCCCGCCCTGCCCGAACCAGGCATTGCCGAGGATCACGGTTAGCCCCGCCGCCAGCATGTTGATGGCGACGCCGGAGACGATCTGGTTGCCGCGCCAGGTGATCGCGGCGAAGCCGTGGACCAGGGCGAGCAGCACGGAGGCGAGGATGCCGGCACCGAGCCCCGCCCAGGCCGAGCCGCTCTGCGCGGCGATGACGGCGGCTGCGAAGGCGGCGACCAGCATCTTGCCCTCGAGCCCGATATCGACCACGCCCGCCCGCTCCGACCAGAGGCCCGCCATGGCGGCGCAGAGCAGCGGCACCGAGAGGCGGATCGCGGAGTCGAGGATGACGGCGAGGGTGGCGATCGCGTCCATGGTCAGGCCGCCCGCCCCGGCCGCAGCAGCGCCGCCACCGCCCGCCGGAACAGCCCGTCGAGGGCGCCCGCGAAGAGGATGATGACCCCGCCGATCACCACCACCATGTCGCGGGTGATGCTCGGCTTGTCGAAGGAGAGCTCCGCCCCGCCCTGGTAGAGCACGCCGAAGAGCAGCGCCGCCAGCGCCACGCCGACCGGGTGCCCCCGCCCCATCAGCGCCACCGCGATGCCGACGAAACCGTAGCCGGCGGTGAAATCGAGCAGCAGCCGGTGCTGCACGCCCATCACCTCGTTGACGGCGAGCCCGCCGGCGAGCGCGCCCGAAATCGCCATGGCGACCATGGTGATGCGCGCGGGCGAGATGCCGGCATAGGCCGCGGCCCGCGGATTGGCGCCGACGGTGCGGATCGCATAGCCCAGCCGCGAGCGGAAGATCAGCGCCCAGACGGCGACGAGCGCGGCGAGCGCCAGCAGGAAGGCGCTGTTCAGCGGCGTCGCGGGCAGGGTGATGCCGAGCGGCGCCAGCAGCTTGTGCATCGGGGTCAGGACCGCATGGGCGGCGAATTCGGGCGTCTCCGGCTGCATCGAGCCGGGTTTGCCGATCACCTCGACGAGCAGATAGACGGTCAGCGTCGCCGCGAGGAAGTTGAACATGATCGTGGTGATCACGACATGGCTGCCGCGCGTCGCCTGAAGCCAGCCGGGGATGAAGCCATAGAGCGCGCCGCCCGCCGCCGCCGCCAGGATCGCCAGCGGCACCAGCAGCAGGCCGGGCAGCGGAGCGAGCCAGAGGCAGGCCAGGGCGGCGAAGATGCCGGCGATCGTCGCCTGGCCCTCGCCGCCGATGTTGAACAGACCGGCATGGAAGGCGACGGCGACGGCGAGCCCGGTGAAGATGAAGTTCGTCGTGTAGTAGAGCGTAAAGCCGATGCCCTCGGCCGAGCCGAGCGCGCCGCGCAGCAGGAGCGCGGTCGCCTCCAGCGGGCTCTCGCCGATGCCGATCACGACGAGACCGGACACGGCCAGCGCCGCCGCCACCGAGACCAGCGGCACGAGCGCCGTATCCGCCCAGCGCGGCAATTCGATGGGGGCGGCGCTCATGGCGAACCCATCGTCATTCTCGGGCGAAGCGAAGCGCAGACCCGAGAATCTCTGGCAAGAGATGCTCGGGTCGAGCCCGAGCATGACGTCGGTTGCGTAAGCCGCACCATCACGCCGCCTGCTCCGTCACGCCCGCCATCAGCAGGCCGAGGTCACGCTCGTCGGCCTCGCTCGCGATCCGTTCGCCGGTGATGCGCCCGCCGCACATCGCCAGAATCCGGTCCGACAACGCCATCACCTCCTCGAGTTCGACCGAGACGAGCAGGATCGCGACGCCCGAATCGCGCAGGGCGATCAGCCGCCGGTGGATGGCTTCGATCGCGCCGATATCGACCCCGCGCGTCGGCTGGCCGACGAGCAGCACCTTCGGCGCCCGCTCGATCTCGCGGGCGAGCACGATCTTCTGCTGGTTGCCGCCTGAGAATTTCGCCGTCTTCAGGCCCGGGTCCGGCGGGCGCACGTCATAGACGGCGAAGGTCTCCCGCGCTCGCGCCGCGATCGTCGCCGGCGACAGGAAGGGGCCGGGCCCGAGCGCGGCATCGTCCTGATAGCCGAGGATCGCGTTCTCCGCGGCCGGGAAGGCGGTGACGAGCCCGGTCCGCAGCCGGTCCTCCGGCACATGCATCAGGCCGAGCTTGCGCAGCCGCGCCGGATTGCGGTCGGCCGAGGTCAGCACCTGTCCGTTCAGCCGGATGACGCCGCGCGAGGGCTGGGCCAGGCCGGCCAGCACCTCGAGCAACTCGCTCTGGCCGTTGCCGGCGACGCCGGCGATGCCGACGATCTCGCCTTCATGCAGCGTCAGGTCGATGCCTGAGAGCAGCGTGACCCCGCGCGCATCGACCATGTCGAGCCCGACCGCCTCGAGCACCTTCGCCCCGCGCGGCCGCGCTTCCTTCTCGACGCGCAGCAGCACGCGCCGGCCGACCATCGCCTCGGCGATTTCCGGCGGCGACGTCTCCGCGGTCGCCAGATGCGCGACCATCTCGCCGCGCCGCATCACCGAGACGCGGTCGGTGATCGCCATGATCTCGCGCAGCTTGTGGGTGATCAGGATGACCGTCTTGCCCTGCTCCCGCAGAGCCCGCAGCAGGGCAAAGAGCTGGTCGGCCTCCGGCGGCGTCAGCACGGCCGTGGGCTCGTCGAGGATCAGGATCTGCGCGCCGCGATAGAGCGCTTTCAGGATCTCGACGCGCTGCTGCAGACCGACCGAGAGATCGCCGACGATGGCGTCCGGGTCGATCGCGAGGCCGTACTGCTCCGAGAGCCGCGCCAGTTCGGCGCGTGCCCGCTTGACTCCGCCGCTGAGCCAGGCGCCGCCCTCGGCGCCGAGCACGACATTTTCGACGACGCTCAGCGTCTCCACCAGCATGAAGTGCTGGTGGACCATGCCGATGCCGAGCGCGATCGCGTCGGCCGGCGTGCGGATGACGCAGGGCCGGCCACTGAGCGCGATCTCGCCCGCATCGGCCTCGTAGAAGCCGTAGAGGATCGACATCAGCGTCGACTTGCCGGCGCCGTTCTCGCCGACGATGCCGTGGATCGAGCCGGACGCGACCGACAGCGACACGTCGCGATTGGCCTGCACCGGCCCGAACCGCTTCGAGATGCCGGTCAGTGCGATGGCGGGAGGAGGGGCCGTCATGACGCGGAATCGTGAGCCCAGTGCGTCATGCTCGGGCCTGACCCGAGCATCTCTTGCCGGAGATTCCCGGGTCTGCGCTTCGCCTCGCCCGAGAATGACGTCCCGTTATCGCGCGACGCCAGAGGCCTCACACCGCGCACTTCGAATCCGACATGTAGTCGTGGACCTTGATCGCGCCGCTGATGATGTCGGCACGAGCCTTGTCGGCGGCGGCCTTCATCTCGGGCGTGATCAGCGCCTTGTTGGCGTCGTCCAGCGCCCAGCCGACGCCGTCCTCCTTCAGGCCGAGCACCGAGATTCCCGGCTTCCAGCTGCCGTCGCGGGCGGCCTTGAACGAGGAATAGGCGGCGACATCGACGCGCTTGAGCATCGAGGTCAGCACCTTGCCGGGCTGCAGGCCGTTCTGGTTGGAATCGACACCGATGCCGAGCTTGCCGGCGTCGGCCGCGGCGCGCAGCACGCCGATCCCGGTGCCGCCGGCGGCGTGGTAGATCACGTCGGCGCCGCGGTCGATCTGCGACTTGGCGAGCTCGCCGCCCTTGACCGGGTCGTTCCAGGCGGCCGGCGTCGAGCCGGTCATGTTCTGGAAGATCTCGGCGTCCTTCTTGGCTGCCTTGACGCCCTGGATATAGCCGCAGGCGAATTTCCGGATCAGCGGGATATCCATGCCGCCGACGAAGCCGACCTTGCCGGACTTGGACGCCATGCCGGCGAGCAGGCCGACGAGATAGGAGCCCTCATGCTCCTTGAAGACCACCGACTGCACGTTGGGCAGATCGACGACCATGTCGATGATGGTGAACTTCAGCGCCGGGAACTCGGCCGCGACCTTCTGCAGCGCGGTGGCCTGCGAGAAGCCCACCGCGATGATCGGCGAATGGCCGTCGCGGGCGAAGCGGCGCAGCGCCTGCTCGATCTGCGCGTCGTTGGTCGGCTCGAAATCGCGGAAATCGACGCCCGTCTCGGTCTTGAACTTCTCCGCGCCGGCGAAGACGCCCTCGTTGAAGGATTTGTCGAACTTGCCGCCCTTGTCATAGACGATCGCGGGCTTGATCGGCGTCTGCGCCATCGCGACGACGGCCGAAAGAGCGACGCCGGCCAGCGCCAGCGCGAGCGATTTGAGCTGCATGCGGATTCCCCTGTCGATGTCCGGGGGCGTTGCCCGCCCCGTCTGCCGACACGATGGCATGGCTTTCCGGCGCGGCCAAGACGGCGGTGGGGGCCGGATCGCCCGAGGCGCCGCAATGCCGCAGCCGGGGTCCGGGCCTGTCGCGGGAGCGATTGCCCCGGAGGCGCGATCGGCCTAACCCTTGCGCCCATGAGCCTGAACGAGGACGAGGTCGAGCGCTATGCGCGCCATCTGGTGCTGCCGGAGATCGGCGGGCCGGGCCAGCAGAAGCTCAAGCGCGCGCGGGTCCTGGTCGTCGGTGCCGGGGGGCTCGGCGCCCCGCTGATCCAGTATCTCGCCGCCGCCGGCGTCGGCCATATCGGCATCGTCGACGACGACACGGTTTCGCTCTCGAACCTTCAGCGCCAGACGATCTACGGCACGGACGACATTGGCGCCCACAAGGCCGTGGCGGCCGCGGCCTTCGTCAAGCGGCTGAACCCGCATGTCGAGGTCGAGGAGCATGTCACGCGACTCGACCCTCACAACGCCCGCGCCCTGATCGCCTTCTACGACGTCGTCGCCGAAGGCTCGGATAATTTCGCGACGCGCTACGCCGTCTCCGACGCCTGCTTCCACGAGCGCAAGCCGGTCGTGATGGCCGCGCTCGGGCGCTTCGACGGTTCGCTGACGACGATCCGGGCGCATGAGACCGGCCCCGACGGCCGGCCCAATCCGACCTGGCGCTGCCTCTTTCCGGACGTGCCGCCGCCGGGCTCGGTTCCGACCTGCGCCGAGGCCGGAATCCTCGGCGCGCTGCCGGGCGTGATGGGGTCGCTGATGGCGCTGGAGGTCATCCGTGCCATTACGGGCTTCGGCGAGCCGCTGGTCGGCAAGCTCCTGCTGGTCGATGCGCTGACGATGCGGTTCGAGACCATGCGCTATGGCTGGGACGAGACCAACAGCCTGAACGGCACCAGCGCCGGCTAGCTGCCTCAGCGGAGTCTTAACCTGTCGCCGCTATCGCCGGTTGCAGGAGAGAGGCAGGCGAGGGTGCCGATGCAGACCGAGGAACCACTGCGTGCCGAGGCGGCCCCAGCGGTCGTCGGAGCCGGCCGTGCCGCCCTGTCTGCACCCCTGATCCTGCTCGCAGCCGCCCTCGTCTTCTGCGTCTGGCTGCTGACGCGTCCGCTCGTCCTGCCGCTCGGGGCGATGTACTGGGATCTCGTCCTCTATGTCGACGCGGGCCGACGGATCGCCGAGGGCCAGGTCCCGCTGATCGACTTCCTCGCCCCTGTCGGCCCGCTGGGCTACTGGCTCTACGCCTGGCTCGGAGGGCTTTTCCCGCAGGGGCATCCGCTTCTGCTGGCGCAATGGTCGCTGTTCCTGATCACCGCGCCGCCCATGGCGCTGGTGTTGCGCGAGGCCGACCGGCGCTCGCGCCGCCTCGCGCTCGGTCTGCTGCTGCCCTATCTCGCCTTCCAGATGCTGCCGCTCAATGTCGAGCAGCATTCGCTCTTCCCCGGGCTCGACGGCTTCGGCATCTACAATCGCCAGGCCAGCATCGTGCTCTACGTGCTCGTCTCGGCGCTCTTCGTGCTGCCAAGCCGGGTGCTGAGTGTCGGCGTGCTGGTCTGGTGCATGCTGGCGCTGCTGCTCATCAAGATCACCGGCTTCCTCGCCGGCGGGCTGGTGCTGGCCTATGCGCTGCTGGCAGGCCGGATCGACCTGCGCCTCGGCCTGCTCGCGGCCGTCGGCGCTCTCCTCGTCCTCGCCGGGCTCGAATTCTCCAGCGGTCTCGTCAGCGCCTATGCGGGCAGCATCCTGGCGCTGCTGCGCATCAATGCGGGCGGCATCCTGCCGCGCTTCCTGCAGGCCGGCGCCCTGCATCTCGACATCGTCGCCGCCGGCAGCGCGCTGATCCTGGCCCTGGCCTGGACCGGGCGGGGCGCGATGCTGGAAGGCCTGCGCCGCTGCGCCAGCGAGCGCTCGCTGGCCTCGCTCCATGCCCTGCTCGACCGTGACGGCGCCTGGCTTGCCGTGACCATGGCCGCGGGGCTCTTCCTCGAAACGCAGAACACCGGCGGGCTCGCCTTCGTCTTCGCCTGGCCGGTGCTGCTGCGGATCCTGCTGCGCGAAACGGGCGGCGAAAGGCGGGGGCGCTTCCTCGTCTTGGCGCTGCTGGCGGCGACGGCGCTCCCGCCGGCGATGACCGTGCTCCAGCGCGCGGGCCGCACCCTGCTCGCCCAGAGCAACTACATCGCCCTGCCCAACGACCATCTCGGCGCGCTCGGCCGCGTCTCGCAGCATCCCGAGGTGGTCGGCCGTGCCGACAAGATGCAGGCGATCTATGCGTCCTCGACCAACACGCTGGAAGCCATCGCCGCGCAGCACATCCTGCCGAGCCAGACGCTCTATGCCGAGCTCGATTTCCAGCTCGGCTGGCTGATGGCGATCGATGCCGGCATCGCCGCGATCCTCGCCCATGAGGCGCTGACCGGCACGCGCTTCGGCACCATCATGAGCCTGAACTTCGTCAACCCGTTCCCGGCGTTGATGGGCCGCTCCAGCGTGCGCCACATCGCGATCGGGGCCGATCCCTTCCGGGCGGTGCCGGAGCCGGACGCAGCCGCGCTGGCGGCGGTCGCCGCGGCCGATCTCATCCTACTGCCGCTCTGCCCTGTCACGGTCGCCAATCAGGCGCTGCACAGGGTCTATGCGCCGGCCATGACGGGCCGTCGCGAGATCGCGCTCGGCCCCTGCTGGAAGGGCTTCGTCAGGGACTGAAGCGGCGTGCCCGCGGCGGGGCCGTCAGCCGCGATGGGCGACCTTGCTCTCGATCACGTCGAAGAGCTGCGCCGCAAGATCGGGCCCGCCGAGCTTCTTGATCGCGCGCACGCCGGTCGGCGCCGTGACATTGATCTCGGTCAGCTTGCCGTGGATCACGTCGATGCCGACGAGCAGCAGGCCGCGCTCGCGCAGCGAAGGGCCGATCGCCTCGCAGATTTCGAGTTCCTTCGCCGAAAGATCGGTCGGCCGCGCCGCGCCGCCGCGCACCATGTTGGCGCGCAGATCGCCGACCGCCGGCACGCGGTTGACCGCGCCTGCCGCCTCGCCATTGATCAGGATGATGCGCTTGTCGCCTTCCGAGATCTCCTTGATGAAGGCCTGCACCACCCAGGGCTCGCGGAAGAGATTGGCGAAGAGATCATAGAGCGAGCCGAAATTCGGATCGTCCTTGCTGGTCTTGAACACGGTCGCGCCGCCATGGCCGTAGAGCGGCTTCATCACGATCTCGCCGAACTCGTCGCGGAAGGCCTCGATCTCGGCCTTGTCGCGGGTGATCAGCGTCGGCGGCATCAGCTCCGGGAAATGCGTGACGAAGATCTTCTCGGGCGCATTGCGGACATGGAAGGGGTCGTTGACCACCAGCGTCTTCGGGTGGATGCGCTCCAGCATATGCGTGGTCGAGACATAGGCCATGTCGAAGGGCGGGTCCTGCCGCAGCAGCACGACGTCGAGCGTCGAGAGATCGGTGCGGACCTCGGCGCCGGCCGTGAAATGGTCGCCCTCGACGTCGCGGACGGTGACGGGGCGGATCGGCGCGGTCACCTTGCCGTCGCGCATCGAGAGCTTGTCGGGCGTGTAGGTGAACAGCATGTGCCCGCGCGCCTGCGCCTCGAGCATCAGCGCGAAGCCGGTGTCGCCGGCGACCCGCAGGCGCTCGATCGGGTCCATCTGAATGGCGACGCTGAGGGTCATGATGTGCGCTCCGGTTCTGGAGCGACCTTATGTGGCGCCCGGGGGCCGTCCCGCAAGTGCGTGGCGTGCGGGGGCGCGCCGCGGCAGGCGGCTAGCGGCGGCAGATTCCGGTCCCGATGACCTGCGGCGCGAGATGCGCGGCGAAGGCGGCGTGGCCCTCGGCGCTGAAATGCTGCCCATCGGCGAGGCGATAGGCTCCCGCGAGACGGCCGAGCCCGTCGAGCGTGATCATGGTGATGCCACGTGCACCGAGCTGGCGCTCGATCTCCGCGACATTGCTCGCCGTATCTCCGCCTTCCCCGCGCCGGCCGTCATTGCCGCCGGGCTGGAGGATGACGACGCGGGTGTCCTTGCCGATCGCCCGCGGCAGCCGGGCCAGCATGCCGCGGGTCGTGTCGCCGGCCACTCCCGCATTGGCGACGCTGACCGCGCACCCCTGCGACCGCAGCAGTGCCTGGAGTTGAGCCGGATAGGCCTGCCCGGGCGGGACGCCATCGGGCGTGCTGCCGCGGCCCCGGCCGATGGTGTTGCTGGCGCCCAGCGCCACGATCTGTGCGGCCTGCACCGGGCCGGCCAGCGCAGCGACGGCGATGACGAGAAGGCAGGCACGCGACGACGGTCTCATGGCGACCTCATGCAGGGCGGGCGGCTATGCTACGTCCGCAGAACGATGGCTGTAAACGACAGGCGAGCGCCGAGCCCGCCGCTCACATCCTCAGCTCCGCTACCGCCGGCACATGGCGCGGCCAGCGCCAGGGAGCGAGAAAAACGGCGTCGGCCCGCAGATGATGCTCCATCGCCCAGGGGTTCAGCGCCAGCCACTGCCGGATCCTCAGCTCGACCAGCCTGTGCTTTTCGGGGGTGATCGCGATCAGGGCCTCGTTCAGCGTCCCGCGCGCCTTGACCTCGACGAAGGCGATGGTGCGGCCGCGCTTCACGATCAGGTCGATCTCGCCGCCCTTGCCGCCGAAGCGTCGCGCCAGCGGACGATAGCCCTTCAGGCCGAGCCAGAGGATCGCGAGCCACTCCGCACGCCGCCCCGTCACGCCGGAGCGTCGGGCGCGGCGGCTGCGGGCCTCGGCCGTCACGGCGTCTCGCGCGTCAGCTCCAGCGCGCGGGCATAGACCTTGCGCCGCGGCTGGCCGGTCTCGGCCGCGACCTGCGCGACCGCCTCCTTCAGCGAGAGCTCGGCGAGCGCGATCCGCAGGCGCTCGCCAATGGCGTCGCCGGCAGCCGTTTCCGTCTCGGCGCCGGGCGGGCCGATCACGACGACGATCTCGCCGCGGGCCTCTTCCTCGTCCTCGTAATGCGCGGCCAGCGTGGAGAGGGGCCCGCGCCGCACGGTCTCGTAGAACTTGGTCAGTTCGCGCGCGACGGCGCCCGGGCGCTCGCCGAGGACGGCCGCCGCATCCGACAGCATCTCGGCCAGCCGTCGCGGCGATTCGAAGAAGACGAGCGTGCCGGGAATGGCGGCCAGCTCGGTCAGCCGCCCGCGCCGCGCCGCCGCCTTGGGCGGCAGGAAGCCCTCGAAGAAGAAGCGGTCGGTCGGCAGGCCCGCCAGCACCAGCGCGGCCAGCACGGCGGAGGGGCCGGGAATGCCGGTGACCGGCAGGCCCTGCGCGACGACCTCCGCCACCAGCTTGTAGCCGGGGTCGGAGACGAGCGGTGTCCCCGCATCGGAGATCAGGGCGAGCTTGCCGCCCTCGCGCAGCTTGCCGAGAATCTTCGGCCGCATCTGCTCGGCATTGTGCTCGTGATAGGGGTAGAGCGGCGTCGAGATGCCGTAATGCGCCAGCAGCGTCTTCGAGGTCCGCGTGTCCTCCGCCAGGACGGCGTCCGCCGCCGCCAGCGTCGCCAGCGCGCGAAACGAGATGTCGCGCAGATTGCCGATCGGCGTCGCGACGATGTGCAGGCCGGGGGCCAGCGCTTCCGCCTCCGCCCTGATCCCGAAGGCGGTGTAGCTGGGTGCGCGCGGCGCGGCGGGGGCAGGGGCATGGGGCGGCGTCGACATGCCGGCGAACCTGCCACAGCCGCCGCCGCTGCGCCATCCGCGCGGGCGGACGGCTGCGTCGCCCGCGGCCGCAACTCAGAGTTAACAACTTGAAAATACCCTGCCGCACTGGCAGGAGATTCCCCACGGTCTGGGGACTGTAACGCCGGACGGGCCTGCACCGATCCGGCACGAGATCTGGAGATCGCCCGTGTCGCGTCATCCGCTCAGGGAACCGGTCAGCCGCCGTAGCCTGTCATCGCTGGCGGCGCTCGCCTGCCTGTCTCTGGCAGCCTGCAGCGGCGGGCCGAGCGGGCTGCCGGGCTTCGACGCCGCCACGCCGCAGGCGCAGCAGGCCCAGAGCACGGGCCAGACGATCGGCACGGGCAAGGTCAAGGTCGGGTTGATCCTGCCGCTGACCGCGGAAGGCCAGGGCGCCGTCGTCGGCAACTCACTGAAGAATGCGGCTGAGATGGCACTCTCCGAGTTCCCCAACGCCGATCTGACGCTGCTGGTGAAGGATGATCGCGGCACGCCCGAAGGCGCGCAGGCCGCGGCGCAGGAGGCGATCGCCGAGGGCGCCGAGCTCATCATCGGCCCGCTCTTCGCTCCCTCCGTCCAGGCGGCCGGCCAGGTCGCTCGCGCCGCCAACCGCCCGGTCATCGCCTTCTCCAGCGACACCAACGTCGCCGGCCGCGGGGTCTACCTGCTCTCCTTCCCGCCCGAGAACGACGTCAACCGCGTCATCGGCTACGCCTCCCAGCAGGGGCGCAAATCCTTCGCCGCCCTCGTGCCGGACACGGCCTATGGCAAGGTCGTCGAGGCCGCCTTCCAGCAGGCGGTCGCGGGCCGCGGCGGCCGCGTCGTCGTGATTGAGCGCTTCTCGCCGGACTCCAATTCCATGGCCGCTGCGGCGAAGCGCCTGGTTCCGGCCCTGCAGCAGGCCGATGCGCTCTTCGTGCCCGCCGCCGCCGACACCATGCCGGCGCTCGGCCTCGCTTTGCAGCAGGCGGGCTACGACCCTGCCAAGGTCAAGCCGCTCGGCACCGGCGTCTGGAACGACGCCAATGTCGCGCGCGTCCCGGCGATCCAGGGCGGCTGGTTCGCCTCGCCCGATACGGCCGGCTTCAACGCCTTCGCCGGCCGCTATCAGACGCGGTTCAACAGCGCGCCGACCCGGACGGCGACGCTCGCCTATGACGCGGTCTCGCTGGCGGCGGCGCTGGCACGCACGCAAGGGTCGCAGCGCTTTTCGGAGTCGGTTCTGACCAACGCCTCGGGCTTCGCGGGCGCCGACGGCGTCTTCCGCTTCCGCCCGGACGGCCAGAACGACCGCGGGCTCGCCGTGCTCGAACTGCGCAACGGCCAGATCGTCACCGTCAACGCCGCCCCGCGCGATCTCGGGCCGCGCACGCAATAGCCGATGCACGTCATGCTCGGGCTCGACCCGAGCATCTCCTGCAGGAGCTTCTCCTGTCTCCAGATTGTCGGCTCTGCGCGGAGTTTATCCTTGGGCCGATCGAAGATCGGACCCGAGGGCTCCGCCCGAATGACGGGTGTTACGCCGCCAGATCCGCTACCACCGCGTCCAGCACCAGCGCGCCCTCGGGCGTGCAGGCGAGCTTGCCGCCGGGCTTGCGGACGAGCAGCCGGTCGAGCACGAGGCTGGTCACGCGCCGCTCGTTCAGCGCGCGGCCCGACAGCGCCTTGAACACGACGGGGTCGATGCCCTCGACCAGCCGCAGCCCCATCAGCAGATATTCGTCGCCCTGCGCCTCGGCATTGAGCCGCTCGTTCTCGACCAGCGCCTGGCCCTCCGCCTCGACCCGCTCGAGCCAGGCCTCGGGGCGCTTCTCGGTCGAATGGGCCATCCGGCCCTCGTCGGTGACCAGCCGGCCATGAGCGCCGGGGCCGATGCCGGCAAATTCGCCATAGCGCCAGTAAACGAGGTTGTGCCGGCATTCCGCGCCGGGGCGGGCATGGTTGGAGATCTCGTAGACCGGCAGGTCATGCCTGGCCGTGATCTCCTGCGTGATCTCGTAGAGCGCGGCCCCCGCCTCATGGTCCGGCACGGCGAGCTTGCCGGCCTTGAACAGCCGCTCGAACATCGTGTCGGGCTCGATGGTGAGCTGGTAGAGCGAGAGATGCTCCGCGGCATGGCTGATCGCCAGCTCCAGCTCCGCCCGCCATAATGCCGGCGTCTGCTCCGGCGAGCGGGCATAGATGAGGTCGAAGGAGTAGCGCTCGAAATACTTGCGGGCGATCGCGACCGCATCGAGCGCCTCTTGCGTCGAATGCATCCGCCCGAGCGCCTTGAGATCGGCATCGTTCAGCGCCTGCACGCCGAGCGAGACGCGATTGACGCCGGCCGCCCTGAAATCGGCGAAGCGCCCGGCCTCGACGCTGGTCGGGTTGGCCTCGAGCGAGACCTCGCAATGCGGGTCGATCGCCCAGGCCTCGCCGATCGCGTCGAGAATGGCGCCCACCGTCCGGCCCTCCATTAGCGAGGGCGTCCCGCCCCCGAAGAAGATCGAGGTGACGGTCCGCCCCGGCGCGAGCGCGGCCCGATGAGCGAGCTCGCGCCGGAAAGCCGCGACATAGCGGGCCTGGTCGGGCGGCTGCAGCCGGACATGGGAGTTGAAATCGCAATAGGGGCATTTGGCCAGGCAGAACGGCCAGTGCACATAGACGGCGAAACCCGCATCCGCTGTGGGATGCAGGATCGGGGATGTCGGTGCGAGGGCGGCCGCGCCGCTCACGCCGGAGCCCTGAGGCAGGCGGCCGCCAATTGCTTGAAGGCGCGCGCCCGGTGCGACAGCGCGTCGTCCGCGCCGCTCTTCACGGTGCTGGTCATCTCCGCGAAGGTCACGTCGTAGCCGTCGGGCTGGAAGATCGGGTTGTAGCCGAAGCCGCCCGTCCCGCGCGGGGCATCGACGATGAGGCCATGGACGCGACCCTCGAACAGCTCCTCATGGCCGTCCGGCCAGGCGATCACCAGCGCCGAGACGAAATGCGCCTTGCGCTGGTCCGGCGTCGTCGCACCGCGCTTGGCCATCTCGGCGAGAACGCGCGCCATCGCCGGCTTGAAGTCCTTGCCCGGCCCGGCCCAGTTCGCCGAGAACAGGCCCGGTGCGCCGTCCAGCGCATCGATGCAGAGTCCGGAATCGTCCGCCAGCGCCGGCAGGCCGGAGGCTTTCGCCGCCGCATGCGCCTTGATCGCGGCGTTCTCGGAGAACATGTAGCCTGTCTCGTCGGGCTCGGGCAGGCCGAGTTCGCCGGCCGAGACCAGCTCGATCCCGAAGGGGGCCATCAGCTCGCGCATCTCGACGAGCTTGCCCTTGTTGTGGGTCGCGATCACGACCTTGCCGGTTAGGATCCGGTGTTCAAGCATTGTTCGTTGTCCTCCGGACCCTCGCCGTCATCCCGGGCTTGACCCGGGATCCATGCCGGAACGCGTCCGATGCGGGTTCAGGCATGGATCCCGGACCTCCGCTTCGCTGCGTCCGGGATGACGACGGGTTCACAAGCGAAACCAAACGGCCGTTCAGGCCACCGCCGCTTTCTGCAGCGCCACCAGCTTGCTCACCCCGCCCTTGGCGAGCCGCATCAGCGCCATCAGCTCCTCCTCGGAGAAGGGCGCGCCCTCGGCCGTGCCCTGCACCTCGACGAGGCCGCCGGAGCCGGTGATGACGAAATTGGCGTCGGTCTGCGCGCCGGAATCCTCGACATAGTCGAGGTCGAGCACCGGGTTGCCGGCGACGATGCCGCAGGAAATCGCCGCGACATGGTCTTTCAGCGGGTTGGCGCCCTTCAGCATCGAGCGGGCCTCCATCCACTTCAGCGCATCGTGCAGCGCCACCCAGGCACCGGTGATCGAGGCCGTGCGCGTGCCGCCATCGGCCTGCAGCACGTCGCAGTCGACGACGATCTGGCGCTCGCCGATCGCGGTCAGATCGACCACGGCGCGAAGCGAACGCCCTACCAGCCGCTGGATCTCCTGCGTGCGGCCGGACGGTTTGCCGGAGGTGACCTCGCGGCGGTTGCGCTCATGCGTGGCGCGCGGCAGCATCGCATATTCGGCGGTGACCCAGCCCTTGCCGGTGCCGCGCAGCCAGGGCGGGCCCTTCTCCTCGACGGTCGCGGCGCAGAGCACCTTGGTCTCGCCGAAGGAGACCATGCAGGAGCCTTCCGCATAGCGCACGACGCCGCGTTCGAGCGTGACCTTGCGCATTTCGTCTGCGGCGCGTTTCGAGGGTCGCATGGCGATATCCTGATTGTTCGGGGTTGGCGGCTTGTAGGCGGTCGCCGCGGGTGCGGCAAGGCGGACCGGGGTCGCATGCGTTTTCGCTTGATCGGGGGCCGCTCCGGATCAACAATAACCCCATGTCGAGAAAGCCGTTTCGCCGCAGATGAGCGCTCATACGCCGCGTCCCGACACAGCCAGCGGACTGATCGAGACCGATCAGCGCTCGCGCGAGATCTTCCGCCAGATCGTCGACGGCTATCTCGCCACCGGCGAGCCGGTCGGCTCGCGCAACATCGCCCGCCTGCTGCCGATGTCGCTCTCGCCGGCGACGGTGCGCAACGTCATGACCGATCTCGAACTGGCGGGGCTGATCTACGCCCCCCACACCTCGGCCGGGCGTCTCCCGACCGAGCGGGGCCTGCGCTTCTTCGTCGATGCGATGATGGAGGTCGGCAACCTCACCGCCGAGGAGCGCGCCCGCATCGAGGCGCAGATGAAGGCCGCCGCCACCGGCCGCACGCTCGACGGCACGCTGACCGAAGCCTCGGCCCTGCTCTCGGGCCTCTCGCGCGGGGCGGGCGTCGTCGTGACGACCAAGGCCAATGCCCGGCTGAAGCATATCGAGTTCGTCCGCCTCGACCCGACGCGCGCCCTCGTCGTGCTGGTCGCCGATGACGGCACGGTCGAGAACCGGCTTCTGAGCCTGCCGCCCGGCCTCCCGGCCTCCGCGCTGACGGAGGCCGCCAACTTCCTCAACGCCCGCATCCTCGGCAAGACGCTGGGCGAGTTGCGCGCCGAGATCGCCCAGCACCGCGAGCAGATGGAGCGCGAGCTCGACTCTCTCACCGCGAGGCTGGTCGAGAGCGGCATCGCCACCTCCTCGGGCCCGAGTTCCGACCGCCATCTCATCGTGCGCGGCCAGGCCAATCTGCTGGAGGATCTCAAGGCGCAGGAGGATCTGGAGCGCATCCGCCTGCTCTTCGGCGATCTCGAAACCCAGACCGACGTCATCGACCTGCTGGCGCGGGCGGAGGCCGGCGACGGCGTGCGCATCTTCATCGGCTCCGAGAACAAGCTGTTCTCGATGTCCGGCTCCTCGATGGTCGCTGCGCCCTTCCGCGACGCCGAGCAGCGCATCGTCGGCGTCGTCGGCATCATCGGCCCGACCCGGCTGAACTATGCCCGCATCGTGCCGATGGTGGACTACACCGCCAAGGTGGTGGGGCGCCTGCTGGACGGGGCGCGGTGAGGCCGGTCCCGTCCTGGTGCGGGCTCGTGCTCGGAGTGGTGATGATGGTCGGTCCCGCCCTCGCTTCCGGCCCCGCCCTGATCGAGGCCGCGGCCTTCGGGCGTGTCGACGAGGTCGTGCGCCTGATCCAGGCCGGTGCGCCGCTGGAGGCGCAGGATGCCGGGGGCCGGTCGGCCTTGCTGCGCGCGGTCGCCGGCGATCATGTCTCCGTCGCGAAGATCCTGCTCGATGCCGGGGCGAGCCCCAACACCCAGGCCGCCAATCGCGACACGCCCTGGCTGCTCGCGGGAGCCCTGGGCCGGGCCGAGATCATCGCCGCGATGCTGCCACGCAAGCCCGATCTGTCGATCCGCAACCGCTATGGCGGCAATGCGCTGATCCCCGCCTGCGAGCGCGCCCATGTCGAGGCGGTCAAGCTGCTGCTGACCAGCGGCATCGACCTCGATCACATCAATGATCTCGGCTGGACCTGCCTGCTGGAGATCGTGATTCTGGGCGATGGCGGCCCGCGCCACCAGCAGGTCGCGCGGCTGGTTCTCGATGCGGGCGCCGATCCGAGCCTCGCGGACAGGGACGGCGTGACGCCGCTGGCTCATGCCCGACAGCGGGGCCAGCAGGCGATCGCGCGCCTGATCGAACAGGCTGGCGGCCGCTGAGCGCCTGCGATTTGGCATCGCCGCCGGATCGCGCTACCTGTGCGCCAACGCGGCCCGGCCGCCATCCGACACGCTTTTCCCAAGGCTTCCGCCATGACCGACACGCTGCCCGACCGTCTCTCCTCCAACCCCAACAGCCCCTTCTATGACGAGGAGCTGCTGTCGCGGGACATCGGTGTCCGCTTCAAGGGTGTCGAGAAGACCAATGTCGAAGAGTACTGCATCAGCGAAGGCTGGGTGCGCCTCACCGCCGGCAACGCCAAGGACCGCTTCGGCAACCCGATGACGGTGAAGCTCAAGGGCGAGGTCGAACCCTATTTCCGCAAGCCCGCCGAGGGTTGAATACGCCGGCCTGCTTCGCAACGCGCCAGACGGAAAAACGGCATCGCACAGCATCCCGTATTGCGCGCATTTGAACGATATGCATTGATTGCGCAATCACAGGTTGCGTGAGGTGTCCATGTCGTACCCCTGGTGGCTGGTCGCGAGGAATCTCCAAGGCATCTCGGAAATGAAGGGTGCACTGGCGAACCCCGCCATTCTGGAGATGTTCCGCCTATCGGGGCATGGCAGCGTGCGCAATGACGAGACGGCCTGGTGCGCGGCCTTCGTCGGTGCCTGCCTCGCCTTGTCGGGCCATGCCTCGACACGTTCCCTGATGGCGCGCAGCTATGAGGACTGGGGCGAGAGGCTCGACGAGCCGCGCCTCGGTTGCATCGTCGTGCTCACGCGGGGCGATCCCAAAAGTCCCCAGGGGCATGTCGGCTTCTATGCGGGCGCCGAGGGCGACAACCTGCTGGTGCTCGGCGGCAATCAGAGCGATGGTGTCAATGTTGCCAGGCACGCGAAGTCCCGTCTGCTCGCCTATCGCTGGCCGGTCGAGCGCGCGCCGGTCGCGACCAGCCCCGTTCTGCCCAACATCATTCAGCTGGGTGTGGCGAACGAACCGCCCGAGGAGGACGAATTCGACGAGCGCGGCCTGCGTGACGACGCGGATGGCGACCAGCGTCCCGACTTCCTGCCGCTGCGGCCCGGCGCCAATCCCGGTCTCCGCGGCAAGATTGCCGAGATCCAGGATCGCCTCATTCAGCAGGGTTACCCGGTCGGGGCCAGAGACAGCATCTACGGCCTGCGCACCGCGACCGCGGTCTTCTCCTTCCAGCAAGCCAACGGCATCACCCCCACCGGCATCGTCGATGCCGAAACGTGGTTCTCGTTGCAGAAGGGCGAGCCGATGCCGCTTTGGCCGGAGCGGCGCAACGAGACCGTGCGCAGCCTCCGGGAGGACGGCTCGACCACGATCAACCTGACCGACCGGGGGCGGTTACTGGCGCTGGCCGCGACGGGCCTCGGCGCTCTCGGCTTCACCGATGCGCAGATCGGCCTCCTCGCGAAGACGGGAAGGGCGCTTTCTGCCGGAGCCACAGGTGCGGCTGCGCCTGGCACAGGGGTGGAAGAAGCGCCGGCCTCGGTCACGGGCTGGAGCCCGCCCGCCGATCTGGCGGCAGGCGGCGGAGCCACTCTCGAGACGATCCTGCCGGTACTGTTCGGCGCGCAGGGCGGCGTCTGGGTCGCGCTGATTGCTGCTGCGGTGCTGCTCTGGCGAAACGCGCAGGCGACAGCGGCCCAGCGCGTCGACGAGCACCGAACGGGGTCGAATCTGCGCTTCTAGAGGGTGAGCGGCAGCCCGTTGATGTGGAGAAGTCGAGCGGGATGAGAAGGTTCCGGCTGGACTGGCCGGATGGGCGCTCCGGGGCATTGGGGAGGGGAGACCATGGGTGCATTCTCGCAGGACGTCGTCGAGGAGGTCTCGCGGCGCGCCGAGGCGCGCGGCATCGAGCCGGCGCTGGCCCTCGCGGTCGTCGAGGTCGAAAGCGCAGGCAACCCCTTCGAGCGCGACGGGGTGACGCCGGTGTTCCGCTTCGAGAAGCATGTCTTCTACCGCCAGTTGTATCGCGAGGCTCCGACCTTGTTGGAGCGGGCCAAGCGGGAGGGCCTGGCCCAGCCTGGGCAGGACCTGTCGTCCCAGGGCGGTCCGGCGGCCCGTCTGGCGATGCTCGAAAACGCCCGGGCGATCGACGCGGAACTGGCAAACCGCTCGGCCTCCTGGGGGCTCGGCCAGATCATGGGCTTCCACGCCGTCCGCATCGGCTACGGCTCCGCCAGCGACATGGTCGATCGCATGGCGTCCGGCGGCGCGGTCGAACAGCTCGATGCGATGCTGCGCTTCATCGTTGCCGAACCGGCGCTGCTGCTGGCGCTCCGCAGCCGCAACTGGGCGCGTTTCGCCCGAATCTACAATGGCAAGAGCTACGCCAAGACGCGCTACGATACCAAGCTCGAAACCGCCTATGGAGCCTGGTCGGCGCGGCTGCGGCGGCCGGGTTCGGCCGCGCCGGTCCCAGTGGCGGCCGTGGCCCGCAGCCGGCAGGAGATGACGCGCCTGCAGGAGCAACTGGCCCAACTCGGCTATCCGGTCGGCCAGATCGACGGCCTGTTCGGTCCCATAACCTCTTCGGCGCTGTTCGCGTTCCAGATGCAGAACGGCTTGCCCGCGACGGGCCAGCCCGACGATCGGACCCTGCTCGCCCTGCCGGGAGGCCTGGCCATGCCGGTGGCCGAGGATCGGGCGCGGGCGAACGTGCAGGATTTGCTGCGCGACGGGGTCCCCGCAATCGTCGCGGCGCAGGCCAATCGCAGGCTCGCGCTCGGCGTCGGAGCTGCGGGCGGGCTCGGCGTGCTCGGGGCGGTGCCCGGCGTCGGGGAGGCCGTCGGCAGGGTATTCGGCAGTCTGCTGAACCTGCCCCAGACTCCGGGCCAGCCCGCTGGTATCGTCGACACCCTGGTGACGGCGGCCGTTCCCTTCCTAGGCCTCGGCGGTGCGGTGCCGGCCGCCGCCATCGGCGCCGGCCTCTTCCTGCTGCGCAGCATCGCGGGCATCGCCGACGCGCGTGTCGCCGATCACCGGGAAGGTTTCGAGCGAAATTCTCCATCCCGGGCCGTTCTGGCTCCCGTCGAGCGCTGGAGGTCGTGATGAACCGAGGTTGGTGCGGCCGGGTCGCCCGTTTCTCCTTGCTGTGTTGGCCCGCGGCCCTCCTGGTCCAGCCTGTGCTGGCGGCGCCGGCCCTGAGCGATCTCAAGGGGCGCTGGGTGCTCGCCACGCCCCGCCCCGGTCATCTCGGCTTCGTCATCGAGGTGACCGACAAGGAGATCGCCCTCGCGGAAACGGTTCAGTCCGGTCTCGCACAATGCGTGCTGACGGCGACCGCCAGCCACAACGGCAAGAGTGCCAGCGTCACGTTCAGCCGCTTCGTCGCACGCTGCGGCGGCGATCGGCTCTATCTCCCCGATGGGGACTGCACCTTCACCGTCGCGGCGACGCCAGGTGCGGTCAACGTCGTCTGCGTGAAGGACAAGAAAACCGAACCGGCCATCGCGCTGCGCCGCCGGTCTTAGAGCGCAGCGCCTCAACGCAGATCCTTGTAAAAGAACGTCGAGCCGCAGTCGCGGCCGTCGGGCATCAGCGCGAAGCGCGGGATCGTGCCGAGTTCGGTCCAGCCGAGCTTGCCGTAGAGCCGGCGCGCCGTGCCGTTCTCGTCGGTGTCGAGCACCAGCAGGTCGCGCTTGGCCTGCCGTGCCGCCGCCTCCGCCGCCTGCATCAGGGCCGCGCCGAGGCCGCGCCGCCGCGCGCGCGAATGCACCAGCACCTTGGCGATCTCGGCACGATGCGGCTGGTTCGGCTTGCCGATGAGTTGCAACTGCGCCGTGCCGAGGATCTCCGCGCCCCGCCGTGCCGCGAACAGGATCGTGCGCCCCGCCTCCACCTCGGCCGCGACGCCGGTCCAGAAGGCGGCATAGTCGGGCAGCCCGTTCCAGTTCATGAAGCCGACCGAGGCCCCGTTCTCGACCGCATCGGCGAGAATACCGGCCAGGGCCGGGATCGCGTCTCGCGCGGCCTGCGCATCGAGCGGCTCGACCGTGATCGCATCGTCCTGTGTCATGGGCTTTCGGTCCGTCTCAGAGATCGGCGGCGGTCAGCGCCACCGCATAGCGTGCCGGGACCTCGCCCGGGTTGTGGAAGGCGATCGGCCCGTCGAGCAGCATGGCGAGGCAGTCTCCCGCCGCCAGCCGATGCTCGCGCCCGCCGACGGTGAGGCTGAGCTCGCCCTCCAGCAGCCAGAGCTGCTGGTCGAGCCGGAAGCCACCGCGCGGCGCATCGAGCAGGACGCGCGCCCCCGCCGGCATCTCGACCTCCACGATCTCGAGCCGGGAGCCGGTTCCGGGCGGCGAGACGCTGCGCCGGACATAGCCGCTGTCGGGATCGGTCCAGACCGGCTGCTCGCTTCGCCGCGCCAGCGGGCCGCCCTCCGCCTCTTCGCGGAAGAGGGCCGAGAGCAGGACGCCGAGCCCGGCGCAGAGCCGGTCCAGCAGCGCGGCCGTCGGGCTCGATTCCCCCCGTTCGACCCGCGAGATCATGGCGCGGCTGACGCCCGAGCGTTCCGCGAGCTGGTCCAGTGTCAGGCCGCGAGCCTGTCGCAGCCCCTTGAGGCGGGCGCCGAGCCGGCGGTCGAGATCGATGTCGCTGACAGAATCCATGAAGAGAGAATATTTCCATTATATCGGAAATCAAGTGCCTTTCCGATCGCCGTCGCCTTCCCGCCCGGCCCGGCGCGTCAACGCGGATTTCACCACGATTCCAGCTTGCCGCCAGCGACGGGGCCGATCTTTGCAAAGCGGCAGGGAAGCACTGCTTTCATATCGGGAACGACGCCCGGAAGGGCGCTGGTCGAGGGGAACGGCCATGAATCGAGGTCTGGAGTGGCTCGGCAGAGCCGTCGTCGGCTTCATCACCCGCGGCAGGGCGGAGCCGCGCGCCTCCGATGAAAAGGCCCTGGCGAGACTGCGCGCGGCGCTGCGTCCCGGTGACGTTCTTCTGGTCGAGGGCGGCATGAAGGTCTCCGCCGCGATCAAATATCTGACGCAGTCGACCTGGTCCCATGCCGCGCTCTATGTCGGAGAGACCGGCCAGTTCACCGAGGAGGGCGAGCCGCTCGTGCTGGCCGAGGTCGAGATGGATGTCGGCTGCGTGCTCTCGCCGCTCTCGAAATACGGCGCCTTCGGCACGCGGATCTGCCGCCCGCAGGCGCTCGACGAGGAGGGGCAGGCCGTCGTCGTCGACTATGTCCTCGGCCGGCTCGGCACCCAGTACGACCTCAAGAACATCCTCGATCTGATGCGCTGGCTGATCCCTTTGCCCTGGGCGCCGAAATCCTGGCGCCGGCGCATGATCGCGCTGGGCTCGGGCGACCCGACGCGGGCAATCTGCTCGACGCTGATCGCCCAGGCCTTCGAGGCGGCGCGCTATCCCGTGCTGCCGACGGTCGAATATGCCCGCGCCATGGACGAGGCGGATTTCGAGGAGATCCTCCACATCCGCCACCACTCGCTCTACATGCCGCGCGATTTCGACATCTCGCCCTATTTCGCCGTGGTGAAGCCGACCCTCGAGGCTGGCTTCGACTACCGCGCCCTGACCTGGGCGCAGCAGGCCGCCCCCGCGCCACTGCGAATGGCTGCGGCGGAATAGCCGGGGTCCGCGGCAAACCCTTGGCGCGCTGGGGCTTCGCTGCTATGGCCCGCGCATGAGCACCCGCACTTTCGACAACATCCGCAACTTCTCGATCGTGGCGCATATCGACCACGGCAAGTCGACGCTCGCCGACCGTCTGATCCAGCAGACCGGCACGGTCGCTGCGCGCGACATGAGCGAGCAGATTCTCGACTCGATGGATATCGAGAAGGAACGCGGCATCACCATCAAGGCGCAGACGGTGCGGCTGGATTACAGGGCCCAGGACGGGAAGGACTACATTCTGAACCTGATGGACACGCCCGGCCATGTCGACTTCGCCTACGAGGTCTCGCGCTCGCTGGCGGCCTGCGAGGGTTCGCTGCTGGTCGTCGACGCCTCGCAGGGCGTCGAGGCGCAGACGCTGGCGAATGTCTACCAGGCGCTCGACGCCAACCACGAGATCGTCACCGTCCTCAACAAGATCGACCTGCCCGCCGCCGAGCCCGAGCGCATCAAGCAGCAGATCGAGGATGTGATTGGCCTCGACGCGTCCGAGGCCGTGCCGATCTCGGCCAAGACCGGCCTCAACATCGAGGGCGTGCTGGAGGCGATCGTCCAGAAGCTGCCGGCCCCCAGGGGCGACAGCGAGGCCCCGCTGAAATGCCTGCTCGTCGATTCCTGGTATGACGCCTATCTCGGCGTCGTCGTGCTCGTGCGCGTCATCGACGGGGTGCTGAAGAAGAACATGACGATCAAGATGATGCGCGCCAACGCCTCCTATGGCGTCGACCGCGTCGGCGTGTTCAAGCCCAAGATGCAGGAGGTCAAGGAACTCGGCCCCGGCGAGGTCGGCTTCTTCACCGCCTCGATCAAGGAGGTCGCCGACACCGCGGTCGGCGACACGATCACCGACGACCGGCGCCCGACGCCGCAGGCCCTGCCGGGGTTCAAGCCGGTCCAGCCGGTGGTGTTCTGCGGCATCTTTCCGGTCGACGCCGCCGATTTCGAGGTGCTGCGCGCCGCGATGGGCAAGCTGCGCCTGAACGACGCGAGCTTCTCCTACGAGATGGAGACCTCGGCTGCGCTCGGCTTCGGCTTCCGCTGCGGGTTCCTCGGCCTGCTGCATCTCGAGATCATCCAGGAGCGGCTGGAGCGCGAGTTCAACCTCAACCTGATCTCGACCGCGCCTTCGGTCGTCTACCATCTCAAGCTGCGCGACGGCACGGTGCTGGAACTGCACAACCCCGCCGACATGCCCGACGTGATGAAGATCGACACGATCGAGGAGCCCTGGATCAAGGCGACGATCTTCACGCCCGACGAGTATCTCGGCTCGGTGCTGAAGCTCTGCCAGGACCGCCGCGGCGTCCAGACCGACCTGTCCTATGTCGGCTCCCGTGCCAAGGTCGTCTACGACCTGCCGCTGAACGAGGTCGTGTTCGATTTCTACGACCGGCTGAAGTCGATCTCGAAGGGCTACGCCTCCTTCGACTATGCCATCACCGACTACCGCGAGGGTGACCTCGTGCGCATGTCGATCCTGGTCAATGCCGAGCCGGTCGATGCGCTGTCCATGCTGGTCCACCGCTCGCGGGCCGACGCCCGCGGCCGCGCCATGTGCGAGAAGCTGAAGGACCTGATCCCGCCGCACATGTTCCAGATCCCCGTCCAGGCGGCGATCGGCGGCAAGATCATCGCACGCGAGACCATCCGCGCGCTGCGCAAGGACGTCACCGCCAAGTGCTATGGCGGCGACGCCACCCGCAAGCGCAAGCTTCTGGAGAAGCAGAAGGAAGGCAAGAAGAAGATGCGGCAGTTCGGCAAGGTCGAAATCCCGCAGGAAGCCTTCATCGCCGCGTTGAAGATGGACAGCTGAGCGGCAACGCTCGTCACCCTCGGAAACACGCCGTCATCCCGGACAAGCTGCGAAGCAGCGCAGATCCGGGATCTTCGGCCGGGATGACCCGTCGTGGTTCCGGCACCGGTGCCTGATCAGAGCGCCGCGGCAAACCTCACCAGCCCAGCGCGCAGCCATCCTTGCGGTGGTCGGAGCCTGCCGACAGCACGCCCGTGACGGGGTCGATCGCGATCGCCTGGCCGCCGCCGATGGCTGCACCCGGTGCCGTGAAGACGAAGCCGCGACGCTCCAGTTCGGCACGCACGGCCGCCGGCACGGTCTTTTCCGCCTCGACCGCGGTCTGGCCCGGGCGCGGGAAGATGCGCGGCAGCGAGATCGCGCTCTGCAGGTCCAGCCCGTAATCCAGCAGCTTGCTGACCAGATGGGCGTGGCCCATCGCCTGGTAGTGGCCGCCCATCACGCCGAAGGACAGGCAGACCTTGCCGTCGCGCAGCATCATGCCGGGGATGATCGTGTGCAGCGGGCGCTTGCGCGGCGCGATCGCATTGGGGTGGCCGGGCTTGAGCACGAAGCCCTGGCCGCGGTTCTGCAGCAGCACGCCGCTCTTGGGCGCGGTCAGCGCCGCGCCGAAGGGGTGGAACACCGAGTTGATGAAGCTCACCGCCATCCCGTCGCCGTCGACGACGCTGATATAGACCGTGTCGGCATGCTCCACCTCGGTGGGCGCGAAGCTCGGCAGCTCCTTGATCGCCTGCTTCAGGTCGATCTGGCTGCGCAGTTGCGCCGCCAGCTCCTCCGAGAGCAGCCAGTCCAGCGGCACCGCGCTCTGGCTCGGATCGGCCAGCACGGCGTCGCGCACCGAATAGGCGAGGCGCGCCGCCTCGATCTCGATATGCAGCCGGTCGGCGGAGAGTGGATCGTCGCCCGGCTCGAAGCCCGACAGGATGTTGAGGATCATCAGCGCGATCACGCCCTGGCCGGCCGGCGGGCACTCGAACACGTCATGACCGCGGAAGCGGGTCCTGATCGGCGTGACATAGCCGCCCTTGGCCTCGCGGAAATCCTCGAGGGTATGCAGGCCGCCGAGTTCGCGCATCCGGTCGACCATGTCCTGCGCGATCGCGCCCTCGTAGAAGGCCGAGGCGCCCTTGTCGGCGATGGCCTGCAGCGTCGCGGCGAGCTCGCGCTGGTGGTGGATCTCGCCGGCCAGCGGCGCCCGGCCGTTAGGCAGGAAGACGCGCGCCGTCGGCTCGTCCTTCGCCATCAGCGCGGCCTGCCCGGCCCAGTCGGCGGCGGCGCGCGGCGCCACGACATAGCCGTCCCGCGCCAGATCGATCGCGGGCTTCAGCAGCTGAGCCAGCTTCAGGCGGCCATGGTCCTTGACCAGCGTCGCCCAGGCCTCGACGGCTCCGGGGATCGTCACCGCATGGGGGGACTGGCGCGGAATCTCGCTGAGGCCCTGCTCCCGATACCAGTCGAGCGTCGCCGCCGCCGGCGCCCGGCCCGAGCCGTCATAGGCGAGGACCTTGTCGCTGCCGCCCTTCGCCATCAGCACGAAGCAGTCGCCGCCGATCCCGGTCGAGCCCGGCTCGACCACGCATTGCACGGCGCAGGCCGCCACGGCGGCGTCGATCGCATTGCCCCCGGCCTGCAGGATGTTGATCGCGGTGAGCGTCGCAGTCGGGTGGGAGGTCGCGGCCATGCCACGCCGGCCCATCACCACCGAACGGCCGGGGAGTTCGAAATCGCGCTGGTTCGGCTGGCTCACGTCGTCGTCTCCCGAAGCTCGGCCGGGTTCCGCCGGCTCTCCCGACCGCACTCGCCCAGCCCGCTGGATTTGGCAAGCGCCACCGGCGCGCTGCGGCCCTGCAATGGGTTCCACACGGGCCGGCGCGCTGATACGACCGGAAGATCGCGAAGCGATTCCGGCCTGCAGGAATCCGAAGCTGGGGAGATCGCCACCGTGCCGCTACCGACCACGCTCGCCGGGCGCCTGCGCCTGCCCGCCATCGCCTCGCCGATGTTCCTCGTCTCCGGCCCCGGTCTCGTGGTCGAGACCTGCAAGGCCGGCATCCTCGGAACCTTCCCGGCTTTGAACCAGCGCACCAGCGAGGGCTACGCCGCCTGGCTTGCGGAGATCGAAGGACGCCTCGCGGATGTGCCCGATGCTGCGCCCTTCGGCGTCAACCTCATCGTCCACCGCTCCAATCCGCGGCTGGAGGCGGATCTGGCGATCACGGCGAAGCACAAGGTGCCCCTCGTCATCACCTCGCTCGGCGCGGTGCCCGATCTGGTCAAGGCCGTCCACGGCTATGGCGGGCTCGTCTTCCACGACGTCATCAGCCTGCGCCATGCCCAGAAGGCGGCCGAGGCCGGTGTCGACGGCATCATCGCGGTCGCGGCCGGCGCCGGCGGCCATGCCGGCACGATGAGCCCCTTCGCGCTGGTCTCCGAGATCCGGCGTTTCTTTTCCGGCACGATCGTGCTGGCGGGCGCGATCTCGAATGGCGCCCAGATCGCCGCCGCCCAGCTCATGGGCGCCGACCTCGCCTATCTCGGCACCCGCTTCATCGCCACGACCGAGAGCATGGCGGACCCCGAATACAAGGCGATGCTGCTGCGCAGCCAGGCCTCCGACATCCTCTACACTCCTGCGATCAGCGGCGTGAACGCCAACTTCATGCGCGAGAGCATCCAGGCCGCGGGGCTCGACCCCGACAACCTCACCGGCCATGGCAAGCTCGATCTCGGCAACGAGGCCAAGGTCTGGAAGACGATCTGGTCGGCCGGCCAGGGCGTCGGCGCGATCGAGGACGTGCCGACGACCGCCGAGCTAGGTGCGCGTCTGCTGGCCGAATACCGCCAGGCGCGGGCCTCGCTCGCGGGCTGAGTGCGCGCGCAGATCGTGGGCCATCCGCGCCGTCATCCCGGACGTAGCGAAGCGGAGCTCCGGGATCCATCATAGAGCGCCGGAGCCCTCCGATGGATCCCGGGACAAGCCCGGGATGACGATGGTGGTTCGAAGCCCGCTGACGTGCCTCAGCCCTTCAGCTTGGCGTTGCACTGGCTCCAGTAGCCGCCGCCCTTCTCGATCCATTTCAGATCGCCATTGGCATTGGCGGCCTTGTTGGCGTTGTACTGGTCGGCGCAGGTCTTGAGCCGCGCCTTGCCGGCGGTGAGGTCGTTGTACTTGGTCGCCACCGCCTTCGGGAACACCGCGGGCTTGGCCTTGGCCGTGCTCGCGGGTTTGGCGGCCGGGGTCGCGGAAGCGCCGGCGGGAGGCGCGGCCGGCTTGGCGGGCTCGCTCACGGCCGCGGCGGCCTCGGCCTCGTCGGCGTCGTCATCGGCGCACTGGGCTTTGCGGAAATCGTTCCACTTCTGGCCCTTGAGCGTGTTGGCCTTCTTGGCCTCCTGATACTTGGCGGAGCATTCCTTCATCGTCAGGGCCGCCGCCGGCGTGACCGGCAGGGCCGTCAGCGCAGCCAGCGCCGCACCGGCAAGGATCGCGTTCCTCAGCATGGTCGTCTCCATCGCAGGGGCGCATCGTGCCCCTGCGGCATGGCACTCCCATTCCGCGCGGCTGGCAAGCGGCATTTTCAAGGCGCAGCGGACGCCCGCCCGGCTTGAGAGATCAGGCCAGCGAGCGCAGGTCGAAGGCGGGGTCGCCGGCCTGCTCCGGCGTCGGCGAGAGCCCGGCTGCAATCAGCCGCCGCCCCATCATGTGGTCGGCCGGGCGGTTGATGCTCTCGATCGCGACGAGACGCGGTCCGTCATAGCGGAACAGCGAGAAGCGCCCCTCGGCCGGCGAGCCGCGCACCACGGACGGCCCCCCCGGAACGCCGAGCCCGACCATCTGCAGCTTGACGTCGTACTGGTCCGACCAGAACCAGGGCACGGCCGCATGGGGCTCCGGCCGCCCGGCGATGGTCGCGCCGACGACGCGTCCCTGGTCGTTGGCGTTCTGCACCGAACTCAGTCGCAGGCGCCGCCTCGCATGCACATTCGGGTGGCTGGTGCAGTCCCCCGCCGCGAAGATCAGCGGGTCGGAGGTCCGTCCGCAGTCGTCGACCGCGATCCCGTCCTCCATCGCGAGCCCCGCAGCCGCAGCCATCTCGACATTCGGCACAGCCCCGACCGCAGCCAGCACGAGATCGCAGGGCAGGCGCGAACCGTCGGCGCACAGCACCGCCGCGACCTTGTCGCCTTCGCCCTCGATGCGTGCGACGCGCGTGTCGAGCCGGATCGCGACGCCCTGCCGCTCATGCACGCCCTGCATGTAAGCGGAGATTTCCGGCGCGACGGCATGGCCGATCAGCCGCGGCCCGGCCTCGATCACCGTGACCTGTTTGCCGAGCGTGACGGCGGCGGAGGCGACCTCGAGCCCGATGAAGCCGCCGCCGATGATCACGATCGCCTGCGCCGCTGCGAGCCGCGCGCCGAGCGCCTGCGCGTCGTCGAGCGAGCGCAGGGCGAGGACGCCGTCGAGCGCTGCGCCCTCGCAACGCAATGCTGCCGCCCGTGCCCCGGTCGCGAGCGCGAGCTGCCCGTAGCCGAGCACCGAGCCGTCCGCGAAATGCACCTGGCGGGCCTCGCGGTCGAGCGTCACCGCATGGCGGCGCGGCAGGAAGGCGATGTCGGCCTCGGCAAAGAAGGAGGCCGCCTTCAAGGGCAGATGGGCCCCCGCCTTGCCGAGCAGGAAACCCTTCGACAAGGGCGGGCGCTGATAGGGCAGTTCGGCCTCGTCGCCCGCCAAGGCGATGGTGCCGGCAAAGCCGGCCTCGCGTGCGGCGGCGGCGATGGCGAGCCCCGCATAGGAGGCGCCGATCACGAGAAGGTCGAAGGCGTCGGCGGTCGGCGGGATCGGGGAAGGGGTGGTGGGCATCGGGCGAGCGTCCAATCGCGAGCGCCCGAAGGGATATCCGGGGCGCACCACGCCCGAAGGCGCGCCCCGTATCTAGGCGAGAGCGCCGCCGCCGCCTATTCGAAAAGCGAGGGCGTCGGTTGCGGCCACTGCAGCGGGTGGGGCGTCAGAACGAGGTCGTCAGCCGCGTCAGCCATTCCGGCGAGGCGGCGACGAGGGCCGCCTCGAGGCTCTTGTCCCAGCCGGTCAGGATCAGGGCGCCGACGGCCACGAGAAAGCCGCCCAGGGCCGTCTTGAAACCCTGCCCGGCCGACATCATGCGATTGCGCAGGCTCATCAGCCGGGCGCGCGATAGCATGCCGAGCGCGATCAGCGGCAGCCCAGCACCCACGCCGAAGGCGAGCATGGTCAGCGCGACGGCGCCGAGATTCTCGCCCTGCGCGGCCAAGACCGACGCCGCGCCCAGCGTCGGCCCGACGCAGGGGCTCCAGACCGCGCCGAGCAGGAGCCCGACGCCGAACTGGCCGCGCAGGCCGTTCGGCGAGAAGCCGCCGAAGCGCTGCTCGGTCCAGTTGCTGAGCGGGCCGCCGGCCGCCGCCACCCGTGCATGCAGCACGGGCAGCATCAGCACGAGGCCGAGCAGGACGAGCATGACCGCAGCCGCCATCCGGAAGACCCCGGTGTCGAGGCCGATCGCGAAGCCGATCGTCGCCACGAACAGCCCGATCGCGGTAAAGGACAGTGCCAGCCCCGCCGCCAGAGCGACCGGCCCGTAGCGATGCTCCGAAACCGCCGTGCCGAGCACGATCGGCAGCAGCGGCAGGACACAGGGCGACAGGATCGACAGGAGTCCTGCGATCAGGGCGAAACCGGCACTGGACATGATGCGTCAGCCTCAGATCGCGCGGGCGAGCAGGGCCTCGATCGAGGCCTTGTTGGTGTCTCCGACCGAGCGGCCCATCTCCGTGCCGCCCTTGAAGACGATCAGTGTGCTCTGCTGCTGGGCCTTGAAGCCGCGCAGCGCGTCCTTCTGGCTGTCGAAATCGACATTGAAGACGACGAGGTTCTTGAAGCGCGGCTGCTTGGTCAGCTCCGACAGGATCGGCGCCTGCGCCTTGCAGGTCGGGCACCAGGGCGCGGAGACATCGATCAGCACGGGCTTGCCGGCCTTCATGGCGGCGTCGAAGGCGGTCTGCGAGAAGGCGGTCTTGTCGAGGGCGAGGGCCGGGAGGCCGGACAGCAGAACGGCCGAGGCGGCGAGGGTGGCGAGAGCATGGCGACGGTTGAGCATGGGAACCTCTGCGGAATGACGCGGCCGGGGAGGCGGCATCACGTCATTCGCGCCGTGCCGCGGTTCGGTTACGTCCTCACGCCGAGTTGATCGCGGCCCGTCGGGCCGGTGTCACCCGCCTTGCGCGCTGCGTTCGTGGTCGGTCTTCAGCCGGAGTTCGAGGAAGCGGCTGTAGGAGCCCATCGCATAGCTGAACACGGCATAGACCAGCGCCGCGAAGACATAGCCTTCGATCACGGCGATACCCTGCCAGTTCGGATCGCGCAGCGAGGCGCGCACCGTGTCGAGGAAGTCGAGCAGGCCGATGATGGTGACCAGCGTCGTGTCCTGGAAGAAGCCGATGAAGATGTTGACCAGCGGCGGGATCACGATCTTCAGCGCCTGCGGCAGGATGATCTTGCGCATGGCGAGCCAGTAGCCGAGCCCGAGCGCGGCCGCCGCCTCGTGCTGGCCCTTGGGCACCGCCTGCAGCCCGCCGCGCACCGTCTCGGCGATATAGGCGCCGGCGAAGATGATGATCGCGATCTGCGCCCGCAGCAATTTGTCGACCGTAAGCCCGTCCGGCATGAACAGCGGCAGCATCACCGAGGCCATGAACAGAATCGAAACCAGCGGCACGCCACGGACGACCTCGATGAAGATGATCGCGATGACCTGGATTGCCGGCAGCTTGGAACTGCGCGCCAGCGCCAGCACGACGCCGAGCGGGAAGCCCAGCGCCAGCCCGACGAAGGAGAGCATGAAGGAGAGCGGCAGCCCGCCCCAGTTCGTCGTGGTGACGACGGGCAGGCCGAAGACGCCGCCATACATCAGCACGCCGCAGATCAGCGGCACCGCGATCCAGAGCCAGACCAGCCCGCGCCCCCAGAAGCGCGGCATCATCGAGACGATGATCGCCGCCAGGAACAGGGCGAGCGCCAGCGCCGGGCGCCAGTGCTCGTCGTAAGGGTAGAAGCCGAAGATCATGAAGCGCAGCTTCGCCGCCAGGAACGGCCAGCAGGCGCCGGAGCCGCCCTTGCAGGCCTGCGGCCCGCCCTCGACCACGGCGCGCGTCACCAGCCAGCCCCAGGCGGCAGTGGCGAGCCGGACCATCAGCCAGAGGCAGACCAGCGTGATCAGCGCGTTCAGCGGCGTGCCGAAATAGCGCTTCAGCGAGGCGGAGAGGCCGCGATGCCGGGGCGGCGGCAGCGTCTCTCGGGCGATGTTGAGCGCGTCCATCTCCGCGACGGTCGCCATCTCAGCGCTCCACCAGCGCGACGCGCGCATTGTACCAATTCATGAACAGCGAGATCGTGATCGACATGCCGAGATAGACCAGCATGAAGATGGCGATGCCCTCGATCGCCTGACCGGTCTGGTTCATCGTGGTGTTTGAGACCATGACGAGGTCGGGATAGCCGATCGCGATCGCCAGCGACGAGTTCTTGAAGGTCGAGAGATAGGAGCTCGTCAGCGGCGGCACGATCACGCGCAGCGCCTGCGGCAGCACCACGAGTCGCATGGTCTGCCCGTCGCGAAGCCCCACCGAGCGCGACGCCTCCCATTGTCCGCGCCCGACGGAGAGGATGCCGGCGCGCACGATCTCGGCGATGCCGGCCGAAGCCGAGAGGCCGAGCCCGACCAGCAGCGCCGTGAATTCCGGTGTCACCTGCACGCCTCCGGTGATGCGGAAGCGGCCCTTCTCCGGCCAGTTCACCACGAGATCCGGCTGCAGCAGGAGCGTCGCCAGCAGCGGTGGCAGCAGCAGGGCGAGCAGCACGAAGGGCCAGGCCCGCCGCTCGACGCCGGTGGCGACGCGGCGCCGGCGCAGCCGCCCAGCGACCACGAAGGCGAGAATGATTCCGGCGACCGCCGCCAGCAGGACACCGCTATGGGCGGGCGACCAGCGCAGCGAGGGCACGATCAGCCCGCCATTGCTGACGAACACCTCCGGGATCGGCTGCCAGGCTTCGCGCACCGGCGGAAACACCGCCACGATCAGCGCGTACCAGAGGAAGAGGTAGAGCAGCAGCGGCACGTTGCGCAGCGCCTCGACATAGAGCTTGGCGAGCAGCGACAGCATCGGGTTGCGCGAGAGCCGCGCGATGCCGACGATCAGGCCCAGCGTCGTCGCGAGGATGACCGCGAAGACCGAGACGAAGACCGTGTTGAGGATGCCGACCAGCAGGGCGCGGGCATAGCTGTTGCCGGACTCATAGGCGATGAAGGACTGGCTGATGACGAAGCCGGCCGGCCGGTCGAGATAAGCGAAGCCGGTCGCGATGTTCTGCTCCGCCAGCTTCCGCGAGACGTTGCCGAAGAGGTAGAGCCCGATGCCGACGACGAGCGCCACCGCCACGACCTGGTAGAGCACCGCCCGCACGCGCAGGTCGTTGAGCAGGCGCAGCGGGTTCGAGGAGGGGGCGGCCATGGCGGATTCCGGGCGACGGGCGAGGCGGGCGGCGCCTTCGCGCCGCCCGCGGGGTCCGGGTCTCGGCCCCTGTCAGGGGCCGGCGTCGCTCAACGGAAGGGGGGCGAGTAGAGCAGGCCGCCCTTGGTCCAGAGCTGGTTGGGGCCGCGCGTCAGGCCGAGCGGCGTCTTCTCGCCGAGGCTGCGCTCGAACAGCTCACCGTAGTTCCCGTTCTGCTTGATGATGTTGTAGGCCCATTTGTTGTCGAGGTTGAGCATCTTGCCGAGATCGCCGGTGACGCCGAGCATGCGCTGTATCTCGGGCTCCTTGCTCTGGAGCTTCTCGTCCACATTGGCCTGGGTGATGCCGTACTCCTCCGCCGCGATCAGCGTGTAGACCGACCAGGAGACGATATCCTTCCAGTTGCTGTCGTTCTGGCGCACCACGGGGGCCAGCGGCTCCTTCGAGATCGTCTCGGGCAGGATCACGAACTGCTTCGGATCGTTGGCGACGGCGCGGACCGAGGCGAGGTCGGAGCGGTCGGTGGTGATGACGTCGCAGCGGCCTGAGAAGAAGGCGTTGCGCCACTCGTTGTTGTCCTCGAACACGACCGATTCATACTTGATGCCGCGCGGCTTGAAGTAGTCCTCGAGGTTCTGCAGCGTCGTCGTGCCGGGCAGCAGGCAGATTGCCGCCTGCGAGAGCTCGCTGGCGCTCTTCACGCCGAGCTTGGCGTTCACCATCAGGCCCTGGCCGTCGTAGAAGACCACCGGTCCGAAATCGAGCCCGAGCGAATTGTCGCGCGAGAAGGTCATCGTGGTCTGGCGCGAGAGCACGTCGATCTCGCCCGATTGCAGCGCCTGGAAGCGGATATTCGTGTTCAGCGGCACGAACTCGACCTTGTCCGGCGCGCCGAACACCGCCGAGGAGACCGCCCGGCAGACGTCCGAGTCGAAGCCCTTCCGCACGCCCTTGTCGTCGGCATAGGAATAGCCGGCCGAACTGGGCGAGACGCCGCAGAGCACCTTGCCGCGCTTCTTCACGGCGTCGAGCGTGGCCTGGGCCGAGGCCGGGCTCGCCGCCAGGGCGGCGACCGCTGCCAGGAAGCCGAGCGTCGCGATTTTGCTGATCATGCGAGTCATTGACCGTTTCCTCCATCGCACCCTTTCGTCCGGTGCGTTGCCCGAAGCGTAGTTCCAGTCGGAACCAGCTTCAAGCGGTTGAATGACCGGTTCCGGTCGAGAGCGAGCCCCTCTGGCCCAAAGGCCGGTCGCACGGAAAAGACCGGTCAGTTCAGGAACTCCGGCGAGATCAGGCTCGGCAGGAACAGCGAGACGCTCGGCCACATGATGATCAGCGCCAGCACGATCAGCATCGGCATCAGCATGAGCATCGTGTCCTTGATCGCCGAGCGCATGCTGATGCCGGCAACCGAGCAGGCGATCATCAGGCACAGCCCATAGGGCGGCGTCACCAGCCCGAAGGCGAGGCTGACGATGCCGATCATGGCGAAATGGACGGGGTCCATCATCACCGTCTTGGCCAGCGGCGCCAGGATCGGCCCGACGATGATGATCGCGGGAATCGCATCGAGGAAGCAGCCGACGAGCAGGAAGACGCCGGCGATGAAGAAGCCGGTCTCGTAGAAGCCCATGCCCCAGGCCGAGACGCCGGTCAGGATCGCCTGCGGCATCTTGTAATAGGCCATCAGCCAGCCGAAGGCGGAGGCCGTGCCGACGCAGAACAGCGTGATGCCGGCGAGCTTGCCGGTGTCGAGCAGGGCCGCATAGAGCCCCTTCAGGTTCATCTCGCGATAGACGATGAGCGACAGGAAGGCGGCATAGACCACCGCGATCGCCGCCGATTCGGTGGCGGTGAACCAGCCGAAGACCTTTCCGCCGATGATGATGCCGGGCGTCAGCAGCGCCAGCGCGGCCCGCTCGACCGCCGAAAAAACCTGCCTGACGGAGGAACGCGGATAGGTCGGATAGCCGCGCCGGACCGCATAGGCATGGACCGTCGCCATCTGCGCCAGGCCGATCAGCAGGCCGGGGATGACGCCGGCAAGGAACAGCGCGCCGATCGACGTCGTCAGGATGCCGCCCCAGACGATCATCAGGATCGAGGGCGGGATGATGACGGCCAGCACCGCCGAAACCGCGGTGATCGCGACCGAGAAGCTGTCGTCGTAGCCTTCCTTGCGTTGCGCCTCGATGAAGATTTTCGACTGGCTCGCGGCATCGGCCGTCGAGGAGCCGGAGATGCCGGCGAAGAAGAAGGACAGCACCACGTTGATCTGGGCGAGGCCGCCCGGAAAATGCCCGACGAGCGCCCGCGACAGGTTCATCAGCCGGTCGGTCACCCCGCCGATGTTCATCAGATTGGCCGTGAGCAGGAAGAACGGCACGGCGAGCAGGATGAAGGAGTTGAACGCGTTGAAGGTCTCGCTCATCAGCGTCATCGAATCGAGCCGGGGCTCGATGATCAGGATCGGCAGGCAGGCCAGACCGAGCGCGAAGGCGACGGGGATGCGCAGGAAGAGCCCGAGGAAGAAGCAGCCGAACAGGATGGAGGCGGCCTGGCCCGAGGAGAGAACGCTGCCGGTCATGGGCTGATGCTCTTTCCGAAGAGGACGCGCAGATCGTCGGCGAACTGCTCGCCGAGAAAGACGATCCAGCTCAGCCCGGTGATCGGCCAGGCGATGTGGATCAGCCAGAGCGGCAGTTCGGCCAGTTCGGAGGTCCGGTTCCAGGCGAATTTGGTGAACTCGATGCCGCCGGTGACGAAGACGATCGCAATCACGAGCACGCCGAGCTTGGCGATGATGCGCATGAAGGCATCGCCCCTCTCGCCGAGATCCGGCAACAGGTCGACGTCGAAATGCGCGCTGTCGCGGACGCCCAGGATGGCGCCGATCATCACCGTCCAGATGAACAGGAAACGGGCCAGTTCCTCTGTCCAGATGTAGGACGGGATCAGGTCCGTGTAGCGCGAGATGATCTGCAGCATCACGGGCACCACCAGGATGCCGACGGAGAAGACGACGAGGGTCGAGAGCAGTCGTGAATAGGCAGCCGTCATGCGCCGCCACAGGCCGGGCCTGTCAGACAGTGAGCCATCCATGAGGGGTTTCCGCGTGCGAAGGCCAAGGCCCGGGCGCGGGGGCGCCCGGGTTCTGCGGGATCGGAGCCGGAGGGGTCAGACGCCGGCGATGGCGGTCTGGATGCCGCTGGCGTCGATTTCCTTCGCATAGGCCTGCATGACCGGCTCGGCGAGCTTCTGCATGGTGGGCCGGTCTTCGAACGGGATCCGCTTCAGGCGTCCGGCCGCCTCGAGCCGGGCGAGGATCTCGGAATCGCCGCTCGATTCGATCTTGCGCTCGTAGTCGGCGGCTTCCTTGCCGGCCTGGATCACGGCGTCCTGCAGGTCCTTGGGCAGTGTCGCCATGGTCTTCATCGAGAAGCAGATCGGCCGGACCGAGACGGCGTGCTGCGTCATCAGAATATTGGGCGCGACCTCGAAGAACTTCATCTGCTCGATGCCGGCCGCCTCGTTCTCGGCCGCCGAGATGACGTTGTTCTGGATGGCGTTGTAGATCTCGTTATAGGCGATCACGGTCGGCGACATGCCGATGGCCGCAAAGCTGCGCGACCAGATCGGCGCGCCCTGGACGCGGACCTTCAGGCCCTTGATCTCGGCGACGTTCTTCATCGGCTTGTTGGCGAACAGATTGCGCACGCCGCCGCCGCCATAGCCGATCAGCCGGACGCCGGCCTTCTTCTCGATCTCGTCGGCGATGGGCGCGAGCAGGCCCTTGTTCACCACCGCTTCCATATGGGCGAAGTCGCGGAAGACGAAGGGCGCGTCGATGAAGGGCGCGGCCTTGGCGAAGGTCGACATATGGGCCGGCGAGACGACAGCGTAATCGACGTTCTTCCCCTGCGCCATGTACTCGAAATACTGCTTCTCGAGCCCGAGCGATGAGTCCTTGTGCAGGGTGAAGTTCACCGGCTTGTTGTAGAGCGCCTTCACGCGCTCCTCGAATTTGAGCAGACCCTGGGTGAACGGGTGCGCGTCACCGAACTGCACGGCGCCGACCAGCGTCGGGACGGCCTGGGCCCGCACGACGGCGGGGGCGGCGATGGTGGCCGCCACCGCGCCGATGCCCTTGAGCAAGACTCTGCGTTCCATGAAATTGTCCTCTCCCCTGCATGCTCCTCTGATGGGAGCTGTCGGCAGTTTGTCAGACAACCCTGGGTTTGACCATCGCCTTGCACGGCCGACCGAAAGCGACGGCGAAGCTGCCGAGGTCGGGACGACACGCCTTCACCTCCGATGACGGGACGTCCCGGGCTGGCTCTGTCCGACAGGCGCACCGGCCCGATCAGGTCAAAAATGGACCGGGGACACGGGCCTCGTGGCGTTGACAGTGAACATGGTCGAAAGTTACGGCAAATTTGATGAGAGATCGATTTCCGGGGTGGTTTTCGTCTGTTGCGGCCGCCAGGGGCAAGCATCTCTTCATCGGATAACAGACTAAAGTGCCGTCCCGAGGTCGATCGTCGTGCCTTCGCTGAAATATCGATTGATCGTGACTGTCGCGGCGTTGGCGCTCGGTCCGGTCTCTCCTGCGTCAGTGCTCGCGGCACCGGCCGATCCCGGGCGCAAAGAGGTCAGGTCGCAGACTCGCTCCCCGGCCGGCGTTGCGCGGAAGCCCGCGCCCAAACGGCCTGTGGCGGCCGCGCCGGCGGAGCAGGTCGCGCCACTCGCCCTGGCCACGGGCCTCGAGATCTGGGCCGTGGCGGCCGCGCAGGGGCGACAGGCCTTTCTCGCGCAGGTCGCCGAGCAGGTCCGGCTGAAGCCGCTGCAGCGCCGGCAGATCGTCAGGAGCGCCTCGGCCTTCGGGGTCGCCAGCGTGGCGGACATCACCCGCGCGGCGGACATCATGGCGCTTCTGGCCGCCGATCCGCAGGCGCTCGCGCTCGCCAGCGCACCCGCATCCGCTGCCGCAGGCCGCCCGTCACCCGCGCCTGACGCGACGACGGTCCATCCGGCCGCGGGCCGCTCCGCCTGGGTGTCCAGCAGCTGGGGGTACCTGAACGAGCGGCCCGTACCGGTCTCCGTGGCGAGCGAATACGGATGGGCGCTCCAGCGGCGCGAATTGAACGCGTCATACACCGCCAATGTGGGCCGCGAGTTTGGCGCGAACTGGGGCAATGCCGCCGTCGGTCAGGCCGAGGCGCTCAACCGGGTCAGCCCTGGCGGGCAGCCCGGTATCACGGGCCGGGGCGTGACGGTCGCGGTGATCGACAGCGGCATCGATGCGCGCTTCGCCAATCCGTTAAACCCGGCCCAGGGTTTCGCCTACATGCACCCGGAGTTCGCCGGCCGGCTGGACACGCGAAGCCGGGCCTTCTGGGCGAACGGCACCTGGGACCTGTCCATCCAGGACGATGCGACGTCCCACGGCACCCATGTCGCCGGCACGATCGGGGCCGCGATGGACGGCGTCGGCATGATGGGCATCGCGCCCGGAGCCAACATCCTGGCGCTGAAGGCCGTCGGCGCCAATGGCGACCCGGTCCAGGCGATGAACTATGCCGCCTCGCAGCCGGATGTGCGCATCATCAACGGCAGCTACGGTCCCTCGGCCCGGCCGGGTGAAACGACCTGGCACACAGGCGACATCGGCACGGAGTTTCAGGCCGTCGGCCGGGCGCTGGCGGCGGGCAAGGTCCTGGTGTTCGCGACGGGCAACGATTTCGCCACTGCGCCCATCCAGGCCCAGAACCCGACCGGCATACCGCTCTTCCCGTTCATCCGGCCCCAGAACGCGCTCCATGGCGCCTATAACGACGGCGGCCGCAATTACGATTTCTCGGTCCTGCAGACCTTGCCGGGCTTCATCGTCGCCGTCGCCAATCTCGACCACAATCTGGTGATCTCGGCCGATTCCAATCGCTGCGGGGTGGCGGCGGCCTGGTGCGTGTCGGCTCCCGGCGGCGGAACCAATGGCGGCACCGTCAACGGGATCCTGTCCACCGTCAGGCAGGGCGTGGCCGCCGTGGGCGGGGACACGCCGACCGTCGGCCCCGACCCCCGCGCCCTCGGATACGCCTATCTGAACGGGACCTCCATGGCGACGCCGCATGTCGCGGGCGTCATCGCCGTGCTGATGGAAGCCTACCCGACCTACACCGCCCGCGAGATCGTCAGGCTTCTCTTCGCCACCGCGCAGGACCTCGGCGCGCGCGGCGTCGACCGCGTCTACGGTCATGGTCTGGTGCGGCTCGATTGGGCCCTGGCTGCCGGTCCGCAGATCGACAACATCCCCGATACGTTCGTGCGCAATGTCCCCGCCGGGCAGCCCGAGATCTGGGCTGCGCCGATCTCGACCCAGCGGGGACTGGTCGTGCAGGGCACGCGCACGGCCTCGCGCGAGGACAGGGACGGCGATCTCATCATCGCCGGTGTGGCCGAGTTCGGCGACGTCGTGGTCGAGAGCGGCGATCTGGTCGTCGAAGGCACGCTGAAGGCGCCGCGGATCGAGGTCGGGCGCGACAGCTGGCTGATGGGCGATGGCACGATCCAGGGCAACATCGTCGTCGATGGGACGCTGAAACCCGGCGTGGGGCCGGGCGAGATTCAGATCCACGGCAATGTCACCTTCAATCCCGGCGCGCGCTTCCATCTCGACATCGACGGCTACAGCGACGAGGGCGGCCCGGGAAGCTACAGCTATGCGACGATCATCGGCGCGGGGCATTCCTTCCGGGCGGGCGGCCTGATGGTCGCCCAGTTCCGCGGGCAGGAAGAAGGGGCCGACAACAGCTTTACGCCCAAGATCGGAGACCGCTTCCGCGTCGTGCGGGCGGTCGAGGGCGCCCGCGTCGAAGGCAAGTTCACCGGCATCGACATCATCCGCGATGATGACGGCGCCACCGGACTCCCGGCGTTCACCCGCCTCAGCGCGATCTATCGCCCGACCTCGATCACCCTCTCCGTCGATCCGGAATCGTTTCGCAACCTGAGCCCGCATGGCGTCACCCTGAACCGCCAGCAGGCGGGGGTCGGCGCCATGATCGACGCCCTGCACGACCGCTCGCGCGGCATGATCGACGGGCCGGCCGCGGATTTCTTCGATCGGCTGGAGGGCGTATCGCCGGTCGGCATCGGCCAGGCTCTGCAGCAGCTCGCGGGCGCCGGCCATGCCGTCGTGATGCGCGACAGCCTGGCATCGACCCGCCAGTTCTCGAACGTCATCGGCGAGCGCGTGGCGGGCTTGCGGGCGGGCTCTGCCTTCGCCAGCCTCGACGTGCCGGCGTTGGCCTACATGTCGGGCGGCGATTTCGTCCTGTTACGGAGCGCCTCGCAGCCGGGCGCGCCGGCCAGGCCCCTGACCGGTCGCGACGTCGCGACGGCTCCGGCGCGGATCGGCGTTCCGCCGCGCTTCGCGGTTTGGGGCAAGATGTTCGCGCAATGGGCGAACCGCGACGGCGATCGTGGCGCTCCCTCCAGCCGGTCGCATGGCGGCGGCGGCGCGATCGGTGCCGATCTGGAGATGGGCCGCAACCTGATCCTCGGGGTGGCCGCGGGCTATGCCGGCGCCAACACCAAGTCGCTGGGCCTGTCTGGACAGACCGACAGTTATTTCGGCGCGCTCTATGGGGCCTACACCCGGGACGGCTTCGAGGCGGACGCGACCATGGGGCTGGCCTATGCCAAGTCTCAGCTCAGGCGGGAGTTGAGCATCGGCGGCGTCACCGATGTGGCGCGGTCCACCAGCGAGTCTGTGGGGTGGTTCGCCAACGCCGAGATCGGCTATCGGTTCCGCTTCGACGGGACGGCTCCCGCCTGGGCCAAGCCCTTCATCGGGATGGGTTACAGCAGCCTGGGGCGGAACGGATTTTCCGAAACCGGCGCCGGCAGCTTCGGGCTGGCATTCCCCTTCCAGCGTTTCGATGTCCTGCAAGGCCGGGTCGGCATCGCCTTCGGCGCTTCGATCGCCGGTGCAAACGGTGTCACCTACCTGCCCGAGATCAGCATCGCACGCGTGCGGGATCTCGACGACGGCGCGACGTCCTACAGGACGCGCCTGTTCGGGGAGGCGATGGTGCTGCCGGCGGGGCCGATGGGGCGCGGCGGGCTGCAGCTGCGGCCGCAGATCGCGGCGCAGTTCGGCGATCACCTGCGTGTCTTCGCCGCCTATGCCGGCGAATTCCGCGCCCATGCCACGAGCCATCGTGTCGAAGGCGGCCTTCGGCTGTCCTGGTGAGCGCCTCGATGGCCACTGCGAAACGGACTGTTGAACGAAACGCCGTTCGCGTCTCCGCGTCGGGCCCGGACCGCCTGGGCCAACCGGCGCTCGGACGACGGCACCGAACACCCTCACGCCCAGCGCGGGTTTCAGACGCCGTCTGTTTTCGCCTCGACCGTTCTCCCGTAGCGGGCCCTGCCCCCGCGCCGTACGACAACCGCAGCGCCACGACCCCTCGCATCACCCGCCCGGGCGGGCTCCGTCGCTGCCGGACACGGATGCCGCGCGGGCTGAAAGCCTGGGCGAGGTCGGTGGTGTCGATCGCTGACGTAACAGACATCGCTGTCATCGCCCCGGTTGTTGGACTTGACGCCATCGCGCGCAGCGATCTCGATGTCAAAGCCAAGACAAAGATTCAATATGACAACAAAAGAAACCTAACAGAAAACATTTTTAATCGATGAGATACAACCAGAATCAAGATTCTTTTTGATCTGTACGTTCGGATCGGCGACCATCACGGGGCTGATGCGTAATCAGGCCTGATTTTCCATCGCCCCGCGGTGCCGTCAGGTCGGTCGCGTCCACCCCGCCGCAGCCGGTCCCGCGAACGAAATCAACGCTACGTCATGGTGCATGAGACATTGCCGCCGGCGCAGTTCAATCGCAACCATGCGCTTGTCCTGCTCGGTCTCCTTCTGGTTGTCCTCTCTGCCATGGCGGCAACGGGGTCCCTGAAGCCATTGTTCACCCCCGACACGGACGGTTACCTGACGCCCCAGAACTGGCCGACGATGCTGGCCGTTGAACGGCCTCCCTTTTATCGCTGGCTGTTCACCGTCTTGACGTTCGGAGGGGCCGTGACCGGCCTGTTGCCCTGCGCGCAGACCGCGCTCTATGTCGTTGCCGGGGCGTGGTTCTTGTCGTGCCTGACCTGCGTCGGTCTGCCGGCAGGGGCGGTCCTCGCAGTCGGAATCACGCTGTCGCTATCGAACGCTTTGCTGCTGACGGCCCATTGGGTGCATCCGGAGATCTCGGCCATCGCGTTTTTGCTGTTGGCGTTGGGCGCGACCGTGAGATTTGTTCACGAGCGCCGCGCTTCATGGCGGCTGGCGGCAATAGCCGCCGCTGCCGGTGGGGCCGCTTACCTGTTGAGGCCATCTTTCCTGACCCTGATCGTGGCTCTCCCGTTGCTGGGATTGCTTTGGCGGCTGGCGGCATGGCAGTCGCCTCGCATTGCGCGCGCACTGGTTTTGCTGCTGCTGCTCGCCCTGCCCTTCGTGACCGTATCGTCAGCGCGGCTCGCGGTGGTGAAAGACTTTAACATCGTGTCCTTCGGCGGCTTCGCGATGTCGGGCCTCGCCGCTCTGACGCTCGCGCCCGAGGTTTTGCCGCGGCTGCCCCAGGCGGCACGGCCTTTGGCCGAACAGGTCCTCCGGGCACGAACCGCAGCCGAAACCGAGGGCCGCCTCATCGGGATCCCCCCGAATTCCGAAGGAGTCCGCTCCTTCAGCTCTGTCGCGATCGGCTATTTCGACGTCCTGGCGCGAACCTACGACGATGTCGCTTTCGGCATTGTCTTGTCTCATCGCCAGCCGGGTGAAGACTGGGTGTCTTTCAATTCACGCATGCAGAGATGGTCGCTGCAGGTCATCCTTGCCGCACCCGAACGGTACCTGTTCTGGGTGGTCGGAGCCAGCACGCGCCTGGCCGGACGCCTGACCGTGACGAACCTCGCAATGGTTCTCGCTCTTTTGTCGATCTGCATTTTGGTTCCTCTGCTTTGGATGAAGAGACTTCGTCCGGTTTCGGCGAGCACCCCCGAGGGAACGCCACGCCCGATGGTGGCATTGTCCCTGATCGCATTGGCGTGGCTCATCGCGACCGCGCCGCTGATCGTGCTCGTCACATTCCCGGCGTCCCGATACATTGACAGTGCGGCCGTGCTGGTGGCCGCGCCGGTTTGGTACCTGTGTGTCGAAGGAGTTGCGGCTCTGCGCCGTGCGCGGAGCATGAGGACGCTTTTGGCGCGGTGAGATGGCCTGCTGCGTCAGCCGTCGGCGGGGCGCGCAAGGCCGGCCTCTGGGATCGCCGATGGATGCGATCACAAGGGCCGATGAGGGCGATGTCCAGATGATCGACATCTCGGTGGTGCGGGTCCGTCAGCAGGGCGCGGTCGCACAGAGGGGTCGAGGTCGTGGTCTGCGGACCCTGGTTTCGAAGTTCTGTGACCGAGGCCGACTGATGGCGACGTTCGTGCAGGCCGATGTTTTCCCGGACACACTCCCGCATTCGACCCGAGGGCGAGCCACGCGCGCGGCGGAACGTCAGCATCCCGCTGATCGGCTCGTCCGTGAAGCGTGAGGGGCGCATCGCCCGTTGCGGTGGGTAACGAACGCCCCTCGAATCGGGAGAAGGATCAGGGTCTCAGGTCAGGGCGCGAGGTCCCCGAACCGGTAGGAGGCGGTCACGCCACCATCCATCAGGATGTCGCTGCCGGTGATGAAGGCGCCGTCGGCTCCCATCAGAAGGGCGGCGACCGTCGCAACCTCGTCGGGGGTACCGGCTCTTCCGGCCACCGAAAGGTCGATCATGCGCCGATATCCATCTCCCCGTGGACCTTTCAACTCGTCATTGGCGAGAGGGGTCATGATGATCCCGGGGCTGATCGTGTTGATGCGCGCCCCGCGCTTGCCCCATCGGACCGCCTCCGCCATCACGCGCAAGGAATTGCTGCGCTTGGAGACCTGATAGGCGTGCAGCGGATCGGTGACCCGATCGCGCTGGAGCATCGGCAGCGACAGCAGGTCTTCGACCGGGGTCGTCGCCAGCGCCTTGTCCTGATCGGGCGTCAGTGCCGGCAGGCGGTGCCCTGACTGGGACGCGATGACGACGGCGGAGCCGCCGCGCGCGATGACGTCTCCGAAGGCCTCCAGCACCAGAGCGGTGCCGTAGAGATCGACTTTCAGGATCGTCTCGGGCGCGGCCTGGGAGGGCGAGACGCCGGCAGCGTGGACGAGGCCGACGACATCTCCGATCGCTTGAGCCTGCCGGACCAGCGCCTGAACCGATTCACGCGACGACACGTCGACCGAGGCGGCCGTGACCTCGAAGCCTGCATCGCTCAGGATACGCGCAGCCACATCCGCATTTTCCTTTCGGATATCGGCCAGCAGGATAGTCTTGCCGGCACCCACCCGTCGCGCAATGGCTTGGCCGATCGATCCGGGGCCGATGACAACGATCACATTCGTCATGACAGTTTTCTCACAGGTTCCGTCATCAGAGCCGGCATCGACCTCGGGCTGCACAGGCGCGGCTGCCCTCAAGCCGGTTGAGACGTTCGACTATGCGTCTGCCCGAGATATGAACGTCATCATGCATGAGGATTAGACACCCAATCGAGCTAAGGCTTATTAGGTTTGTTCATAAAATACTGATCGAGCAGGGGCCCCGAGTAGCCTGGGATTATCGAGGTGTGGATCACCCCAGCTCAAAGACGGGCCGGAATCCGATGCTGATACCGCGTTAGTCCGGGTCGTAAGAACGACGGAACGCGCTGCGCCAGCTGGTCGCCGTCACGTGCCAGCTTCCGCCGCGCACGACGCGCTGGGAGCCTGATTCGGGACCCTGCGGATCAGTCGTCGGGCTGCGGGCGTAGTAGCCGGCATCGAACCAGTCCTGCACCCATTCCCAGACGTTGCCGTGAACATCATGGAGGCCCCAGGGATTGGGCTGCTTCTGCCCGACCACCCCGAGACGATGATCCCAATGCGCATGGTCTTGGCCGATCCGCTGGCGGGCCTGAACAGGGGCATGGCACCGAAAGCCGCGAGGTTCCCGAACGCGGATCGACGCGACAATCGCACGAGCCCCTCCTGACAGCGCGAACCCAGGCGAGGCCTGCATTCGACACCTTGTCGTACTCCGGAGCATTGATGCTCATTGGCGGGATCGCGCCGCATAGGCCTATCGCGTCAGCTCATCAATGGAGCAGGTTTGGCGGTGCCGAGTGAACTGCTTGGGCAATCGCCGCGAGGGGCTCAGGTGCGGTAGCGCAGCGCGTCCACGACGAGGCCAAAAGCTTGCGAGGGCTGGCGGCGGCTGGGGTAGTAGAGGTGGTAGCCAGAGAACGGCGTGCACCAGTCCTCGAGCACGCGGACGAGCCGTCCAGCGGCGACATGGTCTTCGATGAGATCGTCAGGCACGTAGCCGATGCCGAAGCCGGCGAGAGCAGCCGTAAAAATCGGTTCAATCGCGTTGAAGACGAGCTGGCCCTCGACACGCACCTTCAGCTCGCGCCCATCCTTCTCGAACTCCCACGGCAAGAGGCCGCCGTACGTGGGCAAGCGCATGTTGATGCAGTTGTGGTCCACCAGATCCTGCGGCACGACGGGCTTGGCGCGCCCGTCGAAATAGGTCGGTGCCGCGATGATGGCCATGCGCATGTCGGGGGCGATGCGGACGGCGATCATGTCCTGTGCGACCTGTTCGCCGAGCCTGACGCCTGCATCGTAGCGCTCAGCGGCGATGTCGACGAGGCCATAGTCACGGATGATCTCGACCTTGATGTCGGGATACTCCATCAGCAGCGGCACCAGCTTCGGCCAAAGCACGGTTTTCGCGGCATGGTCGGCCGTGGTGATCCGCACCAGGCCGGCGGGGCGGTGCTGCATTTCGCTCACGGATGCGATCTCGGCCTCGATCTCTTCGAGCCGCGGTCCGACCGTCGTCAGCAGCCTCTCGCCGGCCTCGGTTGGAGAGACGCTTCGCGTCGTCCGGGTGAGCAGCCGGACGCCCATCCGCTCCTCGAGTCCGCGCACAGTGTGGCTGAGAGCCGATTGCGAGACGCCGAGCTTCGCGGCTGCACGTGTAAAGCTCCGCTCTCGTGCCACCGCAATGAACGCCGAAAGGTCGTTCAGATTATCGCGCGCCATTCATGAGCCATTCGACTTAATCGGACGTCAATCTTGCCGATAATCGTCGTGGCATTCCAGCCTTCCTAAAGCTGCAGGATTCAACAGGGTGTGACTCTCGCCCCACTCGAAAAAATTGATCAGGTTGACCGCCCACAAGCCGACACTCGCCGCGTCAGGAATGGGCCAGATTCGCCCCAAAACTCGGCCAATGCGGTTGTCGCGCGGAACCGCAGAAGCGCAGCGCTCAACAGAGAATTGGCCTTCTCGGACGCCGAAATTCTCTGCGCGGCGGCGAACAAGAGAAGGATGCGACGCCTTGAAGCGCCGGACATGCCGCCCATTTCGAGCGGTTCCACGGCGAGCGCTGGGGCTGGGAAACGAGCTGGCGGACAGGGCGGGATTCGAACCCGCGATACGGTTTCCCGTATACACACTTTCCAGGCGTGCGCCTTCAACCACTCGGCCACCTGTCCGGCGCGCTGCTTATGACCGCGGGGCGGGCTTCTTTCAAGCGTGTTCTCGCATCCCTCGACAGATCGCGTGGCGGCCGCGCCGCGGCCCGTTGCAAAGCGGCGGACGAAGGAGCACATCGGAAGGGCCCGTGCGGAGGCCCGCCGGGCGGAATGCGCCGTCGGGGCAGGGTCCGATTCGGGGAAGGAGGGTGGGCGTGCGGTTTCTGCTGCGGCTTCTGGGTTACCTGCTCGTGGCGGCCGGCTTCGTCTCCCTCGTCATCGACGGCGCCCGCTCCATCGCCAATTCCAGCCTGCGCTACACGCGCGTCGATCTCGCGGTCACGACGCTCTCGGGCGCCCGCGGCGAGGCGCTGCGGCCTCTGGTCGAGCGCCATCTGCCCGCCTGGGTCTGGGATCCGGTGCTGACGACCGTGCTGCTGTCGCCCGCCGCGCTGGTCGCGCTGCTGCTCGGCTTCCTGCTGCTCCGGCTCGGCGCCCCGCCCGAGCCCGGGATCGGCGTCGTCACGAGACGGTGAAGCGGCCAGGGCCGGGTCATCTGTCGAAAACGGCCCACCGTCCCCATATCATGGCGGAAACCGACACGGAGCCCGCCATGTTCTTCCTGCGCAAGAAGACTGCCCTGCCCGAGGCCCATGAGGCCCTGCCCGGCCGCGACGCTGCGATCCCGACGGCAGAGCGCCATTTCCTCAGCAAGCGCCCGCTCGCCGGCCCCTATCCGGAGGGGATGCAGGTCGCCATCTTCGGGCTGGGCTGCTTCTGGGGCGCCGAGCGCAAGTTCTGGCAGATGGGCGAGGGGATCTGGACCACGGCCGTCGGCTATGCCGCGGGCTTCACGCCCAACCCGACCTATGAGGAGGTCTGCTCGGGCCGCACCGGCCACAACGAGGTGGTGATGGTGGTCTTCGATCCCGGGGTGCTGCCCTATGAGGCGCTGCTCAGGACCTTCTGGGAGAGCCACGACCCGACGCAGGGCATGCGCCAGGGCAACGATGTCGGCACGCAATACCGCTCTGGCATCTATGTCACGGATTCGGGCCAGCGCGCCGCGGCCGAACGCTCGCGCGAGGCGTATCAGCAGGCGCTGGCGGCGCGCGGCTACGGGCCGATCACGACCGAGATCCTCGATGCGCCGCCCTTCTACTTCGCCGAGGACTATCACCAGCAATATCTCGCCAAGAACCCGGCCGGCTATTGCGGGCTCGGCGGCACCGGCGTGTCCTGCCCGATCGGCGTGGGCGTCGCGGCCGCCTGAGCGGTCCGCTTGCCGGAGCGGCGACCGCCGTGGCAGATGCCGCGACCGGACGCGGAGGACGAGGCACGATGGCGGGGGAGAGCATGGAAGAGCCCGGGGCGACGCCCTCTGGCGGTGGCGGCGCCGCGTCGCGCGGCTTCGGCGCGGCACTGTCCTTCAGCCGCTGGCTGCTGGCGCCGTTCTACCTGCTGCTCGTCGTCGGTCTGGCCGGCCTGCTGCTGAAGGCCCTGCAGGAGGCCTGGCATTTCATCACCCACGTCTTCACCGCTACCGAGGCCGAGGTCATCCTGGCCGTCCTGGCGCTGATCGACCTCACCTTCACCGGTTCGCTCATCGTGATCGTGATCTTCTCGGGCTACGAGAACTTCGTCGCCAAGATCGATGCCGGCACCAGCCGCAACTGGCCGGAATGGATGTCCAAGATCGACTTCTCCGGCCTCAAGCTGAAGCTGATCTCGTCGATCGTCGCGATTTCCGCCATCCAGCTGCTCAAAGCCTTCATGAACGTGAAGGGCACCAGCGACCGCGACCTGATGTGGTACGTCGTGGTCCATGTCGTCTTCGTCGCCTCGGGCCTCGTCATGGCCTGGACGGACCGGATCTCGGGGGAGGGGCACGGCGGCAAGAAGGGCAAGGGGACGCCGTCCGCGCCCGCGACCTGACGCCGGCACGGGGCGGCATAACCAAGCCTTAACTTTTCAGTTGATCGGCACGCCAAAGCCCAAGACAGTGCCTCCCTTCATCGGGAGCCTGACATGTCACTGCATCGTCGTTCGAAATTCGTCGTCGCCGGCCTCGCCCTGGGGGGCGCGGCCCTGGCCGCCGGCCTCGCGCTCGCCCAGGCGCCGGCCTTCTTCCGCATCGGCACCGGCGGCACGGCCGGCACCTATTACCCGATCGGCGGTCTGATCGCGAATGCGATCTCGACGCCGCCGCAGCTCGTTTCCACCGCGGTCGCGAGCAACGGCTCGGTTGCCAACGTCAATGCCATCGTCGGCGGCGCTGCCGAATCCGGCTTCGCCCAGGCTGACGTCGCCTATTGGGCCTATTCCGGCACCGGTGTGTTCGAGGGCAAGCCCAAGGTCGAGGAACTGCGCTCGATCGCCAATCTCTACCCCGAGAGCGTCCACCTCGTCGTCCGCAAGGCCTCGAACGTGAAGAGCGTCGCCGATCTCAAGGGCAAGAAGGTCTCGCTCGACGAGCCCGGCTCCGGCACGCTGCTGAACGCCAAGGCGATCCTCGCCGCCTTCGGCGTCGGCGAGAAGGACATCACGCCGGAATATCTCAAGCCCAACCAGGCGGCGGAGAAGATGAAGGACGGCTCGGTCGACGCCTTCTTCTTCACCGGCGGCTTCCCGGCCGCGGCGATCTCGGAGCTCGCCTCGACCGGCTCCGGCATCGACATCCTGCCGATCACCGGCGCGGCCGCCGAGAAGCTCGCCAAGGACTTCCCCTTCTTCGCCGCCGACGAGATTCCCGCCGGAACCTACAAGGATGTCGGTGCGGTCAAGACGGTCGCGGTCGGCGCGCATTGGGTGACGTCCTCGAAGATCTCGGCGGACACCGTCTATGCCGTGACCAAGGCGCTCTGGAGCGACAAGACCCGCGCCGCGCTCGATGCCGGCCACGCCAAGGGCAAGGCGATCCAGAAGGCGACCGCGCTCAACGGCCTGCAGGGCGTGCCGCTGCATCCCGGCGCCGAGCGCTTCTACAAGGAAGCCGGCCTGCTGAAGTAAGGCCATCGACGGCAGCGTATCCGCGCCGTCATCCCGGACAAGCCGCGTCAGCGGCGCCGATCCGGGATCCATGCTGGAACCGTTCCGGCATGGATCCCGGGTCTTCGCTTCGCTGCGCCCGGGATGACGCGCGCTCCCCTGTGCGTCGGACTGCACGCGAACTGATCGAAAAAGCACCCATGACAAGCCAGCCCTCCGCCGCCGAACTCGCCAAGCTCGAGGAGGAACTCGATCCCGAGATGCAGTTCCGCAAGGTGCCGCACGGCACCGCGCTGATCATCGGCGGGCTGCTCCTGGCCCTCTCGGCGTTCCATTACTACACGGCCGGCTTCGGGCTGCTGCGCGAGACGACGCATCGCGGCATCCATCTGGCCTTCGTGCTCGGGCTGATCTTCCTCGTCTTCTCGGCGCGCAAGAGCGAATCCGGCACGGTCTACCCCTCGACGATGCTGCGACCGGGCGGGGTGCCGCTCTATGACTGGCTCTTCGCGCTCGCGGTGGCGGTGTCCAGCCTGTATGTCCCCTGGATCTTCGAGGACATGGTCTTCCGGATCGGCAACCCGTCGACGCTCGACGTGGTGATGGGTACGATCACGATCGTCCTGATGATCGAGGCGACGCGCCGCGCCATTGGCTGGGGTCTGCCGCTGATCGCGCTCTTCGCGATGACCTATGCGATCTTCGGCAACTGGTTTCCGGGCATCTTCCTGCATCCGGGCGCGACCTGGTCGAACCTCGTCAACCACCTCTATCTGACCAGCCAGGGCGTCTATGGCGTCGCGCTTGGCGTGGTCGCCACCTACGTCTTCCATTTCGTGCTGTTCGGCGTGCTCGCCACCCGCATCGGGCTGGGCCGGCTGTTCCTCGGCGTCGCGGCGGCCGTCGCCGGGCGCTATGCCGGCGGGCCGGCCAAGGTCTCGATCTTCGGCTCGGCCCTGTTCGGCATGATCTCGGGCTCCTCGGTCGCCAACACCGTGACGGTCGGCTCGCTGACGATCCCGATGATGATCCGGCTCGGCTATCGCCGCCATTTCGCGGCGGCGGTGGAATCGACCGCCGCCACCGGCGGGCAGATCACGCCGCCGATCATGGGAGCGGCCGCCTTCCTGATGGTCGAGTTCCTCAACCTGCCTTATGCGACCATCATCATCGCCGCGATCATCCCCGCTTTCATGCACTTCTTCGGCGTGCTGATGCAGGTGCATTTCGAGGCGAAGCGCTCCGGCATGGGCGGCATGAGCGATGCCGACGCACCGAAGCTCTCCGAGGTCTTCGCCCGCGACTGGCCGACGATCGCGCCGCTGTTTGCGCTGATCATGGTGCTGTTCACGGGCTACACGCCCTATCTCGCCGCCTTCTGGGGCATCACCGGCTGCATGCTCGTCGGCCTCGCGCAGCATCGCGCCGCCTCGGCGCTCGTCTTCGCGCTGGCGATCGGGCTGGCCGCGCCGACCGAGTTCCTGCGCGTGCCCGGCGTCAACCTCGCCTTCACGGCGGCCGCCTTCCTGGTGATGGCCCATGGCGTGCTGATGAAGTCGACGGAAGGCCGCAAGCGCGTCGACGACATGATCGACGCCTTCATCCTCGGCGCGAAATACGCCATCGGTGTCGGAGCGGCCGCGGCCACCGTCGGTATCATCGTCGGCGTCGTCACGCTGACCGGCGTCGGCTTCAAGATCTCCTGGATCGTGACCTCGCTCGCCGACCAGTGGGCGCGTGGCGTCTCCGGGCTGATCCCGTTCTTCCCCTTCGACCTGAAGAGCGCGACGCTGTTCTTCACGCTGCTGCTGACTGGCCTGGTCTGCATCCTGCTCGGCTGCGGCGTGCCGACGACGGCGAACTACATCATCATGGTCACGGTCGCCGCGCCGGCGCTCGGCATGCTCGGGGTCAACCCGCTCGTGGCCCATTTCTTCGTGTTCTATTACGGCGTCCTGGCCGACATCACGCCGCCTGTCGCGATCGCGGCCTATGCCGGGGCGAGCATGGCCGGCGCCGACCCGTTCAAGACCGGCAACACGGCGTTCCGCCTGGCGCTCGGCAAGGTGCTGGTGCCCTTCGTCTTCGTGTTCTCGCCCTCGATGCTGATCATGGTCCCGGGCTTCACCTGGACGGAACTCGTCGGCTCGACCGCCGCCTGCATCATCAGCATCATCTTCCTGTCCGCGGCCTTCTCCGGCTGGTTCCTCGCGACGATGGCGATGTGGGAGCGGGTGCTGATCGGTCTCGCCGCCCTGCCGATGATCCTGGCGACGCCGACCAGCGTGCTGGCCGGTGTCGTCATTGCCGCGCCGGTGCTGCTGCGGCAGGTCATGGCCCGCCGGAAGGCGCCCGCCCCCGCCTGAGTTCCCGATCTGTTCTTGCGCGCGACCTGAAGCTCGGCTAGCCTCCTCGCGGGGCTGGGGTGACGCTGATGGTGACGCGGGTCGCGACGGTGGCGTTCGAGGGCATCGAGGCGCGCGCCGTCGATGTCCAGGTGCAGGTCACGCCCGGCGGGGTCAATTTCATCCTCGTCGGCCTGCCGGACAAGGCGGTGGGCGAGAGCAAGGAGCGGGTGCGGTCGGCGCTGATCGCCTCGGGCCTCGCCCTGCCGGCCAAGCGCATCACGGTCAACCTCGCCCCGGCCGACCTGCCCAAGGAGGGCAGCCATTACGATCTGCCGATCGCGCTCGCCGTCATGGCCGCGATCGGGGCCATTCCGGCCGATGCGCTGGCGGGTTACACCGTGCTCGGCGAACTCGCGCTCGACGGGTCGATCACCGCGGTCGCCGGCGTGCTGCCGGCCGCGATCGCCGCCTATGGCCGCGGGCAGGGGCTGATCTGCCCCCATGCCTGCGGGCCGGAAGCCGCCTGGGCGGCGGCCGATATCGACATCCTCGCGCCGCGCTCCCTGATCCAGCTCGCCAATCATTTCAAGGGCACGCAGGTGATGGCGCGGCCGGAGCCGGCGGTCGCCCGCCAGGCGGGCCCGCTGCCGGATCTCGCCGACATCAAGGGCCAGGAGAGCGCCAAGCGCGTCCTCGAGATCGCCGCCGCCGGCGGCCATAACCTGCTGATGAACGGCCCGCCCGGCGCCGGCAAATCGATGCTCGCCAGCCGGCTGCCCTCGATCCTGCCGCCGCTGACCCCGCGCGAACTGCTCGAGGTCTCGATGATCCTCTCGGTCGCCGGCCACCTCGCCGAAGGGGCGCTGACCGACCGGCGGCCCTTTCGCGCGCCGCATCACTCGGCGTCCATGGCGGCTCTCGTCGGCGGTGGCCTGCAGGCGAAACCCGGCGAGGTCTCGCTCGCCCATCACGGCGTGCTCTTCCTTGACGAACTGCCGGAGTTCCAGGCCCAGGCTCTGGATGCGTTGCGCCAGCCGATGGAGACCGGCGACGTGCTGATCTCGCGGGCCAATCACCGCGCCGTCTATCCCGCCCGCTTCCAGCTCGTCGCCGCCATGAACCCCTGTCGTTGCGGCAAGGCGACGGAGCCGGGCTACGCCTGCCGCCGCCAGCCGAACGAGCGCTGCATGGCGCAGTACCAAGGCCGCATTTCCGGCCCGATGCTCGACCGCATCGACATCGCCATCGACGTGCCCGCTGTCACCGCCGCCGACCTGATCCTGCCGGCGGCAAGCGAGGGCTCGGCCGAGGTCGCCGCCAGGGTCGCGGCGGCGCGGCGGCTGCAGACCGCGCGGTTCGAGGCATTGGGCCTGAGCGGCGTCACCACCAACGCGGCCTGTCCCGCACCGGTGCTGGACGAGATCGCGAGGCCCGACAATGCCGGGCTCGCCCTGCTGCGCGACGCCGCGGACGCCATGCGGCTCACGGCGCGGGCCTATCACCGCGTGCTCAAGGTCGCCCGGACCCTGGCCGATCTCGACGGCGAGGCAAAGGTCGGGCGCATCCATCTGGCGGAGGCCCTGTCCTACCGCACGCGCGGCGACCAGGTCGCCCAGGCCGCCTGACGGGCTCGCGGGGAGCCCGCGGCTGCGTCCGTCATGGTTAACGAATGCCCCCCAACGAGCCCTTGCATTCGCGCTTTCGTCCAACCTTTCCTCAACGCGCCGCTGCTAGGGTGGCGTCATGGATCTCTCCTCATCCTCCTGGACGGCGGTGTCGCTGCTGGTGCTGGCGATCTTCGCGACGGTGGCCGCCGTGCTGCTGCTGCGCCAGCGCGAGCGGATCGTCCGGCAGGCGGCGGAGCTCGCCAGTGATGTCGAGGCGCTGAACGACCGTCTCTGGGTGCTGGCCGACAGCGAAGAACACTACCGCAGTCTGATCGAGGCGCAGGGCGACCTGATCGTTCGGCGAGACGGCGCCCGTATCGTCTATGCGAACGGCGCCTATGCCGCCCTGCTCGGGCTCGACGAGACGCAGGTCGTGGGCTCGCTGGCCCAGCCCAAGCTCGTCGCCTCCCGTCCCGCCCAGGCTCTCGAGGGCGGTGCCCGCGTCTTCGACGAATGCCTGGCGACGCCGCAGGGCGAGCGCTGGGTCTCCTGGGTGGAGACGGTGGTTCCGGTGGCCCTCGGCCAGACCGTGCTGCAGCGCGTCGGTCGCGATATCACCGCGCGCATCGCCGCCGAGCAGGAACTGGTCGAGGCCCGGGCCAGGGCCGAAAGCGCCAACGAGGCGAAGTCGCGCTTCCTTGCCACGGTGAGCCACGAATTCCGGACGCCGCTCAACGGCATCCTTGGCATGGCCGATCTGCTCGGCGATACCGGGCTTGATCCCGAACAGGCGACCTATGTCCGCGCGCTGCGCACCTCCGGCGAGGCGTTGCTCGGGCTCGTCGACGACATTCTCGACTTCGCCAAGGTCGAGGCCGGCAGGCTCGAACTGGCCAGTGAACGGTTCGATCTCGGCCTGCTCGTCGAGACGGTCTCGGAGCTGATGGCCCCGCGCGCCCAGGTGAAGGGCATCGAACTCGCCGCCCATCTCGCGCCCGACCTGCCGACAGAGCTCGTCGGCGACCGCGACCGGTTGCGCCAGATCCTGCTGAATCTGGTCGGCAACGCGATCAAGTTCACCGATCGGGGCGGCGTCGGCATCCGCATCGCCCGCGAGGCCGAGACGGTCGTCATCGAGGTCGCCGATACCGGCCCCGGCATCCCGGAAGAGCGGCGCCAGGCCATCTTCGAGGAGTTCGAGCAGGCCGATGTCTCGCCCGCACGCCGGCACGAGGGCACAGGGCTCGGGCTCGCGATCGTCAGGCGGCTGACCGGGCTGATGGGCGGCACCGTCGGTGTCGAGGCGCGGGATGGTGGCGGCTCCCTGTTTCGCGTCCGCCTGCCTCTGCCGGTTGCCGACGAGGCCCAGCCCGTGGCGCTGCCGGAGTGGCGTGGCAAGCGCGTGCTCGTCGTCTCGGGCGCGCCTTTCGGCGCCGGTTTCCTGCGCGAATCGATCCTCGCCGCCGGCGCCGACGTTCTCATCGCGGGCGATGCCGAGGAGGCGCATGCGCTGCTGCGCGGCGCGGGTCCCTGCGACGCGGCGCTGATCGACCAGGAGATCGGCCGGACGGAGGCCGTGGCGCTCGCGGCCGAGGCCCGTCGCGCCGGCGTCGGCGATTGCCTGATCATGCTCTCGCCGCTGGAGCGGCGCCAGTTCGGGTCGCCGCGCGAGGCTGGCTTCACGGGTTTTCTCGTCAAGCCGGTGCGCGCCCGCTCGCTCTATCAGCGCCTTTCGCCGCGTCCTCTCCAGCTGGCGGCGAGCACCGAGACGGCGAGTGCGCCTTCACAGTCGCCGGCCCGCCCGCGCCTGACCGTGCTCGTCGCGGAGGACAACGAGATCAATGCCCTGCTGGCGACCCGCACCCTGGAGCGCTTCGGCTGCGCCGCCGTCTGGACGCCCGACGGTCCTCGCGCGCTCGCCGCGATCGAGGCGGGTTTCGCCGGCGAGGGGCCGCGCTTCGATCTGGTCCTGCTCGACATCCGGATGCCGGGCATGGACGGGCTCGCCGTCGCCCGCGCGGTGCGGGCGAAGGAGACGGAAAGCCCCGGCCGGGGACCTCTGCCGCTCGTCGCGGTCAGTGCCAATGTCGCCGAGGGGGATCGGGCCGCGGCGCTCGCCGCCGGCATGGATGATTGTCTGGCTAAGCCTCTCGACCGCGCCGCGCTCCAGCGCTGGCTCGACCGCGTCGCCGCGTCGCACCCCCTGAGCCGTTCGGCCTAGCGCTACGTCACCACTTCGTCGCAGTTCCGTCGCGAACCCGTCAGATGGCGGGCGCATATCCGGCCCATTGCCAGAACGTGCGGCCCGGGGGACAAGACGACGATGGCACCCGACCTCCAAGGACGCCTCCGAGAGCCGGCTCGCAATGCCGTGGCGGTGGGCCTCCTGGCGTCCGGCCTGGCGCCCCTGCGCCGCATCGGTGGCGAAACCATACGCCGTTTCGGCCTTCAGCCGGCTCAGTCGGACCCTCTCGCCGGGACGCTCGGCCGCAGCGGCTCGCTCGAAGTCAGGCTCGCGCGCGGTCCCAGCGAGGTCTGGCGGGCCCAGCGCCTGCGTTACCGCGTCTTCTATCAGGAGATGTCGGCGAAGCCCGACGCGGTCTCGCGGATGTTTCGGCGCGATGCCGATCGCTTCGACGCGGCCTGCGACCATCTGCTGGTCATCGACCATGCGGCGCGCGGCCGCTTCGGCGGCGTCAAGCCGAAGATCGTCGGCACCTACCGGCTGATGCGGCAGGGCGCGGCCGAGCGGCTGGGCGGTTTCTATACGCAGAGCGAATTCGACCTCGCGCCGCTGATCGCCCGCCATCCCGGCAAGCGCTTCCTCGAGCTGGGCCGCTCCTGCGTGCTCGAGCCCTATCGCAGCAAGAAGACCGTCGAACTGCTCTGGCACGGCATCTGGGCCTATATCCGCCATCACCGGATCGACGCGATGTTCGGCTGCGCCAGCTTCGACGGCACCGACGCGCAGGACCTGGCCCTGCCGTTGAGCTTCCTGCACCACCACGCCGGAGCCGAGGGTCCGTGGAGCGCCACCGCTCATGCCGACAGGCGCGTCGCGATGGATCTTTTGCCGGCACAGATGGTCGATGCGAAGCTGGCTCTCAAACAGATGCCGCCGCTGATCAAGGGCTATCTCCGGCTCGGCGCGCGCTTCGGCACGGGTGCGGTGGTCGACCGCCAGTTCGGCACCACCGATGTGCTGGTGATCCTTCCCGTGGAAGCGATCGACCGGCGCTACGTCGCCTATTACGGCGATGAGGGGCAGCGCTACGCCGCCTGACCGGGACGCCGGCGCTCAGTCGCCCCCGGCGAGCAGCACCGGCAGCGCCTCGCGATAGGTCGGATACCGGAAGGCATAGCCGAACTCGCGCTTCACCAGCGCGTTCGAGACACGCTTGTTCTCGCCGTAAAAGCTCGCCGCCATGGGGGAGAGCTTCGCCGGATCGAAGGGGGTCTCGGGCGGGGGCGTCAGTCCGGCAAGTGCCGCGGCATGAACCACCACGTCCTGCGGCGGCGCCGGCTCGTCGTCGGTGACGTTGTAGATCGCGCCCGGACGCGGCGCCGCGATCGACGCCATCAGGATGCCGGCGATGTCGTCGACATGGATGCGGTTGAACACCTGCCCCGGCTTGACCAGCCGCGTCGCGGTGCCGGTGCGCAGCTTGACGATCGGATTGCGGCCGGGCCCGTAGATGCCCGAGAGCCGGAAGATCTGCACGGCCTTGCCGGTCCGCTCGCCCAGCGCCAGCCAGTCGCGCTCGATCTGCAGGCGCAGTTGCGATCGGAAGCTCGGCCGCGGCGCGGTCGCCTCGTCGATCCAGGCGCCGCCATGGTCGCCATAGACGCCGATGGTCGAGAGGTAGCCGATCCAGCGTAGCGCAGGCGCGGCCGCGAGCAGGCCGCCCAGCCGGTCCAGCGCTGGGTCGCCGGCTTCCCCCGGCTGCACCGAGACGAGCACGGTCTCGGCCTCCGCGATCGCCGCCGCCAGCGGCGACGAGACGGCGAAACCGTCGAAGACGAGGCTGCGGATGCCCTCCCGGCTCAGCCGCCCGGCCTTTTCGGCCGAGCGCACCGTGCCTGTCACCTCCCAGCCGCGCGCCAGCGCCTCGCGGGCGAAGAAGCCGGCGGAATAGCCGACGCCGAGAATCAGGAGCTTCATGAGGCGGCATCCGTGTCAGGCGGGAGCGCCAGCCACTCGCGGCGCACATCGACGTCCTTTTCCATCGCGAGCGCTCCGCCGGCAAGCGTCCGGGCCTGCGGCGGATCGAGCCGGATCAGCGCCCAGACCGCCATCGCCCGCACGAGCGGCGAGGGGTTGGCCAGCAGCGCTACGGCGCTCGTCGCGAGCGCGGGGCGGCCGCTGTTGCCGATCGCGATCAGCACATTGCGCATGAAGCGGTCGCGCCCGGTGCGCTTCACGGGCGTGCCGGCGAAGAGGCTGCGGAAGGCGGCGTCGTCGAGACGGGCGAGATCGGCGAGCGGCAGCGCCTCGAGCTCGTCGCGCAGCGACAGCCGCGTCTCGCGCGCGGCCTGCGCGAACTTGTTCCAGGGGCAGACGGCGAGGCAGTCGTCGCAGCCGAAGACGCGGTTGCCGATCCCGGGCCGCAGCGCGGGGTCGATATGGCCGGGATGCTCGATCGTCAGATAGGCGATGCAGCGCCGCGAATCGAGCTGGTAGGGCGCGGGGAAGGCCTCGGTCGGGCAAATCTCGAGGCAGCGCCGGCAGGAGCCGCAATGGTCGGTCTCGGGCGCGTCCACGGGCAATTCGGCAGTGGTGTAGATCGCGCCGAGGAACAGCCAGGAGCCGTGCTCGCGCGAAACCAGGACGGTGTGCTTGCCCTGCCAGCCGAGCCCGGCCGCCTGCGCCAGCGGCTTCTCCATCACCGGGGCGGTGTCGACGAAGACCTTGACGTCGGCCCCGCCCTGGGCGGCGAGCAGCCCGGCGACGCTCTTGAGCTTGCCCTTGATGACGTCGTGATAGTCGCGCCGGCGCGCATAGAGCGAAATCGCCGCCTTGTCGGGATGGCCGAGCACCGCCAGCGGATCACCCTCCGGCGCATAGCTCATGCCGAGCATCACGACCGAGCGGGCTTCGCTCCAGAGCCGGCGCGGCGCGGCGCGCTGGTCGGTGCGCTCCTCCATCCAGGCCATCTCGCCCTGGTGGCCCTGCTCCAGCCAAGCGGCGAGGCGGCCCGGCGCCTCCGGAATCGAGTCGACGCCAGCCACGCGCACGACCGAAAAGCCTTCGGCGAGCGCGCGGGCGGCGACCGCCTGCTTGAGGCGCTCGGGCTTCAGAAGTCGAGGTCGTCGTAATGCGCGCTCGGCGCCATGCCCGGCACCCGGTCGCTCAGCAGCGGCCGGAAGCTCGGCCTCGACTTGATCCTCGCATACCATGCGCGCGCCGCTTCATCCTCGTCCCAGGGCACGTCGCCGAGATAGTCGACGCAGGAGAGATGCGCCGCCGCGGCGAGGTCGGCATAGCTCAGCTCGGAGCCGGCCAGCCAGTTCCGCTTGGCGGTCAGCCAGGCGATGTAGCGCAGATGATAGCGCACATTGGCGCGCGCCGCGCGGATGGCGCTCATCTCGGGCGGGCCGCCACCCTCCTCGCGGCCCATGAAGCGCTTCATCACCTTCTCCAGCACCAGCGGAGCGGTGATCTCCTCGTTGAACTTGATCGAGAACCAGTCCAGCAGGCGGCGCACCTCGACGCGCTCGCCCGGCCCCTCGGGCAGCAGCCGGCGCTCGGCCAGGGCAAGCCCCCGTGTCTCGTCGAGATATTCGGCGATGGGGCCGGCGCCGGGCACGGCGAGTCCGCTATCCTCGCGGAACACCGGCGTCGTGCCGGCCGGGTTCATCTCGAGGAATTCGCGCCGCCGTTCCCAGACCCGCTCCTCGACGAGGGCGGCCTCGAGGCCGAATTCTCCGAGCACGAGACGGATGAAGCGCGAATGCGGGCATAGCGGATAGTGATGAAGCGTCGCCATGGCACTCATGAATCAGGCTGGTGGGGCCGAAGCGGGGCCGCTGGACAGATGTGTGTCCGCAGGGAGGGCAGGGCGCCGCTATAAGGCGGTGCGAGCGGCCTCACAACCCGCCGGCCGCGATTGTCGCGCAATCGCCATGATGCGGTTGGGATTTTGGTAACCAATTCGCAAAGGGCTGGGCGTATCGATGCCGACGGCCCCGGGCGGACGCTCCGTCCGGACAGCGACGAGGACCAGCCGTCATGGAAAATCTGTTCGAGGCGCTGATCCTCGGCATCGTCGAGGGACTCACCGAGTTTCTGCCGGTCTCCTCCACCGGGCATCTGCTGCTGCTCGGCCATTTCCTCGGCTTCGAATCGAACGGCAAGTCCTTCGAGGTTCTGGTTCAGCTCGGCGCCATCCTGGCGATCACGCTGGTCTATTTCCGGCGCCTGCTCGACATCGCGCTGCGCCTCCCGGGCGACCCGGCGGCGCGGCGTTTCGTGCTCGGCGTGCTGGTTGCCTTCCTGCCGGCGGCGCTGATCGGCGCGCTGCTGCACGGCTTCATCAAGAGCGTGCTGTTCAACCCGGTCATCGTCTGCTGCACGCTGATCGCCGGCGGCCTCATCCTGCTCGTGGTCGATGATCTGGAGCTGGAGGAGAAGCATCAGGACGCCACCACCTTCCCGCTGGCGATGTATCTGAAGATCGGGCTGATCCAGTGCCTGGCGATGGTGCCCGGCGTCTCCCGCTCGGGCTCGACCATCGTCGGCGCCATGCTGCTCGGCGCCAGCAAGCGCGCCGCGGCGGAATTCTCCTTCTTCCTCGCCATGCCGACCATGGCAGGTGCCTTCGCCTACGATCTGCTCAAGAGCTACAAGACCCTGACCTTCGACGACGTCACGCTGATCGCGGTCGGTTTCGTCGCGGCCTTCGTCTCGGCCCTGATCGTGGTGCGCAGCTTCCTCGATTTCGTCTCCAAGCGCGGCTTCGCGCCCTTCGCCTGGTGGCGGATCGTCGTCGGCCTGTTCGGGCTGGCCGGCCTCTGGATCCACGGCTGACGCATCGCTCAGCCCGGGCCGCCCTCGGCGTCCCGGATCTGCTGCGGGGGCAGGCCGCGCGGCAGCGTCGCCGTTTCGCGCTCGATCATACGGTGGACCACGGGCGGGTTCGGCCCCTTGTGCAGGGCACGGACCCGGTCGGTGATCTCGGCGTCGGCCTGGGTGATGCGCTGCGCCTGGCGCACATATTCGACCCAGGTCGGGGTGTCGTAGCGCTCGATCCAGAGTTCCGGATCGGTCAGGTCGCGCAGCAGCGTCCAGTGCCGCGCCCCGTCGCGGCGGCGGATACGACGGCGCTCCGCCATCGCCTTGAGGAACTCGACCACGTCCTCCTCGCGGATCAGCCACTCGATCGTGACGATCACCGGGCCGCTGCGCGGCTCGATGTCGACCGCGACCTTGGGCTCGCGCCAGCGGCTGAGCGGGTCGAGATTGAGCGCCTCCAGTGGCGGCAGCCGGTATCGGAAGCCCAGGGCCGCCCCTGCCAGCAGGGCGAAGGCGGCGAGCAGGAGCGCCTGTTCCGGGCCGAAATGCAGCACCGCCTGGCCCCAGACCCAGCTGCCCCCGGCCATCCCGCCGAAGGCCGCCATCTGGTAGATCGCCAGCGCCCGGCCCACCACCCAGCGCGGCGCCGAGAGCTGCACCGTCGCGTTGAAGGTCGAGAGCGTCATCACCCAGCAGGCGCCGGCCACGGCCAGCGCCGGCAGCGTGAGCCAGAGCGTGGTGCTGATGCCGATCAGCGCGGCCGCTAGCGCATTGGCGCCGAAGGTCGCGCGCACCAGCGATTCGGTCGAGAGCATCCGGCGCAGACGCGCGCTCAGGAAGGCGCCGACGACGGCGCCGGCCCCGAAGGCGCCGAGCAGGATGCCGAAGACGAGTGGCCCGCCCTGGACGAGGTCGCGCGCGATCAGCGGCAGCAGCGCCAGAGCGACGATGCCGCCGAAGCCATAGGCAAATGCGCGCAGGATGACGCTGCGGATGTTCGGGGACATCGCGACATAGCGCACGCCGGCGCCCATCGCGATCAGCAGAGTCTCGCGCGGCAGCACGCGCTCGACCTTCGGCGGCTGCCAGCGCGCCAGCACCGTGATCAGCGCGATATAGCTGAAGGCGTTCAGAACGAAGGCCGCGACCGCCCCGGCCGCCGCGACGATGGCGCCGCCGATCGCCGGGCCGACGCTGCGGGCGATGTTGAAGGCGACGCTGTTCAGCGTCACCGCGGCCGGCACGTCGCGGCGCGGCACCATGTCCCCGACGGAGGATTGCCAGGCCGGGTTGTTCAGCGCCGTGCCGCAGCCGATCAGGAAGGTGAAGCCGAGCAGCAGCCAGGGCGTCATCAGGTCGAGCCAGGCGGCGGCCGCGAGCAGGACGGACACAGCCAGCAGGAAGCCCTGCGCGGTCAGCATGATCCGCCGGCGGTCATAATTGTCGGCGATCGCGCCGGCGGTCAGCGAGAACAGCATCACCGGCAGCGTGGTCGAGGCCTGGACGAGGGCGACCATGTCGGGCGAATCCGCGATCGCCGTCATCATCCAGGAGGCGCCGACCATCTGCACCAGCCCGCCGAAATTCGAGGCCAGGCTGGCGAGCCAGACTGCCCGGAAGATCGGCTGGCGCAGCGGCACGAAGGGCGAGTTCCGCTCGGATGCCGGCTCGACACCCTCCGCGGCGAGCTCCGCCCTGGCGACGTCGGCTACCGGTTGGGCGTGAGGATCGTCTGGCATGTCACAGGGTTAGAGCCTGTGTCCCGGCCTGCCAACCCGGTTCCGCGCAGGAGCGATCATCAGCGGGCGGCGCTGGCGGCATGGGCGCTGCGGCCCCGGCGAGGGCCGTCCACCCGGCGCTGGCGGACGGCGCCGGCCGCCGCGATCGCGAGCCCTGCCAGAGCGACCCAGTGGCCGGGGCGCAGCGAGGCCAGATCCTGATAGACGAGAATGTCGCCATTGGCCTGGAAGACCAGCCAGGCGGAGGCCCCCGTCGCGAAGGCATACCAGGCGGTTTCGCACAGCGCCGTGGCGAGCCCTGTCGCGAGTGCGGCGGCCACCAGGACCGGCGGCGTGAGGGCGACCTTGAGCCGCTCCAGCCCGCGATAGACCATCAGCAGGCCGAAGAGTCCGCTCATCAGCACGGGCTGCGTCACGTCGATTTTCGACTGCAGCGCGAAATGCAGCAGGGCCAGCAGCATGACGGGATAGACGAGATTGTGCAGGCTCTGCCAGCGGCGCGCGCCCATCCGCCGGATCATGCCGTCCGTCGAGGTCATGCCCAGCGCGACCAACCCGGCCAGCGCCGTGATGCCGACGACCAGATAGAAGCGCTTGACGATCTCGGAGAGGATCAGCCCCCAGTCGAAGGCGAGGTCGATGCAGTAGAGCGCCAGATGAGCGATCGCGTAGGCCAGCACGGAAAGGCCAAGCATCCGCCGCACGCCGATCAGCTTGCCCCAGTCGAGGATACGCCGCAGCGGCGAGACCGCGAGCGTCACCAGCAAGAGCCGCACCGCCCAGGTGCCGGTGTCGTGCACGGCGCGCGTCCAGGGCTTCGAGCCGAGCTGGCCGGTCCAGGCCTCGGCGGCCAGGATGAGCGCCGGCAGCAGCACGAGCAGGAAGACGCCGAGCCGCAGGCCGGACACGCGTCCCTGCCGGTCCAGCCATGGCAACCATCCGTTCATGCCGGTCTCCCTGTCCACACTGCGTGCTTGCGATACGCGAGAGTTCGGGCATTTGTCCCATGGCGGCGCACACAAGCCCGTGAGCCTCGGCCGTGAGGGGGAAAGCCACCATGCCTACCGCAGTCTTCGACGTCGGCAACGTCCTCATCCGCTGGGACCCGTTCCGGGTCTATCGCGAGATGATCCCCGACGAGGCGAAGCGCCACAGGTTCCTGCAGAACGTCTGCACCTCGGCCTGGAATCTGGAGCAGGATCGCGGCCGCAGCTGGGAGGAGGGCGTCGCTCTGCTGGTTGCCAGCCATCCGGAATGGGAGGCGCAGATCCGCGCCTATGACGAGCGCTGGCACGAGGCGGTGCCGGGCCTGATCGAGGACAGCGTCGCGGTGCTCGAGGATCTCAAGGCCCGCGGCGACAAGGTCTACGCGATCACCAATTTCTCGCGCGAGAAATGGGCCGAATGCCTGATCCGCTTTCCGTTCCTGCAGAGCTTCGACGGCGTCATCGTCTCGGCCCATGAACGCGTGATCAAGCCGGATCCGGCGATCTACCGGATCCTGTTCGAGCGCTACGATCTCGCCCCGCAGGACTGCATCTTCATCGACGATAGTGCGAAGAACATCGAGACGGCCCGCGCGCTCGGGATGCAGGGCATCCACTTCGTCGAGCCGATCGACCTGAGGGCGGCGCTCGCGGCATACGGGTTGGCGGTCTGATCCGGTGGCTCTGTCCGCAACCGTCGGATTTGCTCGGCTGCCCACGGGTTGCGCATCGGGCTCAAGGTCATCGACCGCGCTGTTGCAGCAGCCGGAATGCCTCGCCGATCACCTCGCGCGGTAGCCCTACCGATACGAGGCGCCATGTGCCGCCGATCAGCCGCAAGCCGAGCCGCAGGGTCGCTCCGTTCCCTGCGTCGAGATCGAGGGCGAACGACACCGGCCCCGTGAAACCCGCCTGGACGAAGATGTCCCAAGCCCCTTTCACGCGATCGACGCCGGGAACCCGGAGCGCCGATGCGCCTTCCGGACCGGCCGGTCGGCCCGCGAGAGCAGTGGCGAGACGCTCGGGCGTGAAATACTCTGCAATAATCGCGTCGACATAGGTCACTGCGACGAGACCGGCAGCCTGTCGCGCGACAGGATCCACGCCGGCGAGCAGAGCAGGGTCGACCGGGTAGGCGCGCACTATCTGCCGTGCGATCGAGATCCGGATGCGCGGAAGATCGAAACGCTCCATCAGCGCCGGGACATCGCCCGCTTGAGCCGCGCGTACGAAGCGTGCGGCGGCGACATAAGGAGAGGCCCAGTAGAGGATGCTGGCCACGAGGGCTGCGAGTGCAATGAGCCTGCCGGCGCGGTTTGCCTCCATCGTCCGGATGTAAGGAGCGGGCGCTTCGGTTCAACCAGGCCCGGACCAACCGTTCAGCGGCCGGCGCGCGAGACCGCCGCAAAAACGCGCAGCAGGCTGTCGGGCGTGCCGGTGTCGAGCCATGCTTCCTGCTGCAGCAGCCGCGCGACGCCGGCGGCGAGCGATTCTCCGCCGGCCGCTCGCCTCAGTGACCCTGCCCGAGCGCAGGCCGCTTGAGAGGCCAGCCTTGCCTCAGTCGGCGTGCGACGACCCAGAGCGACAAGGCCATCAGGAGTCCGGCGTAAAGCCCCATCGTGATCGTCAGGATCCGGCCCCAGCGGCTTTCGAAACGCACGGTCAGGACGTGGTCGCCCGGCGGGATTCGGACAGACGCCGGCCTGACGCCGTCCCGCTCCCAGGCGACCCGCTTTCCGTCGAGATAGGGCCGCATATAGCGATGCGGCCATAGCAGATAGGTCGCCCGGACCTCGGCCTTCGCCGAGATGCGGGCGGTGACGAAGCGAGCATGATCGGTGGTGACCCTGACGATGGCGTCGTCGGGTCGATGACCGTCGATGCGGATCAGCCCATCGTCGAAGATCTGGCTCGGCAGGGGCGGGGCACGAAGCACCTCGACGACACGGATGTCGGAGACCTTGCCGTCGAAATCGGCGCTGGCCCCGATCCACACGTCGCTGCTGGTCACGCCCTCATAGCGGCGCGTGACCGTCGATCCCGATCCGCTCTGATGCGGGGCCCCGATCTGGCCTCCCAGTGCCGGCACGATGAAGCCCGAAGTCGCCCCCTCGACCGTCATCGAGAGCTGGTACGTCGATCCGGGGTAGAAGCGCAGCGGGAAGCCGATGTTGCGGACGGGGCTCTGCGTCGGCGACAGCTTTCCGTCGCTGACGGACCAGCCGGTGTTGGCGAGGGGCGCCGGCCAGGCCGACGCCGTCTCGCGGCTCAGGGCCAGGAGCTCCGGATTGTCGAGCGCCCCCGCTATGCGCTGGACCTTCGCGGCGTAGACACCCGGCTTGATCGTCAGCCGTGCCGTGATCTCATGGGTGGTCCCCAGCAGCGCCGGAATCTTGTGGGCGCTTGCATCCGTCCAGAGCACGAAGTCCAGCCCCGAGCCCAGAACCCAGCTGCGATCGTATTGACCGTAGTGGCCGCCCATCAGCGAGAAGTAGTCGCGGATCATGGCCAGATGCGTTTCATAGCCATGGAAGCTCATCATCTTGACCCGGCTGCCGACCAGCCAGGGAAAGTTGCGATAGATATAGGGGCCGATCTCGTCCGCGAGGTTCAGCACCTTGAGCAGAGATTTGCCCTGGCCGTGGGTCTCGACGAAGCCGACGAAGGATTCGAACGGGGGCGATCGGTAAGCGATTTCATGATTCCATACCGCAGCGGAGCCGGCGCTGCGCTGGATCGCGTACATCGGGGTCACGCCCACGAGGGCAGCCATGGCCGCCGCCGGGATGATGGCGGCCTGCGAGCGCCAGGTCGCCAGGCAGGCGATTGCCGCGAACAGCAGGAAGAGTTCGATGAGGAAAGGCCCACTCGTCACGAGCCGGTCCGGCTCGCTCGCCGTCGAGATGGCGGCCGTGCCCAGGATCCACAGGCCCGCCGCTCCCAGCACCAGCACGGCCCGTCCACGGGCCGAGATCTGCCCGATGATGATCTGTCCTGCGCTGACGACCGCGAGCGCGACGAAGAACTGGGCGAACATGAGGAAGCGCCCGTAGTCATGCATCCGCCCCAGCACGGGAACGCCGTAATAGAACATGTCGGACGCCGGGACCGAGGCGCCGAAGGAGATCAGCAGCAAGGGCAGGTAAGCGGCGAGAGCCGCCAGAAAGAGGGCAGCGGTGCGCCGCGGAACCGCCGGTCCCCGCAGCGCGAGCAGGACGAGGCCCGTCAGGATGATGGCGGTGGGGATCAGGCCCCAGTTCAGTCGGCCTTCCGTGTGCGGAGAGACGCCGGCCTTGATGAATTGCGACAGGCCCGCCAGCAGGTCGCGCCCGGAAAAGGCGAGTTCGTGGGCGATCGTGTGGACGGAGAGGTATTGCGGCGCCGCCTCCGCCGTGAACCGCAGCTGGCCGATGTAATAGGGCAGGACGCAGGCGGCGGCCAGGCCGAGGCTGAACGCGGGATAAAGCAGCGAGCGCCAGTCCCTGTCCTCCTCGTCGACGATCAGGAATGCCATCGCGGCGATGACCACGCCGACGGCCAGCGCCCCCACCATCAGGGGACCGTAGCTGCCGAGGAACTGGATCACGAACAGAGGCGAGACCGCGATGCTCACCATCAGCGACCGGCGGCTGCGGGCGAGACACAGGGCATAGGCCAGCACCGGCACGAACATCATATGAACGAAGAAGGTGAGCTGCGTCACATAGATCGCCCCCTGGAAGGAGAGCGCGTAGAACAGCGCGAGCGCGACGCTTTGCGGCGCGGTCAGGCGCAGGAACTGCCGGCCGAGGAGGACAGTTACGTAGAGTGACACCGCCAGGTGGATGACGTGCAGGAGGCAGTAGGCGAAGGCTGCCGTCCGGAGATTGGAGACGTCGAAAACCAGATAGAGGGCGAGCGCCGGCGGGTAGAGCGGCATGAAGTTCGCTCTGAAGGAAAAAACGCTCGCTCCTGCTCCGGTGAGAAAGTCGATTCCCAGCAGACCGCCGGCCCAGAAACGTCGATATCCCTCGACGAAAGCCGGAAAGTAGCCCTTCTGCACATCGCCGGACATCATGAAGCCCGGCCATCCCGAGCCGCTGGCGTCTCCGGCCCCGATGAGCGGCAAGAAGTAGACGATGGTGCCGAGCAGCGCCGTCAGGGCTGCGACGAGGTGAATGTTCGTGGCAGCCAGTTCCCTGACCCGAGCGGGTGAGGGCGGTCGAACGGTCATGTTCACCTCGGAAAAAGAGCGCGTCGGTCTTGCGTCGTGATGATCGACAACCGTCGGACGTGGCGTTATCAGGCAATCAAATCGTGACGCAACTGCAATCCGCGCTCATGCGGGCCATGCCGTCGGTCGTCGCGCGGCCCTCCCTCGGGGTCGACCGGTTCTCGGCTGCGGGGCGATGCCGGCGTGTTGCGCTGGCGGATGGCCCGGTCGGGTCGGGTCGGCGTCGCAACGCCCGCCGGAACATGGCGGCCCTTCATCATCGCGCGAACCCCCATGACCATTACCGATCGGCTGAAAATGCTGGCGCGCCTGGGGCTCCGCTCCCGGGCCTTCCTGCGTCATGTCTACCAGAAGCTCGCCGCGCTGACCCTCGGTCGGCTGTTCGTTTCGCGATGGGGGCTGCGCTTGCGGGCCGCGGTGGCCGGCGCGCGACCGCCGCTGCCGGAACCGCCGCTGCGCGTCGCCATCGTCGCCCATGCCTATTATCCCGATCTCATCCCCGAGATCCTCGCCTGCCGGGCCGCACTTCCGGGTACGGCGCCGGTCCATTTCACCATCCCGCCCGAGCGCGTCGCGGCGGCGCAGACGATGCTGCAGGGCGTCGATGGGGTTTCGCTCCATGTCTGCGAGAACCGTGGGCGTGACATCTGGCCCTTTCTCCAGCTGCTCGGCAGCGGGGCCCTGGACGGCTACGACGCCGTTCTGAAGCTTCACACCAAGCGCAGTCCGCATCTGCTCGACGGCGAGGTCCGGCGTCGACTGCTGTTCGCCATGCTGTGCGGTGAGCGGCGTTCGACCTCGCGGGCGTTGTCGTCTTTCCTCGATCCGCGGACGGGGATGGTCGGGTGGGACGCCAGCTGGCGCAGCGCTCCCCCCTACTGGATGGCCAACCGGGAGCGCGTCCATGCCGTCGCCGGGCGCATGGGGGGCGGTGCCACGGTGCCGCCGCTGGGCTTCTTCGAGGGGTCGATGTTCTGGTTCCGGCCCAGCGCCCTTGCGGCGCTGCGGGAGCTGCGCTTCACTGCGGAGGACTTCGAGGCGGAAGCGGGGCAGGTCGACGGCACGCTTCACCATGCCCTCGAGCGCTGCTTCACGGTCGCGGCCTGGCTGAGAGGCTTCGCCGTCCGGGATCTGAAGGGGCGCCTGCTGGAGGGGCAATGAACCGGCGCGGAGGCGGCCGCCGCGCGCCCGTCGCGGACCTTTGCCCGCTCAGCCGCCTTGGGCGGTCCGCTCGGTCGGTTGCTCCGGCCCGTCGCCGTGCCGGCGCAACTGCCCGATCATGGCGACGCGGGCGGCTACTTCCGCGCCGACATTGCTTCTGCTGTAGCGTTGCCGGACGAACGCCTGCCCCGCATGGGCTCTCCGGGCCGTCGCCTCCGGATCGGCCACCACGTCGCGCATCGCCTGGCTGGCGGCTTCGATGTCCGGCTCGGCCCAGATCTGACCATCGCTGTCGACATACTCGCCGGGACGAACGGGGCGAAGCTGGCAGGGAACCGGGAAGCCGGTCTCGGCCGAGAGGAAATCCTGACTTCCCGAGAAGTCCGTGCCGATGACGGGTTTCGCGTGGACCATGGCTTCGACCATGCCGAGCCCGAAGCCCTCGGACCGATGGAGAGACAGGTAGCAGTCGCAATCGGCGATGAGCGAGACGATCTCGCCTCGCGTCAGGGTGCGGTCGATCACGACGATGCGGGGATCGCTCTTGGCGGCGCGGTTGATGATGGCCCGGATTTCCGGGAAGTGGGTCCGCGAGCCGGTGGACTTGATGACCAGGCCGACGCGCGCATCATCCCGGTCGAAGGCGGCCTGGAAGGCCTGGAGGACGCCGATCGGATTCTTGCGGGCGGGATAGGAGAAGTAGTCGAAGGAGAACAGGAAGTAGAACACCCCGTCCTTCAGCCCGAAATGGGAGCGGGGAAGGTTCTGCGGCGGCTCCGGCTCGACACAGGGAGGCAGCACCACGATCGGGCCCGGAAAGATCGGGCGGAACGCGTCGGCGACGAAGTCGTTGGGCGCCCAGATCTCGTCGATCCAGTCCAGGAGCGGTCGCCAGTTGGCCGGAGCGGAGGGCAGCTCCCAATATGTCCTCAGGACATTGTAGGAGCCGGAGAGCAGGGACTCGCCGACGGTGGCGCGCACCAGGGGGAGCTGGTCGGTCGCTGTCTCGATGACATTGATCGGATAGGCGCCATCCGTGTCGTAGCTCTCGGGGCGGAAAGGGCCGACGAAGCGCGACTCGACATTGACGTTGAAGGGCCAGATCGCGAACGGAAGCTTGGCGCTGGCGGCCGAATTGACCAGCCCGCGCAGCGACTCCCCCAGCCCCAGATTGGCCTCGACATAGCCGATGAATCGCACGCCCTCTCGCTGCGGGGCGGCTTCGGCGGGCTGCCCGGCGCCACGCCCATGGCCCACGAGACCCGCATGCGCCTTATGTCGGGGGCGGACCAGACGGTGCTTCAGCGAGGCCATGGCGCGATGACCGAGGGCGCCGCAGGCGGCGGGAAACCCGGCGATCCGTGCCAGATCGCGGAACTGGTCGATGATGGCGCCGATCCGGCCGGTTCTCAGACGCCACCTTCCATACCAGGCGATGCGTCTGGCCATTCCAGTCTCCGGATCGAGGGGCGCCCGGCTCGGCGGGCGGAGGACCGAGCGATGCAGGCGCGGTCGGATCCTCCAGATGAACCTTCCGCCCCCGGATAACCGAAGCGTCTACCGCCCGCAAGGCGAGCGGTTCCGGTGCGGCAGCTGCAGGCCGCGCTCACCTGCGACGGTCTGCCTCCGGAGAACTGCCCCTGCTGCAGCCAAGGACCATGGCGTCGGGCTTGTCAGTAACGGGGGGGCTCTTTATAGCGAACACAAATTTTGGCGAGTGAGAGACGTGATGAAAGCAGTGCTTCTGGCCGGCGGGCTTGGAACTCGCCTCAGCGAAGAGACGTCGATCCGCCCCAAGCCGATGGTCGAAATCGGCGGTCTGCCGATCCTCTGGCATATCATGAAGATGTATTCATTCCACGGGATCAATGATTTCGTGATATGCCTTGGCTACAAAGGCTACATGATTAAAGAGTATTTCTCTAATTACGCTCTGCACATGTCCGATATTACGGTCAACACGCGGACTGGCGAAGTTGTTATCCATCGTAATGACGCAGAGGATTGGCGGATTTCGCTCGTCGATACTGGCGCCGAGACCATGACGGGCGGGCGCCTCAAGCGGGTCAGTAATCACCTCGGTGGGGAAGATTTTTGCTTGACCTACGGCGACGGTGTTTCCGATGTGAACATCGCAAACCTTGTGAAGTTCCACAAGGCCCACGGCAAAAAGGCGACCGTGACGGCGGTTTACCCGCCGAAGCGTTTCGGGCAGCTCGACATCGTCGATGACCGGGTGTGCAACTTCACGGAAAAGCCGGAGGGCGAGGGCGGCTACATCAATGGCGGGTTCTTCGTCCTGTCGACCCAAGTGATCGACTACATCGAGAACGACAGCACCGTCTGGGAGCGCGGCCCGCTCGAGCGCCTGTCGTCCGAGGGCGAGTTGTTCGCCTACCGTCATGACGGGTTCTGGCAGCCGATGGATACCCTCCGCGACAAGATGTACCTCGAAGAGCTGTGGTCGACGCAGTCCGCCCCTTGGAAGACGTGGAAATGAACAGAGAGTTCTGGAAGGGCAAGAGGGTCCTCGTCACCGGGCACACCGGCTTCAAGGGGGCCTGGCTGTCGCTGTGGCTCGTGTCTCTCGGTGCGGATGTCTGCGGCTACTCGCTGGAGCCGGTCGGCGAGCTGAATCTCTTCAAGCTCGTCGGCATCGACGGGCTTGTGCAGTCGCATATCGGCGACATCAACGATGCGCCGCGCCTGAACGCCGTGATGGCGGGCTTCGCCCCTGACGTCGTGTTGCACCTGGCAGCCCAGGCGCTGGTGCGGCCCTCCTACGACGATCCCGTCGGCACCTTTACGACGAACGTCAGCGGTGTCGCCTCGGTGCTCGACGCGGTGCGACGCGTGCCCTCCGTGAAGGCCGTGGTCGTGGTGACCAGCGACAAGTGCTACGACAACAAGGAGTGGTACTGGGGGTATCGCGAGACTGATGAACTCGGCGGGCGCGATCCCTACAGCGCCAGCAAGGGCTGTGCGGAGATCGTCGCGCGCTCGATGCAGATGAGTTTTTTCGCGCCCTTCGCGCGCAACGGCCATCCCGCGCGGATCGCCACGGTCCGCGCCGGCAACGTGATCGGCGGCGGCGACTGGTCCGATCACCGTCTGGTGCCGGACATCATCCGGGGCTGTCTGGGCGAGGCCGGCGAAGTGCACCTTCGCAATCCCGACGCGGTTCGGCCGTGGCAGCATGTGATGGACCCGCTGGCCGCCTATCTCCTGATCGCCGAGCGCCTCGTCGAGCAGGTCGAGGGAGCCGATTCGGCCTGGAACATCGGTCCCGACGCCGGTGACAACCGCGCCGTCGCGGAGGTCGCCGAGGCGCTGATCGCCGGGCTGGGCGTCGGCCGCATCGTCAGCGATGCCGTTCCAAAGGGCCCCCACGAGGCCCGCCTCCTGGCCCTGGATTGTGCCAAGGCGAAGACGGCCCTCGGCTGGCGCCCGCGTTTCGATTTCGCCGATTGCATCAAGCTCACGGCCGATTGGTACTCCGCATGGCATCGGGGCCATGATATGGCGGAGGTCACGCGCGCCCAGATCGCATTGTTCGAGCAAGGCACGGCCGGCTCTGACTCGTCCCTTCGGAGAACCTCATGACCTCGACGGATCAACTGGCCGGCCTGCGCACGCAGATTCTGGCCTTGGCCGAACAATATGCCGATCTGGCGCTGGCGCCCAAACCCTTCGACGGCGACAAGCCGGTCGTGCCGGTCAGCGGCAAGGTCCTGGGTGCGCCCGAAATGCGCAACCTGGTCGATTCCTGCCTCGACATGTGGCTGACGACCGGTCGCTACAACACCCGGTTCGAGAGCGTCCTGGCGAAGGCGACGGGTGTTCGGCGCGCGCTGACCACGAATTCGGGCTCTTCCGCCAACCTGCTGGCGATCACTGCGCTCACCTCCCACGTCCTGGGGGACAAGGCGCTCAAGCCCGGCGATGAGGTGATCACCTGCGCCACGGGTTTCCCGACGACGGTCAACCCCATCATCCAGAACGGGCTCGTCCCGGTGTTTCTCGATGTCGAGCTGGGGACTTACAACATCGACGTCTCGCGTCTCGAGGAGGCGCTCACGCCGCGGACGCGGGCGATCATGATCGCCCACGCGCTGGGCAACCCCTTCAACCTCGCCGTGATCGGCGAGTTCGCCAAGAAGCACGACCTGTTCCTGGTCGAGGATTGCTGCGACGCGCTGGGAGCGACCTACGCCGGCCGCAAGATCGGCACCTTCGGCGCGATGGGCACGCTGTCCTTCTATCCGGCCCATCACATCACCATGGGCGAGGGCGGGGCCGTTCTCTGCAATTCGACCCTGTTCAAGCGCATCGTCGAGTCGATCCGCGACTGGGGCCGCGACTGCTACTGCGAGCCGGGCAAGGACAACACCTGCAACAAGCGCTTCGAATGGAAGCTCGGTGAACTGCCCTTCGGCTACGATCACAAATACACCTACTCGCATCTCGGCTATAACCTGAAGATCACCGACATGCAGGCCGCGATCGGCCTCGCCCAGATGGATCGGCTGGAGGATTTCATCGCCGCCCGCCGGGCCAACTGGCAGTATCTTCGCGACGGCCTGGCGGATCTCGAGGACGTCTTCATGCTGCCGGTCGCGACCCCCGACAGCGAGCCCTCCTGGTTCGGCTTCGCGCTGACGCTCCGGCCGGACGCGCCGTTCGACCGCGAGGACATGATGCGCTACCTCAACGACGAGCGCCATGTCGGCACGCGGCTGCTCTTCGGCGGCAACCTGCTGCGCCAGCCCTATATGATCGGGCGCGACCATCGCATCGTGGGTGACCTGACGAACAGCGACGTCGTCATGAACCGGACGTTCTGGATCGGCGTCTTCCCGGCCCTGACGACCCAGCATCTCGACCATACGATCGACAGCATCCGCAGCTTCATCAAGGCAGGTCGCCGGGCGCCGGCGCCGGCCTCGACGGCGGCGGAATGAGCGACTTGCCGATCAAGCGGAGGGCGGCCGGCACGGGCAGGTCGCAGCCAGGGAGTTCACGATGATCACCGGCTCGGAATATATTGCGGAGTTCCTGGCGAGGATCGGCAGCAAGCATGTGTTTACGCTGACCGGCGGCGCCTGCGCCTTCATGATCGACGCCGTCGGCCGCAATCCGGCGCTGGAGCTGATCTGCGTCCAGAACGAGCAGGCGGCGGCGATGGCGGCGGACGCGGTCTGGCGCGTCAACAAGCGGATCGGTGTCTCGATGGCGACGTCGGGCCCGGGCGCGACCAATCTGATCACCGGCATCGCCTGCTCGTACTTCGATTCGATCCCGTCCCTCCACATCACGGGGCAGGTCAACCAGCGCGAGAGCAGCTCGGTTCACGGGGCCAAGGTTCGGCAGTCCGGGTTCCAGGAAACCAACATCGTCGACATGGTGCGTCCGATCACCAAATACGCGGTGCTCGTGCGCTCGGTCGAGGAGCTGCGCGAGGAACTCGTCAAGGCCTATACGATTGCCATGACGGGTCGGCGCGGACCGGTGCTCGTCGACGTCCCGATGGACGTTCAGCAGGCCATGATGGAGCCGGACTTCCCCGAGATCGTCCTGCCGACACTCGCCGATTCCCAGGACGTCGAGGCGGTCGCGGCCGGCCTGAGCGCGTCGCTGTCGCAGGCGCGGCGCCCCGTCGTGCTCTGGGGCGGCGGCGTGGCCATGGCGGGCGTCGAGGAGCAGCTCGCGGGCTGGCTCGCCGACAAGGGAATCCCGTTCGTCTCGAGCTGGGCGGGAATGACGGCGTTCGATCACGACCATCCCGGCTTCGTCGGACAGATTGGCGTCTACGGAAATCGTGGCGCGAATTTCGTGCTCCAGAACGCCGATCTCGTCGTGGTCCTCGGCAGCCGACTCGACAATCGCCAGCGCTCTGGCAACCCCGACAATTTCGCGAAGGGGGCGGTCGTTCACGTCCTCGACGTCGATGTCGAGGAGATCAACAAATACGGCGGCGGCCGCTATCGCGGCGCGGCGTTCGATCTGGCGGCCCTTCCGGGCGTGCTCGGGCAGGTCGAGACGCCGCCGGTCTCGGACGAGTGGTCCTCTTACGTCCAGCGGATGAAGCGGACCTATTTCGGTCAGGAGACCAGCTCGACCGCACTGAAGCTCAACACGCTGTCGCCCTACGAGGTGGTCCGGCGCCTGAGCGAGATCGCCGATGAGAACGCCATCGTGGCGGCCGACACGGGCGCCGCCGTTTGCTGGCTGCACCAGTCGTTCAAGGTGAAGCGCCACAACCTGTTCACCGCCGGCGGCAACTCCCCGATGGGATACGCGCTGTGCGCGGCGATCGGCGCCAAGCTCGAAAATCCCGAGCGGCAGGTGATCTCCTACAACGGTGACGGCGGTTTCCAAGTCAACATCCAGGAACTGCAGACGGTCAAGCATCTCGGTCTCGATATGGCGATCGTCATCATGAACAATGGCTGCTACGGGATCATCAAGCAGTTCCAGGACAGCTACCTGCAAAGCCGCTACACGGCCTCGCGCGACGGCTACAGCACGCCCGATTTCGGCCGTATCGCGGCCGCTTACGGGCTCGACTACATTCGCGTCGAGCGGATGGAGGATCTCACCCCCGACCTGATGAAGCGCGGCGCGATCATCATCGACGTGATTCTCAGCGAGCAGACGCTGATCGAACCGAAGCTCGAAATGGGCCGGCCGATCAACGACCAGTACCCGTACCTGAGCGATGCCGCCTATGAAGAGGGCAACCGCTTCGTCGACTATCCGCGGCCCGAGAACCTCAAAAAGATGCTCTCGCCCGCATAGTCGGTCCTGCCGACCCCGGGCACCGGCCGCCGCCGGTGCCCGGGGCGAAGGAGTTCCCATGCACGCTTGCGATCGCCCGCCCGGAAGGCCCACCGGCTCATGAAGTTGCTTGTCACCGGTGCGGCCGGATTCGTCGGTGCCGCGGTCGCGCGCGAAGCGGCGGCCCAAGGCCACGAGGTCTTGGCGACGGCGCGGTCGGCGGGTCTTCCCGCCCGGTTGGCGGATGTCGTGGGCCACCTGCGACCGGTGGGCCTCGATCTCCGCGATACGCAGGCCGTCGCCGACCTCTTGACGCAAGAGCGGCCCAACATCGTGGTCCATTGTGCCTGGCGGGGTCTGAGCGGGCAGGACCGCTTCGACCGCAGCCAGATCACCGACAATCTCGATTCCTCCTGTGCCCTGGTCGACGCCTGCATCGCCGGCGGCGTCGCCAAATTCGTCGGCATCGGCTCGCAGGGCGAGTACGGTCTGCTCGAGGGCAAGATCAGCGAGCGCGACTGTCCCGAGCCGACGAGCCTGTACGGCGCCTCGAAGCTGGCGACGCTGCACCTGACACGGCAGCTCTGCGCCCAGAACGGCGTCGGCTTCGCGTGGATGCGCCTGTTCTCGACCTTCGGCCCCGGAGACAATCCCAACTGGCTGATCCCCAGCCTCATCGAGCAGATGCTGGCGGGAACGCGGCCGCGGACATCGCTCGGCAAGCAGCTCTGGGACTATCTCTACATCTCGGATGTGGCCAAGGGCATCGTCGCGGCGGCACTGACTCCCGACGCGACGGGGATCTTCAACCTCGGGTCAGGCAAACCGGTCGCCGTGAAGTCGATCGTCGAGATGATCCGCGATCAGGCCGCTCCTGATCTGGAGCTGGTGTTCGGCGAAATCCCCTATAAGGCCGACCAGATCTGGCACATGGAGGCCGACATCGCCCGCCTGACGGCTGCGACGGGTTGGACACCCGAGGTCGAGCTCGGCGAGGGCATTGCAAGGACGGTTGCATGGCATCGCAGCCGGCTCGTCGATGGCGGCCGGGCGGATGGCTGAAGCGCGCATGGCCGGGATGACGTCAGCCGAACTTGCGCGGATCATCCGGTTCGTGGCCGTCGGCATCCTCAACACGATGGTCGGCTACGGGATCTTCTTCGGCTTGATCCTGCTGCGGCTGGCACCCGAACTGGCCCTGCTCGTGGCCACCGTGCTCGGTGTCGCCTTCAACTTCTTTACCAACAGGCAGCTCGTCTTCGCCGGCCGCGGTCTGACGCGGCTGCCGCGCTTTCTGGCCGTCTATGCCGTCAGCTACGGGCTCAATGCGCTGCTGCTGCGCGTGACCGGCGGGCGCGGCTATGATCCTGCCTATGTCCAGCTCGCCGCGCTGCCGGTCATCGTCTGCGCCACGTATCTCGCGATGCGGTTCTACGTCTTCCCGGAGAAGCCACAATGAAGACGATTTCGGTCGTTTCGCCGTGCTATAATGAAGAAGATAACGTTCAGAGCTGCTACGAGGCGGTCAAGGCGGTCTTCGCCCAGCACCTGCCGGGATACAAGCTCGAGCACATCTTTGCCGACAACTGCTCCACCGACAGAACGGTCGAGATCCTTCGCGACATCGCCGCGAAGGACAGCAGCGTCAAGGTTATCCTGAATTCCCGCAACTTCGGCCCGTTCCGGTCGCTGTTTAACGGGCTGCGCTATGCCACCGGCGATGCGGTGGTCGTGTTCATGCCGGTGGATCTGCAGGACCCGCCCGAACTCATCCCCGAATTCGTGCGCCATTGGGAAAATGGCATCGAGATCGTGGCCGGCGCGCGCGCCAACCGTGAGGAAACCTTCCTCCTCCGCAGCTGCCGCCGGATCTTCTACAAGATCGTCAACGGATTGTCGGACTTCGAGATTCCGGAGGACGTCGGCGAATTCCAGCTGATCGATCGGAAAGTCTGGGAGATCGTCGTCTCCCACAACGATCACTACCCCTATATCCGCGGGATCATCGCGTCCTGCGGCTTCAAGCGCCTGATCGTTCCCTACACCTGGCGGGCCCGAAAGCGCGGAATCTCCAAGAACAATCTGCCGCGCCTCGTCGACCAGGCGCTGAACGGCATCTTTTCCTTCACCAACGCGCCCATGAGGTTTTGCACCTTCATGGGATTCGGGATTGCGGCGGTCTGCCTGCTCTACGCGCTGCTGACGCTGATATCCTACGTGTTCTATCCGCACCTGGCGCCGCGCGGCACGCTGACGATCATCTTTTCGATCTTCTTCCTGTCGGGGATCCAGTTGATCTTCGTCGGCATGCTCGGCGAGTACGTGACGTCCATTCACGCACAGGTCCGTCGTGGGCCGACGGTGGTCGAGCGGGAACGCATCAACTGCTGACGAAGCGGAAAGATGTTGCCCGGAGGCGTCCCCGTCCGGATAAAGGTGGCGTTTTCGAGGTTAAAGCGGCGCGGTCCAGTTGTTGCGGCGGCTGATTCGGTCTAGCGCTGTTCGGCCCGAAATCGCTCAGCACGCCGTCGGCCATCGAGTTCAAGCAGCAGGACTTTGGAATGCGGGATCAGTCGAACTGGACTTCGGAGCGCGTCTTGGTGACGGGGGCCGGCGGCGTTCTGGGAACGGCGCTTTGCCAGTTGCTCGGAGAACTTCAGGTGCCGTTCGTGGCTCCGACCCGGGCCCAGTGCGATCTGCTGAACGGCGAAGCCGTGCGAGCCTTCTGGGCCGATTATCGCCCGACCCTCGTCGTGCATCTCGCAGGCTGGGTCGCGGGCGTGCAGGGCAATCTCAGCTTCGCGGGCCAAGCCTTCTACGAGAACACCTGCATCAATGTGAACGTGATCGAGGCGTCGAGACTGGCGGGCGCGCGCAAGATCGTTGCCGCGGGGACGACCGCGGTGTTCTCGGACGAGATCCCGCTTCCGATGCAGGAAAAGGATATCTGGCGGGGTGCTCCGCATGGCTCGGAGGCGGCTTATGCCCATGCCAAGCGCGCGATGCTCGCCCAGCTCGAGGCCTACAAGAAGCAGTACGGCATCGATTTCGCCTATATGATCTGCACCAATCTCTACGGTCCGGGTGATCGCTTCGACGAGCAGTACGGCCATGTCGTTCCGTCCCTCGTGGCCCGCTTCCACCGCGCTGCGCGGCTGCGCCAGCCGGAGATCGTGATCTGGGGCGACGGCAGCCCGACCCGCGACTTTCTGTTCAGCCGCGACGCCGCGCGCGCCTTCGTCACCGCGGCCGAATGCGGAGACGGCGCCTACAACACGGCCACGGGCTCGGCCCTGCCCATCCGGGAACTGGTCGAGGTTCTGCGCGAGGTCTCGGGTTTCACCGGTGCCATCGTCTGGGACGACACCAAGCCTAAGGGCCAGCAGGCTCGCAGCTACGACAATTCGCGGCTGGTCGGCCTGGGATGGCAGGCCGAAACGACGCTGAAGGACGGCATCCGCGAGACCTTCGCGTGGTACGACAGGAACGCCGAGACCGTCCGGCGTTGAGCTTGTCCGCGAGCGCTGCAGGGTCCGCCCCGCCGCTCGCGACTTGATGCCGCCCCGCGTCGCACGTCCATACCACCACGCGGCCGCGACGCATCGTGAGGCCTTTCACTGAACGACTTCATCGCGACCGGTGGAGTATGCATGACTCGGCGCGGCCAGGCTGGAATTCGATGACGCATCCGACTCTCAACCTCCCCCGCTCCGTGCAACGATCCGGCTGGCTCACGGCCCGCAGACGCGCCGGTCTGATGGCGCTGGTCGTCGGATTGTTCGGGACGATCATGTATTTCCTGCCGCTCGTCGGCGCGCTGAAACCCGGCGGCGCGGGATGGCCGGGCTTCATGCTCACCGGCGACGTCCGGATGATCTACTTTCCGCAATTCGTCGAAGGCTACAACCGCTTCTGGGGCGGCGGCATCTTTGGGATCGACTTCCTGACCGACGGCGGAGCGTCGGCTTACGGCTTCCGGCCGAACCTGCAGATCTTCTACCCGCCCTATCTGGTTTCGTACCTGTTCTTCAACATGAACAACTTCAGCACGGCGGCAGCGGTCTTCTGCGCCGTGCAGGCCCTGAATCTGTTCGCGTCGCTGGCCTTCGCGTTCCTGTTCGCTCGGCGGTTCCTGGCGTTCTCGGAGGCCGTCAGCGTCCTCTTCGCCGCCATGTTCGCGCTCTCCTACATCGCCGGCTACTACATCGTGCAGACGGGCTTCCTGCTGCTGACCTGGCCGGTGCCCGTCATCGCCTATCTGCTCTGCCGCCTGATGTTCACGCGTTCGCGGGCGGCTCCGGTGCTCGGCTCGCTGCTGATCGTGAATTATGCGCTGACGGGCTATGCACCGCTGATGGCGGCGGGGCTTTCGGTCGCCATCATCCTCGGTCTCTATGTCTTCTTCACCCGCATCCGCGGGCGGTTCCGGAATGGCGACGCCTGGAAGCTCCTGCTGCCGCCGCTGACCGCGGTGGCGCTCGGCGCGGCTGTCGTCGCGCCCTATTTTCTGCTCCAGGTCGAATGGGTGAAGGGCGTCGCGCATGGCAGCCAGAATCTCAACGACACCGCCTTCCTGCTGGGGTTGCGTGGCTGGGACCTGTTCCGCGCAGTCTCGATCCATGTGGTCGGCGGCACACCCACCGAGGGGCGGCTGATCTGGGGCCTGACGCCCAGTTGGATCATCCTGCTCGGGTTCTTCTTTGCGGTGCGCAACGGCCACCTGATCCCTGCCTATCAGCGGGTCGCCTTCCTCGGATCGCTGTCGCTCTACACGTTCGTCGTGGCCGTCTCGATGGGGTCCGACAGCTTTTTATCGGACATCTTCTACTATGGCGTGCCGATCTTCGGATCGATGCACATCTACCAGCGCTATATGCTGCTGTCGCAGATCTTCCTGGCCGTGATGTTCTGCCTGTCGATCATCTTCGTCCACCGCTACGCGTCGCGCAGCGAGAAGGCGTGGATCCTCCTGATTTCGCTGATCCTCACCGTCCTGCTCGGAACCCTGCTCTACGCGACGCCCCTGTTCACGAAGCTGGTGACGATCGATTACTTCGCCGTCGAACTGTTCATGAACGCCTTCGCGGTGGCCGTGCTGTGTCTGTCAAACAGTCAGCGTGGTCTCGTGCTGATCGCCTTTCCGTTGGTGCTGGCCAATCTTCAGCAGCCCTACTTCGTGCAGCGCTCGCTGGGGTCGGCCGAAACCTGGGCCAAGATGCTCCCCTATGATCGGCAGACCCTGAACCGGCTCGTGACGGCCCTGGCGCCGCCGCCGGAGAAGACGCTGTCCAAGATTCTCTACCTGACGAGCGAGATCGACACCCACATCCCGTACAATCACACGTGGCTGATGTCGGGAGGGCGCGCGGCCAAGTACATGAACTATTACGGCTACGAGCCGCATCTCGCGATGGACCGCAACTATTTCGGCATGATGGGCAGCTTCTATGGCCGCCATAATGCGGGCTGGGTCGCCTATACCGGCGTCGATCACGTCGTCTGGAAGACCTCGGAGCCCGAGCGGCTGCAGCAGTTCCTCGCCTCCGGCTTCGAGATCGGCACCGCGGTGCCTCTGGCCGGCGACATGATCAGCGCGCCGGTCACCAGGCGCCCCCAGACCAAAAGCGGCGACACGCTTCTGTCGACGCGTGTTGATGCGGCGAACTGGAAGCCGATCCTCGCTGATGGCTGGGCGTTGGAGGCGGGGCGGATCGTGAAGGTCCCCGGAAACCGGAACCATTTCGGGATCGCCATCCCGTCCCGCAAGGACAGGGTCTACTCGGTTTCCATGATGGTGAGTGGCCACCGGAACGGCCGTCTCACGGTGGCCTTCGGGGGCACGACCGGCACGGAAATTCTGCCGGGCGGTCCCGAGCGTGTGGAGCGGCAGTTCACCTCCGACGGTGTCGGCGACCTGTGGGTCACGGCCGCTCCGGAGTTCGACGGCAGCATCGAGGTCATCACGGTCGAGGAATTGCCTCTGCCGCCGGATCCCGCCTCGCCCGTTCTCGATGAGCAGGTCATCGACAACGGCATCATCAGACTGTCGAGCCGTGCCGGAGCCGCGACGCTGAAGAGCTTCTCCACCGACTGGTCGAAGACCGTCACCGCCTCGATCTCGTCGACGGCGCCGGTTCGGGTCTCCTATCTGATGTGGCCGATCTCCTACATGCGGCCCTCGGTCGACGGCAAGAAGGTGTTCTGGAAGCATCTCGACGGCCAGCGCGTCTATGTCGATCTTCCTGCCGGCGACCATGTCTTCAAGATCCGGTTCCAGAGCCGGAAGTCCGTGATCTTCTCCGTTGTGATGGCCGGCTATCTGGCGGCGATGATCCTGGTGGCGGCCGCGTGGCTACTCGCCCCCTGGCGCGGTCGGATCCAGTCGCGCTGGCAGGCCGCCTTCGGATCGTCGGGGCTCGGTCGGAACTGATCCCGGCTTCGGGGCAGGCGTGTCGGTGATCCGCCGGTGACGCCTGCCGCCGGTGTTCGTCAGCCGTCCCGGGAGCCGCGGAAGACGATGCGGTCGTAGAGCAGGAAGTTGACGGCCAGTCCGGCGCCCACCCCGGCTGCCAGGGCCAGATAGGGCCAGGGCCAGGTGGGGCCGGTCATCCAGACGATCGTCATGTAGACGCCGAGGTTGAACGCTCCGGCCGTGGCGCTGGCCAGAGCGTACCGCCCCAGTTCCGCGGTACGGTTCCCCGAGCGGCGATCCGCGAAGGTGAAGCGCCGGTTCAGAGCCCAGGTGAAGGCCGCCGCGGCAGCAAAAGCAGCAAGCCGCGCCGGGTAAGGCGAGATGGCAAACCACTCCAGCGCCAGCGCGAAGGTGCCGGCATCGACGATGAAGCCGAGGGCACCGACGCCGAGAAAGCTCGAGAAGCGCCGCAGGACCGCGGGGGGCACGGCTCAGCTCCCGGGCGCAGCGTGCCGCAGATAGCTCAGCAGCTTGGCCTCGCGGCGGCCGCGCGCGACGCTGTCGAGGATCAGGCCGGTCACGAAGGCCAGCAGCGCGGTCAGCATCAGGCCGACCGACAGCACGGCCGTCGGCAGGCGCGCGACGAGACCTGTCTCGATGAATGCGATGATCACCGGGATGCTGATCAGGATCGAGGCGGCGAAAAACCCGGCGCCCACGAGCGAGAAGAACTGCAGCGGGCGCAGGTCCCGGACGAGATGCAGGATCAGTCCCAGGATCCGGAAGCCGTCCTTGAACGTCGACAGCTTGCTGGTCGAGCCGACCGGCCGCTCCCGATAGACCGTGTCCATCTCGGACATCGGCACATCGAGGTCCAGCGCATGCACCAGCAGCTCGGTTTCGATCTCGAAGCCCCGGCTCGTGGCGGGAAAGGATTTGACGAAGCGGCGCGAGAGAACCTTGTAGCCCGACAGCATGTCCCGGCTCTGCGCGCCGAAGAGCCATGAGACGAGACCGCTGAGCATCCGGTTGCCGAGGACATGGCCCGGGCGATAGGCAGCCTGCGCCTCGTGCACGCGCGCGCCGTTGATTTTGTCGAAGGGGCCTTCCAGAAGCCTGGCCACCAGCCTCGGCGCGGCCGCCGCCTCGTAGGTCGCATCGCCATCGACGAGGATGTAGACGTCCGCCTCGATGTCGCCGAACATCCGGCGCACGACATGCCCCTTGCCCTGGCGCGTTTCGGTGCGGACGATGGCGCCGGCGCGCAGGGCCGCTTCGGCCGTCCCGTCCCGCGAGTTGTTGTCGTAGACGAAGATGCGTGCCTCGGGCAGGGCCTGCCGGAAGGCGTCGACCACCTCGGCGATGGTGACGGCCTCGTTGTAGCAGGGGATCAGAACGGCGACCGCAGGCCCCTGCTGCGGGACGGGCGAGGCGGGGAGACCGTCCGGCGCGAGGTCAAGACCCTGCGTCGCGGTCACGCCGGAACTCCCGGGAGCTGGGTGCGGGCGGCCTTGAGCAGCTCGATCAGGACAGCATCGAGAGAGCGGCGCGGCGCCCAGTCGAGAACGGCACGCGCGCGGCTCGCATCGCCGAAGAAACGGGGTGTCTCGCCGCTGCGCATCCGGACCTCGTCCTGCTCCACCGCGATCGGGACGGTGCTCGCCGCGAGCAGCGCGTCCAGCAGTGCGCCGATGCGTTGCGGCTGCCCCGAGGCGATGTTGAGGATGGTGCCGGGCGCGATCTCGGCGCTGCGCAGCACGGCATGGGCATAGGCCTCCGCGACGTCGCGCACGTCGAGAAAGTCGCGCTCGACGTCGAGATTGCCGACACGGATGACCGGCGGGCTCATGCCGGCCTCGATGCGCGCGATCTGTGCGGCGAAGCTGGGCAGAACGAAGTCCTCGGTCTGGCCGACGCCGGTGTGATTGAAGGGCCTGAACCGGACGCAGCGGAGCCCTTTCGTGGCGAGGGCGCCGAGGGCGAGATCGGCGGCGGCCTTCGTCACGGCGTAGTCGCTGACCGGCGCCAGCACATCGGTTTCGGTCATCGCGCGGTCGAGCTTGGCGGTCTCGCCATAGACCTGCCCCGAGCCCGCGAACAGCAGCGCGCAGTCGGGACGATGGTCGACGATCGCCCGCGCGATGTTCAGCGTTCCTCCGACATTGACCCGCCAGGCCAGATCGGGATCGGCGCCGGCGGTCGGGGGAGACGACACCGCGGCGAGATGGATGACATGGGTCGGGAGGACGGTCTGGATGCAGTCCCGGACCGCATCGGCATTCTCGATGTCGAGGTCATAGGCGCCGGGCAGCGTCGCCCGGTCGGCCTTGCGAGCGGTCTGCACCACCTCGCAATCGCGGGGTGCCAGGTGGCGAAGGGCGTCCGCGATATACGGTGCGACGAAGCCCGCCGCACCGGTGATCAGAATTCGCATTCCCTACGGCTCCGAGCCACAACGTCCATAACGGCCTAGGGCGATGGTTCGCCCTCCCATCGCGACGAGCGGCCTTCGTACGAACCCGACCGATCCGTTTAAAGACCAGCTTCCGGCCTTGCACAAGTGAAAGTTCCGGCCCGGAACGCCGGCCACCGCGCGGTCCGGAGCGCCTGTCGTCGCCGGTCGATGCGCCTGCGGACCGGTCCCTGTGGGCACCTGCGGCGCGCCCGCGAAGACGGTCGTGACGTCAGCCGGCGCTCGCATGTTCATCGGCGGCATAGGCGGCCAGGACATGCTCCGGCTTGCCGTCCATCATCAGGTTTCCGCCCTTGAGCCACAGCGCGCGATTGCAGAAGCGCTTGATGGCCTCGTTGTCATGCGAGGCGAGGAAGAGGATGTTGGCGTTGCTGATCAGCCTCTGCAGCCGCTGTTCGGCGCGTTCGGCGAAGGCCGCGTCGCCCACGCCGATGATCTCGTCGAGAATGACGATATCGGGATGGACAGCGGTGCTGACGCCGAAAGCCAGCCGCAGCAGCATGCCGCTCGAATAGGTCCGGATCGGCAGCGAGAGGAATTCGCCGAGCTGGCTGAACTCTTCGACATCCGCGACGATCGCCTGGGCCTGCTTGCGGTCGAGCCCGAGCATGATGCCGCGCATGATGATGTTTTCGTAGCCGGTGGCGTCGGAATCCATGCCCATCGCGAGGTCGATCAGCGAGGAGACGCGCCCGGTGATGGTCGCGCTGCCCTTGGTCGGGGGGTAGACGCGACACAGGACGCGCAGCAGCGTGGTCTTGCCGGCGCCGTTTCCGCCGATCAGGCCGATCCTGTCGCCGTTGCGAGCCTCGAAGCTGACCTCGTTCAGCGCCTTGACGACCTGGATGCTGCGGTCACGCCGATGCTCGAGGCCGCCTCCGACGGTGCGCCGGAAGAGCTCGTTCTTCAGCCCGCGTCCGCGTGCGTTGTAGATGGCCAGCTCGACGCTGGCCTTGTCGAGAACGATGTATGCCATGGCCCTAGATCCAGTAGACGACGCGGCGCGCGTATTTGCCGGCAAAGACCAGCGCCACCGCCCAGCCGACGACCAGCATCGCAAGGAGGACGACGTAGGAGGCCGCGCTCGGCACGGCGCCGAGCAGCGGCTGACGCGTCACGTCGAGCATGCTCGCAAACGGGTTCAACAGCAGCAGCAGATGATCGGATGACAGCTGCTCCGGCTTGTAGATGACCGGCGAAATGAAGAACGCCAGCTGCATGATGCTCTGGATGATCTGCGGGATGTCCCGGAAACGCGTCGACAGGATGCCGAGGATGTAGCCGACCCAGGTCAGGTTCAGCAGCACCAGCGCGAGGCCGGGAATGAACAGCAGCGAATTGGCGTTGATCGGGGTGCCGCACACGAGCAGCAGTGGCGGGATGATCACGATGTTGTGGCCGAACACGAAGATGTTCCGGGCCAGTGTTCGCAGGATGAAGGTGAAACGCGGCAGCGCGATTTGCCGGATGATGTTGTCGTTTTCCGTGAAGCTGTTGCAGCTGTCGGTGATGGTGGTCGAGATCAGGCCCCACAGCACCAGCCCGGCGCCGACATGGGGCAGATAGGTCGCCATCGGGATCGAAAACACCGCCGAATAGACCAGGCCCATGCCCCAGACCATGACGGCCATGCTGAGCGTCAGCCAGAACTGGCCGAGCCGGGATCGCCGGTAGCGCCGGGCGACATCGTTTTTCGCCAGCATCCACCACATCCGCCAGGAGCCGAAGCCCCCCACGACGTCCGTGGCGCCGATTCCGATCAAGCTCATCCCGATATCCTTTCGCCGGCCCTGCGATGACGCATGGAAAGGCCCTGCCGACGGCGCGGCATCCATAACGCGCCAGGGAACGAAAAATCAACGCCGGCCCACCGGTTGATGGGCCGGGAATGCGGTTCCTGCGCAGACGTTCGTCAGCGCCGGGCGGCGGCCTCGGCTTTCAGCTGCACGACGAGCGCCGCCTGCTCGGCCACAAGGGCGGCCAACTCCTCAGCGCGCCGCGTCCGTTCGATCACGAGATCGGACAGGGCCTGCGCCTGCTCGGTTCTCTCGACCATCAGGGCGATGGCTTCCTCGAGGCGTCGGGTGCGATCGACCAGCTCGTGTTCGATCACGGTCGCACGTGCCGCGACGTCGGCGACGCATTCCAGATCATAGCGGATGGGCTGGCTGCCGATCTGCAGGATGTTGTCGGCGAAACGCACGGCCTCTGCGATGGTCGTGACCGGCAGCGGCTTGGTGTCGAGAAGCAGGAAGCGGCCGTCGAAGCCGAGCCGCTCGGGCTTGTGGATGGGGTTCACGGCCACGGCCGCGGCGCGCGGCTTGGCCGCCTCCTCCTCGAACCAGGGCAGCAGATCCGGCCGGTCGGCCAGCGAGCGACGGACCGCCTCCTTGATGGCGTCGACGGTCGCCGGCTCGGAGGACAGGATGCCGTCGAGATAACCCCGCACCATGGCCTTGCGATCGATGGCGATGTCGTCGTCGGCCGGAAAGAGCAGATCCTTCGCATGCTGGAACGAGTTGTCGTAATGCGTCTGCAGGATTTCGCAGTCGGGCACCGACGGATGCCTGAGATAGCCCGCGCCGGTGTTGAGCGACTTGAATTCCTCGGCGATCTTCAGTGATTTGTCGGGCACCGACTGGGCTTGGTCGAGCTGGATCGCCGAGGAGACTCCGTTGCTGCTCGCGGACGCGCCATTGATGTGCATCGGCACGCTGCTGGAGAGATAGTCGTCGCAGAGATAGCCGAAGGCATAGGCCGAGTAGACATCGGGGCAGGTCGTGACGAACATCCGGCCGACCGTGGCGATGTGCCGGTCGATGAGGGACCGGTGGATCACCGAGTTGTAGAGCGTCGGCAGCAGGCTCCAGTCCAGCTCCCGCCGCGCGAACTGCTTGAGCCGCTCCCGACCCTGGTAGCGGTTGATCGACCGCGTGAGCGGCAGGATCATGTAATTGGCGGCGCCCTTCGCCGCGATGTTCGGCCAGTAGTAATAGGCGGGCGTCCAGTGGATCGCCTTCGGCTCGTCATAGCGGGCGACCAGCCGTGACAGTTCCCGCAACGCATAGGGCATCAGCCCGTCATCGTCGCCGATGAACGTGACATACTGGCCAGAGGTTTTCGACAGGCCGAACTCCCAGTTGGCGCTCATCGCCAGGGAGGTCTCCGTCCGGAAATACCGGATCCTGTCGCTGCCGAAGGAGGCGACGACGTCGCGCGTGTCGTCGACGCTGCAATTGTCCGAAACGACGATCTCGTAATCGTCGAAATCCTGATCGAGACAGGTGCGCAGGCAATGCTGCAGCGTATCGGCTCGGTTACGTGTCGGGACGACGACCGAGAACAGCACGGGCCGGGCGTTTTCACTCATGATGTCAGCCAACTCGACTTGGGAGGCGCTTCATATCGAACGGGGGCAAAGGCGTCGAGGCCGCGGGGCCCGGCGTTCGCCGAGGCCCTGCGGCCGGTTCACGTTTCGGGGCCGTACTGAGCGATGTGCCGTTCCAGCCGCCGCGTGCGGCTCTCCAGCTCCGACTGGCAGGCCAGGAGCTGCGCCGTCAGTTCGCGGTTTGCGCGCATGAGCGCCAGCAGGTCGGGCGCCAGGAACAGTTTGCGCTCGATCGCCAGCCGCCGGAGCAGGCGCCGATCCCGGGTCGCCAGCGACGCCTCGAAGTTCCGGTTGAGCATATGCGTATGCAGGGTGCCGGGATTTCGCAGACAGCTCAGATATTCGCGCTGCAGCGCGATGCGGTCTCGCAGCGGCAACCGGTATTTGTGGGACAGCCAGAGCATGTCCTTGAATTGCCACCACAGCGACGAGCGGGCGACCTCCGGCGCGGCCGTCTCGTTGCCGGTCTCCGCGAGGAGATAGGTCGTCAGCGCCGCCTGCGTGCGCTCGCGAACCTGGTTGATCATGAGCGGCTCTGGAATGTAGGCGAAGCGGCCCTGGCAGCACAGCTCCATGAGATGATAGTCGGTGGCGATGCCGAGCGCCGGAAGCCCGGGCAGATTGGCCAGGCGGCGTGCCTTCACCATCGCGCTGCGGCGGATCAGACCATAGGTGGCGCTCCACCCGTTGTTCCGGACGACCGTGCGGTAGCGGATATGGGGCCGATCGGACTCGATCCCGTCGGTCAGCTGGTGATAGGCGACGTGCATCGTCGGATCGCCGTAGCGATTGATGTCGTGACACATGCCGATGTCGGAAGCCGCCAGGACCGCGTCGGGCCGCTCTTTCAGCAGGGCGACCGCCTTCGTCAGCCACGAAGGGTCGCGGGTATCGTCGGCCGCAGCCCACATGAACAGCGGGCCGCTCGTGCGGTCGAGAACGCCTTCGAAATTGGCGACGGCGCCCATGTTGCGGGGCTGCCTGACATAGGTGATGCGCCGGTCCGTTGCGGCGAAGGATCGCGCGATCTCCTCGGTGCCGTCCGTTGACGCGTTGTCGAGGATGACCAGTTCGAAATCGCCGAAGTCCTGGCCCAGAAGCGAAGTCAGGGCGGTGGCGAGCGTCTCGGCCCCGTTGTAGACCGGCATCCCTATGCTGACCGGAACGGCCATCGTCACTCCCCCTTGGATCGGCGCTCGGCGAAGCCTGCTGTGCGAGGCGCGGCCGTCTCAGCGATGTGTTGTCGACGTTTTTGACATGAGGTCCATCCCGCGCAGGCCAGGCTGCCCGCGCGGGCGCGACGTCGGGTCTAGGGCGCGGCTGCGAGCGCGCGCGCCAGCACGGCGACCACCTGCGCCACATCGTTCCGGGTCAGGCTGAGGGCGCTCGGAAGATTGACGCCGGAGGCGCTGACCTCATAGGCGACGCGGTTGGTCCGGGCGGCGACATGGGCCTGGGGCGTATCCCTGAAAGCGGGGATCGCGCTCAGCGGGTAGAAGAAGGGCCGCGCGTCGATGCCCTCCGCCTTCAGGCGCGGGATCAGCTCCTCCTTCGTGACGCCGAGCCGCGGATCGAGAACGATCGTCGACATCCAGTAGGAGTTGTGCAGGCCCTCCACGTCAGGATTGAGGGTCACGCCGTTCCAGCCCTGCAGGGCTTCCCGATACCAGCCGAAGATCTCGCGCTTGCGTGCGACGAGCTCGTCCACGCGCTCGAGCTGCGCCAGCCCCAGCGCCGCCTGCATCGACGACATCTTGTACTTCCAGCCGACCTCTTGGTTGAAGAACATCGTGTCACCGGGAGCGCGGCCGTGATCCCTCATCTGGAGGACGCGGCCCAGGATCGCGTCGTCGTCGAGAACGAGCATGCCGCCCTCGCCCGTGGTCAGCGTCTTGGAACCGTGGAAGGAAAAGGCGGAGAGCGTGCCGAAGGAGCCTGCTGGCCGATTGCGCCAGAGTGAGCCGACGGCCTCTGCGGCGTCCTCGATCAGGGTCACGCCGCGCGCGGCGGCGATCGCGTTGAGGGCATCCCAGTCCGGCATCGAGCCGTAGAGATCGACCACGATCGCCGCCTTGGTGCGGTCCGTGATCGCAGCCTCGAAGGCCGCCGGCGACAGGCACCAGCTGTCGCGGTCGATGTCGGCAAAGACCGGCGTCGCACCGACATAGCGGACCGGTGCCACCGAGGCGATCCAGGTCGCATCGGGGACGATCACCTCGTCACCCGGCCCCACACCCAGCGCCAGCAGCGCCAGATGCAGCCCCGCCGTGCAGGACGGCAACGACACCGCATGCTTGCGTCCGCAATGGCTCGCGAAGGCCGCCTCGAAGCGCCCGTGATACTTGTTCGCCGAGCCGTACCAGGCGGAGGTCACGGCGTCGGTCACATAGTCGATCTCCTTCTGGGTGATCGACGGGCCGGCGACGGGAATGGTGTTCATGGGTTGTCCGTGCACAGCAGGAAGCCGTCGGGCGCGACGGTGATGAGCAGCTTGTTGTTGTAGTTCTGGTCGATGGCGAAGCGCTTGTTGCCTTGCAGGAATTCGGCCACCGCCCGCTTCGGCCCCCGCCCGGGGCCCCAGGGCCGCCCTTCGGAAAAGGCCTCGGGCATGTCGTCGACGATGGTGTCGAGGACGACCAGATAGGCCCCCTTCCTGACGAAGCCCGAGTAGAGTTCGAGTTCGCCGAGCACATGCGAGTACTCGTGATTGCTGTCCAGCACGACCAGCGGGTTCTTCGCCGGGCCCAGAGCCGCCTTGACCTTGTCGATCGTCTCGGGCGCGGTGGAGCTGCCTTCGATCAGCTGGATCTGCGACCGCAGGGGATGCTTGTCGAGCAGTTCCCGGTTGTGCCCGCGAATGTCGATGTCGATCCCGATCACGGGTCCGTCGATGCCCATGGCCTTGAGCAGCGAGGCATAGAAGATCAGCGAGCCGCCATGGGCGATGCCGGTCTCGATGATCGCATCCGGCTTGCTCGCCCAGACGACCTCCTGGAGGGCAACGAGATCCTGCGGAAACTGGATGATCGGAATGCCCATCCAATCGAAATGATAGGAATAGCGATGCTTGGATGCGGCCTCGAACCAGCTGCGCGTCGTCTCGCGCAAGGTCTGGTCGGCGCCGAGCGACGCGATGTGCTGGGCCCGCAGCCGCGCGAATTCCGCCAATGGGTTCATGAATGCTCCTCGATCTTCTCGATCTCTACACGGACTTGAAAAACTTCGCCACGATCGCGGAAGCGACACCCGGGATGGGGCGGGAAGGTGCGCGCGCGCAGCAGGTTGAGGATCTCCCGGCCGCTATAGAGCCGATCCAGATCGATCGCGGAACGCGGCGCCAGGTCGGCTCGTCGATGGAAGCTGCCGGTGCCGGCCGGCTGTTCCAGCCGGGGGATGTCTAGCGCGATCATGGCGTCGAGCGAATCCGCGAAGAGGCGGATCATCCGGTCCTGCGCCTTGGCGTAGAGCGTCCCGCCCGTATCCGACCAGTCGGTCTCGATCAGGGCCTGGAAGGCGATCGGGCCGCTGTCGATGCCTTCGTCGACATGGTGGATCGTCACGCCCGCAGGCTCTCCGTCGGCCAGGGTCCAGAAGTTCGGGTCCTTCCCGCGCCCGTGCGGCAGCAGGCTGGGATGCATGTTCAGGGTCGCACTCTGTCCCGCGTCGAGAAAGGGGCGGCGCACGAGATGCGGCCACCAGGCCAGGATCACCAGCTCGGGAACCGTGTCCCGATGACGGGGCAGGAGCGCGCGGGCGTCGGCGTCGCTCCAGTCGATCAGGTCCTGTTGAAGCGCGAGCGCGGCATGGCGGCGGGCCACCGCGCTGTCGGCCGTGGCGGCGACGACGTAAGCCAGCCGGTCTGGACAGCGCTCGGCGAGAATCTGCAGCACCGCCTCGCCCACCACGCCATCGGCATAGAGGCCGATCCGTGTGCCGTCGACCGCGCCGGTCATGTCCGTCCCGGAAATGCCGGCCACTCTAGATCTCGCTCGTTGATGACCGGCGCGTCGAGCGGCCAGGTGATGCCGAAGGCCGGATCGTCGAAGCGATAGCCGCGGCGGGCGTCGGCGACGTATCCCGAGGTGATTTCGTAGTCCATTTCCGTATTGTCGGACAAGGTCTGGAAGCCGTGGGCCACGCCGGTCGGAATGTAGAGAATGACGCGGTTCTCTGCGCTCAGCTCCTCGCCGTGCCAGCGCCCGTAAGCCGGCGAGCCGGGGCGCACATCGACGATGACGTCGAAGGCGGCGCCGCGGATGCAGCGAACCAGTTTCGTCTCGTCGAAGGGCGGTGCCTGGAAATGCAGGCCCCGCAACGTGCCACGGGCGGCATTGAACGACATCGAGCGCTGGTCGAACCGCGTCTCGAGCCCGCGCCGGCTGAACTCGTCGGCGCAGAACCGCCGTGCGAAGAACCCGCGCTCATCCGTCGACGGCGTGATCGAGATCCTGAATGCGCCGGGGATCGGCAGGGGGTCAAACCTCATGGCGCCTTCGCCGTCGCTGCTGCATGTCGTCGGGTCGACGTCTCAGTCGATGATCACGGGATGCGGGATCGGCGTGATGAACCGACCACCCCACGTCCGGATATGGGCCATGTCCGCCATGATCTCGGCCTTGAGGTTCCACGGCAGGATCAGGACGTAATCGGGTTTCTCGCGGTCGATCATCTCCGGCGCGTAGATCGGAATTCCGGTGCCGGGCACCAGACGGCCCTGCTTGAACGGGTTCCGATCGACGACGAAATCGACCATGTCGGTGCCGATCCCGCAATAGTTCAGCAAGGTCGTGCCTTTCGCCGCAGCGCCGTAGCCGCAGATCTTGGCACCCTGTTCCTTCAGCCCGATCAGCAACGTGAGGAAGTCGCGCTTGTGCTTGCTGACCGTCTCGGCGAAGTCGGCATAGAGCGCATCCGTGTTGATCCCCGCATCGTGCTCGACCCGGCGCAGCCGGTTCAGGGCTTCGGTCTCGGAAAAGTCCGCCTTTTCGCGGCAGGCATACAACCGCAGCGAACCGCCATGCGTGGTCAGCTTCTGCGCATCGAAGACCCGCAGCCCGTGATGGGCGAGGATTTTCTCCAGCGAGAGCAGCGAGATGTAGGAATAGTGCTCGTGATAGATCGTGTCGTACTGGGTCTGGTCGATCATCTCGAGGATATGCGGAAACTCGAAGGTGATGACGCCCTTCTCGTTGAGCAGATGGGCAAAGCCTGAAATGAAGTCCTCGACGTCGGGAACATGCGCGATGACGTTGTTCGCGATCATCAGATCCGCCGTCCAGCCACGACTCGCCAACTGGCGACCGAGCTCCGCACCGAAGAAGCCGACATGCGTTTCGACGCCGAACTTCTCCTTGGCCGCCGCGGCGCAGTTGGCCGCCGGGTCGATGCCGAGGCAGGGAATGCCGCGCTCGACGAAGTTCTTCAGAAGATAGCCGTCGTTGCTGGCGATCTCCACGACCTTCGAGCGGCTGTCGAGCCCGAGGCGGTCGATGATCATGGCCGCATAGTCGGACGCATGCTTCATCCACGACGTCGATATCGACGAAAAATACGCGTAGTCGTCCTTGAAGTGGATCTCACGGCTGCCGAAGTCCTCCAGCTGGACGAGCCGGCAGGACGAGCAGACGAACGCCCGCAGCGGATAGACGTTCTCCACCGCATTCACCGCGTCGACGCGGGGAAAGGCGTTCGAGATCGGCGAGATCCCGAGATCCACGAACTTGGTCTTGAGGGGGCTGCCGCAGGCGCGGCAACTCAGGACTTTGGAAACCAGCATACGAACTCCCTGGAAGCTGGTGTCGATGGCGGCGGCGGCTGATGCCGCAGGGTGCCGCCACCCGCTTCGAAACCGAATGATCGCCGGCGATCCGCGCCGGTTCCGTCGAGACCCTTCACGGCTCTGTCGCGAGGGCGGATGGCGCTGCGGTCATGACTGGAGCCAGGACCGCAGGCGGCGCACGATGGGGCGTGCGACCGGCTTCACCAGGCGGATGAACTGCTGCTTGGCCGAAAGCCGCCGCTGCAGATCGCCGCCGATCGTCAACCCGACGCGGTCGAGCGGGCCTCTCGCCGCGAGCGGAACGATCTGCGCCCGCACGAGATAGAGGCTGAGGCAGCGCTCGTCTATCACCACGCCCGCTTCGTTCTCCACCGGTTCGGCGTGATCCGCCTCGAGGCGGATCTTGAACTCGGCCTTGCCGCCCGCTTCCGCGAGCAGCGGAACGCGGAGTTCGGTCAGGCCGTCGCGAAGGGCGACCGACGGCGCCGTGTCGGCCGAATTGACCTGGACCCTGCAGCCCTGCTGGGCGCCGCTCTTGGATCTCCGGCCACCGACGACCAGCACCAGCGCGTGGTCGGGCGGAAGATCGGCCACCGTGAAGGCGATCTGTCCCGACTTCCCGTCCATCCAGACGAATTCGGGCTCCGGTTGGGAAAAGCCCGAGCGCAGCATGTCGGTGCCGCTGCCCTTCTTGCGGAAGTCGTAGGCGACGCCGACCTCGATCGCCGGGGTGGGGCGATCGACCACGGTCATCGAAATCAGCCGCATTCCGAGATAGCGCGGGTCGAGCACCTTGCCTTCGGGATTGCGGACCTGCGCGGCCTGGTTGGTCCGGATCGTCACGCGCGTCTTCACCGCGTTGGGTCCGGCGACGGGGGCGAGGGGCACCCGAATCTCCGTGGCGTCCTCGGCGAGAGGAGCGGTTACGAGCTGACGGCCGTTGACGCTGACCGTGCAGGTCTGTCCCGCCGGGTCACCGGCGAGATCACGCCCACCCATGATCAGGATGAGTTCGCGTTCGCGTTCATTGGCGGTCATCTCGAAGGCGATTTCGCCCAGCAGACCGTCGATCCAGACAAAGCCGGGTTCCGGTGTGGAAAAGCCCTGCTTGAGGAAGTCGAGGCCGTCGCCGCCGATCTGGGTGCGATAGCAGCGGTTCAGCGCGATCCGCGGCAGGCGATAGTCGGAAGCGCGACCATCCGGTGACAGATCGATCCGACGCCGCTGCCACAGCCCGTTGCCGCGAACCGAGTCGCGGATGATTTCGACCTGCTGGTCCTCCGCCAGGACCGGCGCTGGTCGGTCGGCGGCCAGATCCTGCTTCAGCACGAGGGTTGCGGCGTTCGAACGGGCCAGCGGGCCGGAAAGCATCGCCCAGAGACCGAGCGCACGCACCTCGCAGCCGTCCAAAAGAGGCAGCAGGACCGTGGGAACGAGGTCGAGGGTCGTCGTGCGGAACAGGAAGCGGCCGGAATCCTCGCCATGGGCAGCCTCGATCAGGCGCCCTTCGCCGTTGAATCCGAGCGTCTCGAAGCGCCGTCTCAGCCGGTTCGCCGAGATCGCGTCCTCGCGGATCCGGCCTGAGGCCGCGACATGAGCTTCCGGATGGCGCTGCAGCGCCGCCACGAGCCGCGCGAGATGGTCCGAGAACCAGATCTCGTCGCACTCCATGATGCAGAGATGATCGGCCGAGATGCTCCGCAGCACCGCATCGAGCCCCTGGCCCCGCCTGTCCCGCGGGCCGCCCGGCAGGGTGGCGATCCGGCAAGAGGCCAACGGCCGCCCGCTATCGGTCTCGTTGCAAAGCCGGTCGATCTCCGCGTCGAAGGCGCTGCGGAATGCCTCCGTCACCAGGATGTCGAGGTGCAGCGTGACCCCGGTCTGGCGCCGGGCATTGGCGACCATCTCGGCGAAGACCGCCGGGTCGTCGCCGGCATAGACCAGAACGACGCCGACCGAGGCACCGGCGGGCGCTTCGGGCCGGGCGCGCCGGGCATGGTTGTCGAAGAGGGAGGTCAGACAGACTTCGAGGGAGAAGCGCTCGGCGAGGCGCTGCTGGCCGCGACGGGCCCGCTCGAGGGCTTCCGCCGGATTGGACCGGATGCCGTTGAGGATGCCGACGACCTGCCGGTAAACCTCTTCGGGCGGAAGCATGTCGTCGACGACGTAAACACAGTCGCTGAAATACTTGTCGATGAAGGGGTGCGGATTGGCGATGATCGCCGCTCCGGCGGCCAGTCCCTCGAACAGCCGGTTGCTCATGATGCCGGACTGCTGGTGGGCCGCCGAGGAGAAGGCCAGGCAGATGCCCGACGCATTGACTTCCTTCAGCACGCTGCGCCCGTCGAACGGGATCTCGTCGATATAGTTCTTGAAGCCCTCCCAGGGCTTCACCCCGTAGAACTCGCGCGGGCCGTAGATGTTGATGAGATCCTGTTCGTCGAGCTGCTCGAGCAGATAGTGGTGCCGGCTCTTCGTCCCGGAGATCTTCTCCCAGTTGATGCCGATATAGAACAGCTTCGAGTCGGCGCTGATGTTCGGGGCCAGATAGGGGCCCGGCAGACTGTGGAAGAGCGGCTGCAGGGGCGTCCCGAGCGGACGGTCGAAGCCGGCGAACAGATTGCAGGCGTGAGCGTCGGCCATGTCCGAGTGGCAGGACAGGACGTCGCTGTGGCTGGCCAGCTGTTCGACCGAGCGGGCATAGCCGAAGACGTGGAAATACTCCGGCGGGTTCCACAGTGTGACGTAGCTGTAGATGTCGAACGACCGCGGCGACTGGAAGTGCAGGGAGATCGCAAAATCGCAATCGGCCTGCGTGATCCGTCGCCCGACCGGGACCGTATCGGGTGCCGTGGAGGACAGGACGTAGCCGTCGTCGTCGATCACGAAGACATCGGCGTCGACATTGGCTGCGGCAGCCACCAGCCGCTCGATCACCTCGAACTCGGCGTTTTTGGTGTCCGGCCAGGTCGAGACGATGGCCATGGCGCGTCGGGCTCGGCGCGATCCGAGGGGGTCGGTGGGCTCAGCCTCGATCGTCATTCCAAATCCGTGCGCATCGTTTCAGTTCAACCCGGCAGGCTCGGCGTGCTCCGTGCCGCCGGCCCAATTCGGCACGGCCGATCCAGCTTGCGGTCCGGGGAGGCATAAGCGGGGGGGCGCCGGAAGTCCAGCACGCGCCTTCCCTTTGGTCGGCCCCGTCGACCGCCTTTCACGGCGCTGAAACCGGACCCTGGCTGGCGCGTTGGTCACGCGGAGAATGCGGGCCGGCATCGTCGCCTTCGGGCGAGGCCGGTGCGACCGGCAGACCGGCTCGCGGCGCTCGCGTCTCCGTCTGGTCCACCGAGGGCGCTGACATTGATGCGACTGATACCGCTCCGCTCCGACGGAACGTTGCGGCTTCCGGGCCTGCCGCTGGTTTTGCTGGCCATCGCGGCCGCCAAGCTGGCGCTGGTCTCGGGCAACGAGATCGTTCCCGAGGGTTCGGACAGCGTCGGCTACCTCTTGTTCGCCCATGACGGGTTCTGGGGCTACCCGACCTTGCCGATCCGTGGGCCGGGTTACCCGCTGTGGGTTGCCGCCGTGCACGCCGCGGCTGTGCCGCTGCGGGTCGCGACCGAGCTCGCGCTGATGGCCGGTGCCGCGGTGTTCAGCCTGTCCTTGCTGCGGCTGGCCGTACCGGCTGTCGTGGTCGCGCTGGTCTTCGCCGCGATCCTGTTCCACCCGGCGACGATCTCAAACCTCGACATGCCGATGTCGGAGGGCCTGTTCTTCGCGCTGCTATTGGCCAATCTGGCGGCGGCGATCAGCGTTCTGACCGAGAATGACTCCAGGAGGGCGTATCTCCTCAGCCTTCTGTGCGGTCTGACGCATGCGGCGCTGCTGCAGACCCGCGTCGCCGACGAACTTCTGCTTTTCGCAACGGCGGGCGCGGTCGCCACCGCGATGATCCTGATCTCGGTCGTGCGGCTCGGCATCGGGCGGGGTGTCGCCCTGGGCTTGCGTTGCCTGCTGGCGGGCCTGGTGGCGGCGCTCTGCGTCAATCTGGCCGTGTTCTCGCTGAACCAGGTGCGCTACGGCCATTTCGGCTACAACAGGATCGTCAACCTGTCCCAGGAACGCCTGCTGCGCGCCCTGATCCGGATCGATCCGGGCCGGCCGTCGCCACATCCTTACATCGTCGTCCAGAGCCGAGTCCGCGACGCTGCCTATGCCGCAAGCCCGACCTTCGCGTCGTTTCGCTCCCTGATCGAGGACGCCTTCCGCCCCCGCATCGAGGCCAGCGGGCAGGGCGGGCCCTCGCGGACGGGCGTGGCCGGCGAGATGGATTTCTCCGACATGGTCGGCCTGATGGCGACGCTTGCCCAGAACTTCGGCGAGCCGGCGCTCGATCAGGCCGCGGAAGAGCTGGATGCGGCCCTGGCGGCAGGGCGACTGCCGTCACGCCGGGTGTTCGGCCTGATCGTGCTCGACCGGGGCACCCTGGGGGCGATCGTGGCGGAGACCGCGAACACGATGCGGCAGCTGGTCAGGGCCGGCCCCGGCCCCGTGATGGACGACTTTCCCTTCTACGGGACTCTCTTCGCCCCTCTCTACGACGCGATGGCCGGACGCAGACAGAACCTGTTGCGAAAGGGGCCCCTGAGGATGGTGGTCGCCTTGCCCGAAGGGATGGTCCCGCAATCGGCCGCTTTGCGCAGTAACGCCATTGGCTTCTTCGAGCGGCAGGGGCAGGGCAATCCGTTTCAGAACACGCTCAAGGAACTCACGGATCGCGGCTTTGTCCCCTATGCCGACATGGGCAGCGCCACCGTGACCCGCCTGGCCGGTGCGCCGCCGGCATTCGGCGGCGCGAATCTCGCCGGCCACGCCTTCTATGCGCTCACGGTTCCACCCGTGCGCGACCGGGCCTTCCTGTATTTTCTCAGGCTCGACATCGGCCTGGCGGACGGGAGGTTGCTCCAGATCGCCGATCTGGAGGCGGGGCGGGTGGTCGAAGGCAGGACGCCCGCCACAGGACAGCCCTTCGCCTATCGGGTCGAGGATTTCGACCTGCGGCTGAGCCCGGCACACCGGCGAGCCTATGGGCTGCAACAGCGGCTGTTTCGGTGGTTCGACGCCTATGCGGGCTATGGCGCCCTGGCTCTCTCGGCCATGGGACTCGCCCTGCTCGGGGCTCTCGCCGGATCCTGGCGGTCCCGGCGCCGAGACTTCGGCGTCGCGGAGCTGCGCGCCGGCTGCGTCGCGGTGGTCCTGGGGGGCGTTGTCGTCGGGCGGGTCGTCTTCTACGCCGCGGTGGATGCGGCCCTGTTCCCGACCTCGACCGAGCGCCACGTCTTTCCGGCCGTGGCGCTGCTGTTCCCGTGGCTGCTCGTCTGTGTCGCCGTCACCTGTCGCGCGATAGCGTTCGCCCCGGGGCGGATTTCGTCCGCGCCGGAGCCGGTGGCCCGGCGAGAAGAGTTGGCCTGAGCAGCCTGCCGACCCGCGTCCGGCTCAACCGCCGTGGCGCTTCAGATCGGCATCGACCATCTCGCGGATCATCTCCTCGAGACCGATCGTGGCGTCCCAGCCGAGCTTGGCCTTCGCCTTGGCGGGGTCGCCGAGCAGCGTATCGACCTCGGCCGGCCTGAACAGGGCGGGGTCGATCACGAGATAGGCGTCCATGTCGAGGCCGACATGCTCGAAGGCGATCTTGCACATGTCGCGCACGGTCACCGTGCGGCCGGTGGCGATGACGTAGTCGTCCGGGACGTCCTGCTGCAGCATCAGCCACATCGCCTTGACGTAGTCGCGGGAGTGACCCCAGTCGCGCTTGGCGTCGATGTTGCCGAGGCGCAGCTCCTTGGCGAGGCCGAGCTTGATGCGGGCGACCGCGTCGGTGACCTTGCGGGTCACGAACTCGATGCCGCGCAGCGGCGACTCGTGGTTGAACAGGATGCCGCTGGAGGCGTGCAGGCCAAAGCTCTCGCGGTAGTTGACCGTCATCCAGTGGCCGTACAGCTTCGCCACCGCATAGGGCGAGCGCGGATAGAAGGGCGTCTTCTCGCTCTGCATCGGCTCCTGGATGAGGCCGTACATTTCGGAAGAGGAGGCCTGATAGAAGCGCGCCTTCGGCGCTTCGAGCCGGATCGCCTCGAGCACGTTCACGACGGCGAGCCCGGTGACGTTGCCGGTCAGGAGCGGCTGATGCCACGAGGATTTCACGAAGGACTGGGCGGCGAGGTTGTAGACCTCGTCCGGCTGGATTTCGCGGACGGTCCGGATCAGGCCCGACAGGTCGGTCATGTTGCCGTCGATCAGCTTGACCTGCTGCTCGATGCCGAGCCAGCGCAGGCGGACGTCGTTGACGTCGGCCGTGCTCGAGCGCCGGACGAGGCCATAGACCTCATAGCCTTTGGCGAGGAGGAACTCGGAGAGGTAGGCGCCATCCTGGCCCGTGACACCCGTGATCAAAGCCTTTGGCACTTGTAACCCCGCTCACATACGATTCCGGTTGCGCGGCATTCCGTACCGCCACGCCGACATTCAGCCGCCGAGCCGTTACAGAAGAGGCGCTGCAAGCGCAACTGGTATCGCCCTGCTCATCCAAGTTATCCGCGGCAGCCGATACGATGACCGACCGATCAAGCCGGAATAAAAATGGCTCGCCGCGCTTCGGACTGGCCCGCTGCCGTTGCTGGAATCGCTCAGCAGGCTGAAACCGATTGAGTAGGTCGTATGTTTCTGGCACATCATCGCGCAACAGGCGGCTTTCGACGCGCTCTCACGGCAGGAAAGCGAATGCTCCGGCCGGACGCCGCCTCCCATGACGTCACGAATCGCAAGGGCCCTGCGATCCCCATGCAGCCAACAGTCCGTAGCGCCCGGCGCCTCCTGGATCCGCGCGTCATCGCACTGCGCCTGGTCGCCGCCGTGGTCCGGCGGCCGCGGATCCTGCGGCAGGTGAAGGCGCTGGCCGCCTGGTTCCCGATGCTGGAGCGCCGGCTCAAGGCGCGCATCTTCTCGCTGCCGGACGCCTCGGAGTGGATGGGCGCCGGTCAGGCGCTGCCGGCCGAGCCCGTCTCTGGCCAGGCCCGCTGGCTCCATGCCCGTCTCGAGGCCCGCCGGGCCGCGCGACGGTGAGCCGCCCCCCGCCTGTCACCGATCGGTTGTCCGCTTCCCCCATGCGCCTGATCCTCGATCTTCAGACCCTTCAGTCGAACTCGCGCGAACGGGGGATCGGACGCTTCAGCCGCGGCTTGGCGCGGGCCATGGTCGAGGCCGGCTCCGGACGCGACATCCTGGCGCTCCAGAACGCGGCCATGCCGCTGGCGATCGATCCGGACGGCGCGATGCTGGATGGTCTGCTGCCCGCCGACCGGGTCGAGGTCTTCTCCGGCCTGACGGCCACGCGCGCCATCTTCAGCCGGGGCGTCGAGCGCGCGCGCGCGTCCGATCTGGTCCGGGATGCCCATGTCGACCAGCTGCTGCCGAGCGCGGTCCATGTCGCGAGCCCGTTCGACGGCTTCGGCGACGATACGGTCGTGGGGGCGCCCGGGCGCCGGCGCGCCCATCTGACGGTCGCGACCGTCTTCGACCTGATCCCCTTCGAGGCGCCGGATCTGCATCTGCCGACGCCGCTGCACAAGCGCTGGTTTCACGACCGGCTCGCCAGGCTCGGCCAGGTCGATCTGCTGCTGGCGATCTCGGAACACACGCGCCAGCGCGCCATCGCCTTGCTGGGGATGCCGCCGGAGCGGGTGGTCACGATCCTCGGCGACGCCGACCGGATGTTCCGAAGGCTCGATCTCGCGCCGAGCCACCGCGACGCGATGCTGCAGCGCTATGGCATCACCAAGCCCTTCGTGATGCACACGGGGATCCTTGAACCCCGCAAGAACGTGCCCGCGCTCGTGCGCGCCTTCGCCTCCCTGGCGCCCGAGCTGAGGGACGCCCATCAGATCGTCCTCGCGGCCCGGGCCACGGACAGGGACCGGGATGCGTTGTCCGCGGTTGCACGGAAGGCCGGGCTCGATCCATCGGCTCTCGTCTTCGCCGGCCATGTGCCTGACGAGGACCTGCTCGTTCTGTACAATGCCTGTGCCGTGTTCGCCTTTCCCTCGCTGGCCGAGGGGTTCGGCCTGCCTCCGCTCGAGGCGATGCGCTGCGGCTGCCTGGCCATCGGGGCGCGCGACACCAGCACGGCGGAGGTGATCGGCGACCCCGAGCTGCTGTTCGATCCCCGCGACGACGCGAGCATCGCCGCCTGCCTCACCCGCGTCCTGGGCAATCCGGACTTCCGGGCCGCCAAGCTGGTGTCGGCCCAGATCCAGCAGGATCGTTTCAGCTGGCGCCACTCCGCGCGGATGGCGCTCGACGCCATCGACGCTGGCGTCGACCGGCTGCGGCCGGACCGGCCGCATCCCACCGCGCGCCTTCGTCTGGTCAGGCCTGCCGAATGGCCGGAGCTTCCAGCCGCCCTCTCCGCCGCGGCGAGCTGGATGGGCGATGGCGCAGGGCAGCCCGGCGGCATCCCCGTCTATCCGGTTGCGCGCAGCGGCCCGACGCCGTCGATCGCACGCGCGCTGTCGGAGCAGCCCGGCCTCCTGCTCTGGCTCGACGATGAGATCGGGTGCGGAACCGCGGCACCGGCGGCGGCGGCGGACAGCGTGTACCGGGTACACGGCTATCGTGGGCTGATCGAAGGGCGCAGCGTCGCCGCCCGCGAGAGCTGGAGCGAGGCGCCGGGCGTCGTGGCCTCACTCACTGCACCGGCGGGGCCGGCTCTGGACGAGCCCGATTGGCTTCGGGCCGCGCTGGCGGCGGAGGCCCTGTCGGAGGCTGAAGATCTGGTCGCACGGGAGCCGATGCGGGCCGAAACGCTGACGGCTCTGGCCAACAGACTGGCTGAGACGCTGCTGCCGCGGGGCGCGCGGAGGCTGTTTCTCGACGTCACCGAACTGGCCCAGCGCGATGCGCGGTCGGGTGTCCAGCGCGTGGTCCGCAACGTCGCGGCGAGGCTGTTGCGGGAGGCGGAGGGATGGCGCATCGAGCCGGTCTATCTCGACGGCGAGACCTTCCGCTACGCCCGTGCGTTCTCCACGGCATTCCTCGGGTTGCCGCCGCTGGCGCTCGCGGACGATCCGGTCGACTTCCGATCCGGTGACACGTTCCTGGGTCTGGATTTGAACGTCCTCATGTCGGAGGTCGCGTTCGACACGCTCGAACGGCAGCGTCGCCGCGGGCTGCAGGTCTGGTTCGTGGTCTACGATCTCCTGCCGTTGCTGATGCCGGACTGTTTCGATCCCGGCTTGCGCCTGCCGTTTCACCGCTGGGTCAGCAAGATCGCCGGCCTTTCCGATGGGCTGGTCGCGATCTCCCGCTCCGTCGCCGACGAACTGGCCGGCTACCTCGAAGGCGTCCGGCCGCAGCGGTCGAAGCCCCTGCAGATCACCCATTTCAACCTGGGGGGCGATCTCGATGGTGAAACACCGCCGAGCGAGATCGGTCCCGAGCACGCGCAGGTCATCGCCGCTCTCGGCGGCCGGACCTACTTCCTGAAGGTGGGCACGATCGAGCCCCGCAAGGGCCACCGCCAGCTGCTCGACGCCTTCGATCTGCTCTGGCGCGAAGGCCGTGACGTGGCCCTCGTCCTGGTGGGCAAGGCCGGTTGGCTCACCGGCGACCTGGTGCCCCACATCAAGGCCCATCCGGAGCTTGGTGCCAGACTGTTCTGGCTCCAGGGCGCCGGCGATGCCGCGCTGGACACGCTCTACGGAGGCGCGACCGCCGTCATCCAGGCCTCCTATGGCGAGGGGTTCGGCCTGCCCCTGATCGAGGCCGCCCGTCATCGCAAGCCGATCATCGCGCGCGACATTCCGGTGTTCCGGGAACTCGCGGACGGCTTCGCGACCTTCTTCCAGGGGCTGACGACGGCGGATATCGCCGCCACGATCGGCGCCTGGCTGGATACGGCGCCGGATCTGCGCCCCCAGTCCGACCACATGCCCTGGATCACCTGGCAGCAGAGTGCGGGCGAGCTCGTTGCGGCCGTTTCGGGCGAGAAGCCTTATCGCGTCTGGGACGAGCGGGCGCTCGATCGCTGGACCTGGACTCCGGCGCATCCCGAAATGACGAGCCCGACCGCGCGGATGGAGCGTGGCAGGTTCGTCGCGGAAGCCGCGTCGGGGCCGCTGCTGCGCATGGACATCGCCCCGCTGCCACAGGGGGCCTACACCCTCGAGATCGGCCATGACGCCATCGCCGGGTCCGGTGCCCGGCTGCGTGTGGGCTGGCAGCCGGCAACCGGCCCGGCGCGGCAATGGGATGTCGATCTGTCCTCGCAACCGGCCGGCCCGGACGTGCTGCTGCGGACAACGGTGGAGGTCACGTCGGACCGTGGCGGCGTGGCGTTGTCGGTCGACCATCTCGGCCCCGGTCCCGTCGCGCTGACATCGGTCGTGCTGACGAGGCTGAAGCACCATGACGCCTGAGCGTCCCGACGGCGGCAGGCCGGCCTCGCCCGTCCCGGACCGTGACAACGCCGGCGCGGCAGCCCGCCGCCGCCAACGGCTCGCCGATTTGTCCGGCCTTGCCGTCGTCGCCCCCTATCTGATCCTGACCGGCATCTTCACGCTGGTCTATCTGGCGCATCCCGCGCTGCCCGGGAACAATCTCGAGCACCCGCTCGGATGGTGGGGTTGGTGGGACCAGAGCCTGTATCTGCGCTCGGCCCAGGCGCTGGGACGCCTGGTGCTGTCGCCGGACGTCCACTGGTATCCGCTCGGCTACAGCCTGCTCGGAGCGCCGTGGACGCGCATCGTCCCCACCCATCCCTTCTTCTTCGTCAACTTGCTCGCCCTGCTCGGCGCCTTCTTCTGCTTCCTGCGCATCGGCCGGGCGCTCGGTGTGCGGGACGGCACGGCCGCCTTCGTCTTCATCGCCGCGGTCGCGACGGACGGCCTGATCTTCTGGCAGTTCGTGATTCCCTGGAACACGACGCCGGTCATGCTCTACGTCTATCTCGCGCTCGCGGTGACGCTGCGCGAGGCGCCGCTCGACGTGCCGGCGACGGTGCTTGCCGCGCTTTGCGCCGCGCTGGTCCTCGTGACCCGCCCCAGCGACATGCCGATGCTGGCTCCCGTCGGCCTGGTGCTCATTCTGCGCTGTCTGCGTGAGGCCCCGCTTCCGCTCGCATTGGGCCGGCTGGCGGCAGGCGCTGTGGCGGCAGGGGTGGTCTGTGGGGCCTATGCCGCGCTCCATTTCCGGATCTACGGCGTCGCGCCTTCGCCCTATATGGCTCACTCCGGCGCGATCGGTCTCAATCTCGCGGATCTGCCGCGCAAGCTCTACGCCGTCTTGCTCGATCCCCGGCCGTTCTACGGCGAAGGTCAGGGACTGCTCCAGCGCGCGCCCTGGATTCTCCTTGCGGTCCCGGGCCTGGCGCTCGCTCTCGTCACGAGGAACCGCGCCGCCGTCCTCGTCGCGGCGGTCGTGACGGTCAACATCCTGTTCTATGCGGCCTATACCGATTTCCTGCCGCACGGAATCTGGCGCTACAACAACATCCACTACCTGAAGACGTCTTATCCGCTGCTCGGTCTGCTGGCCGTCTTCGCGCTCGCCCGTCTGCGTCGTGTCCGGACGGTGGCGATGGCCGCGGCGATGATGCTGGCGGTGCTCGCCATCGAGTATCGCGTGCCGCGGCTCTCCCTCCCGGCACGGGCGATCGACGCGCACACGATCGCGATCGAGACCGCAGGTCTGCGGGTCGAGACCCTCGTCCTCGACCAGGCGAAGCTCGACTACAAGAACGTCTATTTCGACGAGAACGTGATCCAGGCGAACGGCGCCGCGATGCGCAACATCTTCGACTTCCGGTCGATCCCCGTCGACGGGCGGGTCTATGTCGTGTTCTTCCGCACGATCGAGGCCCCCGAGATCCGGCTCACCTTCAAGGCGCCGCACGGCTTCCCGCTGTCGCAGCCGGTCGCCGTCGATGGCGGCAGCGGCGCTTTCGGCCTCCGCTGGCCGCGCTGGCCCTGATCGCGGCGGCGCCTCCGGCCGACCGGGCGCGGACGCTTGCTACCGCGACGGGAGCGAATGGCGGCTCCCGCGAGGAGCCGCCGCCGAGCTCAGGACCGCCGATAGATGTCCTCTAGCCGCACGATGTCGTCCTCTCCGAGATAGGACCCGACCTGAACCTCGATGAGTTCCAGCGGAATCTTGCCCGGATTGGCCATGCGGTGAACGCAGCCGATCGGCAGGTAGATCGACTCGTTCTCGTGGACGATGTGGGTTTCGGCGTTACGGGTCACCTCGGCGGTGCCGCGGACGACGACCCAGTGCTCGGCGCGGTGGAAATGCTTCTGCAGCGACAGCACGCCGCCGGGCTTGACCGTGATCCGCTTGACCTGATGGCGTTCGCCGAGGTCGATCGACAGATATTTGCCCCAGGGGCGCTGCACCTCGCGATGCGCACCCGCCTCCGATTCTCCGTTGGCGGTGATCAGCGCGACCATGTCCTTGACCTTGTCGGCCCGGGCCTTGGTCGTGACCAGGACGGCGTCGCGGGTGGAGATCACCGCCACGTCGTCCAGGCCGATCACGCCGACGACGGCCTCGTCCGAGCGGATGAGGTTGTCCTTCCCCTCGATCACATAGCCGCGGCCGGTGATGGCGTTGCCGTCGGCATTCTTCTCCGACAGCTCCCAGACGGCGGCCCAGCCGCCGACATCCGACCAGCCGAAATGGCCGGAGACGACGGCCGCCTTCTGCGTCCGCTCCATCACGGCGTAGTCGATCGAGATCTTCTTGGTTTCGGCGAAAGCCTTCGCATCGAGCAGCAGGAACTCGAGATCCTGCTTGGCCCTGGCCACCGCCTCGGCGACCGGGGCGAGGATATCGGGCTCGAAGGCTTCGAGTTCGGCGCGCATCGTCGCCGCGTCGAAGATGAAGTTGCCGGAATTCCAGACATAGCCGTCGAGCAGATACTGCGCCGCCCGGGCGGCGTCGGGCTTCTCGACGAAGGCGGAGACGCGCCGCGCGTCGCCGTCGATCGCCTCGCCGGGGCGGATGTAGCCGTAACCCGTGGCCGGATGGGTCGGCGGAATTCCGACGGTGACGATGTGGCCCTGCGCCGCCACCAGCCCGGCCCGGCGGCACGTCTCGACGAAGAGCGCCCCGTCCTGGACCACATGGTCCGCGGCGAAGACGCCGACCACGGCGTTCCCGTCCCGGGCCAGTGCCAGCTCCGTCGCGGTCGCGACGGCGGCACCGGAATCCCGCCGTGCCGGTTCCAGCACGATCTGGGCCGTGACGCCGATGGCCTGCAGCTGCTCCAGCACCGTGAAGCGGTACTCCGCATTGGTGATCACGATGGCCTGATCGAAGACCGACGCGTCCGCGACGAGCCGCATCGTCCGCTGGAAGGAGGATTCCTGGCCGAGCAGGGCGATGAACTGCTTGGGCATGGTATCGCGCGAAACCGGCCAAAGCCGCGTGCCGGCGCCGCCGCACATGATGACGGGTATGATCTTGGCTGCCATCGGCGATGGGATCCCCAGTGTAGAAGCTGACGTTGTCTGCTTAGTCGAGAACGACGCCGCGTCAACGAGCAAGCGCGGTTCGACGCTGCGTCACCCGCCCGGATATGCAGCCGGTCGCGGGCGATGTCTTGGCGCGAGGCCCTCTTGCAACGATCAGGCCGTGGCCTGCCGCGCGATCTCGAGCCCCTCGGCAAGCAGCGCTTCGGCCGCTGTCTGATCGGGAGCCTCGACATAGACGCGAAGCTCCGGCGCATTGCCGGAGGCCCGGAAATGGACGGTCGTGCCGTCGTTGAGGGTGAGCCGCAGCCCGTCGCGCCGGTCGCGGGCGGCGACCCCGCCGTGCCCGGCGAAGATCGCCTCGCGATAGGCCGGGTCTTCCGCGTCCAGCCGGTCGATGAGCGACGCGGTCTTCTGCTGGGGGATCTCCTGCAGGCGATTGGACAGGGCGATGGCGAAGGACTGTTTCGCGGCGAGCCGGCTCAGCGGCTCTCCTGCGCTCGCCGCCGCCGAGAGGGTCGCCAGGATCGGCAGCATCGCATCGCGCGTCGGGAGGGCGGCGAGCCGGCGCTCGCCTCTGGCCACATCGGATCCCAGCAACACGCCACCATTGGCCTCGAAGCCGATCACCAGCTCCGCACCCTGGGCCGTCGCCTCCGTCATCCCGGCGATCACATAAGGCGACCCCACGCGGGTCCTCAGGACGCGCTTGAACCGCCCAGGGCCTTCCAGCGCGGAGTTGGAGGTCACGGGCGTGACGATCGCGTCGGCGCCGAGAAAAGCGGCGGTGAGTGCACCGACCAGATCGCCGCGCAGGAAGCGGCCGGCTTCGTCGGCGACCAGCGGACGGTCGGCGTCGCCGTCGGTGGAAACGATCGCGTCGAGCGCCCGGCTCGAGGCCCAGCCCGCCGCCAGCGCCACGTCCTCGGGGCGCAGCGCCTCCGTGTCGACGGGGATGAAGCTCTCGGCCCGCCCGAGCGGGACCGCCTCGGCTCCGAGTTCGGCCAGCATCTCGCAGATCACGTCACGCCCGACGGAGGAGTGCTGATAGACGCCGATCGTCCGGCCCTGCAGCGCGCCCGCTTCGAAGAAGCCGAGATACCGCGCCTTGTAGGCGGCGAGGGCATCGTGCCGCCGTGGCTCGACCGGCTCGGGAGGAACCGCGTTCAAGGCGAGCCGGTCATGCCAGGCGAGGATGCGGGTCTCGTCGGCTTTGTCGATCTCGCCCTCCCGGCGGTAAAATTTCAGCCCGTTGCGATCGTCCGGAATATGGCTGCCGGTCACCATGATCGCCGGGGCGCCGAGATGCAGGGCCGCGAGCGCGAGCGCCGGCGTCGGGATCTCGCCGCAATCCACGGGCACCAGGCCGGCGTCGGCGATGGCGCGTGCGCATTGCCCGGCGATCAGCGGGCTCGAGGAGCGCAGGTCGCGCCCGATCAGGATCTCGCCTCCGGAACCGGCGGCCCCGTCCTCGCCGATCATGCTGCAGAAGGCACGGACATGGCTGTAGGCGGGCAGGCCGATGAGTTCGGTCACGAGTCCCCGCAGGCCGGAGGTTCCGAATTTGAGGCTCGTCATCTCGGGGGCCGCCTGTCCATGCCGTTGGGGGAATTCAACTCGGGATGATCCGGCCGCCATGAGCAAGGGTCTCTGCCGCTGGCGTCCGGGCCGCACCTGAATAGGCCGATGCCTCGGCCGAAATCAACGGGCGGCCGCTCCGCCAGATCCCCGACCTCGGTCTGTTGCGGCTTCAAAGGGAGCCGGCCGGCACCGGTCCCAATCGGCCGCGCAGCCCGTCTCGCAGCCCTGCGCAGACGGGGCGCAGCGAGCCGGGCTCGCCCTTCAGCCCGAGCAGTCCGATCTGGGCCGCCAGACCGGCGCAGGACTTGAGCCGCCACCGCCAGGGCACATGGCCCAGCCCGGCGACGGCGACGACGTTGCGGGCATAGTAGTAGTTGCGGACCCGGCTGTGGCGCAGGATCTGGGGCTTGCCGAGTTCGTCGGGGCTGACGGCCTCGCCCCAGCGATGCGGCACCTCCAGATCAGTGGCGATATAGGAGCCCCAGCCGCGGTGCCAGGCGCGGAAGCCCCATTCGACATCGATGCCCGCGATGAAGAAATCGTCGCGGAAGGGGCCGATCTCGGCATAGGCGGCCATGTTCACCAGCGAGGCGGAGGTCGGCGCGAAATCGACGGCGGCGAGGCCGCCGGCATCGGGCTCGCCCCGCCATTCGTAGCGGATCGGCTTGTAGAAGCCTTCGGCGGGCGGCACGAGCCGCGGCGCCAGAACGCCGATGCGTCGGCCCTCGGCCTGAAGCGTGACGGACCGTTGCGCCAGCACGTCGAGCAGCCCCGGCTGGGGCTCGCTGTCCTGGTCCAGCAGCATGACATGGCTGAACCCGTCCCGCGCCGCGGCCTCCATCACGGCGTTCAGGCCGTGCCCGAGGCCGAGATTGGCCGGGCTTCGGATCAGACGCAGATCGGTCGGTGCCAGCGCTGCGATGGCCGCTTCGTCCACCGGCCCGTTCGCGAAGGCGAAAAACGGCTGGCCACGCAGACCCTGCGCCTGTCGTGCGAGCAGGGCGGGGTCGGGCTGGTACAGCACCACCGCCGCACAGGCTCGCGCGCCTTGCCTCTGCCCGTCGGGTCCTGTCGTCACGCTGCCATCCTCGTCGCGAGCGCTACGCCATAGACCGTTCCGGCGCGGGACGGCAATCGGCGCCGCGCCCGCCCCCGTGCCGGGCGCACGGGGGCAATCCGCTCCCGCCCTTGCCCGGCCGGTGCGGCCTGCGCGATAAGGGGTCAGGGCCCGGTCGTCCGCCGCGGCGTCACGGGGCGGCAGAGACCTTTCCCAGCCATGACCTTTCCCAACCTCCACAGCCACGGCTTTATCCGTCTCGCCTGCGCGGCGCCGCGGCTGAAGGTCGCCGATCCGGTGTTCAACCTCGCTCAGATGCTGCCTCTGTTGCGGCGGGCGGAGGGGGAGGGCGCGTCGGTCGTGCTGTTCCCGGAGCTGGGCCTCAGCGCCTACGCGATCGATGATCTGCATATGCAGAGCGCGCTGCTCGATGCGGTGCGCGACGCTGTTGCCGCGCTCGTCGACGAGAGCCGGGCCCTGCGGGCGGTGGCTGTCGTCGGCGCGCCGCTGCGGGTCGGGGGGCGGCTCTTCAACTGTGCGATCGCGGTCCATCGCGGCCAAATCCTGGCCGTTATGCCCAAGACCTATCTGCCGAACTACCGCGAATTCTACGAGCGCCGGCAGTTCGCCTCCGGCGAGCGCGCCGGGATCGCCTCGATCGAGCTCTGCGGCCAGGAGGTCCCCTTCGGCACCGACATCCTGCTGACCGCCTCCGACGTCCCCGATCTCACGCTTCATATGGAGATCTGCGAGGACGTCTGGATGCCGGTGCCGCCGAGTTCCTTCGCGGCGCTGGCGGGCGCGACCGTTCTGCTCAACCTCTCGGCTTCCAACGTCACCATCGGCAAGTCGGATTGGCGCCATGCGCTCTGCAAGGCGCATTCGGGCCGCTGCATCGCGGCCTATGCCTATTCCGCCGCCGGCACGGGTGAATCGACCACCGATCTAGCGTGGGACGGTCAGGCGATGATCTACGAGAACGGCGCCCTGCTGGCCGAGGCCGAGCGCTTCGCCGCCGAGCCGCAGCTGATCCTCGCCGATATCGATATCGAGCGGCTGGCGCTCGACCGGTTGCGGATGAACACCTTCGGCGACAATGCCGATGCGCTGCGCGACCGGCTCGGCTTTCGCCGCATCGCCTTCGCGCTTGAGCCGGACCGCGAGCGCGATCTCGGCCTGCGGCGCGAGGTCGAGCGCTTTCCCTTCGTGCCCTCGGACGATGCCAGGCTGAACGAGCTCTGCTTCGAGGCCTACAACATCCAGTCGCACGGCCTGCGCCAGCGGCTGGCGAGTACCCGTGTCGACAAGATCGTCATCGGCGTCTCCGGTGGGCTCGATTCGACGCAGGCGCTGCTCGTCGCGGCCGATACGATGGATGCGCTCGGCCTGCCCCGCGAGAACATCCTCGCCTACACGCTGCCCGCCTTCGCCACCAGCGCGGGCACCAAGACCAATGCCTGGCGGCTGATGAAGGCGCTCGGCGTCACCGCCGCGGAGATCGACATGACCCCGGCCTGCCGGCAGATGCTCATCGATATCGGCCACCCCTTCGCCAAGGGGCAGCCCGTCTACGACATCACCTTCGAGAACGTGCAGGCGGGCGCGCGCACCTCGCTCCTGTTCCGCCTCGCCAACAAGAACAACGGCCTCGTGCTCGGCACGGGCGATCTCTCGGAACTGGCGCTGGGCTGGTGCACCTATGGCGTCGGCGACCAGATGTCCCATTACAACGTCAACGGCTCGGTTTCGAAGACGCTGATCCAGCATCTCATCCGCTGGGTCGCCCGCACGGAGCGCTTCGGCGCGGAGGCCTCGGCGACGCTGGAGGCGATCCTCGCCACCGAGATCTCGCCCGAGCTGGTGCCGGGGGATGGCGAGGGACCCAGCCAGAAGACCGAGGATTTCGTCGGTCCCTATGCGCTGCAGGATTTCAACCTGTATTACACGACGCGCTACGGCTTCCGCCCGAGCAAGATCGCCTTCCTGGCGCAGCATGCCTGGGCGGATGCGGCGCGCGGCGGCTGGCCGCCGCATATGGAGGCGGCCAAGCAGGTCGCCTACGATCTGCCGACGATCAAGAAGTGGCTGACCGTCTTCGTGCGCCGCTTCTTCGAGACCAGCCAGTTCAAGCGCTCGGCCATGCCCAACGGACCGAAGGTCTCGTCCGGCGGCTCGCTCTCGCCGCGCGGCGACTGGCGCGCGCCGAGCGACGCCTCGGGGGCGGCCTGGCTCGCGGATCTCGCGCGCATTCCGGATTGAGGGTCGTGCGCTGCGGGCCACCGCCGACCGCATCCCTCCGACTGCGATCGCACCCGCGCCGTCATTCCGGACAAGCCGCGAAGCGGCGCCGATCCGGAATCCATCATCGAGCCAAATCGATGCCCGAATCCGCCCTCCGATGGATTCCGGGTCTTCGCTGCGCTCGCCCGGAATGACGGTAAGGGGATGATCGGTCGTCGCGACGCACCGAAAGCCCCGGCCGGCTGATCGCCGCGGGGTTTTCGGGTCTTGAAGCGTATCCGAGGGGATGCGCGGGACGATGGTGGCGTCGCAGCCGACGACTGCGTGCCGGTGTCGGTGTCGATGTCGGAAACGTCGAAGCAGCGCCAACAGCCGCCACCTCGCCCCGCGCGCGGTTCTCTTTGGTGCTGGCGTCGCGCGTTGCGTCCCTCACGGACCGGGTTGTGGTCGACCCGGGCGACGAAGCCCCTCCATGGCGTCAGGCCCGCGACGGCCGTCCCCCATGAACACCGCACCCTCCCCGGCCACACGACGCCTCGCGAAGCCCCCTCGGTCGGGGAAAGCGAGCGCAGGATAGGCACGGCTTCGGGCGGCGGGGATAAGCCGGGCCCGATATCCCCGCCTCGTCCAGGAGATCGGGCCGAGCTGGAAGCCGCCGGCCAGCATGTCGGAAGGGATCGAGGGCGCAATCCTCAGCAACCAGGCCGTGATCCGGCAGGCGGAAGCGCGGCTGCGCGATCTGGCCGCCAAGGGATCGGCGAAGGGCCGTTCGCGCGGGAGTCGATCCCGGCGCGTGGTCCGGAGCGCAACTTTACGGATGGAGAACGTCGCGAGATCAATCGGATCGGATCGCTGTTTGGATGCCACACTTGTGGAACCACTGAGCCAGGCACCAAGACCGGGAACGTCATTCTCGATCATCAGACGCCGACCGCACTGCGGTTGCCGGGCTCAATCCAGCGCCTCTACCCTCAGTGCCTATCTTGCAATCATGCACAAGGCGGATACGTCCGTTCACTGGGGAGGATGCGCTGAATGAACCGCACCGCTAGCATTCAACCCATTAATTCGATCATCTTCATCCATGGCGGAGGCAGCGTCGATGTCCCGGCTGACAAGATCGGCCGCACGAATGGCCTGGTAGCGGCATCAGACAGCTGCCTGATCGTATGTGTCTATCCGGAGGTCGATGGTCCTACCGAGCTAACGATCGGCCGTGCTATCGATGTCGACCCAGGTCGAGCACCAGACTTCATCGGCCCGCTGTCGACGCCAGGGCGCCGTGTGATCATCGATCAGATCGACGAGCGCGTCATCCACGACCAGATCGTCAGCTCCCATGCGCCGACGATCCGCCTCTGGTTCAGCCATCCGCGCTGGCCGGAGCGGGTTCTGATCGGCATCGACTGACGGTTCAGGCCCGCCTCAGGACCGCCCGCCATCCACCGACAGCACCTGCCCGGTGACCCAGCCGGCCTGCTCGCTCAGGAAGAACAGGCTCGCCGCGGCGATGTCGGCGGGCGTGCCGAGGCGGCGGGTGTGGATGCCCTCGATCAGCCGCTTCTGCCCTTCCGGCCCATAGCTCTCCCATTGCCGCTCGGTCGCGGGGTTGGAGCGGACAAAGCCGGGCGCCACCGAATTCACCGTGATGCCATGCGGCCCGAACTCCCAGGCGAGCTGCTTGGTCAGCCCGACCAGCGCGTGTTTGGCGGATGAATAGGCCTGGATGCCGGTCAGGCTCGGGCGCAGGCCCGCACCCGAGGAGATGGTGACGATCCGGCCATGGCCGCAGGCCTTCATCGCGGGCGCCGCCGCCTGTGCGAGGAAGAAGGCGGAATCGACATTCGCCGCGAAGATCACCCGCCAGTCGGCCTCCGAGATCGCCTCGATCGGACGGCCGACCTGGCCGCGCACGCCGCCCGCCGCATGGACCAGAAGCTCCAGCCGGCCGCTTTGCGCGACGATGTCGGCGACAAGCTTGGCCGCGGCCTCGGCCGAGCCGAGATCGACGGCATGCGGAATGGCGCCGATCGCGGCTGCCGTGGCCGCGACGCCCTCGGCGTCGATGTCGGCGAGATGGACGGTGGCGCCGGCCTCGACCAGCGCGGTCGCGATGGCGCGGCCGATGCCCTGGGCCGCGCCGGTGACGAGGGCTACGCGGTCGTCAAAACGGATTTGCATCGGTCGATCAGCACTTTCAGGGTCTCTGGGGATTGCGGCCGCCGGCCGTCCTCGATGTCGTGGATCAGGGTCACCAGGGTCTCAACCGCCGGCGTCGGCACACCGGCCTCACGCCCAAGGGCGGCGATGATGCCGATCTGCGGATCGACCTCGGTCTTGCGCTTGCGCACCGCGAGGTCGCGCCAGATGCCGGAATGGGTCTTGGCGGTCTTGGAGGTATAGTCGGCGAGCCAGGCGATGGTCTCGATCTGCGGATATTCCGGCTGGCCCGGCGCAAACACCATCGGGTCGAACTCGCCGAAGCCCAGCGTCTTGACGCCGCGCGCGGCCGCCACCGCCGCGACCTCCTGGCCGAGCGCCAGCCAGACCACGAGGCGCTCCGGATCGGCGAAGTTCGCCGACATCGAATCCTGCGTCAGCGCGGTGCCGAACAGCATCGCGCCATAGGAGAGCTTGCCCCAGAGATAGCCCCAGATATTGGTCGTCAGGATCGATTTGGGCTCGAAGCCGAGCAGCAGCTTGTGCATCTCGATGGCGCGCGGCGTGATCTGCCCGTCGATCTCGCCGACGACGACGGCCCCCTCATTGCCGTAGAGGATCTCTCCCGGCCCATGCCAGTCGGCCCCGAAATTGACGAAGCAGCCCATCGTCCGCTCCGCCCCGACAGCGGCCGCGATGGCGATTTCGTTGAGGCCGTTCTGCGCCGAGAGGACGTAACCATCCGGCGCCAGATGGGGCTTGAGCGCCGCGACCGCCGCGTCGGTCGCGCCGGCCTTCACGGCGAGCACGATGCGCTTGTAGGTCCCGGTCAGCTCGGCCGGCGTCACGGCGGGGATGACCTGCGTGAAGTTGTCGATCGGGCCGGTGATCGAAAGCCCCGTCGTCCGGCAGGCCTCGACATGCTCGGGCACGATGTCGACCAGCAGCACAGGGATGCCGGCGCGCGCCCAATAGGCGCCGAGCGTGCCGCCGATCGCGCCGGCGCCCCAGATCAGGATCGGTTCGGTGGTCATGTGAGCAGCTCCTGAGCCCGTGAGCCCTCATCCTGAGGAGCGGCTGAAAGCCGCGTCTCGAAGGATGATTCCGTGAACGCGCGAACCTCCTGGACCATCCTTCGAGACGCCGCTGCGCGGCTCCTCAGGATGAGGGCTGAGGGAGACGAGCGAACAGCCATCACGCCTGACCCGCGATCTCGACATCCGCATGGGTCGCGACATGGACGAGGCCGTCCGGCGTCACCCAGCCGCGATACATGCCCTGGGTGTTGTAGGGCGCGACGATGGTCCCGTCCGCGTCGATGGCGACCAGCCCGGCGCCGATCTTGTGGGCCGTGAGCTCGCCGAGCACGGCGGCGCTCGCCTCTTTCAGGTCGAGGCCTTTGTAGCCGATCAGCGAGGCCAGCTCATGGCCGACGCAGTAGCGGATGAAGAACTCGCCCTTGCCGGTGCCCGACACCGCGCAGCGCCCGTCGCGGGCATAGGTGCCGGCGCCAATGATCGGGGAATCGCCGACGCGGCCGACGGGCTTGTTGGTGTAGCCGCCGGTGGAGGTCGCCGCCGCCAGGTGCCCCGCCGCGTCCAGCGCCACCGCGCCGACGGTGCCGTGCTTCTCGGCCTCGCTCGCCTCGCCGGCCGTGCCGACGAGCTCGCGGATCTTCATCGAGGACAGGTTCTTGCGCCGCCGCTCCGTCGAGAAATGCCCGTTCTCGACGATGTCGAGCCCCTCATGGGCGGCGTAGGTATCGGCCGCAGGCCCCACCAGCAGCAGCGGGTCGCCGCGCTGCATCAGCGCCTTGGCGGCGCTGACGGGATTGCGGATGCGCTTGGCGGCGGCGACCGCGCCGGCCGCCAGCGTCGCCCCATCCATGATCGAGGCGTCGAGCTCGTGCTCGCCCTCGGCGTTGAAGGCGGCGCCGAAGCCGGCGTTGAAATGCGGCGAATCCTCCATCACCCGCACCGCCGCCTCGACGGCGTCGACGGCGCTGCCGCCCTGGCTGAGGATGGCCCAGCCGGCCCGCAGCGAGGCGGCAAGATCGGCGCGGGCTTCCGCCCATTCCGCCTCGCTCATTTCGGATTTCGGCAGCGTGCCGCAGCCGCCATGGATGGCGAGGGCGATGGTCATGACGGGTCTTTCTGGAATGGCGCGAGGAGCGGGCCCGTCATGCTCGCCGTTGCGGCGAGCATCCGCATCAGCGTCGGGCGCGCGATGCGCAGGGGCCGTGATCGTCGGGGAAGGCCCGGCGATCACGGCCACAGGCTTCACTTCGTGGCGGGCTTGATGTCCATCGCCAGCGTGTCCTCGTCGACGCGCGGGGCGATCGTCACCTTGTCCTTCTGCATCGCCCAGGCCGAGCCGACCGCGACGATCGGCAGGCGCGGCCGGTCCTTGGCGACGATGGCATTGGCCTGCGCGAGCAGGTCGTTGCGCTTGGCCTCGTCAAGCTCGACCGAGGCATCCTCGATCAACTTGTCGAGATCGGGATTCTTGTAGCCGAGCACGTTGAAGGCGCCGAGCTTCTTCGCCGGGTCGTTGGAGTGGACGACCGAGGACAGCGTGTAGTTGGCCTCGCCCGTCAGCGTGCCCCAGCCGGACATCGCCAGCGAGTATTCGGCGCGCGTCCGGGCCGGGAAGAACACGGCCGCGGTCTGGGCGTTGGCGGTGACGTCGAGCCCGATGCGCGCCAGCATCTGCGCCACCGAGGTGCCGACCTGTCGGTCGCCCGGCAGGCGGTCATTCGTGAAGGAGAAGGTGGTCTTGAAGCCGTTGGGATAGCCGGCTTCCTCGAGCAGCTTCCTGGCGCGGGCGAGATCGACCTTCAGCGGGGGCAGGCTCTTGTTGAAGCCGGCGATGCTGGAGGTGACGAGCTGGTTCACCGGCGCGCCGAGGCCTTCCATGGCGATCTCGACGAGCGCAGGCCGGTCGATGGCGAGGTCGATCGCCTCGCGCACGCGGGGGTCCTGCAGCGGGTTCTTCGGCAGGGGCGAGCCGTCCTTGGCGCTGACCTGCGGGGACTTGTCCCGCATGTCGATTTCCATGTTGAAGACATAGACCGTGTCGATGGTGGCGACCGAGAGCTTCGGGTCGCGCTTCAGCGTCGCGACGTCGGAGGCCGGCGCACGCACGATGATGTCGACCTGGCCGGCCTTGAGCTGGGCGACGCGGGCGGCGTCGTTGGGCAGTTCCTTGCGCACGACCTTGGCCCAGGGCTCCTTCGGGCCCCAGTAGCCGTCGAAGCGCTCCAGAACGAGCTGGTCCTTCGGCGTCCAGGAGACGAACTTGTAGGGGCCGGTGCCGATCGCGGCCTTGCCGGAGTTGAAGGTCTCGTTGGCATTGTCCTTGGTCAGGCCGGCGGCGGCCTTGGCCGAGACGATGAAAAGGCGGATGAAGTCGTTGGGCAGGTTCGGCGCCGGCCCGTCGGTGACGATATGGACCGTCAGCGGGTCGATGATCTTCACCTCCTTGACGCGACGCACATAGATCGTCGTCGGGTTCGGCCCGGAGACGACCGGGATGCGCTCGATCGAGAACTTCACGTCCTCGGCGGTGAAGTCCGAGCCGTCATGGAACTTGACGCCGGGGCGCAGCTTGAACTCCCAGGTGTCGGGCGCGATCGTCTTCCAGCTCGTGGCGAGCCGCGGCTCGATCTGCAGCTTGTCGCCCGACCAGGTCAGCGTGTCGAAGACGTGCTTGAGCGCTTCCGCATGGGTGCCGGTCGCGGTGAAATGGGGGTCGATCGAATCCGGGCCGGCGCGCACGCCGATGGTCAGGTTCTGCGCGAGCGCGGCCGTCGAGACCGAGGCCCCGAGCACCAGGGCGAGAGCGGCGACGCGGGCGAAATGGATGGTCATGATGCGGTTCCCTCTTTGTCGAGATCGTGGGGCCAGGTCGGTGAGGCGATCACCAGCTTGTCCATGAGTTCGCAGAGCTGGCGCTGCTCGGCGTCGGTGAGCGCGGACAGCATGGCCGTCTGCTGCTGGATCATCAGCGGCATCGTCTCCTCGAAGATCGCGCGGCCCGGCCCGGTCAGGTAGAGCACGAAGCTGCGCAGATCCTCGGGGTCGGTCTCGCGCCGCAGCAGGCGCCGCTGCAGCAGCCGCTGGATCGCGCGGCTGAGCGTATTCTTGGGCAGGCCGGAGGAGGCGACGATGTTCTTGGCGGCGACCCCATTGCGCAGACCGACGGCATAGAGCGCCACGAATTCCGGACGCACCAGGCCGTAGCGGGTCTCGATCCAGCGATAGACGGGGTCGTTGAAGCGGAAGGCGACGAAGTTCAGCCGGAAGGACAGCCAGCAGGGATTGTCCCAGAGCTTGGTCACCGTCAACGGGTCGAGCTCGCTGAGCGCTTTCTCGCGCGCCGCGCCGACCTGCGAAACAGCCGTCGGCGCACGCCGCATGGCCAGCCTCCTCCCGCAACTTGGTTCCAAATGGAACTTGACGCTGTCCGTCGCCAGAGTCAAGGATGCGGAAGACGAGGATGGTAGAGCCTCGGCGCGCGGGCAATGCGATTCTTGCAAACTCTGCGCGACATCACCGTAGCAAGGATCAGGCCGTGCGTGTCGCCGAGATGAACTGGATGCAGATCGAGGCGCAGGCGCAACGCGACGACCGCTGCGTCCTGCCGCTGGGCTGCGTCGAGCAGCACGCCTATCTCAGCCTCGCCACCGATGCGATCCTGGCCGAGCGCGTCGCCGGCGAGGCGGCCGAACCGCTCGGCCTGCCGGTCTTCCCTGTCCTCGCCTACGGCATGACGCCGGGCTTTGCGGCCTATCCCGGCACGGTCTCCCTGCGCATGAGCACCTATGTCGCGGTGATGGAGGATCTGCTGGAAGGGTTCTACCGCTCCGGCTTCCGCCGCATCGTGCTGGTCAACGGCCATGGCGGCAACGCGCCGATCATGACGCTGGCGACCGAATGGATGGGCAAGCACGCCGACGCGAGCGTGCGGCTGCACAACTGGTGGGCGGGGCCGCGCTTCCAGGCGGCGGTCCGCGAGGTCGACCCGGCCGCCTCCCACGCCTCCTGGATGGAGAACTTCCCCTGGACGCGGCTGGAGGGCGTCGCCATGCCGGACGCCTTCAAGCCAGCCTTCGACGCCCCGGCCTATCAGGCCGCCTCGCCTCCCAAAAAGCGCGAGATCCTCGGCGACGGCAATTTCCACGGCCGCTACCAGCGCTCCGACAACGAGATGCTCGCCCTCTGGCAGGTCGGCGTCGAGGAGACGCGCGCCGCGATGGTGGAGAGCTGGCCGTGAGCGTCACCACGTCATTGCGAGCGCAGCGGAGCCATCCGGAAGGGTGCGCTCGACGGCGCGTGGATGGCTTCGCTGCGCTCGCAATGACCGTTGGGTCCGGATCGTTTGTCGCAGGCCGCCCATGCTAGCCCATATCCTCGGCCGGCTGGGGCAGGCGCTCGTCGTCATGCTCGTGATGTCGGCGCTGGTCTTCGTCGGCGTCTATGCCATCGGCAACCCGATCGACGTGCTGATCGGCCCCGATGTCAGCCAGGACATCCGGCTCGACACGATCGCGCGCTACGGGCTCGATCAGCCGCTCTACGTCCAGTACTTCACCTTTCTCGGCCGCATCCTGCAGGGCGATTTCGGCCGCTCCTTCGTCTTCGGCATGCCGGTGCTCGACCTCATCCTCTCGCGGCTGCCGGCGACGCTGGAGCTGACGCTGGCGGCCGTCGTCGGCGCGGCCCTGATCGGCATTCCCGCCGGCATCTATGCCGGCTACAGGCCGGACGGCTTCGCCGCCAAGGCGATCATGACGATCTCGATCCTTGGCTTCTCGGTGCCGACCTTCTGGATCGGCCTCGTCCTGATCATGGCCTTCGCGGTCGAGCTGCAATGGCTGCCGGCCGGCGGGCGCGGCGCGACGGTCTCCGTCTTCGGCGTCGAATGGAGCTTCCTCACCGCCAACGGCCTGAGCCATCTCCTGCTGCCGGCGTGCAATCTCGCCTTCTTCAAGCTCGCGCTGATGACCCGTCTCGCCCGCGCCGGCACCCGCGAGGCGATGCTGTCGGACACGGTGAAGTTCGCCCGCGCCGCAGGCCTCTCCGAATGGACGGTGCTGCGCCGGCATGTGCTGCGGCTGATCGCGATCCCGCTCGTCACCGTCTTCGGGCTCGAATTCGCCTCGACGCTGGCCTTCGCCGTCGTCACCGAGACGATCTTCTCCTGGCCCGGCATCGGCAAGCTGATCATCGACTCGATCACCTCGCTCGATCGGCCGGTGATGGTGGCCTATCTGATGCTGGTCTCCTTCGTCTTCATCATGATCAACTTCCTCGTCGATCTCGCCTATGTCGGGCTCGATCCGCGGCTGCGCCGGGCGGGCTCGCGATGACACAGCCGATACCCGCCAGGGACGTTTCGCCGGTCGCGCGCTTCTGGGCCGAGTTCCGGGAGAGCAGGGTCGCGGTCGCGGCGCTCGTCGTCGTGCTGCTGATGCTCGGCGTCGCGATCTTCGCGCCGCTGGTCGCCCCGCAGAACCCCTACGACCTCGCCAATCTCGTGCTGATGGATGCGCGCCGTCCGCCGGGCTTCGTCGGCTCGGCCGGCTACACCCATATCCTCGGCACCGATGCGCAGGGGCGCGACCTGTTCTCGGCGATCCTCTACGGCCTGCGCATTTCGCTCCAGATGGGGCTGATCGCCGGTTCGCTCGCCTTCACCGTCGGCGTGGCGCTGGGCGTCGGCGCCGCCTATCTCGGCGGCCGCTGGGAAGCCTTCATCATGCGCGTCGTCGATCTCCAGCTCGCCTTCCCGGCGATCCTGCTGGCGCTCGTCCTCTCGGCCCTGCTCGGCCAGGGCAAGATGCAGCTGATTGCGGCGCTCGCCGCCGCGCAATACGCCTATTTCGCCCGCACCGCCCATGGCGCGGCCTCCGCCGAGCGCGGCAAGGACTATGTCGAGGCGGTGCTCTCGACGCCGCTGCCGGCCTGGCGCGTCGTGCTCAAGCACATCTTCCCGAACTGCCTGCCGCCGCTGATCGTGGTCGCGACCGTGCAGGTGGCGAGCGCCATCGCGCTGGAGGCGACTTTGTCCTTCCTCGGCGTCGGGCTGCCCGTGACCGAGCCCTCGCTCGGCATGCTGATCTCCAACGGCTTCCAGTACATGCTCTCGGGCCGCTACTGGATCTCGATCTATCCCGGCATCGCCCTCATCGTGCTGATCGTCGCCATCAACCTCGTCGGCGACCGCATCCGCGACCAGGTCAATCCGAGGCTGAAGCGATGAGCGACGCCCAGCAGCCTCCGCTCCTCGAGGTCAGCGACCTCGCTACCTTCTTCCACGCCCGTGCCGGCGTGGTGAAGGCGGTCGACGGCGTCTCCTTCAGCCTGAAGCGCGGCGAGGTCATGGGCCTCGTCGGCGAATCCGGCTCGGGCAAGAGCATCACCGGCTTCTCGATCATCGGCCTGCTCGATCCGCAGGGGCGCATCGAGCGCGGCTCGGTCAGGCTCGAGGGGCGCGAGCTCGTCGGCCTGCCGGCGGACGAGCTGCGCGCCATCCGCGGCAAGGCGATCTCGATGGTCTTCCAGGACCCGATGATGACGCTGAACCCGATGCTGACCATCGGCGACCAGATCGGGCTCGCGCTGGAGGCGCATGAATCCGTCTCGGGGGCGGAGCGCCGCCGGCGCGGCATCGCCGCGCTCGCCCAGGTCCGCATCCCCGAGCCCGAAGCCAAGATCGACTTCTACCCGCACCAGTTTTCCGGCGGCATGCGCCAGCGCGTCGCCATCGCGATCGCGCTGCTGCATCGCCCGCGGCTGATCATCTGCGACGAGCCGACGACGGCGCTCGACGTCTCGATCCAGGCCGAGATCCTGGCGGAGATGAAGGAGCTGGTCGCCGAACTCGGCACGGCCCTGATCTGGATCAGCCACGACCTTGCGACCGTCGCCTCGATCGCCGACCATGTCTGCGTGATGCGCTACGGCAAGATCGTCGAGGCCGGGCCCGTGCTGCAGGTCCTGACCCGGCCGCAGCATCCCTATACGCAGGGCCTGCTCGACTCGCTGCCCTCGCGCGCCAAGCCGGGCACGTTGCTGGCGCGCGGCGCCGGCACCGATGCGGCGCCGCCGCCGCGGCTGCCGCGCCAGGCCGAGACCGGCCGCCGTGCCGCCGATCTGCCCTATGTCGTTGCGGAAGGCGTGGCCAAGCGCTTCCAGCGCAAATCCGGCATCCTGCGGCTGCTCGCCCAGAAGGCCGGCTTCGCCCGTCCGCTGCCGGCGGTCCAGGCGGTGGACCATGTCACGCTCTCGATCGCGCGCGGCGAGGCGCTCGGCCTCGTCGGCGAGTCGGGCAGCGGCAAGTCGACGCTCGGCCGGATCGTCGCCGGCATCTATGCGCCCGACAGCGGCCGCATCCTGCTCGATGGTGAGCCGGTGATGAGCGGCGGCGAGCGCCCGCACAAGATCACCACGCGCATCCAAACGATCTTCCAGGACCCCTTCGCCTCGCTGAACCCGCGCATGCGCATCGGCGACAGCATTGCCGAGGGTCCGCTCGCTCACGGCCTGATCTCCCGGGCCGAGGCCGGTACCTATGTCGCGCAATGGCTCGCCGCGGTCGGGCTCGATCCCGCCTTCGCCGCGCGCTACCCGCACCAGTTCTCGGGCGGCCAGCGCCAGCGCGTCGCCATCGCCCGGGCGCTCGCCATGCAGCCCGATGTCGTGGTCTGCGACGAGCCCGTCGCCTCGCTCGACGTCTCGATCCAGGCGCAGATCATCAATCTGCTGCTGCGGCTGCGGCAGGAACTCGGCCTGACGCTGCTCTTCATTTCCCACGACCTCTCGGTCGTCCGCCATCTCTGCGACCGCGTCGCGATCATGCATCGCGGCAGGATCGTCGAGAGCGGCGCGGCCGGCGAGGTCTACGACAACCCGCGCGACCCCTACACGCAGCGCCTGCTGGCGGCGGTGCCCGTGCTGCCGGTGGCGTGAACCTCTTCCGTCATTCTCGGGCGAAGCGAAGCGCAGACCCGAGAATCTCCGGCCAGAGATGCTCGGGTCGAGCCCGAGCATGACGTGCCACGACAAAGGAGACCCCATGTCCGAACCCGAACTTCTGCCCTGGCAGTGGCCCGAGGAAACCTGGCGCGCCAAGGTCGAGCGCGTCCGCGCCGGCCGCAATCTGAAGCCGGCGCGATGGAAGGGCGGGGCGCGCTGCGCGGTCGCGCTCTCCTTCGACGTCGATCACGAGACCAATGAGCTGCGCGACGGCGGCAAATCGGTCGGGCGGCTGTCCTGGGGGCAGTACGGCAACCGCGTCGGCATGCCCCGCATCCTCGACCTCATGAAGAAGGAGGACATCCAGGCGACCTTCTTCGTCCCGGCCGTCACCGCCTTGCTCTATCCCGACGAGCAGCGTCGCGTCATCGCCGAGGGCCACGAGATCGGCCTGCATGGCTGGATCCATGAGGTCAACACCGCCGTGCCGCCCGACGCCGAGCGCGAATTGCATCTGCGCTCCGCCGACACGCTGGAGAAGATCACCGGTGTGCGGCCCGTCGGCATGCGCACCCCCTCCTGGGACTTCTCCGAGGTGACGCTCTCGGTCGAGCGCGAGCTCGGCCTGCTCTATGATTCCTCGCTCTTCGCCGATGACGACCCCTACGAGATCGTCGAGAAGGGCGAGCCGACCGGCATGGTCGAACTGCCGGTCGAATGGATCCGCGACGACGCGGTCTATTTCAACATGAACCGCTTCCAGGCGCTGCGGCCCTATACGCCGCCCGAGGCCGTCTTCGACATCTTCCGGCGCGAATTCGACCGTGCCTATGAGGAGGGCGGGCTCTTCCTCCTGACCATGCACCCTCATGTCATCACCTATCGCTCGCGCATCTGGATCCTCGAGAAGCTGATCTCCCACATCAAGGAGATGCCGGATGTCTGGTTCGCCAGCCATGCCGAGATCGCGGCCTTCGTGAAGGAGCAGGCCGGACTCTGAGGGAGGCGCCGCCGCGGTTCGCACGGAACCGGGCCGGATTTCCGCCGTTTTTGGTTCAGGACGGGTTCAGCGCATCCGGCGCGTTCTCGCTCGCAGTCGAAAACGGAAACGGATTTCATGACGCGTACCAAGCACTGGCTTCTGGTCGGCACCATCCTCCCCGCCATCGCCCTGTCGCAGGCGGGGGGAATGGTCGCCGCCGCGGCCCCCGACCGCTTCTCCGAACTCGCCCAGGCGCCGCCGCCGGCCGACGACCAGCCGGCCCAGCCGCGTCGCGAGCGTGCGCCGGGCGTGCCGCGTGCGCCGGGCGGCCCCGCCGCTCCGGGGGCGGAAGGCCCCGCGGCGCCGCGCGGGCCCGGCGCGCCTCCGGCCATCCAGCGTCCGAACGCCCCGCAGGCTCCCACCGCCGCCCCGCCGGCCGCGCCCCGTGCCCCGGCTCCGGCGGAAGCCGCGCCGCCGCGTGCCGCGCCGCCGCGTGCCGCGCCCGAGCCGCGCCGTGACCCGCCGATGCCGCGCCCGGCCCCCTCGATCACCACGCCGCAGCCCGGCCAGCCCGCAGCCCGCCCGGTCCCCGTGCCGCCGGTGGATGGCGAGCCGGCCGTGCGGCCGATGCCGCCGCGTCCGCCCGCCGCTGCCCCCGAGCGCCCGTCTCCCGCGGAGCGCCCGACTCCGGCTGAACGACCCGCGCCGCCCGCTGCGGCTCCCGCCGAGCGCCGGGCCCCTGCTGCGACGCCTGCGACCCCGCCAGCGCCACAGCCCGTACCGCAGAACCGCAGCGCGCCCGCTCCGGCGGCGCCCGCGGCCACAGTCGCGCCCACGGCTCCGCCGCCGCCGGCCGCACCGCAGATGCGGACGGCCCCCGTCGCTCCGGGCCAGTCTCCGGCCGTAGCGCCCCAGGCGACGCCGCCCGCCGCTGCGCCGCCCGCAGCGGCCCCGGCTCCTGCTCCGACTCCTGCTCCTGCTCCCCAGGCGGCCCCCGCCGCCCCGCCGCCCGCTCCGGCTGCGCCGGCACCGGCTCCGGCCGCGCCGACGCTGCGTGACGGCCAGACCCAGGCCACCCCGCCGGCTGCGCCATCCGCGCCGGGACAGCCGACCGATCCGCGCCAGGGTCGTCGCGGCGGCATCGGGCCCGGCGGCGCGGCCGCCATTGGGCTCGGCGCCGGTGTCCTCGGCGGCATCATGGCGACGCAGGGCGCCGACCGGCTGGAGGATGTGCGCGGTCGCCGCGAGGAGCGTCGCGAAGGCGACGTCACCATCATCCGCGAGCCCGGCCGCACCATCATCCGCGACGACGACCGCACGATCATCCGCCGCGACGAGACGCAGCGCTTCCGCGAGCTCGGGCTGGAGGCCCGCAGCGAGCGGCGCGGCGACGAGAACCGCACGATCTTCGAGCGGCCCGACGGCACCCGCATCGTCACCATCACCGACGAGGAGGGCCGCCTGATTCGCCGCACGCGGCTCGACCGCGAGGGCCGGGAGGTCGTCATCATCGACAACACCCGCCGCGACCGGCCGCGCGACCGCTTCTCCGACGAGATCGTGGTGCTGGAGCGGCCGGCCCTGCGCATCCCGCGCGAGCGCTACATCGTCGATGCCGATCAGGCGGATGAGAACCTGATCTACGAGACCATCGTCGCGCCCCCGCTCGGCCCGCTGCCGCGCCGCTACACCCTCGACGAAGTCCGCTACTCGCCGGATCTGCGGGCCCAGATGCGCAGCGTCGACATCGACAGCATCACCTTCGAGACGGGCTCCTGGGACGTCGCGCCGGGCCAGGCGCAGCGGCTCTCGGTCATCGCCGACTCGATCCGCCGGGCGCTGCAACGCTCCCCCAACGAGGTCTTCCTCGTCGAGGGGCACACCGACGCCGTCGGCTCGGACATCGACAATCTCTCGCTGTCGGACCGTCGCGCGCAGTCGGTCGCCGAGATTCTGTCCAAGGATTTCGGCGTGCCGCCCGAGAACCTGACGACGCAGGGCTATGGCGAGCAGTATCTCAAGGTGAACACGCAGGATGCGTCGCGCGAGAACCGTCGCGTCACCCTGCGGCGGATCACGCCGCTGCTGGCGGGGCAGGGCAACTGACCACCACAGCCCTCACGCTCGCTACGGAAGGCCGCCGCGGGGCGGCCTTCCTGTTTGGGACAGCCGCGCATTCGCGCCGTCGCGTTCACGAAGGCTCAACCCCCCTCTCCTATCACCGGAGCGAGGGAGGATCCCCGATGAGCGACTCCATGGCCATCGCGCAGAGCTTCGCCGCCATGCAGGCGGCCTCGACGCAGCAGGCGCTGCAGACCGAGATGCTGCGCCAGCAGACCCAGGGCGACCAGGCCATCGTCGCCCTTCTCCAGCAGAGCGCCGAGCAGATGCAGGCTGTGCTTCCGGCCGGGCAGGGCCAGGCCGTCGACATCACCGCCTGAGGCGGTTGCGCATCGCCGCTCACCCGCCTAACCTCGATCCCGTTCCGAGGGGTGCCCGCAAGGGCTGAGACGGCTTCCCAGCCGAACCCATCGAACCTGATCCGGGTCATACCGGCGGAGGGACTGGAACGCGGCGCAAGTCCGCCTTGCGACCGCATCACAGCGCTTGAACCGCTTTCGACGCCGGATCTCCTGACCTCAAAGGCGGAGATCCTGAATGCCTTCCCACCCCATCAAGTCCTTCGGCGCCCCGACCGGCGTCACCACCGGGCCGATCACCGGCTCGCGCAAGATCTATGTCCCGACCCCGCAGGATGCAGCGATCCGCGTGCCCTTCCGCGAAGTGTCGCTGAGCACCGAGGCCGAGCCTCCGGTGCGCCTCTACGACCCCTCCGGCCCCTATACCGAGACCGGCGTCGCGATCGATCTGAATGCGGGCCTGCCGCAGGTGAGGCGCGCCTGGCTCGACCGGCGCGGCTTCGAGACCATCGCGGGCCGGGCGGTGACGCCCGCCGATAACGGCCATGCCGCTCCCGCACAGGCCGTGCCCGCCTGTCCGGCGCAGCGCCCGGTGCTGAAGGCGCAGCCCGGCCGGATGGCGACGCAATACGAGTTCGCGAAGGCCGGCATCGTCACGCCCGAGATGATCTATGTCGCCCATCGCGAGAATCTCGGCCGGGCCGCGATGCGGGAGGGCGCCCGCGAGCACCTGGCCGATGGCGAAAGCTTCGGCGCGAGCTTGCCAGAGTTCGTCACGCCGGAATTCGTGCGTGAGGAGATCGCGCGCGGCCGCGCCATCATCCCCGCCAACATCAACCATCCCGAGCTGGAGCCGATGGCGATCGGCCGCAACTTCCTGGTCAAGATCAACGCCAATATCGGCAATTCGGCCGTGACCTCGGGCGCGGCCGAGGAGGTCGAGAAGCTGGTCTGGGCGATCCGCTGGGGCGCCGACACGGTGATGGACCTCTCCACCGGCCGCAACATCCACGCCATCCGCTCCTGGATCCTGCGCAATGCGCCGGTGCCGATCGGGACCGTGCCGATCTACCAGGCGCTGGAGAAGGTCGGTGGCGACCCGGCCAAGCTCGACTGGGAGGTCTTCAAGGACACGCTGATCGAGCAGGCCGAGCAGGGCGTTGACTACTTCACCATCCATGCCGGCGTACGCCTGGCTTACGTGCCGCTGACGGCCAACCGCGTCACGGGCATCGTCTCGCGCGGCGGCTCGATCATGGCGCGCTGGTGCCTGGCGCATCATCGCGAGAGCTTCCTCTACGAGCGTTTCGACGAGATCTGCGAGATCATGCGTGCCTATGACGTCTCGTTCTCGCTTGGCGACGGCTTGCGTCCGGGCTCGATCGCCGACGCCAATGACCGCGCCCAGTTCGCCGAGCTGGAGACCCTGGGGGAGCTCACCACCATCGCGTGGGAAAAAGGCTGCCAGGTGATGATCGAGGGCCCCGGCCATGTGCCGATGCACAAGATCAGGGAGAACATGGAGAAGCAGCTGCGCGAATGCGGCGAAGCCCCCTTCTACACGCTGGGGCCGCTGACGACCGATATTGCGCCGGGCTACGACCACATCACCTCCGGCATCGGGGCGGCGATGATCGGCTGGTATGGCTGCGCCATGCTCTGCTACGTCACGCCCAAGGAGCATCTCGGCCTGCCCGACCGTGACGACGTCAAGACCGGCGTCGTCACCTACAAGATCGCCGCCCACGCCGCCGATCTTGCCAAGGGCCATCCGGCTGCGAAGATCCGGGACGATGCGCTGTCGCGGGCCCGCTTCGACTTCCGCTGGGAGGACCAGTTCAATCTGGGGCTCGATCCCGACACGGCTCGCGCCTATCACGACGAGACCCTGCCCAAGGACGCCCACAAGGTCGCGCATTTCTGCTCGATGTGCGGGCCGAAATTCTGCTCGATGAAGATCACGCAGGATCTGCGCGCCGAGGTCCAGGCGATGGACGATGCGCAGCGCGCCGCGCTCGACCGGGCGGCGGGCATGGCCGGCAAGGCGCAGGAATTCCGCGACCGCGGTGCCAGCCTCTATCTGCCGGCGGAGTAGGAGCCACCGGTCCCCAAGCCGGCCGCCGCACGGAAGGGGACGCTCGCCGCCCCCTTCCGGAAAGGCCGCGAATCCCGCACAATCGCGGGCGATGCGGCTTTCCCTCTTCAAGCGCAAGCCCGATCCGGAGCGGATCGAGGTCTCCCATGCCGGGGTGCTCTATCCCGTGCAGATCAAGCGGCGGGCGAGCGCGCGGCGGATGACGCTGCGCGTTTCGCAGGCCAGCGGCGAGATCACGCTGACCCTGCCCGAGCGGGCCGATTTCGCCGCGGGCCGGCTCTTCGCCGAGAACCATGGCGGCTGGATCGCGGCCCGCCTTGCCAGGCGCCCTCAGCTCACTCCCTTCGAGCCGGGCCGGACGATTCCCTTTCGCGGCACGCCCCATCGCATCGTCCACTGGAGCAAGGCGCGCGGGCTGACCCGCGCCACGACCGACCAGGACGGCGCGCCGATCCTCGCGGTCGCCGGCGAGAGCGCCCATGTGCCGCGCCGGATCAGGGATTTCCTGCGCCGTGCCGCCCTGGAGGATCTGGAGGCGGCGGTCGCCCGCCACACCGCCGCGCTCGGCATCCCCGCCCGCCGGATCACGATCCGCGATACGACCAGCCGCTGGGGCTCCTGCTCCTCGCAGGGACACCTCAACTTCTCCTGGCGGCTGATCCTGGCCCCGCCGCTGGTGCTGGACTATCTCGCCGCCCATGAGGTCGCCCATCTCAAGGAGATGAACCACTCGCACCGCTTCTGGGCGCTGACCCACAAGCTCTGCCCGCGGACGGAGGAGGCGGAGGCCTGGCTCAAGCGCCATGGCGCGGGGCTGCATGCCTATGGTGCGTGAGCACCAGGTGTTTGGCGACCCTGCCCCGATCAGGCTCGCGCGCTAAGAGCCCTCGTCGCGCAGCGACAGGGCGATGTCCTGCAGGGATCGAAACAGCATCAGCGGGTCGCTGGGCGACGCGATGAAGCCGCGTCGAAGCCAGAAGCGCTGCGCCTGATCGTCGATCGCCCGCACCAGCAGCGCCCGGCCGGTGATCAGGCCGGAAACCTGGACGCAGCGTTCCAGCGCGTGCCTGACGAGCCCCGTGCCGATCCCGCGCCCGACCCAGTGACGGTCTGTCGCGAGCTGGCCCAGCAACAGGCAGGGAATGGGATCGGGCGGCTGGCCGGTCCGGATCGAGCGCGGCAGCGCGCTCGGCGTGATCGCCGTCGGCGCCAGCCCGTAATAGGCGATGACGCGGTTGTCCGCCTGGACCACCATGACGGCGGTGAAGCCCTTGCGATGGTTCGAAAGCGCTCGCTGCTTCAGCCAGAGGTCGAGTGCAGGCTGGCCCGAGTCGAAAGCCGAGAGATCATGCGCCTCGGACAAGGGCTCCGGTGGCGAGATCGTCACGCTAGGCGCCGTCGGCTGTATCAATCGTCTCCCAGGGAGCCGTCCTGCGCAGCAACTCGGCCATGGCGGGCACGCGTTCGGCAGGTTTGGCCAGCATGGCAACGAAGGCCTCGAAATCGGCCGGGCTCAGGCGGATCGACAGGCTGTCCATCACCGCTTCCTCGGCCGCGCGCACCGCCGAGTCGCGCACGAACTGCGTCCGCGAATGGCCGCGCAGCTTCGCCGCTCTGTCGATGAGGGCGATATCGGCTTCGGGAAGCCGCATCGACAGGGGATGATCCTTGCGTATTGCCGCGCGCGCCATCGGACGATCCTCGTTGTTATCGGCCAGGAAGGTAGCGCGTTTTGCACTACGGTTCCAGAGGGATCGGCGCTTGATCCTGTCTGCGCCTGGCTTCACAAGGATCGCCCGTCCCGTTGTGCCGGCTGCCATGAAACTCCGCCCCGATACGCTGGCGATGACCGCCGTTCTCGCCATGCTGACGGCGCTGGGCCCGCTCTCGACCGATTTCTACCTGCCCTCGCTGCCCGACATCGTCCGCGTCATGGCGACCGACGTCGCCGGGGCGCAGGCGACGCTCTCGGCCTTTCTGTTCGGCTTCGCGGGCGGGCAGATCCTCTGGGGGCCGCTCTCCGACCGGCTCGGCCGCCGCCCGGTCCTGCTGACGGGGCTCGCCCTGTTCACGCTCGCGACTCTGGCCTGCGCGCTGGCGCCTTCGATCGAGGCGCTGACCGCGGCCCGCGCCGTCCAGGCGCTGGGGGCCTCCGGGCCGATCGTGCTCGGCCGCGCCATGGTGCGCGATCTCTATGAGGGGCCGCGCGCCGGCCGCGAGCTCGCCCGCATGGGCATGATCATGGGGCTGGTGCCGGCGGTCGCGCCGGTGCTCGGCGGCGTGCTCCAGCAGGCCTTCGGCTGGCGCTCGACCTTCGTCGCCTCGCTCGCCTTCGCCGCGGTGCTGGCTGTCGTGGTCGGCCTCCTGCTGCCCGAGACCCTGAAGGCCCGTTCGCGCGAGCCCCTGTCGCTGCTCGCCATCATCAAGGGCTTCGGCACGCTGCTGCAGAACCGTGCCTACCGCGTCTATGTGGCGCTGACGGCGCTGGCCTATGGCGGGCTCTTCGCCTTCATCTCGGGCTCGTCCTTCGTCCTCATCGGCATCCACGGCCTGACGCCGGCGCAGTACGGTCTGTCCTTCGGCTTCGGCGTGCTCGGCTTCATTCTCGGCACCATCCTCGCCCAGAGGCTGGTCGGGCGCCGCGGCATGGACGGCGTCATCGCGCTCGGCGTGCTCTGCCTCGCGGGCGGCGGGCTCGCCATGCTGCTCTGCGTGCTGACCGGCTTCGCCGGCCCCTTCGGCGTGATCGTGCCGATGGCGCTCTATGCCTGCGGCGTCGGGCTGACCATGCCGCAGGCCCAGGCCTCGGCGATGATGCCCTTTCCGGACCGGGCGGGCGCCGCCTCATCCTTCACCGGGCTCTGCCAGATGCTGTTCTCGGCCTGCGTCGGGCTGCTCGTCGGCCACGCGCTGAAGAACGGCGCGCTGCCGCTGCCGCTGGTGATGTCGGCGATCGGGGTCGCCGCACTGGCGCTGTTCAGGGCGAGCGCGGCGATCCGCGCTGCGAAAGGCTGACGGTTCAGCCGCCGAAGAGCCGCTCGAGCAGGTTCTTTTCCTGGGGCGCCGGCGGCACCCAGGCGCGGTCGCTGTCGGCGGTCTGGGTGTTGGCGGGCGGACGCGCCCCGGCCACGGGAGCACCGCCGTCGAAGATCGAGCGCGGGGTACCCTGCCACAGGCCGCCGGGCAGCGGGGCGGGCTGCGCCCCGGCATGGGCCGCCTTCATGTACTTGCCCCAGATCTCGGCCGGGAGCCCGCTGCCGGCGACGCGCTTCATGGCGCTGTTGTCGTCATTGCCGAGCCAGACCGAGGTGACCAGCCGCGCCGTGTAGCCGACGAACCAGGCGTCGCGGAAATCCTGCGTGGTGCCGGACTTGCCGCCGACCTCCCAGCCGGGGATGTTGGCCTTGGCGCCGGTGCCGCTGACCATCACCTCGTGCAGCATGGCGTTCATCATCGACAGCGTCTGCGGCTGGATGACCGGGCCGAAGCTCGTCGATGCGCGGGCATAGATCACCTTGCCGGAGGACGACTTCACCTCCCGGATGACGTAGGGAAGCACGCTCTGGCCGCCATTGGCGAAGGTCGCATAGGCCGCCGTCAGCTCGACCGGCGTCACCTCCGAGGTGCCGAGCGCCAGCGAGAGGTTCGGTTGCAGCGCCGAGTTGATGCCGAGGCGCTGGGCGGTGCGGATCACTTCGCGCGGCGTCACCTCGTTGATCAGCCGCGCCGCGATCGTGTTGAGCGAATGCGCCAGCGCGGTCTGCAGCGTGACCGGGCCGCGATAGGTCCGCGAGTAGTTCTCCGGCTCCCAGCCCTTGAAGGACACAGGGCTGTCGTCGCGGATCGTGTCGGGCGTCAGGCCCTTTTCCAGCGCCGCGAGATAGACGAAGGGCTTGAAGGCCGAGCCCGGCTGGCGCTTCGCCGCCGTGGCGCGGTTGAACTGGCTCTTGGTGTAGTCGCGCCCGCCGATCAGCGCACGGATGCCGCCGTCGCTCGCCATCGAGACGACCGCGCCCTGGCTCACGCCCTGCTTGGCGCCCTGCGCCGCCAGCGCCTCGACCAGGATGGTCTCGGCCGAGGACTGGAGCCTGGTGTCGATCGTCGTCAGCACGGTGACGTCGCCCTCGACCGCGCCGATGAAGTCGTCGAGCACGTCCATCACATAGTCGGCGGCGTAGTTCACCGAGCCCGCGCCGATGCGCTCGGCGGCTTCCGCCGGGGCGACGAGGGCCGTCTTGGCGGCGTTCTGCGAGATCAGCCCCTGGTCGGCCATCGCGGCGATGACGAGCTGGGCGCGCTTCTCCGCCGCTTCCGGATTGCGGTTGGGGGCCAGACGCGAGGGCGCCTGCACGAGGCCGGCCAGCATCGCGGCCTCCGCGATCGTCACGGAGCGCGCCGACTTGTTGAAGTAGCGCTGCGCCGCCGCCTCGACGCCATAGGCGCCCGAGCCGAAATAGACGCGGTTGAGATAGAGCTCGAGGATCTGGTCCTTGCTGTAGGTCCGCTCCAGCCAGAGCGCCAGGATCGCCTCCTGGATCTTGCGCGCCGCCGTGCGCTCCTGCGTCAGGAACAGGTTCTTGGCGAGCTGCTGGGTCAGCGTCGAGCCGCCCTGAACGCCGCCGGCACGGCGCAGATTGTTGACCAGCGCGCGGCCGAGGCCGATCGGGTCGATGCCGAAATGCTCGTAGAAACGCCGGTCCTCGATCGCCACGAAGGCTTTGGGCAGATAGGGCGGCACCTCACCGATCGTGATCGTGCGTCCGCCGGTTTCGCCGCGATTGGCCAGCAGCGAGCCGTCGGCGGCCAGGATCGCGATATTGGGCGGCCGCTTCGGCACGGTGAGCTGGTTGATCGGCGGCAGCTGCGCGGCGTGATAGGCGACGAGCCCTCCGAGCCCGATGGCGCACCAGAGGCCGAGGACCAGCGTCCAGTAGAACAGTCCGCCGAGGAAGGAGCGGCCCCGTCGTCCGCGCCGCCGGCCGCTGCCCCCGCCGCGCTTGTCGCGTCGCGGCGGCTGGCGGGCCTCGTTGCGGGGAGGGGCCCGGTGGCCGCGCGAGGGGCGGTCGTCGTCGGAAAGGCGCATGTCGAAATCGTCGCGGCTTTCGCCCCGCCCTGGTCCGAAGGAGGGCTCGCGCCGCTCGGCCCGTGTCGTCCGGTCGTTCATCCTGCCCCGTCACGCGAAGGCCGCCGGAGGTCACAGCCGGCCGGACGCCCACACAGGAGTTAAACATGGCGCTTTTAAGGGGTGGTTAAGCCTGCTGGCTTCTCAGCCGCCCGCTGATGTCGCGGGAACGTGAAGATGTTGCGCGAATGCAAGACCCGACTGGCGGCCGCCCGGCCTTGCGGAGCCTGCGACAATCCGCCATCACGCGGACAAAACTAGCGAGGGAAACGCCGGGACAACCCGATCCGGGCCGCGGACTGAAGTCCTTCCGGCCCATTGCGTCAAAAGAGAGACTCCCATGCTCGCATCAGCCCAGCGCTTCCAGCCCTACGCCCTTGCACTTCTGCGGATCTTCACCGCGCTCAGCTTCATCTCCCACGGCACGCAGAAGCTCCTCGCCTTTCCGGCCGCTCCCGCCTGGGGCATGCCGGCCGCCTTCTCGCTGCCCTGGATCGCCGGCGTTCTGGAGATCGTCGGCGGCACGCTGGTGCTGGTCGGCTTCCTGACCCGTCCGGCGGCCTTCGTCCTGTCCGGGCTGATGGCCGTTGCGTACTGGATGGCCCATGGCTCGAAGGGCTTCTATCCGCTCCTGAACGGCGGCGAGGCGGCCATGCTGTTCTGCTTCATCTTCCTCTACATCTTCACCGCCGGCCCCGGCGCCTTCAGCGTCGACGGCGCGCGCCGCGGCTGATCGGCCCTGCGAACCGAAAAGGCCCGCCATCCGGAAGGATGGCGGGCCTTTTGCGTTGGCGACGGCGTCTGACTCAGACGGCGCCGGCGATCCAGCGCGAGAGGTCGCTCTTGGGCGCGGCGCCGACCTTCTGGGAGGCCAGCTTGCCGTCCTTGAACAGCATCAGGGTCGGGATCGAGCGGATGCCGAACTGGGCGGGGATCGCCTGGTTCTCGTCGACATTCATCTTCACGATCTTGACCTTGCCGTCCATTTCGCCGGCGATCTCCTCGAGCGCCGGGCCGATCATGCGGCAAGGGCCGCACCACTCGGCCCAGAAATCGACGACGACCGGCTCGGTCGACTTGAGGACGTCCGCCTCGAAGCTCGCATCGGTGACTTTGCTCGTGGCCATGGGCGTTTCGCCTTTTCAGAGAGGGGTGGCGGGAGCGCCGCCTTCGTGGGGCAAGCTAGGAACGCGCTCCCGCGGGGTCAAGGCGCTGCCGCCGGAGGGGCAGCCCTGTCCACGGGTCATGGCGCAGCATCAGGTGCCGGCCGAGACGAGGCTCGCCCCGACATTGATGGCGAGCGCCAGGATGCTGGTGTTGAAGACGAAGGCCAGGATCGAGTGCACCAGAACGAGGCCGCGGGCGCCGCGCGTCGTCACGGCCACGTCCGAGGTCTGCGAGGTGCAGCCGATCGTGTAGGCGAAATACATGAAATCGACGTAGTCGGGGTCGCGCTCGCCCGGAAAGTCGAGGCAGGGCCCGTCCCCGCCGGCGTAATAGGCACCGGCATAGTGCAGCGTGAAGCAGGCGTGCAGCAGGGTCCAGGAGCACAGGATCGTGATGCCGCCGAGCGCCAGATGCAGCCCGCGCTCGCCGGGCGACAGGCCGCCCAGGCCCGCGAGCTGCAGGCCGATCGCCGCGATGCTGGCGGTGGCGGCGAGACAGGCGATGACCAGGATGGCGCCCCCGCCCTCGTCCTGCCGGGCGGCACGGGCGCGAATCTGGGGGACGGTCTCGTTCAGCATCGTCGCGGCGAGCATGGCGAGATAGAGCACCGCGCCGGCATCCCAGGCGATGAGCAGCCGCGTCGTCCAGCTCCAGCCCGAGGGCAGGGCCAGCGCGAGGCCGGCCATCGCCGCGAGTGCCAGGAACAGCCGTGGGCGGACGCGAAGGGCGCGGGGGACCAGTCTCATGCCGCGTCCATCCCCTTTGCGCCGAGCTGCGCGAGCAGCGCGTCGAGCACGGCGGCCTCCGGCTCCAGCCGGGTCAGCGTCGCCGTATAGACCAGCAGCGCCCGCACCCGCCGGCCAGGATAGATCTGGCCGACCAGCGCCCGGTAGACGGCGAGCTGGGCCAGCGTGGTCGGCGCGATCGCCTCAAGATCGCGCGGCGGCCGGGCGGTCGTCTTGAAATCGGCGATGATGACCTCCTCGGGCAGGATGGCGAGCCGGTCGATCTGTCCCGAAACCGGCCGCCTCTCGCCCGCCCCCCAGGCGAGCAGGCCGGTGATCGGCACCTCGGCGAGCGAGCCGGGCCCGAAGAGCGCGGCGAGCGCCGGATCGGCCAGCAGCGCCAGCGCCTCCGTAACGATCGCCTCGCGTCGCGGCTCCGGCAGCGCGGCTCCGCGCGACGCGGCGAGCGCCGCCGCCACCGCCTCGCGTCGTTCAGGCGCAATCTCCGGCAGCATCTGCAGCAGGAGATGGGCGAAGCGCCCGGCCGCGGCGGCCTCCGCCAGGAAGGGGCCGTCGACCGGCCGTTCGGGCGCATCCGCGGCGGTGAGCGCGCTCGAAGGCTTCAACGGAGGCGCCGGCTCCGCCTCCCGCGGCGGCGGGCGCGACAGCCAGTCGGGGGCGGGCTCGGTCGTCGCAGGGCTCGCCGAGGCCTCCACGGCCACCGGCTGCGGCCGCGAGATCATGAACCGGCGGATCGCGCTCTCGCCCTCGCCGATCTCGACGAGCCCCGGAGCGGAGGCGGCGAGCCCGGCCTCGACCATCGCATACCAGCTCCCGGCCGGGGCCTCGCCCTTGGCCTGCGCGCCGCAGACGATCAGCCGGTTCTCCGCCCGCGTCATCGCGACATAGAGCAGGCGGTGATGCTCCTCGACCATCTGCTCGACGACGCGGGCCTTGGCCTGCGCCGTCGCCTGCGCATCCTCGGCGCTGGCCGGCGGCCAGATCGGCACCGCCGGCCGCCGCGGCGGCTCGACCGCCAGGATCTTCGGCAGCCGCTTGGCGCCGGGCGGCGGGGCGAGATCGGCGAGGATCACGATTCCCGCCTCGAGCCCCTTGGCGCCATGCACCGTCATGACGCGGACCTCGCCGCGGCTGGAGGAGAGATCGCGCTTCACATCGGTGGCGGCGCCGCAGACATGGTCGAGGAAGGCGGCGAGCGAGGGGCCATAGCGCCGCTCATGGTCGAGCGCCGAAGACAGGAAGGCGTCGAGCGCGTCGCCGGCCTCGGCCCCGAGCCGGGCCAGCGCGAGATTGCGCCCGCCGCCCGGCCCGAGCAGCCCGGCGAAGAAGCGGAACGGCCCACAGCGCCCGGCCTCCGCGGCGAGCTCCGACAGCCGCGCCTCGATGGCCGCGTAACGCGGCTCGCTCGCGGCGGCTTCGCGCAGCGCCGCCCGCAGCGAGCCGCGGCGCTCCGGTGCGAGGCGCAGGAGGTCATCGTCGTCGAGCCCGATCAGCGGCGTCTTCAGCGCGGTGGCGAGCGTCAGGTCGTCTTCCGGCAGCAGCAGCGTCCGCCCGAGCACGACCAGATCCTCGACCGCCGGATGGGTGGCGAGGGTGAGCCGGTCGCGGCCGGTGACGGGGACGCCGGCATCCTTCAGCGCCTTGACGATGGTCTCGAACAGCGCCCCGCGCTGCCGCAGCAGGATCATCACGTCGCCGGGCGAGAAGGGCTGGCCGAGATCGTCCATGCCGCGGCGCGTCCAGGCAGCGAGCGTCGTGGCGATGCGCTGGGCGAGCTTGGCCGTCCCGCTGCGCCGCTCTGGCGCATCGACCGGGGTCGTCCAGGCGTCAGGCGGTTCGCCGGAATCGTTGGCGCAGAGCGGCCAGAGATCGACGCAGCCGGGATCGCTCCGGCGCACGGTGTCGTGGATTTCGGGCCGCTCCGAGCCGTCGAAGACGAGGCCGCGCGCATGCTCCGGCAGCGCGAAGACGGCATCGACCGCCTGCATGATGTCGGGCGCCGAGCGGAAGGAGGTGTTGAGGCTGATCGGCTCGAAACGCTGCTCGGCCTCGCGGATGCGCTGGCCGAGTTGGCGGCGCTGGGTGTTGAAGGCGGCGGGCGCGGCGCCCTGGAAGCCGTAGATCGACTGTTTCTCGTCGCCCACCACGAAGACGGTGCGCGGCTGCGGGCCGGCCTCGCGTCCCCCCGCGCTGAATTCGTCGGCGAGCTGGCGCAGGATTGCCCATTGCGCGTCGCTGGTGTCCTGCGCCTCGTCGAGCAGGATGTGGTCGATGCCGGCATCGAGCTTGTAGAGCACCCAGGCCGCCTCGACGCGCGTCAGCAGCGAGCGCGTCCTGGCGATCAGGTCGTCATAGTCGAGCAGCGAGCGCTCGCTCTTCTGGCGCTGATAGGAGGCGAGCATCCGCGTCACCAGCAGCGCCAGCGCATGGCTGCGGTCGCGGATCGCGATCGCGTTGAGGCGGTCGATGGCCTGGCACAGCCGCGCGGCCAGATCCTCGAGCGTCGCGGCGAGGGGCCCCTCGAAGGCGGATTTGCCGCGGCCGCTGATGTTGCTGTTGACGCTCCCGGCCTCGGTCAGAAAACCCTTCCGGCAGAAGGACACCGGATCGCCGTCATCGGCCCCCGCGATCAGGGCGCGCAGCGTCACCGCGAAACCCTGTCGTGTTGGGCTGCCCGCCTCCAGCGCCGCGATCAGCGCCGCGAGGCCGGACATTCCGGCGAGGTCACGCCGGAAATCCTGCCGCACCGTCTCGGCCGTCAGCTCCGGCGCGATCCCGAGCACGGCGGCGATGCCCTCCCGCATCTCGCCGGCATCGCGGGCGCGGCCCTCCGCATCGTTGAACAGGGTTCGCTGGCGTAGCGCCTCCTGCATCATCGCATCGAAGGTGTCCTGCGCCGCCTGGCGGGCGAGCAGGTCGAGCGCCTGTGCTTCCTCGCCCTCAGGAGAAGCCGCGACCGCCCGCAACAACTCGCGCCGGGCCTCGCGCAGCATCTCGGCCTGGGCGAGGTCGTCGGCGACCTCGAAGCGTGGCGGGACATTCGCCTCGAAGGGGGCCGATTGCAGCACGCGCGTGCAGAAGGCGTGGATCGTCTCGATCTTCAGCCCGCCGGGCGTCTCCAGCGCCTGCGCGAACAGGCGCCGCGCCGCGGCGAGGCTGTCGCGCGAGGGCGGCTTTCCGGTCAGCCGGCTCAGTACCGCGTCCAGATCCGCCTCCGGCAGCGTCGCCCAGGCGCTCAGCGCCGCGAAGACGCGGTTGGCCATATTGGCGGCGGCGGCCTTGGTGTAGGTGATGCAGAGCAGGCGCCCGGGCGCGACGCCGTCGAGCAGCAGCCGCAGTACGCGGTTGACCAGCACATAGGTCTTGCCTGAGCCGGCATTGGCCGAGACCCAGGCGCTGAGCCGCGGATCGGCTGCCAGTGCCTGGTTCTGCTGGGTGAGGGGCGGGACGATCCAGCCGGGCTTCATGCCCCGTCCTCCTCGCCACCCTCGGAGGCGGCGGCCCATTCCTTGACCCGCGCGAGCTGGTCATAGGGCGAGGCGAATTTGATGTAGTCGGGCGCGCGGCGCGAGACGAAGGCCTCGCGGCCGCTGCGCAGCGCCTCGACATGCGCCAGCAGGCGTTCGAGATGGCGGCTCGCCACATCCGCCAGGCTGCCGTCGTCGAACGCCAGCGGCTTGTCCTTGGACCAGGCCTTCGGGTCGTGATGCAGCTTCATGTAGAGCACGGCCTCGACCGGCGTGGGGCCGACCGCGCCCTCGAAGCCGGCCCTGGCCGCCAGCTCCGCCTCCAGCGTCAGCTGTGGCGCAAACCCCTTCTCGACCTGCGCCTGGCTCGGCGGGGCGCCGGTCTTGAAGTCGATGATGCGGAGCTTCGGCTCCCGCGTGATCTCGACCCGGTCCGCCTTGCCGCTGAGCCAGAGGCTCTTCCCGTCGGAAAGCGGGAAGCGCGATCCCGTGTAGACCTCGACGGCCACGCGGGCGAGCGCGCTGCGCCGCCGCTGCTCCCAGTCGATGAAATGCCCGGCCGTCAGCAGGAAGCGCGGCCACCAGAAGGCCCGCACCTCCGGTGCATCCGCGAAGCGCCTGAACGCCTCTTCGCCGATCGCGATCAACCGACCATGGGCATCCGCCGGCAATTGCTCCGGATAGGTCGCGGCGAAGGTCTCGACGATCTCGTGCAGCAGGCTGCCACGATCCTGCGCGCTCGGATCTTCGACCAGACCGGGCAGCGCGTCGAGCTTCAGGATCTTGCGGGCATGGATCTGGTAGGGGTCGCGATAGAGCGTCTCGACATCGGTCACGCTGAGCGAGAGCGGCTGCAGCGCGCGCGGCGGCCTCGGCGCCGGCCGCCCGACCGGTCGCACCGGTGCCGGGGCCGAGAGCCGCCCGGCCAGCGCCGTCAGCCGCTTCCCTTGCGCCAGCGCCTCGCCCCAGACGGGAGCCGGCGTCACCGCCTGCAGCCGCTGCCAGAAGCGCGAGGCGATCGTCTCGGACTCGCCGGCCTTGCGCGCGCGCGTCAGCGTCACGCAGGGCGCCGCCAACGCCATGGCGAAGTCATGCGCGGTCTGGCCGACGCGGCGCTCCGGCGGCGACAGGCCGAGTTCGGCGCGCATCGGCCGGTTGATGAAGGCGTCGGTCGTGGTCTGCGGCGGCCAGACGGATTCGTTGAGCCCGCCGAGCACGACATGGTCGGCCTCGAGCAGGCGGGCTTCCAGCAGGCCCCAGATCCGCACGCGCGGATGGCCGCCGCCACCGCGCCTGACGACGCGCTCGGCCAGCAGCCCGTCGAGGATCGCGACGACATCGGCGGGCCGGCCGCCTTCGGGCATGTCGGATTGCGCGGCGGCGAGATCGTCGAAGAGTCCGGCCAGAGCCTCGCCATCGGCATTACGAAAGGCGCAGGCCTGCCCGTCCTCGCTCAGGCTGATGGCCTCGACGGTGGCACGCGCCGCGGCCGTCATCACCGCCAGCGACGGCGTTTGCAGGAACAGCGCCTCCAGCAGCGGTGAGAAGGCGGTGCCGAGCGCCGCCAGCACTTTGGCCGCCGCTGCGGCATCCGCGTCACCCAGGCGCTTGCGCGGACCCGGTGCATGGCGGGCTTCGCGAAGCTCGCTCCAGCGTTCGAGCTGTTCGTTGAGGCCCGCCAGCCCTCGGCCGACGCTCTCGCCCCGCCACAGCCCGATCTCCAGCGCCGAGGCGCCGCGCAGCGTCTCCTCGCGCGAAAGCCCGAGCCGGCAGAGCGGGTGGGCCAGCAGCGGCACGAGGCTTCCCGGCGTCATCTGCGCCAGAGCCGCCTCCAGCACGAGCCGCAGCAGCGAGCCCGCCGGCCAGCGCGCCAGCGGCAGGCCGGCGGAATCGTCGACCGCGATGTCCCAGCGCCGGAGCTCGACCGTCACGCGTTCGGCGAGGCCGCGATCGGGCGTGATCAGCGCTGCCTGCCGGCCGGGCGTCTCCAGCGTCTCGCGCAGCGCGACCGCCACCGCCAGCGCCTCCTCGCGCTCGTCGGCCGCCTCGACGAGGCGCAGGTCGCGGAAGGCCAATTCCGCCGTCTCGGCGGGTAGGCGCTCGCGCAGATCGGCCCAGTTCTGCGTCACCGAGGCCGGCAGCATCGCCTCGCGCAGCAGCCGCGAGCGCGCGCCATGCGCGGCATCGGGCTCGGCGAGCGCGCGCACATCGGCCCGCACCGCCTGCAGCGTGTCGAGCAGGTGATGCAGCGCCGCCTGCGGATGCGAGGGGGCGGGTTCCTCCGCGATCGCCCGCCACGCCGCGTCGGAGAGGTCGAGATCGAGCCCGGGCAACACCACCGCCCCGTTCGGCAGACGCGCGATCGCCGCCAGCAGCCGTGCCGTCGCGGGGACCGTGCCGGTGGAGCCGGCCGCGATGATCGGCCCCGTCACCGCGCCCGACAGCAGCCGCTCGCGCTCGGCGACGAGCATGCGGTTGCGGAAGGTGGCGGGGTCGCAGGCGCCGCGCTCGCTCAGGATGGTGGGCCAGGCGCCGCCCAGGATCGAGAGGAACTCGGCATTGAGCTGCCAGATCTTGTCGAAACGGGCCGCATCGAGCCGCCCGAGCCGTTCGACGGCGATATCCTCCGTCTGCATCTGGTCGAGCAGCGCGGCGAGGTCGCCGGCCAGCCCATAGGCCTCGGCCAGCGTCGCCGGCACCAGCGAGGGCTCTGCGGGATCGAGCCGCAGATGGCTGCGATTGGCGCTGCGCCCCCAGGCGTCGACGAGGCGGGTCAGGATCATTCTCCGCGCCAGCGGGTCGATCGGCGCGATACGGTCATCGGCCAGCGCGCCGGCGCCGATCAGCGCCGTCTCGGCTTCGTCGACATCGCCCAGCGGCAGGATGCGCGGCAGCAGCAGCGGCGCGCCGCCGAGCTTGTCGGAGAGGCAGGCGGCGAAGGCCCGCGCCGCCCGTCGCGTCGGCAGATAGAGCGTCACCCGCGCCAGGGCCGTGGGGTCCTCGGGGTCGTGGACGCGTCCGAACCGGCCCTCCAGCATCGCCTGCGCCAGCACCTCCAGAAAGGGTGCCCCGGCGGGGATGGTGAAGAGGTTCAGTTCAGCCATTGGCTCGCGCGGGCACGGCCTGCGCCGCCGCGAAGGCGGCCTCCGCCGGCGCGATCGCCTCGGGCGTGCCGACATGCAGCCATTGCCCGTCGAGCACGAGCCCGTGCAGCCGGCCGGCCGCGATGGCGCGGTCGAACAGCAGGTTCAGCGAGAACGGCCCCTCGGGCGTGTCCGCGAAGAGGTCAGGCTTCATGATGGCGACACCGGCATAGACGAAGGGTGCGCTGTCGGCGCTGCCGCGCCGTGTCAGCAGCCCGTCCTCAGCCTTGAAGAAATCGCCGCGCCCGTCGAAGCCGACGCTGCCCTCGCGCCGCGCCAGCAGCAGCAGCATGTCCATCCGCGCGGCGTCCCAGCCCCGCGCCATGGCCTGCATCGCCGAGCCGCGGCTCTCGCTCCAGAGCGAATCCGAATTCACATGGAAGAAGGGTTCGCTTCCGAGCAGAGGCAGCGCCTTCTTCACCCCGCCGCCGGTCTCCAGCAGCAGCGCCCGCTCGTCAGAGATCGTCACGCGCGGCGCGCTGCGGCCGGCCAGATGCGCCTCGATGAGGCCCGCCAGATGATGGACGTTGACGACCGCATCCTCGACGCCGGCCTGCGCCAGCCGGTCCAGCGCATGGTCCAGCATCGGCTTGCCGCCGATGCTGACGAGCGGCTTGGGCAGCGTGTCGGTGATCGGCCGCATCCGCTTGCCGAGCCCCGCCGCCAGCACCATGGCGCGGCGGATCGGTTGGGAATGGGCCTGCGTCACGCGAATCTCCCTTGATGGCGCGCACGCTAGCAGAAGTGCGAGCGACCACCACTCTCAGCCCTCATCTTGAGGAGCGGGCAGAGCCCGCGTCTCGAAGGATGGTCCAGCGCGTTCAGGAGCCTCCTGAAGCATCCTTCGAGACGCCGCTGGCGCGGCTCCTCAGGATGAGGGCTAGGTCTAACGAAGCTCGCAGGCGTCCGCTCACCCCACCTCGAACAGCTTCGGCAGATGCGCCTGGTACCAGCCCTTGAGCTCGGCCAGCGCCGGGTGTTCGAGGTTGCGGCGCAGATAGGCCTCGATGCGCGGCAGGTGCTTCAGATAGGCCGGCTTGCCGTCGCGCTTGTCGAGCCGGGCAAAAATGCCGGCGATCTTGGTGTTGCGCTGCGTGCCGAGGATCGCATAGGCGCGGGCGAAGCCGGCGAGGTCGAAATCGGGATCGTCCGCCCGCCGCGCCTGGCCGTAGGCCGCCAGCAGCCGCAGCTCCAGCGCCGCCTGCACATCGATGCGCGCATCCTGCCCGAGCGAGGCGAGATCATAGGCCGGGTGGCCAATGACCGCGTCCTGGAAGTCGATCAGTCCGAGCTTGGCATGGCCTTCCCGGGCCGGCAGCCAGATCAGGTTGGGCGAGTGGAAATCCCGCAGCGTCCAGGTGCCGGGCGCCTCCAGGATCTCGTCGAAGAGCCGGTTCCAGATCCGCGCGAACTCGGCCTGCGTCACCGCGGGCAGGGTCACGCCCGCGATATGCGGAGCGTACCATTCCAGGATCAGCTCGGTCTCGATGGCGAGCGCCCCGCGGTCGTAGTCGGGCAGGACATGGTCCCGCCCCTCGGCCACCGGCAGGATCGTCGGCAGGGCGTGGCGGTGCAGGTCCGCCAGCAGCCGCGCGGCCGCCTCGTAGCGCTCGGCGATCGGGCCGTTGCCGTCGACGACGCCCTCGTGGCCGAGATCCTCGATCAGCAGCAGGCCGGTCTCGAGGTCCTGCGCATAGATCTCCGGCGCCGAATAGCCGAGCGAATGCAGCCCGCGATCCATCGCGACGAAGGCATCGACGTTCTCGGCGAGATGGGCGATCGCGCTGTAGGGCTTGCCGAGCCGGATCGCCGGCCCGTCGGGGCGCGGTGGCGAGATCATCAGCACGGCGCTGCGCCCGTCGGACCGCGTCAGCCGCTCATAGGCGCGGCTCGAGGCGTCGCCCTGCATGAAGTCGCGACGGGCATCGTCCCAGCCGGCGTCGTCGATGAGCCGCCGCGACGCGATCGCGATCGAAAGACGCTGCCGCCAGAGCACGCCGCCCGAGAGATCCGCGATGCGCCCCGTCTCCGGATGGTCGGGGTCGACGTCGAGCACGATGTCGAGGCGGCGCCCGCCGGGCAGGCGCGTCCCGGCCCGGTCGGGCCATTCGACGAGCAGGATCAGCCGGTCGAGATCCTCGGTCAGGCCGATATCGTCCAGCTCTTCCGGCGAGCGGACGCGGTAGAGATCGGCATGGAGCACGCTCCCGCGCGGCGTCTCGTAGCTTTGGACGAGGGTGAAGGTCGGGCTCGGCGCCTCCAGACGGGGATCGTCGGCGAGTTCGCGCAGGATCGCCCGCGCCAGCAGCGACTTGCCGGCCCCGAGCTGACCGGAGAGCGCGACGATGTCGCCGGGCTTCAGGATCGCCGCCAGATCAGCGGCCAGCCGCAGCGTCGCGGCCTCGTCGGCCAGCACCAGCCGGTGCGGGCCGGATCTGCGCGCCTCTTCCGTCATTCCGCGGCGTCCGAGAGCGGCACGCCGGCAGAGGGGAAGACCGCCGTCACGCGCGTGCCGCGGCCAGGCGCCGAATCGAGTTCGACCCGTCCGCCATGCAGCTCGACGATGGAGCGCACGATCGAGAGACCCAGGCCCACGCCGCGATGGCTCGAACCGAGCGAGTGGCTCTCGAAGCGGTCGAACACCTTCTCCTTCACCTCCGCCGGGATGCCGCGGCCCTGATCGGCGACGGTGAGGCGCACATGGCCCTCGCTGCGCGCCGCGCTGACGGTGATCGTCTGACCGGGCGAGGAGAAGCCGATCGCGTTCGAGATCAGGTTGAACAGCACCTGGCGCAGCCGCTTGCCGTCCGCGAGCAGCGGCCCGGCCTCCGGTGCGATCTCGACCTTGAGCTCGAGCTTGCTGTCGGTCAGGCGGTCATGCAGCCCTTCCGCGGCCTGGGCGATGGTATCGGCGACGTCGACCTCCTCGAGTTCGAGCGTCAGCGCGCCGTTGTCGATCGTGGCGAGGTCGAGAATGTCGTTGATGATGGCGAGCAGTGCGCCCGAGGAGCGGGTGATGTGCGAGGTGTAGTCGCGCTGCTTCTCGTTCAGCGCCCCGACGGCCTCGGTGCCGAGCAGCTGCGCGAAGCCGATGATGTTGGTCAGCGGCGAACGCAGCTCGTAGGAGACGTGGTGGACGAAATCCTCGCGCAGCCGCGAGACCTTCTCCAGCGCTTCGTTCTTTTCGGTCAGCGCCCGCTCGACATTCACGCTGGCCGTGACGTCGGCGAAGGTGATGAGCGTCGCGCCGTCGGGCAGCGGGGCCGCCGCGCAGTCCAGCACCGTGCCGTCGCGCCGCTGCATGCGGCAGACATAGTCCTCGCGCGCATCGCGCACACCGGTGACGGCGCTCTGCAGCTCGCCCCAGATCTCGTCCTGCGGGAAGAGCGGGCGGCAGAGCCGGACCACCTCGTCGATATGCGGCGCGGCGGCGGCGAGATCGGGCTTGATCCGCCAGGCCTGCGCGAAGGCCGGGTTGGAGAGCTTGAGCCGCCCGTCGGAGCCGAACACGGCGACGCCCTCGCGCAGCGAGTCCAGCGTCTCGCGCTGCGTCCGCGACAGCGCGTTGAAGCGCGATTCGAGCGTGAAGCGCTCGGTCACGTCGTCGAGCAGATAGGTGACGCCGCCCTGCGGGTTCGGGCTCGCCACGACATGGATGGTGCGCCCGTCGGGCAGGTACCACCAGTCCTCATTGGCGCGGGTCGAGGTATAGGCCGCCTGCACGCCGGCCTTCCAGCTGCGGTAGTCGCCGAGCTCGGGCAGGCGGCGCTCGGCGCGCAGCCGGTCGAGGATCTCGCCGTCGCTGGGATGGCCGTCGAGGAAGGCGGGGTCGAGCGACCAGAGCGCCTCGAAGCCGGCGTTGCGGTAGACCAGGCGCTGCGAGGCGTCGAACACCGCGACGGCGGTCTTGAGCCGGTCGAGCGTGCGCACATGCGCGTCCATCTGGCGCTGGAGATCCGTCCGGACGGCTTCCAGCTCGCTCATGTCGGTCGCGATCCCGGCAAAGCCCGTCGGGGTCGGCAGCTCGAGAATGTCGAGCGTGCGCCGCTGCCCGGCGATGACGGCGGGGGCCCGTGTCGAGAACACCTGTCCCTCGCGCCGCGCCTTGGCGGCCGCCTCGCGCTCGGCCCGGTCGAGCAGCTCGATGCCGCTTTTGACCGCCTCGCCGCCATCCGCCACCTCGACGGCACGCGCATAGGCGGCGTTGCACCAGCTCAGCCGGCCTTCCGGCGTGCGCGTCCAGGCCGGCTGGGGCAGGCCGCCCAGCAGCCCCGCCAGCGCCTCGTGCTCGCTGTTCAGCCGGTCGAGTTCGCCCTGCAGCGCCATCACCCGCGCCCGCTCGCCGGTCACCTCGCGGAAGCGGATCACCGCGCGCCCCGCCACGGGCCGCCCCTCGACGTCGATGAAGGGTCCGGCCTTGCTGCGCAGGGTCATGCCGAAGGCTTCGCCGCGCTCCTTCAGCGCGTCGGTCGCGAGTTCGAGCCGCTTGGCGTCGGCCGGCGGCGCCCAGGCGCCATAGGCGAGAGCGAGTGTCGCGCCGGGTGCGCCCAGGAAGCCGCTGTCGCCTTCGAAGACGGGATCGGCCTGCCGCCCGGTCCAGCTCACGACGACCTGCGGGTCGGTGGCGAGCAGGGCGGTCAGGCGGTCGTGCTGGCCGCGCGTGGCCTCGAGTTCGCCGGCCAGCGCCGCCTCGCGGCGGTGCCAGCGGCCGCGCTCGCGGACATAGACCAGCGAGGTGGTGGCGGCGAAGACGGCGAGCCCCGCCAGCACCACCGATAGCGCCCCTGTGCTGAACACCTCCTGTTTCAGCGGCACCAGCCACCCGCTCTGGGCGAGGGCGGAGGATGGGAGCTGACCGGCCGCGAGCCCTGGCAGAAGCACATGGCGGCTCCAGCGCCGGCTGCTTCGTTCCTGTCGGCTCGACCTGGTCATTCCGCGTCCGTCTGCTTCGGGAGCGGCCCCGGCCGCCCCACCCTGATATCCACCCGTAAGGGCACGGAACGGCGGCCCGCCGTCCCCCGGCCCCCCTTCGCGGGACCCCGACGCACGCCTGCCACCACACCGATCACTGCGTGTCGGTCCGGCCTCGCGCCATGCGCCCAGGGGCCGAATCAGCCCCACTCTAATCACCGGTGGAGTCCGGCAGGAAGTGCTTAATGAGCGGTAAATCGGGCGGAATCGCCGCTTCGGCCGCCGCGGCCGGGCCGCGTCCCAGTGGCGCCCAAGACCTAGCGGTCCGTACCTCTCGCGGCGCCATTAGTAGCGTCTGGTGCGAAAAGGACTCGGGCGCTCCGAAACGAAAAAAGGCCCGGCGCGAACGCCGGGCCTCCTGACGTCCGGTGCTGCCGGATGTCAGTAGCGGTACAGCTCGGGCTTGAACGGGCCGGTCTGCGGCACGCCGATATATTTGGCCTGCTGGTCGTTGAGCACGGTCAGCTTGGCGCCGACCTTGGCGAGGTGCAGCGCGGCGACCTTCTCGTCGAGATGCTTCGGCAGCGTGTAGACCTTGTTCTCGTATTTGGCGGCGTGGTTCCAGAGCTCGACCTGGGCCAGCGTCTGGTTCGAGAACGAGCAGGACATCACGAAGGACGGGTGGCCCGTGGCGTTGCCGAGGTTCACCAGGCGGCCTTCCGACAGCAGGATGATGCGCTTGCCATCGGGGAACTCGATCTCGTCCACCTGCGGCTTGACGTTGTCCCACTTGAAGTTCTTCAGCCCGGCGACCTGGATCTCCGAGTCGAAATGGCCGATGTTGCAGACGATGGCGCGGTGCTTCATCGCGCGCATGTGGTCGACGGTGATGACGTCGAGATTGCCGGTCGCGGTCACGAAGATGTCGGCGCGCGGAGCGGCGTCATCCATCGTCACGACCTCGTAGCCCTCCATCGCCGCCTGCAGCGCGCAGATCGGATCGATCTCGGTGACGAGCACGCGGCAGCCGGCCTGGCGCAGCGAGGCGGCCGAGCCCTTGCCGACGTCGCCATAGCCGGCGACGACCGCGACCTTGCCGGACATCATCACGTCGGTGCCGCGGCGGATGGCGTCGACCAGCGACTCGCGGCAGCCATAGAGGTTGTCGAACTTCGACTTGGTGACCGAGTCGTTGACGTTGATCGCCGGGAAGGGCAGGCGGCCGGCCTTGGCCAGCTCGTAAAGACGGTGGACGCCGGTCGTGGTCTCCTCCGAGACGCCCTTGATCGCGTCGCGGGTCTTGGTGAACCAGCCCGGATTGGCCTTCAGCTGGCGCTTGATCAGCGCGAAGAAGATCGTCTCTTCCTCATTGCCCGGCTTGTCGAGGAAGGCGGTCTTGCCGGCCTCGGCCTCGGCGCCGAGGATGATCAGCATGGTCAGGTCGCCGCCGTCGTCCAGGATCATGTTCGGCGTGCCGCCGTCGCCCCAGGTCGCCGTCTTCAGGACGTACTCCCAGTACTCCTCCAGCGTCTCGCCCTTGATGGCGAAGACCGGGGTGCCCGTCGCGGCGATCGCGGCGGCGGCGTGGTCCTGGGTCGAGAAGATGTTGCAGGAGGACCAACGCACGTCGGCGCCGAGTTCCTTCAGCGTCTCGATCAGCACGGCGGTCTGGATGGTCATGTGCAGGCAGCCGGCGATGCGCGCGCCCTTGAGCGGGAACTTGCCCTTGTGCTCTTCGCGGATGGCCATCAGGCCCGGCATCTCGTCCTGGGCCATATTGATTTCCTTGCGGCCGTAATCCGCGAGGCTGATGTCCTTGACGATGTAATCGGTCTTCGACACGGGGCGTGCTCCAGCTGGGCTTCGAATGATGGGCGGTCCATAGCAGCGCCCACGCCCAAAGGCAATCAAAGATATAAAGATGTCTTTATGTGATCGGTCGAAAGGGAGCGGTCTGCCGATTTAGTGACGTTTGGTCAGCGGGGGCGCCGCACGGTCGATCCGAGCGTGCCCCGGCGCTGCTCACTCAGCTTCGCTCAGCGGTCCTCGTGGAGCCGACCGGCTTGCCGCGCGATTGCCACAGGGAATGGACCTCGCTCCAATCGGGAGCGGCTTCTGCATCAAAGCCCAGCGTCTTGCCTGTTGCGATCGAGCCGAAGGCCTTCATCGCTTCCAGATGCGCGCCAGCCGTCAGATAACGACGCATCGAGGCTTCGTCCGTCCAAACCGTCCGCGTGTGGTGAACGCCCTTGATCAGGCGGGCATCGGCCGCGATGTTGCCCTCTGCGCGCCGTGCCTGTGCCATCGACCGGATCGCGTGCCACCAGAACCGGAAAAAATGGCGCCGGCTTTTGAGCTGGAGCCCCGTGATTGATACATAAACCTTGGCCATTGCCATCATGCCTTGCCGGTCGCTCGCCCCGATCAACCTGGCAAGGGAGAGGGTCAGATCATCGCGAGGCTGTCGATCGCGTGCCCGCCAGATACAAGGGTCAAAACGGCCACCGCTTCACACGCATGCCCTTGAGTGTGATCCGCCTCCTGAACGAAAATACGAAGAAGCAGCCGAGCCAGACCACGACGCCAACGGCTTTGGCAAAGGTGAAGGGCGCTTGCGTGTCGCGCTACATCAGCGTGTCACTCGCCCTCGCCGAACCGGTCCGCCACCAGCGTCTGCAGCGCCGTCAGCGCTTCCTTGGCTTCGCGGCCCTTGGCAACGACCGTGATCGTCGAGCCGATGCCGGCGCCGAGCGTCAGGATGCCCATGATCGAGGTCGCGCCGACGGTCTCGCCGCAGCGGGTGACGGTGATGTCGGCGTCGAAGGACGAGGCGCATTGCACGAATTTCGCCGTGGCGCGGGCGTGCAGCCCCTTCTTGTTGACGATCTGGAACTCGCCATAGACGGCGCCCGCGGGAATCTCGACCTCAGGGCAATCGCAATCCTCGATCTCCTGCCTGTCGTCCACGGCAGCGTTTCCTTACTTCCCCGCCAGGACCCGGCTGGCGACGGTGATGTATTTGCGGCCCGCATCCTGCGCGCAGGTGACCGCTTCGTCGAGGCTCTTTTCCTCGCGCACGCTGGCGAGCTTGATCAGCATCGGCAGGTTGATGCCGGCGACGACGTCGATCCGGCCGGGCTCCATCACCGAGATGGCGAGGTTGGAGGGCGTGCCGCCGAACATGTCGGTCAGGACGATCACGCCCTTGCCGGTCTCGACCTGCTCGACCGCCGCGATGATGTCGCGGCGACGGCCCTCCATGTCGTCATCGGGGGCGATGGCGATGGTGGCGAGATGCTGTTGGGGGCCGACGACGTGTTCGAGCGCGGCACGGAACTCCGTGGCCAGATGCCCATGCGTCACGAGGACCAGTCCGATCATTCACTATGGCACCGGAGAGCGCTTTCGGCGCCCGGACAAGGTGGCGGTTTATGCGGCAGGTGCGAAGGATAGGCAAGCGGCCCGCTTCGAACTCGACAAATTTTCGACATCAGCCTTCGGTGAAGAGCCGCAGTGCCGCCAGCACCAGCCGCTCGTCGCCGGCGCGGCCCATGACCGTCAGTCGCGGCAGGTCGATGCCCTCGAGCCGGTCGACCAGATCCTCCGGCTCCGGCATGCGGGTGGGCTCCTCGCCGCTGAGGTCGACGATCAGCCGCACCACCACCGCAGGCTGGTGGGGCTCCGGCGTCAGCCCCAGCCCGCGACGTTCGATGAGCCCCTCCAGCGGCGCCACCGGCCGCGCCAGCAGCCGCCCCCCCCGCGCGCTCAACGCCGTCCGGTCGTCCGCGACCAGCCGGGCGAAGCGGCCCATGCTCCCCGCCAGGGCGATCAGGGCCAGCGCGAGGCTGGACTTGCCGGCGCCCGAGGCGCCCCGGATCAGCACGCCGAGTTCGCCCAGCGCCACCGTCGTGGCATGAAGGGTCTGGCCCGTCACAATCGCCTCACGCGCTCTGCGGCAGCGCCGGCAGGCAGACGATGAAGCGTGCGCCCAGCCGCGGCCGCTCGCCATCAGGGCCGGCCGGGCCGAGCCGGTTTTCGGCACGGATGGTGCCGCGATGCGCCTCGACGATCTGCCGCGAGATCGAGAGGCCGAGCCCCGAATTCTGGCCGAAGCCTTCATTGGGGCGGTCCGTGTAGAAGCGCTCGAAGATGCGCTCCAGCGCATGCGGCTCGATGCCCGGCCCGTCATCCTCCACCGTGATCAGCACCTCGTCGCCCGAGCGCGACAGCAGCACGCGCACGGGCTTGTCCGGGGGCGAGAAGGAGCGGGCGTTGTCGATCAGGTTGACGAGGACTTGCCCCAGCCGGGAATCGTGGCCGAGCACGATGAAGCCGTCGCGCCCGCCGGGCCGCTGGCCGCGCCGCTCGGTCACGAGTTCGATCCGGGCCCGGCCTTCGCGGCGCATTTCGTTCTGCACCGAGACCACCGCTTCGAGCACCTGCGCGAGGTCGACCGGCCCGGCATCATGGCGGGCCAGCTCGGCATCGAGCCGCGAGGCGTCGGAGATGTCGGAGATCAGCCGGTCGAGCCGGCGGACATCGTGCTGGATCACCTCCAGCAGCCGCCCGCGCGACTCGTCCGATTTCGCCCGCGGCAGGGTCTCGACCGCACTGCGCAGCGAGGTCAGCGGATTCTTCAGCTCATGTGCGACATCCGCCGCGAAGCTCTCGATCGCCTCGATGCGGCTGTAGAGCGCCTTGGTCATGTCCCGCAGCGAGCCGGACAGGTGACCGATCTCGTCATGGCGATTGGCGAAATCCGGGATCTGCTCGCGCGATTTCACCCCGCGCCGCACGCGCTGCGCCGCGTCGGCGAGCTTGCGGATCGGTTCGGCGATGGTGCCGGCCAGCAGCACCGACAGAAGGATCATCACCGCGGCGGCGACGGCGAAGACCTGGAAGATCGCATAGCGTTCGGACACGATCACCGCATCGATGTCGCCGCCCTGCGTCGAGAGCAGCAGCACCCCCTTCACCGCGCGGAAACGCTGCACCGGCACCGCCACCGAAACGATCGTCTGCCCCCGGGCGTTGACCCGCACCACGCTGGCCGGCGAGCCGGTCAGCGCACGCGCCACTTCGGGATAGGATTTGCCGTTGGCGTTCTCGAAATCGTCATAGGCCGGCACGTCGGCGCGGCCGAGCCGGTTGCGCAGCAGGTTCCAGGTGCGCTCAAGTAGCGGCGCCTCGTCGGGCTCGCCGACGCGCGGCAGGTCGAGCCGCAGCACGTCGCCGCGCGAATAGAGACTGCGCGAGTCGAGCGTCAGCAGGCCGTCGCGGTCATAGATGCGGGCGCGCGTCTTGGTCGGCGTCACCAAGCGGCGCAGCAGCGGCGCCACCTTCTCGGGATTGATCGAGAAATCGAGCGGGTCCTCGGCGATGCCCGCGCTCTCCCCGGCCTGGAGCTGCAGCAGCTTGTCGGGATCGATGGTGATCGCGTCCGTCTCGACCGTCGCCGAGGCGGCGATCGCGCCGGCGATGATCTCGCCCTGGGTCAGCAGGCTCTGAACGCGGGATTCGATCAGCCCCTCGCGGAACTGGTTGAGATAGAGGAAGCCGACGAGGAGGGCGAAGAGGCCGCCGAGATTGAGCACGACGATCCGGCGCGTCAGGCTCGACGCGGCCCCGGAGGAGATCGCGCGCAGGCCGCGCCGCAGAACGGCGCGCAGCCGCGCCTTCAGCGCGGGCCTGCCCTCGCCGTTGCGGATCTCCGCCCTGCGCTCCTGCTCGATCGTCGCCATGGTCTCCGCCGTGCCGGCCACCCGGAAGCGGTCCGGCCGCCCCGGCGGGCGGCATTGCCGCGCACCCGCCACTCATCCGGCCCGGGGTCGGGCCGGACGTTCAGCTTTCCTTGAACCGGTAGCCGACGCCGTACAAGGTCTCGATCATGTCGAAATCGGCGTCGACCTGATTGAACTTCTTGCGCAGCCGCTTGATGTGGCTGTCGATGGTGCGGTCGTCGACATAGACCTCGTCGTCATAGGCGGCGTCCATCAGGGCGTTGCGGCTCTTCACCACGCCCGGGCGCTGCGCCAGCGACTGCAGAATCAGGAACTCGGTGACGGTCAGCGTCACCGGCTCGCCCTTCCAGGTGCAGGTGTGGCGCTCCGGATCCATCCGCAGAAGGCCGCGTTCCAGCGCCTTGGCGTCCTCGCCTCGCGGGGCGGCGGCCGGATCCTTGGCGCCGGCGCGCCGCAGGATCGCCTTGACGCGCTCGACCAGCAGACGCTGCGAGAACGGCTTCCGGATGAAGTCGTCGGCGCCCATCTTGAGCCCGAACAGCTCGTCGATCTCCTCGTCCTTGGACGTCAGGAAGATCACCGGCAGGTCCGACTTCTGCCGCAGGCGGCGCAGCAGCTCCATCCCGTCCATGCGCGGCATCTTGATGTCGAAGATCGCCAGGTCGGGCGGGTTCTGCTTCAGCCCGTCCAGCGCCGAGGCGCCGTCGGTATAGGTCATGATGCGGTAGCCCTCGGCTTCGAGCGCAATGGACACCGAGGTGAGGATGTTGCGGTCGTCGTCGACCAGCGCAATGGTTGGCATAAGTGCTTTGTCTCTTGGCCGTGTTGCAATGACGCAGGGTCCACTCTCGCGAGAGAAGGGCCAAACCGTGGCCGCAATCTAGCGGTCGCATGGCGGCTTGCCTATGACCCCGATACCGAAAGTCCAGAAATGTCCGCAGGTTCCATCGCAGCCTCATCCGGTTCCGCCGCCGAAGGCAGCCAGCCCGCCCCCCGCAAGGACCCGATCCGTCCGACCGACGACGAGGCCCGCGCGCTCGGCCGGCAGCTCCTGCGCGGCGCCCGTTCGGGCGCGCTGGCGACGCTGGGACGCGACGGCCATCCGTCGTCGAGCCTCGTCAGCCTGGCGACCGACAGCGACGGCACGCCGCTGATCCTCGTCTCGGCGCTGTCGTCCCACACGGCCCATCTCGAGGCCGACCCGCGCTGTTCGCTGCTGCTGGCGCCGGGCGGCAAGGGCGATCCGCTCGCCCATGCGCGGATCACGCTGAAGCTCCGGGCGAGGAAGGTGGCGCGCGAGGGCGAGGAGGGGGCCCGCGTCCGGCGCCGCTTCCTGGCGCGGCAGCCCAAGGCGGCGCTCTATGTCGATTTCGGCGATTTTTCCTTCTTCGCGCTCGATCTTCAGGGCGCGAGCCTCAATGGCGGCTTCGGCCGGGCCTATGAGCTGGTGCCGGGCGACCTGCTCAGCGATGCCGCCGCCGCCGGCGCCATCGCGGCGATGGAGGAGGGCGCGGTCGAACACATGAACGCCGACCATGCCGACGCGATCCGCGCCTACGCCACCGGGCTGCTGAAGGCCGAGGACGGCGAGTGGGAGCTCACCGGGCTCGACCCCGACGGGGCTGATCTCGCCCGCGGCGACAGGGTGCTGAGGTTGCCCTTCCCGGTCCCCGTCACGGACGCGGCGGGCCTGAGAAGGATGCTGGTCGACCTGGCGGCGCAGGCCCGGGCCTCCGGCTAGCCCGCTGATTTACCAACCTGATTCGTTTTAATCGATTTAAATAGGAATGTTCGGGTGGAGGGGTTTTCGTTCTCTTGAGCCGGGTCCAACATGGCCTTAAGGGACCCTCATCGTTCGGTGACGGGGTCGCCCGCGTGGCCCCGGCTCGCGCTAGTCTTGCAGATCGGGCAGTCGCGATCAGGCGGCGCCTCGGGAGGTTCTTCTGTGAAAACCATCGGTCAGCTCAATGCCGCCCAGGGGGCGGAGACGTTCGGCTTTCGCAACCTGAAGAGCGTCTACTGGAACCTCGAAGCGGCCCGGCTCTATGAGGAATCGCTCGCCCGCGGCGAATCCCAGCTGTCGCGCCACGGCGCCATCACGGCCGACACGGGCACCCATACCGGCCGCTCGCCCAAGGACAAGTTCACGGTCCGCGACGCGCTCACCGACAAGACGGTCTGGTGGGAGAACAACAACGCGATGAGCCCTGAGCATTTCGAGACGCTGCTCGCCGACTTCATCACCCATGCCGAAGGCAAGGACCTCTTCGCGCAGGACCTCTATGGCGGCGCCGACCCGGTGCACCGCGTCAAGGCGCGGGTCTACACCGAGATGGCCTGGCACTCGCTCTTCATCCGCAACCTGCTGATCCGGCCGGCGCGCGAGGAACTCGCCGACTACGTCCCCGAGATGACGATCGTCGACCTGCCGAGCTTCAAGGCCGATCCGGCCCGCCATGGCTGCCGCAGCGAGACCGTCATCGCCATCGACTTCACCCGCAAGATCGTGCTGATCGGTGGCTCCGCCTATGCCGGCGAGATGAAGAAATCGGTCTTCACCTATCTCAACTTCGTGCTGCCGACGAAGGGCGTGGTGCCGATGCACTGCTCCGCCAATGTCGGCCCGAACAACGATTCCGCCATCTTCTTCGGCCTGTCGGGCACCGGCAAGACCACGCTCTCGGCCGACCCCGACCGCACGCTGATCGGCGACGACGAGCATGGCTGGTCGAAGGACGGCATCTTCAATTTCGAGGGCGGCTGCTACGCCAAGACGATCAAGCTCTCGGCCGAGGCCGAGCCGCAGATCCACGCCGCCTCGCTGCGCTTCGGCACGGTGCTCGAGAACATCGTCATGGACGAGATCACCCGCGAGGTCGATTTCGACGACGGCAGCAAGACCGAGAACACCCGCTCGGCCTATCCGCTCGACTTCATCCCCAACGCCTCGCGCACCGGCCGCGCCGGCATCCCCAAGAACATCGTCATGCTGACGGCGGACGCCTTCGGCGTGATGCCGCCGATCGCCAAGCTCACCCCGGCCGAGGCGATGTACCACTTCCTCTCCGGCTACACCGCCAAGGTCGCCGGCACGGAGCGCGGCCTCGTCGGCGTCGAGCCGGAGTTCTCGACCTGCTTCGGCTCGCCCTTCCTGCCGCGCCACCCGTCGGAATATGCCAATCTCCTGCGCGACTTCATCGCCAAGCACCATGTCGACTGCTGGCTGGTGAACACCGGCTGGACCGGCGGTCAGTATGGCACCGGGCGGCGCATGCCGATCCGCGTGACGCGCCGTCTCCTGTCGGCCGCGCTGGACGGCTCGCTCAACCGCGCCGATTTCCGCCGCGACCCCTATTTCGGCTTCGCGGTGCCGACCTCGGTTCCCGGCGTCGAGCCGCACATCCTCTACCCGGTCAAGACTTGGGCTGATAAGGCGGCCTTCGCCGAGACCGCCAAGAACCTGATCGGCATGTTCGCCAAGAACTTCGAGAAGTTCGAAGCCCATGTCGACGATGCGGTGAAGGCGGCGGCGCCGGTCAACTCGCTGGCGGCGTGAGGCCCTCGCGGCCTATCATCGGGGTGCGGGCCATTTCTCTCCCTTAGGGGAAGGCGGCCCGCGCTTCGCATCTCACATCCCGGGGCGGTGACGCTGTGGCCATCCTCCTCATCGCCTTCCGCCTCCTCGCCACGCTCGCCATCCTCGGCGCCAGCACCTGGGCCGCCGGCCTGCTGATCTTCCGCCTGCCGGGAACGACAGGCCTCATCGCCGCGGTCGGCTTCGGCATCGCGGGGCTCGCAGGCGCGATCGGCCTGTGGAGCGGCGCGGCGCGCCTGCCGCTCTCCTTCGCGGTGCTCTTCCTCGGCCTGCTCGGCTGGTGGAACGGGCTGCTCCCGTCGCATGACCGCGCCTGGATTCCCGAGCTGTCACGCCTGCCCTCGATCGCCCGCGACGGCGACATCCTGACCGTCTCCAACCTCCGCAACTTCAACTGGCGCACGGAAACGGATTACGACGAGCGCTGGGAGACGCGCCGCTACGATCTCAGCAAGGTCGAGGGCATCGACCTGTACCTGTCCTACTGGTCGGGCGAGGCGATCGCGCATCTCCTCGTCAGCTTCCCCTTCGCCGACCAGCCGCCCCTGACCTTCTCGATCGAGGTGCGCCGCGAGAAGGGCGAGGAATGGTCGGCACTCGCCGGCTTCTTCCGCAGCTACGAGATGGCCTATGTCGCGGCGCCCGAGCACGATCTGGTGGGCCTGCGCAGCCATGCCCGCAAGGAGGATGTCCGGCTGTTCCGGATCGCCGCCAGCCCGGCCCAGGCCCGCGACGTGCTGCTGGCCTATGTCGCCGACGTCAACGAACTGGCGGGCCGGCCGCGCTGGTACAACACGCTGACGACCAACTGCACCACGGTCGTCTACACCCTGGTCGGCTCTGTCGCCCCGGCCTGGAAGTTCTCGCTGCCGCTCGATCCGCGCGTGCTGCTCTCGGGCTTCCTGCCCGGCTATCTCCAGCGCATCGGCGCCGTGCGCAGCGACATCCCGCTCGACGAACTGGTCCGCTTGGCCCGCATCGGCGAACGCGCGCGGACGATCCCGCTCGACGATCCCGACTTCTCGAAGAAAATCCGCGAGGGCGTGCCGACGGCGCGCCCCTGAGATCGCGTACTCAGATCGCCGCGCCGTCGCTGACCGTGTCCGCGCCGAGCCCGAGACGGATCGAGCGCACGATGTCGGCCTCGGCCGCGCCGCCGCGCTTGCGCGGATGCGGCTCGCGGATGCGGTGCTCGGCGATGATCTGGCCGGGGGCACCCGACAGGATCACCACCCGGTCGGCGAGATAGGCGGCCTCGTCGATGTCATGCGTGACGAAGAGCACGGTCTTGCCCGTGCGCTGCCAGACGCGGATCAACTCGTCCTGCAGGGTTTCCCGCGTCAGCGCGTCCAGCGCCGAGAACGGCTCGTCCATCAGCAGGATCTCGGGCTCGACCGCGAGCGCCCGCGCCAGCGAGACGCGCTGCCGCTGACCGCCCGAGAGCTGATGCGGCCAGCGCTGCGCCAGTGCGCCCAGCCCGACGAGATCGAGCTTGGCCTGGGCCCGCGTCAGCCGCTCGGCCCGCGGCGCCTGGCCCTCGAGGCCGAAGGCGACATTGGCAATCACCTTTCGCCAGGGCAAAAGCCGCGAATCCTGGAAGACCAGCGCCACCGGGCGCCGCGTGCTGTCGGCGGCATGGATCGCGACCTCGCCGGCGCTCGGCCTGGCGAGGCCCGCGATGACGCGCAGCAGCGTCGACTTGCCGACGCCGGACGGGCCGACGATGGCGAGGAACTCGCCGCGCGCGACCGAGAGGTCGAGCTGGCGCAGCACCTCGGTCGCCTCGCCGTCGCGGGTGAAGGTCAGCGAGAGGCCCCGGATCTCGATGACGGGCTTGTCGGTCACGCTTTCCAACGCAGCACCCATTTCTGGAAGGCGACGAACAGGGTGTCGAGGAAGCCGTAGAGCCCGGCCATGGTCAGCATGTAGACCACCACGATGTCGGTCGCGAGCAGGCTGGAGGCCTGCATCATCCGCTGCCCCACTCCCGCGACGCCGAAGATCTCGGCCGCCACCACCGCCATCCAGGCCTGCCCCAGAGCCGTCCGGACGCCGACGAGGATGCCGGGCATCGCGGCCGGCAGCAGGATCTTGGTCAGCCGCTGCCAGGAGGAGGTGAAGCCGAAGGCATCCGCCACCTCGATCAGGTCGCGGTCGACGCCGCGGATCGCGCCCTGGGCTGCGAAGAACACGATCCAGAACACGCCGATGGCGATGATGAAGACGGCCGCCGAGGGGTTCACGCCGAACCAGATGATCGCGAAGGGCACCCAGGCGAGGCCCGGAATCGGCCGCAGCACCCGCACCACCCAGGCCGTCGCTTCTTCCGCCGAGCGCGACATGCCGACGAGCACGCCCAGCGCCACGCCGAGGAGCGACCCGGTGATCAGCCCGGTGAAGTAGTGCCCGAGCGAACCCAGGATCGCGGCGATCCAGGACCCCGTCGTCACCTCCCGCCAGAAGGCCCGAGGCAGCGCACTCGGCGGCGGCAGGAAAGCCGGGTTGACCAGGCCGAAGGAGGGAACCGCCTCCCAGAGCAGCAGGAAGGCGGCGAGGCCGAGGAAGCCCAGGGCAGGGGACCGGAGGGTCTGCAAGGAGTGCCTCTATGACCTCGAGCAGGAAACGCGCGTCCCTGCCGACCTAGCCGAGTGCCGCGCCGGAAGCCATCGCCGAGACACGCCGCGCCGCGGAGGGGGCGGCCTCCCGCCCGGTCCGACTGACGGCGCGCCTCTCGCGGACGACCGATCAGCCGCCCGCCTTTACCGCCTTCTCGTAGAAGCTGGTGTCGAACAGCCCGTCGAAGGGCAGTTCCTTCTCGAGCGAGCCGAGCTTGACCTGATAGGCCTGCATGGCGCGCGAGGGCTCTATGATCCTGGCCGGATCGATCTGGAATTTCGCCGCCGGCGAGGTCAGCGCCTTGCGGATCAGTACGGGGTCGACGATGCCCTTGCCGAGCGCCGCGCCGACATGCGGAACGGCCTTCTCGGGCATCCTGGCGAGCAGATCGGCCGCCTTGACGAGGCCGGCGACCAGCGTCTGCACCGCGGCCGGGTGCTTGGTCGCAAAGGCGCCCGAGACCGCGACGACCGTGCCGGGCTGGCCGGGGAAGACCTCCTCGCCCTCGGCGATCAGCTTGATCTGGGGATTGCGGTCCTGGATGATCGTCAGGGCCGGCTCGCGCACGCTGCCGCCTTCGACCGCGCCGGCGAGGATCGCCTGCTGCGTCGCATCGATGCCCATGGGCACGATCTCGATATCGGCCTTGTCGGCCTTGGCGACCTCCCAGAGCCAGTGCTGCAGGGTGGTGTTGGGCACCGAGCCGGCCGGCTGCGTCGCCAGCCGGGCCGGCTTGCCGGAGGCCGCGCGATAGGCCCTGAACGCCGCCGCGGCGCTGGTGCCCGGCGTGAAATGCTTCGCGAGTTGCGGCGCGGCGACCACGACGTTCTCGCCGATCGCGGTCGAGGCGACGACCCGCACATCGACGCCGCGCGACCGGGCGACCGCCAGGGGGGCGACACCGGCGACATAGACGTCGATCGTGCCCGAGGCGAGCGCCTGGATCATGTTGGGCCCGGATTCGAACACGGTGACGGCGACGTCGATGCCGCCCTGCTTGAGCCAGCCCTCGCCATTGGCGACGAAGAACGGCGCCGTCCCCACGACGGGAATGAAGCCGATGCGCGCGGTCACGGCCTGGGCCGCGGCGGGGCGGGCGAGCGCGGCGGTCGCGGCGAGCGCGGAACCCGCGAGCAGGAACTGGCGGCGGTCCATGGTCGAAAACATCCTCACCTGACGGCGCCGGACAGGCGCCTATTGACAGTCTCAGAAAAGGATTTTCTATCTGAATACAAGAGCGGTAGTTCAAAAAGAACAATGATCTCTCTTGATGACTAATCGCAGTATAAATCTTCTTTTTGGGCTGGGTGTGAGAGAATGGACGCGATCGACCGAAAGATCCTGACCGTGCTGCAGGGGGACGCCAACATCTCGATCGCCGAACTGGCCGATCGGGTGGGCCTGTCCCAGACGCCCTGCTGGAAGCGGATCCAGAAGCTCGAACAGGCGGGCGTGATCCTGAAGCGCGTCGCGCTGGTGGCGCCCGAGAAGATCGGGCTGGGGCTCACCGTCTTCGTGCAGATCGAGACGGCGGACCATTCCGGCCCCTGGCTCGAGAAATTCGCGCAGATGGTCGCGGCGATGCCGGAGGTGATGGAACTCTACCGGATGGCGGGAGACGTCGACTACATGCTGCGCGTCGTCGTCGCCGACATGGCCGCCTATGACGCCTTCTACAAGAAGCTGATCGAGACGATCCCGCTGAAGAACGTGACCTCGCGCTTCGCGATGGAGCGGATCAAGTCGACCACCGCCTATCGCGTGCCGGATCTGCCGAAGCCGTGAGTCTCCGCGGCCCGGTCCGAGCGCATTCTTCGAAACATCGCCGTCATCCCGGACGGAGCGAAGCCGGGTCAAGCCCGGGACGACGCCGCGTCTCCGAGTCGATCTGGCGGCTTCGGGAGCCAAGACAAAGGGACGGACGCGATCGCGCCCGTCCCTTCGTAAAGCGTGTCCACAACGGTGGAGAAGCTGCGTCGCCCGATCAGGCCGCGACGGCCTCGATCGTTTTCTTCTCCCACTCCTCGCCCCAGATCATCACGGCGTGGCCCGGCGAGACCTCGCGGAACTGGCGCACCGGCGGGGCGTAATCCGGCGCGCGCACCGGGCTCTTGATCTCGTCGTTGGAGGGCGGGGTCTTCTCGTGCCGGCGGGTCGGATCGGCGATCGGCACGGCCGCCAGCAGGCGCTTGGTGTAGGGGTGCTGCGGATTGCCGAAGATCGCCTCGCGCGGGCCGATCTCGACGATCTCGCCGAGATACATCACCGCGACGCGGTGGCTGACGCGCTCCACCACCGCCATGTCGTGCGAGATGAAGAGATAGGCCAGCCCCATGCGGGCCTGCAGCTCGAGCATCAGGTTGACGACCTGCGCCTTCACCGACACGTCCAGCGCCGAGACCGCCTCGTCGGCCACGATCAGCCGCGGCTCGACCGCGAGCGCGCGCGCGATGCAGATGCGCTGGCGCTGGCCGCCCGAGAACTCGTGCGGGAAGCGGCTCGCCATGTCGGGCTGCAGGCCGACGCGGCGCAGCAGCTCGGCGATCTGGTCGCGCGCTTCGGAGCGGGTGGCGAGCTTGTTGATCAGCAGCGGCTCGGCGATGGCCGCGCCGACATTCATGCGCGGGTTCAGCGAGGCGAAAGGATCCTGGAAGATCATCTGCATGCGCTTGCGCTGCTCGCGCAGATCGTTCTGGTTGAGCTTCAGCACATCGACGCCGTCGAGCAGCACCGAGCCCGCCAAGGGCTCGATCAGGCGCATCACCGAGCGTCCGGTCGTGGACTTGCCGCAGCCGGACTCGCCGACGAGCGCCAGCGTCTCGCCCGCCTTGACGCTGAAGGAGACGTTCTCGACCGCATGGACACGGCCGGTGACCGAGCTCAGCAGGCCGGAGCGGATATCGAAGCGGGTGGTGAGGTTCGAGACCTCCAGCACCGGCCGCTCGGCGTCCTTCACCGTGTCCGGCGTTTCCTCGGGAATGTCGGACTCGCCCGTGGCGCGGTCCACGACGGGGAAGCGCATCGGCCGCTTGCGGCCTTCCATCGAGCCGAGCTTCGGGACGGCCGAAAGCAGAGAGCGGGTGTAGGGGTGCTGGGCGCGGGCGAAGATGTCCTCGGTCGCGCCGGTCTCGACCGCCTGGCCGTTATACATCACGACCGTGCGGTCGGCGATCTCGGCGACGACGCCCATGTCGTGCGTGATGAAAAGCACGGACATGCCCTCCTCCTCCTGCAGCAGCTTGATGAGCTGCAGGATCTGCGCCTGGATGGTCACGTCGAGCGCGGTCGTCGGCTCGTCGGCGATCAGCAGCTTCGGCTTGCAGGCCAGCGCCATGGCGATCATCACGCGCTGGCGCATGCCGCCCGAGAAGCGGTGCGGATATTCGTGGAAGCGCGACTTCGCGGCCGGGATGCGGACCTTCTCCAGCAGGCGCACCGTCTCGGCTTCCGCCTCGGAGCGCGACATGCCGCGATGCAGGATCAGCGCCTCGGCGATCTGGAAGCCGATCGTCAGCACCGGGTTCAGCGAGGTCATCGGCTCCTGGAAGATCATCGCGACCTCGTTGCCGCGGATGTCGCGCATCTGCGGCTCCGGCAGGGTCAGGAGCTCCTTGCCGTTGAGCTTGATCGAGCCCTCGATCTTGCTGGAGCCCTGCGGCGTCAGCCGCATGATCGAGAGCGCCGTCACGCTCTTGCCGGAGCCGGACTCGCCGACCACCGCGACGGTCTCCTTCGGCGCGATGTCGAAGGAGACGTTGCGGACGACCTGCTTCCAGGCGCCCTCGACCCGGAAGGAGGTGCTGAGGTTGCTGACGGACAGGATGGGAGTGGTCATGCGATTGCCTTCCGGGTGTTGAGGGTCAGATGACGCGACGCGGATCGAGGGCGTCGCGCAGTCCGTCGCCGATGAAGTTGATCGAAAGCACGGTCAGGAAGATCGCAGCCCCCGGGAACAGCGCCCAGTGCGGCGCCGAGTCGAGATGGTCCTTCGCGTCGAACAGCAGCCGGCCCCAGGTCGGGATGTCCGGCGGGAAGCCCAGGCCGAGGAAGGACAGCGTCGATTCGGCGATGATCGCCGAGGACACCTCGATCGTCGCGGCCACGATCACCGGGCCGATCGCGTTGGGGAGGATGTGGTGGACCATCTGCCGGAACTTGGTGGCGCCATGCGCCCGTGCGGCCTCGACGAACTCCTTCTCGCGCAACGACATGAACTGGGCACGCACAAGTCGTGCCACGGGCATCCATTTGAGCCCGCCGATGACGATGACGATGAGGATGAAGACGCCGCCCTCGACGCCGAACAAGGCCTTGAGCTGCTCGCGGAAGAAGTAGATCACCAGCAGCAGCAGCGGCAGCTGCGGCAGGGAGAGGAACAGGTCCGTCACCCACATCAGGAAGTTGTCGACATAGCCGCGCGACATGCCCGCGATGGCGCCGATCAGGATGCCGACGAAGGTCGCGACGACCATCGCCGCGAGGCCCACGGCGAGCGAGATTCGCCCGCCATAGATCATCCGCGCCAGCAGATCCTGGCCGAGGTCGTCGGTGCCGAAGGGGTGCTTCCAGGACGGGGTCTGGAGCTGCGCCGAGAAGTCGATCTCGTTGATCGGCACGGCCCAGAGCCAGGGGCCGATGATGACGCCGAGGATCATGGTGCCGAGCACGAAGCTGCTCGCCATCGCCAGCTTGTGGCGGCGGAAGCGCTTCCACGTCTCGCGTCCGGGCGAGGTCGCGGCGCTCGTCTGGGCCGGGCCGGACACCGGCTCAGCTGAAGGAGATGCGAGGGTCGAGCCAGCCATAAAGGATATCCGCGATGAGATTGAACAGGACGACGAGGCAGGCGAAGACGAAGGTCACGGCCATGATGACCGGCGTGTCGTTGGCCAGGATCGCGTCGATGAGGAGCGAGCCGATCCCGGGGATCCGGAAGATCTGCTCGGTGACAATGGCGCCGCCGAACACCGCCGGCATCTGCAGCGCGACCAGCGTGACGACCGGGATCAGCGCGTTGCGCGTGACATGGCGCAGTGTCACGGTCTTGCCGCTGAGGCCCTTGGCGCGCGCGGTGGTGACATAGTCGAGCCGGATCACGTCGAGCACGGCCGATCGGACGTAGCGCGTGTAGGACGCCGCCTGGAACAGGCCGAGCACGGTGATCGGCATGATCGCCTGGCGGAACATCTCCCAGTACCAGCGCCAGCCGGTCGCGGCGATGTCGGAGCGGTAGACGAAGGGGAACCAGTCGAGCGTCACCGAGAAGATCAGGATCAGCAGCAGGCCGGTGAAGAAGGTCGGCAGCGAGAAGCCGACGAAGGCCAGCGTGTTGGCGATCTGGTCGAAGATCGAATAGGGCCGCGTCGCGGCATAGATGCCGACCGGCAACGCGATGCACAGCGCCAGGATCTGCGACGAGCCGACGACGAAGAGCGTCGTGGGCACGCGCTGCATGATCAGCGTGTCGACATTGATGCGGCTGGCGAAGGAGAAGCCCCAGTCGCCCTGAACCATGTTCGACAGCCAGCGCAGATAGCGCACCATGATCGGGTCGTTGAGTCCGAAGCTCGCGCGCAGCGCCTCGCGGACCTCCGGCGGCACGTTGGGGTTGGTCGCCATTTCGGAGAACGGGTCACCCGGCGCCAGTGCAAGCACGGTGAATAGGATGAGGCTGATGCCGAGCAGGCTCGGAATCGCGATCAGCAGTCGCCTCAACAGATAAGCGCCCATCGGCAAAACTCTTTTCGTACGCGGTCTCGTGCCGCCATGGACGAGTGCCGCACGTCCGGGGAGGGCGGCGGCCTGTCTTATGGTCCAAATGAAGAGGGAGCAGGCCC